>Ga0209810_1000089_pt1 | contig 279465 bp, 275 predicted proteins | sample Coa_R1_7_FD_187159 | JGI IMG/M metagenome (GOLD analysis project Ga0209810, IMG submission 187159) | Surface soil microbial communities from Centralia Pennsylvania, which are recovering from an underground coalmine fire - Coalmine... | ecosystem: Environmental > Terrestrial > Soil >...
GGCCCCGGACCCTACGGACCGCTGTTCCTGACCCTCCGCGAAGCGAGCCAGGCCTGACCCTCGTTCTTCTGGGGACGTATCCTTCGTCCTACAACCAGGCTCGCGCCTACGTTCGCGATACAGCATCGCTTGCGCAGCGGTCCTTGACGCGGGCGCCGGCTGTCGCCTAGAGTGGACGCCACAGACGATGGACGTCGCGGTCGCAGCGCCGACGCGAGTCGTGGCGCGCAGGACCTGGGGACCGTATCTCGGCCGCGACTTTGTGCTGGGCTACGCGCTGCTGTCGCCGGCCCTAGTCTACATCGTCGCGCTCGTCGGCTATCCGTTCCTGCTGGCGCTGTGGTTCAGCCTGAGCAACGCCAACGTCAGCGGTGACGCGGCCCACTTCGTGGGCCTGAAGAACTACCTGGGGCTGCTGGGCGATTCTGTGTTCCGGACGGCCCTGCGCAATTCCCTGGGGTTCACCTTCGTGGCCCAGCTGTTCAAGGTGGTTCTGGGCATCGGACTAGCGTTCCTGCTGCTGCGGCATTTGCCGGCCAAGCGCGCCATCCGCGGCTTTCTCATGCTGCCGTTCACGCTGCCGATCTCATTGTCGCTGCTGGGCTGGAAGTGGATGTTCGACCCGCAGTTCAGTGTCATCAACTACGTTGGCTCACACATCGGCCTGCTTCACTCGCCGCTGCCCGACTGGTTGGGCCAGACGCAGTTCGCCATCGCGGCCATCCTGACGGTGAACATCTGGCGCGGCTTTCCCTTCAGCGCGGTGATCATCCTGGCCGGCCTGACCTCGATCCCGCAGGAGATTTTCGACGCGGCCACCGTGGACGGGGCGGGCCCCTTGAAGCGCTGGCACTACGTGATCACGCCGATCATCGCTCCCATCTTGTTCATCGGCTTGATCTTCGACGTGGTGTTCACGCTCGGCGACCTGACCATCGTTTACTTGCTTACGAACGGCGGCCCCATCAACACCACGGACATCCTGCCGACGCTGGCCTACCGGCAAGGCATCCTGGGCGGGGAGCTCGGGCCGGCCTCGGCCACGGCGTTGTTCCTGTTCCCGCTGCTGTTCGCGGGCGTGTTCTTCTTCTTGCGCCTTCTGCGCCGGAGGGAGGTCTGACCATGGCCGCCCTGGCACTTGAGGCGCGGAGCCGCCCGGCACGCGGCATCAAGTGGCGCAAGAAAGCACAGCTGGCGCGGTCTTACCTGGCGCTGGGCCTGTACCTGTTCGTCGCCGTTTTCCCGCTGCTGTGGATGTTCATGGCGACGCTCAAAGACGACGCCGATCTGGTGGACGCGACCGTCAGCCCCTTCTGGTTCCACAAGCCGCTGGCGCTGAACCACTACGAGTACCTGTTCACGCGCACGAACTTCGTGCAGTGGCTGGTGAACACGTTCACCATCTCGGGGCTCACGGTGGGCATCACTCTCGCCATCTGCATCCCCGGCGCCTACGCGCTGGCGCGGCTCGAGTTCGCGGGCGCCGAGAAGCTGGGCATCGGCATCTTCATGACGTATCTCGTGCCACCGATCCTGCTTTTCCTGCCGCTGTCCAGGCTGGTAGCTGGGGGACTGCACCTCGGCAACAACAAGCTGGCGCTGGTCCTGGTGTACCCGACCTTCACCATCCCCTTCTGCATGTGGCTGCTGATGGGCTTCTTCAAACGTGTGCCGCGGGAGGTTGAGGAGGCTGCGCTGGTCGATGGCTGCAACCGCTGGCAGGCAGTACGGCGGGTGGTGCTGCCAATCAGCGTGGCCGGGATCCTCACCGTGGCGATCTTTGCGTTCACGCTAGCGATGCAGGATTTTCTCTACGCACTGACCTTCACCTCGTCGTCGGATCAGAAGCCTCTGACAGTGGGCGTGCCGACGGAGCTGATGCGCGGCGATGTGTTCTTCTGGGGCGAGCTGATGACCGCGGCGTTGGTAGCGGGCGTCCCGGTGGCCATCCTGTACAACTTCTTCCTCGATTACTTCATCGAGGGCATTACCGGTTCAGTCAAATAACGGCGAGGAGGGTTCGTTCATGGCAACAGTTGGCAGGCCCTTGACCCGGCGGCAGATTCTTCGATTGGGCGCGCTCGGCACGATAACGGTGGCTCTTGCCGCCTGCGGCGGCACGGCGGCCGTGTCCAGCCCGGCGGCAGGGTCGCCAGCGGGCTCGGCTAAGCCGGCGGGTTCGGCGGCTGCTTCGGGCGCCGCGTCCGCCAAACCCGCGGCAAGCGCGTCGGCGAAACCGGCAGCGTCGGCGGCGACATCGGCCCAGGCATCGGCAGGCGCGGCCACTTTGCAGGGCGCTCAGCTGCGGATGCTGCTGTGGAACCATTTCGTACCCGCTTACGACAAGTTCTTCGACGACTTCGCCAAGCAATGGGGCGACAAGAACGGCGTGCGGGTGGCGGTCGACCACATCGCCAACCTCGACGTGCCGGGCCGTGTCGCGGCGGAGGTTGCTGCCAAAGCCGGACACGACCTCATCCAGTTCAACGGGGCCAGCCAGCTGCAGCGCCGCTTCAAGAGCTCGCTGCTCGAGCTCGACGATGTCGTTCAGTACGCCACGGGCAAGCTGGGCAAGGTCTTCCGCTTCGGCGAGGCCTACAACCATTTCGACGACCACTGGTACGGCTTCCCCGAGTTCTACATTGCGATCGTGCCGCTGGTCCGGAACGATCTGTTCCAGTCGGTGGGCGAGGACCCCGCGAAAGTGACCACCTGGGACGACTACCGGCGGGTCGGCATGAAGCTCAAGCCGAAAGGCAACCCGGGCGGATTCGCCATCTCGCACTGCAACGATTCGCAGCACAACTGGCAGTCGATCATGTACTCCTTTGGCGCCAGCTGGGTCAAAGAGGACGGCAAGACCTCGAACATCGATACGCCGGAGATGCGCGAGTTCCTGCAGTGGTGCCAGGGCTTCTACAAGGATGCGCTCACTCCCGAAGTGTTCGCCTGGGACGACACCTCAGACAACCGCTGGCTCCAGTCGGGGCAGGGCGGATTTATCCACGACGCTATCAGCTCGTACCGCAGCATCGAGGGCTCGAACAAGGAGCTGTTCGACAAGATCTCGATTCAGCCGGTGCCCAAGGGGCCGAAAGCGGCCCTCAACCGGCCAGACACCTTGAACATGATGGTCTACAATTTCGCTCCCAAGCCGAACCAGGAAGCGGCCAAGGAGTTCCTGAAGTACTACGCCGACCAGATGCCGGCGGTGCTGCTGCAGCAGTCGGCAGGCTACAACATGCCGATGTTCGAGAACTTGCTCAAGAAGCCGATGCCGGTGCTCGGCGGTGATCCCAAGCTAGAGAAGCTGCAGGATTATAAGGGCGACGATCTGACGACGATCGGCTTCCCTGGACCGCCCACGGCAGAGGCGATCAACTTCGAAGCGAGCTACGCGTTCTCGGACATGGTGGGGATCGCGGTCCGCGGCAATAGCAAGGACGCCGTGGGCGACGCGATCAAGTTTGGGCAGGAGCAGTTCGCCAAGGCATATCCGAAGTGACGGTTCACGCGCCTTCCAGGAGCGCCGCCCTCAGGCCGCTCACAAAGTAGCGGCTGAGGGCGGCGCAAACGATCATGATTGGCAGGGAAGCCATCAGGATCGCGGCGTTCACCTCGGCCCACTCATTTAGATCGATGGTGGTCACACCTAAACCGCCGGGCAGCGTCTTCACGTCATTTGTGAGCGCCAGCGTGCCGGCATAGAAGACGTCTGAGCCCATCATGCCGATGGCGAACAGGCCAGCGGCGATGATCACCGGCCAGGCCATGGGCAGGACAATCCGACGGAAGATGGTGACCCGGCCGCCGTCGAGCAAGGCGTGGTCCTCGACGTCCGTGTCGAGGCCCTGAAAATAGGCATAGAAAAGCCAGGCAGCGAACGGAATGGCGAAGCTGAAGTAGACCAGGATGAGGCCGCCAAGGGTGTTGTCGAGCCGGAACCAATGGAAGAGCTGGTACATGGGCAGGATGATGGCCGTCTGGGGGACGAAGTAGCAGAAGAACATGAGCCGCGTAAGCCAGGTGGCGCCCCGAACGCGCAGGCGGGCCGTGGCGTAGCCGGCGAGGAGCGCGGCGGCGATCCCGACGAGCAGCACGATGCCGAAGACGATGAACATGTTGAGTGTCCACCGCGCCAACACCGGATCGGTCAGGATCTCGGCCAGCGAGTCGAAATCGGGATCGTATGCCCAGAAGATGTTGCCGTTGGCGATCTCAGTCACCGGCCGCACGGCCTGGACCGCGGTGTAGTACACCGGGAACAGGTGGAAGGCCATGACGGCCAGCGCCGCCACGGTGGCCAAAGCGGGGGCGAGCCATCTCGGTGGGCGGGCTGTCTTTAGTCGTATGCCGGGGGTTTTGTGCGCGGCCACGCTCTTCAGGAGGATGTCTTCGTCTACGCGCCAGCCGTAATCCTCGACCACACGCTGGGGGCGCTGCCGTTCGACGAGTCGCAACCCGATGACCGCCAGGGCCAGCGCAAAAGCAACCTGGACGATGGCGACGGCCGCGCCCAAGCCTGTGTTGCCACGGAGCAGCGTCTCCGTGTACGCAACCGTGCCCAGCACCGGGACGAGAATGCGTCCACCGGTTTCGATGTGCATCGAGCTGTACTCGGTGTAGCTGACGACAAGGGCCACCAGCCCCGCCAGGACGAGGTAGCGGTGGCAGAGGGGGGCGATCACGTACCAGAAGCGCTGCCAGGCGTTGCCCGCCTCCAGCCGGGCATACTCCAGCAGCTCTTCGGGGATGGCGTTGAAGCCGGCCAAGGTGAAGATGGCGATGATCGACGAGCTGCGCCAGATGTTCATCAAGGCGATGCTGAGGACCTGCCAGGCGCCGAGGCCGAAGATGTCTTCAAGCCAGAACCGCGCTGTCAGCGCCTGTTCGGTGTAGAAGGCGTGGAACGGCGGCATCAACAGCCAGTACCAGGCCATCGCCGAGAAGCCGGCCGGGAAGGCCCACGGCACGAACACCGCCAGGAACACGAGCGCTCTACCCCAGAAGCGTCGCCACAGCAGGAGCGCGGTCAGGACTCCGACCACCAGCGCAACCGCCGCCGTGGTCAGAACGAGGAAAGCGGTCGTTCGCGTGGATATCCAGAAGCTTGCGCTTCCGAGCAGCCGGGCGTAGTTGGCCAGGCCGATGAACCGCCCGGTGGCCTGCGAGTCATCGGCATCGGTCAGGCTGAGCCAGGCGTCGAAGACGATGGGATAACAGAGCACGCCCAGCACCAGCAGCGCCGCGGGAGCGGACAGCAGGTAGCCAGCCGCACTGCGCAGCGCGAGATGCCGTCGCTCCGCATGGGACCTGCCGCCGAATGCGGCGGGAATCAGCCTACTTGCGACCGCCATTGCTCATCACGCCGGCCCGCATGGGGCCTCCATACTAGCGGACGAGCAGCAAGGGCTTCATCACACGCTGGGCCAGGGCGTCCTCGAATGCCTGGACCGCATCGTCGAGTGGGTAGACGGCCAGCATCGGGTCTACCCTCACTAGGCCCTCGTCGAGCAGCGCGATAGCCCGCTCGAAATCCTCCCACGTGCCGATGTAGCTGGTGCGCAAGGCGATCTCGCGCCGAATCAGTGCCGAGAGGTCGAGCTCCACCGGCCGGGCGAAGAGCCCGACCAGCGTAATCGATCCGCCGTTGGCCACGGCCGAGCCCAGCGCGGGCAGGGCGGCCGGCGAGCCCGAGGCATCGATGGCCATATCGGCTTGCCGGCCGAGCGCGTCCAGGGGCGGCCTGGCGGGATCGAGAGCCGCCAGGCCGAGCTCCTGGGCCAGCGGCAGCCGCACCTCGACGTCGGCCGGCGCCCCGGCCAGGAACACGCGCGCGCCCATGGCGCGTGCGACCTGACCTGCCAGCAGGCCGATCGGCCCTGGGCCGGCAATCAGCACCACGTCGCCTGGCTTGGGCGGGTGCAGCAGGACCGCATGCAGCGCCACGGTGAGCGGCTCGACGACCGATCCGTGGCGGGCGCTCAGGCCCGGAGGCAGCACGTGAACGAAGCTGGCGGGGGCCACAACGGCTTCGGCCATACCGCCCGGACGGTGAACGCCGAAGATCCGCCGGCGCTCGCACACGTGGCGCCGGCCGCGCAGACAGGTCCGGCACTGGCCGCACCACAGCACCGACTCGGACATAACCAGCTGGCCTACGTGGAGATCCTCGACGTCGGGTCCAACTTCCGCCACCCGCCCGGCGAACTCGTGGCCCAGCACCATCGGGGGGTGCATGAAGCCGTGGAAGATGGGATCCCAGTTGTGGATGTGCAGGTCGCTGCCACAAATCGAGGCCGCCTGCACTTCGATGAGAACTTCACCTGGCCCAGGTCGCGGCCGCTCAATGCTCTGGACGCTGATGGCGCCCGGCTCCGGAGCGGCCTTGACGACGGCTCTTATTTGATCGCCCCGCCTGTGATGCCCTGGACGAAATGGTCCAGGAAGAAGTTGTAGGCGATGCTCACCGGGATGGCGACGATAAGCGCACCGGCCATGAGTGAGCCCCAGAAATACAGATCGCCCCGGACCAGATCGCTGACGACGCCGAGCGTGACGGGCTTCTGGTCGGAAGGGCTGATAAAGGTCAGCGCGTAGACGAAGTCCTGCATGGCCAGGGTGAAGGCGAAGATGACCACGCTGAAGATGCCCGGCAGGCTGACCGGGAGCACGACGCGCGAGATCGCGCCCAGCCGGCTGCAGCCGTCGACCCGGGCCGATTCCTCTATCTCCTTCGGGACGTTCTTGAAGAAGCCCATGAGCAGCCAGGTGCAGAAGGGGATGGTGAAGGTGGGGTAGACGACCACCAGCGACCAGATCGTGTCCTGCAGGTGGAGCTGCGAGACGACGCGCGAGAGGGGAATGAACAGCAGGGTGGGCGGGACGAGATATGTCAGGAAGATGGCGATGCTCAGCGTGCTCGAGCCGCGGAAGCGCAGCCGGGCGAAGGCGTACCCGGCCGGGATGGAAACGAGCAGGGTGATGGCCACCACGAGCAGGGCAATCTCGAGCGTGTTGATGCACCAGCGGACGAACTGGGTCTTCTCGAACAGGTAGGAGACGTTCTCCCAGGTCGCCGGGATGTTGAACCAGAACGGGTTGTTGGTGATGCTGTACAGGTCGCTGTTCTGCTTGAAAGTGGCGATGAACATCCAGTAGACGGGGAAGATCGCGAACAGGACGAACAGCCCCGTGGCGACGTAGGCCAGCGAGCTCCCGACCAGCCGGCGGCGATGGATGCGCCGGCGTGTGCTGCGTGCCAGCTGCTGGTTTTCGAGCGAGTAGACGGCGGCGCTCATATACCCAGCTCGCGCTTCTTGAGGACGTTCAGGAACCACAGGGCCGCCGCGAGCAGCACCGGGAACAGGAACAGCGAGATGGCCGCGCCGCGTCCCAAGGCGGTGGAGATGATGCCCAGCTGGAAAGCCAGCGAAGCCAGCACCTGGGTGTGGTTGCCTGGCCCGCCGCGGGTGAGGAGCCACACGACAGTCATGTCGGTGAAGGTGAAGACGACCGAGAAGAGCATGGCGATGAACAGCACCGGCGCCATGATGGGCACCATCACGTCGTTCCAGCGCCGCCAGAAGTTGGCCCCGTCGACCTTGGCTGCGTCGATGATCTCCTGCGGGATCGAGGTCAGCCCGGCCAGGACGATGATGGCGGTGAACGGCATGCCGCGCCAAACGTTGACGATGGTGATCGAGGCCAGCGCCCAGTTGACCTCGCCCAGCCAATTTGGCCCTGGGTCGGCCATGAGGTGCCAGTGGACGCCCGCCCAATTGACCACGCTGTAGGTCGAGTCGAACATCCACTTCCAGGCGATTGAGCCGATGGCGATGGGGATGGACCAGGGAATAATGATCAGCGCCCGGGCGAAGCGCCGGCCGCGGAACTCCCGAGCTAGCAGGAGGGCCAGAATAGTGCCCAGGAGCGCCTTCAGGAGCTCGCCCAGGATGGTCAGCAAGAAGGTGTTCCGAAGAGCTTCCTTGAAGAGGTCGGTCTGGATGGCCCACTGGAAGTTGCCCAGGCCGATGAAGTCGCCCCGGGGCTTGCCGACGGTGGCGTCGCTGACGCTGAACCACAGCGCAAGCAGGAAGGGGTAGGCGACCAGCGCCAGAATGTACAGGACGGCCGGGGTGATTAAGAGGTAGCCCAACACGCCCTCGCGCTCGAAGTGCCGGCGGAATGGCCGGCGCGCCTGCGCGACCGGGATCCGGAGTTCTTGAGCTAGCTCGGCCATGTCAAAGAGGGGCCGCCCGGCGACCCCTCTGTCATTCTATGCCTAGCCGGCCTTGTCGTAGATGGCTTTGGCGGCCTTGACTGCCTTCTCGATGGCCGCGTCGACGCTCATCTTGCCGGTCGCGTAGTCGTTGAACATGACGGTGATGACGTTGTTGTCCAGCGCCTGATTGGCGGCGACGGTGTTCGGGCCTGGATACCCGGGCACGTGGACCGTCTTCTCCACGCCCTGGATGACGGCATATTTGGGATCCTCGCTGAGCACCGGCATGGGGGGCTGGCTGAACTTCTGCTCGAACGGCATGTTGTAGCCCTTGCTGGCCCGGAAGCCGGGTTCGAACTCCGCCTTGTGGTCGTACAAGAACTGCTTGGCCGCGTCGACGTTCTTGGACCAGCTCCAGATGCCGTGGATGACCCATTGGGGCGCCATGTGCTGGCCCTTGGGGCCGGCCAGCGGCTGTCCGATAAGGATGTTCTTGGCCAGCTCCTGGGCCGTGGCCGACTTGTCATCCTCGATGCTGCGGATGGCGCTGATGGGGTTGTAGATCCAGGCGCCCTTGCCGGACTGCAGGTACTGGTTGTTGGAGACGTCCTGCCAGGACAGCACCTCGGGCGTCATAGCCTGGGTGTACAGCTTCTTGGCATACTCCAACACCTGGCGCATCTCCGGCGAGTCAAGCTTCACCTGCTTGCCGCTGTCGTCCGTCAGGAATGCACCGTAGCTCCACATGAGGCTGCGCCAGGTCATCTGGCCATCCGAGGTGTCGGACAGGGCCGTACCAACCGGTGTGCCGGCGGCCTTGGCCTTGGTTCCGAACTCGAGGAGGTCGTCCCAGGTCTCGAGCTTGCCCTTGGTGAAGCCGACCTTGTCCATGACATCTTTGCGGAAGAGGCTCAAGAAGGGCACGTAATGGTCCGGCACGCCGCGCCAGGCATTGCCGACCTTGCACAGGTCCTCCGCCGCTTTGATGTAGGGGCCGTTCTTGGCAATGAGGGCATTGACTACGTCCGAGACGTCTACCAGGTCCTTCTCGAACAGGCGCGGACCGCCTTGCGCGAACCAGCCGAAGATGTCGTGCCCGGACTTGGCGGCCACCTCGGCGGCGGAGCGGGCAGGCAGGTCGGCCAGGGCGATGTGGTCGACCTTGACGTCGACCTTGTGCTTGCTGCCCCAGTCCTTGGCCCAGTTGTCGAAGTACTGCGTGTCGTAGGCTGGGACGAAGTGCGACCACTGGATGATGCTCAAGCTGCCGGCGAATGTGCGGTTGGTATCGAAAGCGCCGGCGGAGGAGGCCGCCGGTTTGCCCGAGGCAGCAGGTTTGGCCGAAGCCGAGGCGGCCGGTTTAGCGGAGGCCGATCCGGCGGGTTTGGCCGAAGCCGCGGCCGACGCTGGGGCGCTGCCGGCGGGTTTGGCGGCCGCGCTGCTCGCGGGCGCTGAGGCGGGCGCCGCGCCACCGCCGCAGGCGGCGAGGACAGTCGCCAGAGAGGCTGCCGCCGCTGTCTTCAGGAACGCCCGGCGTCCGAGGGCTTTAGGCGCAGAACCAGTTAGCTGCTCGTCCATTGGAAAGGACCTCCCCTTAAGTTAGCGCTCGGTGATGTTTCCCCATACCATACAACACGAATGACTTACGCTCGCGAGGTCGTTCAGGGGTTACTGACTGAGCTGGGTCTCCAGGGCGCGCAAGGCCTGCTCGAGGTCCTGCTGGCGCATGGCGACGGTCAGGTCGCCGCGCGTCTTCTCCAGGATGCCCCTGGCGACGTCGGTCGACCGTCGGAGGCCCGCGGTGATGGCGTCCGGGTAGTCGATGGTGACCAGCAGCGTGTAGATGTCGTCCATGCGCTGTAACAGGGGCTCGCAGCGCTCGACTTCCCCGCGGCGCACCAGGTCGAGAACGTGGCGGCGGACCTCACCGACGGCTTCGGCCAGTCCATTGAGATAGGCCGGCAACTGAACCTTCAGCTCGCTGGGCGACGGGAGCGGCTGATCCTGGAGCAGCGCCAGCGTCAGGCTGGCCTCGGCGAACTCCTTCTGGCAGTCGTGGACGAAGCCGGCGTAATAGATCTCGGGGTAGGGGCCGAGGACGGCCTCGATCTCGGCCAAGAGCCGGGCGGCCTCGGCGATAAGCTGCCGGGCGCGTCCGGCTTCTCCACGATGGGCGGCGCGGATGGAGTTGGCGGAGCTCCGTATGACGTCGCGGTGCAGCGCGAGGCCGCGTTCGCGGGCCTCGTGACGGGCCTGAAAGGCCTCGCGCACGGTGTGCCCGAGCTGCTCGAAATCGGGCATATGCCAAACAGTGTATGCGGGCTGCCTCCTGCTGCCTACACTCTGACGATGGCAGCTCTCGACATCGAGCGAGCGCTGGAGGTCGCGCTGAGCGCGGCGGATGTCGCCCGCCGAGTCATCATGAGGCGTTACGCCCAGGGGTTCAGCGTGGCGACCAAGGCGGATGCCTCGCCCGTTACAGAGGCCGACCGCGAGGCGGAGCAAGCCATCCGGGAGGTTATCCTGAGAGCCTATCCACAGCACCGCATTGAGGGCGAGGAATTCGGCGCTCAGGGCGAAGGCGAGCTGGGCTGGCTGGTCGATCCGATCGACGGCACGACCTCATTCGTCCACCGCATTCCGCTGTTCGCGACGCTGATCGCGCTGAACCAGGGCAGCGAGACCCTGCTGGCCGTGGTCGATTTGCCGGCTCTGGGTCGTCGCTTTCACGCCGTCGCCAGCCGCGGCGCCTGGGAGGGCTCGCAGCGTCTTAGCGTGGCGGAGCAGTTCGATCCGGGCAGCAGCCTGGTCTGTCGGGGGAACCGCCTGCAGTTCGAAAAGGCTGGCCGCGTAGCCCTTTACGAACGATTGGATCGCGAGCTGCCGCTGTTTCGGTCCTATACGGATGCATTCGGCCACTGCATGGTGGCCAACGGCTCGGCCGCGCTGATGGTGGATCCGGATCTCAGTCCGTGGGACGCGGCCGCTCCGGCGCTGCTGGTGCGGGAGGCAGGCGGCCGAGTGCTGGAGCTTCGTGAGCCGGATGCCCCGGGCAAGGTAAGCCTCATTTCCGGGTGCGCGGCGGCCCTAGATTGGCTGGCCCGGCTCTTAACGTAACATTCACCGTTTTCTTAGCGTATGTTCATGTAAGGCTGTTAGCCTCTGGCAGCTTTATCGACAACGGAAAGGGGACTCATCCAGTGATTCGTTCCATGACTCGAGCGGCGGTGGCGCTGGCCGCATGCCTGCCGGCGCTGCTTACCGGGGCCCTCCCGGCAGCGGCTCAAACCGCGGCGCAGCAGAACGCCACAATCACCATTACCGACACGGGCTACAACCCGCGCGCGGTCACCATTCTCCTGAACGGCGCGGTGTCGTTCGTGAACAACGGCGGGAATGTGCATACCGCCACCAGCCTCGGTGGAGCGCCGGTTCCGTTCGATACGGGCGGCTTGAGCCAGGGCCAGACCACGGCCTTCAATTTCGGCCTGCCCGGGACGTACAACTTCGATTCCGCCACGGACTGCCTCAATGGCCAGAGCAATCCGCAGTTCCAATGCGGCGGCGGAACGATCACGGTGGTTCAGCCCGGCGCTGCGCCGGTAGCTTCCGCGGCGCCCGCTGCGCCCCCAGCGGCGGCTCCGGTCGCAGCCGCGCCAGGCGTGCCGCAGTCGAATGCGATGGTGACGATCACCGACGCTGGCGTGACGCCTACCACGATCACGATCAATCCCGGCGGCAGCGTCACCTGGGTCAACAACAGCAGCTCGATGGTGCACACCGCCACGACAACCGGCACCACGCCCGCGCCATTCGACACGGGCGGCCTTGGACCCGGCCAGTCCGCCGCGCTGGTTTTCGCGCAGTCGGGCACCTACACGTACACCTCGGCCACGGACTGCATCAACCGCAGCAATCCCGGCAGCTTCGGGTGCGGCCCATACCAGGTGATCGTGACTGGCGCGCCGGTGGTCGCGGCGCCGGCGGCTTCAGGCGCGGCGGCGCCGGTCGTATCCAACACGACGGTGACGATTGACGACACCAACGGCTTCACTCCGAACACGCTCACCATCAGGGCTGGCCAATCGGTGACGTGGGTCAACGTCGGCAGCAAGGTGCACACCGCGACCAGCAACCCGGGCTACTACAACGCCTGGGACAGCGGCGGGTTGGACAACAAGCAGAAGTTCACCTTCACCTTCACCGTCCCAGGCACCTACGGCTACCACTCCGACACCGAGCCGGTCTATGGCACTGATCCGAACGACTCGAGCATCGTGACCAAGTCGTTCATGTTCAACGGAACGATCGTCGTCCAGTAAGCGCCAGGAAGGAAGAAGGGGCGGGCTTGCGGGCCTGCCCTTTCTTCTTGTATGCTTCCAGCGACATGCAGCCCGGCCGCGCTTTTTATTACGAGCACTTTAGTCGCGGCTTGGGCGTGCGAGGTCCTTCGGACTAGCTGCAGCGCAAACAGCGCCCAAGCCGCGAAGCAGAGGTAAGACCTCTGCTTTTTTGTTTGCGCCAATCCCAGGAGGAACGAGCGTGATCATCGTGATGAGTACCCAGGCAACAAGAGAAGAAATGGACCAGGTGCTGGAGCGCATGGCCCAGGAAGGCCTGAAGCCGCACATCTCGCAGGGCGAGGAGCGGACCGTCATTGGCGTCATCGGCCACATCTACCCCGAGCTGGTGGACGTCTTCTCGGCCTACAGCGGCGTCGAGGAGGTGATTCGGGTCAGCAAGCCGTTCAAGCAGGCCAGCCGCGAGTTCAAGCCCCTGGACACCATTGTCGACGTGGATGGCGTGAAGATCGGGCCCGGCGAAGAGCTGGCCATCATGGCCGGGCCGTGCGCCATCGAAACCGAGGACCAATTGCTGCGGACGGCCGAGCTGGTGGCCGAGCTCGGCGCCAGGTTTCTGCGAGGCGGCGCCTACAAGCCGCGGACCTCGCCTTACGGCTTCCGCGGGCTAGGGGTAGACGGCCTCAAGCTGCACGCCAAGGCGCGTGAGCGCACCGGCCTCAAGGTCATCACCGAGGTAATGACCCCGGCCGACGTGCCGCTGGTGGCCGAGTACGCTGACATCCTGCAGATCGGCGCGCGGAACATGCAGAATTTCAACCTGCTCGACGAAGTGGGCCTGATCGATAAGCCGGTCATGCTCAAGCGTGGCATGTCGGCCACCATCGAGGAGTGGCTGCTGGCGGCCGAGTACATCCTGAACGGTGGCAACCGCAACGTCATTCTGTGCGAGCGCGGCATCCGAACGTTCGAGAGGTACACGCGGAATACGATGGACTTGAGCGCCATTCCAATGGTCAAGCGACTGTCCCACCTGCCGGTCATCGCCGACCCGAGCCACGGCACGGGCAAGTGGTACCTGATCGAGCCGATGGCCAAGGCCTCCGTGGCGGTCGGCGCCGACGGACTGATCATCGAAGTGCATCCCTCGCCCGACCACGCCCTTTCCGATGGTCCGCAGTCGCTGACGTTCGAGAATTTCCGCAAACTGATGGAACAGATCCGGCACGTCGCCTCGGCGGTCGGTCGCGCGGTCGCGCCGGCGCTGGTGCCGGCCTAGCCGGCCGAGGGCAAGGGCCACGGCATATAAGACGGCCATCCTTGGTGTTGGCCTGATCGGCGGCTCGGTCGGGCTGAAGCTGCGCGAGCGTGGCTGGCCGGTGGCCGGCTGGAGCCCGCGCGAGCAAACGCTGGAACTGGCCGTTCGGCGCGGAGCGATCGATCGCGCCTGTGACAGCGCTGAGGAAGCGGCCGATGGGGCCGACCTCATCGTCGTGGCCTGTCCCATCAGGGCCATCCCGCAGATGTTTGGGGCCGTGGCCCGAGCGGCGAGGGCGGGATGCGTGGTGACCGACGTGGCCAGCGTCAAGGTGCAGGTCATGCGCTGGGCGGCCGAGCTGCTGCCCGAGCGCGTGCGGTTCGTGGGCGGCCATCCGATGGCCGGCAAGGAGCTGGAGGGCGTTGCCGCCGCCGACGTCAACCTGCTGCAGAGCTGCACGTACTGCCTCGTGCCGGCCTCCGACAAAGGCCTGCCGGTCGTGCGGGAGATGGTCGATGCACTCGAAGCACGCCCGTTGATCATCGCCGCGGAGGATCACGACCGGGCCGTGGCGGCGGCCTCGCATCTCCCCTTCGTGGCGGCCACGGCCCTGGTTCGGGCGGTGGCGTCGGACCTGGACGACCTCGCCGGTGCGGTGGCCTCGAGCGGCTTTCGCGATACGACGCGCGTGACGATGGCCTCGCCGACGATGCACGCCGACATCTGCAACTTCAACGCCGAGGCGCTCGGCGAGATGATCGACCGCCTGCAACGGGAGCTGGATCGTCTCAAGAGCCAGCTCAAGTTCCCGGCCATCGAGCAGACGTTCGTTGAGGCGGCGGAGGTACGCCAGCGGTGGATGAAATCGCGCGCCGGCAAACGGGCGGAGGACAAGCGCCGAGCCGAGCTGCGAGTCGTCGGCGGAGCGGGGTCCGAATGAGCGGCGTCGAGGTTCGCCAGGCTTCGCCGAATCCCCAGGTCGAGCTGACCGTGCCCGGCGACAAGTCCATCTCGCACCGGGCCATCCTCATGAACTCCCTGGCTCAGGGCGAGGCTGAGATCCGCAATCTCGGGCCAGGCGCCGACGTGCGCTCGAGCATCGGCTGCATGCGCCAGCTTGGGGTCGAGATCGATGAGAAGGATGGCGTGTTCCGGGTCTATGGCCAGGGCTTCGACGGGCTGATCGAGTCGCGGCCGCCATTGGACTGCGGCAACTCGGGCACGACCGCGCGCCTGATCTCCGGCATCCTGGCCGGCCAGCCGTTCACCAGCGTGCTCGTCGGCGACCAGTCGCTCAGCAAGCGGCCCATGGCGCGCGTGGCCAGGCCGCTGCGGATGATGGGCGCCTCGGTGGAGGGCGAGACCCTGCCCCTGACCATCCGTGGCGGCGGCCTGAACGGCATCGAGTACCAGCCGGACGTCGCCAGCGCCCAGGTCAAGAGCTGCGTGCTGCTGGCGGGGCTGTTCGGCTCCTCGCCCACGACCGTGATCGAGCCTGTGGCCACGCGTGACCATACCGAGCGGCTGCTGCGGGCCATGGGCGCCCGAGTCGACATCGACGGGCCGCGGATCACCGTACGGCCGCCCGGCGAGCTGCGGGCGGTCGACATCGCCGTGCCTGGCGACTTCTCGTCCGCGGCGTTCTGGCTGGTGGCGGGGCTCATCGTGCCCGGGGCTTGCGTGACGGTGCGCAGCGTGGGCATGAACGACTCGCGCACTGGCCTGCTGGACGTCCTGCGAGACATGGGCGCCCAGATCGACGTGCGCGACCCTCGCCAGGTAGGCGGCGAGCCGGTGGCCGACCTGGTGGCACGCCATTCTGCGCTGCGTGGGACGAGCATCGGAGGCACGATCATTCCGCGCCTGATCGACGAGGTTCCGGTACTCGCCGTGGCCGGGGCCCTGGCAGACGGCTCTACCACCATCCGCGACGCGGCCGAGCTGCGGGTCAAGGAAAGCGACCGCATCGCCTCCGTGGCGCGCGGGCTGAGGGTGCTGGGCGTGACCGTGGAGGAGCTGGCGGACGGCATGATCATCCGCGGTGGGCGAGGGTTCTCGGGCGGTTCGCTGGAGACGTTGGGCGACCACCGCCTGGCCATGGCCTGGGCCATCGCCGGACTGGCGGCGCCCGAGGGCGTACGGATCGACGATGGCGAGTGCGCCAGCGTGTCCTACCCGAGCTTCTGGCAGGACCTGGAGCGATTCCATAGCGCCTAAACGCCTGGCCGTGATCGGCTATCCACTCGGCCATACGCTGTCTCCGCGCATTCACCGCGCGGCTATCCAAGCGCTGGGCCTCGATCTGTCCTATGAGGCCGTGGAGACGGCGCCGGAGCGGCTGCCGGCCTTCATGGGCGAGCTGCGCGGGCCCGAGTGGCTGGGCTGCAACGTGACCGTGCCGCACAAGCAGGCGGTCCTGCCGTTCATGACCGAGCTGGCCGATGAGGCGCGAGCCATCGGCGCGGTCAACACCGTCGTGCATCGGGCGGACCGGTTGCAAGGGCACAACACCGACGCGAGGGGGTTCGTGGAGGATGTGCAGGAGCACTTTGGGCCGGTTGAGGGCAAACGGATCGCGGTGCTTGGCGCCGGGGGCGCGGCGCGCGCGGTGTGCTGCGCGCTGGCAAAGCCGGCCGAGCGGGTGTGGCTCCTGAACCGCACGCCGGAGCGAGCCGAGGCGCTGGTGCGCCAGTTCGGCGGAGCGCTGCAGCTAGGCCGTCCCGAGAACCTGCGCGAGGCGCAGCTCATCGTGAACTGCACCTCAGCCGGGCTGCACGAGGGCGACTCGCCCCTCGCCGACGAGCTCGTCCCGGAGGGCGCAGCGCTGTATGACCTCATCTACAATCCGCCCGTGACGCGGCTGATGAAGGCCGTGACCGCGCGCGGAGGCCGGGCGGTGAACGGCCTGGGCATGCTGGTGCGGCAGGCGGCCGCGTCGTTCCACATCTGGACCGGCGTCCAGCCGCCGCTGGATGTCATGTTTGAGGCGGTGCATGTTTAGGTTTCTGACTGCCGGCGAATCGCACGGCAAAGCACTGACCACGATCATCGAAGGGCTGCCCGCGGGAGTGCCGATCCGGGCGGAGTTCATCAACCGGCACCTGGCGCGGCGGATGAAAGGCTACGGCCGCGGGGGGCGGATGCAGATCGAGACCGACACGGTCGAGATCCTGTCCGGGGTGCGCCACGGCTACAGCATGGGCTCGCCCATCAGTCTGCTGGTGCGCAACGCCGACAACCCCAACTGGACGAGCATCATGGACGAGAAGCCGGTGGACGAGGAGGTCAAGAAGGTGACCCGACTGCGCCCCGGCCACGCCGACATGGCGGGGGTTATCAAGTACGGCTTCGACGACGTCCGGCCGGTGCTGGAGCGCTCGTCGGCCCGCGAGACGGTTACGCGCACGGCGGTGGCCGCGGTGTGCCGCTGCCTGCTGGAAGAGTTTGGCATCGGCGTGCGCAGCCATGTGGTGCGTATCGGGCCGGTGGGCATCGGCGAGCTGGACCTGCCGGCCAACCCGGCCGAATGGCCCTGGGATGAGGTCGATCAGTCGCCCTTACGCTGCTTCGACAAGCAGGCGGAGGCCGAGATGGTCAAGACGATCGACGGAGCCAAGGAGCGCGGCGACAGCGTCGGCGGGGCTTTCGAGGTGATCGCCTGGGGCATGCCCATCGGTCTGGGCAGCTTCATGCACTGGGACCGGCGGCTGGACGGGCAGATCGCGGGCGCGATCATGAGCATTCCGGCCATCAAGGGGGTGGAGATCGGGGAAGGGTTCGGCGTAGCCAGCCTGTTCGGATCGCAGGCCCAGGACGAGATCCGCTACGATGCCTCGGCCGGCTGGAGCCGGCTGTCGAACCGAGCCGGCGGAACCGAGGGCGGCATGACGAACGGACAGCCGCTGGTGATCCGCGTGGCGGTCAAGCCCATCTCCACGCTCACGCGGCCGCTCACATCGGTGGACATCGCTACGAAGCAGGAAGCGGTTGCACACGTTGAGCGGGCGGACAACTGCCAGGTGCCGGCGGCGGGCGTGGTCGGCGAGGCGATGGTGACGATTGTGCTGGCGCAGAACTTCCTGGAGAAGTTCGGGGGGGATCACCTGGACCATGTGCGGCGCAGCTATGAGGCTTACGTGAAGACGTATGCGCCGTAAAGGCATGCGCCCTCACGGCTCGCGAGAGGCATGGGCTCGGTAGTCCGCACTGGGCGAGGGCTGCTCAATCAAGCCGCCGAGCTGATGGCCGATGCCGGCTTAAACGGCCGGGCGTTCGTGGTCACCGATCGGAACGTCTATGCCCATTTCGGGCAGCCGCTGTCCGAGAACCTGGCGCGCGGCGGGTTCGAGCCGCTGGTGAACATGCTGAACCCTGGCGAACAGACGAAGTCGCTGCGCACGCTCGAGGTCCTGTACGACTGGCTGGCGGACGCGCGCGCCGAGCGCACTGACGTCATCGTCGCGCTCGGCGGCGGAGTGGTTGGCGACCTGGCCGGCTTCCTGGCCGCCAGCTATCTGCGGGGCATGCCATTGGTCCAGATCCCCACCACGCTGCTTGCCCAGGTGGACAGCAGCATCGGCGGCAAGACCGGCGTCAACCACCCCAAGGCCAAGAACCTGATCGGCGCGTTCTACCAGGCCAACCTGGTGATCATCGACCCGGCCGTTTTGGTCAACCTGCCGGCGCGGGAGTTTCGCGGCGGACTCGGCGAGGTGGTGAAGTACGGCGTCATCATGGACGCCGAGCTGTTCGACGTCATCGAGGCTCAACAGGGAGAGATCCTGAAGCAGAATACGCCGGTGGTCGATCACATCGTCGGCCGGTGTGCGCAGCTGAAGCAGCAGGTTGTGGGCGAGGACGAGCGCGAGGCAGGCCTGCGCATGATCCTCAACTTCGGCCACACCATCGGCCACGCGATAGAGGCGGCCACCAATTACGAGGCCCTGCTGCACGGCGAGGCCATCAGCATCGGCATGTCTGGCGCCAGTCAGATCGCGGTCGAGCTTGGCCTATTCGACGCCGCGAGCTGCCAGCGGCTGCAGACCCTGCTCAAGTCCTTGGGTCTGCCCTACGCGGCCCGCGGCCTGGCCTGGGAGACCGTCCGCGACGCCATGTCGCTGGATAAGAAGACTCGCTCTGGGCGCATCAACTGGGTGCTGCCGACGCGCATCGGCGCGGTGGAGATCCGCAACGACGTGCCGGACGAGGTCGTCGATTCCGTGCTCAAGACGCTGCTGAACGCGTAGCGTCGTGAGCCACCTTGAGGATCTGCGCAAGCGGATCGACGAGCTGGACGCGAACATCGTCCGCCTGCTGAACGAGCGGGCGAAGCTGTCGGTCGAGATCGGCAAAGCCAAAGCCGCGGGGCCGGTGTACTCACCCGGGCGGGAGGCGCAGGTGTACGAGCGTGTGATCGGCGCCTCCAAGGGCCCCCTGCCGGTTGAGGGCCTGAAGGCCATCTACAGCGAGATCATCTCCAGCAGCCGCAAGCTGCAGGCGCCGCTGAGGGTGGCCTTCCTGGGCCCGGAGGGAACCTTCTCGCACCAGGCTGCGCTGTCGCATTTCGGCTCGGCGACCACCTTGCTGCCGGTGGCCACCATCCCCGACGTGTTCCAGGAGACCGAGGTCGGGCGGGCCGACTACGGCATCGTGCCTATCGAGAACTCAACCGAGGGGGCGGTCACGTTCAGCCTCGACAGTTTCGTCGACAGCGACCTGAAAGCCTGCGCCGAGTTCCGGTTGGAGATCCACCAGGCGGTGCTGTCGCGCGTGCCGCTGAACGAGGTGACCGTCGTGTACTCCCATCCTCAGGCGCTGGCCCAGTGCCGGGCGTGGCTGCGGGCGCATCTGCCGAGCGTGCCGGTGGTGGAGGCGGCCAGCACAGTTGGCGCCGCCGAGCAGGCCTCGCGTGAGCCAAACGCAGCGGCCATCGCGCCCGAGGTGGCGGCCTCGATCTACGGCTTGGACGTGCTGGAGCGGCGCGCCGAGGACATGGCGGGTAACGTCACGCGCTTCCTGGTGATCGGCCGGCACATGGCCGAGCGCACCGGGCGCGACCGCATGGCGATGCTGTTCTCGGTGAAGGATCGGGTCGGCGTACTTCGCGACGTGCTGGCTCTGTTTGCCGGCGCAGGCATCAATCTGACGAAGATCGAGTCGCGTCCGTCACGGCGGCGGGCCTGGGATTACCTGTTCTTCATCGATCTGGAGGCGCACCCGGAGGACCCGGCCATGGCTCAGGCGCTGCATGACCTGCAGGAACTGACGGTGTTCGTGAAGGTGCTTGGGGCCTGGCCGAAGACGGATTAGCTTACGGGCGAGCTATAACTCCTGCCTCGGCGAGCTGGTCGATGGCAGCGTCGCTGTAACCGAGGTCGCGAAGGACTTCGGCTGAGTGCTGGCCCAGCATGGGCGCGGCGTGGCTCATCCAGACCGGCGTGCCGCTGAGGCGCATGGGCGAGCCCAGAACCCGGGTGGGCCCGAGCTTCGGGTGCGGAAGGTCCACGAAGAAATCTCGCGCGATCAGGTGCGGATCGCTGAACACCTGGGCGTAATCCTGGAGCTTCGCGCAGGGCACACCAGCATGCTGCAGGCGCTCCACCCAGTAGGCGGCCGGCTTATTGGCCGTCACGGCCTCCACGAGCGCGATGAGCTCCTCCCGGTGATCGACGCGGGCGTGGTTTGTGGCGAACCGCGCGTCATTCTCCAGGTGCTGCAGGCCGGTTACCTCGCAGAAGGCAGTCCAGTTGCGCGGCGAGGTCGCGCCGACCGTGAAGTAACCGTCACTCGAGCGGATGGCCTGGTAGGGCGCGAACGACCGGTGCGCCGAGCCGAGCGGCTCCGGCACCTCGCCCGTGGCGAAGTACTGGCCGGCTTCCCAAATAGCCAGCGACACGCCTGATTCAAGCAGGCAGACGTCGATGAGCTGGCCCTTGCCGTCGCGCTCTCGGGCGAGCAGGGCCGCCAGCACAGCGGCGGCGCCATAGAGGGCGCACACCAGGTCCGTGACCGGCACGCCGACCTTGACCGGGTTTCCGCCAGGCTCGCCGGTGATGCTCATGAGCCCGCTCATGGCCTGGGCCATGATGTCCAGGCCCGGCAGCTGGCTATACGGCCCATCCTGCCCCCAGCCGGAGGCCGAGACGTAGATCAGGCGTGGATTGAGCGCGGACAGGCGCGGATAATCCAGCTCGAGATCGGCCATGGTGCCGGGCCGCATGTTCTCGACCATGACGTCGGCCCGCGCGGCGAGCTTGCGGAACACGTCCTTGCCCTCGGCCGACTTGAGGTCCAGGGCCAGGCTGCGCTTGTTGCGGTTCAAACGCAAGAAGGGTGAGCTCTCACCGTCCACGAACGGCCCGCCGAGGCGGACCAGATCGCCTCCGGCCGGGTTCTCGATCTTGATAACGTCCGCCCCCAGGTCGGCCAGCTGCATGGTGCAGAACGGGCCGGCCATGAAGTTGCAGACCTCGAGGACGCGGATGCCCTCTAGGGGAGGAGCCGGCATAACTCCTCAACAGAAGTGAGCTCCTCCAACCCCTCGACTATCTCGATGATCCGCTCGCCGCCGTCCTCGATGCCGCCCCAGCGGGCGCAGTCGCGGAACTTGTCGCGGACCTCGCCGTCGGTCATGGGGTTGTCAGGATGGCCGCGGCCGGCCTCCCCTTCGGCGAACAGCTCCCGGCCGTTGGTCATCTTGACCCGGATGCGGCTGAGCATGCGGTGATAACCGGCCTCCTCAGCCACGGGGTCGACTACGAGGTCAACGCGCGGAATGACCTCCTGGACGGCCGGATCGAGGATGGCCTCGGGTGTGTACTCGGCCAGGCCGGCCTTGCGCCGCACCAGCAGGGTAGCCATGGAGTACTCCATGCTGAACTTGGCCGCCAGGTCGTCCTTGGGCCGGTGATGGATGAGCGCGTTGGGGATGTTGGAGCTGGTGCCGACGGTGATGTGCTCGACGTTGTGCGGCGCAAGGTCGTGCTCCTGGATGAGCTGGCTGAGCACCCACATGGCGGGATGGCCGAGCGAACCGCTGGGATGGGGCTTGATGGACACGCCGGGATCGAGGTAGTACCAGGGCTTGCCGAGCTTGCCATGGACCAACTGGGCGTCGAAGCCGCCGCCGAACGCCTGCATGAAACCGCGTGGGGCCTCGAGCACGTTGTGAGCGGCGGTCCAGCCGGCGTGCGCGAGGTAAGCCGCCTCGACGCCGTGCTGGGCGGCGCGGCCGACGTGCAGGGATTTGGTCATGGTGCCGAAGTTCTCGCGCAGGCCAGCGGCGGAGCTGGCGCCGATGCCCAGCGTCATGCGGGTTTTGTCCTCGTCGAGCCCGAGGATCTTGGCGGCGCCCAGCGCAGCGCCCAGAGTCCCTACCGTGCCGCTCGAGTGGAAGCCCTCGCGGTAGTGGCGGGGATCGATGGCGTCGGACAGGCGGCATTCGGCCTCGGTTCCGGCGATGAACGCCAGCAGCACGTCGCGGCCGGCCGCTTTCTGCTCGCGGGCCGCCGCCAGGACGGCGCTGAGCACGGGCACGCTGGGGTGTGTCAGGAGTCCGTACACACCCTGGGGCCGGGTGGAGAGCTGGGTGTCGTCGTAGTCCAGCACATGTCCCAGCAGCCCGTAGATGAAGGCTTGCAGAGGCGGGGCCGAGTGGCTGCCGCCGCCGAGGATGTGGGCGTGCTTAAGGGCGATGTCGGCCGCCTGCTCTCGAATGCCGGCGATGATGACGCCGAGCGTATCGAGGATGTGTCGCTTGGCCACGGCCTGCGTTTCCGAAGGCACCTCGGCAAGCGTCAGGCCGGAAACGAAGCGGCTTACTTCTTCGGTGATCACCCTAACAGGATAGGTTCGGGATGGTCGATGGCACGCTTTGCGTGTCCCGCCCGCCCATGCCTAGACCGCGACGATGCGGCACTTTTCGGGCGGAAATACGACCGTCACCGGCTCACCGGCCGCGCGGGCGGCGCCGGGCGCGAGCACGCGCACCTGCAGGCCGGCGTCCAGCTCCACCAGGTAATCGCGGGTGTCGCCGAGATAGGTCTGGCGCACGATGCGGCCGGGCAGGGCGTTCTCAGCGGGTTGCGCGCCGTTGGCCAGCACCAGGTGCTGGGGCCGGACGCACAGCACGACATCGGAGCCAAGCGGCTGTTCGGCGCTTGCGCCGGCGCGCAGGCAGCAGCCGGCCAGCTTAACCGCGTCGGGCCCGACGAGCCGGCCCGCCAGTGCATTGGTGCGGCCAATGAACTCGGCCACGAATCGCGTGGCCGGCCGTTCGTAGATGTCCTCCGGAGCGCCGATCTGCTCAATCTGCCCCGCGTTCATGACCGCGATGCGGTCGGCAGTGACCATGGCCTCGGCTTGATCGTGGGTGACATAGACCATCGTGATGCCGGTCGCCTCGTGGACGCGGCGGATCTCGAAGCGCATCTCCTCGCGCAGGTTGGCATCCAGATTCGACAGCGGCTCGTCCAGCAGCAGGATGTCCGGGTGGACGACGAGCGCGCGGGCGAGCGCCACACGCTGCTGCTGGCCCCCGGAGAGCTCGGCCGGGTAGCGGTTGGCCAGCGGACGCATGTGGACCATCTCCAGGATCTCGTCGACGCGCCGCTTGATGTCGTCCTTCGGCACCCTGCGCACTTCGAGGCCAAAGGCCACGTTCTGAGCCACCGTCTTGTGAGGCCAGATGGCGTAGCTCTGAAATATGAGCGACATGTTCCGCTTCTCCGGCGGGACGACGCCGCCGGGGCTGGACATCAGGCGGCCGCCGACGCGGATCTCGCCCCGGTCGGGCTGCAGAAAGCCGGCCAGCAGCTGGAGCGTCGTGGTCTTGCCGCAGCCGGAGGGTCCGAGCAGCGCGACCACTTCGCCATCGTTCACGGTGAGATCGATGCCGGCCAGGGCGACGGTCTCGCCGTACCGCTTCGCCAGGCCGGTGATGTGGATGTCGGCCATCAGGCGGCCTGACGCTGCACGGTGAAGTCTCGGCCGAAGACGCGGTAGGCGACGACCACGACAGTGAAGGTAAAGAGCATCATCACGATGCCGAGCGTCGAGACAGCCTCGTAGTTGCCGGCATCCGAGAGGTCGAAGATGACCGTGGTCATGACCGTCGTGCGGGGGGTGAACAGGAATACCGCCGAGCTCAGCTCGCGCAGCGCGGGGATGAATACGAGCAGCCAGCCGGCCAGGATGCCCCGCTTCAGGAGTGGAAGGGTGACCTCCCAGAGTGATCCCAGACGGCCGCAGCCGAGCGTCCGGGCGGCGTTCTCCAGCTCGGGGTTCACCGCCCGGATGATGGAGCTGGCATTGGAGTAGGCGATTGGCAGGAAGCGTGTAGCGAAGGCGGCGATCAGGATGCCGGCCGTGCCGTACAGCAGGATGGGTGGGTGGGCGTAGGCGCTGAAGAAGCCGATGGCCAGCACGATGCCCGGGACGACGAACGGCGCCATGGCCACGAAGCCCAGGACTTCGGCGGCGGGCAGCAGCTTCCGCTGGACGACATAGGCGACCAGCACGGCGACGATCATGGCTATGGTGGCCGCGGCCGCCGAGTACCACAGGCTGTGGCTGATGGCCACCTGTGTGGGCTTGTTCACGAACAGCGCCCACTGGTACCAGTAGAGCGTCAGGTTGCCGGGCACCGGGCCCTTGCCCCAGGCGCGCGACAGGGACGTAGCCAGCAATGCCCCATAAGGCAGGGCGATGGACAGCAGCGGCAGCAGCAGGCACAGCCCCAGGGCGGGCCAACGCCAGCGGCCGAGCTTGACGAGACGCTTGAGGCCCCCCTTGCCGGTGATGGTGGTGAATCGCTTGCGGCCAATGAGGCGCCGCTGCAGGTAGAGGAAGGCCATCGTCACGAGCAGCAGCGGCATGGCGTAGGCTGCCGCGAGCTCGACGCGCAAGGGATTCTGAAAGAACAGGTAGAGCTGGGTTGTTACCACCGGTTGGCGGGCGGGGATGAGCAGGAAGGCGGGCACGCCGAACAGCGCCAGCGCCTCGAGAAAGGACATGATGAAGCCCGACACGACAGCCGGCATGGCCAGCGGCAGCGTCACCTGGAAGGTGGTGCGCCAGGCGCCCGCGCCCAGGCTGGCGGCGGCATCCTCGATCTCGGACGACATCAGTTCGAGCGCGCCGGACACGAAGGTGAAGGTGTAGGGCACGCTGTAGATGGCCATGACGAAAATGGCACCGCCGAAGCTGAAGATACTGATCGGCCCTCTGGGTGCGCCTGTCATTGCCACCCAAGCTTTGTTGAGCCAGCCCGAGTTCGGGGCGGCCAGGAAGATCCAGGCGACGGCGCCCAGGAATGGCGGCGTGGTGAAGGCGCCCAAGATCAGGCTGCGCATCAGTCCTCGGCCTGGCATATCGCTTCGCGCCACGAGCCAGGCGATGACGGCACCGACAACCATGGCGATCAGAGCCACGGCGAGGGCCAGCTCAAGTGAGCTGACGATGGGCTGCAGGTAGATGCGCCGCGAGAACACCTCGACGTAATTGGCGACGGTCAGCTCGCCCGTGCCGCGCGCCTGCAGGCTGGCGTAGAACAACCAGGCCAGCGGCACGAGCACGAGGAAGCCGAGCACCCCCGCGGCGGCGGCCCACAGCAGGATGCTGGCCTCAAAGCGGCGCGCCAACCCCGGGCGCGGCTCGGCCCGCGCGGTTACGGCTGCCAAGGCGCGAAAATCGTCCTCCTCAAGCTACACGTTGAAGATCTCCCGCCACTTCTGAATGGCTTCGGGAATACCCTTCTCCTGGGCCTCGGGGCTCACACGCGTGTACTTGATGTCGTTCAGCCCCTTGCCGTTGGCCGGCTTCACGGCCGGATTCAGCGGGAAATTGAAGGTCTTGACCATGGCCTGTGAGTACTCCGTGGAGTACAGGAAGTTCTCGAACAGCTTGGCGGCGTTGGGATGCGGCGCATCCTTCATGATGGCCACCGGGCTCACGATCAGGACCGCCTCGTCCTCGGGGAACATAATGTCGATCGGGTTGCCCTTGGACTTCTCCTCCAGGCTGAGGTTGTCGGGCCCGGCGCCGACCTCGCGCTCTCCGGAGACCTCGTCGGCGACGGTGTCGTTGATGGACCGCCCGATCTTGGGATTGTTCTTGGCCAGCTTCTGGAAGTAGTCCCACTGATATTTCTGGACCATGGCCACCACCCAGTTGCCGACGAAGCCGCTGAAGCCGGGGTGCCCGAGGGTGACCTGGTCCTTCCACCTGGAATCGAGCAGGTCCGTCCACTTCTTGGGCGGGTCCTTGACCTTGTTGGTGTTGTAGTTGATGACCACGAAGCCAAGCGAGCCGAGCTGGAAGGCGTCGTCCGCATCGAGCTGCTGGAGGTCCTTGGGCAGCACGCTCACGCCGGCAGGCTTGTAGGGCATGAGCACGCCTTGTTTCTTGAGGGTGGGGTAGTGGGAGAAGTCGGTGCTGGAGAAGACGTCGAGCTCCTTGACGTTGGCCTTGAGGTCCTGAGTAAGGCGCTGGTAGACGACCTGGGCGGTCTGGCGGATGTACTCGATCTCGACGCCGGGGTACTTGGCTTTGAAGGCGGCCGCGGCGGCGTCGGCGGCACTCTGGGCGTAGTAGGCCGTCCACCACACAACCTTGCCCTCTTTTTTGGCCGCTTCATAGAGCTGGGCGTCGCCGGCTGAGGCGGCCGAGGCGGCGGCAGAGCCGGCGGGTTTGGCCGAGGCCGACGCGGCCGCCGAGGCGGCAGACTTCGCGCTTGCCCGCGCGCTGCCGCTGGTCGCCGGAGCCGGCGGTTTGGAAGCTGGAGCAGAGGAGGGGGGTGCTGCCGAAGGCGCGGCGCCCCCGCCGCAGGCGGCCAGGAGCAGGAGGGCGCCTCCGGCGCCGGCCAGCCGCACGAGTTCGCGCCGCGAAAGCCTTGCGTTCGTCATGAACAGCCAGAGTCGCAGAAATGCCTGGTTACGTCAAGCAGAAGGGCGTCGCGACGGTCGGATGAAATGGAAGCTCCGTCAGTCCGGGAGCGTTAGTTTTATGTCATGTGGCGTAGTTCATGCGAGGGCACGCAAAAAAGGCGCATGAACTGGACCCTGCGGCGCGTGAATCTGCTCTGGTGCCTGGCCACGGCCGGGCTCGGAGCGGCGATGGGTGCGGCGGTGCGGCAGGCGCGCGAGCGGGCACGCCGAAGCGAGGAGCTGTCAGTCTCCGCTCAGGCCGAGAGCCGCGCGGCCATTCAGATGCGCGACCAGGTCATGGCCAGCGCCTTCCACGACCTCAAGACGCCTCTCGCCGCCATACGCCTCATGGCCCACCTCATCCATCGTGACGCCAAACAGGGCAGCCTCGACCCGGAGCAGACCCAGGAGCGTGTCGAACTCATCGAGGCCAACGTGGCCAAGATGTCGTCGATCATCGCCGAGCTGATGGACCTGGCCAGGCTGCAGGCGGGCCGGTCCATCCAGCTGCAGCTTGCGGAAACGGACCTGGTCGCCCTCGCCCGAAAAGTGGCCGAGGAAGCGGATCCGACGGCCGGCGGCCGGCGCATTCGGGTCGAGAGCGATGTGCCGCGGCTGGCCGGCGACTGGGATGGGCCACGGCTGGAGCGCGTCCTGACCAACCTGGTGGGCAATGCCTTGCGCTACAGCCCGCACGGCGGCGAGATCGTCGTTCGGGTTGCGCAGGAGCGGCGCGACGGACGCGACTTCGCCATTGTGTCGGTCAGCGACGAGGGCATCGGCATCCCGCGCGAGGACCTGCCGCGGGTGTTCGACTGGTTCCACCGCGCCGGCAACGCGGCTGGGATTCCGGGCAGCGGCGTTGGGCTGGCCAGTGCCAAGCTCATCGTCGAAAAGCACGGCGGCACGATCGACGTTCGGAGCCAGGTGGGCCGGGGCACAACCGTGACCGTCCGCCTGCCGGCGCGACCGCTGATTCGGCGCGAAGCCATCCGGCCGGAGGAGCCTACTCGCGCAGCAGCGGAGCGATCTTCTCCAGGTCCTTGACAAAGAGCGCCCGCTCCGCCTCGCGCGTCTCCACATCCTGGGCGCGGAGGATGGAGGACGGGTGGACCGTGGCCATCACCTTGGGCGCCAGGGGCGACTCGACCAGCTGGCCGCGCTGACGGGAAACCCGAAACTGCGGCCCAAGCAGCGACTGCGCGGCCGTGGCGCCGAGGCACACGATGACCCTTGGCCGGACGACGGCGATCTCCGCCTCCAGCCAGGGCTTGCAGGCCGAGACCTCGCGGGCGTTGGGCTTCTGGTGGATGCGGCGCTTGCCCCGCGCCTCCCACTTGAAGTGCTTGACGGCGTTGGTCACGTACACCGTGGAACGGTCGATCCCGGCCTCCTCGAGCGCTTCGTCCAGCAGCCGCCCGGCGGGGCCGACGAACGGCCGCCCCTGGCGGTCCTCGTAGTCGCCGGGCTGCTCGCCGACGAGCATCAGCTCGGCGCGGTCGGTACCCTCGCCGAAGACGGTCTGTGTGCCGCGCTCGTACAGCTCGCAGCCGCGGCAGCCTTTGGCCGCGTGGCGGAGGGTGGGCAGGGTGAGCTGCTGAGGCAAAAATGGGGCGGCCGAGGTGGCCGGACCGGGCATGGAGCTTGCGTTGGAGCTGGTATCGCCCATCAGGGGCAGTTGGTGTGACAAAACTGCTCGCTAGCCGTTAATCAACCTAAATGCAACCTGAACGACCTTCCAGCACAACCCGCGCCGAGGCCTTCCGACCGAAGCTCTGTCGCTACTGCCGGCGCTTCGTGGGGCAGGACGGGAAGCACGGCATCTGCGGGAAATGCTGGGAGCTCCACAGCGAATCGCCCAGCGAATAGACTGCTTTTGAGGTAGAGTCGGCCCGTGCCTGGGCCTCGAACGCTGTGCATCGATATCGGCGGCACCGGCCTCAAGATGGAGGTTTTGGACGCCGCCGGGCAGCCAGTCACCGAACGGGGGCTGGTGCCAACGCCTCATCCTGCCACTCCGCCCGCCGTCCTCGACGCGCTGGCCAGCCTGCTGCGAACTCAGGGAGAGTTCGAGCGCGTGTCGGTGGGTTTTCCCGGTGTGGTGGTCGACGGCGTGACCAAGACCGCGCCCAACCTCGACCCGGGCTGGCGGGGCTTCGATCTGGCCGGCGCGCTGCGGAAGCTCACGGGTAAGCCCACGCGCGTGGCCAACGACGCCGACGTGCAGGGCTTTGGAGATATCGAGGGCAAGGGCGTTGAGATGGTCCTCACGCTTGGCACTGGATTGGGCTCGGCGGTGTACATCGATGGGCGCCTGCTGCCCAACCTGGAGCTGGGCCATGCACCCTTCAAAGACGGGTTGACGTATGAGGAGTACGTTAGCGACGCCACGCTGAAGCGCATCGGCGAGGACGAGTGGCGGCGGCGCGTGCGGGAGATCGTGGACAACCTGGAACCGATCTGGAACTGGCGCGTGATCTACCTGGGCGGCGGGAACTCGCGCCTGCTTCGGGCGGAGGAGCTGCCGCCCAACGCGCATATCGCGCCCAACACGGCGGGCTTGACGGGCGGCATCGCGCTGTGGCGGGAATAGCGGCCCAGCTGGAGGCCGAATCATCTACAGCGTAATCAGCTCGCGGGCCACGTGGTTCAGGCGCTCGGGACCGCCGTCGTTCATGAGCACGATGTCCTCGATGCGAACGCCGCCGAGTCCTGTGACGTAGATTCCCGGCTCGACGCTGAACGCCGTGCCCGATTCCAGTGGCGTCTCATTGCCGGCCACCAAGTACGGCGCCTCGTGCACGTCGAGGCCGATGCCGTGGCCCAGGCGGTGGATGAATGCATCACCGTAGCCGGCGTCGGTGATGCAGCGCCGCGCGATGGCGTCGGCGACCTGGGCCGGCATACCGGGCCGGAGCTCCTCGACCGCGCGCTGCTGCGCTGCGCGGACTGTGTCGTAGATCCGGCGCATTTCAGGCGACGGATCGCCGGTGAAGATGGTCCGCGTGATATCCGAGGCGTAGCCCTGATGCACGCCGCCGAAGTCCAGGACCAGGCATTGGCCGGCCTGGATGACGGTGTCGTCGGGCCCGTGATGAGGGAAGGCGGCGTTCGGCCCGGCTGAGGCGATGGGCGAGAAGGACACACCCTCACTGCCCTGCTCAGCGAACAGGCGCTCGATCTCGGCGGCGATCTCGCGCTCAGTGCGGCCCACCGGCGAGCGGCGCGTGATCTCGGCCATGACGGCGTCGGCCATCTGCGCGGCGCGCCGGAGGCAGGCCTTCTCGTACTCATCCTTGTGCAGGCGCATCTCGGTCAGCAACTCGGAGGCCGAGACGAAGCGCGCGTGGGGGAGCTGCTCCTGGAACAAGAAGAGGAAGCTGGCGTGGAGAAGCGGATCGACTGCGACGATCGCCTCCGGCGGCGTATCCAGCCAGCGCGAAACGGCGCCGGCCATGCCTTCCTCGTCAGTCCAGGAATGGACGGTGGGGATGGCCGAGATCTCGCCCATCTCGTCGTGGTAGAGGCGGGGAACGACCATGGCCGGCTCGCCGCCGGCGGGGATCCAGGCGCCAAACAGGCGTTCGCTCGGCTTCTCGGCCACGCCGCTGAGGTAGCGCAGGTTCGTGGACTGGCCGAGCCAGAGCCCGTGCCAGCCGCGCTCGCGCAGCAGGCGCTGAGCCCTTTCGATGCGGGCCCGGACGGCTGCTCTCAGCTCGGCGTTCACTGGTGAGCTAATTGGAGGGCGGTTTGAAGGTGTCGGGCGCCTTGAGCTGGCGTTCTCTGGCCGCTTCTGCGATGATGCGCGGGTCGGCCTGCGGGATCTTGCCCTGAACGCTGGAGGTGTACAGCTTTTGCGCATCGTTGGTGGGAGCGAACGAGGCCTCGATGAGCTGGATCTGGCGCCAGCCGGCGCGCACGAAGTCCAGCAGGACGTTATCGGCGGCGAACAGGGCGGCGCTGAACAACAGGCAGATGAGGATCATGGGGCCGAGCGCGGACTGGTCACGCTTGGCGCCGGCCTGGGCCATGTTGCGCGAACTATAGCGGCGGGCTACGGCGCCTCGTGCCGCGCCGTCCAATCCTGGGGATCGCGCCGCCAGTCGAGGACGGCGTCACGCTCAGTCGCGGCGAAGTAGGCGTGCTCGACGCCGACCTGGAGCAGGGTCGCGAGGTCGGACAGGGCCTCGAACTGGATGCCTGCCGCGTCCAACGAGGGCTGCTCGCGGCTATAGGTGAAGATAGCTACGCAGCGATCGGTTTGGATGCCGTGCTCCCGGAGCCCGGCGGCGGCCTCGAGGACGGACTTCCCCGTGGTCACCAGATCCTCGATGATCACGGCGCGCTCGCCAGTGTTGACCGCACCCACGAGATGGCCGTCGCGGACGTAGGCCAGCGGCGCTTGCAGGCGATGCGCCAGCACGCTGGCGTGGGGTATGCCCGAGGTGGCGACGCCGTCGATGGCATCGAAGCCGCCGTCCCGCAGCCTCGCCTCCAAGCCGTCGAGGACCTGGCGCCATTGTTCGGGATGGGAGATCAGCAGCCGGCAGTCGGTGTAGATGGGGGATAGGATGCCGGACGCGTAGCGGAACGGCTCCTGGCGAATGATGACGGCGCCGACGTCCAGCAAGATGCGCGCGATCTGCTCGGCTGAGACGGCGCTGGCCCGGGGTGACGGCTTGGGTGTCGCCGCGGCGGCCCTCGGGGTACTCTGCGCGGCATCCAGGCCCACCACGGTGGCCGGCACCAGGTTCTCCGGCGGGCCGCTGCCGATGGCCAGGACCCGGGCCACCGTTGCGCCGCGCCCGACCACGAGCTCAAGGTTGTCGGCGATGGTCTCGGCGGTGGGCTCGACTGCGATCAAGGCGAGGTGCGAACCTCTGAGCTCGCCCTCGACGCGCTGCTGGCGGCCATGCTCCTTGGGCTGCGGCCGGAGGTAGGCCATCGGCAGCTTCAGCTCGGCCGCGGCGAGGCTGGTGAGCGCCAACGCCTCGGTGCCGCTGCTGACCAGCATGTCAGGCGGATCCGCGCGCAGCGCCGCAAGCACTGCGTCCAGGATCTGGCGGCGCTCGTCAGGAAGGGACAGCCGGCGGTCCAGATCCACCGAGGCAACGCTACCATGGTTGCTGCTCATGGACCGGGACATGGCCGCCTCATTGCTGCGGACGATGCTGCTCATCCGCGCCTTCGAGGAGAAGGTCTCGGAGATGTACGCCAAAGTGGAGATAGCCGGGCTGCTGCACCTGAGCATCGGCCAGGAGGCCGTCGCGGCGGCCATCGGTTCGCTGCTGCGGCGGGAAGATGCGATGTACTCCGGCCACCGGGCGCACGGGCACGCGCTGGCCAAGGGCGCCGACCCGGGCCGGCTGCTGGCGGAGATCGCTGGGCGGAAGGACGGCTACTGCGGCGGGAAGGGAGGCAGCATGCACGTCGCCGCGCCGGAAGCGGGCTTCATGACCGCGACTGGCGTGGTGGGCGGCACCATCCCGCTGGCGCTCGGCTCGGCCCTGGCCTTCAAGGAAGGCAGGCAGGGCAATGTGGCGGTGGTCTTCTTCGGCGACGGGGCGATGAACAGCGGGTCGTTCTCGGAGTCGCTGAACATCGCGAGCCTGTGGAAGCTGCCGGTGGTGTTCGTGTGCGAGAACAACGGCTACGCGGAGTTCACGCCGATCTCGGCGCACACCTTGGTGGAGCGCGCGAGCGAGCACGCCAAGCTGTTTCGGATTCCGGCGGTGACGGTGGATGGAAACGACCTGCTGGCGGTTTTGGAGGCGGCCGGACCTGCTGTTGACCGCGCGCGTTCGGGCGAGGGGCCCTCCCTGGTGGAGTGCTTGACCTACCGGCTGCGGGGGCATTACGAGGGAGATCCGAACAAGTACCGTGAGCTGAGCGAGATGGCGGAGTGGAAGGCGAAGGATCCGATTCTGCGGTTCGCCGCGTGGGCGGAGGGGGAGAAGGTGCTCTCCGCTGCTGACCGGGACCGGCTGGAGGCGGAGGTTCGGTCGGAGGTAGCTCGGGCTGAGGAGTTTGCGCGGTCGAGCCCGCCGGCTGTGGCGGATCAGGTGGCCACTCAAGTGTACGCGTGAGCGACCGGGCGAAGCCGTGAACTTCCTGCAAGCGATCAACGAAGCGCTCCTCGAGGAGATGAAGGCCGACCCTTGCGTTTACGTCCTCGGCGAGGACGTGGCGGTTGGCGGGCCGTACGGCGCGACCAAAGGGCTGGCCGAGGAGTTCGGCGAGAACCGTGTCATCAACACGCCGATCAGCGAGGGAACCGTGGTTGGCTTGGCCATCGGCGCCGCCCTGCAAGGGCTGCGGCCGGTGGTCGAGATTATGTTCGTCGACTTCATCACGCTGGCCATGGACCAGCTGGTCAATCACGCCGCCAAGCTGCGGTACATGTCCGGCGGCCAGTTGTGTGTGCCACTAACCATCCGGACGGCCTGCGGTGTCTCAGGGGCCTGGGGAGCGCACCATTCCCAGAGCCTCGAGGCCTGGCTGGCCCATGTACCAGGCCTGAAGGTCGTGATGCCTTCCACGGCGGCCGACGCCGAGGGGCTGCTGCGAGCGGCCATCCGCGACGACAACCCCGTGGTCTTCGTCGAGCACCGCGCGCTGTACTACCAGGCGGACGAGCTTACGTCCGAGAACTTCGAACTGGGGCGGGCTCAGGTGCGCCGTCCGGGCAGGGACGTTAGCGTGATCGCCATCGGGCGCATGGCGCGGGTGGCGCTGGAGGCCGCCGACGAGCTGGCTGAGAGCGGCATCGAGGCCGAGGTGATCGATCCGCGAACGCTGCAGCCGCTGGATCTCGAGGCGCTGGCGGCGTCGGTTCGCAGGACCAACCGAGCCCTGGTGATCCACGAGGCGGTAGTGCCGGGAGGCATCGGCGCAGAGATCGCGGCCCAGCTCCAGGCGGCGGCGTTCGACTACCTGGATGCGCCGATTGGGCGCCTGGGGGCGCCGTTCGCGCCGGTGCCGGCGGGGCCGAGCCTGGAAGCGGCGTACGTGCCGGGCAAAGCGGCCGTCGTGGCCGCGGTTAAACGCCTGCTAGGAACTCCCTGACCACCGGCCAGGCGGCGTCGGGATCTTCCCAGAAGGTCATGTGCGCCACCCCGGGGATAAGGTGCAGGCGCGCGTTGGGCATGGCCTGGGCCAGGGCGCGCGACGTGCGGACGGGCGTGCTCAGGCCGCGCTGGACGTCGTCCTCGGCGCCGCAGATGATCAGCGCCGGATGGCGGAGCTGGCGGGCGTCGGCGACGGCGTCGTAGCCCTGGCGGGCGTCGGCGTGCTTGAGATACTCCTGCTCGGTGCCCTGATGCTCCCACAGCGCGTCGGCTAGAGCCTGGACGCGCTCGGGGCGCGCCTTGTAGGTAGCTGGGGTGAAGGCGAAGGTGTCGTTCAGGGCGTGGTTGCGGATGAAGTCGCGAAAGCCCTGGTGGGCGATGTGCTCGCGTTCGCGAAGGGACGGCGCGGGCTGGGTGGAGGGCGTGCCGGGGCTGGACGCGGCCAGGGTCAGGCTGCGCACGCGGCCCGGATGCTCGAGGGCCATCTTGATGGCCAGCCCCGAGCCGTTGGCGAAGCCGATCACATGCGCCGGCTGGCGCAGGTCAAGCGCCTCCAGCAGGGCCACGCCATCCGCGGCCAGGCCGGAGCAGGTGTAGGGGCCGGTTGTAGGTGAGCTGGCGCCGATGCCGCGCTGGTTGAAGGTCAGGACCTGGTAGGCGCTGGCGAGCTGGGGGAAGCCGCTCAGCTTCCAGGTGTCCAGCGGCCACCAGCTGGCGGCCAGCAGCAGCACGAGGTCGCCCTCGCCCTGCAGCTCGTACTCGACCTGCCGGCCGTCGACCGGAATCAGCGCCATCAGAGGCCGTACAGCCGGGCGGCGTTATCGTGGAGGATCTTGCGCTTCGCCTCATCCGAGAGGCGTGGATGCTCCCGCAGCTGCTCGAGGCTCTCCGGGAACTCGTTGTCCCAGTGCGGCACATCGGAGGCGTACATGAAGTGGTCCGCGCCGAGGTAGTCGATGGTCTCCGGCAGGAGCGTCTCGCCCGATTCGATGCTGAAGTACAGGTTGGAATGGCGCACCATCTGGCTGGGCTTGAGCTTGACCAAGGGCATGTCATGCTCGCCGCGCTTCTCCCAATGCTCGTCCAGGCGGTCGAGGTAGTAGGGCAACCAGGTGGCGCCGATCTCCAGGAAGCAGAGGCGCAGCTTGGGGAAGCGCACCGGCAGGCCCTGGCAGACGACGCTGGTGAAGTGCAGCAGCATGCCGGCAGGGAAGGTGTAGGAGTGGACCTCGCTGAACGTCCGCAAGTGCTCGGCGCCGACCTCGTGTGAGTAGGTCCGCCCGCCGTGGATGCACAGGGCCACGCCCAGACGCTCGGCCTCGGCATAGACCGGGTCGTACCAGCAGTCTCCGAACGGGCGTGGGGCGGACATGGTGAGCAGCTCGAAGCCAATGAAGCCGAGCTCGGTGGTGGCCCGGCGCAGCTCGCGCGCGGCCTCCTCGGGCACGCCCAGCGGGAGCACACCCACGCAGTGCATGCGCTTGGAGCGAGCGTTGTACTCGCCGGCCAGGTGGTCGTTCATGGCCCGGGCGAGGGCCACCTGCCAGTCGGGCTCGCGCAGCTTGGTTACGGTGCCGCTGGTGGTCGGAAAACAGACCGCGTGCTCGAACCCGGCCCAATCCATGATGCCGTGCCAGGCGTCGACCTGCTGCGCCGGGCTCATGCCACCGGTGTAGCGGACGCCGGGAACGGGCTCGTAGTTGGGGTTCTGGAAGCCGAGCTTGCCGAACAGGCCCTGGTCCCAAGGATGGTCGCCCGGGATCAGCGCACTTCCGCGCTTGTCGTATGGCGGCTTCAGATACTTGCGAATGTCCTCCTCGCGCTCGACGATGTGGGCATCGGAGTCGATGACGGCCGGCCAGGCTGGCATTCAGGCGACCTCCAGCTTCCGCGAACGGGCCAGGTCGTAGGCGGCCCGCAGCAGGATGGTGATAAGCGCGCCGCCGTACAGCCGCGTGCGCAGGAACAGCCTGCCCGCCTCCATGGCCTCGACCGGACTGATCCGGCCGGCCAGGATGGTGCGCAGGGTCGGCTCGTCGACCTGAACCAGCGTGTAGTGCAGCGGCTGGCGGCGTGGCGACGGCCCCTCGCTGACCTCCATTTGCCCGCCGGCGATGGCCACGTGGACCGTGTCGTGGCCGGCGATCTCCAGGTCGAAGTCCTCGTCGTGGCCGTGCAGCGCCTTCTGGCCGCGCGGCGTGCGGGCGGCCTCCTCCAGGGCGGCTCTCAGATCCTCAATCAGCCCGTTCGCCACCGATGCCTCCAAACTGGTCCTCCAGGGTGGCCGGCGCCTGGCGCAGCCATTCGTCGGGATCGCCGTACCTGGCGGCAACGGCCCGGATGTCCGGCTCGTCGAGCACCGTCAGGTGGCCGTTGTCGAGGAGCGGCTCGCCGTCCACGGTGAGGGTGGCGTCCTGGACAAACACGACCTGCCAGGTCTTGGCCCAGACCGGCCCGCCGTAGGGGATGGAGTTGCCGATGCCGAAGTGCAGCAGATGCGGGTTGGACGCGCCGCGCCCGCCGCGGCCGCTGGCCTGAGGGTGTATGCCCCACATGCACTCCGCCAGCCAGCTGCTGTCGGGACCGTTGCGGGCGATGAAGTCGTTCCACCACTCGGCGCACTCGCCCTCGGCCTTGACCACGCGATGGTCGCGGTAGGTGAGGAACAGCGGGCGGTCGAGGATCGTCTTAGGGGCGTTGTTGCCGCGGGTCAGCGCCTGGACGGAGATCACGCCCTCCACCGGGTCCTCGGGATGGAAGCAGGCCACGCCGCCGGGAAAGCCCTTCTTATAGCCGGGGCTGTCGAAGATGAACGGGTAGCAGTAGCCGCCGGCAGTGTTGCCGCTCACGGTCATGCCTACGTCCGTGCCGGCCGCCGTGGTCACGCGGATGTGTTTCCCGGCGGTCAGCCGCTCGATGGTGCGCGTGCCGATGGCGAACAGCAGCTCGGCGGGGAAGCGGCCGTAGCGGGAAGACAGCGCCTCGACAGTCTTGGCCTCGTTGTTGATGTAAATCAGGCCGCGCTCGAACAGGCCGACCTGGATGTAATGGTTTTTGGTGTGCAGGTACTCGCCCTGGCCGATGAGCACGTCCACGCCCTCCAGGGCGGCCTCGAAGACCGGCGGAGGCGGGTCCTTCTGCTTGTCCCAGGCGGGCGTATGCAGGACTGAGCAAGGCGAGCCGATCTCGGCGATGGCCGCCTGCAGCGCGGCCACGATGCGCGGATCGTCGTAGCCCGGCTCGGTGTGGATGAGGACATGCTGGTCGGGCCGCAGCGAGATGTAGCGGGTGAGATTGCGGGCGCCTTCGAGCAGATCGGCTTGGAGGTCGACGTCGGCGATCACTGGCTCAGACCTTGTTCATGCCGCGCTGGATGGCGCTCTGCACCAGCGAGTTATCGATAACACTGTTCACATCGAAATCCTTGAGCTTGCCCGATTGGGCATTGATGACTGACACCACGTCCACGAAGTGCTCGGCCCTGGCGTATGGCTCCGAGGCCAGGATGTGGCCGACGTAGTAATCGTAGGTGGCGCTCAGGTCGGCTTCATTGTCGATCTGCAGGCCGCGCTTGAGGGCGGCGACGCTGATCGTCTTGTCCTGCTTCTCGCGGGCGATGCCCTGAACGAGGCCGTCGATGAAGCGCTGGGCGACGCCGCGGTTGGCGTTCAGCCAGGGCTTGGTGACGATGGCGATGGCGGTCGTGTCCGGCATGTCCATGTCGGCCAGTTGATAGAGCGGGCGCATGCCCGCCTGCTCGATGCGGAAGCACTGCGGCGGCGTGCACATGGTGCCCTGGATGTTGCCGGCGATGAGCGCCGCGGCGGTGTTGGCGGGCGTGTCCAGCTGGACGAACGACACGTCCTTGTCGGGATCGAGGCCGATCTTGGTCAGCAACGCACGGGAGGCGGTGTGCGTGGCCGAGCCGAAGCGGGTGATGCCCAGCTTCTTGCCGACGAGGTCTTCCTTGGACTTGACGCTCGGCGCCACCTCGAAGCGCAGCGCCGACTTGGGGGCAAGGTTGGCCAGCGCAACGAGCTCGGCCCCGTTGGCGATACCGTTCAGCAGCTCGGAACCGCCGCCGACCTGCATGTTCAGTTCACCGTTCAGCAGAGCGGCCAGGCCGGTGGTGGCCGCGGCCACCCTGGCGTCGACCTCCAGGTTCTGGCTGGCGAAGTAGCCCGCGTCCTGCGCCACCCAGATGGGCGAGACCTGGGCGACGGCCTGGCCGAGGCCAACGACCATCTTGGCCGGGGGCAACGACGCTGGCGCCGAAGCAGGTGCGCTGGCCGGGGCCGCGGTGCCGCAACTTGCCAGCAGCCATATGCCCAGCAGTGCGGTTGTCGCCGCTTTCATTCGCCCTCCTTTCGAACCAGCGCCACGGCGCGCGTCCAGGATGCGCCGGCGCGCTCCAGCTTGATGGGGAACGCGGCCACCTTGAAGCCGGTAGGCCGTGCCAGGCCGCTCAGGTCCATCTTCTCGATAAGGCAGAACTCGCGCTCCCTGCCGAGGTAATGAATGGGATAAAGCGCGCCGGCGTCGCCGGTCCGCACGCCTTCAAGCATGGGACCAAGTGGCCCCTCCAGCGACTCCTGGTCGCAGCCGACGACGCGCACGCCTTGTTCAAGCAGCCAGCGAAAAGCCTCAACGTCCAGCGACAGGCCAAGCTCTGGGAAGCGCGGATCGTCGAAGAAGTGCGCTGCTGCTCCAGAGCGGATGAGGACGATGGTGTTGTCGCCCGGCCGCCCGCCGGTCCGGTCCACGGCCTCGCGGACCTCGGCCAAGCTGATACGCGCGCCAGCGGGCTTGCGGCTGAAGTCCAGCAGCAGGCCGTCGCCGTAGAACCACTCCAGCGGCAGCTCGGCGGCCGAGCGTCCGCCTGGTGCAAAGTGCAGCGGGGCATCGATGTGGGTTCCGGAGTGGGTGGTGGTCGAGACGTGGTCCATGGCCGAGTTGTGGGGGACGCGGTCGATGGTCCAGCCCAGTTCCTTGGCCCGCGCGGCGCGGGACTGGTCGTGGTGGACCGTGGTCACGCGGCTCTCGCCGCAGGACTCGAAGCTGGCGTTCATAATCGGCAGGCTCAGGTCGACAAGCTCGAGCTCGCCTTCGAGCCAGGGGTCCTCGATGGCCACGGCGCGCGTCCAGGCGCCGGTCGCCCCGGCGATCTTGACCGGGAAGAACATGGCCGTGAAGCCGTCTGGGCCCGGCAGGCTGCCCATGTTGGCCAGCTTCTCGGCGTGGGTCCACTCGGTGTGGCGGCCGGCGCGGTGGACGGGGAAGTATGCGGCCGGGTCGCCCTGCAGCAGCCGCTCGCGCATGAACGGGATGGGCACGTCGATGGTGGCCGAGTCGGTGGACATGAGCCGCACGCCCAATCGGAACAGGTAGTTCAGGGCGCCGCCGTTGAGGCCGGCGGCGGCCTTGGAGAAGTTGGGATCGCTGTCGTAGGCGTCGGTGCCGCCGGTCCACAGCATGACCACCTCGCCCGACCGTGGCTGGCGGCCGAGGCGCTCCAGCTCAGCTACGACGTCGTACTCGGTGATTGGCTCGAAAGAGCTGTGCCGGCGGAAGTCCAGGCGCAGCCCCGGGCCCATGGCCCACTCCAGCGGCCATTCGTCGATGAGCTTGGCCGGCCGGCCCTCGGAGGTCGGGTAGAAGTGGTAGGGCGCGTCCAGGTGCGTGCCGTCGTGGCTGCCGAGTGTGAGGCGCTCGTCGGCGAAGAACGTGCCGTAGGGCAGGCAGGAAACGCGCACGCCATGCTCGCGGGCAAAAGCCCGCGCGGCCTCGTCGTGGGAAATGAGCGTGAGGTGGATCTCGCGGTTCTCGAGCGTGCCGCGGCGGAGGGTGACGCTCAAATCGTGGATGCGGGGCGCTGTCATTGCGGCAGGCCCGCGTAGAAGCCTTCGGCGTCGAGCTTCTTGATCAGGCTGTCGTCGAAGTAGCGGGACGGGTCTGTAGCGCTGGCGTTCGGATTGGTCTGGGCCACTGTCTCGATCACCGCCTGGATGCCGTTGGACGTCGGCAGCATCCGCACCGGGACCTGGTCCCGAGCCAGGTTGACGGCGATCTTGGCCGCATCGTCGCCGGTCTTGGCCCACTTGGCGTAAATCGCGGCGACCGTGTCGGGCTGCGTGCGGGTCAAGGCGGTAGCCTGTGCAATCGACCGCAGCAGGGCCAGGGCGGTGGCCTGGTTCCTGGCCAGCCAGGGCCGCTGCGCGACTACCTGGGCGACCGGGTACTCGATCCGCTCCTTGGGGTAATCGAAGAGGACGTGGGCGCCCTGACTCTCGGCCACGTCGGTGTTGGGCGGCGAGAAGCTGCCGGCGAAGACCGAACCCGCGGCGAGAGCCGCGATCTGCTTATCCGCGGTGCCGAGCTCGATCATCTGGAAATCCTTGTCGGGATCCAGGCCGCCGCGCTTGGCGCTCATGCGGACCACGGTCTCGGTGATGGTGCCGCGCTTGGTGATGCCGACCGGCTTGCCTTTGAGATCGGAAACAGTTTTGATCTCGGGCCGGACCATGAGCTTGTGCTGCAGATAGGGCACCATGGTGGCGATGGTCACCAGGTCGGCGCCGCCGAGATCAGCCAGGATGATCTCTTCGGTCGAGCCGACGGAAAACTGGACCTCGCCGGAGAGCATGGCCGGGATACCGTTGGGGCCGAAGACGAAGTCGACGTCCAGTCCGTTCTTGTCGAAGATGCCGGTTTCCTTGGCCACGGGCATGGCGATCTGGGCGTAGCTGATGGAGCTGTAGGCGACCTTCAGCTTGACCGGCCCGGAGCTGGCCGGCGGGGCCTGCTGCGCGCCGCCGCAGGCGGCCAGCAAGAGGGCGAGAACGAGCGCCCAGCAGCGCATGCCTAGAGCAAACAGGCCTGGAGGAAGGCCACGGCCACCGGCCAGGAGAGCTTGGAGGCCACCGGCGAGTCGCCGCCGTGCAGAAAGCCGTGGCCCGCGTCGGGGAAGATCTGGTTCAGGCTGGGCTCGGGCCGGGCCCGCAGCGTGTTGCGCAGGGCGGAGTAGGTCTCCGGCGTGACGATGTGGTCCTTGCCGGCGCAGATGGCCATGACCGGGCAGCGGATCTCGCCCGCGAGATCGATCACGTCGTACGTCTGGTGGTCCGGTTTGGGCCGGCGGATGGTCGGATAGAAGGCGCACACCGAGGCGATGCGCCGGTCCTTGGCGCCGAGCAGCAGCGTCAGCCGGCCGCCCATGCAGAAGCCGATGCAGCCGACGTTGTCGACGCGCAGCTCTTCGTGCATGTAGCTCACCAGGCGCGACTGGCCCTGCCAGGCCCAGTCGTCGTCGAGGGCGGCGCTGTAGGCGCGGCGATCGTCGTCGGTCTTGGGCGCCGGCTTCCCGGGATAGGGGTCCCACAGTACGGTCGCCAGGCCGCCCTCGGCCAGCAGCTGCGCGTGCTCACGGCTGAAGCGGTCGGCGCCGGCGTTGTGCGGCAGGAACAGGACGCCGCCTTTGACCTGGCCTTCGGGCCGGTAGGTGAAGGCGTGGATATCCTCGATGTTCAGTTCGGACTCACGAATCGGCATGGCGCGCATTGTAGACCCCTTATATTTGGCGGCAGTGCCTCGCTTCGGATCGCTGTTCGGCCTCACGCTGATGCTCGCCGCCTGTGGCGGTGCTGCTCCAACTCAGCCGGCGGCCAGCGGCGCCGCGGCCCCGAGCGCCGCCGGCAAGCCGGCCCAGATGACCAAGCTGCGTCTTGGCACGCCGTCCGCGGCCGCGCCGTCTCTGGTCGTACCGCTGACGAAAGACGCCGGGCTGTATCAGAAGTACGGCCTGGAGGGCGAAGTGCAGGTCGTCGAGGGCGCCAAGAACCTGCTGGCCGGGATGTTCAACGGCGAGCTGCCGATCACCTACCAGGGCTCGCCCGAGGTTATCAATGCCGCCCTGGGCGGGGCCGACGTGGTGATGTTCGCCGGCGCCATCAACACGATCTTCTTCTCGATCTACACCCGCCCGGACGTCACCGACGCACAGCAGCTCAAGGGTAAGAAGATCGGCTACACCTTCGGCGGCAACGACGAGGCCGGCGCGAAGCTGGCCCTGACGCACCTTGGCCTGCGGGTTCCGCAGGACATCAGCCCGGTGAACATGGCCGGCGGGCAAGCAGCCCGCATCGCCGGGCTCCAGAACGGCTCTGTGGACGCCATCTCGATCGCGCCGCCGTTCACTTTCGAGGCCAAGCGCCTCGGCCTCAAAGAGCTCATCAACGTGGCCGATTTGAAAGTGGAGTACCAGTCGGGCACCTTCGCTACGACGCGCAGCTACCTGCGCAACAACCGCGACGTGGTGGTGCGCTTCACCAAGGCGATCTCCGAGGGTCTCAAGTTCATGCGGACCAACAAGGAGGCGAGCATTAAATCCCTGGCGGACTACACCAAGACGACTGACCGGGAGGTGCTGGAACAGTCCTGGGACGCCTTCGCCAACAGGTACTACAACAAGGTGCCGAAGCTGACCAAGCCGGGACTGCAGTACGTGATGGACAACCAGATCACCGAGCCGGCGGTGAAGTCGAAGAAGCCCGAGGACTTCATCGATGAGAGCGTCATCCAGCAGCTCGAATCAGAGGGGTTCTTCCGGCAGCTGTGGGAGGAGGACGTCTAGAGCGGCAGGTCGAGGCCGTAGAGCCGGATCACGTTCCCGCGGCAGATCTTGCGTTTGACGTTCGCATCGATCCCTTCGAAGTTGCGGTCGACGGTCTGGTGGGAATAGGGCCAGGTGGTCACGCCGTGGGGGAAATCGCTGGCCCACATGAAGTTGTCCTCGCCGTACACGGGCGTCGTGAGCACCCCTGAGCGGTCGTCCTGGAAGGTGAAGAAGACGTTGTTCTTCAAGTACTCGCTGGGCAGCTTGTGGTGGACGTTGCGGTCGGCGTCGTAGGTGGAGGCGCGGCCGAAGAGATAGTCGACCTGCTGAAAGACATAGCTGACCCAGCCGACGTCGAACTCGGCGCACACCACCTTGAGGTTGGGGTGGCGATCGAACACGCCCGAGAAGGCCAGGTGGCCGATGAACCGCTCGGCATGCGCCTGGCGGTTGGCGTTGCCCATGGGGACGGTGCGGGGGTCCTCCTGGCGGGGCCCTTCGAAATGCTTGCGCTGCTCGCCCTGGGTGCTGGTGGTGTGGACATTGAGGACGATGCCCGTCTCCTCGGCGGCGGCCCAGATGGGCTCGTAGACGGGCTCGTAGTAGCCGGCGTCCTTGATGCCGGTGGGGATCTGGACGCCCTTGAAACCCAGCTTGGCGTATTCGCAGATGTCGTCGGCGGCCAGGCGCGGGTCCAGGATGCTGAGCAGCGGCAGCCCGATGAGGCGCTTGGGGTCGTAGCTGCAGAAGTCGTGCAGCCAGGCGTTGTAGGAGCGCAGGATAGCGCGCTGGAAGTTGGGGTCGGTCAGGCCATAGAAGAAGCGCGCCGGGCTGGCGAAGAGCACCTCGGCTTCGACTCCATCGCGGTCCTGGGCCTCGAGACGGGCGGCAGGCTGCCAGCCGGCGGGATAGTCCTCGAAGGTGAAGGCGGCGTTGAAGTCGATGGTCTTCTGCCATTGGCTGAGGTCCATGGCGCTGATGCCCTCGGGCTTGCCGGCCACCAGGCCGATGGAGAAATGGGACACGCCCATAGGCGGCAGGCCGTCGGTGATGAGCCACATGCCCGCGGGCACGCCGGGCGGGTCCTTGACCACGCGCGGCGCGCGCTCGCCGTACTCGCGCTGGACGCGGGCCCACGCTTCGGGCGGCTCGTTGAGATGGCTATCGGCGGAAATGAGCTTGAAATCGGCCATAGGCGTGGGGCGATTGTACGCCGGTGCTGCGCTGGCCTCGTGCTCGTGGCGATTGGTATCCCGCTTGGCCAATTCAGCCCCGCATTTGGCCGGTTCTGAGTTCCGAAGAGCTCGGAGTGAGCGCCCAGGGACTCGAACCCTGAACCGGCTGATTAAGAGTCAGCTGCTCTGCCAGTTGAGCTAGGCGCCCGTGCGGCTAGAGTCTATCACTACCTAGCGAGCGGGCGGTGGCTACTGCCAGGTGGGCAGCCAGTAGTGGAGCGTCGCCCACCACTCCGGCACGGGCCAGGCGGCGATCTGGGTGTAGAAGAAGGCGAAGCACACGCACACGGCGACGACGTAGCCGCGGGCAATCTGCTGCCACCGGACCGAGGGGTGCCGCCACAGCCAGGCCAGGCAGTAGGCCACCAGGAGCACCAGGAAGGGCACTGCCGGCAGGAAGTGGTAGAAGAACATGCCGCGCGGCGACAGCGACCACGGCAGCCAGTTGATGGCGAACCCGCCCATGACCAGGCCCAGCCAGGGATCGCGCGTCCGCCACAGCAGCCAGCAGCCGAGCGCGATGGCGAACGGGAAGGCCCAGTACAGGAACGGGTTGCCGAGGTTGTAGGTGTTGGCTACCCAGCCGTCCCCGCGGTCCACGTAGTAGAACACCGGCCGCACGTCCAGCAGCCACTGCCACCATTTCGAGTAGTACGGATGCCCGGCGGTGAGCGTGGTGTGGTAGTGCCACATCTGCCAGTTCTCGCCGACGAACATGCTCCACCAGCCACTGTCCGGCAGGGTGGACGGGCCGAGGCTGAGCGGGCCCAGCTTGAGCGGCCCAACCTGCGCGTACTCGGGCGGGATGTCGTGCCGCTGCAGGAACATCTGCAGGTAGCTGGCCACGTACAGGCCGGCCGGGATCACGATCAGCGCCACGAAGGCGGCAACCAGGTACGCGGCGCGGCTCAGCGCGCCCCAGCGCTCGGCCGGCTCCGGCACGGCCGGCGCAACCAGCGCGATGTCACCCTCGGCCCGCGCCTCGCGATGCAGCAGCGTAGCGTAGTCGGCCAGGGCGTTGTCCTCGGCCACGACCGCCGCGCTATTCGCGCCTTGGCGGGCAGGCCACACGCCGCGCAGCAGGGCGATGGCGGCGATCAGGACGATGGACAGGAGCGCAGGCCACTTCACGCCAAGGGCCAGGCCCAGGAACACGCCCGTGGCGAACAGCCAGCCCATGCCTCTCCACGGCGAGCGCCGCGGCGCCAGCACAAAGCAGGTGAAGGCCGCCAGCAGAAAGGCCAGCTGGAAGATGTCGTTGGTGCCGATGCGCGACTCCGCGAACATCAGCCCCTCGATGCTCAGCAGGCCCGCAGCGAGCGTGGCCAGCAGACGGTCGCGGAAGAGAGCGCGCGCCAGAGCGTACATCAGCAGGACGCAGATAACGCCGAACAGCGCGTTGGCGAAGCGCCAGCCCATGGAGTTGTTGCCGAACAGCCATATGCTGCCGCCGATGATCAGCTTGCCCAGCGGCGGGTGGGTCCACTCGTACTGGGTGCCCTCGATGTAATTGGGCAGGCTGTTGGCCGACTGCCACCATTCGTAGACGGCGGGGTCGTTGTGGGCCATCAGGTTGCCAGTGAAGGCGTGGTAGACCTCGTCGTAGATGTACTTGGGCGGGTCGTCGACGCGCCAGAAGAGGATGAACGTGGCCCACGCGGCGAGCAGCAGGACCACCAGCCACTCGCGCTCCCAGATGGCGCGCAGGAGCCCCGGCCGCTCGCCGGCCAGAGGCGTGACCAGCGGCGGGTTAGGAAGCGTGCGTTCCTCAGCCAGCACCGATCTCTAGGCTATCGTCTCAAGCTAAGCGCCAGCTAAACGGCGGCTTCGAGGATGCCGGGATCGGCCGGGCGGCGGTAGATGAGGCGCAGGCCGGCGCGGACGAAGCCGGCGTCGCGCAGCGGCCCGGCAAGCGGCGAGACGAGGATCGAGCCGCCCTGCCAGCGCTCCAGTGAAGCGATGCCGCGATCGCCGGCCAGCGCCAGGCCGCGCAGCGCTTCGGCCGCGGCCGAAGCATGCTCCGGGGCCCACGCGGGTCCGGGTTGGAGATCCTTGCCCCAGCCGCTGGCGGTCAGCAGCGGCTGGCCGGCGAGCAAGACGACGAAACGGCCCTTTCCGCGCGGCGCGGGGAGCGGCAGGATGCGGCCCCAGGCATTGGCGGGGTCCTCCCAGGGTACGAGCAGCGGCTTACGGCTCGGCACGGCGTCGCGCAGGAGATCGACAGCGTCCGCCCGGGCGAACTGGGGACCGGAGAGGTCACCTACGAAGTCGCCTCGCACGGCCCGGCCGCGCCACTCCCATAGCCGCAGGGCGCGCTCGAGACGCTGCCAGGAGTAGGGGCTCTTGTCGGCGCGGGCAACCTCGCGGCTGACGATGCCGTAGCGGCGCAAGAGCGCGTCGAGATAGGCGTCGAGGGCGTCAGCGGTTTCACCCAATGGAACAGCGCTCCAGCGGCCGGTTGGCGAAAGGAGGTCGTTGGCGGCCAGGCCGGCGTCTTCCAGCAGCGCGAGGGCGTGTTCGACCTCGGGCAGTGGCATACTCAGCCGGCGGGCCAGGTCGGAGGCGAACAACGCGCCCTCGTGCCGGAGCAGCGCGAGCGCCTCCTCCGTGCCGTAACCGGAGACCTCATGCGGGCTGGCCGGGGCGCCGGGCTTGACCAGCGCGAGCCGGCCGCCCCCGGCGCCTCGCCACTCGAAGAGGCCGCGGCTGGTGAGGGCGTCCAGAGCATCGGCGCCGCTTGGGCCGAAGCGGGCGGCCAGGACGAGGCGCCACTGCTCTCGGGTGAGGGGCAGGTGCAGGAGGGCTTCGACGGCGCGGCGCTGCCCGGCCAAGCCGCCGAGGCCGTGCCAGTGGGGCAGGAAGGCGGCGAAGCGGGCGCGGTCCACCGGGGCGATCTGCTCGCGTGTGCGGCGCAGGCTCTCGCGGTGGAGACGGGCGAGGATCATCGGGGCGCAGTACTCGATCTCGGTACCGCCGGGGCGATACTCGCCACAGGAGAGCTGGCTGGCTTCGGCCAGGGCGTTGAGCGCTTGCTGGACGGCCTCGAGGGGCAGGCCGAGCTCGGAGGCGATCTCGCGAGCGCTGCGCGGGCCGCGCGATTGCATGTGCTGGTGCAGCAGTTGCAGCAGCTCGCCCGCGGGCGGGGCGAATCGCCCGCGGCGCTTTTTCTGGCCGCCCACCCGCTGCGGGCTTGCAGCTCGCACCGCCAGGTCCTGTTCGATCTCGGACAGGACCGCGGGATCCAGCAGCTGGCGCAGATCTTCGGCCTCTAAGGTCTCCCGGAGCAGGTCTCGGTTGAGCGCCAGGTAGGCGGCGCGGCATTCGCCGCGAGGGGCATCGCCCTCTTCGCCGAACGCCAGGCCGAAGTCCCACACCAGCGACGCGGCGAAGGGCGATGGGGAGCTGGTGGCGTGGTAGGCGAGCGAGATCGCACCCGACTCGATGCCCCGCAGCACGCGCCGCAGGCCGTTCAGGTCCCAGGTATCGTGGAGGCATTCGCGCACGGCCTCCTGGAGCACCGGGAAACCGGCCTTGCGGCGGACGATCGACAGCAGGTCGGCGGCGCGCTGGCGGCGCAGCCACAGCGGCGTGCGCCGGTCGGGCCGCGGCTTGGGCAGGAGGAGCGCCCGCTGGGCGGCCTCGCGGAAGCGCAGGGCCAGCATGGGCGCGTCGGCCAGCTCACCGATGAGCAGCTCCTCGACGGTGTCGGCGCGAACCTCGCCCAGGAGCTGCTCGGCCAGCTTCAGCGGCGACGTCTCGATGGGCGGCAGGCGCAGGATGATGCCGTCATCGTTGTGGGTGACCAGCGGATCGATGCCGCCCAGGGCCTCGCGCAGGCGCGGCTTGAGGGCGAAGGCCCAGGCGCCATTGACGGCCGTGCCGAAGAGCGAGTGGATGACCACACGCCAGTCGCCGATCTCATCCTGGAAGCCCTCGACCAGGATGGCGCGGTCGCTCGGCACCAGGCCGGCGGCCTCTTCCTGGCGCCGGACGTAGTCCAGCAGCGCTTGGGCGGATTTCTCGTCCAGGCAGCACTCCTGCTGCAGCCAGGCGGCAGTCTCGGCCTCGTCCTGGCGCAGCCGGGCGGCGATGTCGCGGGCCAGCTCGGGCACGCCGTAGTCGATGGTCCGGCCCAGGCGGTCGCCGCGCCAGAAAGGAATCTGGTAGGGCTCGCCCGGGGCGGGCCGGACCAGCACCCGGTCGCGCTCGACGGCCTCCACGGCCCACACGCTGGTGCCCAGAGCAAAGGCCGGCCGCCCGCCGACGTAGAGCTCGGCGGCGAACTCCTCGTCCAGCTCGCCCAGCTTCTTGCCCGCCTGGCCCTGGGCGCCGGGCATGAGCTCGACCGCGAGGTAGCCGCGGTCGGGAATCGTTCCGCCGTTGATGACCGCCAGCCTCAGCGCTCCGGCCAGCGGCCGGATGCTGCCGGTGTCGGGGTCATATTCGATGCGCGGCTTGAGGCCCTCGAAGCGCGCATCGGCGAAGCGTCCGGCCAGCATGGCGAGGACGTTCTTGAGCTGCTCGCGCGAGAGCTGCCGGAAAGGCAGCGAACGGCGTGCCACACGGAGCACGTCCCCGACCGTGAGCGGGCCGGCCGCCGCCATCGCCGCGATCTGCTGGGCCAGCACGTCCAGGCAGGCCCGCGGCACGTGGGTCGGCTCGATGCTTCGCCGTCGCAGGCCGCGCATGCAGGCAGCGGCATCCAGCAGGTCGGATACGTGCTGGGCGAGGACACGACCGCGGCTCACCGCGCCGACCTGGTGGCCGGCGCGGCCGACGCGCTGGAGGGCCCGGCTGACGCTCCTGGTAGAGCCGACCTGAATCACCAGGTCGACACTGCCGACGTCGATGCCCAGCTCCAGGCTGGACGTGGCGACCAGCAGCGGCAGATCGCCGTTCTTCAGGGCCTGCTCGACCTCCAGGCGCCGTTCGCGCGAGAGGGAGCCGTGATGGGCCACGGCGATCTGCCGGCCGGCTTCCTTATTAAGAACCTCGCTCAGGCGCTCGGTCACGTGACGCGCGTTGCAGAACACCAGGGTTGAGCGGTGCTGGGCCGCCTCTTCCAGGATGATCCGGGCGGCGTGCTGCATGAAGTCGCCGTCTTGTTCGCGGCTGGCGAAGGGATACATCAGGTCGACCTCGATGCGCTTATCCTGCTCGGCACGGACGATGCTCACCGGCCGCTCCATGCCACTGTCGTCGTAGCCGCCCAGCAGGCGGGCCACCAGGTCCAGCGGCCGCTGTGTGGCGGACAGGCCGATGCGGACCGGCTGGGCGCGCTCGGCCAGCCGCTCCAAGCTGAGCGCCAGGTGGACGCCGCGCTTGGTCCCGGCGATGGCGTGGATCTCATCCACGATGACGTAACGCAGCCTGGCGAACATGCCCTGGCTCTTGCGCGCCGTGAGCAGCAGGTAGAGCGACTCCGGGGTGGTGATGAGCACCTCGGGCGGGCGGCGGATCTGCCGCTGGCGGAGGTTCGTGGGGGTGTCGCCGGTGCGGACGTCGACGCTGACCTCAGGCGCCTCGAGACCGAGCTCGATGGCGGCGGCTCGGATGCCGGCCAGGGGCGACTCGAGGTTGCGCTGGATGTCGTTGTTGAGGGCCTTCAGCGGCGAGATGTAGAGAACCTTGACGCCCGGCTCGGCCGGCGGCCGCGTGATCAGGTCGTTCAAGCACCACAGGAAGGCGGCCAGCGTCTTGCCCGATCCGGTCGGCGCCTCGATGAGGGTGTGGCGCCCGGCGGCGATCTGCTCCCAGCCCTGGATCTGGGCGGCGGTGGGCCGCTCGAAGGCGCTCCCGAACCAGCGCGCCACGGCCGGATGGAACGCGCCCAGGCCATCCATGCTCCTAAGGTACAGCAAGAACATATGTTCCAGCAAGCCGCTGTGAACCAGCCGCAGGCGTCATGTCGTACTAATTGCGAATGGATTGCAACTGGTATTCAGTTCCGGTATAATGGGCCCGTGCTGAGCAGCCTCAACCGGGCCTTCGATGGCGGCGAGCGCGCCCGTTTGGGCGGGCTGTTCGCGCTCATCGCCGGAATGCACGTCCTGGGCTGGGGCTTGCTGGCCGCGCAGGCCGCCCAGTACCCGGCGCTGGTTGGGCTGGGGGGGCTGGCCTACAGCTTCGGCCTGCGGCACGCCTTCGACGCCGACCACATCTCGGCCATCGACAACACCACCCGCAAGCTCCTGCAGGACGGCAAGAAGCCGATGGCGGTGGGCTTCTTCTTCTCGCTGGGCCACTCGACCGTCGTGCTGGCGATCGCGCTGGGCCTGGGCTTCGCCGTGAAGGCCATCGTCGAGGGGGCAGTCAGCGAGGACAGCGATCTGCGCAGCATCGGCGGGCTCGTGGGCAGTGGCGTGTCGGGCGTATTCCTCCTGCTCATCGGCGCGCTGAACCTGGTGATCCTGCTGGACATCCTGGGCACGTACCGGCGCATGAAAGCCGGGGAGTTCGACCGTGGCAGCCTGGACGAGCACCTGGTCGCGGGTGGGTTCATGACCCGTGCGTTCGGGCGGCTGTTCAAGCTCATTCAGCACAGCTGGCAGATGTACCCGGTCGGGTTCCTGTTCGGTCTGGGGTTCGATACCGCCTCTGAGGTGGCCCTGCTGGCCATCTCCGCTGGCGCCGCGTCGCAGGGCCTGCCATTCGCGGCGGTGGTGTCGCTGCCGATCATTTTCGCCGCGGGGATGTCGCTCATGGACACGCTCGACGGCGCATTCATGGCCAAGGCCTACGGTTGGGCCTTTTCCAACCCAGTGCGCAAGGTGTTCTACAACCTGACCGTCACGGCGCTGTCGGTATTCGTGGCGCTGTTCGTGGGCGGGGTCGAGCTGGCGCAGCTCATCATCCGGCGGCTGGAGCTGAGCGGCGGGCTGTTCGATTTCGTGGCCGAGCTGGACTTCGGCAGCCTGGGCTTCATCATCGTGGGCGCGTTTGTGGTCGCCTGGGCGGTATCTTTTTGCCTGTACAAGCTGCGGCGGGTGGAGGAGCGCTGGAATGCGAGGCTTGCCGGTGCGGCAGTAGAATTGCCGCACTCCGGCCGTGACCTCGATCTTCCTCGCTGACGAGCAGGAGCTCTTCCAGCAGAGCGTCAGGCAATTCGTCGAGCGCGAGATCGTCCCGCGCGCCGAAGAGTTCGACCGTCATGGCATTTTCCCGCACGACGTGTTCAAGCGCATGGGTGAGCTGGGCTACTACGGCCTGCGCTACCCCGAGGAGGTTGGCGGCCAGGGGGCGGATTTCGTTACCACTTGCCTGCTGTACGAGGAGCTGGCCCGCGGCAGCCTGACGGTGGCGGCCATCTGCGCCATGCAGGCGCTGATGGGCACGTACTTCGTCTTCAAGTACGGCACCGAGGCGCAGAAGCAGGCCTACCTGGCGCCGGCGCTGCGCGGCGAGAAAGTCGGCACGTTCGCCATCACCGAGCCCAACGCCGGTTCGGACCTGGGCGGCATCACGACCATCGCACGGCGCGACGGCGGAAGCTGGGTGCTCAGGGGAACCAAGACGTGGATCACCAGCGCGCCGGTGGCGGATTTCATCACCGTCGGGGCCAAGACGTCGGAGGATCGCGGCCTGGAGAACATCGCCCTGTTCCTAGTGGACACCACGACCCCCGGCTTTTCGGTCGGCAAGCCCATCGAGAAGCTCGGCACACGCTCGTCGCTTACCTCTGAGATAGCGCTCGACAACGTCCGCCTGCCGGAGGATGCGCTCCTGGGAGCAGAGGGCGAAGGCGTCAAGAACGTCGGCGGCATCCTGTCCGAAATCCGGGTCATGACCGGCGCGCTGAGCGTAGGGCTGGCGCAGGCGGCCCTCGAGGCCGCCGGCCGGTACGCCAATGAGCGGGAGGCCTTCGGCCAGCCCATCGCGCGCCATCAGGCCATTGCCTTCAAGCTGGCGGACATGGCCACGCAGCTGCATGCCGCCCGGCTGATGACGTACGACGCGGCCTGGCGGATCGACCACGATCTGGAGGTCACGCGAGAGGCAGCTATGTGCAAGCTGCAGGCGTCCGAGACCGCGGCGATGGTCGCCGACGAGGCCACGCGCATCTTTGGCAGCTACGGCTTCGCGATGGAATTCCCGGCGCAGCGCTTCTTCCGCGACGCGCGCTTCCTGCTCAGCGGCGGTGGCACGTCCGAGATCCTGCGCATGCTCATCGGCCGCGAAGTGGCCAGGACGTATCGTTAGCGCATGGGTTTGTACTGGGAGGAGTTCGAAGAAGGCAAAGAGTACATCACCCGCGCCCGGACCGTAACCGAGGCGGATGTGGTGGCCTTTGCCGGCCTGAGCGGCGACTTCAACCCGCTGCACACCGACGCAGAGTTCATGAGGGCCTCGCAGTTCGGGGAGCGAATAGCGCACGGCATGCTGGTGTCGTCCATCAGCACAGGGTTGAGCAGCCAGATGGGCTGGTTCGAAGGCACGACGCTGGCCCTGATGGAGGTGACGTTCCGCTTCAAAGCGCCGGTCAAGTTCGGCGACACGGTCCGGACGGTGATCAAGGTCCGCGACAAGAAGGAGACGAGCAAGCCGGATCGGGGCATCCTGGTGGCGGAGGCGAATGTGCTTAACCAGCGGGACGAGGTGGTGGTCGAGGGGCAGTGGACGACGATGATGCGCCGGAGGGCGGCGTAATGGGCAGGTTGGATGGCCGCGTGGCGCTTGTCACCGGCGCCGCCCGAGGGATTGGCGAGGCCACGGCCCGGCTGTTCGCCGCCGAAGGGTCCAAGGTGGCCTGCGCGGACGTGAACTTCGATGGCGTGCACGCCCTGGCCTCGGAGTTGGGCGGCATGGCCCTGGGTGGCAGCGTGTCGGATCCCGAGGTCGCGGGAGAGTGGGTGAAAGCCATCGTCGAGCGCTTCGGCGCCCTGGACATCCTGATCAACAACGCCGGCATCACGCGCGACGCCATGTCTCACAAAATGACCATGGAGCAGTGGGACGAGGTGCTGGATGTGAATCTCAAGGGTTCGTTCGTGTGCGCTCAGGCGGCCATGGCGGTGATGCGCGAGCGCGGGTCCGGGGCGATCGTGAACACGGCCTCGGTGGGCGCGTTCGGCAATATCGGACAGGCCAACTACTCAGCCTCGAAGGCTGGCATCATGGGCCTAACGGCCACGCTCGCCCTGGAGGGCGCACGCTTTGGCATCCGGGTGAACGCCGTCGCGCCGGGCTTTGTGGAGACGCCCATGACGGCGGCCATTCCCGAGCCTATCCGCGAGCAGCAGATCGCGCGCATCCCGCTGAAGCGCACGGCCAAGCCGGAGGATATCGCGCGGCTGCACCTCTTCCTGGCCAGCGACGACTCGGCGTACATCACCGGCCAGACGATCGTAATCGACGGCGGGCTGACGCTCGGGGCTTAGCCCTTGTCGAGCCCCCGGTCCGCGGCCGACTTCACGAACGTGTCGTCCAGCAGCTTGTTGAGGTCGAAATTTTTGGCGCGTGGATTCTTCTCGGCGACGACGTTCACCGAATCCGCGAACTGCTCCGGCTTGGCGTACGGCAGCGACGGCATGGTCTTGCCGATCCAGTAGTCGTAGGTCGGCTCGAGCAGCTCCATGTCGTCGAGCTTGAGGTACTTCTTCATGACGTCGATCGCCAGCGTCTTGTCCTTCTTGTCCAGAGCGATGGCCTGGATGTAGGAGTCGACGAACTTCTGAGTTTCCGCCTTGTGGGAATTCAGCCATGAACCCTGGACGACGATGCCGTTGTTGCTGGCCGGCAGATCGAGCGCGGCCAGGTCGACGAGCGCGCGGAAGCCTTCCTTCTCCAGCCGGATGTTGTCGGGCGGATTGGCGACGGCGCCCTGAATGGCGCCGCTCATCATGGCCGCGGTGCGGGCCGAGAGGGAGCCAACCTGGAGGATGCTGACATCCTTCTCGGGATCGATGCCGATCTTCTTGAGCGCTGCGCGAGTGGCCACGTCGGAGGAGGAGCCGAAGCGGCTGACGCCGATCTTCTTGCCCTTGAGGTCCTCCGGCTTCTGGATGTCTTTGGTGACCATGAGCTTGTAGGGGTAGACCGGCGTGGTGGTGGCCAGGATCTTGAGATCGCCGCCCTCGACCGCCGCCGCCAGCGTCTCCGAGCCGCCGACGCCGCCGACCTGGACCTGGCCGGACAGGAGAGCGCCGACGACCAGCGAGCTCTCAATCAGGCGAAGATCGACGTCGAGCCCGTTCTTCTGGAAGATGCCGGCCTCCTTGGCCGTCCACATGGGCAGGTTGGAGGTGACGATCTCGCTGTCGGCGGCCAGGATCTGGCCGGGCTTGGCGGGGGCGATGCTGGCGGGCGCCGGCTTGGCGCTGGCCGACGCGGCCGGTTGGGCCGCACCAGAGGCGGCCGGCTTGGCGCTGGCCGACGCGGCGGGCTTGGCGCTGGCGGCAGGGCTGGCCGAGGAGGCAGGGCTGGCCGAGGAGGCAGGCTTGGCGCTGGCCGCGGCACTTGCAGGAGCGCTAGGGGCGGCCGCCGGCGCAGCGCCTCCGCCGCATGCAGCCAGGAGGGCGGTCGCCGAAAGAGCAAGGGCGTAGAGGGTGGACCTCAAGATCATCTCCTGGAAATAGTGTTCGCTTGTATTACAACACGACCCCCGGTCAAGGTTCGGGCGTGAAGCGCCGGCCGGGGTCGACTCCGAGCTTGCGACAGAGGCCCGTGGCCGCGTTCACAGCTGGCCCCGGAGGTCCAGCAGCGCCTCATCCTCGTCAGAGGGCCCGGTCAGTGCCTGCTCGAGCGTGGCGATCAGCCGGCCGGCCAGGTCCTCATTCCGGCGAATGGCGGCGGCGTTCTCGCGGCTCAGCAGCAGACGGACCAGGTTCAGAGGCCGGCCCGGGACATTCTGGACGTCGATCTCGATGTCGGAGTCGCCGGTCTGGTTCTGGAAGACAGTGATGGTGGGCAGGCGCTGCTTGATATAGCTTTCGATGTAGCTGACGTCGTCGATCATGGCATTTTGTGGAGTTTGGCACTCGGGCGAGAATGTTTCACGTGAAACGTCGGCCGCCGCCTAGGCCGCGCGAGTGGGACGCCGACGGCCTGTATGCGTACGGCCTGCGGCTGCTGGCGCCGCGGGCACGCTCCGAGCGGGAGCTCCGGCAGCGGTTCCAGGCGCGCGGCGCAGACGCTTCGCTGATCGACGCCGTGGTGGCCCGGCTGAAAGATGGCGGCTTGATCGACGACGAGGCGTTCGCGCGGGCCTGGGTGGAGAGCCGGCGGCGCGCTTCACCGCGTGGCGATCGTTTGCTGCAGCGCGAGCTGTTCGCCAAGGGCGTCGTACGGCCGGTGGCGGATGCCGCCATCTCGCAGGGCTCGTCCGATGAGCTTGAGCTGGCCCGGGCCGCCGCGGCCAAGAAGGCGCGGACCCTGGCGGCTGAGCCTGAGCCCGTGTTCGTGCGCCGGCTGACGGACTTCCTCTTGCGGCGCGGCTTCGAGTGGGACACGGCTTCGGCGGTGGTCCGCGAGCTGGCTGGCCAGCGTGACGCGTCCCGCTGAACCCGGAGCCCCATACCATCGCCGTCATGATCACGCAAATCCAAACCGTGAACGTGTTCGTCTCCGACCAGGACGGGGCGAAGGAGTTCTCCATCGGCAAGCTCGGGTTCGAGGAGCAGATGGACGCGCCGATGGGCCCGGACAGCCGATGGGTGCAGATCGCGCCCAAGGGCGCGCAGACCAGCCTGGTGCTGTTCAAGCCGACGAAGGACATGCCGAACTACGACCTGGCCGTGTCCCAGATCGGCGGGTTCACCAACTTCATCTTCGGCGTGGACGACATCCAGGCGACGCACCGGGAGCTCACGGCGAAGGGCGTGGGGTTCCAAGATGAGCCGTCACAGCAGCCGTGGGGCTGGTGGGCGACGATCAAAGACCCCGATGGGAACGTGAGCGGCCTGCACCAATAGGGGGCTACGCGAGCCCGTTCCGCTCCGACACGAGGCGGGCGACTTCGGTCGCGCCTTCGGAGCGAAGGCCCTCGACGGCGCCGGTGGCATCCTCGGCCGGGCGATTCTGGCTCATCTTCCACTTGCCTTCGAGGCGCTCGATGCGCAGCTCGAGGCCAGCTATGCCCTTCAACTGCGCCTTCAAGTAGTCCGCGGGCGCGTCGGTGACCATCCAGCGCTGGGCGCGGCCCGCCTCCTGGCGATCGGTGAGCCGGGTCACAAGGTCGAGCAGGCGGTCGGGTTCGTGGAAGGCGCGCAGCCTGCCGTACGCGTGGATGGCGACGTAGTTCCAGGTGGGCACCACTTTGCCGGTCTGGCGCTTGGTGGCGTACCAGGAGGGCGAAACGTAGGCGTCGGGACCGAGGAAGATGGCCAGCGCCTGGACGCCGCCGTCGAAGTCGCGCCATTGCGGATTGGCGCGCGAGACGTGGCCTATAAGCGTGCCGTAGGGCTGGGGCTCGGCATCCAGCAGCATGGGTAGGTGGCTGGCGATCAGGCCATCCGGTCCATAGGTGACGAGCGTCGCCAGGCCCGAGCTGCGGATGGCTTCGTGGATGACGGGGACACTGTCTTCCTTGAAGTGGGGCGGCAGATACATGGCTCAGCGGCGCAACGCTTGCAGATCGTGTGGCCAGCACATGACGATACTGAGCAGGGCGTGCAGGTCGAGGTCGTGATCGGGATCGTCGGCCAGGCTTAGGCGCCGGACCTTGTAGGCTACTACGCTGCCGGCCAGGGCATAAGCGAGCAAGCCGCCCGCGGCCGCCAGGGCAAGGCCTCGGAGGAGCATTCCGGCAGTATAGCGGGCAGGCAGAAAGAAGCAAGCCGGCGGGCCGAAATAGCGCGCTTGCGTGCTAGACTTCGCTCCACCCCGCGCCTGGGGAATTGGTCGGTGGAGGTTGATCTGTGGCCGTTTACGACACGCTGCTGAACATTCGGCAAAAGCTCGAGGCTAACGGCGCCGGCTACGAGAGCATCGACTTCATCGACAAGCGCATCGCCGAGGCGGAGCCTGAGATGGGCAACAACATCTACGTCTCGGAAAACATGATCCTGCGGCACCTGGTGCGACGCTCGGATGTGCGCGGCACGGACATCGAGATCGACCTCCTGAACCTGATGCCGGACGACGCTCCGGTGCAGCGCAGCGAGCTGGAGGAGGGCGTGGACGCCGGCCCGAAGCACTCGCACACGTACTACAAAGAGCTCAAGAAGAAGCAGCGCGCCCAGTGAGCTGAGGCGCCGCAAGGCGCCGAGGCCGCGGGTTGTTCGGGCATCGTGTCTTTCGGCACCGCCACACGCGAGCGAGTCCGCTTCGGCATTGCGGCCATAACGGGTGACGCCGCTATCCCGCGACCAGCTGCAGCAGCCGCGAGGCCCCAATCATCAGGCATACGATGCCGAAGGACAGAATGACGGCGCGGTAGAAGCCGATGAAGTAGAACCGCCGCTGGCCCCGGGCGGCTTCGGCTTGCGGCCGCAGGGCCCGGTAGACGATCAGGCAAACGACGCCAAAGGCGAGGGGCAGGACCGCCCCGGCGACTAGGCCGCCGACGGGCCGGAGCCTCCGCCCTTGACTTTCTCCTTCAGCTCGGCAAGCTGACGATCCAGGTCGTCCGTGTTTTCCAGCGCGGCGAACTTGTCCTCCAGCGGGTCGCGCTCGAGCTCGGCCGAAGCGGCGGCCATGGCCTCCTTCTCGCGGACTTTGTCCTCCATTCGCTCGAAGCCCTCGAAGGCTGAGGCGTCATGCAGCCGATCCGCGGTGGCGTGGACCATGGTCTGGGTATCGGCCACGTGGGCGCGGGCGATGAGCAGATCCTTCTTCGTCTCGGCTTCCTGGATTTTGGCCTCCAGCTTGGACAGGCTGTCCTTCAGGATGTCGACTTCCTTCTTTTGCTCCTCATACTGCGCCTTGAAGCCGTCGGCCGTCTCCTGGAAGCTGTTGCGTCGCTGCAGGGCCTGCTTGGCCAGCTCGTCCTCGTTCTTCTGAACGGCCAGCTCGGCCTTGTGCTGCCAATCGTTGGCCTGGTTCTGGGCGTCCATGTAGCGCTGATAGAGCTTCTGCTGGTCGGCCATCGCAGCAGCCACCTGCGTCTTGACTTGGATGAGCTGGTTGTGCATGTCGATGAGGTACTGCTTGATCATCTTTTCCGGGTCTTCGGCCTTGTCCAGCATGTCGTTGATGTTGGCCCGCACCAGCTGAGTGACGCGCTCCAGGAGAGTCATGGTCTCGCTCCTCGATATTGCAATCTGCTATATCCAGCCTAGCACAACCCTTCTGGCTGTCAAGCGCGATACTGGACCCATCATGGCTAACCGGCTCATCAACGAGACGAGCCCGTACCTTCTCCAGCACGCTCACAACCCGGTCGACTGGTACCCGTGGGGTGAGGAGGCGCTGGCCAAAGCGAAGCAGGAAGACAAACCCATCCTGCTCAGCATCGGCTACTCGGCCTGCCACTGGTGCCACGTGATGGAGCACGAGTCGTTCGAGAACCCCGAGATCGCGCGGCTGATGAACGACAACTTCGTGAACATCAAGGTCGATCGCGAGGAGCGGCCGGACCTGGACTCGATCTACATGGCGGCGGTGCAGGCCATGACCCAGCGCGGCGGCTGGCCCATGACGGTCTTCCTCACGCCGGACGGGGCGCCGTTCTACTGCGGGACCTACTTTCCGCCCGAAGACCGGATGGGCATGCCGGGCTTCCCGCGGGTGCTGATTGGCGTCGCCAAGGCCTACCGCGAGCGGCGGGATGAGGTCGAGCAGAGCGGCGCTCGCCTGGTGGAGCACCTGCGGGAGTCGGCCCGCGCGACGGCGGCGCCCGAGGAAGCGCTGGACCCGGCGTTGCTCCATGCCGCGGTGCAAGGGCTGGCGAGCCAGTTCGACTCGGTCGAGGGTGGCTTCGGCGGTGCTCCCAAGTTCCCGCAGCCGATGGCCCTCGAGTTCCTGCTGCAGTCCTACGCCCGCAACCCCGACCGGAACATCCTGCGCATGGTCGAGCTGACGCTGACAAAGATGGCCCGCGGCGGCATGTACGACCAGTTGGGCGGCGGATTTCACCGCTACTCGGTCGACGCCCATTGGTTGGTGCCGCACTTCGAGAAGATGCTGTATGACAACGCCCAACTGGCGCTGGCCTACACGCACGCCTTCCAGTGCACCGGCAAGTCCTTCTACCGGCAGGTGGCCGAGGAGACGCTGGACTACGTGCTGCGCGAGATGACCTCGCCCGAGGGCGGCTTCTACTCCACCCAGGATGCCGACAGCGAGGGCGAGGAGGGCAAGTTCTTCCTGTGGGCGCCGGGCGAAGTGGAGGAGGTCCTCGGGCCCGAGGATGCGCTGCCGGTCATGCGCTATTTCGACGTGACGCCGAGCGGCAACTTCGAGGGCAAGAACATCCTGCACGTGCCGCGCGACCCGGACGTCGTGGCCGACCAGCTCGGCCTGAGCGTGCAAGACCTCGAGGCCGTGGTCGCGCGGGGCCGCCGGCAGCTGCTCGCGCGCCGGGAGCAGCGGGTGCGACCCGGGCGCGACGACAAGATCCTGACGTCCTGGAACGGCTTGATGCTGCGCGCCTTCGCCGAGGCGTCGGCCGTCTTGGACCGCGCGGACTACGCCAATGCAGCCCGGCGGAACGCCGCGTTCCTGCTGCGTGAGCTGAGGCGCGACGGTAAGCTGCTGCGCACCCACAAAGATGGCCAAAGCAAGCTCAACGGCTATCTGGAGGACTACGCCAACTTGATCGACGGCCTACTGGCGCTGTACCAGGTCACGTTCGAGCTGCCGTGGTTCAAATCCGCCGGCGAGCTGGCCGAGACGATGCTCGAGCAGTTCTGGGATCCGGACGAGCGCTGCTTCTACGACACCGGGCGCGACCACGAGGAGCTCATCAACCGCCCGCGGGATACGTTCGACAACGCCACGCCGTCGGGCAACTCGGTGGCGGTGGGCGCGCTGCTGCAGCTGTGGCTGCTCACGGGCGAGCGCCGCTACTCAGACGTGGCGGAGACCGTCCTGCGGTCGATGCAGCGGATGGCGGCCAACTATCCGCTCGGCTTCGCCCGTCTGCTGTGGGCATACGAGCTGTACTTCGGCCCGGCGCGGGAAATCGCGCTGGTGGGGCCGCTCGACTCGCCGGCGACGGCCAGCCTGCGCCAGGCGGTGTGGTCGCGGTTCCTTCCGAATAAGGTTGTCGCCGGCTGCGGTCCCGACGATGCCGAGGCGTGGGCGGCGGTGCCGCTGCTGGCGGGGCGCGAGCTGGTGGATGGCCAGGCCGCGGCCTATGTGTGCCGGAACTTCGCCTGCGAGATGCCGGTGACTGAGCCCGCGAAGCTGCTGGAGCTGCTGGCGGCCTAGGCTCGGATGTCCACGGTTGCGCCCAGCCCGCGCGGATGGGCGGCGGCGAGAGGAATGGCTCGCTCGGCGAGCGCGCGCTGCTGGGCGGTCCGGTCGCGATAGGCCGGAAGCTCGCCACCGGGACTGCCGTCGAGGGTGTCGGGCACGCCGCGGCGGTCTGCCTGCTGGAGCTCCTGGACAGTTTCCAAGGCGTCCTGATCATGTTTGGCGATGATGGCCGGGGCCTGGGCGTTCGCGATCTGCGCCTGGGCCGCGATGGGCACCTGCCCGCGGGCGATCTCCGGCGCCTGGAGCACCGTCAGCTGCACGCTGGAAACAGCGGAGATGGGCTCAGCCACGGCGCACGCCGTCACCGGCCATCAGTAGCAGCAGCTCTCCTTGTAGCCGCATACCGGGCAGATCGACAGCCGGGCACCCTTCAAGGCCGGCATCTCGTGCCCACAGCCCGGGCAGGCCTGGGTGGTGCGCTCTGCGGGCCGCTTCGTGGAAGGCGCCCGAGCGGGCGCCGGGGCATCCATGCGCACAGCTTAACTGGTCTGGAGGAAAACCCCTAGGCGCAAGGGGGCAGGCCGTAATATCGGCGAGCACCCGCCGTTATACTCTGCGCGGCTTCGGCCCGGCAAGAACCCATTTCAAGGAGATCCCGTGAGAAAGAAGCTCCACGCGCTGGCAGCTGTGCTGGCCGTTGTACTTACTCTCATTCCGGCGGCTGCGAGCACCAGCCTCGCGGCGGCCGGCCCGGACTACGACATTCCGAACGGCCACTTCTACACACAGACGAACGCAGGAGCGGGCGGCAACGGTTTTGCCATCACCGACGATGGCGGCGTGCCCATGTGGACGTGGTTCCAGCGCTACGGTGGCGTGGGCCAGCTGGGGTACCCGAACACCAACCGGTTCATGCTCGACGGCTTCGTCGTGCAGGGCACGCAGCGCGTCCTGCTGCAATGGCGCCCCGACACCCAGACGATGGCCTTCGTGAACATCCTGGACCGCCTGCACGACATCCAGGGCATGGACGCGACGCTGGAGGCCACCTACCAGATCCCCGCCCAGGTCGATAACTCGGCTCAAGAGAAGGGCATCAACACCGCCACCAAGGCCGGCTTCGACCAGGTGGCCGCGATCCGCGAGGCGTGGCTGAACTTCCCCAACCCGGCCTTCAAGAACCACTACTTCGCCGATCCGTTCCACGTCGATCACTACGGTCTGCCGACGTCTCAGATCAAGGACTACGGCCCGTTCCTGACGATTCGCCTGCAGCGCCGCGGTTTCCAGCTGTGGAAGACCGACGGGCCGGCAGGGATCAAGGCCGGCCAGCTCGTGGAGCAGCTCGGCTCCGACATCGCCAAGCAGGTGAACTTCTATCCCAAGGAGGCGACCACGCCTTCGGCCCCGCCGGCCGGCGCCCCCGCCGGCGCGGCAGCGCCCGGCAGCACGCAGGGCCTGCAGTACGGCTTCGCCGCCGAGCTGGTCGGCGCTTCGGCCACGCAAGCCGTGAACGCCACCAAGGCCGCGGGCTTTGGCTGGATCAAGCAGCAGGTGCGATGGGCCGGCCTGCAGCCGGGCGGCCCGACCCAGGCCGTCAACTGGGCGCCCCTGGATGGCGCGGTCAACACCGCCAACGCGGCCGGCTTGAAGGTGCTGTTCAGCGTCGTCGACGCGCCGCCGTGGGCGGTCGCCGGCGGCGCTCACTTCCCCAGGAACCCGGCCGACGCGGCCAAGTTCTTTGGCGACATGGCGGCGCATTTCAAGGGCCGTGTCAACGCCTATGAGGTCTGGAACGAGCAGAACTTCGCGGTCGAGGTTGGCCCGGGCAACATCAATCCCGGCAACTACGTCGAGGTGCTGAAGGCCGTCTATCCGGCCATCAAGGCGGCGGACCCGGCGGCGGTGGTGGTCTCCGGCGCGCCGACGCCGACGGGCGTGAACGATCCGAACATCGCCATGCGGGACCTGACGTACCTGCAGCAGATGTACGCCTACCAGGGCGGCGTGGTGAAACAGTATTTCGACGCGCTGGGCGCCCATAACGAGCCCTACGGCAACCAGCCGGAGGAGACCGTGGCTAACCACAGCAAGCCCGACTACTCGGGCGACCCCAGCTTCTTCTTCCGCCAGGTCGAGGACTATCGCAACCTGATGGTCCAGAACGGTGACGGCAACAAGGGCATCTGGCAGACAGAGATTGGCTACGACTCCAATCCGCTGGCGCCGCCGACCTACTCCTATGCGCAGAGCATCACCGAGCAGCAGCAGGCAGACTGGACGGTCCGGCTGTTCCAGTACACGAAGCAGAATTACCCGTGGATGGGGGTGATGTTCGTGTGGAACCTGAACTACCAGTCGATCGTGCCGCAGTCGGACGAAAAATGGGGCTTCGGGTACCTGCGCCCGGACTACAGCCCGCGCCCGGCCTTCAGCGCGCTTGCGGCGATGCCTAAGTAGGAAGGTACATATTGGGACCGGTGGTCCCCAACTTCGTTCGAGCAATCGTGTTGGGCTCGCTGGCGGCGCTGCTGCCGGCGAGCCCGGTGTTTGCCGACGACTACGGCAACATCGAGGCGGACAAGTTCGTCATCCACAACCAGTCGACGAGCCTCCAGGTGCTGCCGGCCAGCCCCGATGCCTGGAAGACGGTCACCGACACGGTCAAGCAGTTCCTGCCGCAGCTGACCGTGAGCGGCATCGAGCTGTTCGTGCGTGAAACGGCCGACGCCACCAGAAGCCGATCGGGCTTTTGTTACAGCACGCTGACGGGGCAGCTCACCTCGAAGGATCAATGGTTGCGCGGCCCGAACGGAACCCTGCAGTGGTACCAGTTCATGGTCCTGCCGGCCAACAATCTCAACAACGGGCCGCTGTCGTACAGCGGCAACGTTTCCCGAGGTCTGGCGTACACGCTGGACGCCGGCGGGTTGGATGTGCTGCTGGCCAACTGCAGCAATCCCACGCTGCTGGCGCAGCCGCCGGCCGAGCGACCAGAGACGAAGAAGCTGTGGACGCCGAGCCCGATGCTGCAGGTCAGCGCCAAAGCGCCGTCGGCCGAGCCGGCTCCACCGGCGGGCGACTACGACATCCCCAACGGGCACTTCTACACCCAGGCAAACGGGCAGGGCGGCGCCGGCGGGGCGGGCTACGCGGTGGTCGACGACGACCAGGCGACGTTCTGGAGCGAGTTCCAGCGGCTGGGCGGCGTGTCCGCGCTGGGATACCCGATCTCGCAGCGCTACGCGCTTGCCGATGGGCTGACGTATCAGGCGTTCCAAAAGGCGATCCTGCAATGGGATCCGGGCGCTCGCACGGCGCGGCCGGCGAACATCTTCGACCAGCTCAGCGCAGCCGGGCGCGACTCCTGGCTGGCGACGCTCAAGCAAACGCCGCCGTCGAGGGACTGGAGCGCGGACCAGGGCCAACCCTTCGAGCGTGTGGTGGCCAACCACCTGGCGCTGCTCGATGCGAATCCGGCCATCAAGGCGATATACCTGGCGGATCCGGCGTACCTGGATCACTTTGGCCTGCCGATGGGTGTTGCCGACTACGGGAACGTGGCGGTGGTCCGCTGCCAGCGGGCGGTGTTCCAGCAGTGGCGGGTGGCCACGCAGTTCGCGACAACCGGGCAAGTGCTGATCGCCAACGGTGGGGACAACGCCAAGGACGCGGGGCTCATCCCGGCCGCGGCGGCGGCGCCATTGCCGCCGCCTGCGCCGGTGTTGACACCGCTGGAAGTGGGCACGAGCGGCGCGCAGATGAGCGATGCGACGCTGAGCCGGGCCCTCGGGCAATGACAATCGCCCTTGCTGGCATGGCCGCGCTTGTTGGCCTTGCCGGATTCTGGGTCCTGCGCAGGCGATCCTTTTTCTGGGCGGGCGCCCTGGTCGTCGGCGGCGCCGGCGCAATCTGTTACGGGATCGGCACGCCCGCGGCGTTCAAGCTGTACTATGCGCTCGCGGCTTCCATGTTTCCAGGCTGGGTTGGAGCAGGAAGCCTGTACTCGGCGCTCGGCAGAAGGGCTGGACGGGCGGCGGGCGTCTTCGTCCTGATGCTCAGCGCCGTGCAGCTGGGACTAACGCTGCCGGCGGAGGTGAACGCCGCGGCGCTCGCCGCGCTGAACGGGAGCAACGGGGAAGGCGTGCTGGTGCGGGGCGCCTGGGTCATGCCGACGGTACTGTTCAATACCCTCGGGCTGGCGTCCGCCGCCATCGCCGCGTTTCTGGCCTGGTGGCGGGCGTTCCGCGTACAGCACCCGCGAACGGCGGCCATGGCCATCGGGCTGTCGGTGGTCGTGCTGGGCGTGCTGGCCAGGTCGGCTGCGGCCTCTCGCATGCTAGCCGCGGCGGGTGAGCCGCGGGCGTTCATGGCGCTCGACGCGCTGGCGTTCGGGCTCGTGTGGGCCGGCGCCAGGTTGAGCGAACGGCTGCCGAAGCCGCTGGAGCGCGCGCTGCTGCCGGCAGCCTAGAGCTACTCGCTGGGCGGGCGGGGACGGTTCTGGCGCAGAAATTCCTCCAGCGAGCGGACGACCGTCTCGCCGCTGGGGAAGTCCTCCATGCGCATCGGCTCGGTGGTCTCATCAGACTCCCGTTCCCGCTGCTCGCGCTCGCGGATGTAGTCCCGCAGCTGCTCGTTCGAATTGACTGCCTCGGTCACCTGCTCCTCGAACCGCCGAGCGGCGGTCTCGAGATCGTGCAGGTCGAGGTCGAAGCCGAGCAGATCGCGCAGATGACGCAGCAGTGAAGCGACCACCTTCGGATTCGGTGTTGTGGGGATGTAGTGGGGCACCGCGCCCCACATGGAGATCGCTTTGAGGCCGTCCTGTCCGCAGCGATCGGTCAGCGTGCCAACGATGCCCGTTGGGCCCTCATAGCGGGATGAGGTGATGTTCAGGGCCGCCATCCGCTCGCGCATTTCGGGGTCGCTGCTGGATCCGGTCAGGTGGACGGGCATGGTGTGGATGACGTCAGCGATAAGGGCGCCCGTGAGCACTACCGACTGAACGCCGAGGTCGCGGGCAAGCGCCGTGATCGTTGAGGTGAAGGTGCGCCACTTGAGGCTGGGCTCCTGACCCAGGAAGAAGATGAAATCGTGCGGCTGACTTTCAGAACGGTAATAGAAGAACTCGTTGGCCGGCCAGTCCAGACGCCGCATCAGCTTGTCGTCCAACCGAACCCGCGGCCGGTTGACAGAGAAGTCGTAGAACTCCTCGGGGTCGATCTCGGCGAACTTCTTGGCGTGCCATTGCTCGACTAGCAGCCGAACCGCCGAGGTGGCGCACGCCGCCGCGTCATTCCAGCCCGCGAAGGCCGCTACCAGGACGGGGTTTCGGAGCTCAGGACGCTCGATGAGGCGGATGTGCTCCATCGAGGGAATGGTAGCTTAGACTACCCGGCTTAGATTCTCTGCCTCGAAAGGCTCGGCCGCGATTCCGGATTGATGCCGAGCGCGCTGCGAACCGCCATGAGGACGGCCTCCAGCTCGAATGGCTTTGGGATGAAGGACGTGATTGGCCAGTCGGGCGGCCGGATATCCGCGCTGATCACGAGCGCGGGTATGTCGCCAAAGCCCTCCTCGCGCAGCGTCCGAAGCAGCTCCAGGCCGTCCTTGCCGGGCAGATGGTAGTCGGTGATGATCAGCTCCGGTCGGCTGGCGCGGACGTGATCGAGGCCCGCCGGCATGTCCGCCACGCCGCTGGCCATGTAGCCCTCCAGCTTGAGAGCCTCCAGGATCATGTTCCGGATAGCGGCGTCGTCTTCGACGACGAGAACAGTACGGGCCCGCCTCACCGTGTCAGGCGGGTGGGCCGGCTGCTTGTGTGGCTATGTGCTCGCATCCCTCCCCCTTTTCTGCGCCGCCGCGCAGCAAAAGCTATGCCACGGAGGCCTTAGGCAGTGCTGGCTGGCGGCAGGGAGGCCATTTGTTCGAGCAGCCCTTCCAGTTGCGCTCCCGCATCCCCCTTGAGGCTGTAGTAAACCGTCGTGCCCTCGCGCTCGCCGTCGACGATGTCCAGATCGCGCAGGATGCGGAGATGCTGGGAGGTGGCGGCGGGCGCTCGACCGATGGCCAGGGCGAGGTCGTTCACGCACAGCCGGCCGACGGATAGGGCCTGGACGATCTGAAGCCGTGCCGGATCGCACAGCGCTTTGTGGAAGCGCTGCATGCCTTGCCGGGCGCGGCCTTTCGTGAGGCGGTCGCGGGCACGCTCCAAGTTGATCGGGTCTTTGGGACGTTGTGGTGATTTGCGCTCCATCGCTTGTTCCTAGCCGCGCAAGGCGCAAACTCTGTGCCAGCCGAGCGAGCAGCAAAATGCGCTAAGCGGGGGTGAGGGTCAGAGTGTAGGTGCGCGCTTCGTAGGACACGACGATAGCTTCGGCGCGGCCGCGAAGCATACGGCCCACGACGCGGCCGAAGGGATCATCTTCCAGGCCCTCAGCGAATCCCATGAGATACCCGGCCATGAATCCGGCCACGAATGTACCCTCCTCCTGGGCGGCCGGGTTTTGTGCCTGGCGGTATTTACCGAAGGCAACGCGCGCTTCGGCCATGACGCGGGACGCTTGATCTGCCATCGGGCAGATAGTAAAAGGCCCCAGCCGGCTGGCTGGGGCCTTTTACGCAGCGCCTACACGTCGTAGTAGAGATGGAACTCGTAGGGGTGCGGCCGCAGGCTCACCTGGACCATCTGGTCGTGCTTGAACTCGATCCAGCTCTCGATTAGGTCGCGGGTGAACACGTCGCCCTTAAGCAGGTAGCTGTGGTCGGTATCCAGCGCGTCGAGCACCTCGCCCAGGGAGCCCGGCGCGGACTTGACCTTGGCGGCCTCTTCCGGCTCCAGCTCGTACAGGTCCTTGTCGATGGGCGTAGGTGGCTCGATCTTGTTCTGGATGCCGTCCAGCCCGGCCATGAGCATGGCCGAGAAGGCCAGGTAGGGATTGCAGGAGGGGTCGGGGATGCGGAACTCGAGGCGCTTGGCCTTGGGGCTCTTGGAGTACATCGGGATGCGCACGCAGGCCGAGCGATTGCGGGCCGAGTACATCAGGTTGATTGGCGCTTCGAAGCCCGGCACCAGGCGGCGGTAGCTGTTGGTGGTCGGCGCGGCGAAGGCCAGGATGGAGCCGATGTGCTTCAGCAGGCCGCCGATGTACCAGCGGCATTCCTGGCTGATCAGCGCGTAGCGGTCGGACTCGTCGTAGAACAGGTTGGTGCCGTCCTTCCAGATGGACTGATGGCAGTGCATGCCTGAGCCGTTGTCGCCAAAGATGGGCTTGGGCATAAACGTGACCGTGTAGCCGTTCTCGCAGGCCACGTTCTTGACGATGTACTTGTACATCATCAGCTGGTCGGCCATTTTGGTCAGCGTCTGGAAGCGCATGTCGATCTCGGCCTGGCCGGCGGTGCCGACCTCGTGGTGCTGGACCTCGACTTTGATACCGGCCTCTTCCATGGCCAGGATCATCTTGCTGCGCAGGTCTTGCAGCTTGTCCATGGGCGCTACCGGGAAGTAGCCTTCCTTATAGCGCGGGCGGTAGCCCAGGCCGGGCTCGCCGCTGTTCCAGATGCCTTCCTCGGAGTCGATCTCATAGAACGCGCCGTGGCTGGTCTGATCGAACGCGATGCTGTTGAAGATGTAGAACTCGGCTTCGGGTCCGAAGTACACCGTGTCGCCGATTCCGGTGGTTTTGAGGTAGGCCTCGGCCTTCTGGGCGATGTAGCGCGGGTCGCGGCTGTAGGGCTTGCCGCTCACCGGGTCCTTGACGTTGCACACCAGGCTCAGGGTCGGCACCTTGCAAGCGGGGTCGACCACCGCGGTGTCGGGGTCGGGCATGAGCAGCATGTCGCTCTCGTTGATCTTCTGGAAGCCGCGGATGGACGAGCCGTCGAAGCCGAGGCCCTCCTCGAAGACGTCCTCGGTGAGCTCGGTGGCGGGAATGGAGAAGTGCTGCCAGGTGCCTGGCAGGTCGACAAACTTGACGTCGACGATCTTGAGGTCCTTGTCTTTGGCGAGCTTCACGACCTCAGCGGGCGTAGACATGACGAATTAAACCTCCAAGTAGTGGGGGATACCGGGCAATGGTACTCGGAGCGGCCCGGCTCGTCATCGGCAATGTGACTAACGGTTTAGGGGTCTGATTGTGCAAGCTGCACAAGGGCCTAAGATCGGGCCATGAGCTGGTACGGCATGAACCAGGCCATGGCCGAGCTGCATCTGGCGGCCAACCGCGAGCTGTTCACCACGGATCCAGACGCGTACTTGAGCCGCTTCGAGCTGACCGATCGGGAGCGGGCAGCGCTGCGGGAGCGCAACATCCTGGAGCTCTGGGATCTAGGCGCTCAGCCGTACATCCTGCGCGCCTTCCAGCGCCGCAACGGCATCTCCGACGAGGATTTCAACCGGGCCTTGGAGGGCCGGCGTTACGAGGACCGCGCGAACCGGTAGAATGCCACGGCGATGATCAAGAAGAAGATTTCCCTCACCGTCAACGGGCAGAAGCACGAGCTCGAGGTGCCCACGACGCGCACCTTGATCGACTGCATCCGCTACGACCTTGGCCTGACTGGCAGCGTCGAGGGCTGCGGCGTAGGCGTGTGCGGAGCCTGCACGATGCTGCTCAATGGTCGGATGGTCAGCAGCTGCATCACGCTGGCAGTGATGGCCGACGGCGGCGAGATCAATACCATCGAGGGCCTGGCCAAAGACGGCCAGCTGGATCCGGTGCAGCAGGCCTTCATCGACTACGGTGGCTTCCAGTGCGGCATCTGCACGCCGGGCCAGATCATGGCCGCCCGCGCCCTGCTGGACGAGAACCCCAACCCGACCGTCGAAGACGTCAAGTCCTGGATGATGGGCAACCTGTGCCGCTGCACCGGCTACTACAAGATCCTGGAGTCGATCCTCAAAGCAGCTGAGCGTGAACGCGAGGGGGCACGGGCATGAACAGTTTCGAGTTCTTCGCGCCGGGCTCCGTCGAGGAGGCGCTGGACCTACTGGTGCAGAAGGGTGATGACGCCAAGGTTGTCGCTGGCGGCACGGGTCTGATCAACATGATGAAGCAGCGCCTGGTCAACCCCGAGGTGCTCATCTTCATCGGCAAGCTGTCGGGGCTGGACAGCGTCAGCTTCAGCGACGGCAGGGCCCGGCTGGGCGCTCTCGTGCGGCACCAGGACCTGGTCAGGTCGTCCGAGATACGGCAGGCGCTGCCGCTGCTGGCCGAGACCTACGGGCACGTGGCCACGGTGCGTGTGCGCAATTTCGCCACCGTCGGCGGGGGGTTGGTGCACGGCGACCCGAACCAGGACCCGCAGGTGTCGCTGCTGGCGCTCAACGCGGAAGTGGTCCTGCGCTCGAAGAACGGCACACGCACGATGCCGCTCGGCGACTTCATGGTCGACTACTACGAGACCGCCATCCGCCAGGACGAGCTACTGGTGGACGTGCTGGTGCCGCTGCCGCCCAGCGGGGCAGGCGGAGCCTACCTGAAGTTCCTGCCGCGCACGGCGGATGACTACGCGACGGTGTCGGCCGCGGCCGTGGTGGCTTTGAAGGACGGGGCCATCAGCGATGTGCGGCTGGCCTTCGGCTCAGCCGCCCCCACGGCCAAGCGCTGCGCGGAGGCCGAGCGCATGCTCACTGGCCAAAAGCCGACGCCGGAGCTGCTTCGGTCGGCCGCGGAGACGGCCAAGGACTTGGCCGACCCGGTATCGGACGGACGCGGCTCGGCGGGCTACAAGAAGGAGATGGTGCCGGTGTTCATCCGCCGGGCGCTGGAGAAGGCGCTGGAGCGCGCCGGCGGGAGCGGGAACGGGCGTTGAATTTCGAGCATTCCGCCACAATCGCCGCGCCTAAAGCCAAGGTCTGGGACTTCCTGATGGACGTGCCCAAGGTGTCGCAGTGCGTGCCCGGCGTGCAGGACGTCGCGCCGCTGGACGGCGACAACTATGAGGGCACGCTCAAGGTCCGCGTCGGGCCGATAGGCCTGTCGCTCACAGGCAAGATCACCATGGCCGAACGTGATGAGGCCGCCGGCCGCGCGTCGATGGTCGCCCAGGCCACGGACCGCAAGGTGGGCGGGGGCGTACAGGCCAAGATGAGCATGCAGCTGGACGAGCTGGGCGCCAACGAGGTCAAGCTGACGATCACGACGGACGCCAACGTCATGGGCAAGCTGGGTGAGTTCGGCCAGCCGGTCATCCGCAAGAAAGCGGAGCAGATGATGGCCGAGTTCACCGAAAACGTGAAGCGCGCCGTCAGCGCCTGACGCTCGAAAGCTCAGTCGAGAAAGCCGTCTCAGCCGGGCGTTGGGAGGGCGCCGCCGGTTAACATCGCCGCTTCCTTGTGGGGGCATAGATCGTGCTACAGTACGGCTGGCCTGAAGGAACACAAAGGAGTGTTGCCCGCCACATGAGTGTGATGCGCGAAATGGTCGTCGGCCCCCAGCCACGTACCGCCTCCGCCAAGGAACCGGCCGCCCCAGACCTCTCCGAGGATGACCTAAGGCGTCTGTATCGTCTGATGGCCCTGACCCGGGCCGTCGATGAGAAGGCCTGGACCCTCAACCGTCAAGGACGCCTGCCGTTTGTCGCTTCTTGCCGGGGCCACGAGGCTGCCCAAGTGGGCAGCGCGTTGGCTCTTCGGGCCAAGCACGATATCGTGTTCACCTACTACCGCGACATCGGCGTGGCGCTGACCCTTGGAATGGCGCCCCGCGACCTGTTCTTCAGCTCCTTCGGCAAGCCTACGCCGGTCAACGGCAGCAGCCGCCACCTGCCCTGGCACCTTATCCACAAGGAGCTCAGGATGATGCCCGTCACCAGCGTGGTCGGTACGCAGATCCCGCAGGCGGCCGGTGCCGCCCTGGCCGCCAAGCTGCGCGGAGCGGACGAGGTGACGATGGTCTACTTCGGCGACGGAGCCACCAGCGAGGGCGACTTCCACGAAGGGATGAACTGGGCGGGCATCCACAAGCTGCCGATCGTCTTCTTCTGCCAGAACAACGGCTACGCCATCTCCGTGCCGGCCGCCCGCCAGATGGGAGTGGTCAACGTCGCCGAGCGGGCCAAGGCGTACGGCTTCGACGGCATCACCATCGACGGCGGCGATCCCGAGGAGGTCTACAGGGTCACCGCGCGGGCGGTGGAAAAAGCTCGCAGCGGCGGAGGGCCGACGCTCGTCGAAGCCAAACTGCGGCGGCTGCGGCCGCACTCCAGCGACGATGACGACCGGCGATACCTGTCCGAAGAGGAGCGCGAGGCGCTGCAGCGCCACGACCCCATGGACACCTTCCGCCGGGCGCTGCTGCGCCGGGGGGTGCTGGACGAGGCCGGGATGGCGGCTGTGAACGCCGAGGTGAAGGCTCTCGCCGACCAAGCCGCGGATGAGGCCGAGAAGGCGCCCGAGGCCAGGGCCGAAGACATCCTGAAGCACGTCTTCGCCGAGGACCGTTAGAGATGCCAACCTTCCTCGAGGCCGTCCGAGAAGGTCTGTACCAGGAGATGGAACGCGATCCGAGCGTGATCGTGCTGGGCGAAGACGTCGGCGAGGGCGGCGTCTTCCGCGCGACTGAAGGCTTCGTGGAGAAGTTCGGCCGCGAACGGGTGATCGACTCGCCGCTGGCGGAGTCGAGCATCATCGGCGTGAGCATCGGCGCGTCGCTGAATGGCCTGCGTCCGGTGCCGGAGATCCAGTTCGCCGACTATATCCATCCGGCCATGAACCAGCTCATCAATGAGGCCGCGAAGATGCGCTACCTGACAGAGGGCATGTTCAACTGCCCGATCACCGTGCGGGCGCCGTTTGGCGGCGGCGTTCACGGCGGCCCCTTCCACTCACAATGCGTGGAGGCCCTGTTCTTTCATGTTCCTGGCCTGAAGATCGCCACTCCGGCCACGGCCGAGGACGCCAAAGGCCTGCTGCTGACGGCCATTCGCGATCCGGACCCGGTGCTGTTCTTCGAGCACAAGTACCTGTACCGCCGCCAGAGAGCCGAGTCGCTGCCGGACGACGCGATCCCCTTTGGCCAGGCCAAGGTCCGCCGCGAGGGTAAGCACATGAGCGTCGTGACCTATGGCGCCATGGTCCACAAGGCGCTCGAGGCGGCGGAGCTGGCGGACCGCGAGGGCGTCTCGGTGGAGGTGCTGGACCTACGAACGCTGTGCCCGCTGGACCGGAAGGCCGTGCTGGACTCGGTCAAGAAGACCAGCAAGTGCATCGTCCTGCACGAGGACAGCAAGACAGGGGGCATTGGCGCCGAGATATCGGCGCTGCTCAGCGAGGAGGCGTTCGAGTACCTGGACGGGCCGATCGTACGCATCGCCGGACCCGACGTGCACTTCAGCTTCAGCGCTGTGCTCGAGCACGCCTATCTGCCGAGCACCGAGCGCATCCTCGAAGGCATTCGCAAGCTGGCGGCTTACTAGCCGCTTCTCGATATGGACCTCATTCAAGAGGTCAGACGCTACTACCACACCGTCGCCCCGTTCTTGGATGCGGAGCTGGCGGACCGAGGGGACGAGGAGTTCTGGCACTCGTATGGCCGTGGGCACGTGCTGGAGCTGGGCTGCGGCAGCGGCCGGGTGACGCGCTGGCTGGTAGGGCCGGACGGGTGGGTCCTTGGGATTGATGTGTGCCCCGAATTGCTGTACCGCGCCCGGACAGTGCGCGCAGCTCTCGCCTTAGCCGACATGCGCCGTTTGCCGTTGCGGACGTCGTTCGACACTATCGTCGCCGCCGATGACCCGTTCAGCCATCTCACACAGGATGAGGACCGCGAGCGTGCCCTCGCGGAGGTGGCACGCTGCCTAGGCCCAGGCGGACGGTTCGTACTGGACGCCCTCTGGTTCGTGGAGCCGGGCGAGCGCCAGTCGACGCGCGAGGTCGGGCTTGGCAGTCGGCGCGTGCACGTTACCGAGCACTGGCGATGCGATGCCCACACGCATTGCTGCACGACCGAATACCGCTACGAAATCGGCCGGGGGGAGCCTCAGAGGGCAAGGTTTGAGGCCCGCTACTGGACGCCCGCGGAGCTGCGCGAGCGCTTCGACAGCGCCGGGATGCGGATCACCCAGTGGTGGGGCGGTTACGACCGCCGCCCATGGGACGAGCACAGCTCGGAGCGGCTGATCGTCGAAGCGTCTCCAGTCCGGGGCCGCTAAAGCCGATACTCGATTCATGGCGTACTGTGCCCTGGCGCTGCCGCGAGCTGCGCGTTGACGGCCGACAATCTGCCGGCGCGCGAGCTGCCCAAGCTGCCGATCGTCAACGACGCCAGGCTGGTGGCCGCGCTGGCCGAGGCCGAGCACGAATTCGTGCGCGAGCTCCCGTTCGGCGCTGTGCTGCCCACGCCGGCACAGCTCGTGGCGCAGGCCTTGACCGACCCGCCGCCGACCGAGCTGCACCTGCAGTTCCAGCGCCATGTGGGCCAGGCGTTGACCGCGCTCGCGGCCGCAGCCGGTGGTGTGGCCGCGGCGGCCGGCGCGCTCTCGCCCCAGAACGCCTTCAACGCCTTTCAGCAGGTTGGCGTTACCAGCAGCAATCCGGCGGTGGTCAGCGGGAGCGCATCGAGCGGTGCGCGCATCAGCAGCTACACCTTGAGCGTGCTGCGGCTGGCCGCGGCTCAGGAGAACCTCGGCGAGCTCCTGGGGCGGGAAGCGCCGGCGGCGCTCGATCCCGGCGAGCACAGCTTCGAACTGCGTACATACGTAGGGGTGAAGCAGCTGCGGGTGGCGGTCGTGCCGGGCGAGAGCAACGACTCGGTGCTGACCCAGATGGCCGCGGCCATCAATCAAGCGAACCTGGGAGTTATCGCCACGCTGGTGCGGCCCACGACGAGCACGGTCCAGCTCGCCGTCACGGCCCACTTGAGCGGCGGGACCAGCGGGTTTTCGCTGGTCGACGTGGACGGCTGGCTGGTGCGGGTCAGCGGCGCCTCACGGGTCGCACGCGAGCCGCAGGACGCTGCGTACATCCTGAATGGCGTCCGGACGATGTCGCCGTCCAACCACATCCTGCTCCAGGGCGGCAAGGTTCAGCTGAACCTGCACACCGTCAGCCGCGGGGTGGAGCAGGTGGTCTCGGTGGGGCCCGACCGCTCCGCCGTGGTGGCCGCCGTGTCTCAGCTGGGGGATGCCATGAATCACCTCGCAGAAGTGATCAGCGTGAACGAGCGCTACCTGGCGCCGTCCTTCGTGGCCGATTTCAACACAGCCATCCAGGCGCTACGGCCGGCGCTGCAGCAGGTGGGGGTCGATGTTACGCCGGACAACCGACTGGCGCTGAACCGGCTGGCGCTAGAGTACGTTTTCGACCAGCAGCCGGACCTGGTGGAATCCGTGCTCGGCTCGCCGACGGGGGTGGCGCAGCGCATCGGCAGCTTTGCCACGGAGATCATGGCCGCGCCTATTTCCCGGTTCGGTGCGCCGGAGTTCATCCCGCCTGTTGGGCCTCGTACCAGTCATCCGACTCCGCAGACGATCATGGCCAGCAACAGCCTGAGCGCGCTGCTGTATACGCAGCTCCTCGCCCAAGGGCTGTTCATCAACTCGCTCCTGTAAAGGAACCCTGTGGCGCGGCTGGCTGTCCCGAGGTCGAGCATCCGCGTGGTGCGAGGCGAAACCTCGTGAGAAGGTAGTGGATGTGAACGGGCTCGAGACCGCCGATCTGGAGCAGCGACGTGGCGAACCTTGAGCAGGAGCTGCCCTTCCCGGAGTCCCTCTGCCACCGCTGCGACGCGCCGCCCCGCTATATCCGCACGGGTCGCAGCGTGTTCATCCTGTGCCCGCGGCTGCCTGTGAAGTACCCACGGCAACCCGTGCTCGATTGTGAAGCGTTCAGGCCGCGGGACGCTCGGCCGGAACGCCCGGGCGGCGAGCCGGCGGAATAGAGCTCGACGGCTGCGAGTTGGGGTTCACGCGCGTGACACTGAAGCTTGCGCCGTCCTCGCCCAATGCCGAGGGCTCGGCGATCGGCTGATCGTTGCGGTCGATCATCGTGATCGGCCGTCCGCCGGCGCCGGCGATCGTCACCTTCTTGCCATCCTTCGTGGCTGAGGCGTCGGTGAACTTCAGCGTGCCGAAGTTGCTGAGGTTGATGATCCCGCGCCGGCCGCTGGGGGCCTCCTGGACCCACTCCGCCGACGAGTGCGATGAGGTGTAGTCCTCGGTTGTCTGGAAGGTCTGGCCGGTGGTGTTGTTCTTCATCGAGATGAGCCACACGTTGTCCTGCTGTTCCGTAATGGAGACCGTCACGGAATCGCCAGGGCTGATGCGGAGCTGGACGGGGCGCGATACCTGGGGCAGCTTCTCGATCCAAGCCTGGTAGCTCACGCGGCCGTTCGGCAGGACCGTCTGCTCCGTGCCAGCCTGGATCAGGTCCCGGCTGCGCACCCCGCCGATGCCCACCCAGGCGGCGTCGGCGGCGAAGCTGCTGGGCCCGGGCTGCGGCACGGTCCAGGTGGCGGACACGCCGGTGAACTTGCCGCCCGTGGCCGAGTAGCCCGACCAGTTGTGCGATTTGCCGGTAGAGGCCGGCCGCTGAAACGGGCTGGGTGAAGGCGCCGGACCGGTCGGGCCGGTGGTCGCTTGCCCGGCCGGCTGGTCGAGGCGCGAATCGGGATGGGCATCGCTCTGTATCTTCCAGCCGCCGCCTTCCCGCACGAGCGTGTACACGTTGCGGTCTCGCTCCTGGTCGCCGGTGCCGTCCTTGTAGTCGGTGCGCCAGGTTTCGAAGGTTGTTGCTTGAGCGGTGCTGCCGCTGACGGAGATGTCGCCCCACTCCAGCTTGAGGAGCTTGATGGCGGACACGCCCTCCTCGGCCATGCCCTGGTTGATCCGGACCAGCTCCTGGTAGTACTCCTCCATAGCCGTATCGCGCATCAGTGTGGGATCGTTCTTGGCAAAGGCCTCGGCCTGGAGGTTGTTGGCGCGCTCGATGACGAGCTTGATGGCGGCCTCGTCGGCTGGGTCGGTGACGTCCTTGGTGTCGGCGGGCCCGGACGCGGCCAGGTCATCCAGCGGCGAGCTGCCGCGGACGCTGACGTTCAGCGGTTCGACCGAGGCCGCTGGCGTCGGAGCGGCCGCGCGCGGCGCACATCCGGCAAGCGCCAGCGCCAGCGCGAGGAGCAGGAACCGAATTGCTCGGGTCATAGCGCTTTCACGCTAGCGCGTCAACATAAGTCTGAGCTTAACCCGGCGTAAACGCTTGCTAAGCTCGTTTGGCAGCCGGGCCGAGAACCCGCTCGTCGCCCACGCGGCGGGTGACGCGGCGCTCGTCGAGGTGCTCGAGCAGAGCCTGGGCGTACTTGCGGCTGGTGTCGAACATGTCGCGAAACTCGGCCAGGGTGATCTTGCCCTGCTCGGTAATGCGAGCCACCGTCCGGTCGATCATCTGCTGGTAGGCGCCAGTCTCGAAAAGGACATTCTCGGACACGCGCGTGACCTTACCCTGCCCGGCCAGGACGGCCAGCTCCTCAGCGCTGAGGCCGAGCTCGCTCTCCGACGGCGGCGAGAAGGGCTTCTGGCGCAGGGCCGCCATGGCTCCATCGAGCTTCCGCTGCAGCTCGGGCGAGACCTTGATCTCGAAGCCCGCGCCCGCCACGAACGCGCCGCGATCGGCCAGCACGCCCGAGGCCGTCCACTCGGCGAGGGCAGCATCGAACAGCCTTGAGGCCAGGCCGAGGCGGTTCTTCAGCTCCTCTTTCGATATGCCCGGCCGGAGCGGAAAACGGCGGTGGAAGTCCTCGACCTCGCGTCTGACCCGCGCCGACATCGCCTGCCAGGCGCTGTCCGAGACGAGGTGGCTGTCGAGGGGCCGCGCCTGGCCGGACTCGATGAGCCGCTGCAGACTCGCTTCGGCCTGGTCGAGCGGCAGGCCTGACTTACGCAGCGCCAGGCCGCGCTCCAGCGGCTGATCGCCCGCCAGCGCCTGCAGCAGGATCTGCTCCGGGGAGCCGGCCTCGAGCGACCGCAGCCAGCTGAGCGTTTGGGCCTTGAAGCGGTGGTGCAGCCTGGGGCTGGTGTCGACCACGTAGCCGCCGCCGATGGTTGCGCTGGGGGATGGCAGGCGCAGGATGAACTTGTCGCCCTTCTCCAGCGCCAGCGGCTCGCGCAGCCGCAAGCGCACCCAACCCTCTTCACCAGGGCGGAGCTGCTTGCCCTCCAACAGGCTGACGCGGGCCAGCGCCTCGGCCGCGCCGGTGAACAGATCCACCTCGTCGTCGTTCTCGACGCCGCGCAGGGCGTCCGGAATGAGCCTCAGCTTGACGTCCAGCGCGCGCGTCGGTTTGAGCATTCCGGGATGGGCCACGACGTTGCCGCGACGTACGTCTTCCAGGGTCACGCCGGCCAGGTTCACGGCGGTTCGCCCGCCGGGCGGGGCGAGTTCGACCTTACGGTTATGGGTCTGCAGGCCGCGCACGCGGGAGCGCTTGCGTTGGGGCAGGATCTCGACGTCGTCGCCCAGGCGCAGGCTGCCGTCCAGCAGCGTGCCCGTGACCACGGTGCCGAATCCGGTCAGGGTAAAGACCCGATCCACCGGCAGCCGCGGCAGGCCGCGATCGGCACGCTCCGGTACCTGGCTCAGCAGCTTGGCCATAACGCCGAGCAGCTCGTCCAGGCCCTCGCCAGTGGTGGAGGAGACCGGCAGGATGGGCGCGCCCTCCAAAGCTGTGCCCTGCAAGGTCTCGAGCACCTCGTCGGCAACGAGCTCGAGCCAGTCCGGCTCGACCAGGTCCCGCTTGGTGAGGGCCACCAGGCCGTGGGACACCTGAAGGAGATCGAGGATGGCCAGGTGCTCCCGGGTCTGCGGCATGACGCCCTCGTCGGCGGCAATGACCAGCAGCGCCAGGTCGATGCCGCCGACGCCAGCCAGCATGTTCTTGATGAAGCGCTCGTGGCCGGGAACGTCGACGATGCTGACATGCCGGCCGTCAGGCAGCTCGAGGTGAGCGAAGCCGAGATCGATGGTCATCTCGCGCTCCTTCTCCTCAGGCAGGCGGTCGGGATCGGTGCCGGTGAGCGCCTTCACCAGGGTCGACTTGCCGTGGTCGACGTGTCCGGCCGTGCCTACGGTGTACATGGGGCGGCTATTCGCGCAGGCTCAGTACCCGCACCCCGGGCAGGGGGTAGTCGCTGACGTTGTCCGTGAGGATGGTCGCGTCGTGCTCCAGCGCGGTGGCGGCGACTAGGGCATCGGCCACGCTGATGGCTCGGCCCCGGCGGGCGTAGTCATACCTGAAGCGTCCGGCGCGTCTCGCAACGGATTCTGAGTGGTCCCACAAGTCTAAGCTCGCAAAGAAGCCGTCCCAATCGGGACGCTCTTCAGCAGCCAAGCCGCTGTAAAACTCCGCAACCACGATGGGGCAAACTGCCACAAGATCGGTTGCCATCATTTGCCGCAAGCGCGACGACACCGGCTCGCTTTTCTTTGAAAAGCTGACCAGTGTGGTGGTGTCGAGCAGGTAAGCGGGCACCTAGCTCCGTCAGCTGCCGGCCGGAGTCGACCGCCCGCGGCGACCCGCACGAACCCACTCAATGGTCGACTCCACCGTGCCCCATTCCGGAATGTGCTTGTCCTTGAGTGAGCCGGCGACGCTGTCGAAGGCCGTGAGGCGGCGTATGCGCCTGAGCTTGTCCTCAACCGCCTCTTCAAAGAATCTGCTCCGCTGCCGCTGGCCGACGAGCTCATCGACCTGCTTCACGAGGTCGTCGGAGACCACGATATGGGCCCTCATGTGATCAAGATATCACACTGCTGATCCCACTGAGGAGCGTTGCTTCCTCAGCGGGCTGCACCGTCCGCGGGTCCAGGACCACTGCGTCATCCTGCACGCGTGCGATGATCGCCGGCCGGCAGCGGCGTAGAGCCGCCAGCTGGCGCTGCGGCGAGCCCTGGCGTGGCAGGCGAAGCAGCACCGTGGGCAAGGTCTCCTGCGGCAGCGAGCCCCCGCCAACGGCCGATCGGCCAGCGACGGTGTCGCTGCCGGGCAGCTGCGCCGCCCAGGCTTCGGCGCGGCGACGGAGCGCGTCCAAGGGCGCCGAGATCATGCGCCAAACCGGGAGCGTTTCCAGGGCGCGGCCCTTGAGGTATTCCAGCAGCGTGGCCTGGAGCGCGGCCATGGTCAGCTTATCGGTGCGCATGGCCCGCATCAGCGGGTCCCGCTTGCAGCGCTCCACCGGCTCGCGCCGGCCGGCAATGATGCCGGCCTGCGGCCCGCCCAGCAGCTTATCGCCGGAAAAGCAGATGACGTCCACGCCGGCGGCGACGCTGTGCTGGACCATGGGCTCACGGATCAACTCGAACTGCGACGTGTCGATGAGCGAGCCGCTGCCAAGATCGTCGATGGCCAGCAGCCTGCGCTCGCGGGCGAGCCTGGCGACCTCCTCGATCTCCACCCCGGCGGTGAAGCCGATGACCCGGAAGTTGCTGGCGTGCACGCGCATGAGGGCCGCAGTGCGCTCTCCGATTGCCGTCTCGTAGTCCCGCAGGTACGTGCGGTTGGTGGTGCCCACTTCGACCAGCTTGGCGCCGCTGCGGCGCATCACGTCGGGGATACGGAAACCGCCTCCGATCTCTACGGCCTGCCCCCGGGAGACGATCACCTCTTTGCCCCTGGCCAGTGCCGTCAACGCCAGGAGCACGGCGCTGGCGTTGTTGTTGACGACCACGGCGGCCTCGACGCCGAGCACCTCGCGTAGGGTCTCTTGGACGTGGTCCTGGCGGTCGCCGCGGCCGCCGCTGTTCAGGTCGAACTCGAGATTGGTGTAGCCCCCGGCCAGCTTGGCCATGGCATCGATGGCCGGCTGGCAGAGCGGCACCCGTCCGAGGTTGGTGTGAATGACCACGCCGGTGGCATTGATGACCGGCTGCAGGCTGGGCGTAACGGCTTGCCAGGCCAGATCGGCGGCATCCTGGGCGAGAGCCTCAATGTCATCCCGAGGCGAAGCCGTCGCTGCGCTTCCCAGGATGACCTCGCGCTGACGCTGCAGCACACGCCGGGCGGCGCGAAGCGCGATCTCGTGCCCCAACTGGGACTGCGCGCTGGCCAGCGGCTCCCGCTTGAGCAGCTCGTCCACGCTCGGAAGCAGGCGGGCGACGTCAGCTCGCGAAGGTGACGCCGGCATGCTTCCCGATGATATACTCGCGGCGCCGTGGACCAGATTAGCGTCTTCATCGTAGACGCTCATCCACTGTTCCGGCAGGGCATCCGCGCCACTATCGAGGCCCAACCCGACATGACCGTCGTCGGCGAGGCGGCCGACGGCCAGGGGGCAGTCAATGACGCCAGCAGCGCCGCCCCGGACATCATGCTGATCGACGTGGCGCTGCCAATCATGAATGGCCTCGAAGTGCTGCGCTCGATCAAGCACATCCAGCCGCACACGGGCATCATCATCATCACCGACCAGGAGGACGAGGAGGACCTATTCCGGGCCATCAAGCTCGGGGCCGCCGCCTACTTCCTCAAAGACGTCGACCCCAGCGTCCTGGTGGACGCCGTACGGCGGGTGAGCCAGGGTGAGTACCTGATCAACGACAACGTGCTGGCCCGCCCCCTCCTGGCCTCGCGCGTGCTCAAGTCGTTCCGCGAGCTGGCGGTCGGCGAGCCTGGCACAGAGCCGCTGTTCGTCCCTCTCTCGGCCCGCGAGGTGGAGGTGCTGGACTACATCGCCAAGGGCAACAGCAACAAGGAGATTGCCCGGGTGCTGAAGATCAGCGACCAGACGGTGAAGAACCACATCACCTCCATCCTTCGCAAGCTGGCCGTCAACGACCGCACCCAGGCGGTGGTCTATGCCCTGCGCAAGGGCTGGATCAAAATGGATCCGGATTAAGGAGCTGACGCGCGCCGCCTTCACGGCGGTTCTCGACGTGGTCTTCCCCCGCGCCTGTGTTGAGTGCGGGTGCCGAGGGGAGTGGATTTGCCCGGCTTGTCTCGCCGCGGTGCACTGGATGAAGCCGCCGCTGTGCGAGTGCTGTGGCCGCGAAGTGGGCGCCGGCAACCGCTGCCAGGAATGCGCGCGGGACCGTCCACGAATTGGCGGCATCCGCGCCTGCAGCCGCTATGAGGGCGCCATCCGGCACGCCGTCCACCGCCTGAAGTACAACGGCCACCGGGCTCTGGCCGAGCCGCTTGCCGGCCTGATGGCCAAGACCGCGGCTATCCTCCCGCCGATCGACGTCATTGTGCCCCTGCCGCTTCACCCCGCGCGAGAGCGAGCCCGCGGCTACAACCAGGCAGCGCTGCTCGCGCGGGAGCTCAGCCGGCAGCTTGATCTTCCGCTGGTCCAGGCGGCCAAGCGGGTCAAGGAGACCAACGACCAGATCGGTCTGGACCGCCGGGAGCGGCAGGCCAACGTCAAAGGCGCCTTCGCCTGCGCGGTGGCGGAGGCCGTCGCCGGGAGGGCCGTCCTTCTCGTGGATGACGTGTGCACCACGGGCAGCACGCTGTTGGCCTGCGCCGAGCCCCTGCTCAAAGCCGGCGCAGGCGACGTGTGGGGCCTGGTGGTGGCCCGGCAGGATTACGAGCGGACGTGAAAGGGGCCATGTCATTCCGAGCCCAACGAGGAATACGCCCCTGGGACTACGGATTCCTCAGGTCGCTCGGAATGACGCAGGCGCTCATCCCGGCGGCGCTGTTTGTGGGCACGCTGACGCTCTACGTCGCCACCCGGTCGATCTCGTTGGACGACTTCGACTCCTTCAACTTTGCACGCGCAATCGATGTTTTCGACGTGCGCGCGAATCAGCCACAGCCGCCAGGCTACGCGCTGTACGTCTTCCTCGCCCGGCTCATGGATCTGCTGGTTCACGAGCATCAGCTTGCGCTGACGCTGCTGAGCGCGGTGTGCGGCACCGTCTGCGTGCTGGCGTTGTGGGGGGTTGGCTCGCGGTTCGGCGCGCCCGTGGCGGCGCTGCCATTGGCGGTGATGCCGCTGTTCTGGCTGAGCTCGGGGATGGCGCTGAGCGACGTCCCGGGGCTGGCGTTCGCGAGCGCGGCAGTGTGGCTGCTGGCGCGTGGCTCGTTCGTGGCGGGATTGACTCTGGCGGGGCTGACGATGGGCGTGCGGCCGCAGGACGCGATCGTGCCGCTGGCGGTTGCGCTGTTCTGGGCGCTGCCGAGAGGTGCGCCGAGAGAGACAGCCCTCAAAGGCCTGCTGGCCTTCTTCGCCGCCTGCCTTATCTGGCTCGTGCCCTTGGTCATCAGTCTGGGCGGGCCAGGGCCGGCCTGGGCGATCATGGCCGGCCAGGGCCGCTACGTGGGTGCGACCGACAGCCTGCTGGCACGGCCGCTGACCGGACCAAACGTCGAGGCCCGGCTGGCCGAGTTCGGCGATGTGTTCAGCGCCTATTTCGGCGGGCCGGCGGCCGGCGGTGTGCCGGCGCTGGCCGGGCTGGCAGCAGCCATCGGGCTGCTCAGCGCGCTGGCCCCAAAAACCCGCTGGCCGGCGTTGAGCTGGCTGCTGCCCTACGCCATCTTCATGCTGCTGTTCATGCGACCCGACGACCCGCGCAAAGTCCTGCCGGCTGTCCCGCCGATGCTTCTACTGCTCGCGGGCATCCGGCCGAAGGCTTTGGCCGCCGGCGGCTGCGTGGCGCTGACGGGCTGGTTCGGCTTTGCCGCGGCACCGCTGGTTAGCACGCTCGACCTGGTGAAAGCGCCGCCAGAGCAGGCTGCGGAATATGTGGCCGCCGAGTTTCAACCGGTGGACACACTCATCGTAGCCGGCTCGTCCTATAACGCGGTCCGCTACCGCGATCCGGCGTTCACGACCTACCTGCTGGATGAGCTCGATAGCGCCGCGCTGGAGCGGGACGTGTCGTCCGGCAAGTACCGGAACCTGGTGCTGCTGGATAAGGAAGGCTTCAGCCCACCGGAGAACTTCGTGGGGGTCGCCAGCCGTACCTTCCGGCGGGATCCCCTCGTGCTGCCAAAAGCGTCGACCGTCTGGATGGCGGTTTACCGGCCACTGTCCGAGCTGCGGGACCGGGATCTGGCGCTGCCCGACGGCCCGGTCCATCTGGGTATGCCCGAGGACGTGCGGTACGTGCTCGAAGGCTGGCACCGGCCGGAAACGGTGGCCGGTGTGCCGGCTCGATGGGCGGAGCGGCAGTCGCGGCTGCGGTTCTGGGTGGAGCGCGCCCGCCCGGCCCGCATGGAGCTGGTGGGCGTCGCCTATCCAGCGGGCCAGCGACTGACCGTCCGGGTTAACGGGCAGGTGGCCGGCAGTCTAGACATGGTCCAGGACTGGGCCCCGTATAACATCTCGCTGCCGCCGGCGTTGTTCCATCCCGAAGCGATCAACACCATCAGCCTGGAGCACAGCTCGGCCGTGTCGGCGTTCGAGGCCACCCAGGGCCAGAGCCTGGACCGCCGGCCGCTGGCGGCGGCCTATTCGTCCTTCGAGCTGAGATGGGAATGAGCGCCCGCTGGCTGCTGCCGGCACTGCTCCTCACGCTGATTGCCGGGTGTGGCGAACGGCCCAAGCCGCTTGCTTTGCGCATGGTGCCGCTGACAGACGTAAATCCCTACGGCGTGAACGTGTTCCTCGACCGCGAGGTCGAGGAGTGGAAGATGCGCCGCGAGCTCCAAATGATCAAGGACGCCGGGATCGGCTTCGTGAAGCAGGAGCTGCCTTGGTTCGAGATCGAACCCGAGCGCAAGGGCGAGTTCGTCGACACCAAGTTCAACAAGCCCTCGTGGGCCAAGTACGACCGGCGCATCGACCTGATCAATGAGTTCGGTCTGCAGGCCATTCTGCGGCTGGATGCCCCGCCGAGCTGGACACGCAAGGACAACAGCGTGCCGCAGGCGCCGCCCGATAACTTCGCCGACTACGGCGACTTCGTCTACACCGTCGTGAACCGGCTGAAGCCGAAGGGTATCCGGTACTACCAGATCTGGAACGAGCCCAACATCTACCCCGAGTGGGGCAACCACAAGCCCGATCCGGCGGGCTATGTGCAGCTGCTGAGGATCGCTTATCAGCGCGCCAAAGAGGCCGATCCCAACGCCATCATCCTGAGTGCGCCGCTGGCCATCACCCTCGAGCGTTCGGATCGCAACACATCCGACCTCGACTTCCTGCGCGCCATGTACGCGGCCGGCGCCAAGAACTACTTCGATGTCCTTTCGGCGAATGCCTATGGCTTGTCCGTTCCGCCGAGCGACCCGCCCGACCCGGACAAGCTCAATTTCCAGCGGGTGACGCTGCAGCGCAAGATCATGGAGGACAATGGCGACGCCGCCAAGCCGGTCTGGCTGGACGAGTTTGGCTGGACAGCGCCACCGGCGGATCTGACGCCGGAGAAGGACCCGGACCGGATGAAATGGGGCCGGGTGACCGAGCAGCAGCAGACCGAATACACGCGACAGGCCGTCGCCATGGCGCGGGCCCAGTGGCCCTGGCTGGGCGTCATGAACCTGTGGTACTTCCGCCAGGACGGAACGCGAAGCTCGCCCGGCCAATCGGACTACTACTTCCGGATGGTGAACCCGGACTTCTCACCCACTCCGCTGTACGCCGAGATCGCGAAAGAGGCGGCGCCACTGCGCATTGCCCAGCCGGGCGAGTACGAGGAGACGAACCCGGCCCTGCAGCCTGGCGACGACGGCAAGATTGGCGACAATTGGCAGCTGCGAATGGATGCGCAGGCCAGCGGGCGCTATTACCTGGCCAGCAACAGAAACAACGCGACGCTCCAGATCACCTTTCGCGGGACGAGCATCCAGCTCAAGACGATCACCGGTCCGAACGGCGGGATGGTCTACGTTTCCCTGGACGGCTCCTACGCGGGCCTCAACAAGCTGCACCGTACTACCGAAGGCAAAGCCTTCCTGGATTTGTACTCACCCCAGCGGCAATACGGGCAGGCCTGGCTCGTGGCCGACAATCTGAGCTTTGACAAGCACGTGCTGCAGGTCACGGTGGGCGGCCTGCGCAATCCGGCTGCCCAGGATGCCTACGCGTTCATCGACGGCTTCGTGATAGGAGCTTAGCGGCGGCGAACCGTGCGGCGTGGGTGCTCGGCGCCGTGTGCCTGCTCGTGGGCGCCGGAGTGCTGTATCTGACCGCGCTTTTGACGCGGGGGGTGACCTACGGCACCTCCTTCCCGGCCACAAGCAACATCCCCGTCAACCGCTACGGAGTGAACGTCGAGCTGGACAAAGTCGTGCGCGACGAAGATCTGCGGCGCAGCGTGGACATGGTCCGGGACGCGGGATTCGGCTTCGTCCGCCAGGTGTTCGCCTGGAACGAGATCGAGATCTCAGCCAAGGGCGACTTCTTCGACCACAAGAACGCCAAGAGCGCATGGGACAAGTACGACCGGATCGTCGACGCCGCCTCCGCGGCAGGGCTGGAGATAATCGCCCGGCTGGAACGCCCGCCCGACTGGGCGCGGGCACCCGGAAGCGCCGAAACGGCGCCTCCCGAGCGGCTCGAGGATTACGGCGACTTCGTGGCGGCGTTCGTGGAGCGCTACCGCGGCCGCGTGCACTACGTGCAGATCTGGAATGAGCCCAACCGCTTCGAGGATTGGGGCTACCAGCCGGTCGATCCGGTGGCCTACACGCGCATGCTCCAGATCGGCTACAGGCGCGCCAAGCAAGCCGACCCGTCGGTCGTCGTGCTCGCGGCGGCGCTGACGCCTACGACGGACTGCTGCCAGAAGAACCGGCCCGACCCGCTCTACCTGCAGCAGATGTACGACGCAGGCGCGCGGGGCTACTTCGACGTGCTGGGGGCGCAGGCCTATGGGCTGCAGGCGGGCCCGGAAGACCCCTGGCAAGATCTGCCATGGCGGCCCAACCAGGCACGCAAGTCGGTCATCGACGGCCATAACACGAACTTTGGCCGGCTCGTGCTCGACCACGAGGTGATGGTCCGCAACGGCGACGCGGCCAAGGCCATCTGGGTGTGCGAGTTCGGCTGGAACGCCCTCCCGCCGGGCTGGACGGGCGACGCCTCGCCCTGGGGCAGCGTCAGGCTCGACCAGCAAGCCGCGTACACCGTCGAGGCCTTCCAGCGGGCGCGGCGCGAGTGGCCCTGGTTGGGCGTGATGAATCTGTGGCTGTTCCAGGATCCGGCGCCCGCGGCCAATGACCCGACACAGTTCTTCAGCCTCGTGGACGAACAGTTCCGGCCACGGCCGGTGTATCACGCCATTCGGGCGCTGACACACGAGGCGCCACGCGCAGGCACCGGCGTGTCTTCGGCGTCCTCTGCTGCCGTGAGCTACTCCGGAGCCTGGCAGCCGTCCGCTTCGGGCCGCGTGAGCCCGGTCTCCGGCGCCGCGGCCACGCTGCGGTTCGAGGGCTCGGCGGTAAGCCTTCGGACTGTCCGCGGGCCGACCATGGGCGTCGCTTACCTGTCGGTGGATGGCTCGCCGACGTACGCGACGGACATCGGGCGGGACAGCGCGGGCCGAGCGGCGGTGGACCTCTACGCGCCGGCCTCCGCCGAGGCGGTGGTACCCGTGGCCAGCGGCCTGCCATTTGGCCCCCATGAGCTGACGGTGACCGTCAGCGGTCTGGCAGGGCCGCGCTCCGGCGGTCCGGCCGTGGAGGTGGATGGTTTCGTGGTTGGCCTCACGCGCGACCAGCGGCCCTACTACGCCGGGGGCCTGCTGGTGGGCGTAGGGGTGCTGGTGCTGGCGGCGCGGTTGCTGGCGCCCGTGCGGACGCGCCCGCGACTGCCGCTCCAGATAACGCTCGTCCTCACCGCGGCGGTCATCCCGTTCTACCTGCAGCCGCTGCATGTCCGGGGGTTGGAGATTCCCCTCTCGGAGGCCCTGATCTGGCTCACCTTCGCGGGCTGGGTGCTCACTGGCCGCAAGGAGTGGCCGAGAACGCCCTACGCGTGGCCCGCGGCGCTGTTCTTCCTCGCCGCCAGCGCTTCGGTTGTCGTGGCTGAATTTCCCCGCTACGCGCTCCGCGAATGGCGCACGGACATCCTCGAGCCGCTCATCTTCTTCGCGCTCATCGTCCTGATCCGGCCCAACGCCAAGGCGATGCTGAACGGGGCGCTCGTGGGGGGCCTCGTGGTGACCCTCACCGGCTTTGCGTTCTACGCAGCCGGGCAGGGCATCCAGGCGGAGGGCGTGCTCCGCATGGTGGGCGTCTACCGGTCGCCCGACAACTTCGGTCTCTATCTGGGCCGGCTCGTGCCGGTGGGCACGGCTCTGACGCTGCTAGCGCCAGCCAGGCCTCCGGTTCGGGCGGCTTATGCGATTGGAACCGGATTGGCGCTGCTCGGAGTCCTGCTGTCGTTCACCCGTGGGGCTTGGCTGGGCGTGCTCGTCGCCCTGCTGATCGTCGCTGGCTTCGCCGGCCGGCGGTGGCTGGCGGCGCTCTTGGTGGCTGCTGCCGCCGCGGGTGTGGCGCTGAGCACGCTGCAGGCGCGGCGCGTCCAGTCCATGTTCGAGTTCAGCCCGGGTTCAACCGGCTTCACCCGCCTGGCGCTGTGGCAGGCCGCCGCGGGCATGGTCCGCGACCATCTGTGGTTCGGCGTCGGGCTGGACAACTTCCTGTACCAGTATCCGCGCTACATCATCCCCCAGGCGCGTAACGAGCCCGACCTGTCGCATCCGCATAACTTCGTGCTCGATTTCTGGAGCCGCATCGGCGTCTTTGGCCTGGCGGCGTTCGTCTGGTTGGAAGCCGCGTTCTTCCGCCAGGCAGCGACGGTGCTTTCGCGGGCAAAGGGCTGGGAGCGTGCAGCCGCGGTCGGACTCACCGCCAGCATGGTCGACGGCCTGGTCCACGGGCTGGTTGATAACTCGTACTTCCTGATCGATCTGTCGCTGCTGTTCTGGCTCACGCTCGGGCTGATGCAGTTGTTAGACTGGGGCAGCTCCCCCGAATGAACGTCCTCGTGTCGGGTGGCGCCGGCTTCATCGGCTCCCACCTCTGTGAAGCGCTGCTCGATGCCGGGCACGAGGTCATCTGCATCGACAACCTGCTGACCGGAAGGCGCGCCAATCTCGAGACGCTCCTGCCGCGCAGGGGGTTCAGCTTCGTGGAGCACGACATTATCAAGCCGCCGCCTGAGGACTGGCCGGTGGAAGCGGTGTTCAACCTGGCCAGCCCGGCCAGCCCGGTGGGCTACTTTCAGCACCCCATCGAGACCGCTCGGGTGAACGCCGAGGGCACGTTCCATATGCTTGAGCTGGCGCGGCGCCACGGCGCGCAGTTCCTGCAGGCGTCGACCTCGGAGGTTTACGGCGACCCCGAGGTCCACCCGCAAACGGAGGACTACTTCGGGCACGTGAACCCCAACGGGCCGCGGGCATGTTACGACGAGGGGAAGCGCTATGCGGAGGCCCTGTGCATGGACTTCCACCGGGTGCACGGCCTGGACCTGCGCATCGTGCGCATCTTCAATACCTACGGGCCGCGCAGCCAGCCCGACGATGGGCGGGTGGTGCCCAATTTCGTGTGCAAGGCGCTTCGCGGGGAGCCCCTGCCGATCTACGGCGAGGGCTCCAAGACCCGCAGTTACTGCTACGTCGACGATCTCGTGGACGGCATCCTGAAGGCACAATTCACGGAGGGCACGACGGCCGGGGTGTTCAACCTGGGCAATCCCGGCGAGTTCACGCTGGACGAGCTGGCGGCGCTGGTGCTGCGGCTGACGGGCTCGTCGTCGGCCATCGAGTATTTGCCGCCGAGGGAGGACGATCCGACGCGGCGGAGGCCGGATATCACCCGGGCGAAAGCGCGTCTCCGCTGGGAACCGAGCGTGCCCCTCGAGGAGGGCCTCATGCGGACGATCGCCTGGTTCCGGGGACGCCTGCCGTGAGGCCTGGCCGGGGTAGCGCCGCCTCCCCGCGCGGCCGGCGCCAAAGCGCCATTCGTGGGGCGGCTTGCGTGAGTGTTCCGAGTAGGTGCGACGGGCGCCATCGGACAGGCGGTCGACCCGGACCGCCCCGGGCGCGGCTGGGGTGATCGCGCCTGTGGCCCGGCCGGCTGTTTGGCCCGCCGCGGGCTGGCGACCCCCGGCGGTTGCCGCGCTGGCCGGGCTTGTAGCCGTCGGCGCGGCGGTGGCGCTCGCGCCGCCCCTGTGGAGCGGGGCCGCGGTCCTGGGGGCGATAGCCCTGGCCCTGGTGTTCATCCGGCCCGAGGCCGGTCTGTATCTGCTGGCCTTCACCGTGCCGTTCCAAAGTATCCGCGAGGCCGATCCCACCGAGGTCAAGATCACCGTCACTGAGGTGGTCGTCGCGCTGGCCCTAGCCGCCTTCCTGGCGCGTCAGCTGGCCGTCGAACGCGGCGCTTGGCGTAGCGGGCCCCTGCTTGCTCCGATGGCCCTGCTCATGGGCGCCATGCTGCTGTCCGTGTTCAAAGCCGAGAATCAGCTGCAGAGTCTCAAGGCGCTGGTGAAATGGCTCGAAGTCATCGCCGTCTACTGGATGGCCATCAACCGATTTCGCGAACCGCGGCGGCTGGCAGTATTCCTCGGCCTCATGCTGCTGGGCGCGCTGGCCGAGGCCGGCATCGGAGCCGCCCAGGCCGTGCTGCGCCTCGGGCCGAAGGAGTTCCAGGTCGGGCCCATCTTGCGCGCCTACGGCACGTTTGGCCAGCCGAACCCGCTGGCCGGCTATCTCAATTTGAGCCTGCCGATTGTGCTCGGAGTGGCGCTATTCGCCGAGCGCCGCCGTGTCAGGCTGCCGGCCCGGCTGGCCGTGCTGGCGATCGGGACGGTCATGGTCACGACGCTCTCGCGCGGAGCCTGGCTGGGGTTTGCCGTGGCGCTCATTGTGATGGGCATCTTCGCCAGTCGCCGCCTGGCCGTGGCGATCTGGCTGGCGCTGCTGGGGCTCGCCATCCTGATCCTGGGGGCGGTCTTCGGTCTGATCCCGTTCGGGATCACGGCGCGCGTGCTGGAGGCCTTCGGCCTGGCAGGCGTGAGCCTGGACAGCGTCTCCCCCGAGAACTTCTCAGCCGTGCAGCGACTGGCCTTCTGGTACGCCGGGCTGAACATGTTCCAGAACAACCCGGTGCTCGGCGTCGGCGTCGGGAATTACATCGAGGCGTACCCGCGTTACGCGGCCAACGGCTGGCAGCTGGTGCTGGGCCATGCCCACGACTACTACCTCAACACCGCCGCGGAAACCGGGCTGATCGGGCTGGCCGCGTACGCCGGGCTGCTGTTCAGCGGCTTTCGGCAGCTGGCCCTCACTGTGCGGACTGCGCCCGCTGGCGTGTGGTACGGAGTGTCTCTTGGCATCCTCGGCGCGATAACGGCCCTGTCCGTCCATAATCTGGTGGACAACATGTTCGTCCACGGGATCCCTGTGCTGTTTGGCCTGCTGCTGGGCTCGGCAGCGGTGATTCCGGAATTCGCCGGGCATGATGGCTGAAGCCGTTTCGAAACTGACCGAGACGACCCTCCGGGCGCAGACAAGCGAGGAGCCCGAAACCGAAGGCGTTTCACTCAAGAAGCGCCTGCTCAATGGCAAGACGATCCTGTCGTTCGTCATTGCCATCCTGCTGCTGGCGGCCGTGTTCCGGCGATTGGGCGACTTTTCCGAGGCGGCGCAGACGATCCGTGGAGTCAATGTGTGGCTCTACCTGCTGGCCTTCGCGGCCTATGCCATGACCTTTCCCATGCGCGGCCTGCGTTGGCAGCGGCTGCTGCGAAACGTTGGCGAGGATAAGCCGGCGGGCAAGCTCATGGAATACGTGTTCCTGTCCTGGTTCGTGAACTGCCTGGTGCCGGCCAAGCTGGGCGATGTCTTCCGCGGTTATCTGCTGAAGAAGAACGAAAGAGTCTCCATGTCGACGTCGATGGGCACGATCTTCGCCGAGCGCATCATCGACACCCTGGTCATCTTCTTCACCTTCGGCGTGACAGGCCTAATCGTGTTCAAGAACCACCTGCCCGACGAGGTGCGCCTGATCCTTGCCATCGGTATTGGCCTGGCCGCCATCATCGCGGCCGCCCTGCTGTTCATGCGGCATTTCGGCGAGGCGGTGTTCAGGCGGTTCACCTCGGAGCGGGTGGTAGAGAAGTACCGCAAGTTCGAAGAGGGTACGCTGGGCTCCTTCCAGTCGCTGGAGGTAGTGCTGTTGTTCACCATGGCCGCCTGGGTCTTCGAGGCGCTCCGGCTGTACCTGGTGGCTCAGGCGCTGGCTGGAGGGACCCCGGCGCTGGCCCGGTTCGGCGTGATCACGGCCGTGTTCGCCATGGTTACCTCGTCGATCCTGACGCTGGTGCCCACACCCGGCGGGCTCGGCGCGGTCGAAGGCGGACTCACGGGCATCCTGACGCTGTTCGTAGGCCTCTCTCCCGGCCTGGCGCTGGCGATCGTGATCCTGGACCGCGTGGTCAGCTACTGGGGCCTGGTCGTCGGCGGGGCCGTGGACTACGTTCTCAGCAAGCGGGCGCGATAGCCCTTCGCATTGGCGTCGACTTCACCGCTGGCCTGAACCAGCGCGCCGGCATTGGGCGCCTCACGCGCCAGCTTTTCTCAGCGCTGTTCGAGCTGGACCGGGCCAACGAATACTGCCTCTTGTATGCGCGATCGCCGGCGACAGATCTTTCCGCGGCGCCCGCGCAGCCGAACGTCTCGCTCAAGCGGCTTCCGCTGACCGAGCGGTGGCAGACGATCGCCTGGCACCGCCTGCGCCTGCCACTGTGGGCCGACGAGCTTGCGGGTGGCGCGGACGTGTTCCATTCGCCCGACTTCGCGCTGGCGCCGGTGCGGCGGGCCCGCGGCGTGGTGACGGTGCACGACCTGACGTTCGTGATCCGCCCCGAGTGCGCCGTACCCAGCCTGCGGCGTTACCTTGGGCGGGTGGTGCCGCGCTCGGTCTGGCAGGCCGAACGCGTGCTGGCCGATTCGAAGGCCACGGCGGACGACCTGATGCGGTTATATGGCGTGCCGGCCGAGCGACTGGAGGTGGTGTATTCGGCGGCGGACGAACGCTTCCGGCCGCTGTCAGACGGAGAAGCCGAGGCGCTGCTTGGCGCGCTCGTCATCCCGCGGCCGTTCGTTCTCACGGTGGGGACGCTCGAACCCCGCAAGAACATCGCGCGGCTGATCGATGCCTTCCTCTCGCTCGACCTGCCGCACTATCTGGTCGTGGTGGGCGCGCGGGGGTGGCTGCACGAGCAATTCGTGGCCAAGCTGGAGCATCCGCGCATCGTGAGGCCGGAGTTCGTGTCGGACGAGCAGCTGGTTGGCCTCTACAACCTGGCCGAGGCCTTTGTCTACCCCTCGCTGTACGAAGGCTTTGGGCTGCCGGCCCTGGAGGCGATGGCCTGCGGCACGCCGGTGGCGGTCTCGAACGTGTCCAGCCTGCCGGAGGTTGTCGGGAAGGCAGGTGTGACCTTCGACCCCGAGGACACGCCGGCCATCGCCGGTGCGCTGCGCCGGCTGCTTGAGGATGGGTCACTGCGCGAGGAGCTGCGCGCGGCCGGGCTGGAGCAAGGGAGACGGTTCTCATGGCGCGCCTCTGCCGACCAGCTGAAGGGCATCTATGAGAGTCTCGCTTAACGGCTATTTCCTGGCGCATCCGCACACTGGGAGCGGGCAGTACACCCTCCACCTGATCGAGCGCGTCAAGGGCGTGGACCTGGCCGTGGCCAAGCCGCCGGGGCCGCTCGGGGACGTGGGCAAGCTGCGCTGGGAGCAGCTGGACTGGCCCAGGCAGGCACAAAAGGTTGCGGCCGGCATCATGCACTGCCCCTACTTCGCCTTGCCGCTACGGCGCAGCCTACCGGCGGTTGTCACCATCCACGACCTTATCCCGATGGTCCTGCCGGAATATGGCGGTTCGCTGCTGGTGCGGGCGTACGCCCGGCTGCAGGCCCTGGCATGCCGGTCCGCCGAGGCCATCCTGGTCGACTCCGAAGCAAGCAAGCGTGACGTGCTGCGGCTGCTCCGCGTGCCGGAGCAACGCGTGCACGTCATCTACCTGGGCGTCGACGAGCGCTTCTCACCGGACCGGAGCGGGCCGAGTCCGCTCGACCGGCCGTACGTGTTCTACATCGGCGGCCTGGATGTGCGCAAAAACGTCCCAGCCCTGATCCGCGCCTTCGGCCAGATCGCGCACGAGTTCCCGGACCTAGTGCTGGCCATCGCCGGCGGGCCTGGCGCGAACCGAGCCATGTTCCCCGACCTCCGCACCGTCGCCGCGCCGCTCGGCGACCGTGTTCGGTTCCTGGGTCGCGTCACTGACGACGAGAAGCTGGCGCTGTATCGCCATGCCGAGGTGTTCGCCTTTCCCTCGCGCTATGAGGGCTTCGGGCTGGATCCGCTGGAAGCGCTGGCCTGCGGCTGCCCTGTGGTGTGCTCCAAGGCCTCTTCGCTGCCCGAGATCGTCGGCGACGCGGCCATCCTGTTCGAGCCGCGCGATGAGGCCGCGCTGGCCGACGCCCTGCGCCAAGCGCTGCACGATCCCAGGCCGCTGCGCCAAAAGGGGCCAGTCCAGGCGGCGAAGTTCAGCTGGGACACGATGGCCGAGCAGACGGCCGCGGTTTACGCCTCGATGGGCTAGTTGAAGGCCGGCACGATGTGCCTGGCGAACAGCTCGACGGTGCGCAGCGCCTCCTTGTCGCTGATGCCGCCGAAGGTCACCTGCATCGACGGCTCGTGCTCGCCGAAGAGCTCGCGCATGCGCTTGATCTGCTGGATCACTTCGTCGGGCGTGCCCACGAAGGCGTAGCCCTTCTCCAGGTTGCCCTCGGGCGTCTGCGAGGAGATGTTCTGGACCAGCTTCTCGTAGCCGACGTACTGGCCGGCCTTGAGGCCTTCCCAGCTGCTGACCGCCTCCGTGAACACGTCCAGGTAGGTCCGCATGGCCGGGACGTAGCCCTTGACCGCCTCGTCGTGCGACTCGGCGACGTAGGCGTGGAAGGACATCTGGACCTGCTCGGCACCCTCGGGATGGCCGGCCTCGCGCCACACCTGGCGATAGAGCTTGACGAGGCTGCTGGTCCGCTCCAGCCCGCCAGCGTAGGGCACGATCATGACGTGGTACCCCCGCTGCGCGGCCCAGGCGAACGATTCCTCTGAGGCGATGGCCGCGATCCAGATTGGTGGGTGGGGCTGCTGGGTCGGGCGGGGCATCGAGTGCACGTCCCTGAAGCGCCAGAAGCGGCCCTCGTACGTGACGCGTTCCTCGGTCCACAGCCGGACGATGGCCTTGATGCCTTCGTTGAACCGCTCCCGGCTCTCGTCCATGGTCAGGCCGTAGGCCGCGTACTCCTCGGGAATGAAGGCCCGGCCGAAGCCGACGTCGAGCCGGCCGTTGGAGATGCCGTCCAGCATGGCGAGCTCGCCCGCCAGCTTGATGGGATGGTTGAAGGCCGGAATCACGGCCCCGGTGATCAGCCGGATGCGCTTGGTGGCCGCGGCGATGGCCGACAGCAGCACGATTGGGTTGGGCGAGTAGCCGCCGTAGTCGTGAAAGTAGTGCTCGACGGTTTTTATCGAGCTGAAGCCCAGCTCGTCGGCCCGCTGGCTGACGCGGAGGCACTGGGCGTAGTACTCGGCGGCCGTCTTCTGATGCGGCCGGAACGCCGGGAAGAAGTTGATGCCGAACTTCACCGAATTCGATTCCAGCTTACATCGATGGCCGGGTGGCGCACCACCGAAGGCCGCCAGCGTCTCCTCGAGCAGCGGCAGCATAGCGCCCACGCGCCCGGCGCGGATGATCACGTCGCAGAAGGATTCCAACATCTTCCAGCCAGCGGCGTAGGCCAGGTGCCCTCGAAGCGCTTGTCGGACTCGAGGTAGCCGGCTTTCTCGAACTTCGACAGAAAGTACTTTGTGATGTAAAGCTTTTGCAAAGCCCGGTTGCTTGGAGGTGCGTGCTAATGTAGTCCCCGACATATGCCTGCCAAGAACCTCGTCGTGGTGGAGTCGCCGGCCAAAGCGCGCACCCTCGAGAAGTACCTCGGCTCGAACTTCCACGTGAGGGCTTCCCTGGGCCATGTGCGCGATCTGCCTAAGAGCTCGCTGGGCGTGGATCCGGAGCACGATTTCGAGCCCAAGTACCTGGTGCCCCTGGACAAGCGCAAGATCATCAAAGAGCTCAAGGACAGCGCCAAGTCCGCCGGCCAGATCTACCTGGCCACCGACCCAGACCGCGAGGGCGAGGCCATCGCCTGGCACCTGGTCAACGCCATGGACCTCGACGAGAAGAAGGTCCGTCGTGTGGCCTTCCACGAGATCACCGAGAACGCCGTCAAGCAGGCCATTGCCCAGCCGCGCGAGATCGACATGGACCTGGTGAACGCGCAGCAGGCGCGACGCGTGCTCGACCGGCTGGTGGGCTACAAGCTCTCGCCGCTGCTGTGGCGCAAGGTTCGGCGCGGCCTGAGCGCCGGCCGCGTGCAGTCGGTGGCGGTGCGGCTGGTGGTCGACCGCGAGGCCCAGATCGACGCCTTCAAGCCCGAGGAGTACTGGACCATCGAGGCCGACCTGAGCAAGGCCGGCGGCCGCAAGCAGGACCAGTTCCGCGCTCTCCTGGCGCAGCGCGCCGGCAAGAAGATCAGCCTCAAGAACGAGGCCGAGGCCAGGAGCATCGTCGAAGCGCTGGAAGGCGCCCGGTACGAGGTGTCCGACGTGCGCACGAAGCGCGCCTCGCGCGCGCCGGCGCCGCCGTTCACCACCAGTACTCTGCAGCAGGAGGCCGGCCGCAAGCTGGGCTTCACCGCCAAGCGCACCATGGCCGTGGCCCAGCAGCTGTACGAGGGCGTGGACATCGGTCGCGAGGGCCCGGTGGGCCTCATCACGTACATGCGGACCGACTCGCTCAACGTCGCGACGGTCGCCCAGAGCGAGGCCCGGGACTACATTCGGAACCGCTGGGGCAAGGAGTACGTGCCCGACAAGCCGCGCGCGTACAAGACGCGCTCCCGCGGCGCGCAGGAGGCCCATGAGGCCATCCGGCCGACGTCGACGCGGCGTGATCCGGCCAGCCTAAAGGATCTGCTGCCCTCGGAGCAGTACCGCCTGTACAAGCTCATCTGGGATCGCTTCGTGGCCAGCCAGATGGCCTCGGCCGAGCTCGATCAAACGACCGTGGACATCAGCGCGGGTGAGTTCCTGTTCCGGGCCAACGGTTCGGTAGTGGTCTTCGCCGGCTGCATGGTACTGTACACCGAGGGCCGGGACGACCAGGAGGAACGAGAGAGCAAGCTGCCGCCGCTCAGCAAGCGCGAGGTCCTGAGCCTGATCCAGCTGCTGCCCGGCCAGCACTTCACCCAGCCGCCGCCGCGCTACACCGAGGCCACGCTGATCAAAGCTCTGGAAGAGCTGGGCATAGGCCGTCCGAGCACCTACGCGCCAACCCTGGCGACGATCCAGGAGCGGCGCTACGTCGAGCGGGTGACCGGCACGCGCCAGCTCAAACCCACCGAGCTGGGCAAGGCCGTGAACAGCCTGCTGGTGGCGGAGTTCCCGGACATCGTCGATCCCGAGTTCACGTCCAAGATGGAACAGGAGCTGGACGACGTCGCCTCCGGCGAGCGGCCGTGGGTGCCTGTGGTGAAGGACTTCTACGATCCCTTCGACCAGCGGCTCAAGGAGGCCGGAGAGACCGTGGAGCGCGTGAAGGTGGCCGACGAGCCGACCGACCAGAAGTGCCCGGTGTGCGGGCGCAACATGGTCATCAAGCTGGGGCGGTTCGGGCGCTTCCTGGCCTGCTCGGGCTTTCCGGAGTGCAAGCACACCGAGAAGATCCAGAACAAGACCGGCGTGCGCTGCCCCAAGTGCAAAGAGGGCGAGCTGGTCGAGCGCCGGTCACGCAAGGGCCGCGTGTTCTACGGCTGCAGCCGTTATCCGGGGTGCGACTTCACCGTCTGGAACCGCCCTCTGCCTACGCCCTGCCCGGTTTGCGGCGGCCTGCTGACGGCCGGGCGCGAGGACCGGGTGGAATGCGTGAACGGCGATTTCCGCGGCGACGCCTCGCAGCTCGCTGCCTCGGCCGCTGCGCCGGACCAGCACCAACCGCTTGCGCTCGAACCGGTCGCTGTCGGCTAGCCGCCGAGCCGCGTTCCCAACGCTACAATTACCGGGAATTTCACACGCCCATCCCACGGGCTCCGAGATCGTGTCCTGCTGAAGCGGATGCCGGAGTCCAGGGCGGAGGTCAAAAACGAAAGGGGTATGTAACTAACCATGGCCATTGTCTCGATGAAGCTCCTGCTGGAGGCAGGCGTCCACTTTGGGCACCAGACGAAGCGCTGGAACCCGAAGATGCGCAGCTACATCTTCACGGAGCGAAACGGCATCCACATCATCGACCTGCAGCAGACGGTCACTAAGCTGACGCAGGCCTACAACTGGGTGAAGGACCAGGCCCGCGAGGGCAAGACGGTGCTGTTCGTCGGCACCAAGAAGCAGGCCCAGGAATCGGTCCAGGAGGAAGCGCAGCGCTGCGGCATGTACTGGGTGAACCAGCGCTGGCTGGGCGGCATGCTGACCAACTACCAGACCATCCAGCAGCGCCTCAAGCGTCTGACCGACTTGGAGGACCGGCGCCAGAAGGGCGAGTTCGATCTGCTCACGAAAAAGGAAGCGCTCAAGCTGCAGGACGAGATGATCAAGCTGAACCGGCTGCTGGGCGGCATCCGCGAGATGAAGCGTCTGCCGGACATCCTGTTCATCATCGACACCAAGAAGGAGCACATCGCCGTTAAGGAGGCGAACCGCCTCGGCATTCCCATCGTTGCGCTGCTGGACACCAACTGCGATCCCGATGAGGTGCAGTGGGGCATCCCGGCCAACGACGACGCCATTCGCGCCGTCAAGCTGCTGACGTCCAAGATCGCCGACGCCGTGTTGGAGGGCCGCGCCGAGGCCGAGGCCCTGGCCAAGGAAGAGGAAGAGACTGCCGCCTACGAGGGCTACGAAGGCTATGAGGGCTACGAAGGGTACGTGGCCGAGCCCGGCGAGGAGTACGCCGCCCAGGGCGCATATGCGCCCGAACAGTACCCGGCGGGCGAGTACGTTGCGCCGGAGGCCTCACCTGAGACGGGCGAGCCCGTTGGCCCGGCCGCTGCGACCGCGGAGCAGCATGGCTGAGATCTCCGCCGCGCTGATCAAGCAGCTGCGCGACGCCACCGGCGCCGGCGTCATGGATTGCCGCAAAGCCCTTGAGGAATGCAGCGGCGACCTGGAGAAGGCCCAGGCCATCATTCGCCGGCGTGGTCTGGAGCGGGCCGACAAGATGGCCGGCCGCGAGGCCGCCGAGGGCCTGGTCGACGCCTACATCCATCCTGGCGGCCGTGTGGGCGTGCTGGTGGAGGTCAACTGCGCCACCGACTTCGTGGCCCGCAACGAGGAATTCAAGAACCTGGTGCACGAGATCGCGCTGCAGATCGCCGCGGCCAACCCTGTCGCCGTCGACGTAGACGGCGTGGATCCGGCCTGGCTGGAGAAGGAGCGCGAGGCCTACCGGGCCGAAGCGGACGTGGCCAGCAAACCCAAGGACATCCAGGACAAGATCATCGAGGGCCGGCTGCAGAAGCGCCTGCAGGAAGTGGTGCTGCTGAAGCAGGCTTATGTGAAGGACCCGAGCAAGACCGTCGAGGAGCTGGTAAAGGAGACCAGCGGCAAGCTGCAGGAGCCAGTGCGCGTCCGCCGCTTCGCCCGCTTCGAGCTGGGCAGGTAGCTTGCCCGAGCCCGAGATCCGCTACAAGCGCATCCTGCTCAAGCTAAGCGGGGAGGCGCTGATGGGCAATAAGGAGTTCGGGCTCGACTGGCCGACCATCCAGGTGCTGGCCAATGAGATCAAGTGCGCCAAGGCGCTGGGCACGCAGATCGGCGTGGTGGTCGGCGGCGGCAACATCATGCGCGGCGCCACGGCCAGCGAGGCGGGCATGGACCGTGTCCAGGCCGACTACATGGGCATGCTGGCGACCGTCATGAACTCCATGGCCCTCCAGGACGCCTTGGAGAAGCTGGACGTGCCCACACGCGTCCAGACGGCCATACCAATGCAGTCGGTAGCCGAGCCGTACATCCGCCGCCGGGCGACGCGCCATATGGAGAAGGGCCGGGTGGTCATCTTCGCCGCCGGCACCGGCAACCCTTACGTGACAACGGACACGGCCGGCGCGCTGCGGGCGGTGGAGATCGAGGCCGAGGTCCTGCTCCTGGCCAAGAACAAGGTCGATGGCGTGTATGACGCCGACCCACGCAAGGTGCCTGGCGCCAAGAAGTTCGACCGGCTGACCTATATCGAGGCCATCAACAAGGGTCTGGAGGTGATGGATCCCACCGCCATCACGCTATGTATGGACAACCATTTGCCCATCATCGTGTTCGCCCTGCCCGGTGACGACAACCTGCGGCGCATTGTCCTGGGCGAGGAAGGGCGCGGTACGCTGATCGCCGATCACTAGCGGGAGGTAGGGCATGCAGGACATCGTGGACCGCGCCGAAGCGCGCATGAAAACGTCGCTGGAAGTGCTGCGCAAAGAGCTGGCCGGCATTCGCACCGGCCGCGCCTCACCGGCTCTGGTCGAGGGCCTGCACGTCGAGTACTACGGCACCGAGACGCCTCTGAAGCAGCTGGCCAACATCTCAGCCCCCGAGACTCGCACGCTGGTCATCCAGCCTTACGACCGCGGCGCCATGGCCAGCATCGAGAAAGCCATCCTCAAATCCGACCTGGGGCTAACGCCCAACAACGATGGCCAGAATATCCGCCTTATGATTCCGCCGCTGACGGAAGAACGGCGCAAGGACCTGGTGAAGCTGGTCCGCCGCCAGCTGGAGGAGGGCCGGGTGGCCATCCGGAACGTGCGGCGCGACGCGATCGAGCACCTGAAGCAGCTCGAAAAAGAAAAGGCGCTGTCGGCCGACGACGACAAACGCGCCCAGGAACGTCTGCAGCGGCTGACCGATACGTACATCAAACAGATAGACGACATGGGGCACGCCAAAGAAGCCGAAGTGATGGAGGTGTAGTGCCGGCCATTCTCACCAAGCCGGTGCCCAGGCATGTGGGCATCATCATGGACGGCAACGGCCGCTGGGCCCAGCAGCGCGGTCTGCCCCGGGCCAAGGGCCACGAGGCCGGCACACGCAACATCCGGCGCATCGCTGAAAAGGCCCACGAGATGGGCATCGACGTCCTGACGCTCTACGCCTTCTCCACCGAGAACTGGACGCGACCCGATTGGGAAGTGAGGGCGCTGATGCGCATCTTTGGCGAGACGGTGCGCAAGGAAAAGGGGACCATCCTGGAGAACAACATCCAGCTGCACGTCATCGGCCGCCTGGAGGGTATCCCGGCGCCGCTGCGCTCGGAGATCATGTCCGTGGTGCACCAGAGCGCCGACAATGACGGCCTCAAGCTGAACGTGGCCTTCAACTACGGCGGCCGGGCGGAGATCCTGGACGCGGTGAAGCGCATGCTGCGCGACCGGGTGAATCCAGACGAGGTGACCGAGGAGCTGTTCGGGCGCTACCTCTACACGGCCGAGCTGCCGGATCCGGATCTGGTCATCCGCACTGCCGGCGAAATGCGGCTCAGCAATTTCCTCATCTGGCAGGCGGCCTACAGCGAGTACTACTCCACGCCCGTGCTGTGGCCCGATTTCGACCAGCCGGAGTTCGAATCGGCCATCGAGAGCTACAGCCAGCGCCAGCGCAAGTTCGGCGGCATTCAGGTCTGAACCAGGCCCAGGTCCGCACGCTCAGCGCGATCCTCTGGGTTCCCCTGAACCTCGGCCTCCTGTACGTGGGCCGCGAGGCCTGGCTGCTGTGGGTAGCCATGCTGGCCATCGTGGCCACGATGGAAGTTCTGAACCTGCTGATCAAGGCCGGGCGGCGGCCTCTACCCTGGCTGGGGCCGATCAGCGTCTTCGTGTTCGTCGTAGGCGCCTGGGCGCTGCGCGGCTATGGCTTCTTCTACCTGCTGGGGCCGTTCGTGCTCTTGGGACTGCTCCTCCTGCTGCTCGACCACCATCAGCCGCACGCCTTCGAGCGCTGGGGGCTAACGAGCGCCGCCTGCCTCTACACGGCCTTCCTGGCCGCGTACATGATCCTGCTGCGCAACGAGCCCGACGGCCTGTGGTGGATGGGGGCGGCTCTCACCGTGACCTGGGTGTTCGACACCGGCGCGTATCTCATTGGCCGCCGGTGGGGCCGTCGCAAGCTGTGGCCGTCGGTCAGCCCCGGCAAGACGTGGGAGGGCACGATCGGTGGCGCCGCGCTCGGGGCTGGCCTGAGTCTGGCCACGGTTCGCGTGCTGGGGCTGAGCTATGCTCAGGCAATCGGGCTCGGCCTGCTCATCGCAGCGCTGGCCCAGCTAGGAGATCTCGTGGAATCGGCCATTAAGCGGCAGGTCGGCGTGAAGGACGCGGGCGGCTTCTTGCCCGGGCATGGCGGCATCCTGGACCGCATCGACGGCCTGCTGTTCTCGACCGTGGGGGTCTACTATTTCGCCCTGCTGGCCGGCCGGTGAAGCGCCTCGCGATCCTGGGCAGCACCGGCTCTATCGGCACTCAGACGCTCGACGTGGTGGCCCAGTTCCCCGACCGGTTCGAGGTGGTGGGGCTGGCGGCCTCGTGCATGTCGCCGGCGCTGCAGGAACAGATTGATCGCTTCCACCCGAAGATGGTCGCCACCGAGCCCGGCGCGCTCATCGACCTGGCGTGCCGCGACGACGTGGACTTAGTGGTGGTGGCCACTTCCGGCAAAGCCGGTTTCGAGCCAACGCTGGCGGCGCTGGCCCACGGCACGCCGGTGGCCCTGGCCAACAAGGAGACGCTGATCATGGCCGGCGACCTGGTGATGCGCCAGGCCCGGGCGACCAACACGCCGGTCCATCCGATCGACAGCGAGCACAGCGCCATCTGGCAGTGCCTCCAGGGAGAGGACCGCTCGCGAGTGGAGCGGCTTATTCTCACGGCCTCGGGCGGACCGTTCCGCGAGCTGCCGCTGGACGAGCTGGGGGCGATCACCAAGGAGCGTGCCCTGAAGCATCCCAACTGGGTGATGGGCCCCAAGATCACCATCGACTCGGCCACGCTCATGAACAAGGGCCTGGAGATTCAGGAGGCGCACCACCTGTTCGATCTCCCGTTCAGCCAGATCGACGCGGTTATCCACCCGCAGTCGATCATCCACTCGATGGTCGAGTTCGTGGACGGCTCGATCAAAGCCCAACTGGGTGTACCCGACATGCGCGTGCCGATCGCCTACGCGCTGGGCTACCCCGAGCGGCTGCCCATCGACAGCCGTCACCTTCAGGTGACGGCCAAGGACCTGACGTTCGATGACATCGACGACCGGCGCTTCCCCTGTTTCCGGCTGGCCAAAGAGGCCGGTGATAAGGGCGGCACCTACCCCACCGTCCTTGCCGCCGCCGACGAGGAAGCGGTGCGTCTCTTTCTCGAGGACCGCATCGGCTTCATGGACATCCCGCGGCTGGTGGAGCGCGCCCTGGCCGAGCACGAGGGCTTTCCCGATCCGGGGCTGGGCGAGATCCTGGAGGCCGACGTGTGGGCCCGACACCGCGTGAAGGAGCTGGCTGGGACGCAAGTCCGCGCCTGAGCCCTGGCCGTGACCTGGTTGTGGATCATCCCCGTCCTTCTGCTGCTTGTGTTCGTCCACGAGCTGGGGCACTTCGTGACGGCCAAGCTGGCCGGCATCACCGTCCGCGAGTTCGGCTTCGGCTATCCGCCGCGGCTGTTCGGCTTTACCTACAAGGGCACCATCTATTCCTTCAACGTGCTGCCGCTGGGCGGCTTCACGCGAATGGAGGGCGAGGATGGCACCGAGGCGGCCGCCATGCGACCGGGCAGCTTCGCCTCGAAGTCCAAGCGCGCGCGCACGCTGGTGCTGGCGGCGGGGTCGCTGATGAACGTTGCGCTGGCGCCGCTGCTCCTGATGACGGTGTTCCTGATCGGCGCACCGACGCCGACCGGCCGAGTGCAGATCTCGCTCGTTCAGCCCGCGACGCCGGCGTCAGACGCCGGTCTGCAGCCGGGCGACGTGGTCACCGAGGTGCAGGGCCAGCGGGTCCACGGGGCCCGCGAGTTCCGCGACCAGGTGCAGTTCAGGCTGGGCCGGCCGACGAACTTCACGATCGTCCGCGGCGGCCAGACAGTGACGCTGACGCTGACGCCGCGCGAGCACCCCCCCGAAGGCCAGGGGGCGATAGGCATCGCCATCCGCGAGGAGCTGGTGAACCGGCAATACCCGGTGTGGACCGCGTTCTGGCTGGGGCTGAAGCAGGCGGCAGGCATCTTCGCCAACATCTGGCTGGGGTTGATCGAGTACATTCGCGGGCCGGCGGCGGCCGATTTCGTGGGGCCGGTTGGCATCGCCACCGTCACCGGGCAGGTGGCTCAGCTGGGGCCGCAGTACCTGTTGGAGTTCGCGGCTTTCCTGAGCCTGAACCTGGCCATCATCAACCTGATCCCGTTCCCGGCGCTGGACGGCGGGCGCATTCTGTTCGTGCTCATCGAGGCCGCGCGCGGGCGGCGCCTCGATCCGCGCAAGGAGGGCTTCGTGCACCTCATCGGGATGGCCATTCTGCTGCTGTTCATCGCCGTGGTGAGCTGGCACGACCTGCTGAGCCTGCCGCGGCTGTAGCGCTTACTCCGGCTCAGCCCACTTGCCGTGAGCCTTGATCAGCTCGATCAGGCGCTCGTCGGCCTCTTCGGTGGGAACGCCTCGCGCGACCTGCTCCTTGCCGACGTACAGGTTCACCTTGCCGGGCGCTGAGCCCACGTAGCCGAAGTCGGCGTCGGCCATCTCGCCCGGGCCGTTGACGATGCAGCCCATGACGGCGATGCGGACGCCTGGCAGGTGGGCCGTTTTGGCCTTGATGCGGTTGGTGGTGCTCTCCAGATCGAACAGGGTGCGGCCGCAGCCGGGACACGCCACGTAGTCAGTCCGGCTCAGGCGCGCGCCAGAGGCCTGCAGGATGTTGAAGGCCAGCTCCTCGGCCTGCTCCGGCACACCAGCGGCGATCTCCACGCTGTCGCCGATGCCGTCGCACAGCAGAGAACCGAGACCGACCGAGGCCTCGATCAAGTCCGCGCTCTCCATGCGCAGGTGGATGGGCGCGTCGCCCGGCCGAGCCGCCACCTCGCGCCCGGCGCGAATCATTTCCTCAGCAGTGCGGCCGTGCGCCACTAACGCGCCGGATGGCGCTTCGCGGAAGTCGGCCCGCGGGCCGGGGCCAATCACGGCGATGGTCGAGTGGCCGCCGATACCGCCGATCTGATCTGAAGGGCGGCGGGTGTAGCTGCCGCGGATGCGTACCTGGCCGCCCCGCGACGCTACCTCGCCGAAGTCCGGCACCGGCGGCAGTCCGGCCGGCTGAATCTTGCGGGCGATCTCGAACGCGACGGGCACCTCGTTCTCGGGCTCCTCGGCCAGGGACACCCGGATCGTGTCGCCGATACCGTCCGCCAGGAGAGAGCCGATGCCGATGGCCGACTTGATGCGCGCGTCCTCGCCGTTGCCGGCCTCGGTGACACCCAGGTGGAAGGGATAGTCCATCCCTTCCTCGTCCATGCGCTGGGCCAGCAGCCGGTAGGCGGCGATCATCACCTTGGGGTTGGAGGCCTTCATCGACAGGATGACGTCGTGGTAGCCGTGCTTGCGGCAGATGCGCACGAACTCGAGCGCCGACTCGCACATCCCCTCAGGCGTGTCGCCGAAGCGGTTCATGATGCGATCTGAGAGCGAGCCGTGGTTGGTGCCGATGCGCATGGAGACGCCGCGCTCCTTGCACTTGAGGACGAGCGGCGCGAAGCGCTCCTCGATGCGCACCAGCTCGGCGGCGTACTCCGTGTCCGTGTATTCACGGACGCGGAACTGGCGCGAGTCGGCAAAGTTGCCCGGGTTCACGCGGACCTTGTCGGCGTGCTCGGCCGCCTCCATGGCCGCTGCGGGTGAGAAGTGGATATCCGCCACCAGCGGCACGTCAATACCCTGGGCGCGAAGCCTGGCCTTGATCTCGCCCAGCGCCTTGGCGTCCTGCACCGTGGGGGTGGTGACGCGCACGATCTCGCAGCCCACCTCGACGAGGCGGATGGTCTGGGCCACCGTGGCCTCGATGTTCTTCGCCAGGGTGGTCGTCATGGACTGCACGCGAATGGGGTTCGCGCCGCCCACGCCGACCTTGCCGACCATGACCTCGCGCGTGGGCCGGCGGCCGGCGTAGGGCCTGAATTTCGTGCCGTAAGAGACGACCTGCATCAGGGCTAGGATAGCTAGAATCCCCTCGAATGACCCGCGGCGCCTGGATCCGGTGGCTGCTGGGTCTGGCTATCAGCGCCGTGTTCGTGTGGCTGGCGTTCCGGGCCATTGATCCCGGCGAGGTGTGGCGGGAGATCGTGAGCGCCGACCAGCGCTACCTCGTTCCCGCCACGGCCACGACCATTCTGACGTTCGTGCTGCGCGGCATCCGCTGGCGGCTGTGTTTCGAGCCGGAGGACGCGGTGAATTTTCGGCAAGCCTCGTTCGCCTACGGTGTGGGCGTGCTGAGCTCGCAGTTCATCCCCGCCCGGCTGGGCGACTTGGTTCGGGCGTACGTGGTGGGGCAGGCGTCGCCGGTGAGCAAGAGCAAGGCGCTGGGCACGCTGGTGGTGGAACGGCTGTCGGACCTGTTCGCGGTGGTCATCTTCCTGGCGGCGCTGCTGCCGGCGTTCGATCTGCCGGCCTGGATCAAGGTGGCAGACGGCTTCGCCGCGGGGGTGGCGCTGGCCGCGCTGGTGGTGGTCTATCTGCTGGCGCAGCGCAGCGAGGATTTCCCCGAGCCGGGCTGGGTGGCGGCGCGCCGCCCGCTGCACGCGCTGTTCCGGTTTTTCGTGCAGATCCTGGAGGGCTTCTCGGCGGTGAAGGACCCACACCGGGCCCTGCTGATCCTGCTGGTCTCCTTCGCGCTGTGGGTCTCGCAGACCGGGACGTACTCCATCCCATTCGTGGCGCTGCACATGCCGCTGGGCTGGAAGGAGGGTGCGCTCACCACCCAGGTGCTGGCGCTGACCGCCATCATCCCCACCGGGCCGGGCTTTGCCGGCAGTTTCGAGATCGCCACCCAGAACCTGCTGGCGATCTTCGGGGTGGACATCACCAAGGCGACGAGCTACCTGGAGTACACGCGCATCGCCGCCCTGCTGGCGGTCGCGCTCTATGCGTTGGGCGCCTTCGTCGTGCTGAAGCTGACCATTCCGCGCTCCGCGCCGGCGCTGCAGCGCGCGCCGGCAGTAAGATCAGGCCGATGAACATCGACCCCCAGCTACTGGAGATCCTGGCCTGCCCCGCCTGCGACGAGCGCCCGCCCGTGCGCCAGGACGGGGAGTGGCTCGTGTGCGACGTGTGCAAGCGGCGCTATCCGATCCGGGATGGCATCCCGGTGATGCTGGTGGATGAGGCGGTGCAGGGGGAATAGGCAGGGCGGCGGCTCCAGGGCAGGATTCGGCGAAGACTGCGCAAGGTCACGTTCGCGTCCGGGTTGTAGTGCAGGCGCGCATTGACGCTGTCATCGGTGGTGTACGAAATGCTGTGCCTCCCACCAACGTTACGGCCGTTGTCCCTCAGACCGCCGCCACGCCCACCTTGCCGCTGCGCGACCTCGACGACAACCCGGAGTGCACCGCGGTCTACGTAGTGACGCGCACGCCCGTTTGATGCGGCTGAGAGTGGAGGTTCCCCCAGTAGCGTCTTCGGCGATGCGGTGTCGGAACCTGCTCCGGCGTTAGCCGCTTCGCCAGCTCGCGTCCGGAGAGATGCTCCTCGACATGCCAGGTTGCACCAGCCGCATCCAGGGGTGAGTTGTATAGTTCCCGAGGTGCGTAAAACCACCTCTCGGGAGCCGGCACCAGTGCGGTGAAAGCGCTCCTGCTGTCGCCCTACCCGAGCTCCGCGCCCTCAAATCGCAATCGGCTCGACCAGTACCTCCCCTATCTGCGAAGCCAGGGCATCGACGTCTCCGTCGACTGCCTTCAGGATGAGGACACCTTCCGCAGTCGAGGAGGACGCCACGCGATGGGTGTGTTGCGCGGAAGCTTCAGGCGCCTTGCAATGGCCCTTAGGCCACAGCGCTTCGACACGATACTCGTCCATCGAGAGGCCCTGCCGCTGCCTACGGCGTTGCTGGAGACGATGCTTCGGCAACGGGCTGGGCGTGTGGTGTTCGACTTCGATGATGCGATTTACCTGCCGCAGCCCTATCCGACCAGCCAAGTTGCCTCGTGGCTGCGGTCGCCGAAGAAGTTCCGTGCGATGGTTGCGTCGGCCGATCTCACTATTGCGGGTAATGGCCACCTGGCCGAACGAGCGATGACTTACTCATCCAACGTCATGGTCATCCCGACTCCCGTCGACACGGATCGAATCTACCCCGCTTCCAGAATCAATTCACCCGAGAAACTGGTCATTGGGTGGATCGGGTCCGCCAGCACCGCTCATTACTTGGCGGACATCGCGCGCCCTTTGTGCGACATTCTTGAGCGATATCCCCACGTTGAGTTGGCCGTTGTGGGCGCCGCTTTACCGAAGGAGTTACGCAGAGCAAGAGTGCATACCCGGCCTTGGACGCTGGAGCGGGAAGCACAAGACCTGTCCTCCTTCGACATCGGCATCATGCCATTGCCTGACAACGAGTGGACTCGCGGAAAGTGCGCATACAAGGCGCTCCAGTACATGGCAGCCGGCGTAGCCACGGTCAGTTCGGCGGTTGGCGCAACACTCGAATTAGTCAGACACGGCGACAACGGCCTTCTTGCTCGCTCTGAACGCGAGTGGGTCATCTGCCTAGCAAGGCTTATAGAAGACGGCGCGTTGCGTAAGAACTTGGGCGAAGCCGGCCGACAAACCGTCGACCAGCACTATTCCGTGCGCGTTTGGGCCCCCGAATTCGCCGCCGGGTTGATCGGGAGGGGCCTCGCGCTGCGGCCCGCGACGCGGGCCGCGCGACCAACCTCCTAGGCAACATTGGCCGGGTGCGTGTTCTCGGCTGCTAGCATCTGCCGGTGGGGCTGACCCGGACATTGCATCGGGACTCGACGCTGTAGACTTGTTCGCCCTGCGCTTGCTGCTTGAGGTCCTGGCCTTGGGCGCCGCACTATGGCTCCTCTGTCGAGTGGCGCGCAGTCGCCTGATAACCACGGTGACTCTGGTCTCGTTCGGTGCTCGCGTCGTGCTGGCCGAAGCTCTCTACGTGGTAAGTGCCTTCAACTTGCCACTTTGGACGAGCCTGCACATGCCTGGTGGGTTCTGGCTCTTGGCTCCGGACGCAGCCGGATATGATCTCGCGGCCCGCCAACTTCTAGGGCTGGCGGATCCGGCTGGGCTAGCTCCTGAGGCCAGCGCCGATCCGTTCATCTCGATCGTACTTGGCCTATACCGCGCGATTGGCGTTAACCCCTCCACGGTGCTGCTTCTGTGTGCCTTTCTTACCGCGGCTTGCGTCCCGTTGCTGTTCGTAGCTGCTCAGAACCTTTCCATGCCACCTTGGGCGGCGACGATCACGGCCATTGTCGCTGGATTTTGGCCATCGAGCTTTGCCTGGAGTGCCCAGCTGCTCAAGGATCCAATCCAGTGGGTTGGGATCTGCGCAGCTATCGCGGGCAGCGTGAGACTCCTCGGTAACGCCTCCCCTGTGAGGAGGAGCGAGACCCTTCTAGCAGGGGCCCTCTTGGTGGCAGGCACCCTGCTCACAACATTGGTGCGCGGCTACTCGACGATCCTCATTCTCTTAACAGCTGTGATCGGTCTCGGGCTGGCCTTCGCCGTGAATCGCCGGCATGTTCGCACCTGGCTCCCTCAGGCCGGCGTTCTGCTATTGGCATTGACCCTCGGCGCGTTTCCTTTACGCACCTCCATGATCGGGGTGTCTCACATGGCTGCGTCGCTATTGACGCCGAAGGCACAAGCCATCGAGGCCAGCGTGCAGACCGCGGCTTCATCCCTGTGGGGCCATCTGCGACCGGGACCGCCATCGGGCTCTCAGGTCGCAGCCGGTGACACTGTATCTCAAGCGCGCGCTGGTAACCGGGTACCCCGCCCGCCATCGGGCTCTCAGGTCGCAGCCGGTGACACGCCGGTGGGAAGCCGGCCGACGGGGCAGATAAGTCCGGCACCAGAGGCCCCCGTTGTGCTCGAGGGGGCCGTCGCGGATGCTGTAGCTGCATGCCCGATCGTCAGCCCACTTCTTGCAGTCCGCCAGGGGTTCGAGAACACAGGCGGCGCCTCGCTGACCGACACGAACCTCCACTTTCGCAGCTGTCGTGATGTTCTGGCGTATATTCCGCGCACGCTAGAGTTGAGCTATCTGGCGCCATTCCCAGGCCAATGGCTCCATCCCGGAAGCACTACGGGCCCGGCCCGTTACCTGGCGGCGTTAGATGCGGTCATGCTGTGGGTGCTGGCGCCGGGGTTGGTCGCAAGCATGATCCGCCTGGTTCGGGAGCCTCATGGGGCGCGTCTTATGATCCTGCTCTACTTGGTTTTTCTCGGTTTTTCTCTAGGCCTAGCGGTTTCAAACTTTGGAACGCTCTTCCGGTTGCGTCTGCAAGGCATCCTGCCGGAGTGCGTCCTGGCGGCGGATGGCTGGGTGCTCATTGTGTCCTCTGGCCTTGAGCGGCTAGGGGCCGCAGGCCTGTGGAGGCCACAGACGGTGGGCCTGAGGTTGAACGCAGAGGCCGAGCGAGGCGGCAGAGCCCCTACGCGCTAAGAGTGCCCGCTGCCCGCCAACCGGAACCTCCGAGGATGGTTACATCTGAAAAACCGGCGGCTGAGAACCAATGGGCCACGCTCTCGAAGTCGTATCGATTTTCGATTGGTGCGGAGAAGCGGTCAAAGGTGTCGTTGGCAAGGACTCGTAGCGGGTAATCCGCATAGAACGACAGCGGAAGTGCGTGACCCAGCGACAGTCCCTCAGCCCGCCCGGCGCTACGCAGCGCTTTGCCGGGGAGCACGATGCTCAGGTAGCAAACGGCCGAAAAGACGAGCGAGAAGAGCTTCAACCGCTCAAACGACATCTCCGTTGTGAAAGGGCGCAACGAATTGACTGCTCGCAGTAACTTCTTGCGCCACGGCGGCTCACCCTTCAAGTCCCAATAAACGTATGTCAGCAAGCGGCCGCCCGGCTTCAGCATGGCGGTGACCGAGTCGAAGCCTGTTTCAGGCTCCGGCAGGTGGTGCAGGACGCCCAATGAAATGGCGACATCGAACTGGCCTCGGTGCAGCGGCATGGCATTAATGTCCGCCTGAATGAAGTCGATGCTGTCGAATCGCGCCGTGTTGCGCACGGCCACGTCTATAGCCCGGCTCAAGTCCACAGCCACGACGCTCGCACCCTGATTCGCCAGGTGATAGACGTGGCGGCCCGTCCCGCAGCCTGCATCCAGCACGTGCAGCCCGCACCAATCCATCTCGCCCAGAGGCTCGGTGTACCACCGGAAGTTCTCTCGGTAGACCGGCAGCATGCGCTGAAAGTAGCTCCACTCAAACCCAAAGCTTGCGGCCGTGCGCGTCATGGCGCGCGAAGTTGCCGCGAGGTCGGGCTGCGGGTACCAGCTGTCACGAAGCCAATGTCCGTATTCCGCGAAGAACTTCGGATAATCCGCCAGCAGGATGCTTCGCAGAGAGCCGAGCAACATGCGGGGAACGCCTTTGATGATTGGATACTGTTCTCCGCAACCGCAGCTCAGCAAGCCGGTAAAAATCTTGCTTCCGTCCCAGGATTCCGAGTAGACATCGAGGACCAAACAGCCACCGCAGGCTGGGCACAGCAGGGCTTGCACGAGGCCGGCGCGCATGTTAAGCAGCTCTTCGTTGAGCAAGAGGTGCGAAGATGCGTTTGAGAGCGGGGTCCCACGCTCTACTCCGTTCAGCCACGGGCAGAAGGATAGACCGCGAGGTCCGGCGGGCTTGGAGTCGGGCGACTGTGCATTCGCACAGCACGTGAGTGGAGCCAAGGACCGATGACCGCCCAGCCGTCCACCGCGAGGAGAACGGAGGGTAGAAGCACCACGAGTCTCAGGCGAAACAGGGTGCCGAAGTTGGCCACTGAGATACTCATCGCCAAGCCGACCAGGAGAACGTACAGACCTTGGAGCGGGGCGGGGTTTCTTTGGACACCGGATTGCAACTAAGCTCGATTGCTAGGAGGTGTCCAAGAAGATGAGTCCAGAAGAAGCCGAGGGCGCCCCGCGCGGGGCTCGGGGCCGGGCCCAACGGCCCGGCATGGCCCGGGAGCGGGGACGCTTCTCGGCGCAGCGGAAGATGGAGGCGGTGCTGCTCATGCTGCACGGTGAGCCACCGGACGTCGTGTCGCGCGAGCTGGGGGTGACGGGCGGCACGCTCGCTGACTGGCGCGATCGCTTCCTGGGGGCGCAGACCGCCCTGAGGAGCTGGCCGGCGGATGAGCGGGATGAGGAGATCCAGCGACTGCGGGCCAAGATCGGCGAGATCACCATGAACAACGAGCTGCTTCTGGAGCGCTGTCATGAGCTGGAGCGTGACCGCCCTTCGGGGTTGCGGAGGCTGAGGTCATGAGCCAGACCGCCTCGCCCTCCGTCGCGCGCGCCTATGGTCTGGTCCGGGTCTGTCAGGTGTGAGAGGTGGCAAGCAGCGTCGCTCCAAGCCGCTGACCATCTTTGCCAAGCGTGGCCCCAAAACGGCACTCAGCGACGCCGAGCTGACCGACTACATTCGGGCGGGTCATCCGGCAGTCGCCGTTCTTGGGGGAGGGCTATCGCACGGTCTGGGCGCATCTCCGGGTCGCTGGCATCCGTACCTCCCAGCCCCGCGTCCCGCGGCTCATGCGCGCCGCGCAGCTGCTCGCGCCCAACCGTGCCCGCCGGGCGCCGCAACCCGCCACGCATGACGGCCAGATCCACCCCCTCCCATGCTCCGCTATTGCGCGAGCGTTTGCATGCCAGCCCTATCTACTAACTGCGAAGTTTCTGACTTGACCACCTGTTGTGGCGACGCTCTGTGTTTCGCGTGGGAGGCGACCCACGCTCGAATAATCGACCAACCGTCAACAGCTATTAAGACCGCCGGAAGCAAAACCTGCATACGCAACCGGAATAAGGTCCCAAAGTTTGCAACAGCAATCCCCATTGTAAGTGCCACCAGCACCACGTACAGGCAAAGGGCAACTCTCATGGGAGTGGGTCGCGCAAATGAGGCAAGGGCTCCGACCGCTAGCCCAGGTACGAGCAGCCACAGCACTACGGCATCGAGGGCGGCCAATTGTCTCCCGACGCCTGTAGTCTCGCCGGGCTGCAACCAGTCTGTCGGAACAGGTGCTAGAAAGATGAGCTCGAGCGCCTTAGGCACGAAGCGCAGTACGTCCTCACAGCTAACGAGGTTGCCGCCAGTCAGGGTTGCACCGCCCCATGCTACGAACCCCTCCCTCTCATAGAGGAGGGGAAAGGCGGGTGCGCACTGATCGGGCGAGTAAACCTGCGACGGTGGCAGCGAGGACACGAGCGTCGAGGGGTTCGCCGGCGACCTTCGCTGCCCGCTCGCCAACGTGGAGCCCGGAACAGCGGCCAGCATCGGCCGCGCAAAGTCGGCAGCGGAAAGGTAGGCGCTGTAGGAAGGGATGTTTACGAGAGTGAGAAGGGAGACGAACAGCGCAGCGCGTCCCGATGCGTAGCGTGGCCTCTGCCGGTTGGCGATGACAAAACACGCCGCTCCCACCAGCAGCACGACCAGCCAGATGGGCGTCAGATATGACCGCACCCGAGAAGCGATCAGCTCACCCGCAACGAGGAAGGCAACAGCGCTCGCGAAAGTCCGCCAATCAAGCTGGGGCCTGAGGAAGGCAGCGGCGCCCGCGACGATGCACAACACGGCGAACCACTGGAGCGGATCCTTCATCACCTGACCGCTCCAGGCGAATGTCGAGGGCCAGAAGCCGACGAGGAAAGCCGCGATTAACGCCCGCTCGGTCGGCCATCGCAAAAAACGGCCGGCGTAGAATGCCAGTGGCGCGCAGGCGCTCGCGAGCGCCGCATTCGCCAGCAAACCTTGTGGTGGCCCCGCCCCGAACAGCCAGTAGACCCAGCCGAAGAACCAGGCCGTTGGCGCGACGAGCTCATCAAAAACAGGGAAGGTCCCGCCGCCCGAGAGAAAGGCGGCTACCTGGTGGGCATAGCCGTTGTATGTGCTGGCATCGATTGAGAAGGTCCAGAAGCCACCCGGAGTTTGGAGTCCTCGAAAAATCGGTAGGTGGTAGAGGCTCACCAGGTAGAGCGCCATTCCGACGGCGAACCTCAGGGCAAGCGATACGCCGGTTATGGCCAGCAATCGAAGCTCACGAGCGGGCCGTGAGAGTACGCCCAGACCCAACAGCGCGAGGAGCATCTCGACGAGCAGTCCCAACAAGAACCTCTCCTGGTTATGCCAGCTTGCGAGGGCGATTGCGCCCCAAATTCCGCACCCGCCGGCCGCCACACGCCGCCATTTCGAGATACAGGCGCTCGTATCGGCTCACCATACGTTCCAAACTGTAGTGCCTTACCACTCGCTCCCGCGCGCGCCGGCCTTTCTCCCGGCGCTGTGCTGGAGCCAGGTCAAGCAAGCTGAGCCAACCTGCCGCCAGGCCGCTGGCGTCCCGCGCCGGGACCGCAATTCCCGTATCAGCCACGATGCTGGCAGCATCCCCAACGTCGGTGACGACGCATGGAACGCCACAGGCCATTGCCTCACCGACAACGTTGGGAAACCCTTCGCCATACGATGACAGTGTGCAAACGTCCAGGGCGTTGTAGACCGCCTCGACGTCCGAGCGCTCACCGAGCAGGTGCACCGTCCCCGACAGCCCCAGCTCATCGACGCGGTCTCGCAGCCGGGAATTCCCGTCGTCGACATTCATTCCGGCAAGCACGAAATGAACTCCGGGCCGAACCTCGTTCAGTCTGGCGGCGGCCTGCAAGAACGTCTCATGATCCTTCATGGCGTCGAACCTGGCCACCAGGCCAACAACGGGCGTCTCTTCGGGCAGTCGTAGCTCGGCGCGGATCTGTTCGCGCCGAGCTGGCGCGGGTGAAAAATGGTCCAGGTCGAACCCGTTCGGTATGACTTCCCAACGTCTCGGTCGGTATCCAATCGAGCGGTAATAGCGCAGGCCGGCTTCGGAGTTGAACACCACCCGTTGCGGGAACCTGGACAGGAGGGCACAAAGGCGAAAGGTCAGCGCCGTCCGGACCGAATACCTGGTCAGGTCCACGTATGAGCTGCGAATGTTCCAGGCGATCGCGGGCACACCTGCGGCACGGCCAGCAATCAGTCCCAACAAGTCAGCGTGAGGAAGCCAGGTCTGCAGAATGTCCGGTCTCGGATCGATTAAGCATCGGTGCAACCGCCACAAGCCCCGGAGGGGTGATCGGCTCTGCAGCTCAAGGTTTGACACTTCGACGCCAAGCGCCTGAATCGCGTTCCCGACAGGCCCAGTGCCTGCAAGCGAGATGACGCGATGCTCGAATCTCGACTTGTCCGTGCGTGACAGGAGGCGGTACAGCACCTTCTCAGCTCCGCCAATCGAGAGCTCAGTAATCAGGTGACAAATCCGCAAGCCTGAGTCAAACGGCAGGGCAGAGCTCCAAGAGCAGGTCTTGTGTTGTCTGAACGAGTCGCTCGACCGTAAACCGCTCGACAATACGTTGTCGCGCGGCCGTAGACATCTCTTTTCGCTCGCAATCCAGCCGGTCCAAGAGGGCCAAGCAAGCCCCAGCAACCTGTTCCGGACGTCTTGGGGATATCACCAGGCCGGTGTCGCCAACAACCTCGGCGGAGTCGCCCACATCAGTGACGACACACGGCGTGCCGCAGGCCATTGCTTCACCCACCACATTTGGAAAGCCCTCGCCGAAGATCGAGCAGGAGCACAGCAGATCAAGGGCGCTGTAGACAGCGCACATCTGATCCTGCCGGCCCACCCAGAGGATCGCCGATTCCAGACCCAACCTCGAGGCCATGCTTCTCAGTTCACGTTTGTAAGCTTCCAGTCCGTCGCCCACGCAAACGAAGCGAACCTCAGGCCTCCGGCGCAGGATCTCGACCGCCGCGCGTAGGAAGGTCGGATGATCCTTCATCGGATCGAGCCGGCCTACCAGGCCTATCAGGGGCTGGTCATCTCTGATGCCCCAAGCATTCCTGAGGAGCGAACCGGCTTTCGTGTCACGAATGAGGGCCTTCGTGTCGATACCGTTGGGAACCACTCGCATACGGCTCTTGGGGAACCCATGGGCTGCATGAAAGTCCGCCCCTGCGTTCGAATTAGCGATGATCAGATCGCAAAATCGAGCCAGGGCGCACTCCACCTTGAAGATGGCGCGCGGCAGCCAATCATAGTGTTCGAAATCGATGCTGGAGGAGCGGACACCCCAAACGACTCTTGACCCAATTGCCTTACCAGCGAGCAGGCTGAGGATGTTTGCTGACCCCATGTAGCCGTGTATGATGGCCGGCTTCAGCTCACGAAAGCACGTAAGAAGTCGCAGGGTAAACGGCAGCACATCCCAACGCCCCTTCTTCTCGAGCGAGATCAGCCGAACGCCGTTTATTGCCCGCAATTCGCACGCGAACGCGCCTTCGTCATAGAAGGTCACAACCGAGACGTCGAACATCCTCTTTTCCAGTCCCCGCACCAGGGTGAGGAGCTGCCGCTCGGCTCCGCCCACTCCAATGCTTCTGATCAGAAACGCGACGCGAATCACACGTTAGGACGAGACGGCTGACTTGCGGAACACAAATTCATTGCACCCCGCCCGCGGGCCGCAAGTCGCCAGATGTTCCAGGGAGAAATGGCGCGCGAGGTAGAAGGACACGATCTGCTTTGGCGTGGCGACCTCGAAGGGGTAGCCGCCGACCCAGTCCACAAGATCAGTCCAGGGTGACATGCCGCGGACACGCTGCCCTGGCCGGAACATCGCCAGTGGGCGACCACGGGCAGCGTCCAGGGCGATTCGCGGCGACCAGAAATAGACCGCGGCAAGCCATAACAGCGGCCACCGCCCAACTTCGGGCAAGCGGTTGTAAGCGAGCTTGTACTGCCTCCAGAACCGGCTGGCTCGGCCCTGATCGTTGTAAATCGCAACTGCAAGCTGGCCGCCCTGCGCGACGGGCAAGGCAGCCAACTCGAGGGCCCGCCACATCGCTCCGGTGTGATGCAAGACGCCCCAGGAGTAGACGACATCGAACTTGCCGAGCGCTTTTAAATACCATTTGTCAAGGGCAGATCCCCGCTCGATCGTCCAGGTATCTACCTGCGGAGCGTATCTGCGCTTTATTTCCATGGCACACGCCACGCTGCCCAGGTCGCAGTCAAAGGAGTGCACCCTTGCAGCGCCCAGCCTGTGGGCCGCGAGCGAAAAAAGACCGCTACCGGACCCGATATCGAGGAAACTCTTCCCTATTAGGTTCTGCACGCCAAGAAGCGCCCTCAGGGACGCCTCCGCCCCTGAAATGCGGTCCTCGTCGACCAGCGCCAAGAACCGAGCCCAGTTCCGGCCAAAGGCGAACCGCGGCACTTCGTCAGGAGCGGCAACCATTGCTGGTGCGGCTCCAGGGGTACGTTCAGCCATCGCACTGTCGCCTCAGAGACGAGGGTTCGAACCTATGCACCGGAACGAGTGTAGAAGGGCGCGACACTACCAGCCCAGAGGCGACATGCGATAGAGACCAGTTGCGTCATAGCGACGCGACCGATGGCTCGCCGCACGCAAACGCAAACGCCCGTCCAGTCCGCCACGTTAGCCTACCGGCCCACAAGTTCTGGCAGGCTTTCGCGCAAGCCCGCCTGCTCCGACCCTTGTGGTACAGTTCCGCGGGGTGTCGCCTCTGAATTCAAATCAGCTCCGCAGCCTGAGAGTTGGAGCCGAGGAATTTCCGCTCCAGATCATCATTTCCACGGTCTACCCCTGCAACCTGGGTTGTCCGAACTGCCCGTACACAGACGGAAACTCCGAGCTTCGCCAGTTCTACCATGACCACCAGGCTGACTTGCTCCCTGTTGAGCTTTGGAAAAAGATCGCCGATGAAGCGGGTCCTTATGGCGCCTGGCTAAGGTGCACGGGAGGAGGGGAACCCACGCTTCATCCCCACATGATCGACATGATCGAGTACGCCAAAGCTCGTGGCGCCCGCGTTTGGCTGAATACCAACAGCACACTGTTTGGCCCTCTTCCAAAGATGCGTCAAAAGCTAGTTCGCATTATCAAAGCTGGCGTAGACCTCATCGAGTTTTCAATGGATGCCGGCGACCCAGAGACGTACGCCGTCGTCCGTCCCCCGCATCGTGGCACTCCGCGCGATCCAGAGGATTGGTGGAATCGCCACGTCGATAATGTCAAAGCAGCCCTCCAGATTCGCAAAGAGTACCTTGCTCCTACCCGGGTAGTTGTATCCATAATTCGTCAAGAAATAGTCGAATCCCGCCTGGATCAGGCGATCGACTTCTGGCTACACGAGATCGGAGTTGACGATGTCATTACCCGCAAATTTCTGACGTGGGATGACAACACCAATATCGATTTTGGCAACGCTCTGGACCGTCACCTATACGCAGAACTTCCGTCCGTTAAGAGCGAGCCCTGCGTCTGGCCATTCGAGCGCTTGAATATAGACACACTCGGTCGCGTGGCTCTGTGCGGACAAGATATCTCGTTCCGGACTTCTGATCGCTTCCCAAATGTCAAAGACACCTCGATCAGGGAAATCTGGCAAGGCGAGATGTTCACTTGGTATCGCCAAATGCATCTGGAGGGTCGCGGAACAGAGTGCTGGCCTTGTCGCGGCTGTTCTGCATGGTTAGCCGGCATACGAGATTGGGAGTATGGCTGGCTCAATGTCCTCAAGAAGTCGGGCGATCACCTTAAACAGGTCATGACGAGAGACCTGGGCGCGGAGATCGAGATCTTTCAGCCGAACATTTAAGTAACCATCATGTGTGGCATCTGTGGTTTTACTGGTCCGCCATCACGCTCTCTCTTAGAAAAGATGACGGCCACCATGGTCCACAGAGGACCCGACGACGTGGGTGTGTGGGATGGGGATTCGCACGTTTCTCTGGGCATGCGTCGACTGTCCATTGTTGACGTCGCAAGTGGAAGTCAGCCTATAGCGAATGAAGACGGCACCGTATGGGTGGTCTTCAACGGCGAGATATATAATCATCCTGAACTACGGGCTGAGCTTGAAGCACACGGCCATCGATTTCGCTCAGACCATTCTGATACTGAGGTCCTGGTACACCTCTATGAGGAGTATGGTCCCGAGTATCTCAATAAACTCAATGGCATGTTTGCGATTGCTCTATGGGATGGCCGACGCCGTGAGTTGCATCTCGCACGCGACCGCGCGGGAATCAAGCCTTTGTACTGGGCGGCAGTTGGTGAGAGCCATATATTTGCGTCGGAAATAAAGGCCCTATTGGTTCATCCGTCGATACACAAGCAACCCAACTGGCGGGCGCTTCATCATTATTTCAGCTTCAAGAATGTACCCGCTCCGATGAGTGCTTTTGATGGCATCTATCAGCTACGACCTGGGGAACGGGCCGTAATCAAAGACGGCGTCATCAATCTCGTACGGTGGTGGCGGCTCCATTTCGAAGACCGCCGCGACCTTTCGGAGACTGATGCCGCAGCGCATATTCGCGAACTTCTGTCGGACAGTGTGCGGCTTCGAATGCGTTCCGATGTACCAATTGGGGCCTACTTGTCCGGGGGAGTCGATAGCTCGTCGGTGGTTGCGTTGATGGCTTGCTCGGGGGCGAGCGCAATTAAGACGTTTTCACTAACCTTCGAAGAGGACTTCAAGGGTAAGGCGGCAGATCGAAAGTTCGCTGCTCAGGTCTCCAAGCAGTACGGTACTGACCATCACGAATATGTGATGAGCTCCACTGATTTAGTGGAGAGTCTCGAGGACGTCACGTACGCCTTCGATGAGCCATTTTCAGGCGTCACGTCGACATATTTCCTTTCGAGGCTTATTAGCAAGCATGTGAAAGTGGCCCTATCGGGAGACGGTGCTGATGAATTGTTTGGAAGCTATCTCCCCCATCGCCTAGCACAGCCGTTAGCTGCGTACGCGCGCCTGCGCCATCGACTAGACCGCCTTACGGGTTCCGAAAGGGCAGCACTGGCGCCATACGCCGACGACATAGCATTCCTGCATCAAGTATGGCAACGAGGCGATGAGTCTAGCAGACGTATGGGGCAGTTTCTGTGGGATGACTCCGAGAAGACAAAACTCTACACCCCGGAACTCCGCGGCCTGATCGGGGACTGCCGGACTGAAGACCTGATTCGGACGCTGTACTCGGAGGCCGGAACTGCCGATCCTCTCAACCGGGCGCTGTTTGTGGATTTCGAAACCCTCCTGCCCGACCAAGTACTGGCTTTCGTCGATCGGCTCTCGATGGCGCACTCAGTCGAGGTCCGTCCACCGTTTCTGGATTATCGGATCGTGGAGTTTGTCGCAAAGCTGCCAGGAGGCATCAAGATCAAGGGGGGAAGAGTAAAACATATTCTGAAGGAATCCGTGCGGGGCCTTATCCCAGATGCCATTCTCGAGCGCCCAAAGGAAGGCTTCGTGCTTCCAATCAACGACTGGTTGGTGCGTGACCTCTGGCCTTACGTAACCGATCTGCTATCGCCCCACCGCTTGGAGCGTCAGGGACTGTTCTCCTCTACAGCAGTTGCCGCCTTGCTCCGTGAACACATCGACGGCAGACAGCACGGCCCTCGCATCTGGAATCTGGTCATGTTCCAGCTCTGGTGGGATCGTTATTTCTCGTCGGCATGACCATAGTCCTGTTTGGCCTAACTGGATTCGGAAACGCGGTCTTTCGTGCTCTAAAGGATCTGGGAATGCCTCCAAGACTCGTCGTCACGCGGCACGAGGCTTCGAGGTATCCCTACTATGATGAGGTGCCGCTAGAGACCGAAGTTGCTGTCGACGGCATTCTCTGTCTGACGGGACCAAAGGGTGAGCACGTCACGACCACCTTCAGACCTGACCTGCTACTCGTCGCCACCTATCACCGCATACTTGCGGACCACATTATTGCGTCCGCTTCCTGTGCTGTGAATCTCCACCCATCTCTCTTGCCCGAGTATCGCGGAGCCGCACCTTGTTACTGGGTCTTGCGCAATGGAGAACCGGAAACGGGCGTAACCGCGCATCTTTTGACGGGAGAGGTCGATACCGGACCAATCGTGTGGCAGAAACGCACCAAGATTCACCGCCACGAAACTCAAGGCTCTTTGCGAAAGCGCCTAGCCCAACTGTCTGGACAGGCGGCGCAGGACGTCGCGCGCCAGGTTCTTTCCAGGAGTTTGGTGGGCGCGCCCCAGCCAAGCAGAGCCGAGCATGCCGCTCCACGGGTGCCAGCAAGTGAACGGCTTCTAGATCTGAGCTCGCCCTACCACAAAGTTGATGCTCACTTTCGCGCACTTCAGCCATTTCCTGGCGCACTGCTCAAAGGGGAGCACGGCCAGCTATTGCCGGTCGAGAGTATTGGCAAAGCAACTGAAGACCTTCGCTGCTTAGATTCGGATGTCATATTGCGCTCGGGCAAGTGGGTGTTGAAAATGTCGCGCCGAGGCGGTTTATCGTGCTGGTACAAATCCTGAACGATGCGGCCCATGTCTGGACTTAGTGTTGCCGTTTTGCAGCCGGGGTACCTGCCATGGCTTGGTTTTTTTGACCAGATGCGAGCTGTAGACGTGTTCGTCTATTACGATGACGTCCAGTTTGACAAGCACAGCTGGCGTAATCGCAATCGAATCAAATCTCCTTCCGGCCAACCACAGTGGCTTACCGTGCCGGTCTTGCACCAGGGTTTCCCCCGCATCATCGACGTCCAAATCGATAACCGGATGCCGTGGTCTCGAAAGCACCTCGGCACCATCCGCCAGTTCTACAGTCGAGCGCCATATCTCTCTACTTACCTCCCTTGCCTGGAACACCTCCTGACGCGAAACTGGACTCATCTGGTTGATCTCGACCTCGCCCTCTCGCAGCAACTGGCCGAGTGGCTGGGGATCACCTCTTTCACTACTCGTTCGTCAGAGCTCGATATCCAGGGCGAACGGAGCGAGCGTTTACTGCGACTGTGTCAGCACTTCGGGGCCGATACCTATTTGAGCGGCAATGCCGCACAGGCATACCTCGACGTGGAGCTTTTCGAAAGGAACGGCATCCAGGTAGTCTGGCAAAACTATCGCCACCCCACCTACCCGCAAATCAACGGCGAATTCATTCCCTATCTTTCAGCGCTTGACCTGCTGCTGAACTGTGGCCCCGACAGCGCCACTGTTCTCGCAGATCCGAAAGGGACCTCCAACTGAAAACAATCCTCATTACTGGCGGAGCAGGGTTCATCGGCAGCAATTTCGTCCGATACCTCTATGAACGCTACCCGGACTACCGATTGATTGTTGTCGACGCACTCACGTACGCCGGTAATGTCGCCAATCAGCCTGATGGCTCGTTCGAGTCGGAACGCTATCAGTTCTGGTACGGCGACGTCCGCAATGGGGAGCTGATGGACATGCTTGTCGGCCAGGCCGACATTGTCGTCCACATGGCGGCCGAATCGCATGTCACGCGCTCGATCTACGACAATAAGTTGTTCTTCGAGACTGATGTCTTGGGCACGCAGGCCGTGGCCAACGCGGTGGTAAAGCATCGGGATACGGTCGAGCGGTTTATCCATGTATCGACCTCAGAAGTCTATGGAAGCGCTCTGGCTGCCAAGATGACTGAGCAGCATCCGCTCAATCCGATGAGTCCCTACGCGTCTGCGAAGTGCGCCGCCGATCGGTTGGTATATTCCTACTGGGCGACCTATAACATCCCGGCGATCATCGTCCGGCCGTTCAATAACTTCGGGCCGTATCAGCACCTCGAGAAAGCTGTGCCGCGGTTCATTACGAGCTGCCTGCTCGACGAACCTATCACCGTCCATGGCGACGGATCTGCCGCCAGGGATTGGCTCTTCGTGGAAGACCATTGCCTTGCCCTGGATAAGATGCTCCATGCCGACAGAGAGAAGCTGGTAGGCGAGACCATAAACATCGGAACTGGTCTTCACCGCTCGGTTCTCGAAGTTGCTCAAGCTGTCCGCGATCTCATGGCTCCGTGTGATAGCCAGATCATGTTCATCGGCGACAGGCCTGGGCAGGTATTCAGGCACACGTGCGACGCTTCGAAAGCCCAGGCCCTGCTGGATTGGCGCCCAACCACGAGCTTCGAAGACGGGCTCGCGCGCACAATCCAGTGGTACCGTCGGCACGAGCAGTGGTGGAGACCCCAGATGTGGATGCGGCACATTCCAATCGTGACCGCTTCTGGCAAGAGGGAGATGCATTAATGGCCACCACAACTCGCGTCTCGCCCGCATCCAAGATCGAATTCTTTCGCCACGACCTCGGGCAGCCGGAGCTGGAGGCCATTGCTGAGGTGTTAGCCGGCCCGATTTTGACAACCGGTGAGACCGTGGCGCGATTCGAAAGAAAATTCGCCGACTACCTGGGGCGCCGTCACGCGCTCGCCGTGACGAGCTGCACCGGCGCCATGCACATGTCGCTGCTGGCGCTTGGCATTGGACCTGGAGACGAGGTCATCACGACGCCGCTGACTTTCATCGCTACCTCTACCGCGATTCTCGAGGCGGGGGCGAAGCCGGTGTTTGTTGACGTGGAGCCCGAAACAGGGAACCTCGACGCCGGCCTCGTCGAGAAGGCGATAACTCCTCGGACCAAGGCGATTCTGCCTGTGCACCTCTATGGCCAGATGTGCGACATGCCGAGGTTACGGCAGATCGCGGACAGGTACCAGCTAAGAATTGTTGAAGATTCCGCTCACTGTATCGAGGGCACGCGAGATGGCTATCGCCCTGGCGAGCTCGGCGACACAGCTTGCTTTTCTTTCTATGCCACTAAGAACCTTGCCTGCGGCGAAGGCGGCGCTCTAGTGACCGACGATGAGGCGCTGATCGAAAACCTCAGGCTTTTGCGCCTGCACGGCATGACCAAAACGGCGCACGATCGCTATCAGGAAGGGTACCAGCACTGGGACATGGTGACCCTTGGCTGGAAATACAACATGGACAACATTCACGCGGCGATCTTGCTGCCCCAACTGGACCGCCTCTCAGAAAACTTCCAAAAGCGGGAAGCGCTGGCGGCCTACTATGAGGAGCGTCTCGCTGGAATAGAACTCGTCTCTGTTCCCAAAACACTGCCCGCCGTCCGCCACCCGCGCCATCTTTTCACCGTGTGGATCGGCGGAGGCCGGCGCGACGAGGTGGTAGCTGGCCTGCAAGCCCGGGGAATCCCGGTGGTGGTCAACTACCGCGCCATTCACTTGCTGTCATATTTTCGCCAGGAGTTTGGCTGCCAGCCGGGTGATTTCCCGATAGCCGAGCGCATTGGCGAGATGACTGTGTCGCTTCCCTTCTATCCGAATATGCCGTTTGGGCACGTGGATGTGGTTGCCGACAGCTTAAGGGCCATTCTTCATTAGCGTGCCCGAGCTCAGCCTGGCGGCCCAGTCCGTCTTCAGGATGTGCTACGGCGTCCTGCTGCTCGCCGTCCTGCTGGCGGCGCTTCCCCATAGCCGTCGGTTTTTCCTGAGTGAACGCTGGGGTGGGTACGCCGAGTCCTCGTGGGATGTCGACGTGCTCCAGAATCCCGTCGCTTTGCCCTTGGTGCTGGCCGTGTGGTTGGCGTGTGGGGTCCTCATAACGCTTGCCGTCTGGACCCTTTGGGCGGCCTTCGTGAATCTCCTGCTGTGCAGGTACTTCTTCGTATGGATGCGCTGGAAGGGTGTGCTGCGCGGCATGGGTGCTCCAGGCTTCATGACGTATTGGGTGGGATTGGCTGTCTTCCTTTTGGAACTTGCGACGCAGTACGCCCCAGGACTTCGATCGCTTGCTCTGTTAGTCGTGCAAGTGGACTTCGCCCTGATCATCCTGTCATCGGGTGTCTACAAGTTCACTGCCGGCTACCCACAGAATCACGGCATGGAGCTCGGGCTTGTAAACCCGGAATGGGGCTACTGGCCCAAGTTTTACCGGCGGCTTGCCCCTGGTCACCCGCTTATCCGCACCTTGAATCACCTGGCCTGGAGTACCGAGGTCGTAGCCGCCGTGCTCATGCTGATTCCATCCGCGATTTTGCATCTGCTTGGCGCCCTGCTGATAGTGATCAGTTTCATCTTTATTAGCACCCAGATACGTCTCGGCGTGCTATGTGAGATGGTGATCATCTGCGCGCTCCTGTTCATCCCAGGCGGTGTGGGCGACACGTGGCTGCAGCACCTCATTCCGGCGGGGGTGGCGATCGACTCGCAATCCAGTGGCGGCGGTCCGGCCTGGCTGCAGCCAGTGCTCGCGGTCGGCCTGATCCTGTATGTTTGCCTGCTGCCCTTGGCCCACGCCGGGCTCTACTTCAACTTCTATGCCCGGCGATCGCTGCCTAAACCGCTGCAGCTCGCACTGGACCGGTATACGAACTTTTTCGGCATTATCATCTGGCGCGTGTTTTCGGTTGACGTGGTCAACTTCTTCATCCGCATCTACCGCGTGTCGAAAGAAAGCGGGCAGCGCATTCTCGTTTCCAAGTGGGGGCACCCTCGAGAGTCGCTGCGCTACAGCCATGTCGCCGAATCGATTACAGTGACGAGCGTATTTACGACGTTGAAGTACTACCCGAGCAACTCGGGCCTCTTCCATCAGAGGCTCTTGCGGTACGCACGAACGCTCGGCTCCCAAGAACGAGAGTCCTTGGTCTTCAAGTATCTTGACATTACGAAGCGAGCAAACGGCTTCGAGTTTCGAGACGTTGCCGAGTTTACAGTCGACGTGGGCGCTGCCACAGTGAGTTGCCAACCCGTCCAGGACCAGACTTTGATTCATGCCGCGCACCCGGTCTCGCCAGTCCACGAGGGCATTCGCCCAGGCACATATGCGCCGCTGGGCGCGTAGACCTTGGAAGCAGCCTCATGGAAAGCCATCTCCGCCCAGCAGGCGGACCCTGATCCGAAGGCGCCGGAACTGCTCGCGGCTATTCTCGCCTGCCCCGTCTGCCACAGCCATCTTGATCGAGGTCTCGATCAATTCCGCTGCCAATCATGCCAGCGGGACTACCCAGACCGATTGGGAATTCCAGCTCTATTCCACCCTGAGTCGCCTTTCCTCGCCGCAACCGCAACCCCAACGGCGCCAACCGCCAGCTCATCCAGGTCGCTCCTGGCGACGGTCGCCCGTCGCATCCGGGCCTTCTCGCCTGAGATGACCATGTTCCTGAATGAGGCCCTTTTTACATATCTAAACAGCTCCAGCCCCGAATCACTGGTTCTTAACCTGGGCAGTGGGGTGGGCCGATTCGATAAGAAGATCAGGCCCATCCTTCGCCTTATCAACTTTGATGTTGTCCCCAATGGCCGCACGCATGTCCTCGGCGACGCTCACTATCTCCCGTTTTCGGACAATGCGATCGACGTCGTCTTCAGTAATGCCGTCCTTGAGCACGTCCAACGGCCGTGGGTGGTAGCCGACGAAATCTATCGTGTCGTGAAGCCCGGCGGCAGGGTGCTCGTTAACGTACCGTTTCTAAACATCATTCATGACACTCATGACTATTTCCGATTCACTGATAAGGGGCTGGAGATTCTTTTTCATCGTTTCAGCAAAGTTGCCGGAGGCGTGAGCGCCGGCCCATCTTCGTTTTTCGGTCCATTTTTAGTCACTTACTTGTCATGCCCGATTGCCGATGGTCTATTCAAGTCATTCACCCGCCGAGCCTTGAGTTTTTTGCTCCAGCCTCTCAAGTATCTCGACGTTCCACTGCGTAACTGCGCCGACACCCGGCTCATAGCTGACGCATTCTACTACATAGGCGTTAAACCGCTCACGTAACCAACACGGTAGGCCGGTGCTTCGCTCCGCAATTTATCTCATCTTCTGTCAGCTGGCCACGGGGGCGATCGGCGCTTTGACGTGGGCCGTTGTAAACCGCTCCTTGGGGCCCGCGGGCCGAGGAGATTATGCAGAGCTCCTGGCCTGGGCCAATATTCTTACGTCTGTCTTCGGGCTTAGCGTATCCGCCGTCACTTTCCACTTTGCGCGCCAGGAGCAGTACCCGTACTCTAGGCAGCAGCTTGTCGGAACTGTCCTGGCAACGTGGCTGGTGCAGGTAACACTCGCCGCCGCCGGCGCCTGGGCCGTAACCATCGCACTGCCCGGCGTCTTGTCGCCGAACGTGACCGCCAGCCTATGGCTAGTGCTCCTGCTCATGGCTTGCACAATGGCTCTGGGCCTCCATGATGCGCTGTTGAAAATCGCAGGGACGTTCCGGGCGGTCGCAGTAGTACTCATTACCGTGGCGCTTATGGGACTAGGGATATCGGCGGTGCTCGCGTTCCTTCACGCTCTTACCGCGCAAACGGCCCTCCTGGCGCTTGCTGCCGCCCAACTAGTAGGCGCCCTGTGCTACCTAGGGCTGCTAGTTCGTTTGCCTGGATGGCATCCCTTCAGGTTCGCCCGCAACTTGTTACAGCCACTCATCCGCGCCGGCCTCAAGCTGCACGTGGCCACTGTATGCACCCTACTGTATGTGAGGGTCGATCAAGTGCTGGTTCACGCTCTTGCTGGGAGCGAACAGACAGGTTATTACTCCGTTTCCGTAACAACAGCGATGCAGGCGATGCTCGTTCCGATGGCCATTCAGCAACTCCTTTATTCCAGACTAGCCAGCGCATCCGCGCGCGACGCTTCACGAATTTCCGTTCTTGCCACGCGCCTTGCGGCGATCGGCCTCGGAATCTGCCTATTATCCGTGGCGGCGCTGTCTGGGCCGATCATCGACTTGCTGGCCGGTGCTTCTTACGGTGCATCGGTGCCATTGCTGCTTCTACTCTTGCCGGGGATCTGGTGCTTTGGGATTTCCAATCTGCTTTCGCCATTTTGCGTGAGGGCTGGAAAGTTTGGGGTCATGTCAGCTACCAGCGCGGTGTTGTTGGTCGTCAATATGGCGCTCAATTGGGTTCTCATCCCGCAGCATGCCGCGGCTGGCGCCGCCATTGCGACGGACGTCACATATGCTGTTGGGGCAATCGCCTCATTGGCGATGTTCTCCTGGCTTGGCGGAGACGCCCGTTCACTGTTCCGCCTCAGCAGGCAAGACATTGACCTTATCCGCACCGAACTGGTGGGGCTGCGCAAGACTTTCAGCGCCGTTGGGTAGCACGCTACGCTCCATCCAAGAAATATGTGCCGACGCGAACCCACTCCTTCAGGTTCGAAGGGCGCTCTCGATGAGCTTCAAGAGAGATAACCGCCGTCGTTCCACTGAACACTCCCGCTGGACCCACTCGTACGATGCTCTCTGAAGTTCTCTCGCTCGAGACGGATGTGCATAAAGCTCAGCCATCGAATCTGCGATGTCATCGGGATTCAGGAGGTTAAGCACCGGCGGGGCGCAGCGGTAAGCCGGGAACCAGGCACGCTGGGCAGACTCACCCAAGTACGAGATTACGGGCGTTCCACAAGCCATGGCTTCGATGGAGCTGGCAGCCAAGCAGCCCACCGAAAACTGATCGAAGCAGACGTCCGCTCCCGCATAGAAGTTCAACAAATCTCGACGAGGCATCTCTCGCAACCAAACCACATGGGGGCTGATCCCGAGTTGCTCTATGAGAGCCTTCGACTTTTCGCAGTCTCGCCCCCGCTCCACAAGGACCAGTTTTTTCTTGTGCCGTTCGCTCCGGCACTGCTCGAGAAACCGCGCAAACGCCTTGAGAACGACATCGTTCCCCTTGTAATCTACCTCTCCCTTGAGATCTTGACTCCAAACATGCCTCGTGCTGGTGAAACCCAGCCAATCGGCGTCAAACTCTCGACGCAATTCATTGACGTAATGCGCCTTATTGTCAATATCGAAGCTGAGAAATTCGGGCTCTAAAATATGGGGCATCGATCCGACTTTGCGGTAGCCGACTTGCCTGAGCTTAGGCCACTGGTAGGACACGATGCACGTCACCGTTGCGGCCTCGATGGCCCATCGATATAGTCGGCGGAGCACTGTCCGCTTAGCCTCGGTTGCTAGACCCTTAGCTCCGGAACCGCTCGATTTAGTCGCTAAAGCGGAGGAGCCGCGGAATGCGTATTGGTCAAGGTCCGAGCCGTAGGACCAGTAGATATAGTTCTTATGCACGAAACGCGGCACGACGGCTATCCATCCGGACGTTAGTACTATGTCGCTCGCGAGGACAACGGGGATCGCAAATAACAATCTTCCAGCCATCGACAAGTACGCACGCATCCCAACAGGGGTATCGTGGCCTCCGGTTGAACCCGTCATGAACCAACGCGGATCGTTCTCGCGCTGGGTTCGGGCACCACAGTCCAAATAGCGTGCCCGGAGCGTCGGAATGCCTCGAAGTTCGGCTGCGAGCATGTAGTGGACGTTGGAGACGTTGAAATCAGTCAATACCGCCACTCGGATAGGCCGGCTCGTCGCGCTCAGGCAGGATGTTGGCCTGTTACCTCTGGTATCCCCCCGATCGCGGTTCTCCTCGGCCACCCGATGGCCTTGTCTGGGACCGTTCATGCGCCCGAAGGGTAGCTCATCGTGCTGTTAACATGGCCTGAGCTTAGATGAGGTATACGCGATTTGAGGTTCCCCCGGTTCTGCGGACACAAGATTTTCAGGCAGCCAGCACTTGTTGCTGACTGTATAGGTTCATAGCCTCCTGTGGTATGAGGTAGCCCAGAGCTGAGTGACGGCGCTGGCGGTTGTAGAAGATGCTGATGTAGTGGAAGACGGCTCGGCGGGCATCCGCTCCAGTTGGCCACCAGCGAGCTACCGTCAGAACTTGTGGAAATTGCGTTTGACGCCTGGTTGATGCCGGGAACGAAGACCTACCTGGCAAGCCTGGGCCAGTTTGACGTCGTCTACTCATGGGGCGTGCTCCATCACACGGGCGATCTCTGGAGAGCCCTGCAGTTGGTAAGCCAGAGAGTCGCAGCAGATGGTCGCTTGTGGATCGCTGTCTATAACGACCAAGGGTGGGCCAGCTACCTGTGGGGCCTCATCAAACGCCTGTATAACCGGCTTCCGCCCGCTCTGCGTGGTGTGGTCCTAGTGCCCGCTTTCCTCCGACTCTGGGGCCCCACGGTGTTGCGGGGTGTGTTGGCTGGTAATCCACTGCGCGGTTGGAAATCCTCTGCCGAACGCGGGATGTTCCCATGGACCGACGTTGTTGATTGGGTGGGTGGCTATCCCTTCGAAGTGGCGACGCCGGGAGAAGTCTTCAACTTTTGCCATGCCTTGGGGTTCGAGCTTGAGCGGTTGAAGACATGCGGCGGCGGACGAGGGTGTAACGAGTTCCTCTTCCGGAAGAACGGGAGGGGCGCCCCCAAATGTGCGGCATAACAGGATGCTGGGCAATGCCCGGCGAGAGCGCGAACAGACTGCAAGACCATGTCGTCGCCATGGCTTGCACGTTGGAGCATCGAGGCCCCGATGATTCTGGCTTTTGGCTCGACGAATCGGCGGGATTGGCTCTGGGATTCCGGCGACTCGCGATCATCGATCTGTCGCCCAATGGCCACCAGCCAATGCAGTCTTCGTCGGGCCGTTGGGTGGTTGTCTTCAACGGAGAGGTGTACAGCTTCGCCGAGCTGAGAGAGGAACTGACGGCCAAGGGGCATCGCTTTCGAGGCCACTCGGACACAGAGGTCGTACTGGAAGCATGCGAGCAATGGGGCGTTGTCGAAGCGGTCAAACGCTTCATTGGGATGTTTGCAATGGCCTTGTGGGATCGCCGGGAACGACGGCTCTATCTGGTGCGCGATCGACTCGGCATTAAACCTTTGTATTACGCCTGGGCCGGGCGGACGCTGCTATTCGGCTCCGAGCTCAAGGCCCTGCGGGCCCATCCGGCATTTGATGCCGAAGTCGACCGAGATGCCCTCAGCCTGTTCATGCGCCACAACTACGTGCCTGCACCTTTTTCCATCTATCGGTCTGCACGAAAGCTGTTACCAGGCCACATCCTCTGCATTTCGGACGGGGGCAGGATCGAAGACAGCTGCTACTGGGATGCCCGGCAGGTCGCTATTCGCGGCCAGCAACAGATTCTGCCCGAAGATCCAGAGGGCATTCGTGAACAACTCGAGCAGATCCTGCGCGACTCAGTCAAGCGCCGCATGGTGGCCGATGTGCCACTCGGCGTCTTTCTTTCCGGGGGTATCGATTCATCGACTGTGGCTGCGCTCATGCAGGCACAGTCTGAAGGTCCTATCCGCAGCTTCAGCATCGGAGTTAACGAGAGCGGTTACAACGAGGCGACGTACGCCGGCCGCATAGCCAGCCATCTCGGCACGAATCACACGGAGCTGTACGTAACGGCAAAGGAAACGATGGACGTCATTCCGCGGCTGGCCGACCTCTATGACGAACCGTTTGCCGACTCGTCGCAGATTCCAATGTTCGCGGTCTCTCAATTGACGCGGCGCCATGTGACAGTCGCGTTATCTGGCGATGGGGGCGACGAGTTGTTTGCAGGCTACAACCGTTATGTTTGGACGCCGGTGATATGGCGCTGGGTCTCGCGCGTACCTGGCTATTTTCGAGCGCCGGCAGCGAACATCTTGCGGGCCGTGCCGCCTGAATTCTGGGAGAAGCTGGCCGCGATCGTTCCGTCAAAGCGACGTCCCAATGGGGTGGGAGACAAGGTTAGAAAACTCGCGGAGACGCTGGCGAAACCAACTCCAGATGCGGTGTATCGGCAACTTGTCTCCCATTGGCTGAATGGAGAACCAGTCCTCAACGCCGTACCACCGCAATCCATTTTGGACGACCAATCTCTGCCGTCTGACTTCCCGGACTTTGTGAGTCGGATGCAGTTCCTGGACTTGGTCACCTATCTTCCAGATGACATCCTCACTAAGGTCGACCGGGCCAGCATGGGGGTTGGGCTCGAGGCTCGGGTTCCTCTGCTCGACCATCGGGTCGTGGAATTCGCCTGGCGCATACCCCCGGAATTAAAAGTCCGAGACGGCCAAGGAAAGTGGATACTTCGCCGCGTTTTAGAGCGCTACGTTCCGCCGAGCCTGTTCGAACGGCCTAAGAAGGGCTTCGGAGTACCCGTCGGGGCATGGCTCCGTGGGCCGCTGCGCGATTGGGCAGAGGACCTGTTGGACGAGACTCAGATTCGCAATGCAGGGTACCTGAATCCGGCCCCGATTCGGACCAGGTGGCGAGAGCATCTCAGCGGCCAGAGAAGCTGGGAGTATCACCTGTGGGACGTCTTGATGTTCCAAGCCTGGCTCAGGCGCTGGGCGGTGAGCTCATGACGCATGTCTTATCCCTCCCGCGGACTTCAGAGGTATTCGGATAGGTTCGATTGACCAACTATCCGAGCTGATGACGTCGCGATAGGCACAGGTCGGCGCGGTGGGCTTGGGCTCCTGGGGCGGTGCGGGGTCTCTCTGGACACCGGGTTGCAACTAAGCTCGATTTCTAGGAGGTGTCCGGAGAGATGAGTCACGAGAGAGTCGAGGGTGCCCCCGCGGGGCGGCCTCGCGCCCGCCCCGAATGGGGCCGACATGGCCCGAGAACTGGGACGTGTCTCGGCGCAGCGGAAGATGCGCGCCGCCGGTCACGCCCTGCGCGCGCAATAGGTCAGTCTGAGGGGCAGTAGCTTAACTAGGGGGACCGCTCATATCTGCGTGACGTCGTTGGGACCTTGGCCAGGAACGCGCTGGCGCCGATGACGCCCAGCACCACGGGCGCCATTACCGTCAGCACGAACCAGCGGTCCCCCTGAGAAGCGAGCAACGCAGCAAAGCCGCCCAGGAATGAGGCGCCATACAGCGCCCATACCGCCTGCTTCTGATCGAGTCCCAGAATCACGAGCCGGTGGCTGACGTGGTCCTTAGCGCCCTGCATCACGCGGCGGCCCTCGGTGAGGCGGCGCCAAACTACGAACGCGGTGTCGAAGATCGGCACACCCAGCACCAGCGCGGCGATGACAAAGCTCAGGCGCGTGGAGTTGTGGATTTGCAGTTTCATGCCCAGCACGGCAAGCATGAACCCAAGCGTGAGGCTGCCTGTGTCGCCCATGAAGATGCTGGCCGGGTTGTAGTTGTAGATGAGGAATCCCAGGCACGCGCCAACCAGGGCGGCGGCCAATAAAGCCACGAGCACTTGGCCGTTGAGCACAGCGAGCAGAAAGAAGAAGGCGGCGGCGATGGCCGTGGCGCCGGCCGACAAGCCGTCCATGTTATCGAGCAGATTGAGGGCGTTGGTGAGGCCAAGCACCCATAGGATGGTGAGCGGCAGGTCAAGCCAATAGGTGCCGAAGACCGACACACGAATCCCAAAAGCCACCAGGATCATGCAGGCCACGAACTGAAACACCAGCTTGGTGAAGGGGCGCATTTCGCCACGCCGGTCGTCGGTCATGCCCACCAGGAGGATGACCGTAGCTGCCGCGAACACGGCTCCCAACTCCGGCAGGCTGGAGGATGGGGTCAGCCGCCTATCGGTAGGGAGCAATCGGACGGCCACCAGCGCCGCCACCCAAACGGCCGTCCAGATGGCCAGGCCCCCGAGCCGGGGAATGGGCGAAACGTGGATCTTGCGTTCGCCGGGCACGTCGATGGCGCCCCAACGGACTGCCAGGAGCCGCACCAGGGGCGTTGCCGCCGCGGCTACTACCAGCGCTCCCAGCAGCGCGAGCAGGAAGAGAACGTAGTAGGACTGCACCTAGATCAGAACGACTTTCTGGTGGTGACCGTTCGCGTGCTTGGTGGCGTTGACGGTGTCAACGACCAGGTCGGCGTGCTCCAAGACCCAGTCCACATCATAGGCGCTGTGCGGCACCGTAAACACGACGCAGTCGGCGTGACGCACGGCGGCGTCATCCAGCACGACCGAGCGGAGCTGGATCTCCTGGCTGCGGCGGCTGAAAATGCCCAACCCAACCGTGACCTCGGGAATGTAGGGGTCGTTGTACTCCAGCCGGGCGCCCTCTCGCAGCAGCAGCTCCATCACGCGGATAGAGGGTGAGTTGCGGGCATCGTTGACGTCCTTCTTGAACGCCGCCCCCAGGACCAGGATGCGCGAGTCGCGGACGCTCTTGTCGCGGCTGTTGAGGGCCTCGGCCACCTTCTGGACGACATAGAAAGGCATGGAGAGGTTGATCTCGGCGGCCAGCTCGATGAACTTGGTGTAGAAGTCGTACTGGCGAGCTTTCCAGCTCAGATAGTAGGGATCGACGGGGATGCAGTGGCCACCCACGCCCGGCCCCGGGTAAAAAGGCATGTAGCCGAAGGGCTTGGTGGCGGCCGCGTCGATGACTTCCCAGATGTTGATCCCCATGCGGTCGCACAGGAGCGCCATTTCGTTCACCAGTGCGATGTTGACGCTGCGGAAGCAGTTCTCCAGCAGCTTCGTCATTTCGGCGGCCCGGGGCGAGCTCACGACATGGACGGACGCGCCCTCACCGAGGATCTGCTCGAACACCAGCTTGGTCAGCTCGCTGCAGCGCTGCGTCAGCCCACCCACGACCTTGGGGGTAGTGCGGGTGTCGAACCTGGTGTTGCCTGGGTCGACTCGTTCGGGCGAGAACGCCACGGCGAAATCGACGCCGGGCGTGAGGCCTGACGCCTGCAGGAGCGGCAGCATCACCTCCTCGGTGGTGCCGGGGTAGGTGGTGCTTTCGAGGACGATCAGCTGTCCGGCCCGGAGGCGGGAGGCAATCTCCTCCGACGCGGCCTGGACGTAGGTCAAGTCTGGAGCCTTGGCTGCGTCGTGTGGGGTGGGGACGCAGATGAACACCACGTCCAGCTCGGCGACGGCGTCGTAGTTCGACGTCGCCTGCAGCTTCCCCGAGGACACCAGCTGGCCAACGTCATCGCTAGAGACGTCGAGCACGTGGCTCCTGCCGCTATTAATGCCGGCGACCTTGCGGCAGTCTTTGTCGATCCCGCTGACTGAGAAGCCGGCCTTGGCCAGCTCCACTGCCAGCGGCAGTCCTACGTATCCCAAGCCCACGACCCCGATGCGGGCCTTTTTGGCCGAGATAAGAGAAGGTAGGTTTTCGAGCGAGACTGCCTGGCCCACCTCCTCAGGGCCTGTGGAAGCATACAACACGCTGCTCGTCACTTCGCCTGCTTGCTGGCGAGCAGCCGCTGGTATAGCTGGTCGATATCGTGAGCCAGGCGAGCGGCATCGTACTTGAGCTGTACCGAAGTGCTTCCGTTCTTGCCAAGCATCCGAGCGAAGTCCGGCTCGTCAATCAGCCGCTCGATAGCCCTGGCGAAGCAAGCCGGATCTCGCGTCGGCACGAGCAGGCCGTTCTTTCCGTCTTCGATGAGATCCGTTATCCCCCCCACGGCCGTCGATACGGTAGGCTTGCGCGCGCTGAGCGCCTCAATGAGGGCGACCGGTGAGCCCTCGTTGAGGGATGTGAGGCAGACTACGTCCAGCGCGGCGTAGACCGCGCGGACGTCGCTTTCCCAGCCCGCGAAGATGACCGGCAGACCTCGCCTCCGCGCATCCGCCTCGAGCTGATCCCGCAGCTCGCCGTCGCCCACGATCACGAAGCGGGCATCAGGATGAGACTGATGGACTTCGGCGGCGGCATCGAGAAACAGCTCATGCCCCTTGACGGGGACCAAGCGCGCCACGATGCCCACAAGCGGCGTCTGTGGCGGGACTCCCCATTTGCGGCGCATGGCTCGTGGATCGGCCACGTCGGTGGCGAACTCGGTGAGATCCAACCCCAGTGGTACGACCGCGATGCTCGACGTGCGAGCGATTCCGAGAGCGGCGAGCTCGCGGCGCTGCTGCTCGGCCACGGTGATGATCTGGTCCGTGACGCGTGCCAGCACGCGCTCCAGGATGAGAAAGAACCGGACCAGCCAGGGGCTGAAATAGCCGCCCCGGAAGACATGGCCGTGAAACGTGTGGACGATGACGGGCACGCCGCACAGCCAGGCGGCTACGCGCCCGAGCAGGCCCGCCTTGGCCGTGTGCGTGTGCACGATGTCGGGCCTTTCCCTGGCGATAAGCCGTACGAGCTTGGCGAATGCCACGAGGTCGGCAAAGGGCCGAATCTCGCGCCCAAGCTCTCGTATTCGAATGACCGGGACACCCAAACGCGATGCCATCTCGAGCATGTTGCCTTCGCTGGCTGCCTCAGACCCGCTGACGAGGAGTGTGGTGTACGACGGCCGCAGGCGGTCAGTGAGCAGAATGGTGTGCACCGCGGGCCCCCCGACGTTAAGCCGGGTGATCACGCGGACGACTTTAGGCACGCAGGCCCTTCCCGCTGGTCTGACGCGGCTGGCGGGTGATCAGGCGCTTAATGTGCTTGCAGCAGGCGGCCCTGCAGACGTCGAGCGCGGCGGATGGCGGCCGACGCTACACGGCGAGGCAGCGACGGAGGCTGCATCTTCACCGGCGGCGGGCCTTCCTCGTACTCCAGGAGGCCCAGCTCCCGTTGATCCACGACGAACATCTTCTGGAACAGCCTCATCACCCGGTGAACGGCTTCGCGGGAGAAGCGCCCTGCTGCGGGGCTCGCGTGCGCCCGGTAATCCTTCTCATAGCCGGTCTCATCCTGGTAGAGCGGCTTGATGCTCCGCAAGGTACAGAATGCAAGCTAAAGAACTCCGCGAGTAGCTACTGAGCGGACGGGCAGAGGATAACATGAGAGCGGCCTTGCGTGCCCGTATCAGCAGTCTGCCGAAAAGGCCAGGCAAATGGAGGTAACAGTTCCTGTTTTCCGTTGAACCCCAGGTTCCACTGCCGACCGGGGCGAAACCTTCGCCCGAGTCGAGCGACCCCGCGACGGTGCCTGCACGAGTAAGACTCGGCGGGCGGTGGCGGTTTCTCCCTCTGAGCCAGGTCATCCTCGGGTTTCTCCGCAACGTTCGCTGCCTTGGGCGCGGCTCCATGGGGCTCGAGACGCCGGCGTACTACCCTTCGGCGGCGCCCTTTGTCCTGCCCATCGACCTGAACTCGAACACGTCCTGGGCGCCGAACCCGTATTTCACGTGGGCTAACCACCTGCTCCGCAATGGAGCCGCCATACATCGCCTGGCGGAACAGTGGCCCTACAACGGCGAGGTCCTTGGCGCGCATCTTCCGCGGTCCTTCGGCCCGACCGTTCCCGTGTACGGCGATATCCGCACCGCCGGAGCACAATGGCCCCTGAAGGCGGGAGCCTCTCTAGGCATGCTGCCGCACCGCTGGCAGCCGGGCGAGATCATCCCTGACGACTGGGCCATTCCCATCCCAGAAGGGACTGCTCCGGGTCCGTATCAGATCGTGGTGGGGCTGTACGACTACCGCAACATGGGCGGCATCTACCTGACCGGGGCCCAGCTCACGGCGCAGCTCGGGACAGTTCAGGTGGTGCCGGGCTGAGAACGCTGATTACGGGAGGTGCCGGGTTCATCGGCTCGCATTTGGCCGAGAGCCTGGTCGGCGCGGGGCACGAGGTGACCGCGATTGATGATCTCTCGACGGGGTCGCTGCAGAACCTGGGCCCCCTCGAACAGGCGCCCAATTTTCGGTTCGCCCAGGTCGATGTGCGAGATGCGCAGGCGCTCGATCGGCTGCTGGGCGCGTTTTCGGCCGACCTGGTCTACCACCTGGCTGCCGGCGTAGGCGTCCGAACAATTCTTGACAAGCCGTTGCACTCCCTGGAAACCAACCTCAGAGGGACGGAGAACATGCTCGCCCTGGCGCGGCGTTGGGGCAGCCGCGTGGTCCTGGCCTCGACGTCGGAGGTGTACGGCAAGAACGAGGCCGGGCCCCTGGCGGAGGACTCCGACCGACTGATCGGCTCGGGCGAGGTGGCCCGCTGGTGGTACGCGGTGGCCAAGATGGCTGACGAGGCTCTGGCGCTGGCCTACCACCGCGAGGAGCGCGTCCCCTGCCTGGTCGTGCGGTTTTTCAATACGGTCGGCCCGCGGCAGACCGGCCGCTACGGCATGGTCGTGCCGACGCTCGTCCGCCAGGCCCTGGCTGGGGAGCCCCTCACGGTCTACGGGGACGGCGAGCAGACCCGATGCTTCACCTATGTTGATGACGCCGTGCGGGCTCTCATCGCCCTCGCCGAGACGCCCAGTGCCTACGGCCGCATTTACAACATCGGCCAGCCGGTGGAGATCTCGATCAACCAGCTCGCGCGGTTGATCCTGAAGCTCACCGGCAGCCAATCCCAGATCGTTCACGTGCCCTACGACCAGGCATACGGCGACTCCTACGAAGACATGCGCCGTCGCGTGCCCGACTGCTCTCGCCTGCAGCAGGCCATCGGCTGGGTGCCATCCGACCGGCTGGAAGAGGCCATCAGCGTGCTCGCCGACGAATTCCGGAAGCAGGGTCTGTGCGCGCCTGCGTAACCGGGGCGGCCGGGTTCATCGGCAGCCAGATCCAGGATGCCCTTCTCGCCCGGGGCGACCAGGTCCTGGCCATCGACGACTTGTCCACTGGCAGGCGTGAGTACCTGAACCGTCGCGCGGAGCTGTACGAGGCCGACCTGGCGATTGATCGCGGCCTGGCGGACGCCCTCACCGGGGTCGACGTCGTGTTCCACACGGCCGCCCTGGCGCGTGTGCCGCGGTCGATCGAGCAGCCGCTGGAGACGCATGCCGCCAACGTCACCGGCACGCTCAACCTCCTCAAGGCCTGCGCCGATGCCGGCGTACGGCGGGTGGTCTACTCGTCCTCCTCGTCGGTCTACGGCGACCAGCCCACGCTGCCGCTCACCGAGGACATGCCGCCCAACCCGCTCAACCCGTACGCCTGCCAGAAGTACATGGGCGAGATCTACTGCCGCAACTTCGTCCAGGTCTACGGCCTGGAGACGGTCTGCCTGCGGTACTTCAACGTCTACGGCCCGCGCCAGGTCATGGAAGGCGCCTACCGACTGGTGATTGGCATCTTCCTGGAGCAGCGCGAGCACGGGCAGCCGCTGACGATCCACGGGGATGGCGAGCAGACCCGCGACTTCACGCACGTCAGCGACGTGGTCCGCGCCAACCTGCTGGCCGCCGAATCTGCCAGGGTGGGCCGCGGCGAGGCCATCAACATCGGCAGCGGCCGCGAGTTCTCCATCAACCAGGTGGCGGCACTTATCGGTGGGCCGACCGTCCACACACCGCCGCGCGGCAACGACGAGCGATTCAAGCGGGCCGGCATCCAGCGGGCTCGAGAATTGCTTGGCTGGGAGCCGACGGTGAAGCTCGAAGACGGGGTCGCGGATCTTCTAGCCAGTAGACTCCCTGCATGATCCAGTGGCTGCGCCCAGGCCTGCAGGTCAAGCGCTGGCTGGTGCTGCTGTTCCTCGGCGTGTTGATGTGCGGGCTCGGCGTGGCCCTGCTCCTGGTGCAGCTCTACCGCGAGTTCGATTTCGGGCCGGGCACGTCCGGCATGCTGGTCTATCTGCTGTTTCTGGAGTTCATCGGGCCGCAGTGGCTGCGCGGAGTCATCCTCATCGGTCTCAGCGCCATCGTCGGCATCGGTGCAGTGCTGCTGTTCAACCGCACCCTGCTGGCACCGTTCGCGAAGGGCGGCAGCATCACCGATATCGTCATTCAGCGCAAGCAGCTGCAGCGCGGGCCGAAGATCGTGGCCATCGGCGGCGGCCATGGCCTGGCCACCCTGCTCCACGGCCTCAAGGAGCACACGTCCAATCTGACCGGCATCGTGACCGTGGCCGACGACGGCGGCAGCTCCGGCAGGCTGCGCAAAGCCTTCCATATCCCTGCGCCGGGCGACATCCGCAACTGCATCGTGGCCCTGGCCGACGCTGAACCACTGGTGCAGGACCTGTTCCAGTACCGCTTCGGCGCAGGGACCGATCTCGAGGGCCACAGCTTCGGCAATCTGTTCATCGTCGCCTTGTCCAAGATCACCGGTAACTTCGAGCGCGCGCTCAGCGAATCCAGCCGAGTGCTGGCGGTGCGCGGCCGAATCCTGCCGTCGACGCTGGAGGACGTCACCCTGTGCGCCGTCATGGCCGACGAGGCCATGGTCCGCGGCGAGTCCAACATTCCGGAGAGCGGCCGCGAGATCGATCGCGTCTACCTCCAGCCGGAGCACATCATGGCCTATCCCGAGGCCGTGGCGGCCATTCTCGACGCGGATCTGCTGGTGATTGGCCCGGGCAGCCTTTACACCAGCATCCTGCCCAACCTGCTCATAGAGGGCATACAGCAGGCCGTTCGAGCCTCGAACGCGGTCAAGGTCTACGTCTGCAACGTGGCCACGCAGCGCGGCGAGACCGATGGTTTCGAGGTCGACGACCACATCCGTGCCCTGTACCGCCACGGCTGCCGCGGACTCTTCCAGTACGTGCTGGCCAACAGCGAGCCCAACGAAGAGCTGCCGAGCAAGTTCGCCGTCACCAGCCCGCCCCGCCGCAAACGCCTGGACGTCGACCCCGCGTTACATCTCGTGTCGGCCGACGTTGTTAGTCGCAAGGACGCGTTGAAGCATGATCCGGAGCGGCTGGCAGAGAAGCTCATCGAAATCTACTTCGCGCGCGGCGCACGCCACGCGCCGCGCGCCCTAGCCAGCTGACCCTGATGTGGAGGGCTGGCAAGCGCCTCCGGCAGAACCACGCCCTCGAGCACGCCACCATCGCCATCCTCCGAGAACGCGATCCCGCAGTACGGGTCATCGCCCGTTCGACGTCCCGCGGCTTCAAGCTGTATGGCACCGCCGAGGCCGAGGAGGTCCGGGCCGCCGTCGATGAAGCCCTGACGCGGCTCAAACGCGGGGAGTGGCGCCTGGCCGTGACGCAGCAGTGCGGGACAACGGTCGCCGTCGGGGTGCTGGTGGGCACGCTCGGACTGTGGTTGAACGAGTTCATGCGCTCGCCGCGGCAGAAGGTTGCGCTGGGGCTGGCCACCAGCCTGGCCATTGCCTTCGCGGCGCAGCCGGTGGGGCTTCTGGCTCAGCGCCACCTCACAACGGAGCCGCAGCTGGATGGGCTGCAGGTGCGCGACGTGCGGGGCCGAACGCTCGGCAAGAAGAACTGGCTGGAGGTTCGGACCGCCTAGGAGGCGATTAGGCGGCGCCCTGGCGGTTCACCAGGGCCTGCTGAATCTTCGACAGTAGCTCGTTGAGCTCGAAAGGCTTGAAGAGGTGGTCGACGACGCCGTACTGGGCGGCGTTATCCACGCCCTTGAACGCGTTGCGGTCGGCGGTGATGATGATCACCGGGATGCTGCGCAGCTCTTCGTCGAGGTTGAATAGCTTGAGTTCATCCCAGCCGTCGAGATAGGGCATCATGATGTCGAGCAGGATCAGATCGGGCTTGCTCTCCTTGGCGCGGTCGTAGACGCGCAGGCTCTGGGTAACGGCCTCGACCTCGTACCCCTCGTCCTTCAGAAGCTCGGAGATGAGACGAACGATCTCGGGGTCGTCGTCAACGATGAGGATCTTGCTCATGATGCGTAAAACGCGCCAGCCGCAAGCGGCGTGCCACAGCAAGTATACGCCTAAAACCGCCCGCTAGCCGTTGTAGCGCCCTTGCGTGCTATCCTGTGCCGGCCCATTGTTTGAGCGGGAGAACCTTCGTGTGCTGGTCACCGGGGGCACCGGGTTTCTAGGCTGCTACGTTACCTCTAAACTCACCGCGCGGGGCGTACGGAATCTCTTCGTCCCCCGCAGCGCAGAATACGATCTCGTGCAGCCGGGCGTGGCGCGGCAGCTTCTGGTGGACACCAAACCTCATCTAGTGATCCACTTGGCTGCCCGCGTGGGCGGCATCGGTGCAAACAGAGCACACCCTGCCGACTTCTTCTACGACAACCTGATGATGAGCACCCAGTTGTTCCACGAGGCGTGGCGCGCTGGCGTACAGAAATTCACTGCCGTTGGCACCATCTGCGCCTACCCGAAATTCACACCCGTGCCATTTCGCGAGGAGGACCTGTGGAACGGTTATCCAGAGGAGACGAACGCTCCCTACGGGCTTGCCAAGAAGATGCTGCTCGTCCAATCAACAGCCTATCGAGAGCAATACGGCTTCAACAGCATTTTTCTCCTGCCGGTGAATCTCTACGGGCCAGGGGACAAGATCGACCCTGAGTCCGCTCACGTCATTCCGGCGCTTATCCGCAAGTTCGCCGACGCCAAAGAAGCCGGCCAGGACCATGTCGTTGCCTGGGGCGATGGCAGCCCCACCCGCGAGTTCCTGTACGTTGAAGATGCAGCCGAAGCCATCATTCTGGCCACGGAGCGGTACAACTCTTCGGAACCCGTGAATATCGGCTCCAGCTTCGAAATCTCGATTCGCGAGCTTACCGAGCTCATCGGGGAGCTGATGGCCTTTCGCGGTGAGATCGTGTGGGACACCACCAAACCCAACGGTCAACCGCGGCGGAAGCTGGACACCAGTCGCGCTCTGAAAGCGTTTGGATTCCAGGCTAAGACGCCGTTCCGCGAAGGCCTGAAACGCACCATCGATTGGTACCTGGCACAGCGCAGTTCGGGGGAGCTGCTTTAGCCGACCTATTAAGCTCATCCCGCGTCATTGCCCTCGGACTCGCCGCCCGCTAGCCGTTGTAGCCCCGCGCCGATCCCCCCAGCAGGTGCTCGGAGATGACCACCCGCTGGATCTGGCTCGTCCCCTCGTAGATCTCCAGGATCTTGGCGTCGCGGTAGTGCCGCTCGGCGGGGAAATCCCGCGTGTACCCCACCCCGCCGTGGATCTGGACGTTCAGGTCGGCGCATTCCACCGCGGTGCGCGAGGCGAACAGCTTGGCCATGGAGCCCCACTTGGAGTAGGGCTGGCCGGCGTCCCGGCAGAAGGCCGCGTGCAGCGTCAGCCAGCGCGAGGCCTGGATATGCGTGGCCATGTCAGCCAGCATGAAGCGCACCGCCTGGAAGTTGCCGATCGGCTGGTCGAAGGCCTGCCGCTCCTGCGCATAGCGCAGCGCTTCGTCCAGGCAGGCTTGCGCCAAGCCCACCGCCTGCGCGGCGATGCCGAAGCGCCCGCCGTCGAGGGTCTTCATGGCAATCTCGAAGCCGCGGCCCTCCGCGCCCAGCAGATTGGTCTTGGGCACACGGGCATCCTCGAACGTCAGCTGGACAGTGCTCGAGGCGCGAATGCCCATTGTCTTCTCTTTGGCCCCGACTGTCAGGCCAGGCGTGTCGCGGTCCACGAGCAGGCAGCTAATGCCACGGTGCTTGCTCGATTTGTCGGTCCGGCAGAAGAGCACGTAGACGTCCGCGTGGCCGCCGTTGGACACCCAGGCCTTCGTGCCGTTGACCACGTAGTGATTGCCGTCCTGGACGGCGCTGGTCTGGAGCCCGGCGGCGTCGGATCCGGAGCCCGGCTCCGAGAGCGAGAACGACCCCAGCTTCCTGGCGCTGGCCAGGTCCGGCAGGTACTTGCGTTTCTGCTCTTCGGAGCCGTATTCGGCGATAGGCCAGCAGACCAGTGAGTTGTTCACGGACATGATCACGCCGTGGGCGGCGCAGGCGCGCGAGATCTCCTCCATGGCCAGGGCATGGCTCACGAAGTCCGTCCCGCCGCCGCCATATTCCGCCGGCACGTTCATGCCCATCAGGCCGAGCTCGCCCATCTGGCGGACCGTCTCGGCGGGGAAGCGCTCCAGCTGATCGATCTCGGCCGCGATGGGTGCGATGTGAGCTTCCGCGAACTCCCGCGCCGTTCGGCGAATGAGCTCCTGCTCATCGCTGAGCCGGAAGTCCATCGCTCGATAGTACCTTAGCTCCAAGGTGTTTACAGGCAGCTTCCTGGCGCGCAGAATGGGCCAGTATTGGTAAGCGTCCACACAGCGTCGAAACCCCGCGTCGTTATCATCGTGGACCACGAAGAGGGCCAGGCTCGCCTTTTCCGCCTCGACGATTTCGGCCTCCAGGAATCGGCAACCGGCGGGATCGCAGCCGTGGCCGATGAGGTGCTCGAGCAGCAGCCGGACCTCATCCTGGTACAACCAGGGGCTCTGGCCCTGGCCGGAGACAAGCTGGTCACCGAGCTGAACCGCTTGGCCCGCTTCGATGCTGGCTACGCCTGGAGACCCGCTCCCGGCGAGCTGGCCTCGGCCTGAGTTAGCGCCTCAAGCGTTCGACGAGCCCGTTCAGCTCCTCATCCGAGTAGAAGTAGATCGTCAACTTCCCGCCTCTGGCGGACCGGCTCACAGCCACTTTAGTGCCCAACAGCCCCTGCAGGTCGCGCTCCAACGCCTGGGTGTGCAGGTCCGGTTCCGGCGCGCTGTCGGACGGGGGCGCGGCCACCATACGGCGCGCTGCGTCCTCGGTCTGTCGCACACTGAGATGGCGCTCGACGATCAGCCGCAGAAGGCCCAGCTGGGCGGTCTCGATGGGCAGGCTCAGCAGCACACGCGCGTGCCCTTCGCTGATTTCGCCCTCTGCAAGTGCCTGGCGCGCCGCGGCCGGGAGGCTCAGCAGCCGCAGGGAATTAGTGATCGCCGCGCGGCTCTTGCCCACGCGGCGGGCGATGTCCTCGTGCGTCAGGCCGTACTCCCGCTGCAGCTGCTGGTAGGCTGAGGCCTCTTCCAGGGGGCTGAGGTCGGCCCGCTGCACGTTCTCGATCAGGGCCATCTCGAGCGATTGCCGGCGCCCGGCTTCCTTCACGATCACGGGCACGCGCGGCAGCTGGGCCAGTTTGGCCGCCTGCCAGCGCCGCTCACCGGCGATCAGCTGGTACTCCGGCACGCCGCTGCCTGAGGGCGGGAGGGGGGCCACGATCAACGGCTGCAGCAGCCCGTGCTCCAGGATGGAATCGGCCAGCTCGCGCAGCGCGGACTCGTCGAACCGCTGCCGCGGCTGCTGCGGATTGGGTCGGATCTGCCCGGGCGCCACCTCGAGGAGGCTCTCGGTGGCGGGCCTTGGCTCCGGAATGAGGGCGCTGAGGCCTCGGCCAAGACCGCCGCGCAAAGGCGGCATCAAACGGGCATGGCGGCCGCGCCCGAGCGCTCCAGCGCCTCCTCCGCCAGTGCTTCGTAGGACGTGGCTCCGCGACAGGCGGCGTCGTAGTCCAGGATGGATAGCCCGTAGCTGGGCGCCTCACTCAGGCGCACGTTGCGCGGGATGATCGTCCGGAAGACCGACTCGGGGTAGTGCTGGCGGACCTCGTTCACGACTTGCTCCGAGAGATTCGTGCGGGGGTCGTACATGGTCATCACGATGCCGAATACGGCCAGGCCGGGGTTCAGACTATCCCGGACGCGCTCGATAGTGTTCAGCAGCAGCGACAGGCCTTCCAGGGCCAGGTATTCGCACTGCACGGGCACGATCACATCGGTGGCTGCAGCCAGCGCGTTGACCGTCAGCAAGCCGAGCGAGGGCGGGCAGTCCAGCAGGATGAAGTCGTAGTGGTCCGCGACCTGCGTCAGGGCCTCACGCAGGACCAGCTCGCGGCGTTCGGCTCCGGCCAGCTCGACCTCGACGGCCGCCAGGTGCGGGGAGGCGCCCAGCAGCTCCAGGCCGCGGCGGTTCGTGGAAAGGATAGCCTCACCGGCCACGCAGCCGCCGATAAACACGTCATACGTGGAACGCTCCACGCGCCACTTGTCGAAACCCAGCCCGCTGGTGGCGTTGGCTTGCGGGTCCACGTCCACCAGCAGCACGCGTTCGCCCTTGGCCGCCAGGAAAGCGCCCAGGCTGATGGCGGTGGTGGTCTTGCCGACGCCGCCCTTCTGGTTGGCGAGAGCGATGCGCCGGCTCATTTCTCGTGCGGATTCTAACAGCCCCCTGTGGCTACACTTTCCAGCGGAAAATGCCTGTCCCTAGCTTGGCCGTGCTGGCCGCTTCCGTGGGGCTCGGCTACCTTTTGGGCTCGATGCCGTTCGCCGTCCTGGTGGAGCGCTGGAAGCACGTCGACGTGCGGCGCCTTGGCAGCGGCAACATCGGCGCGTCCAACGCGTTCGTGGTGGCCGGCAAGATGGCCGGGCTGTTCGTGCTGATGGGCGATCTCGGGAAGGGCGTCCTCGCGGTGGCTGTTGCCGCGGCGGTCACTGGTGGCAACCACTTGGCCATGGCCGGCGCCGGCGTTGGCGCCGTCCTGGGGCACGACTGGTCGCTGTATTTGCGCCTGCAGGGCGGCAAGGGCACGGCCACCACCGTGGGTGTCCTGTTCGCGCTCGACTGGCGTGTGCTGGCCCTGCTCGTGGTGAGCTACTTCGTCCTACTGGGTGTCAGCCGCTACATCGTCATCAGCTCATTGTTGACGGTAGCCCTGGCGCCGGTGCTGATGTTCGTCCGGCCGTGGTTCGCGCCGGGGGCGGGCCCGGAGCCGCAGCCGTTCGTCTACGCGGCTATTATTCTGGCGGCGCTGGGGTATCTCCGGCACTGGGATCACGTGGAGCGATTCGTCCAGGGCCGTGAACCCAAGGCCAGCGACATGTTCCGCCAGATGCGGGCGCGGGTGAAGAGCTAGCCGAACTCTCGGTCAGGCGGCGGGCTGGTCTTCGGGATGGATGCCGTGGGCCTCGAACACCCGCCGAATTTGCTCGGCATAGGACCGCAGCTCCTGCAGTGCTGCCGGGTCCACCAGCCGCGGGCGCGGCACGGGGATGCTGATGTCGGCCACGATCGTCCCGGGGGCGGGCGTCATCACCACCACCCGGTCGGACAGCAGGACCGCCTCCGCCACCGTGCTGGCGATGTAGAGCACGGCCTTGGGCGCGAACAACCACAGCTGCTGCAGGTTCAGGATGGCTTGCTGCTTGTGCGCCGCGTCGAGATCCTTGAAGGGCTCGTCCATCAGCAGCAGCGGCGGATCGTGGACGAACGCGCGGCAGACCGTCACCAGCTGGCGGTACATCGGCGAGAGGCCGAACAGCTGCGTGTCCCGCACGCCCTTCAGCCCGGCCAGCTCGATTAGCCGCTCGGCCCGAGGCCGGTATTCCTGTTCGTCCAGGTCGCGGATCTCGGCCTGTAGCAGCACGTTCTCCAGCACCGAGCGCGAGTCCAGCAGAATGGGGTCGGAGAACACCGTACCGATCTCCGTCTGCGCTTTCTTGACGGTGCGGCCCGCGATCGCCACGGTCCCGGATGAGACGGGTATCAAGCCTGCAACCATGGACATCAGGGTGCTCTTACCGCAGCCGTGCGGGCCGATCAGCGACACAAACTCGCCCGACGCGATGTCCAGGTTGATGTTGCTCACGGCGGCGATGCTCTCGCGTCGCGAGCGATAGAGCTTTGTAACGTTGCGGAGCCGGACGTAGGCCGCGGCCGACGGCTGGTCGGCGGAAACCGGCTCGTTCATCACGGTAGCCAAGCTGTGTTCGAGTTCCTCCTGGTTACTATGCTCGCTCAACTCGCACCCAACAGTCAACCCACGGACTGCTCGGGCCGTACTAAACGTACTGCGGGGTAGCCGGAATTAGGCCAGAATGGAGCCGCTCACGTGCGGCTGATCCTTACGGTGCAGCCACATCTGCACGCGAGCGCGGAGTTGCGACAGCGCAAATGGCTTGCGCATGAAGTCGGTGACCCCGATCTGGAAGCCGCGGGCTTCGTTTTCCTCGTTGGGAAAGCCCGTGATGACCAGGATGGGGACGTGCTTCATGCTCGGATGACGGCGCAGCGCTTTGGTGATGGTGTAGCCGTCCTTGCCCGGCATCAGCATGTCCAGCAGGATCAGGTCGGGCTCGACCTGCAGCGCAGTATCCACCGCGGCGTTGCCGTCGCGGACGACGTGCACTTCGTACAGCTCGGGGTCGGAGAAGCACTCCCGGAGCAGGTTGGTGACCTCCGGATCGTCGTCGGCGAAGAGCAGCTTGTAGCGGCGAGCCACCGGCGCGGCGCTCACGGTGGCGCGGTGCACGCGCATCTCATTGCGCTCCTCGAGGTCGATCTCCCAGCCCTCGGCGGCAGCGCTCACTTGCAGGTCGGCGCCTCGCTCGCGGACGAGCTTGCGCGCGTAGTTTTCCAGTTCCGCGACCTGCTCGTCGGTCCGGGTCACGTCATGGTGGAAAAGGACGAGGTGTCTCACCTGGCCCGCCAGCGCCACTTCGATGGCGTACTCCACCGTGCTATGGCCCCAGCCGATCTTCTGCGGGTACTCAGCCTCCGTGTACTGCGTGTCGTGGATGAGCACGTCGGCCCCGGCGACGAAAGCCACGAAGCGCCGGTCGCCCTCGTGAACGAAGGCGCTGAGTTTATCGCCGCTAGCCCCGTTCGCGCCCGTGTGATAGGTCCCGAAGGGCTCGGTATCGGTCGCATACACGACCGTCTTGCCGCCGCTGAACAGCCGGTAGCCCATGGTCAGGACGGTGTGGTTAAGGAAATGCGTTTTGACCTGGATGTGGCCGATGTCGAACGTCTCCTCGTCGAGCTCCCGGAACTCGATGTCGGAGGCCATCTGCGCCAGGCGGATGGGGAAATAGGTGTAATCCATCTGCCCCTCGAGGATCTGCTTGAGGGGCTTCTCGTAGCCGCGCGCGGAGTAGACGGTGATGCGGTTACCCGGCGCCAGCGCCGGCGGGAAGAAGGGAAAGCCTTGGATGTGGTCCCAATGGGTATGTCCCAGCAGGATGTGCGCTTCGATTGGCGGCTTGCGCGTCTTCAGCAGCTCCAGCCCAAGCTCTCGAACCCCGGTGCCGCAGTCCAGGATGATGATCACGTCCCTGCTCACCACCTGGACGCAGGAGGTGTTTCCGCCGTACCGCACGGTGTGCGGGCCTGGCACGGCGATAGAGCCGCGAGTCCCCCAAAATCGCAATCTCATGCGGTCGCGGCGATCTTACCAGCGTACAGCAGGCAGGGGCTGAGAAACGGTGTTGGAATAGGAGATCCGTGGGGCTCTTGGGCGGCTTAGCGCCCGGTCCAGCGGGGCGGCCGCTTAGAGAGGAAGGCGTCCACCCCTTCGCGGAAGTCGGCGCTCATGTACGCCTCGACGATCAGGTCGTCCGACACTTCCGCGTCGACCTGGCTTTGCCGCGCGATGCGCCGCGCCTGCTCCTTGGTGACGCGCAAAGTGATGGGCGCGTGCTGGGCTATAGTTTCGGCGGTTTGGCGGACGTGCTCCGGCAAGGCTGCGTCGTCCACGACCTCGTTGGCCAGGCCCCAGCGCAGTGCCTCCTCCGCTGGGACGAGCATGGCCGTAAAGATCATGCGCTTGGTATTGCTCGGGCCGATCAGGTTCACCAATCGCTGGGCGTTGCGGATCGAGAGGCAGTTGCCGAGGGTGCGGGCCACCGGGATGCCGATGCGAGCGCCGCGGGCCATGATGCGCAGGTCACAGCTGACGGCCATCATGGCCCCGCCGCCAGCGGCCACGCCCTCGATGGCGGCGATGGTGGGCTTGTCGACCGCTTCGATATGGCTCATGACGCGGTCTTGCTGGCGCTCGTAGGCGATGGCCTGCTCAGGCGTGTCGAACGTCCGGAACTGGCTGATGTCCGTGCCGGCGGCGAAGTGCCCGCCGCTGCCGCGCAGCACCATGACCCGCACCGCGGCGTCGCGGTTGACCTCGTCGCACAGCTCCTCGACGCGACCGTACATGGCGAACGTCATGGCGTTCCGCGCCTCCGGGCGATTCAACGTCACGTAAGCCACGCCGTTGCTCACCTCGTACCGGACCAGCTCGTCGGCCCTGCTCATGGCCGCTATACTAAAGCCCCACGCCGAGGTGGCGGAATAGGTATACGCGCACGTTTGAGGGGCGTGTGCCGGTAACGGCGTATGGGTTCAAGTCCCATCCTCGGCACAAATTGAGCTGGCAAGCAGCTTCTCCGCCATTAGCCGTGAGAAACGGCTGTGGTCGTGATCAGGGATATGGCGCCGGCTTACCCCTTGCTGCAGGGTGTGTGGAGGATGTCGCCTGGCTAGAATCAACGCGACTCGGGGCGAATAGCTCAGCTGGTTAGAGCGTCCGGTTTACACCCGGGAGGTCGCGGGTTCGAGCCCTGCTTCGCCCACCCTCTAACGGTTTCGCAGTTCGTCGGCTTCGCGGCGGGCCTGTTCGGCCTCGTTGACCCGCCCGCGGTCCTCGAGCCAGACCGCGTAGTCGTCCAGCAGGCCTGCTAGGCGGTCTGGATCGCCCTGCTCGGCCAGCGCCAGCGAGCGCTGGAAGAGCCGCTCCGCCTGCCCGTCGTCGCCCTCTTCGCTCACCAGGTGCGCCAGCGCCTGAAGCGTCCCGGCGTGGGCCGCGGCCACGTTGGCGCGCATCTCCGAGGACAGCTCCGCCTCGGGCAGGTCGAGCATGAACAGGGCGCGGTGTAGAAGGAGCCGGCAAGCGGCGAGCTCGCCCCGCGAGAAGGCTGCGTGCGCCCGGATGGAGTACAGGGACGAGAACCCGAGCCGGATATGCGCCAGATCGTCGGCTGCGCGCGGCCACAGATCCGTCGAGAGCGGCATTTCGCCGTAGGCGCGCGCCAGGATTTCGAGCCCGCGTGCGCCTAGCTCGTCGGCGTAGGCCACCTCGCGGCCGTCTTGAATGAGCATGTTGGCCAGATGGCCCATCAGCTCGGCTACGCGCGGGTGATCCGCTCCCAGCAGCTGGGCCACGAGCTCCAGGCTGGACTCCAGCAGCCGGCGCCCCGCGCCCCACTCCTGGTGCACCTCATACCACCACACCAGCCATTCGGTGGCTTCGAACAGCAGGGCCGTATCGTCCCAGGCGAACTTGCGGCCGATGTCCCACGCCTGCCGGGCCAGCTCCTCAGCTTCCTCACAGCGCTCGTGGTCCTGGAGCAGATCGGTCAGGTCCAGCAGCATCCAGCCCGCCTCCAGTGTCTGCGGGCCGTAGTGCTGCTCCTGCAACCGCAGTGCACGCCCGAAACACTCCTCGGCGGGCTCACACGACTGCTCGTGCGGCAGATCGGTCTCCAGCAGCGCGGTCGCCCGACGGCGCAGCGGCTCGATCAGCTCGGCGCTCTCGGTCCCGCGCTGCCGCTCGACGCGCTCGACGACTTCCTGGTAGAGGCGCGCGGCGCGCACGCTCTTGCCCGACTGCTGCCACAGTTCAGCCAGCTTCATGAGGTCGCTCAGGATGTCCTCGCCGGCCATATTGCCGGCCTGCTTGAGCAAGTATTCGGCGCGTTTCAGCGCTCCCAGCGCGAGGGCGCGTCGCGCCTGATCGAGTGGCGAACCCTCCGCTCTGCTCACGGTGTTAGAGAGGATATCGTGCCCAGCTCGAGCTGAATGGCCGCGATGCGCTGTTCGATCTCCGTCAGCTCGGCGCGCGTGGCGATGAGGTTCCGGCGCAGCGGCTCGGGGGGAATGGGGCCCACCCCTTCCACGGCGCGGATATAGCCTGTCTTGAGATTGGAGACCTCGCTGCGCTTCCGGGCCAGGATCACCCGAAGCTCGGTCAGCTCCTCCTCCAGCGCTCGGACGGTCTTGTCGTCCACGGCATGATGTTACTCGCCCATGTATCTGGCGTTCATCGACGAGTCGGGTGACCCGGGACTGCGCAGTCTCAACCCGGAGTACCCCGTGTTCGCGCTGGCGGCGGTGGTCTGCCTGGAGCGGGAGTACGCCACGCGGGTCGAGCCCCAGCTGCGGCAGTTCATGCGCAGCGCCCTTGGTTCGGATGTCACGCTCAGCGCGAGGGGCATCGCGAAGCAGCGCGGGCCGTTCGCCGCCCTGCTGGCGCGGGACCGGCGCCGGCGCTTCGCGCAAGAGCTGAGCGATCTGCTCGCTGGCCTGCCCATCACGGTTATAGCCGCGTGCCTGAACAAGCGCATGCACCACGTTGAGTACGGCATGTTCGACCGAGGCGCCTACGAGTTCACACTGCCATTCATCATGGAGCGACTGGTGTATCTCATGGCCGCGCGGCACGACGGCGTGAGCGTGACCGTCCAGGCTCATGGCAAGCGCGAGGACGCGGCCTTTCGCCACGTGTGGCAGCGCCACCTGACCGGCGGGTCGTTCTACCACGCCGCCACCGAGTTCGCCAGCCGGCTCACCCGCCTGGACTTCCGGCCGGCTTCCGAGGCCGCCGCGGGGTTGCAGCTGGCCGATCTGGCGGCCAACGCCGTGGCCCGCTTCGTCCTCGACCCAGAGCGGCCCAACAGCATCTTCTCGGCCCTGTCGGCCAAGCTCTACCAGGGCCAGTTCACCGAGCCGGACCGGTTTGGCCTGAAGGTCATTCCCTAGCCGTCGCATATGCCGTATGCTCGGTGGCGATGCGCCGGCCACTGCGACTGCTTGCCGGTTGCCTGGCGCCTCTCATCCTGAGCGGGTGCATCCCCGGCCGCGGCAGTCCCAGCCCTTCGCCGTCGGCGGTGGCAAGCCGCCCTGCCGCCAGCGTCGTCGCTGCGGCCGCGACCGCCACGCCAGCGCCCACGCCCACACCCGCCGGCTCGGTTTACACGGTCAAGTCTGGAGACACCCTGTCGCGTATCGCCGCCGAGAACGGTAGCAGTGTGGATGCGATCGCGCGGGCCAACAACATCAGCGATCCGGACAAGATCCAGGCCGGCCAGAGGCTGGTCATCCCGGTCTCAGAGACAGCCAGCGCGCCGGCTAAACCGGCTGGCGCGTCAGCCTCGGCGAGCCTGCCTCCGGCCGCCAGCAAGCCACCGCCACCGTAGTAATATTCGGCCTGTAACGCGGCCATGAACAAGCTGTGGACCCTCGAACGCCCGCGCGACAACAAACGCGTCGAGTTCTACTCCGAGCTTCGAAACGGGCAGCAGACGTATATCATCCGCGAGCTGGGCGAGAGCCAGGACAGCGTAACCACGGACGCGGAGGTGGTGCGCGATTTTCGCAAGCGTCTGCTGAGCGAGGGCTATGTCCAGGCCTCGGCTGGGACCTAGGTCGCAGAGAGCTCGCTCGCAAAGGCGGTCGGTGCTAGGCTAGAGACCCAAATCTCAAGCTAGCGGACGAAGCAGGAGCCAGCAGCCACGCCCGTCACCATCATCCCTTCGCCGACCCAGTGGAAGGAGGGGCCCATGCCCCTGGACGACGAGGACGTTGTTGCCGTCTGCCGCATTGGCCTGTTCCAGAACCTATCGCCCAAGGACATCATGTTCCTGGTGCGCGTCAGCCACACAGTCGTGGCCGAAGAGGGCGCGACGGTCATCTCCCAGAACTCGATTGGCGATTTCTTCTACATCATCGTGGACGGGCTGCTGCGCATCCGCATCATGGTGGAGGGCCGCAGCATCGTGGTCGCCTATCTGACTCGCGGGCAGTACGTGGGGGAGAAGGCCATCATGGAGGGAGCGCGCCGCGGCGCGACGTGCGAGGCCGCACGCGAAACTCGGCTGGTGCGCGTGCCGGGCTTCACCTTCCGGCGCATCATGTCGCGGCCCGAGAACCGCGGCGCGTTCGAAAAGGTGAACGCCATGCGGATGAAGTCCAATCAGCGCCTAGGCGTCAAGAGCTAACCGTCTCCTACACTCCGCGCATGGGTTATCCCTTGGCGGGCATCCGCGTGTTGGGCATGGAAGCGGCCGTGGCCGGGCCGTTCTGCACCCGGCATCTTGCTGATCTGGGGGCGGATGTGATCAAGATTGAGCGCCCGGAAGGCGATTTCGCGCGGCGCTACGACGAAGCCGTGCGCGGCCTGTCCTCCTATTTCGTCTGGCTGAACCGCGGCAAGCGCAGCGTCGTCCTGGATTGGACCAAGCAGCGCGACCGCGAGGCGCTCGACCGTCTATTAGCGCGTTCGGACGTGCTCGTCCATAACCTCGGTCCGGGGGCCATGGAGCGCCTCGGCCTGGCGGCCAACGAGCTCAGCGCTCAATATCCCAGCCTGATCCACGCCGGCATCTCGGGCTACGGCAGTGGCGGTCCGTACGAGACCAGAAAGTCATTCGACCTGCTCGTGCAGGGCGAGAGCGGCGTCATCTCGCTCACCGGCACGCCCGAACAGCCCTGCAAGGTCGGCATCTCGATTGCCGACCTCACGGCCGGCATGTATGCCTTCTCGTCAATTCTCGCGGCGCTGGTGGAGCGGGGGAAGACCGGCAAAGGGACGGCCATCGAGATCTCGATGCTGGAGTGCATGGCCGAGTTCAGCGGCGGGCAGCTCTACATCTATCAGTACAGCGGGGTCCAACTCGAGCGTGCCGGGTGGCGCCACAACATCATCGTGCCATACGGCCCCTACCGCTGCGCCGGCGGCCGCTTCGTGAACTTGGCGGTGCAGAACGAGGGCCAGTGGGAGCGCCTGTGCGCTTCAGTGCTGGAGCGTGCCGACATCGCCGCCGATCCGCGCTTCGACACGAACGCCAAACGGCTGGCGAACCGCCGGGAGTTGGAGCCGCTGATCGAGTCCGTCCTCTCGGAGCTGCCGGAGGACGAGGTCCTCCGGCGTTTGGAAGCCGCTGATGTCCCCTACGGCCGCCTGAACGACATGCGGGACGTAGTCGAGCACCCGCAGCTGGAGGCGCGCGACCGCTGGGCCGAGTTCGGCAGCCCGGCTGGCCCGATCCGCATGCTGAAGCACCCCATGAACCTGGACGGCCTGCCGCAGCGCGCCGGCACCGTCCCAGCCGTTGGCGAGCACACCCAAGAGGTGCTGAAGGAGATCGGGCTGGCTTAGGCCGGCGGCTCGAACGCCGTCACCCCCGCGAACCGGCCGAAGTCGCGATCGAACGTGCAAATGCTGGCGTTGTGCTCCAGCGAAAGCGCTGCAAGATGCGCGTCGGTCACCAGATTGCCCGCAGTTCCGACCTCAAAGAGCAGGTTGCGGAGCAGGCTTGCATGGCGAACCGTCGGGAGCACCGCAATTGCCGGCCCTGCCCTGAGCCAGTCCTCAATCAGGTCAAAGGCCTCAGCCGGCCGGAGCGGTTGCGGGAAAAGGGCGGGAGACGTGGTGATGCGTAGGAAACCCAGCAACACGATCCAAGCGAAGCCGATCGACTCCTGTCCGTTGAGCGCCTGCTCCAGCCAGTGCTTCGCCCGCTGGTGCTGCGACATGCTGTCGTTGACTGCGTACAGCAGAACATTGGCGTCGACGAGGACCACCGTCTATTTGCCCGTTGCCAGCTTCCGGGCCAGCTCCTCATCCTCGAGCGCGGCGGCCATCGCGAGCGCTTTGTCGTAGTTGATCGCCGGCCGCTCGCCAAGCGAAAACGTCCGTTGCCGGAATGGCTTCCTGGAGCGTGGGCTCAAGCCAGCTCGGATGGCGTCGTTGACTGCGGCCTTGAAGCTGATGCCGCGCTGCTGCATCGCGGCCTTGAGAAGGCTTTCCACATCCGGATCCAACGTGATCGTGGTCCGCATTGACGCATCATAGCATCAGATAAACGAGCGTCATGATGTCAGCCAGTCCGAAACCGCTGCGCGCAGGGTGGAAAGCGGAATCGCCCCATGCCGCAAGACCTCATCGTGGAACTCGCTCAGCGGCCGCGACGAGACCTCGCGCCGAAGCGACTCGATCTCCCGCTGGCCGATCTTGTAGCTGAGCGCTTGGCCCGGCCAGATGATGTAGCGGTCCAGCTCATTGACGGTCTCGCGTTCGGTCAGCCCCACGTTCTGGAGAAAGAAGTCGATGCCCTGCTGGCGGCTCCAGCGCAGGTGGTGCATGCCGGTGTCGACCACCAGCCGGCAAGCGCGCCAGGCCTGGTAGCCGAGCATGCCGTAGCGCGCCCGGTCGTCCGGGTACAGCCCGAGCTCGTCTGCCAGGCGTTCGGTGTAGAGGGCCCAGCCCTCCACATAGGCGGTCACGTCTGAGCCCAGCCGTCGGAAGTCCGGTAAGTCCTTGGTTTCGGTCGCCAGCGCGATCTGCAGATGGTGGCCGGGCACAGCCTCGTGGAAGGTGAGCGCCGGCATGGTGTGCTTAGGCCGCGAAGGCGGATCGTAGGTGTTGACGTAGAAGATGCCCGGCCGCGAGCCGTCGCCGGCCGGCGGGTAGTAGAACGCCGCCACACTGTCGCGCTCGCGGTACTCCTCGATGGGCTTGACCACGCAGGGAATGGCTGGCAGGCGGCCGAAGGCCCGCGGCAGCGCCGCCTGAGCCTGCTCGAGCAGCCGCTCGGCTGCCTCCAAAATCTCCTCGCGGGTTAACGGCAGGTTCGAGGGATCACGGGTCAGCCGCTCGGTGAAGGAGCGGATCTCGGAGCCGCGCGCGCCGAGGTTGGCCATGACGTCGCGCATCTCCCGCTGAATGCCCTCCAGCTCGTCCAGCCCGATGCGGTGCAGCTCGTCGGGCGAGAGCGCTGTCGTGGTGTGGCGCCGGCACAGCAGTGTATAGATCTGCTCGCCGTCCGCCACCGACCAGACGCCAGGCTCCTCACGGGCGTGCTCGTTCAGGTACTCGCCCTGGAGCAGCTCCAGCATGCGTTGGTAGCTTGGGTAGACTGCGCGCTCGATGGCTCGCAGCAGGCGGTCGGCGTGGGGCGGCCAAGCCTTGGCCGGCTGGTAGAACACCGAATCCACAGGCGGCGTTTCCAGCAGAGCGCGCAGCTGCCCCACGACGCGCTGCGTGGCCATGCGCGTGGCCGTCCGGCGATCGCGGACGCCGTCGTGAAGGTTGTCGAGATACTGGTCCATGTACGGCGAGAAGGCGTGGTAGCGCGCCACCAGCTGCTGAACGTGCTCGTCGGTGTCCGTTGGGTGCCAGTTCAGCAGCTCCGGCAGCCACACCTGGGGCCCGCCCATCTGATCGACCGCCATCTCGTCCAGCCGGTATGGCAGAGCGGCCAGCCCCTCCTCGGCGGCGAGGCGCAGCATGTCCCAGGTGACGCGCTCGTCAGGCGTGAGCTCGCTGCGGGAGATGCCCTGCAGGCGCTCGAGCACCTCGCGCAGCGCCTGTTCCTCGGCGGCCCGGCCATTCGGCCCCACGTCCGGCAGGCGGTCGTTGTAGCGGTAGTCGCCGAAGAAGGTGGCCATGCGAGGATCGCGCTCCAGCAGGCCCTCCCAGTAGTCGACGGCCAGCCTGTCCAGGTTTTCCGAAGCGCTCATCCAGTCATGGTAGGGAAACGGCCAGGAAGCGCTCGATCATGGCGTTCACCTGATCGGGCACCTCGAGCTGATGGAAGTGCCCGGCGCCAACCGTCTGTCCGAGGCTGAGGCGCGGGCACAGCTCACGCAGGCGGTCCAGATCGGCCATGTGTCCACCTGCCGAAGCGACAGCCAGCAGCGGCACGCTGATGGGCCCGGCCGTGGCGGCCGAAGCGCTGGCGCAAGCCAGGAACTGATTCATGGCCGAGATCAGCACCTGCCGCGGTCCGCTGGTCATGCGCTCGACAATCGAGGCCTTCCGGACCGGGTCGTCGGTGGGCAGGAACATGCTCTCCACGAAGCGGCGCACGGCGTGATCGAAGTTGGGGCCGGTCAGGCGCTCGCAGGCGCGCCGCAGCTGCGCATGGCGATGCGGAGGCATGACGATGGGCGCATCCAGCGCCACCACCGCGGCCGCGCCGTCCGGCGCGCCGGCCAGCAGCTCCAGCGCAACCAGCGCCCCCATGCTGTGGCCGATCAGCACCGGCTTCTCGATGGCGAGCCGACCGCACAGCCAGGCGACGTCCGCGGCGAGACCGGGCATAGTGTATTCCTGTTCCGGCTTGTCGCTGGCGCCGTGGCCGCGCAGGTCGGCCCCCAGCACGCGGTGGCTATGGCTGAAGTGCTCGATCTGGGGCGCCAGGTAGGTGTGGTCGCACGCCCAGCCATGGATGAACACCAGCGCAGGACGGCCATGGCCGGCGTCTTCGTAGGCCAGCCGGACGCCGTCGCGAACGAGGCTGTTCAGCGGGCCCGCTTCTGATTCGACTCGCTCGCCAGCCGCCGCAGCGCCTCCACTTCGGCCCGAAGCTCCCGAACCTGGCGCTGCCAGTAGAGGACGTAGGCGAATAAACCGGCCCAGATCACCAGGAAGGCCGCGAACAGGAACGTCATGCCGCGGCCTCTATGATGCCGGCCGCCAGGTCCTCGATCTCGTGCCGCAGGCTCTCTACGGCCATGCGCTCCCGCAGCAGCCACACGAAGAGCACGGTGAACGTGACCAGGCACAGAACGAGGGTGGCCAGCATCGCGGGTGGCAGGGTGGGGCCGGCCGGGTTGGCCACTGTCGGCTGCGGGTGCAGGGTCCGCCACCACGTCACCGACATGTGGACGATGGGCACGTCGATGAAGCCGACGATCCCGAGGACGGCGGCGTAGCGCGCTGCGCGCACCGTGGTGCGCCCAATTGAGGAGCGCAGCAACAGGTAGGCAACGTAGATGAACCACATCACCAGCGTCGAGGTCAGCCGCGCGTCCCAGGCCCACCACGCGCCCCAGATCGTCTTGCCCCAGATCGAGCCGCTGATCAATACCAGGGTGGTGAAGACGACACCGACTTCGGCCGCCGAGTAGGCCAGCACGTCCCACCTGGTCTTGCCCGTTCGCAGGTAACCGACGCTGCCGACGAGGGTGCAGAAGAAGGCCAGGTACGCCACCCAGGCAAGCGGGACGTGGAAGTAGAAGATCTTCTGCGGCGGTCCTTGTGTCCGCTCCACCGGCGCGTAGAGGAAGATGGCGTACAGGGAGCAGGCCATCAGGATGCCTGTCAGCCAGCCCAGGCGTGTGTTCATTCTTCGGCCACGAACTCGAAGACCGCGAACGACACGGCCAGGAATATAGCGTCGAAGGCGAGGATCAACCCCAGCCAGGGATAGCCACTATCGGAGCTCCCGAACGCCAGCCCAGTGGCCTTGACCGCCCCGATGATGACGGGCACCGATACCGGGAACAGCAGCACGGGGAGGAAGATGTCACGCGCCCGGGTGTTGGCGGCGATGGCCGCGAACAGCGTCCCGACCGCGGCGAAGCCCAGCGTTCCCGCCGCGACGGCCGCCGCGAGCCGGGGAACGTCGGCCGGAAGATCGAACAGGGCGGCGAACAGCACCAGGCTCACGGCCTCGACCGCCAGCATGAAGAGTACCCCGGCGAGCAGCTTGGCCAGGTAGATCGCCCCGCGGTCTACCGGCGCCAGCAGCAGACCCTCCCAGGTGCCGCGGTCCTTCTCCAAGGCGAACGCCCGGTTGAAGCTGAGCACCCCGGCGAAGATGAAGGTCACCCACAGGATGCCCGGCGCAGCCACAGGCATCTCGATGCGGCGCAGGTCGAAGGCGAAGTCGAACACTAGCAGCACCAGCAGGCTGAAGACGATGAGCGAGGCCAGCAGCTCGCGCCGGCGCCATTCGATGAGGAGATCTTTCCAGAGAAGTGCGCCGAGCTGCGCGGCGAAGGAAGCCCGGGGTGGGTGGGCGGGTCTCTTTTCAATGACGGCGTCCACGACAGGCCGCGCCGCCATCACGCCAGCCGTCCATTCATGAGGGTGATTACCCGCCGGCTCACGCTCTCAGCCCACCGAGCGTTATGGCTGCTGAAGATCACCGTCCGTCCGCCCGCACGGAGGAGGCGCTCCAGCACGGTCATGCCTTCGGCGTCGAGGCCTGTGTCGGGCTCGTCCATCAGGAGAATGGTGGGCTCGTGCAGCAGCGCCCGGGCGATCGTCAGCCGCTGCTGCTGTCCCCGGCTGAGCGCCGCCACCCGCGAGCCGCCGCGACCGGCCAGCCCGAATTCCGCGAGCAGCCGCTCGATACGCCTGTCCAGCTCGGGGACGCCGTACAGCTGGCCATAGAAGCGCAGGTCCTCAGCCGCGCTGAGCTCGGGATGAAGGTAGGTCTGGTGTGCAACGAGACCGAGCAGCGCGCGCACCTGCTGGGGCTTGCGCAAGGCATCGATGCCCGCGATCTCCAGCTGGCCGGCCGTCGGCTTATCGAGCGTCGCCAGCATGCGCAACAGCGTTGTCTTGCCGGCGCCGTTCGCGCCCAAGAGCGCGATCGTCTCGCCCGGGGCAACCTCCAGGTCGATGGCCCGCACGGCCGGCACCCGCTCGTACGTCTTGGTAAGGCCGCGGGCTGAGATCACGCCCCGTTGGGGCGGGAGCGCAGCCTGCTGACGGCGTTCTCGATCTCGGCGTCGAGGCGTTGTTCCCGTTCGTTCAGCTGCCGCAGGATGTCCACCGCGCGGCGTTTGGCTTGGGTCTGCAGCGCCTGGTGATCCTCGGGCAGGAGGTTGCCCAGGTCGCGGTCGAAGTCGATGTCGCGAAGATCCTGCATGGCTAGGTCGCGGTGGTTGGCGAGTTCGCCCAGCTCGGCGGGCCCGGCGGCGCTGGCAGGCGCGCGCTTGAGCAGCGGCCACAGGGCGAAGGCGATCGCCAGCCCGGCCGCGATCAGCGCCAGGGCCGCACCCATGCTAGTCCGCTCCCTCGAGCGCCTGCGCCAGCAGCCGCTCGTCCTCTTCAGTCAAGGGCGGCACCGCGGCAGGTAGGGCTGCCGGAGCGCCGCGGCGGGACCAGAGCACCGTCCCCAGGACGGCCAGTCCGGCCAGCACGCCGCCAACCGGCAGCAGCCACACCAGCAAGTTGAGCCCGCGTTTGGGGGGCTGGGTCAGGATCGCCTCGCCATAGCGGTCGACGAAGTACTGGATGATCTGGTCGCGCGTCCAGCCCTCGGCCAGCTTCTCGCGGATAACTTGGCGCATCTGCGCCGCCAGCGTGGAGCCAGAGTAGGCCACGGTGACGTTTTCGCAGACCGGGCATTGCAGCTCGTTGGCGATGGCCAGTGCTTGATCGTCCAGCGCCTGGGTGGAGGGCTGGTTGGTGTAGCTCTGGGCGAAGGCGGCCGCGGGCGCCAACAGCAGGAGCGCCAGGGCGACCACCGCGAGCCTCATACCGTGGCCACCGCCGGCTCGTGCTTCGGGGCGATCACGGCCGGCCGTGCAGCCTGCACGCGGCGCATCTGTGGGTGCGGCCAGGCCGTCACGACCGTGCCGATGACCACGATCACCCCGCCCACCCAGAGCCAGGCCACCATAGGGTTCACGAACAGCAGGAACGTCGCCGCGCTCTGATCGGGCGTCCAGTCGCCCAGGACGACGTACAGGTCTTCGAACGGCGTGCTGCGGATCACGATCTGGCTGGTCGGGTTCTTCTCGTCGCGCGCCCAGACGGACTTGCCGGGGTGAATCACCGTGCCATCGTCCAGCCGAAGGGCGGCGTAGGTCGTGCTCTTCTCGGCGTCGCGAACGGACGCCAGGCCGTTGAACGTCAGCCGGTAATTGCCGATAGCCGCGCTCTGGCCGCGCTCCAGCGACACCTGCCGCTGGAGCTGGTAGAAGTGGGAGCCGACGATGGCCACGGCCACGACCACTACGCCGACGTGCACCAGGTAACCGCCGTAGCGCCGGTTGTGGTGGACGAACAGGTCGGCAAGCGCCCCCAGGGTAGCCTTGCCGGTGACCCGCCGGCGCGCCAGCGTCCCCCGATAGAACTCGAACACGAGCGTGGCGAACACGAACACGCACGCGCCGTAACCGAGCACCGCCCCCGGGTTTCGGATGCCCAGCGCGAGCATCAGCGCGACTGCCGCCGCAGTGGCGGTGACCGGCTTGAGGAAGTTGCGCACGAACAGGCCGCGCGAGGCTCGCCTCCAGGGCAGCAACGGGCCGATGCCCATCGTCACCATGAGCGCCAGGAAGATCGGCCCGTTCACCGCGCCGAAGAACGGCGGCCCGACCGTGATCTTCTCCCCGCGCACGGCCTCGGAGATGATCGGGAACACCGTCCCCCAGAACACGGCGAACGTCACCGCGATCAGCAGCCAGTTGTTGAACAGGAAGCTCGCCTCACGCGACGCCAGCGATTCGAAATGCGCCTCGCCCTGCAGCCGCGGGAGTCGCCACAGCAGCAGCCCGATGGAGGTGGCGATGGTCAGGCCCAGCCAGCCGAAGAAGAACGGCCCGATGCTCGACAGGGCAAAGGCGTGGACCGAGGTCAGGATGCCGCTGCGCACGATGAACGTCCCGAAAATGGCCAGCAGGTAGGCCAGCATGAGCAGTGTAAGGTTCCAGACCTTCAGCATGCCCCGCCGCTCCTGGACCATGACCGAGTGCAGGAAGGCCGTGCCGGCCAGCCAGGGCATGAAGGCGGCGTTCTCAACGGGGTCCCAGCCCCAATAGCCGCCCCAGCCCAGCACGTGGTAGGCCCACCAGGCACCCAGCAGCAAGCCGATGCTCTGGATGCAGAACGCCGCCAGCGACCATCGCCGTACGGTTCGGAGCCACGTGAAATCGAGCCGGCCGGAGATCAGGGCTGCCATGGCGAACGCGAACGGGATCGACCAGCTCATGTAGCCCATCAGCATCATGGGCGGATGGATGAGCATGCCCTTGTCCTGGAGGACGGGGTTGAGGCCGTTCCCGTTGTCGAGATGGAACGGCAGCGTGGCAAACGGGCTCTGGATGAACGCCAGCAGGAAGAGGAAGAAGGCTTCCATGGCGCACAGCACGCCGACGACGTAGGGCATGAGCTGGCGGTTGGCCCTCCAGCTCAGCCAGACGACCAGCGCCGAGAAGATGGCCAGCGTCCAGCACCAGTACAGCAGCGAGCCCTGCTGGCCGCTGTAGAAGGCGGCGATAACGTAAGCCGGCGGCATCTCGTTGCTGGAGTGCTCGGCGACGTAAGCCAGCTCGTAGTTGTGGCTCAGAAAGCCGGCGATGAGCGTCAGGCTGGCCAGAGTGATCAGCCCGAACATGCCCAGCAGGGCATTGCGGGCGCTAAGCGCCACCTCCGGCAAGCGCGTGCCCACTCCCGCGGCGACCGTGCCATAGCAGGCCAGCACAAAAGCCGCGACCAGCGCAATTGCGCCCAGCTCAGCCATGGCTACTTCGGGGCCTGGACCGCATCCTCGTAACGCGAGGGGCATTGGGCCAGCAGGTTGTCCGCCTGGAACGTCCCCTCCGGCGTGTACTTGCCCTGCACCACAACCTGGATGCCCGGCCCGAAGATGTCCGGCACGGCCCCGCCCTTGTACACCACCGGCAGCTTGCCGCTGCCGTCCTCAGCCGTGAACTTGAGCGTGCCCGTGCGCGCATCACGCTCGATGCTTCCGCCATCCACGACGCCGGCCACGCGCACGTTCTGGCTGTACACCGCCGGCACGCGCGCCTGCAGCTCGCCCACGGTCAGGTAGTACTCAGCAGAGCTGGAAACACTGTTGAAGATCAGGTACCCGAGCGCTACTGCCAGCACCAGGCCGGCGACGACGAACTTCAGCTTGGCGCTCATCACGAGTCGAGCAGCCGCTGCAGATATTGATCCAGCCGGGCGCTGCCGGCCGAGCCCACGAATGGCCCGACGAAGCGGTCCACCAGCACGCCGGAGCGGTCCACGAAGAACGTCTCCGGGACGCCGTAGACGCCGTAGTCGATGGCGATCCTTCCGTCCTGATCGATGCCGTTGATCCAGGCCAGGGCCCCTTCGGAGCGCGCGAACGCCAGCGCGGCGTCGTCCTTATCCCAGATGGCCACACCCACGAACTGGACGCCGCTGTCCTTGTATTTGGCCCAGGCCTCGCGCAGCACCGGCGCTTCATCCTTGCAGGGCACGCACCACGAGCCCCAGAAGTTGATCATCACCGGCTTGCCGCGCAGGCTGGCCAGCGACGTCGAGTTCCCGTCGAGGGTGCGGTAGCTGAACTCCGGCGCCGGCTTGCCGAGGAGCGCGCTCGTCCGGCCGGCGCTGGCGCCGTGCAGCAGCACATAACCGAGCACCGCCAGCAAGCCGGCGACGAGCGCCGCCACGGGCGCTATCAGCAGGAAGGGCCGCCGGGGCGCAACGGCCGCCGGGGGGACGGCAGCAGCCAAGATCTCTCCTTTTAGACGACGCCCTCAAGTATAGGTTTGGGCCGCGCTCGGCAGCCTCAGGTCCGGACCCTAGATCGACTTCAGGTACTCGACCAGATCGGCCTTCTGCTGCTGGCTCAGCCCCAACTTCTGGAAGCCGTCGTAATGGTCGACCACGTCCATCAAGGTGGCGAACCGGCCGTCGTGATAAAAGCCGCCCTTCTGGTGCGACCACAGGCCCCGCAGTGGCGTGGTTCGATAGCGCCGGTCGGGCGAGCGGTCGGCCTGGAACGAATCGATACCGATCTCCTCGGGCTTGTGCATGTCCCATCCTGGCTCTGTGAACAACGGCGGAACGTGGCAGCTCGAGCAGTTCGCCTGGCCGTTGAAGACGGCTTTGCCTCGCTCCGCGGCCGCGGCGTCGAAGCTGCCCTCCGGCGGCGTAGGCGCCGGAAGCGCCAGCTGGTAGAAGTGCAGGGCGGCCAACTTGGACGTAATCCGGTCGTCGGCGTTCCGCACGTTGGCGAAACCGGCCCGGGCCGCAATCGGGAACCGCTCGCGGTCGTTGAGTCTCGGATCGAAGAACACGCCGCTGCCGTGCATCTCCAGGTTGGCCACGAAGGCGTTCCAGTAGGTCACCGAGCCCCAGCCCTCGAACGTGTGCAGGTTCACGCCGGCCAGCCCGAAGGCGGGCGGAATGAGCGTGGCGGCCGACTGGCCATCCGGCCGGAAGGCCTTGCCGTCCAGGAACAGCTCGGCGTCGAACTTCCCGGGCCCCCAGCTCTGCAGCACCTTACGCGTAACGGAGTCGTCCACGCCCAGCAGCCTGTCGACCGCTGACAGATCGGGCGACAGGTTGACGATGGCGCCCACGTTGAGATCGCGGTTGGGCACCCCGTCGCGGCGATGTCCGATGCCCGGCGCGAACGCGTCGTCCACCGTGGAGTGACACAGCGCGCACTGGATGCCCAGCGACTGCAGGCTGCCGTCGGAATTGAACAAGCCCGTAACCCCCACCACCGCGTTCAGCTTCAGCAGGGCGAGGGTCGTCGCGGGGTCGTCCAGGTCGATCTTGCCGGCCGTCACTGCCGCCACCACGTCGGCCGGGAGGGCATCCTGGTCGACTTTCAGGCCGACCGACAGCGCCGTTTTGGGACTGACACCCGGGCCCACGCCGCCGAACTTGGCGCCCTCAATGGCCTGGTGCAGCTTCAGCGTGCCGCCCCAGAAGGCTTCGCTGCCGAAGGTGTCGAACCGGAACGTCTGCCGGCCTTCGGTGACCATGCGCGCGGCGTTGGCCATGGCGGGATCAGCCGGCGGGCCCTGCTGCGCCCACGCGACGCCGGTCACGCCGATAAGGGTCACGGCGATTGCCTCGGCGATGAGGGCTGGGGTGTGGCGAAGCCGTGTAAAACGCATACGTATCACTCCTGCAACCGTGTGCTGGTGTCTCCACGCTAGTGGGTGTGCAAGCGCCCGTCATGACCACATCGGGTAGTCGTTGCTGGCAAATTGGGCCGCGGCTTACCCGTTCGGGTAAGGCGGCCGCCTCAGATCAGCTTGTGATCGAGGGCGCGGCGCACGGCGGCGCTGCGGGAGGATACGCCCAGCTTGGCGTAGATCGAGCGCAGGTGCATGTTCACGGTGTACGGGCTGATGATCAGGCGCTGAGCCGCCTCGGCATTGGTCAGGCCGTCGGCCACAAGGCGCAACACGTCGAGCTCGCGCGAGGTGAGCTCTTCCGCCAAGATCGGTTCGGGAAAAGGGCACTCGGCGCACCTGGCCAGCGCGGCGGCGAGATCGCCTTCCGCCTTGACCCGCAGCTTCTGCTCTCGCGCGTAGGCGCCGGTCATCTCGGTGAGCATGCAGTGCGCTCGCGCCTCGGCGTCGCGCGCCAGTTGCGCATCTCGCTGCGCCGTCTCGAGTTGGTCGTAAACTCGTCGGAGCAGCGTGCTCAGCACCGTCACGACCGCGGCCGCCGCCAGGAAGAACGCCAGCTGAGCGCCGGGCGAGTCCGGCCGGTCGGGCAAGGCCGAGAGATACACCGCGCCGGCCCCGCTGAGGCCAAGCGCCAGGAGCGCCGGACCCAGGCCGGCGAAGCCGGCGCAAACCGCGACGGCAGGGACGAACGGCATGAACGGTATGGGCTTGAACTCCTGGTAGAAGCCGAGCCCCAGAAGGAGGCAGATCCCGACGCTGAGCGGCGCGACGCCGTAGCGCGCCAGCGTCCAACCACTGACGGGCAGGCGCCGGCGCGGCGAGATGGCTGCGCTGTCAAGCACGGGCCGGCTGCCCAACGCGTGTACCTGAGACGTGTGCCCTCCCTCAGCGGATCGTCGGCCCGCAGTTACGCCGGCCGGGTGAGGCGGGCGGCTCAGCTGCAGCAGGGTGGCCTGCCCTCGCCCGAAGCGCCGCTCCGCGACGACCTCGAACTCCCCGGCCGGGATCAGCGGCAGCCCGCGGAGGCCGAAGGCGCCGAGTGTGGGCGCGATAGGGCCGAAAACCGCACCGGAACCAGGAACAGAAGCGCCCGTCGGCTGGGTTCAGCCGGTAGGAGAACGGCAGGGAACGAGCCGCAGCTCGAGGTCGAGATCGCGCTCCGGATAGCCGGCGGATACAACCAGCCCGCGTAGCCCCAGGCGAGATGGCCGGTGCCCAGGCTGACGGCCTGCGAATGCTTGGCGCCGCTGCCGACGGTCCAGAAGGCGTCGGCTTCGGTAGTCAGCGCCAGCGCGGCGTAGATTGCCCCGACCAGGCCAGCGGTGAGCGCCAGCCGGGCTGGGATTTTCGGACCTAGGCTAAGGCTAGTGAGCGCAGCCGCACGAGCCGCCGCAGCAGCCGCCGCCAAAGGACGGCATCGACGCTGATCCGCCGCTTTCGGTTCCGCCCGCCGCCTCAATGCCGCCGATACGCGCGAACGTAGTGATCGTTCGGTTCACGCGCTTTGTGCTGCCGCAGCTGGCGCACTCCACCGGCTCGTTCGCCGCCGCCATGCTGCGCAGGGCCTCGAACGTGGTGTGGCAGTCGCTGCAGTAGTACTCGTAGACAGGCATGACGTGCTTACTGTATCAAGCCGGCGGAAACGTCGCCCGGAACAGCCTGTCTGCCGTCGCGGCGTCTCCGCCGAGGGCGCGGCCGACGCGACGGTAGAACTCGCCCGACTCCGTCTTGAGGAATGGCTCCAGCAGCTCGTCCAGTGCCGAGCCGAGCTTGGGAACCACGCTGCTTCGAAACCGGTCCAGGCTCGCTTTCTGGGGAAAGTCGTACTCGGGCGAGGGCGCCAGGTCGAGCCGGGCCAGCAGCTTGAGCGCGCGGTCGGCCGTGTAGCCCTCCTGGATCGGCCGGCGATAGGGCAGGTAGCAGCTGGTGTTCAGAAGCTGATCGGCGTTCCGCCGGCTCAGGAGGATGAGGCCTTTCTCGAAGTAGGCGGTCGTGCCGTCGCTGGACTTCACTCCGTTTGGATAGGACTTGAGCTCAGGCGCGACGTTGTAGAGGCCGATCACGTAGCGGAAGAACAGATCGACGACCGACTGCTTGCTCGTGGGGACGAGGCCGTCGTTTACGTAGAGGGTGTCGCCGCGGATATCCAGCAGCCATGCCTCGGACGTCGAGCGGATATCGGCGGCATCCTCGCAGTAGGACGCGGACTTCGAGCTGTAATCATCCGCCGCGAGCGTCACAACCTGCTGTCGCAGCTTGGCTTCGTCGACCGGCGTTTGGCGGACAAAGTAGGCGATGGCCTCGTCGAGGATCTGCGCCCTGATCTCCTCCGCTTTGACGGCGGACGCCTGCCACGCCAGCAGCCGCTCCTTGGTCGGGTTTGGCTGGGCAATGGGAGCCTCGGCGGACAGGGCGGATGCGCGCGGCGAGGGCGCTGCGGGCTTCGGCGCCATTCGCTCCGAGATCAGTGCCCCGCCGACTGCCGCGGCAACTACCAGCAGGCCCGCTCCGAGACCGATCCCGAACGCCCTCGTCCAACGCACTGCCCCAGGTTGTAGCCGCTACGTTCCCGGCCGTCAATTTTCGGGGACGCACCACCCCTTAGACTGGCTGAGATGGACCACATCGCCGACCGGGCGCTGAACCAGGCTCAGGTCGCCGGCGCGACGTATGCCGACGTGCGGGTCGTCAACCAGCAGGCAGAGGTTATCGCCATCAAGGACGGCAAAGTTGAAGCCTTCGCCCGATCCAGCAACGAGGGCTTCGGCGTGCGGGTGATCGCCGATGGCGCGTGGGGCTTCGCCTCGAGCAACCAGCTCACAGCCGTTGAGGCCGATCGTGTTGCCGCGCTGGCGGTGAGCGTCGCCAGAGCCAGCGCCCGCACCAAGAGGAGCGACATCCGTCTGGCCGAGGCACAGCCGGTGAAGGCGAGCTACGCCACCCCGATCCGCACGAACCCGCTGGAGGATGTGAGCGTCGAGCAGAAGCTCGAGCTGCTGCTGGCCTGCGACGCGGCCATGCGGCGGGTGAAGGGCCTGACCGTGGCCGAGTCGAGCCTCGAAGCAGCCGTCGAGGACAAGCTGTTCGCCAGCACCGAGGGCAGCCGCATCGAGCAGCGCATCGTGACCTGCGGCGGCGGCATCGAGGCAACCGCCGTTACACCGGACGAGGTTCAGACGCGGTCCTATCCGAACAGCTTCGGCCGGCAGGCGGCGACCGCGGGCTGGGAGTTCATAGAGAGCCTGCAGCTGGCCGAGAATGCCGAGCGCGTGGCGTCCGAAGCCGTCGAGCTGCTGTCGGCCAAGCAGTGCCCGTCGACCGTGACCACGCTCATCCTCGACGGGACGCAGCTGGCGCTGCAGGTCCACGAGTCGTGTGGCCATGCCATTGAGCTGGACCGGGTGTTTGGCATGGAGGCGGCCTATGCGGGGACCAGCTTCCTGACCACTGACAAGCTCGGTCGCTTCCGCTATGGCTCGGATCTGGTCAACATCTTCGCCGACGCCACCGTGCCTGGCGGCCTCGGCACGTTTGGCTATGACGACGAGGGTGTGCCGGCCCAGCGGACAGGCATCGTGCGGGACGGCATATTCGTGGGCTACATGAGCTCGCGGGAGACGGCGCCGCTCATCGGCCAGACCAGCAGCGGCACGATGCGCGCGGATGGTTGGAACCGCATCCCGCTGATCCGCATGACCAACGTCAACCTGGAGCCAGGCACCTGGGTGCTGGACGACCTCATCGCCGATACGGACGACGGCATCCTGATGGCGGTCAACAAGAGCTGGAGCATCGACGACAAGCGGCTGAACTTCCAATTCGGGACGGAGCTGGCCTGGGAGATCAGGAACGGGAAGCGCGGCGCGCTGTTGAAGAACGCCACCTACACGGGCATCACGCCTCAGTTCTGGGCGTCATGCGACGCCATCTGCAACCGCGACCACTGGCAGCTATGGGGCACCACCAACTGCGGCAAGGGCCAGCCCAGCCAGACGATGTACGTGGGTCACGGCGTGGCTCCGGCGCGCTTCCGCGATGTACGAGTCGGGGTCGCCTGAAGCCGAAATGTTAGGCGAAAAACATGTCAGGACCCTTTTGGAAGGGGCTCTGCATGCTTGTAAGGACGCAGATCAGGCCGAAGTGCTTCTCAGCACCTCCGACGAGGCACTGACGCGGTTCGCCAACAACACCATTCACCAGAACGTCGTCGAGCGCAACTCTATGCTGCGCGTGCGCGCGGTCATCGACAAGCGTATCGGCGTGGCTACCGCGAACTCCCTGGAAGCCAGGGCGGTTAGGGATGCCGGCGAGGCGGCCTGCACCATCGCCCGCTTCTCCGAGGAGAACGCCGACTTCCAATCCCTGCCCGCGCCCGCCGGCCCCATGCAGCCCATGAACGCCGCCTTCTCCGAGGAGACCGCCGCGACCAGCCCCGAGCAGCGCGCCATGGCGGTTCAGACTGTGATCCGCCGCGCCGAAGCCGGTAAGCTGGTGGCCGCCGGCGCCTACGGCACGTCGTGCGAGGAGATCGCCGTCGCCAACAGTCTGGGCGTGTTCGCCTACCAGCCCCTGACCGCGGCTGAGATCGCGACCGTCGTCATGGGGGAGACCAGCTCGGGCTACGGCGATCGCGCCGCCACCAATGCATCGGACATCGACTTCGATGCCCTGGCCGAGGAGGCCTGCGGTCGCGCCGCACGCAGCGCCAGCCCGCGCGAGCTCGAGCCCGGCGACTACGAAGTCGTCCTGGAGCCGTATGCCGTGGCCGAGATGCTGGAGTACCTCGCATACATCGGCTTCGGAGCCATGGCGCTCCAGGAGGGCCGCAGCTTCATGGCGGAGCGCATGGGCCAAAAGGTGACGGGCGAAGCCATCACCATCACGGACGACGGCCTGGATCCGGCTTGCTTCCCGCTGCCGTTTGACTTCGAAGGCGTGGCCCGGCGGCAAGTGCCGCTCATCGAAAACGGCATTGCTACAGCCGTGGTCTACGACAGCTACACTGCTGCCCGACAGGGCGTGCCGAACACCGGCCACGCACTGCTGGCACCCAACCCGATGGGTCCGCTGCCGGGACACCTTCACCTCATGCCCGGCGACAAGAGCCTGGAGGAGCTGGTGGGCAGCCTCGAGCGCGGGCTGTGGATCTCGCGGTTCCACTACGTAAACGTTCTGCGGCCGCTGGAGACGATCCTCACGGGCATGACGCGCGACGGGGTGTGGCTGGTCGAAAAGGGCCAGGTCAAGCACGCCGTCAAGAACCTGCGCTTCACGCAGAGCGTGCTCGAGGCGCTGGACACGGTTCAGGGCATCGGCCGTGAGCCGAAGCTCGAGCGCAGTGGCTTCGGCGGCTGCCTGGTGCCGGCCCTGAAGCTGGGCCGGTTCGCGTTCACCGGGAAGACAGACTTCTAAGTGTAGGTGACGGTCAGGACAACGACGAACAGGGCCAGGAGAAGCGTAACTGCGCCTCCGCCAGGCTGACCGCGCGGAAGCTCAGCCTCGAGAGCCGTAAGGTTTACGGGGTGCAGAATGCTCGCCGCCATTCGCTCGGATCAACGAAGGCGAACCTGAGCCGATACGGGCCTTAGCGCGCGATTCCGAACGCCAGGCCGGCCAGCGCTGGGTCGTCAGTCGCCTTCATGCGGTCACGCACCGAGCGCAGGAGGTTGCCTGCCGCGGTTTGGCCCCAGAACCAGCGGTTCATGTCCTGGAAGTCCGCCCCCGGCTTCTGGTGCAGCCGGGCCTCAAAGTAGAACGCCCGGAGGTCGTCGCAGGCATATCGGGCGAACTGCGGAATCGACATCTCGCGTGGGCGCTCCGGCATGTCGGCGTCCTCCTCTCCCCGCGCGAACGCCTCCAGGAAGCGCACCAGGCCGCGGAACTTGCGCTCGTGCACGCCGGTGAGCCCCACCGTCGTGCGCCCGCCGTGCCCGTCTACCCACTGCTCGTAATGCGCGCGCAGGGAGGTGACCTCGAACGCCACGTCGTCCTTACGGCTCGAAGCAGCTACGTCCGAGGCCTGGGGCAGGTTGACGTCCTGGGCCGCGAATGGATCTTCGGGGAAGTCCTCGAGCACCGGTCCGCCGGGCCGCTCCAGCAGCGCCAGCGCCGCCCGTATGACGCACAGCTGGAGGTCCGGATCCTCAGGCGCGCCAAGCGGGTAGCCGAACGGAAATGGCACGAACAGGGCCCGCGGCGGCTTCACCTGCTCCGTGTGCTCGCGCACCAGGCTGATCGATGTCGTAGCCACGCCTGCTTGTTCGATCTCTCGGGCGATCACACCCACGGTGTGTGTGCAGAACGGTCAGGCGCCCGTCAAGAGCACGGCGTCCACACCCTCGGCCTTGAGCCGGCGCCCGACTTCGGGACCGGTTTCGTCCATCAGCCGGTCGTACTTTGTTTGGGCGCCCATGAAGCTGTAGTGGTTGGGTCCGAGCCCGCCGATCTCGCCGCGCTCGGCCATCTCGCGTAAGCGGTCGAGGGGCAGCACCAGATTGAGGTCGCGGATGACGCCCGAGCGGTCGAAGCCAATGCTGCTGTGGCTGAGCAGGATGTCCTTGGCCGGTGCATTCGAGGGGATGGCACGGTACGTCTGCTCGCCGCCTTTGAAGGGCGTGTCGCCGCGGAGGTGTACGCCCGCCGTGGTCACCAGCGCCAGGCGCATGCTGGCCACGGGTTTAGCGGGCCAAACCCAAGGCGCATCGTCGTACACCAGCACGTTGTGCGTGATCAGGCGGTTGCACTGCAGCTCGGAGAGGCGATCCAGGCGGGGCATGGAACGCAGTCTACTCCTGCAGTGGTACTTTGGACGTACAACCCTACGAACGGAGGCTCGGCATTGAGCGACTTCCTCGGGCGAGATCAATCACCCCTTACGCCCGAACAATGGCAGACCCTCGACGACGCGGTCGTCGGTGTCGCCCGCCGGACACTGGTAGGCCGCCGTCTACTGAGTGTGTACGGCCCGCTCGGACCTGGCTACCAGGTGGCCCCCAACGACCGTTTCAGCGGGCGCTCCATCGGCGCCATCGACATGGCCGGCGAGATCGACTGCGACGAGGTGACGCCTCTCGGCCGGGTCTACCTGCCGCTGCCCATCCTGCACAAGGACTTCATGATCCACTGGCGCGACTTGGAGGAGGCCTCGCAGACGGGTATGCCGATCGACAGCGGAGCGGCCGCTTCGGCGGCCGCCTACTGTGCCCGCCTCGAAGACGAAGTCATTTTCAACGGCCATCAGGACATGGGTTACGACGGACTGCGAAATGTTGCCGACCGGCTGACGGTGGCCCAGTCAGACTGGTCCCTCATGGGCAACGCCTTCCGCGACGTGACCGCGGCTGTCGAGCAGCTGTCGGCGCGGGGCCATCCCGGTCCGTTCGCGGTCGCCGTGAGCCCCAACATGCTGGTGGCCATGAATCGGATGTTCGAGAACACCGGCGTGCTGGAGATCGACCAGGTGCGGAAGCTGGCCACGGCTGGTGTGTACGTCACCCCGGTGCTGCCCGATCCGGCAGTGGTGGTCATCGCCACGGGCCCTGAGAACCTCGACCTGGTCCTGGGCTTGGACATGACCGTGGCTTTCCTCACCACCGACAAGATGAACCACCACTTCCGGGTGCTGGAGACGCTGGTCCTGCGGATTAAGCGGCCCGACGCCATCTGCACCATCGAAGGCGCCGCTGCGCCGGCCGGCAGGAGGACGCGCTGATGCCCCAGACGGATCCCTTCACCTACAACGTGCCGCGCAAGATGTCGGACGCCGAGCTGGCGCGCGCGCTGCGTCTGGACGCGGCCGCCGAGCTCGACGCCATGAACCTGTACGAAGCCCACATCGAGGCGACCGACAACGAGGACGCCAAGAAGCTGCTGCGCTTCATCGCCAAGGACGAGAAGGAGCACTACGCCCTCTTCCACGAGCTGATCCGGCGGCTCGACCCGCAGCAGGCGGAGGAGATGGAGGGCATCGGCGCCAAGCTGGATCTGATCCTGGCGACTCCCAGCGGAACGGAGGCGTCGGAGGAGGAGTTCGAGGCTGCAGGATCAAGTGAGGGGGGCGACCTGGACAGGCTTATAGAGGATCGCGAGCGCTTGCGGCGCCCGACGGTCGGCTCGCTGTTCGGGGAATTGCAGTCGTAGTTTCTTTCCGCTGTTAAGGGGACAGGGGGGTCGAAGGCCGCTAGGCTTGCGCCGTGCGCGTGGGTATCGATTGCCGCATCGCGGCCTATACACGCGGCGGAACGGCGGTGTATGTGCGCCGGCTGGTGCAAGCCCTGGTCCAACTGGCGCCCCAGGAGCTGCTCGTCCTGGAGGCCGCCCGCGCACGTGAGCGAATCGCGGCGGGCAGCTTCAGCGCCAGGCTGTTCACCCCGAGCCACCACCGCTGGGAGCAGCTCCTGCTGCCGCTGGAGCTGCTGCCGCGGAACATCGACGTCCTTCACTCCCCGGACTACATCCCGCCTTTCGTGCGCCGCTGCCGCTCGGTGATCACCGTGCACGACCTGGCCTTCGTGCGCTGGCCGGAGTTCCTCACGCCGGCCAGCCGCGCGTACTTCAACGGCCACATCAGGCGCGCCGTCAGCAGCGCCGACGCCATCATCGCCGTTTCACAGGCGACCAAGCACGACCTGCTGGAGCTGCTGGAGGTGCCTGCCGAGAAGGTGCGCGTCATCTATGAGGCGCCCGGTTTCCAGGCGGCGCCAGGTCAAGCCCGCGAAGACTACGTCCTGTTCGCGGGCACGTTCGAGCCCCGCAAGAATCTGGTGCGACTGATTGAGGCTTTTGCGCACGTGAAGCAGCGCGGCTACACAGGGAAGCTGGTCCTCGCGGGGGAGCCAGGCTGGCTGGCCGAGCCCATCCTCGAATCTGTGCAGCGCCACAGCCAGTTCGTGGAGGTGCGCCAGTTTGAGCCAGCTCTCTACGCGCGAGCGAAGCTCCTAGCCTTGCCGAGCCTGTACGAGGGCTTTGGCCTGCCCGTCCTGGAGGCCATGGCGAGTGGCACCCCCGTACTGACCTCCAACCTGTCCTCGCTGCCCGAGATCGCCGGCGACGCCGCCCTGCTGGTTGATCCGAAAGAGGTCGAGGCCATCGCCGAGGGCATGTGGCGCGTCTTGACCGACGGGGCGCTCGCGGCGGAGCTGAGCCGGAAGGGGCTGGCCAGGGCCGCGGAGTTCTCTTGGCAGCGTGCCGCCAGGCAGACGCTCGACGTTTATCATTCGCTCGCTTGAGCCGGGTCCTGTTCCTCACGCCTCAGCTCCCCTTTCCGCCGCACCAGGGAGCGGCCATCCGGAACCTCAACCTCATCAAGATCGCCGCCGAGCGCCATGAGGTCGCCGTCTACTCGTTCGTCCGCTCGCCGGAGGAGAACGCTGGCATCGGGCAGCTGCGGGAGTGGGCTTCGGAGGTCCGGACATTCGATGCGCCAAGACGCTCGCTGGCCGAACGCGCCCTCCTAACGGCCTTTGCCGGTACGCCGGACATGGCTCACCGGCTCCATTCCGGCGAGTTCGCCCAAGCGGTGGCCAAGGCGCCGGCCGACGTGGTCCAGGCCGAGGGCATCGAGATGGCCCAGTACCTGGATCACGCCACAGGCTGGACGGTCTTCGACTGCCACAACGCCGAATGGATGCTCCAGCGGCGAACCTGCACGCTCGATTTGGGACGCGGCCGGGCTGTCGGCGCCGCCTACTCCCTGGCCCAGTGGCTGAAGCTGCGCGCTTACGAGCGCCGAGCCTGCCAGCGCTCCGACGCGCTGATCGCCGTCTCCGACGAGGACCGCCAGGCTCTGCTCGACCTCGATCCCAACCTGCAGATCGAGGTCCTGCCCAATGGCATCGACGCCTCGGCGTTCACACCCTCCGAGTTCCCGCCGCAGCCCAACACCTTCCTGTTCACCGGGACCCTCGATTTCCGCCCGAACATCGACGCCGTTTTGTGGCTCGCGGACGAAGTCTGGCCGCTCATTCGCCGCCAGCTGCCCTGCGCCGAGCTGACGCTGGCCGGGCGCGCGCCGGTGCCGGTAGTTCAGCGACTCGACGGTCGGGACGGCATCCGGGTGGCCGCCAGCCCTCCCGCCATGAGGCCCCACTTCGCCCAAAGCTCCGTCTACCTGGCGCCGATTCGGGCCGGGGGAGGCTCGCGGTTCAAGCTGCTTGAAGCCATGTCCTGCGGCTTGGGCATCGTGTCCACGACCATTGGCGCTGAAGGCCTCGCCGTTCAGGATGGGGTTCATCTTCGCCTGGCCGATACGCCCGGCCAGCTCGCCGAGGCCGCCGTCGAGCTTGCTGGCGACCAGGCGCAGCGGGAGCGGCTCGGCGGCGCCGCCCGCCGGCTGGTGCTGGAACGTTACGACTGGCCGGTTCTCGCGCCCACATTGCACCGCGTATACGACGCGCTCCTGGCGCCACCGACCGAGCCAGTGTCGGTTGTACTCACCGTCCTGAACGAGGCGCAAACCATTGGGCCGGTGCTCGACGATCTGCTGGCCCAGGATCGCCGCCCCGACGAGATCGTGGTCGTCGACGGCGGCTCGCGCGATGGCACGCCGGACGTGGTGCGCCGCTATGGCGAACCGGTTCGCCTGATCGAAGCGCCCGGCGCCAACATCTCGCAGGGCCGCAATCGCGGCCTCTCGAAGACGCGGCACGAGATCGTCGCGGTCGCCGACGCCGGCGTGCGTCTGAAGCCTGACTGGCTGCGTCGCATCACCCAGCCGCTGCAGGCCGGTAAGGCTGATGTTGTGGCAGGCTTCTTCGAACCCGATCCGCGCACCCCGTTCGAGACAGCCATGAGCGCCACGGTACTGCCCGCGCTGGATGACATCGACGCTCGGAAGTTCCTGCCATCGAGCCGTTCGCTGGCTCTTCGCAAGGACGCCTGGCGGCGCGCCGGCGGCTACCCGGAGTGGCTGGATTACTGCGAGGACGTGGTCTTCGACATCACCATCCGCGCGGACACCGGCCTGCGGATGGCCTTCGCGCCGCGCGCCGCGGCGCGGTTCCGCCCGCGCTCGAGCTTCCTCGCCTTCTTCCGCCAGTACTATCGTTACGCCCGCGGCGACGGCAAGGCCGACCTGTGGCGCGGCCGCCACGCTCTGCGTTACGCCGCGTACGCCCACCTGCTGGCCACGATCGCCTGCCTGCTGAGCCCCTCGGCTCGCCTCCGGCGGAAAGCCGTGGTTTACCTCACCTCGTCGACGCTGTTGGGCAGCGCAGCCTATCTGCGCCGGCCGGTTCAGCGCCTGCTGAGGCTCGGCCGCGGCGCGTCCGCCGGCGAGTGGGCCTGCATGCTGGCGCTGGTCCCGGCCATCAGGCTGGTGGGCGACGTGGCCAAGATGCTCGGGTATCCGGCGGGCTGGTGGTGGCGGCTGCGGAAGAAGCCGCCGGAGTGGCGGCGGTGATCGATCTCACCGTCGTGGTCGTCAACTACAACGTTCGCGACCTGCTGCGCGACTGTCTGCGCTCGCTCCAGGCCAGCCGCTGCCGCTTCCGCTTCGAGGTCATCGTCGTTGACAACTGCTCGACCGACGGCAGCGCGGGCATGGTCCGGACAGAGTTCCCGAACGTGCGGCTGATCGAAAGCCCCAGAAACGATGGATTCGCCGCGGCCAACAATCGGGGCATCCGCGCCGCGCCCTCGTCGCGTTATGTCATGCTTCTGAATCCGGATACTGTCGTCCCGCCGGATGGCCTGGAGCGACTGATGGAGTTCATGGACGCGCATCCCGAGGCCGGCGTTGTGGGCCCCAAGCTGGTGAAGGGCGATGGCAGTCTCGATCTGGCCTGCCGGCGCAGCTTCCCCAACCCGCGCATCGCCTTCTACCACGCCTTCGGCCTGGACAAGCTCTTCCCCAGGAGCCGCGAGTTCGCACAGTACAACCTCACCTACCTAGATGAGGACGAGCTCACAGAGCTGGACTGCGTAGTCGGCGCCGCGATGCTGGTCCGCCGCGAGGCCATCGACCAGGCCGGCCTGCTGGACGAGAGCTTCTTCATGTATGGGGAGGATCTCGACTGGGCGTACCGCATTCGCGAGCGGGGCTGGAAGGTTTTTTATAATCCCGGCGTCGTTATCACCCACTACAAGGGCCAGAGCAGCCGCCAACGCAGCATACACTCCATCCTGGCCTTCTACGACGCGATGGTCACTTTCCACCGCAAGCACTACGCCGGCCGCACGCCGCAGCCCGTGAATTGGGCCATCATGCTGGGCATCGGCGTACGCTGCGCGATAGCGCTGGCGGCCAACCTGTTCAAGCCGCGCGTCGCTCATCCTGCCCAATGAAGCGATCCCGGTTCGCCGCCTTCGAGATCCTGGCGCTGCTGATCGTCGATAGCGCGGCCACTTTGGCGGCGTACCTCATTGCCTACCGCTTGCGATTCCAGACTGACATCATCCCGTTCGTCCGGCTGCCCTCGCCTCTGGCGCAGTACGGCACAGCGGCGGTCGTGATCGGCTGTTTCCTCGTGGCCTTCGCGATGAACGGGCTCTACAGCCGGCGGCCCAGCCGCAACCTGGTCGATGAGGCCATCCGCGTCATTGCCGGCGTTTCCGTGGGCACGCTGTTCGCCGTTGCCGTCATCTCCTTCGCCTTGCTCGGGATCCTCGAAGTATCGCGGCTGATGGTTATCTACGACTGGTTCCTGTCGGTGCTGCTGGTCAGCCTGGGACGGGCCCTGGTGGCGCTGATCGAGACCACGCTGCGACGCCACGGCATTGGCAACAAGCGCATCCTGATCGTTGGCAGCGGGTCACCGGCGCATATCGTGCTGGACAAGATCCGGCGTTCCCCGGAGCTGGGCTACACGGTTATCGGCTTCCTGGACGAGTATGGGCTGCCCGGCTTCTCGTCCGAGCTGCCCATCCTGGGCACGATCCGTGATGTCGCCTCGGTGGTGCGCACCAATGGCGTCGACGAGGTCATCGTGGCCTTGAGCCGATCCAGCTCCGAAGCCGTGCTGGAGATCATGGACCTCCTCGACGACTCGGAAGTCGAGGTCAAGGTCCTACCCGACGTGGCGCAGATGGTTACGCAGGACGCCGGGATCGACGACCTCAACGGCCTGCCGCTCGTCGCCGTGCGCCAGAGCCGGCTGCGCGGCAAGAACGTCGTCATCAAGCGGGCCATGGACGTGGCCGTGAGCACGCTGGTCCTGATCTTCTGCTCGCCCTTCCTGGCGCTGATCTCGCTGCTGGTGAAGCTGGACTCACCCGGGCCGGTGTTCTACATCCAGGAGCGCGTCGGTAAGGACGGCAAGGTTTTCCCCTGCATCAAGTTCCGTTCTATGGTGGCCAATGCCGAGTTGGAGACGGGGCCGGTGTGGGCGCACCCTCAAGACGACCGCCGGACGCGCATCGGCAGGCTGCTGAGGCGCTTCTCGCTGGACGAGTTCCCGCAGTTCGTGAACGTCCTGCTGGGGCATATGAGCGTCGTCGGGCCCCGGCCCGAGCGGCCGGTGTTCGTGCGCGAGTTCAGCAGCCGGATGCCTGAGTACATGGACCGGCATGCCGAGAAATCGGGCATCACCGGCTGGGCTCAGGTAAACGGGCTGCGGGGCAACACCTCCATCGAAGAGCGCACGAAGTACGACCTGTGGTACGTCGAGAACTGGTCACCCATCCTGGACCTGAAGATCATGCTCAAGACCCTGGCAATCTTGTTTATCGATAAGCAGGCCTACTGAGGCAGGCCAGGGCCGCATTACATCGGCCCGGGATGGCGTCGAGGGCTTCTCGGAGGGCTGCCAGGGGCGCCACCCTGCCGACTATGACAGGACGCAGGAACAGGCGGTCCGCCGCCGCTACCTCCCCGGGCTGGGATCGCTGCGCAGCTCCGGCCGGGGGGCGACCGCCAGCTCGCGCTCGGCCGGCCGTGGCTCACCTGGGTGGGTCAAGCGCCACACGTGCAGGATGCGCTGGATGGCGGTGACGTTCGACAGCACCGCCAAGCCCACGAGGAACCAGAACAGCCAAGGATAGAGCAACAGGCCCACCACCAGTGTCATGACCCGCTCCGGCCGCGCGTACAGGCCCTCTTTGCACTCGAAGCCCAGGCCCTCGGCGCGGGCCCTCGTGTAGCTGACCATGATCGAGCCGACCAGAGCGGCGAACACGATCACCAGTTCCAGCGTGCGCGCTTGGCTGCCATACAGGTACACCAACCCGAACAGCACGATCGACTCCGAGTAGCGGTCGAGCGTGGAGTCAAAGAACGCCCCGAAGGTCGAGCGCGACTCCTGCACGCGGGCAAGTGCGCCATCAGACAGGTCGCAGGCGCCGCCGATGAACAGCAGGGCGGCCGCGGTGATGAGGTGATGCGTGGCGATAGCCGCCGCGGACGCGCAGGCGAAGATGAAGCCGAGTACGGTCAGCATGTTGGGCGTAATGCCAGCCGCGGCCAGCGGCCGCACCCACCACTCCGCCAGCATCCGGAAGAAGCGCTGGCTGCGCGGCCCGAACATGGCTAGGCGCTCCCCGGCGAAAGCTCGGGCACCCAGGAGCTCACGGTCCGGTAGCGTGTCCGCACCTCGTTGAAGTACTCGAGGATCCATCGCGCGACGTGCGACCACGAGTACTGCTGGACGGTCCGCAGGCCTTGCTCGGCCAGCTCCTGACGCCGGACGGGATTGTTCAGCAGCTCAACCAGCGCGTCGGCGATGGCGTCCTGGTCCTTGACGGGCACGAGCAGCCCTTCGCGGCGGTTGGTGATCACGTCGCGGTAGCCGGCGATGTTCGAGGCCACGATGGGCTTACCGCAGGCCATGGCCTCCAGGAGCACGATGCCGAAGCTCTCCTGGCCCGTGGAGGGCGCGCAGAACACGTCGCACGTGGCGAAGTAGCGGCGGCGCTCGTCGGCCGGCACGAACCCCGTGAAGTACACGTCGCCCTCGAGGTCGTGCCGCCACACGTACCGCTCGAAGCCGCCTCGCAACCGGCCCTCACCGGCCACGATCAGCCGCGCGCGCGGCACCTCCTGCCGGACCCGCTCGAAGGCCCGGATCAGGTACTTGAGCCCCTTGCGGTTTTCCAGGCGGCCAAGAAACAGCACGTTCGGGCGCCCGTCGGCGAAGCGCTCGATGGGTTTGGCCGGCTGCTGCCAGTAGTCCAGGTCGATGCCATTCGGAATGACTGTGTATTCGCCCGGGAAGTAGCTCTCCACGAACTGCCGGGCTGTGTTCGAGACTGCGATGCGGCCGTGCAGCTTCTTGACGCGCCGCCGGACGATGGCTTTTCCCACGAGGTAGCCCAGGTTGGACGCGTACGACTGGCCATGGGCGTGGAAAGTGGCCACGTTGATCGTCTCGGAGCAGCGCAGTACCGTCAGCGGCAGCGCCGGCATCAGGGGCTCGTGAATGTGCAGGATCTCGAACTGCTCCTGCCGCAGGATCTGCCGCACCCGGTGCGTCAGCCATAGCGAAAGGGTGATGCGGGCCGTCGATCCATTGATCCGCAGCGGCGTCACGCGGCCCAGCGAGATGACATTGTCGTGATGCTCCTCACGGCCGTCGCGTGAGTTCGGCGTGAGAATAACCACGTCGTGGCCCAGCTCGCGGAACTTGGCGTCCAGCGCGCCGATGTGCTCGCGCACTCCGCCGGGCGCGGCGAAGTCGTAGGGCGAGACCAGGCCGATCTTCACGCCGGTTCTTGCCGCCTCACGTATTTCCGCCAGCGGTAGGCCGTTCGCGCGCGCAAGACGCCGGTCATCTCGCGGTGCCACACGAAATTCCCGCCCGCGCGGGTGGTGCCGGCCTGCAGCGCTTCCCGGAAGTCCTGCGCCGTGCTGCCGTCGAACTCGGTATACGCCGTACCGACGCCCAGCAAGTGGTGAGCGTCGCTGCTGCCCGTTTCGGGCAGGCGCAGCACGCCGTCATTGAGCCTGGCCACCTTGGCCGCGGTTACACGCCCTGCCAGGCTCGGATTGATCACCTCAATGCCGTCCAGGTCCGCACTCACCCGCCGCACTGCGCGTTCGCCCAGGCTGCGTGTCAGCCAGCTTAGCGGATGCGGCGCAATGCACACTCCGCCCTGATCATGCACCGCCTCGATCGTCCACTCCAGCGGCCGGAGCATCTTGATCGGGCGCTCCAGGAACAGCGCCAGCAGGTGGCCGTGCAGGGTCGTGATCTCCGTCCCTGCGATGACCTCCAGGCGATAGGCGCTGGCCAGCTCCTGCGCTTCCCATCCGGCGCGCAGGTCGTCGTGGTCGGTGAAGGCGATCACGTCCAGGTCGGTGTGAGCGGCCGCATGGTCGAGGATCTGGCGCACGGTGGCGGTGCCGTCGCCCCAGGCAGTGTGTACGTGCAGGTCGGCCTTACCCATGGAACACTGGTTGGAAGGCCAGCCACTGGTCGGGCCAGCGGCGGATGAATTCTTCGAACACGCGGGCCATGCGCTGCACTTCGGCCTGTATGTCGGCCGAGGGGACGAACGGCGCCCGCACGTCGGCCACGATTCGGTTGCCGTCCAAACGAACCGCGGCGCCGAACACGATCGGCGTCTTGCGTCGGGCGCCGATGGTGAAGGCGTAGTGTGGGAGCTTCGTCTCTCGTCCGAAGAAGCACACCCGCTGGCCGTCGCCGGCCACATCCCGGTCGCTGATGATGGCCACGATCTCGTTCCGGTCCAGGGCGCGGTAGATCTCGCCCAATGCGCCCCGCCCGCCAACAATCACGTTCACTCCCCGACGCCGCCGCAGCTCGGTAACGAGCTCGCACAGCCGCTTGGGCCGGATCTCCTCGACGAGGACGTTCATCGGCAGGCCTGAGGTCACGAACAGCTCGGCGTAGTAGTTGATGTCGCCCACGTGCGGGCTCACCAGCAGACAGCCGCGTCCTCGCGCCAGCGCCTCGCTGAAGTGCTCCCAGCCGTCGAGCTGGTGGTCTTCGAGCCGGAAGCTGGCCGGCCGCCGAGCGAACAGGCTGAGGTAGTACTGCGCGTTGTTCACAAACATTCGCCACAGCGTGTCCGTGGCGCAGCCCTGGCCGAGCACGGCTTCGGCGTTCATGCGTGCCACCCGCCGCGCCCTTGCGGCAAGCAGGAACGCACCAGTGCCCAGGACTTTCGCCAGCCACGGCAGCCAGCGTTCCGGCAGGAGCGGCACCACCAGGGCGCCCGCTCGAAAGAGCCAGTAGCTAAGCGACCGCCTCCTCCAAGCCCACCGGCAGCGTCGCGCTTTCGGCCGCCCACATCCGCCGGAACATGTACCAGTGCTCCGGATAGCCACGGATCTGCTCGCCAACCAGGTCGGCCAGGCGCTGCATGGTCGCCTGGACGTCCTGAGCCGGCTGAAGGGGCGGCAGAACCTTGCCCCTAAAAGCTCCGCCGGCGTCCCGCCAGGCGAAGGCGAGGATGAGCGGCGCCCCCATGCGCGCGGCGAAGTACGCCGCCCCGGCAGGAATGCGGACCGGTTCGCCGAACAGCTCTACCTCCACGCCTTCGTCGCCCGGCAGCGGCTTGTCCAAAAGGAAGGCCACCACCTGGCCGCGGCGCAAGGCCGAAAGCGTCCGCCGCGGCGCCTTCTCGATGGGGATGACCTTCAAACCCAGGATTGCCCGCCGCTTATTGATGGCCTCATCCAGCTTCGAGGAGGTGAACGTGTCGGCAATGACGTTGACCGGGTAGTGTTGGGCCACGACGCCTGCCGACAGATCCCAATTACCGAAGTGGACCGATGTGAGCACCAGGCCGCGGCCCTCGCTCATGGCGTCGACTATGTACTGCCAGCCCTCGGCCGCGGCGAAGATGCGCTCCATTTCGGCCCGCGCGCTGTGCGGGATGGCCGCGAAGTCGCGCATGTAGCGGACGTAGTTCCGCCACTGCTGGCGCGCCACATGCTCGACCTCATCGTCGCTGGCCTCGGGGCCGAGGACGTGGCGCACGTTCTCGCGCACCCTCCCGTGCATGGCCGGCAGAACACGCCAGCCGGTCTCGGCGATGGCTCGGCACAGCCCCAGCTGCACGCGCATGGGCAGCACGCGCGTGAGCCAGGTGGCGAGCTGGATCAGGACGAAGGCGACCAAACGGGCTCCGTTTGCTCAGCTGCTCCCTCTCCGTTGGAAGAAACTGGACTGGGGAGGGGGTGCGAGTTGTCTCTGATGAAGTCTTCGGTCATCTGCCGGGCCATGGAGTCCGCGTACTGCACTGGCGGTGACTTCATGAAATAGGCGCTCGGGCCCTCAATCGCGCCCGAGAGGCCGTTGTCAAGCGCCAGCTTGCAGCAGCGAACGGCATCGATGACCACACCGGCCGAGTTGGGCGAGTCCCAGACCTCCAGCTTCAGCTCCAGGTTCAGCGGCACGTCGCCAAACGTGCGGCCCTCCATGCGGATGTAGGCCCACTTGCGATCGGTCAGCCAGGCCACATAGTCGCTGGGCCCGATGTGCACGTTCTCCTCACCGATCTCGTAGTCGAGCTGCGAGGTGACGGCGTTGGTCTTGGAGATCTTCTTCGACTCCAGCCTCGAACGCTCCAGCATGTTGAGGAAATCGGTGTTGCCGCCGACGTTGAGCTGGCTGGTCCGCTCTAGACGCACGCCGCGCTCGCGGAACAGGCGCGTGAGCACGCGGTGGGCAATCGTCGCCCCGACCTGGCTCTTGATGTCGTCGCCGATGATTGGCAGGCCCTTCTCCTTGAAGCGCCCTTGCCAGTACGGCTCCCGCGCGATGAACACCGGGATGCAGTTTACGAAGGCGCAACCGGCGTTCAGCACCTGCTCCACGTACCATTTCGTGGCCTGCTCGCTGCCTACCGGCAGGTAGTTCACCACCACGTCTGTGCCCGTGTCGCGGAGGATGCGCACGATGTCCGACGTCTGGCCAGGCGCCTTGGCAATCACTTTGGACAGGTACGCGCCCAGTCCGTCGTGGGTCATACCGCGCTGAACCGCCACGCCCAGGCGCGGCACCTCGGCGAACCTGTAGGTGTTGTTCTGGCCGGCCCAGATGGCCTCGCTGAGGTCCTTGCCGACCTTGTCCTTGTCCACATCGAAGGCGGCCGAGAACTCGATGTCGCGGATGTGGTAGCCGCCCAGGTTGACGTGCATCAGCCCCGGAACGAAGTCGTCCTCTTTGGCGTCCTTGTAATATTCGACACCCTGGACGAGCGACGAGGCGCAGTTCCCTACGCCGATGATGGCAACGCGGACTTTTCCCAAAGCTGCTCCTTCCCTCGATCTGTTTCTAGGAGGCTACCGATGGCCTCTTGGAATTGCTTCATGCGCTGGCTATCCAGCGAGCAGTACACCTGGCGGCCGTCCTTTCGGGTCATCAGCACGCCCGCCCGGCGCAGGATGCGCAGGTGCCACGACACCAGCGGCTGACTCATAACCAGGCGCTGGGCCAGCTCGCTGACGCTGATCTCGCCCTGGCTGGCGAGGTGCCGCACGATGCGCATCCGGCTGAGGTCGCCCACGGCGCGGCACAACGCTTTGAGCTCACGATCGGTCATATAAACGTGCGTTTATAGGATACCGCACAAAAAAGGCCCGCCGGCAGAGGCGGGCCCTACTGCCTACTTGAAGTAGTCGGCATTAATGGCGATGAACTGGCTCCACTCGGCTGGGACTTCTGATTCCTCGAAGATGGCATTCACCGGGCACTCCGGCACACACGCCCCACAGTCGATGCACTCATCCGGATGGATGTAGTACATGTCGTCCTCATCCTTGGCGTAGATGCAGTCCACGGGGCACACCTCAACGCAAGCCGCGTCCTTCACCCCGACACACGGCTCGGTGATGATGTAGGCCATTCTCCGAAAAATTCCTCCGCTTTTCTCTCGTCAGTTGCGCCTAGCACGCAACTTGACCATTTTACCGTAGCATCGGCTTATGGCTGGCAAGAAGCAACGGCGCGGTCTTATCCTGGTCCACACCGGCAACGGCAAGGGCAAGACGACCGCTGCTCTCGGGCTCGCCTTCCGAGCGATGGGCTACGACATGAGGGTGCTGATGGTCCAGTTCCTCAAGGGCGGCTGGAAGCCGGGGGAGTACCGGGCGGTCAAGAAGTTCGAGCCCAACTTTCAGATCATGCCGATGGGCCAGGGCTTCCTGTGGATCGATGCGGAGAACCAGGAGGAACGCAACCGGCTGCTCGTCCAAAAGGCCTGGGACTACGGCCGCCAGCAGGTCCTCGAAGGCGGTTGGGACATGGTCATCTTCGACGAAATCAACTACGCTATCAGCTACGGGCTCATCCCCGTGCCTGAAGTCGTTGACATGCTGAAGCGCAAGCCCGAGATGCTGCACATCGTGCTCACCGGCCGCAACGCCAGGGACGAGATCATCGAGCTGGCCGACACGGTTACCGAGATGCGGCCGATCAAGCATGCCTACGAGAAGGGCACGGCGGCCCAGAAGGGTATTGAGTTTTAGCGGCTACCTTTAGCGGCTACCTATAGCTAGTCGCGCTGATCGATCGTGGTCGGCCCGACCTCACCCGTGCAGTAGGGGATGAAGAACTTCATCTTGCAGGTCGCGCCGTGCTTGGCCAACTCCTCCTCGAAGATGCGGTGGATCTCCGGGTCCTCATCCTCGTACTCGACTTGCCAGCCGCCCTCTTTGATGCTCTTGTCGGCGCCGCTTGCGCCCCAGTTTCGCTTGCCCACAGTCCCGCCGCCGCGCAGGGCCAGGTACCGAGCCGGCTCGGCGCCGGTGTTGAAGTGCTGATGGAAGCAGTCTTCCCAGGGTACGATGACCATGCCGCCCTTCTTCCACTTGGCCATGCGCCGCTCCTCGCCATCGCGCCACAGCAGCGAGAAGCCGTCGCCGGACATGATCACCAGGTGCGCGCCCGGCCCATGGCGGTGCGCCTTCTTGTACGTGCCGACTGGGAACTGTGAGATGTGCGCCGCCAGGTGGGTTTGTGGCAGCTCCAGCATGACGTTGACGCCTCCAGCGCCGCGCTCTTTCCAGCCGTAGAGCTGCTGCGTGCCGGCGTGCGGGATGAAGTTCGCCCGCCATTTGCGGCCCTTGTACAGCTTGCCCTCGGCGCTGAAGAAGTCCTGCTCGCCAGAGAAGCGATCGCGGAACAGATAGGGGTTGTTGTAGATGAAGTCCTGGCTCTGGAACAGGCGCAGCATGGGTGGGAGGTTCGTGACCGAGAGGTAGCGCACCGGCTGTGAGCCGCTGCCGTTGAAGAACTGGTAGGTCGCGTTCAGCGGGATAGAGAACAGCGCACCCTCGCCCCATTCGAAGGTCTGCTTGCGATGCTCGTCGAGCCAGACGCTCGTGGAGCCGTGGCCGGACAGAATGAGGACCATCTCCTCGTACATGTGGTGCTCAGGGGGCGTCTGCGTTGCTGGGCCGATCTCGACCACGTGGGCGTCGTTGGGCAGGTAGTCGTTGGGGATGTTGATGACCGCGCCTTTGCCGCCCTTGCGCGGCCAGTCGCTCAGCTCCAGCGCGTTCAGGTCGTCGAAGACGAAGTCCTTGTAGACGCGCATGCCCTCGTTCTTGAGCCACTCGTCGTATGCATCGGCGCGCTGAAACTCCTCGAGCTCGTCCGCCGCCGGCGCGGCCTTCTGATCGATCGCCATTCCTCTCTCCTCAGCCCGGATTGCAAAATCTGGCCTGCATTGTCGCAGAAGTTCATTTTTTGCACTTGCGCGCCTGGCTTTGCCGGGCGCACACTGAGGCCGTCTACCGTGGACAGCAGGAGAGGAGTATGTTCGACAAAGACGCATTCATTGAGGATTGCCGGCGGGCGCTGCTCGAGCACAGCCCGCGTCGGGCTATGAAGGAAATCGTCGAGCGGGCTGTAGCGAGCCCCCGAGATCTGGAGCGCGCGCTTCCCGCCACCGAGGCGGGTTTTACGCCCCTTCACCACGCGCCAGACCTGACCATCATTCACTTCGTCTGGGGCCCGGAGATGACCCTGTTGCCCCACAACCACACGATGTGGGCCGTCATCGGCATCTATGGCGGCCAGGAGGACAACACGTTCTACCGGCGCGCCCCCGGCGGCCTGCATCAGACCCTCGGCAAGACGCTGCTCGCTGGCGATGCCGTCGTCCTCGGGCAGGACGTCATTCACGCGGTATCCAACCCGCGGCGGTCGTTCACGACGGCTATCCACGTCTACGGCGGTGACTTCTTTACGGCACGGCGGAAGGAGTGGGACCCGGTGACACTCGAGGAGCGGCCCTTCAGCTTCGAGCACCTCCGCCAGGCCTTCGCCGACTCGAACGAGCGCGCCAAGGAACTGGCGCGCGGCTAGCCGCCCCTCCCAACCTCCTCTGGCCGCCGGAAACGCATCGCCGACCAGGCGTCGTCGAGGGACACGAGAGAGACCCCCACGAGGTCATAGGCCGTCATCTTGTCGGCTAGGATGTCCCGGTTCAAGTCCGTGCCCGCCTTCTCGCCGCCCTTGAGATAGCACAGCCACAGCAGGCCGTTCTTCTTCACCGACTGAGCGGCGCGAGGCGCAACCTCCGCCAGCTCGTCGGAGTTCTTGACGAACGCCTGCACCACGTCCAGGTCCGAGCCTGACGGCACGAGCGCGACGCCCTCGGGCAGAGGCTCGAGCTTCCGGAAGTAGTCGCCCGGCGCGTTGAGCACCATCACACGCATGCCAGGCTTGATGAGCAGCTTCTTGGCAATTGGGCTCACGCCTGCAACCATAGCCTTCTCAGCTTTTTCTTACCCGGCGCTCACGGGTACTTAACATGCAGGCAGTACAGTCGGGAAGCTACCTTTACATAAGGACTCCCGAGACTTGGAGAATCGACTTCCTCTACCCGGTGCACTGCCGGCAATCACCGGCAAGCTCGCTGGAGCTATCCTCGCCGCCGCCCTGGTTGTCAGCGGCGTAGCCGTCTACCGTTACCGCCAGGCCAGCGCGTCGGCCGGCGGGACCTACACCACCGCTCAGGTCCAGCGGGGGACCATCACCGACGCCATCACCGGCACGGGCCCCATCGCCGCTTCGCAAGCCGTGCCGCTCAACTTCAAGAACTCCGGCAAAGTGGCCGAGATCAACGTCACCGTCGGCGACAAGGTCAAAGCGGGCCAGGTCCTGGCCAAGCTGGATGACTCGGATCTGAAGGCCCAGCTCTCGCAGGCGACAGCCAACCTGGCCAACGCGCAGGCCAACCTGAACAAGCTCACTCAGGGCGCCACGCCCACCGACGTGGCCGCCGCACAGGCTGCCGTCGACGCCGCCGCGCGGGCTCTGGCGTCCGCCCAGGACGTGGCCGCTAAGGACCTGGCGACGGCGCAGCAGTCGGTCGCCGACGCAACCAAGAACCTCGAGTCTGTCCAGGCGCAGATCGACGCCAGCACGGCGGCCGACAAGGTCGCCGTGGACAACGCTCAGAAGGCCCTGGCCGAGGCGCAAAAGGTGGCCCAAGCGCTGCCCCCCGTCCTGGCCCAGCAGATCGAGCAGGCCAAGTCGAAGCTGTATGCCGATCAGCTGAACTACGACGCACAGGTTGCCCGTGGCCAGGTCAGCAAAGAGGCTCGCCAGGCCGCCCTCGACGTTGACCAGGCGGCCATCGACCAGGCGAATGCCTCTGCGCAGCAGCAGCTGGCCCAGGCTCGCCAGAACGTGACCCAGGCGCAGAACACGCTGAATTCGGCCCAGGCCACTCTCCAGAACGACCTAGCCAAGTTCCAGGGCCAGCTCGTCTCCGCTCAGACGCAGCTCAACACCGCCAAGTCCAACCTGGCCAGCACGCAGTCCAAGAGCAACCAGAGCATTTCCTCCGCGCAGTCCTCGCTGCAGACGGCACAAGCTACCTACAACCAGAAGGTGGCCACGCCGACCCAAGCTGAGATCGACGCGGCCACGGCGCAAGTTGAGGCTCAGAAGGCTGCCGTCCAGCTGGCCCAGAACAACCTCGACGCCGCCGTCCTGACCGCGCCCACCGACGGCACGGTGACGGCTATTAACGGCGCCGTCGGCCAGTGGCTCACGGGCGGCGCCACCAGCGGCGCAGCCGCGACATCCGCGAGCGGCGCGAGCGCCAGCTCATCGAGCAGCAGCAATGCCTCGAACTTCATCTCCCTGACCAGCCTTAGCGGGCTGCAGGTCACGGCCCAGATCAACGAGTCCGACATCGGGCGGGTGCAGATCGGGCAGCCCGTCAATTTCACGGTCGACGCCTTCCCCAACCGGACGTTTACCGGCAAGGTGGCCATCATCCAGCCGCTCGGCCAGAACGTGTCGAACGTTGTCAGCTACACGGTGACGAGCACTATCGATCAGTCCGACACCCAGCTGCTGCCGGGTATGACGGCCACGGTAAACATCATCATCAACCAGGTGCGCGACGCGCTCGAGGTGCCCATGTCGGCCCTGACCTACGCCCGCACCCAGCTGGCCGCGGGAGCGCGCCCGCAAGCACAGGGCTCCGCCGGGGCGACCGCGGCCGGTCGCGGCCAGGCGGTATCGAGCGCCGAGCCCGGGGCGGCCGAGGGCGGACAAGCGGGTGCGCCCTCCGCCTCGGCCAAGCCCGCCGGTCAGGCGGGCGGCGCCCAGGCCAGGGCCGGCGCGCAGAGCCAGGGACAGGGCGGCCAGGCGCGCGGCATCCAGTTCGAGCAGCCGGGCGGCCCCGGCGTCCTGTACCTGCTGAAAGACGGCAAGCCCAACCAGGTACGCGTCGAGTTCGGGCCCAGCGATGGCCGTGTGGTGCAGGTCGTGTCGGGCGTCAACGAAGGCGACGTAGTCATCACCGGCGGCGGCCCCACGCCGCCCGCCAGCAGCGCCCAGGCTAAAGGCGGCTTTGGCCCCGGAGGCGGCGCCTTCTTCGTGAAGCCGGGCGGATGATCGACCCGATCCCGACCGTGCAGGTCATCGACCTACACAAGGACTACTACCTGGGGCCGAATGTGGTGCGTGCCCTGCGCGGAGTGAGCCTGTCGATCATGCCGGGCGAGTTCGTGGCGGTCATGGGCCCGTCCGGCTCAGGCAAGTCGACGTTCATGAACCTGGTCGGCTGCCTGGACCGGCCCACGTCCGGCGAGTACCTGCTCGACGGCGTGCCGGTCAAGAAGCTGAACAATGACCAACTGGCGGCCATTCGCAACCGCAAGATCGGCTTCATCTTCCAGGGCTTCAACCTGCTGTCGCGCATGGACGCCTTCTCAAATGTCCAGTTACCGATGATCTACGCCGGGGTGCCCGCGCGCGAGCGAGAGCAGCGGGCGCGCGAAGCGCTGGCCGCGGTCGGCCTGGCCGATCGGGCCGATCACCGGCCGGCGGAGCTCTCGGGCGGCCAGCAGCAGCGCGTGGCAATCGCCCGCGCCCTGGTGAACCGGCCGTCCCTCATCCTGGCCGACGAGCCCACAGGCAACCTCGACAGCCGGACAAGCGTCGAGGTCATGGCGATTCTGCAGAAATTGAACGCGTCCGGCATCACCATCCTGATGGTCACCCACGAGCCGGACATCGCTTCCTACTCCAAGCGCAACGTCCTGTTCCGCGACGGAAAGGTGATCCGCGACTTCGTGGTGGACCGCCGCCGCGACGCGGAGCAAGAGCTGGCGGCCATGCCGCCGCCGGCCGACGACGAGGAGGATCTGGTCGCGTGAGCACCGTTTCGGAAGCCGTCGTCCTTCCCCGGCCCAGGACTGCCCCCGGCGTTCGCCCGGCGGCCCACGGCATGGGGGTTGGCCAGAGCGTCGCCACGGCCCTAGAGGCGCTCAACGCCAACAAGCTGCGCTCGCTGCTGACGATGCTGGGCATCATCATCGGCGTCGGCGCGGTGATCATCATGATCTCGCTCGGCCGCGGCGCCAGCGCCAACGTCGCCCAGCGGCTGCAAGGCCTGGGAACCAACCTGCTCACCATCACGCCTGGCAGCGCCCGCAACTTCGGCGTCGTCAGGCAGGGGGCGGGCAGCACGCCCACCCTCACCGAGGCAGATGCTCGGGCCATCCGCAACGAGATCAGCGGCATCAATGGCGTCTCGCCGGTACTCAACGCGAATCTCCAGGCGGTCTACAACAATGCCAACTGGTCCACTCGCGCTCAGGGCGTCTACCCGGACTACTTTCAGATCCAGAATTGGCAGATCGAGTCTGGCGAGGCCTTCAGTGAAGCTGACCTGCAGCAGGCGCGCAGCGTGGCCGTGATCGGTCAGGTTCCGCTGGATAACCTCTTCGGCGACGGCTCGGCCGGCAGCGGCAACCCCGCCGCGGCGATCGGCCAAACCATCCGGCTCAAGAATGTGCCTTTCCAGGTGATCGGCGTCCTCGCCTCGAAAAGCCAGGAGCAGGACGATGTCATCCTCGTGCCGTTCAGTACCGCCAACCGGCGCCTCAACAGCCAGACCTACGTCGGCCAGATCGTGGTCCAGGTGACAGATGCAAAGCAGATGGACACCGTCCAGGCTGAGATCACGGATTTGCTCCGCGAGCGCCACCGGATCAAAGCCCAGGACGATTTCACCGTCCGTAACCTGAACAACATCGTCCAGACGGCTCAGGGCGTGACCCAGACACTGACCCTGCTCCTGTCAGGGGTCGCTGCGGTGTCGCTGCTCGTCGGCGGCATCGGCATCATGAACATCATGCTGGTGTCGGTAACGGAGCGGACCCGCGAGATCGGCATCCGTTCTGCCATCGGTGCCCGGGCGAAGGACATCCTGGCGCAGTTCCTGATCGAGGCGGTGTCGCTGAGCACGGTCGGCGGGGTCATAGGCATCCTGCTCGGGATCGCCGGGGCGATTGCCGTCTCGCGGTTTGCCAAATGGAACACGGTTATCGCGCCGGAGTCGATCGTGCTGGCTTTCGCCTTCGCCGCCGCAGTGGGCATCTTCTTCGGCTACTACCCGGCCCGCAAGGCCAGCCAGCTCGACCCGATCGAAGCGCTGCGCTACGAGTAGGCTAAGCCTTAAGACCGCGAACGGCTAAGTCGCCGAGCGCCCACGCGAACAGCCAGATTCCAACGAACCCGTTGACCGTGAAAAAGGCCCTGTTCACCTTGGATAGGTCATGTGGTCTCACGAGCGCATGCTCGTAGACAAAGGCCAGCGCCGTACCCGCAAGGCCAATCCAGTAGAGGGTTCCGAAGCCCTCCAGGGCGCCGAAGGCGGCGAACAGGCCGAAGGTGACCACGTGCGTGAGCCGCGCCGCCGCCAGCCCGGCGGCGACGCTGAAGTCGGCCGGAATCGAGTGCACGCCCTGCACGCGATCCGCCTCCACGTCCTGGCACGAGTAGATCACGTCGAAGCCTCCGATCCATAACCCTACGCCCGCCCCGAGCAGCCCCGCAGACCAGGGCAGCCCGTTGGCGACCGCGATCCACGCCCCAATCGGCCCGATGGCCTGCGCCAGCGCCAGGAAGGCGTGCGGCGCCCAGGTGAAGCGCTTGGCGTAGGGGTAGACCACCAGCACCGCCGCGGCCGCCGGCGCAAGCGCCACGCACAACGGCGAGAGCAGCGCGGCCGCCCCCACGAAAACCGCGAGCGCGGCCGCCGCGCCAATCCCGGCCGTCCGGACCTGCATCTCGCCCGTGACCAGCTCACGCTGCGCCGTTCGCGGGTTGCGGGCGTCGATCTCACGGTCGATGATGCGGTTCACGGCCATGGCGAACGTCCGCGCGCCGACCATGGCCACCGTGATTAGGGCCAGCTTTGGCCAGTCCGCGCGCCCGCCAGCGTCGAACATGGCCGTCAGCGCCGAGAGATAGGCGAACGGGAGCGCGAAGACGGAATGCTCGATGACGACCAGGCGTAGGAATTTGCGAGCGCCGCTCCTTGGCGCAGCCATGACCGCTGCGTTCACGTCGGGGTCCCCGCCGAGTTTACCGAGACGGGCCTAGAGCCCGTACTCCTTCCAGCGTCGGGTTACCCGCGCCACGATTTCCGGATCCTGCACGATGCGCTCCGGCCAGCCGCGGGTGTAGCCTTCCTGAGGCAGCTTGCGCGTGGCATCGATGCCCGCCTTGCCACCCCAGAACTGCTGATAAGAGCTATGGTCCAGGTGGTCCACGGGTCCCTCCGTCACCAGCAGGTCGTGCGCGTAGTCTGTGCTGCCGAGCGCGCGAAAGGCCACCTCGGCGTAGTCATGTACGTCGCAGTCGGCATCGACCACGATGATGAGCTTGGTCAGCGACAGCATGCCGGTGCCCCAGATAGCGTGCATCACTTTCTGCGCCTGCTTGGGATAGCGCTTGTCAATGCTGACGATCGCGCAGTTGTGGAACACGCCCTCGGGCGGGAGGTCGTAGTCGACGATCTCCGGGACCGACAGCCTGAGCAGCGGGAGAAAGATGCGCTCCGTGGCCTTGCCCAGCCAGCGATCCTCTTGCGGCGGCGGCCCCACCACCATCGTCTGGAAGATGGCGTCGCGCTGCATGGTCATGCACTCCACGGTCAGGGCCGGGAAGGGCTCGACCGGGGTGTAGAACCCGGTATGGTCGCCGAAAGGCCCTTCGTCGCGGCGCACGCCCGGCTCGAGCCACCCCTCCAGCACCACCTGGGCATCGGCCGGAACCTGCAGCGGAACGGTCAGGCAGTCCACCATCTCCACCCGGTGACCCTTGAGGAAGCCGGCGAACAGGTACTCATCGATGGCAGCCGGCAGCGGCGCGGACGCGGCGTAGGTCACGACCGGATCGCAGCCGAAGGCGATCGCCACCGGCAGCCGCTGGCCGTGCTGCTCGGCCAGGACATGGTGGGCGCGCGAGTCCTTGTGAAGCTGCCAGTGCAGGCCTAGGGTGCGCGAGTCGTGCCGCTGGAGGCGGTACAGGCCAAGGTTGCGCCGGCCGGTTCGCGGGTCCTTCGTGTGTACGAGGCCGAGGTTGAGGAATACCCCGGCGTCGCCCGGCCAGGATTGGATGCCTGGCAGCTCGGTGAGGTTCACTTCGGCGCCGCGCCGCACGATCTCCTGGCAGGGCGCAGACCGGACCATCTTCGGCGGCGCGGCGCGCAACGCCTTCAGCTTGCCCAGCGCGTCGCGCATGCCCGCCAGCCCGTGAGGCGCGTCGGCCTGGAGTAGGCGGCCGATGCGTTCACCTGCCTCATCTAGGCGCTCCACGCCCAGCACGCGGCACATCCGCCGTTCGGCGCCGAAGACGTTGATGGCCAGGGGCATGGACGAGCCCCTGACGCGCTCGAACAGCAGCGCCGGCCCATCCTGGGCGAGCACCCGCTTGACGATCTCCGTCACCTCGAGGTGCGGATCGACCTCAGTGCGCACGCGCGCCAGGTCGCCGTTCCGCTCGAGGCGGTTCAGGAAGTCCTTAAGAGCCGCTGTTTACCAGTCTTCGCGGCTGCTGCCGCCGCCACCGCTCAGGATGGAGAGCAGCTGCAGCAGGGCCATGAAGATGTTGAGCATGTCTAGGTAAAGGCCGACGGCGAACATGATGGCGTCGCCCTCGGTGGCGTACTTCGTCTGGGCCAGCCGGTTCATGTCGTACACGATGTAGCCGGTAAACACCGCCACGACGACCATCGAGATGATCACGTAGAGAGCCGGCAGGTGCAGGAACAAGCCGATCAGCGATGTCAGGATGACGCCGATCAGGCCCACGAACAGAATGCTTCCCAGACCGCTCAGGTCGCGCTTCGTGGTGTAGCCATACATGCCGGCCAGCAGCGTGATCCCGGCCGTGCCGGCCGCGGCATTCAGCACGATGTTGCCGGCACCGCCACGAATGAACGCGTCGAGCAGCGGGCCGATGAAGATGCCCTCGAAGGTGGCGAAGGCGTACAACAAGATGAGGTTGGCCGGCGACTTCTCGCGAAGGGCCATCAGCGCGAAGACCAGCACCAGCGAGCCGATCAGCCCGAGCAGGAAGCTGCCGGGGCCCAAACGCGAGCCGACCAGCACTCCGCCGCAGGTGAACATGAACGCGAACGCCAGCAGCCCCAGGACTTTGCCCAGCAGTGTGCCGCGCTCGGCCGCTACGGCCGCCCGGTCGAACCGCCCGTAGCCGAGGTCCGTGTAGTCCTGCATCTATAGATCTCCCTTCCTTTCCAGTGAACTATACGTATGCGGGCGCTTGATTGTTGCATCCCTCGAGCCAGCGCTCCAGCTCGTCCGCCCGTAATGGTCGGCACACGAAGTTCCCCTGGGCAATGTCGCAGCCGGCCGCTCGCAGCAGGTCCCAGGTCTCGCGCGTTTCCACGCCCTCGGCCACGACCAGAAGGCGGTTGTGGCCGAGCTCGATCGTGGAACGGACAATGGCCGCGTCGTCCTCGTCCTGCGCCATGTCAATCACAAACGAGCGGTCGATCTTGAGGCCCCGCACCGGCAGGCGCTTGATCTGCGACAGCGAGGAGTAACCCGTCCCAAAGTCGTCCAGGTGCAGATCGACAGCCCGCTGGCTGAGCAGCGTGGCCATCTCCATGGCCTGCATCGGGTTGGCCATGATGCCGCTTTCGGTGACCTCAACCTTCAGCAAATGGGGTGGAACCTGCCAGCGTTCCAGCAGCTCTTTAATCTGCAGCGGCAGTGACGGGTCCTGAAGATTGCGCATCGACAGGTTGAGGCAACGCTGATGATGATCCGGAGCCGGTCCCTTTCGAGGGCCACGCGGCTTTCCGAAGACGCCCGCAAGTCGTCGTCCAGCTGTTGCATCTCGGCGGACGAGATGGCCAGCGAGCGCTCCAGCAGGTAGCGGTGCTGGTCCGCTTCGGTGTACGAGCGACTTACGCGTTCGAGGAGGTGCTGCCAGGCCTCGGGCGGGGGTGGGCTTGAACCGTCGAGGCCAAGCCGTCGGAGCTGACGCCGAAGAACAGCGTGTACTTCGGTGTCAGGCTTCACCGATAGTCGTCAGCGTCATCGTCTGGTTGTGTAGGTCGCACTGGCCGGTGGCGTACGGCGAGATCTCGCCGTACGAGTAGAAGCCCACCTGCTTGGTGCCCTCGGGCAGGAGCTTGAGGGCCGCCTCGAGTTCCTCTTCTGTGCGTTCACCCAGCACCAGGCGCCGGCCGACGCAGCTGACCGCGACCGACAGGGTCTGGCCTTGCAAGGGCCGGCCAGCAGTGGCCGCCGCGGCTGAGGCGCCCTCGATGAGCCGGTCGAAATTGCCCCGCGTCAGCTGGACGAGCGATCCGGTGGGGATGTCGCCGGCAAACGTCAGCGACTGCTCGGTCTCGTCGATGGCGAGCACGGTCCGGATGAGACGCTCCTCCTCGTGGTCTTGCGGCCGAAGCGAGAGCGGGAACAGGAAGGCGCTCGCCGGCAGATCGGCGGCCAGCTCTCCCAGATAGGTCTTGCACAGATCGAGCGCGGGTTTGCCGTCGAGCTCATACACCTTGTTGGACTCAGAGCGGGTAACGCGCCGTTCGGGGCCAAAGAGATCCCAACCTCCGCGAGAGCCGTGGCCCAGCCTAATCGTGTCGCCGTAGGAGCCAAGCGCCGAGACGATGCCGCTTTCCGGCTTGCCGTCTTTGAGCACCTACGTCCGCTCAAAGCGGTCGCCGTCACCGGCCAGGCCGCCTGTGACGACGGTGTCCTGGGGGACCACGCTGTTGATGCCCCGCACCAGCTCGCTGCCGTTCACGCTCAACCCGTCGGAGAGCACGAACATGCCCTTGAGTGCCGGATGAGACAGTTGGTGGGCGAGCCCCATCCCGGCCGCGTATGCGTCTGATTGGGCTTCAACGCGGGCATGGGCCATCGCCAGGCGAACGCCGTCGAATACCACGACCGCGCCGGTGACGCTGCCGTCGAGCATGGTTCAGCCCGCGATCTCGCCGGAGGTGGAGCAGCCCACGATGTGCGCTTCGGGATATTTGCGTCGGAGATCCTCGAACAGCGCGGGGCTCTCGGCGGCGGACGGCGCGGCAAAGACCAGCACCAGGCCATCTCTGGCGTCGATGTCGGGCAGGGCTTGGGCCGACCAGCTCGCGCAGGACATGCTGAACGTCTCAACTCTCATCGCTGCGCGCATTATCTGGCCCCTTGCAGGCTTCCGGCCGGGTGCCAACCCCCCGTTCCTTCGGCTCGTTCGGGGGATGTCTCACTAAACTTCCCTGGTGCCGTTTTCCTTCGAGGCCGAGGTCGAGGCCGCCCTGGGTGAGGCCTTTGGCGCGTCCGGGGTTCGGGTCGAGAGGGTGCCCCTGCGGAAGATCCCGTTCAACGACGGCTGGGGCTTTGCCACCCACCTGGCGCTCGCTCAGGGCCGGGGCAAAGACGGCGCTCAGGCCCTGGCCTCTGAGGTTGCCGAGCGGCTGAAGGGCCGCTTCGAGCGGGTCGAGGCCATCAACGGCTACGTCAACGTCTACATTGACGCTAAGCAGGCTGCCGGTCACGTCCTGGCCGGCATCCTGGCTGAGGGCGAGCGCTACGGCGCGGGCGAGAAGCAGGCCCTCCGCTACATGGTCGAATATTCCCAGCCCAACACCCACAAGGAGTTCCACGTCGGCCATCTGCGGAACGCCGCGTTCGGCAACGCCATCGTGCGGCTGCTGCGGTTCAGCGGCCACGACGTGCTGGCCGCGAACTACATCGGCGACATCGGCGCGCACGTCATCCGCTGTCTGTGGTGCCTGCGCAAGCACCACGCCGGCGAAACCCCGCCCGAGGACCGGCTCGACTGGTTGGGCGGCATCTACACCGAGGCCGTGCGCCGCATCGAGGCCGGCGAGCCCGGGGCAAAGGAGGAAGTGGCGGAGCTGTTCGCCCGCTGGGAGGCCGGTGACCCCGAGCTGCTGGCTCTGTGGCGGGAAACCAAGCAGTGGTGCATGGACGAGCTGCACCGCATCTACAAGCAGCTCGACGTGCAGTTCGACGTGTGGTTCTACGAGAGCGAGGTCGAGGCCGAGGGCAAGGCCATAGCCCAGGAGCTGATCGACAAAGGCGTGGCCGAGTACAGCGAGGGGCTGCCCATTGTCCGGCTGGGCGACAAGCTGGGCGTGATCCCGATTCTGCGCAGCGATGGCACGTCCCTCTACCAGACCAAGGAGCTGGCCCTCTCGGTCGAGAAGTTCCGGAGATACCCCATCGACAAGGCCATCGTCATCACCGACGTCAGCCAGAGTTTGTACTTCAAGCAGGTGTTCAAGGTGCTCGAGCTATACGGCTTCGAGCACGCCAAGGACCTGGCCCACCTGGCCTACGAGCGGGTCAACTTGCCCGAGGGCAAGATGGCCTCTCGCGCCGGCAATATCGTGGCCTACGAGGATCTCGCGGCCGAGGCCATCGCGCGGGTCAAAGCCATCATCGCCGAAAAGAACCCCAGCCTGGCGGAGGACGAGCGCGCCAACGTGGCCGAGCAGGTGGCCATCAGCGCCCTCAAGTTCCTCATGGTCGGCGTCGGCAACAGCAGCGTGATCACCTTCGACTGGGAGCGGGTGCTCGACTTCGATGGCTATGCAGGGCCGTACCTGCAGTACGCTTACGTGCGGGCAGCGCGCATCCTGGAGAAGGCCGAGTCGCCGGCGACTGAAGCGTCGCCCAGCGTTCTGCAGCCGGTCGAGTGTACGCTGCTGCAGACAATGTCCGACTTCCCGAACCAGGTGGGCCGCGCGGCCGAGCAGCGCGCACCGGTGATCGTCGCCAACTATGTGTACGATCTGGCCAAGCAGTTTAGCGACTTCTACCAGTCCTGCCGGGTACTGCAGGAGCCCGATCCCGAGGTGCGCCAGTTCCGGCTTGCCCTGGTTGCCTGCGTCAAGCAAGTCCTCGGCAATGGCCTGAGCCTGCTAGGCCTGTCGCTGCCCGAGTCGATGTAATCTATGCGCCTCATGTCCAATGTGAAGCGCCTTGTGGCTCTGGTCACCTGTCTCGTGCCTCTCGCCGCACCGCGGGCGATGTTGGCCGAATCGCCGGCCCCGCAGCGGGCCCTGACCATGGTCATTACCGATGGAGGCTTCGACCAGCAGAGCTACGTCATCGGCACGACGACGAACAGCGCCGGCGACACCGGCCTGCTCACGATTGTCAACAAGGGCAAGCAGACGCATACCGCGACCCAGCTTCCCGGCTCGCCGTTCAAAGTGGGCATCGGCCAGATCAACTTCTTCGCCGGCGAGACCACCAATATCAAGGACTTCGACACAGGCGGGCTTGGCCCCGGACAGAGCATCACCGTGGGGGTGCCGTATCCCGGGACCTACCGCCTCAGCTCCGCGACGGACTGCCTGAATGGCAACCGCACGCCGGGCTTCAACTGCGAGCCGGTCACGATCAGCGTGGTGGCCGTGCCCGCCGGGCCCGTCGTTGGCTCGGCCGTCAGCCCGGGTGGGAGCTGCGCGCGGCTGGTGGTCCACGAGGGCACCCCAACCCTGTGCGTCGGCCAGGATCGCCTGCCTGGCCAGGTGGCCGGCAGCTCCACGCAGGGCGTAGGCGATGTCACCGTGACGATCGACGACGTGGCGGGTTACCAGCCGAGTATCGTGTATCTCAAGGCCGGATCGTCGATCACCTGGGTCAATAAGGGCAGCAAGTACCACGGCGTGAAGCAGAAGATCGGCACCCCCGCGCCGGATGGTTTCCATGCGCTCGACGCCGGGGCGCTCGATCCTGGCGAGTCCTACAAATACACCTTCACCTGCCCGCCGGGTCCCACGTCCGCGCTGACCGGCCTGCCTCTGGCGGGCTGCACTGAGCTGATTGGTCCGTTCGAGTACCTGTCAAATGTGGGCTACGACGCCAACTATCCGAGCACTGACGGCTTCGGCACGACCTATAGCACCCCGGGGAGCAACGGATCGCTTTACACGGGCGCGGTGTATCTCGTTCCCTAAAGAGCCTGCGCGCCGCGCCGGCAGGCATCCACGAACGCCGGCTCTGCTTTGCCGCACTCGGCGGCCCGCCCTTCGGGCGTGGTGAAGAAGCCGTAGATCTGCTCGCCGGCCGCGGTGTAGCAGGCCGGTTTCGAGCCGCCTGGCAGCTGAGCGCAGAAGACGAAGCCCTCGTCCGCGCGGTAGCTCTCATAGGCGACATCCTTGACCGCGCCCACGTAGCACTGGTCGCGGTGGGACGGCGCGCCGAGCGAGCATAGCTGGATGGCGGTGCCGGGATCACGACGGCTGAAACCGGATATGTCACGGCCCATGCTTTGGTAGCACACACTCACCATGGGTGCGGCAGCGTTCTCGCAGGTGGCGAACGCCTGCACGAAGTCGTAGCCGTTGAGCATGAGGATCACGGAGCTCTGCAGCATATAACAGGAACGGAGAAAGCGCTCCTCCACGCCACTGCAGGGGTAGAGCGGGTCGTCGGACTTTATCGCCGCGGGGACCGTGGACTGCTCGTGGGTCTGGTGGCCGGCGGTTCCGCTCCGCTGGTCGATAGCGGTGTTGATATTCTCCATGAACACACCGCCGTAGCAGGACTCGCGCTCCCATTGGCTGCCGAGGGCGTCACAGAAGCGCAGTGCGCGGGGCAGGTCGTTCTCCAGATTGGCGTACAAGCCGTGTCCCAATCCGTGGAGGCACTGGAAGCGGATGATCTGCCGTCCGTCGGTTTGCCCCACCGAAGCACACAGGGGCACGATTTGCGCCGGACTGATCCGCGGTAGTGTTTCCATGTAGGCCTGGAGCACGCCGTGGTAGCAGCCGGATAGGAACGTCTCGCGGCAGTGGACGAAAGCCACGGGGGCGGAGCCGTAACGGGCCAGCGAGGCGCGGCCGAGTTCGTGCGCCAGCAGGTGCGCCTGGCCGAGCACGTCGGGATCGCGGGCGGCCAGCTCGTCGAGTCGATCCAGCGCCTTCTCGGAGCCATCCTTTTGGAGCACGTCGAGTAGCGCCGGCAGCTGGGGTAGGTTGATGTTGGCTGGGTGCGTGTGGCTTTCTGCCGCCCGGCCCGCGGCCAGGCCCACCGCTGTGGCTCCAGCCGAAATCAGCAGCAGCCCACCCGCCACGACGGCTGCTGCCCGCCGCGACGGGGCGCCCGATTCGGTTTGTCGCCTCCACACCGCCAGCTCGGTCGCGATACCCGCCACGGTGAGCGCCAGCCCGCCCACGAACAGCGCGTGGCTGGGATTGGCGAGCGTCAGCACGTCCTCGTGCCCGGCTGGGCCGACATCGAGGCGGTGCGTGAGCACATCCCAGCTCAGGCCGGCTAGCTGGAGGGCTGCGCCGAGCGCCGCCAGCCAGAGGCCCGCGTGGGGCAAGCTCAGGCCAGCGGCACGCATGCTGCCAGTCCGCCGGCCGGGGTGGTCGGGCAGCTCACCGGCGTCCTCGTAGGAATGGCGGTTGGGGTGTCTGTCGGCGTGCCGGTTGGCGTTGAAATCGTCGTCGGGGTGGGTGTGGGCGTGCCCAGGGCCGTGCCGGCGGCGAAGGGCGTGCCGGTGAGCTGCGCCAGGCTGGGCGATGTCGTGCCGTCGATGGTCACCGTCACGCAGGCGCTGCCGTCGTAGGTCTGGTTCGAGGCCAGCGCCCAAACGCTGCCGTCGAACCAGAAGACCGTGTTGCCGCCGTTGAGGCTGCAGTTGGTGAAGGTGAGGCTAGTGAATGTGCTGCCGGCGGCTATGTGGACGTCGAAGTAGGCGTTCGTGGCGTTGAAGTAGGAGGCCGTGCTCGTGACTGGGTTGGCTCCGTATATTGCCACGGTGATCGTGCCGGTGCCGCCCGAGGCGGTCGCGTTGAGACTGCCTGGCGTGCCGGCCCCGCCACCCAGAGAAGCCGTGGCGGGTACCGCCGGATTGCCGGTGCTGCCGCTGTTGGAGGCAACCGGCGTGACGGTCGGGGTCGGGGTGATGGTGGGGGTGTCCCTAGGTGCAGCCGTCGGAGTCTCCGTGGGCGGCGCGGTGGCCGTATGGGTGGGTATGGCTGTTGGCGTGCCGCTAGGCGTAGCCGGCTGAGTGATGGTCGGCGTACTCATTGGCGTGGATGTCGGCGCCGCCGTCGCCGTCGCACTTGGCGTGGGCGTGTCGGAGGGCGTCGCTATTGGGGCAGGCGTATCGGTTCGCGCCGATGCCGCGGGTGGAGGTGGCGGAGGCGGAGGTGGCGGAGGAGGCGGAGGTGGCGGAGGCGGTGGAGGTGGCGGAGGCGGTGGAGGTGGCGGAGGTGGCGGAGGTGGTGGTGCGACCTCGGGCGGCGGCGGGGGCTGAATGGCAGGCGGCAAAGGTGGCGGCGGCTGGGCAGCAGGGGGGGCAGGTGGCTCGACGGCCGGGGCCGGCTGAACCGGCGGCGGCGCCTGCTGGGCCGGCGGAGGAGCTGCGGGCGGAGCGACCGGCTCGGGCACCGTCACCACGACAGGCGGGGCGGGCTGCGTCTGCTGGGGCGCGCTTGGCCCGGCGCTGATGACGGCGGTATCGATCCCCAGCGGGTTCAGGGCGGCTCCTACCAACACCGATGTGCCCGGTTGGGCGGCGGGGTCAGTGAGGGGCGCCTGGGGCGCCGCGAAGGTGCTTGGGAGGACCTCGACAGTGCCGGTCGTCTTCACCGTCTGCGTCGACGTAAGGACCAGGGAGCCGGTGGCGGTCGTGTCCACCACCGCCACCGTCTTGTCGGCGGTGACGATTGCCCTGGCGTTCTCGACGATGAGCTTGCCGGCGGCGTCGAACAACGCCACGCCGGCGACGGGCTTGCCGGCCGTGTCCAGCGCCGCGACCTTGCCCTCCGCCGTGACGACGATCGCGTTGCCCTTTTCGTCGAAGGCCGGCGGCAAGGCCAGCTTGGTGTTGGTTGTGACCTGGGCACCCACGGCGATGCCAGCGACGCTGGTGTCGGCGACCGTCGCCAGGGTGGCCCTGGCGGCCTCGCTGGTTGGAGGCGGCGGTGCGTTCGTGACGGCGCCGCCCGTAGCCACCGCCTGCTTGAGTGCCCGCCCGGCAGCTTGCTGCACGGCCCGGTTGTCCTGGATGGCCGGTGGAGCCACCGGCTTCTCGTTTCCGATAGTGTTCGCCGGCAGCGTGGTGTTGACGTTTCGGGGTGTCTGGTTGAGGCCTTCCAGCGTCGCCGCCGGGGCTTCGGCCAGCTTGCGATTGAAAGGAGCAGTCTGCGGCGTGTTGCCGACAGGCGTCAGGGGATCGGGTTTGGAGATGTTGAGCGACGGCGGCTCGCCGTTCGTCTGGGCGTAGGCGCGCGTGATATGCAGCAGGCGGTCGAAGAAGTTGTCGATCGCGGCTCCGGCGGGCGAGACGTTGAACTTCGTCGCCAGCCTGACGCCCGGCCTGATATCGGCCTGCAGCGTCTGGGGCGGGCCCGGCTTGTTGTCCCGCAATGCGTCAACGAGCAGGTGTATGCGGCCATCGCCCAGGCCGGGCACGATGAGCGTGTAGCTGCCGGTTGGCGGCTCGGGCAGGATCAGCACCTGCGGCTCCGCCGTGTAGCCCGAGTACCAGGCGCCGGGGATGTAGTTGACGATCGCCTGCGTCTCCGGGAAGTAGCCGACGCAGCGCCTGATGGGATCGCAGATATACAGGCCGCCGGGCGAGCCAAGACCGATGCGCAGGCCATTCCTCGGTGGCGGCGCCGGTTCAGGCGGGCTCGGCGGCTTGCCAGGCTCGGCCACGGCCAAGAAGCCCGGTCCAACCTGCACCGTGGCGCCGGCCTGGCTCAGGTCGACGGCGCCTTGCAGGGTCACGATTTCGGTCTTGCCCGTCTCGTCCACGGAAGAACCGAACTCCGTGCCCCGCACGGTGGCGGTTGCGTTCCCCCCGCTGCGCTGGCTGAAGGACGTCCCGTTCTCGCCCGCGGCCACCACCTTGTTCCAGGTCTTGCCGACCTGCAGCGTCGTGGTGATGACACTGGGCGTGTCGAGCTCCGGTTTGGTCAGCTCCCAGATGGTCATCTGCGTGCCCGGATCGAGCACCGTGGAGCTGCCTTCGAAGTAGGTGATGATGGCGTGCGCTGGCGGGGCCGCCGCCACTTTGACGATGTCGCCGACGTTCAGCGATTGGTTGTCGACGGCTCGTTGCCAGGTGGACATGCCAGCTTTCTGGACCTCGACGAGCCCGTCGAGAACCGTGAGTGTCGTGGTGTCGACCAGCGAGTAGGCGGGCTTGGGTTTGAGCAGCGTCAGCCACAGCGCGGCCGCCGCAAGGATGACGGCACCCGCGCCGGGCAGGATGAAACGTATGCGCCCCGTCAGCAGCGTGTTCAGATGGCGCTGGCCCTTGGGCGGCGGCTTACTCAAAGACCGCTCGAATCCTCACGAGGACGCCGTCCAGGTGATGGTGGTGGTGAACGTGGCCGACTTGTTCGTGGAGCTCGCGGGTCCCGTCGCCTGAAGGTACTCGGTCCGCGATGCGTTGCTCACGGCGCCGCAGCCGAAGGCGGCGTCACATCGGGGATTCCGGCCGAGCTGGGTGGCGGTGACCGGCGAGCTGTTGTCGACCGCCTTCATACTGAACTGGTTAGTGCCGGGGGCCGTGACGGTGCACGACGTCTCCACCCCGCACAACGTCCAGCCCGTGCCACCATCGCTGGGCACAGCGTCACTCGCCTGGACCATCACGGACGAAGGGCTGCCGCTCACGGTCACAGTGAGCGGCGCCGTCTGGCAGACGCCGTTCGGAGTGCCCATCTGGCTCCCGCCCGGTCCAGGCCCGGTACAGTTCGCAAAAGTGGTGGCGCTGGTGCTGACGACCACCGAGATGATGTTCACCGTTTGGGCCGTGATGGTCATACTGGTCGCGCCGAGCGAAGGGACGAACGTGTATCCCGAGGGCGACGTGGTACTGGAGAACGTGCCGGATTGGGAGGCGTAGGTCAGCACATTGGGGAAGGCCGTCCCATTGGCGGGCGTATATCCTCCGAAAAGGCTCACGGCTAGGGTCCCGTCGAGGACGGCTGTGCCGCCGATGGCCAGCCGGTCGTAGCTGCCGCCGGCGATCTCGACGTTGAGCGTTCCGCTCGCCGTCTGGGTGTAGTTGCCGCTGATGGTCAGCGTACCTGGTGAGCTGCCCGGGCTGACCGAGCCACTGTTCGAGACGGTGCCGGCAATGGTTCCGCTGCCCGTGATGACGCCGCCGGACGCGTTCGTCAGCGGCGAGCCGCTCACGGCGAACGTCTGCCCGGAAGCCACGCTGACGGTGCCCGTGTTGTTGAACGAGCTGCCGCTCACGCTGACGTTTCCGCCTGCGGCGGATACGGTGCCTGCGTTGGTGAGGCTGCCCGAGCCGCCGTCAATGGCCAGTGAGCTGTCGACAGCCGAGATGACGCCGCCCGTTTGGTTCGTGATTGTCGCCGTCACCGTCCGGCTGCCGGCGCTTCCGCCGGTGAGGGCCTTGATCTGGCCCGTGCCGCTGTTGGTCAGAGCGCCGCCCGAGACGGTAAGGGTAACGTTGGCGCTTCCGCCGCTCCCGGTGGAGGTGAGATTGATCGTGCCCGAGTTGCTCAGGCCGGCGGAGACGGTGAAGGTCGAATTCGAGCCGGCGGTGGCGCTCACGGCGAGCGTACCTCCGGAGGCGTTCGTCAGCGCGTAGCCGTTAACGCTGGAATTACCGCGGGCGGTGAGCGTCCCCTGGTTCACCAGTTGGGCGTTCACCGTCGTGTTGGTGAGCGTCAAGCCGCCACCGGCCTGAACCGTCAGGGTGCTGCCGTTGATGCTCGCATTGTTGGCGTCCAGGGTTAGTGGCAGCGCGGTGGAGACGTTGACGTTGGCGTTCGCGGCATTGAGGGCCAGCGTTCCGCTGCCCGTCAGACTGGTGCCGGAGTTGAGTGCCAGCGTTCCACCGGACATGGTCAGCGTCTGCGAGGCGCCTATGGACAGGGTGCCGGAGTTGTTGAGGACGGTAGCCGACGAGATGGTGATGCTCCCACCGGCGGCAGAGATCGTCCCGGCGTTGTCGTGGGTGACCGAGGCGCCGTTGATGGTCAGGGCGATGTCGGTGGCCGAGATAGCGCCGCCGGTCTGGTTGGTGATGGCGGCGGTGATGGTGCGGGTGCCGCCGGCCGAGCCGTTCAGGGCGTTTACCGTGCCGCTGTTGATGAGGCTGCCGCCCGAGACGTTCAACACGATGTTCGGCCCACCGCCGCAGCAGCTCCCGCTGGTGAGACTGATGGTTCCCGCGTTTGTCAGGCCGCCCGAGGCAGTCAGGCTGCTGTTGCTTCCGGCATCGGCGGTGATGCCCAATGAAGCGCCGGAGGCGACGGTGAACGCGCCGCCGACGGTGTAGTTGTTGTTGGCCAGCGTCAGCGTGCCCCCGTTGACCAGCGCGCCCGTGATAGTGAACCCCCCGCTTGCGGTGAGGCTGGCGCCGCTCGCGATGGTGAGGCTGGCGATGGCCGTTGACCCGGTGATGGCCGGCGGCGTGCCGGCCGGGTCGATGCGCACGTTGTCGGTGCTTCCTGGCACGCCCGAGGGTGACCAGTTGGCGGCGGTGGACCAGTCGGAAGAGGTCGCTCCGACCCAGGTCTTGCTCGCCGGGATCTGGGTGGCGGTAGCAGTTGCTGTCGCCGTGGCCGTGTTCGTTGGGGTGGGCGTGATAGTCGGCGTGTTGGTCGGTGTCGCTGTAGCCGCCGGCGTGAAGGTGTTCGTGGGCGTGGAGGTCGCGGTGGGCGTGCCGATCACCGTGGGCGTGTAGGTCGCGGTCGGTGTGGGCGCGATCGTCGGAGGCTGAGTGGGAGTACTCGTCGGCGCGGGCGTGTTGGTGGCCGTGGCGGTGGAAGTGGGCGTGGCCGTCGGCGTCACGACCGTGAAAGTCGCCGATCCAGTTGGCCCGCTCGTTTGGGTGACTACGACCGTGTAGCTGCCGGCGGCAGTTCCCGCCGGCACCGTAAACGTGCAGTGTGAGTTCGTCAGAATGCCATCGCTCACCGCGCACGGGCTGGGGATTGTCGCCACGCTCGACCCGTTGAACGTGACCGTCACCGAAGGCCCGATGTCCCAACTTCCGCCCTGGAGCTCGACAACCTGCCCGGCTGGCCCGGAGGCGGGATTCAGAACCAGGCTGGCTGCAAGGGCTGGCGTGGCCCCGATCGACAGCAGCGCCCCATTGAGCGCCACCGCCAGGACGGCCAACAGCACCCTTGGCCGAACCGAGTGAACGCTGCTGCCGCGCGCGGCCGGCACTCGCTTTCTTCTGCCCGGCCTAGGTGCGGCGCTCTACCTGAATGCTGACGCCCAGGCGCCGGGACAGCGCCATGCCTCCGCTCAGAGCGACAGCGCTAGCCAGGGCGGCGTAGCTCCACCACGGCCACGGCCAGGGGATCGCCGGCCGCGGCTCACCTACCTTCAGCTTCAGATCGGTTGCTGCCCTGGCGCCCAGGGCGGTCCCGCCGGCCGGGCCCTCCGCCAGCGTGCCGACCACGATGTTCGTGTAGTACTCACCGGGCTTGGCGTCTTTGGGAATACTCACCTTGACCGGAACCGTCGTCGATTCCTTGGGCCCCAGAGTGAAGTCGTTCTTTCCGAACTGGACCCACTCTTTCGGGATGCTCTCCTGCTCCCCGCTACGAATGCGCTGGACGAGCACGGCGTACCGGCTCGGCTCGGTGCCGGTATTCACCACCAGGACCGGCGGCATGCTGTACTCCCGGCCGGGAAGAGCCGGCTGCGGCAGCGTGATGGGATCCGCTCCCACCCCGGCCCCGATGTCGGCGCTGGCCACGCCGGCGGATACGACGATGACGACGGCGGCGACGGCCACGGCTCGCCACCACACGAACACCGGCGGCTGACTCGCGGGGGCTAAATGACAGTCCAGCTGATCGAGGTGGTGAAGAAGTTCGCGGTCGCGTTGGCCGTCGACTGGGTCCCCGGACCGCTCATCCCGAAGACCTGGTTCTTGGCGGTGCCGGGGTTCACCGGATTCCCGCTCGAGTCGAAGAGCTTATCGGGTGCCGGCGTGGTCTGCGGCAGGATGGTGTCATTGACGCCCGGCAACCCGAACGCGCTCGTCGGCAGGGTAGGCAGCCCATCGGAGTTGCCGCTGTAGGGCGCAGCCGGCGTGTTGAACACCCTGTACTGGTCCTGGCCGGGCAACGTGTTGGAGTCGCTGTCGACGCTGCCGCTGCACGCCTCCGAACCGCTGCCGCACAGGGACCAGGCTACCCCGCCGCCAATGTCCGGCGTCGCCGCGCTGCCCTGAATGTAGACACTCCCCGCGGCATTCCCGTTAAGGGTTACCGTTACTGGGCCGGCTGCGCAGTCGCCATTGCCCGAGCGCGACATGCCGGTCGTGGCAAGCGGTGTGCCACCGTGGTAGGTTTGGCACTTCGAGAAGCTGATGCTGCCGGTTGAGAGCGTGATGCTTTTCACCGGCGTGAAGAGCTGGATCGTCGCCGTCAACGTGCCGTAGTACGTCTGGCCGAAGGCCGAGGGCAGGGGCAGCACCTGACTCAGCCCGATCGCCGCCAGGCCAGTAACCGCCAGCCGCAGCAGCGCCTGGCCGCGCCGGCTGCCTCTCCTTTCGGTCCGCCCACGGATCAACTTGACGCGAAGCCCAATCGGTGTCGCCACGCCACTCCCCCCAAACTTCAGAGATACGTGATGGACCGTGCGCGGGAAAGCAGCCCAGCTGCAGGTGAAAGTGGTGCCATTACACCACGCTAGTCAGGCAACGCGCACGCATTGGGATGCGTAATAGGAGCAAAGTACTACCAAGCTGTCGCGTGGTAGCGGGCTCCAAGCTCAAAGATCGATGGGCTGGGCACGTCGATGGAGCGTCACCAGCCACAGCACCGGGCCTTCCGGCGCGTCGGCAGAATCGATCGAGACTGGCTCGAAGTACCGCGCCAGGTAGAGCGGAATGCGCTCACGGCCGGCGCCGGTGTACAGCACGTGCCGCTGGCCGGCGTGCTCGTACAGGTATTCAGCCGCTTCAAGAGTGTCCACGACGACGAACTGCTGACGTTCGTAGGCGGGGGTCACCGCGAGAGGCAGCCACCACAGGTCCGTCACGACCAAGCTCCGGGGCAGCCGCTCCAAGTGCTCTGTCCAGGCGGACAAATACCTCATCTCGGCACGGAGCTCCCGCACGCCTCTGATTTGCGTCCCCAGCGACAGGGCAAGCAGCAGGCCGAGGGCCGTCAAGCCGGCAGCCGCCGCGCCGCGGCGCGGCAGGTGCGCCGTCGCCAGCACGATGGCCGCGATTGGGTACAGGACGAGCGCCAGGCGCGGCCCCCATTCGAGCGCCGACGACGGGCCGGTGCCGAGGATCACCATCTGAGCCGCCGCGAAAGCCAGCGCAACGGTATACAGCAGCAGCCCGCCTTCCCGCTTCCGCGCCAGGGCGATGCCGGCCAGCACCAGTGGCCCGGCGAGCACCAGCCCGTGCACTGAACGAACCTCGTCGCCCGAAAACATATTCGCCGATGAAGGCCCGGCGATGGCCAATGCGGAGGCCAGCAGGGCAAACCACTTGCAGCGGCCCGGGAGCACCAAAGCGAAGATCGCCAGGAGCACCGCGGCGGCCGTCAACCAGCTCCATAGCGGGCTCACATGCGCGGCCGAGGCGTGGACGTTGTGCAGCGTGGCGAGCGCACGTTCCAGCGTTCGGGGCAGGACCCCCGCGGGTGCGTCGGTTAGGACTGAGGCCGGAGCGCTCTGAAGGCGCGAGCCGGTCGACCCGACCTGCCTCACCGCTTCGCCGCCGCTGGGCCATGCGCGCTGCGCCGCCAGGATCAATGCAGATCCCCAGACCGCGTTGAGGGCCGCGTAACGCCAGGAGCGCAGATCGAGCGCCACCAGCCGGTAGGTCGTCCAGGCGGTGGCGCAGAGCTGGGCGACGAGCATTTCGCGGCGAAGGATCGCCGCGAGCCCGATCAGCGCTAGGCCGGCCGCATACGGACGGAGGCGCGCCGGTGCGTCCTCCTGGAGCTTCGAGGCTCGCAACAGCACATAACAGCCCGCCAGCGCCAGGGCCACGGCCGGCGTGTGCTCCCAGAACAACTGGCCGTAGAAGAAGACCGGTGTGGCGAACGCCGTCAGCAGCACCGCCGCCCAGCCGCGACCCGGCCGCCACAGCTCGGCGATCAGACCCGTCAGGAAGCACGTCGCGAGCGCGCCCATTAATGGCAGAACGACCAGGCCGCCGCTGCCGAGCAGCTTGAACGGCAGCCAGGACAGCAGTGGGAAAGCCAGCCCGACGCCGGAGCGGAACCGGCCATCGGGGGCCATGATCAAGGTCTGCTCGGGGAACAGCGGCCTCAGCCTGAGGTCGGGGTCTAGCTCTCGAGCAGGGTACGGAATCGGCGCGTCGAAGCCGCGGCCGGTCCACTCCAGGTGCGCCATGGTCAGAAAGCGTGTCCCGAAATCCGGCATCCACATCCCGCCACTCGGCGTCGTCAGCGCGAGGAGCAGATACACCAGCACGGTGAGCTCGAGCGACAGCTGGAAGGCGTCGCGCTTCAGCCAGGCAGAAGTCATCCCGGGGACGCCTGGCGGCCCAGCAGCAGCCCGGGATAGAGGCCGGGATCGCGGGCCGAGAGCCGTGCGCGGTCCGTGGGCAGGAGCGGAGTCCTGGAGACGCTGTTCTCCACCCCGGCAACCTGGAGCAGATCCTCGCTATCGACGGCTACCGGCCGCCTGCCAAGCTCGGTGGAGATCAGGGTGGCCATGCTGGGACCGGAGATCAGGAACCTGTCGATGACCTGCACGTCCGGCCGCACGCCATCGATAAGGATCAGATACTGGAGGGGCCCAGCGGTCTGCCAGCGCCCGAATACGAGGCTGCCAGCCGGCAGGGCGTCCAGGAAATCGCTTGCCCAGATACGAGGCTGGTGATCTGTGCTCCTGTCCACGAGCGGGTAATTCCAGGCCGCGCCGGCGAGCGTCCAGGCGGCGAGCGCAAGCATGGCAACCCGCCGCCACACCCCGCGACGAAGCGCCGCCAGGAGCGCCGCTATGCCGCACCCGAGCGGGAGGGTCCATGCCAGGTACACCGGCACGAACATGGCCTCGCGGTCCGGCACGGCGTAGGTGGCGAAGAACAGCGCATGCGCCAGCGCGAGGCTCGCGGCCAGGCCGAAGAACCATGGATTGCGGCGCAGAAAGGCACCCAGGCCGAACAGCCCCAGCACCACTCCGAGCCCGAAGAAGCTAGTCCACAGCCAGGAGGCGACGTCCAGCAGGTTCCCTGGCAGGAGGTCGGGCGGCACGCTGAGGAACAGCCGGCCGAACTGGCGGCCGGTGATCATCCACCACATGCCCTCTACACTTGCCAGGTTGGCCCGATGGAAGTTCCCCTGGCCGTCGTACACGCCTGCGATGCTGAATCGCGCGCCGCTCGTATACGTGAGCGGCAGGTATGCGTATGGCAGCAGCCCGGCTAGCCCCGTTAGCGTCAGCGCCGCCAGCTGCCGCAGCCGGACCCGGCGCCGCGCGAGGACGAAGACCACCAGGGCCGGCGCGTACAGCGCCGCGGACATGTGGTTCGTCAGGCTGACCGAGAAGGCGAGCGTCGCCGCCGCCAGCCAGGCGAACCGCTCGCTGCGCTGCCACTTCAGGAGCAGCCACAGTGTCAGCGCCAGCAGGAAGTCGTGCAGACTGTGCTCCTTGGTCGCCGTGGCCGAGCTCCACTGGTAGTAAGAGGCCGCGAAGAGGGCGCAGGCCAGGGTTGCCGGAGCTCGCCGGAGCCGAAGCTGGCGCAGGATGAGGAATACCGTGGCCACACTGAGCGCGGCGAACAGCGCCGTCATGGCCGTCGTGCGAAAGACCACCTCGCCGGCGGGCATCGCATGCGTGAACAGCCAGCCCAACAGGACGAACAGCGGATACCCGGTCGCGTGCGGGATGCCGAGCGTGTACGCCGCGATGGCCAGCTCGGCCGCGTCCAGCCCAACGAACGTCGGCGAGGCGGTCTTGAGGTAGAGCGCCAACGCAGCCGCGCCGAGCCCGGCTGCCACGAACCAGTCAGCTCGCCAACGCGCTCGTTCCGCTGCGCCGGCCGCGTCCGGCCTGGAGGCCTCAGCCGGCCTGGAGGGCGTGGCAATCACGCCCTTACGCTAAACGCCGGCTGCCTGCGCGTCACGCAGGTAGGAGTCTTAGGCCAGCAGCCGCTCGTAAACCCGCAGGTAGTTGTCGACCATGTGGTCCACCGTGAAGCGTTTCTCCACCCAGCGCCGGCAGGCTGCACGGTCGAGCGTCTCGACGCGCCGCACGGCCTCTACAGCCTCCTCCACCGAGCGCACCAGGAAACCGCTGACGCCGTGGCCCAGGATTTCCCGGGGCGAGCCCAGATCCATAGCCACCACGGGCGTGCCGCAGGCCAGCGACTCGATGATCGTCAGGCCGAAGCGCTCCGGGCGGGTGACTAGGTGCAGGCTGGCCAGGGCATTGCCCATGAGCGCGTCCCGCCGCTGCTGATCCGCCGGCCCGACGAAGCGCACTCGCTTGCCGTCCACGTGCGGCTCGATCTCGTTGCGCCAGTACTCGAGGTCCTGGTGAATCCCGGCGAGGACCAATGGCAGGCCCGCCTCGCGCGCCACCTGGATAGCCAGGTGGATGCCTTTCTCAGGGTGAAACCGGCCCAGGTACAGGAGGTACTCGCCCTTCGGCTTAGCCCGGAAGGTGAAGTCTGCCAGGTCGATGCCGTTGTAGACCGTGGCCACGTAGTTCAGCCGCGGGTCGCGGTCGACGTCGCTGATGGACACGTACGGGTTATCCGCGTACTTGTAGTAAATGGCCTTGATCTTCTCAGACGAGAAGCCGTGGATGGTCGTCAGAAATGGGGTGCGAATCAGCCGCGAGTAGGTCAGCGGAATGAAGTCGAGATGGCTGTGCAAGAGATCGAATTCGTCCGCCATCTCCATCGCCTCGGAGATGTGCAGCGGCACCATCACGGCCGGGTCGACGTCCGGATCCTCGGAGTAGGGCCGGGGGCAGACGGCGTGCAGCTTGGCGGTGGTCACGGAATCCTGCGTGGCAAAGAGCGTGACGTCGTGGCCGCGCTTGACGAGGCCCTCGGTCAGATTGTGGACGACCGTCTCCCACGCGCCGTAATGTCGCGGCGGCGTCCGCCACGAAATCGGCCCGAGGATACCTAGGCGCATTCAGCAGGCAGGGGTCGGAGCAGGGGTGTCTGCTCGCTAGCCGGCTTGAAGCTCGGCGCTTCGCCGAGGCTCGAGCGCTGCCCGATGAGCACAAGCCCATTTATAAAAGGTCACGTGCCGCCGGGCGATATTGGGCAGCGCGACGCGGCGCGCATACCGGCGCGCCTTCACCGACAACCGGCTGCGCAGCGCGTCGTCGCGCATCAGGCGCACGATTGCCCGAACCAGCGCCTGGTCGCTTTCCCGCGGCACTCCTAGCCCGGCGCCGCTGTCTTCCAGATACGACCTCAGTCCGCCCACATTGCTGGCAACTACCGGTGTTCCGACTGCGCATGCGGCCATGCACGGCCCGCTGGCCGCGGCCGACTGGTAAGGCAGGACCAGCACGTCGAACGCGGCCACCAACTCCAGGAACTCAGTGGGGCTGAAGAGCTTCGGAAGGTTCACGATGCTGTTCCGCGCCGGGCTGGCGGCGATGCCCGCCGTGAGGGCATCGCCCAACACCGTGCCCTCTTTGGAGCCCGGCCGCGGCGCGCAGGCCACCACCAGCAGCGCGTCGGGGCCGAGCTTATCCGCGATGTCCGGCCAGAGCCGGACCACGCGGTCGTAGCGCTTGTACCAGTCGGGGTAGCCGACCATGCCCACGACCCTCTTGCCTTCCCAGCCGTACCGGGCTTTGCCGCCGCGAAGCTGCCGCAGCGGGTGCGCGGGCGGGGTGGCGTGAGGTATGAAGGCCACCTTACCCGAAGGGCACGCTCCGTACTCGGTGTGCACCAGGCTGATGCTAGCCAGCTCGCCGAGCGTTTGGATAAACGCCAGCCGGTCCTGGCGCCCGCTGTTGTCGGAATGCATGGTGACCACCGCAGGCTGCCCGTCCACCTTCCAGCGGAACAGGAGATCGTTCATACCGAAGGAGTTGGCGGCGTTGTAGTTGAAGAACTCGCTGTGGCGCTGGTGGGCATAGAGGCCGTACTCGAACTGCACGTGGATGATGTCCGGGTTGATGCGCTCGACCGCGTCGTCCACCGCCTCGAACCAGTCCGAACGCCGGAGGTCGATGACGGGGTGCACGGAATCGGCCGGCGGCGCATCGGTATGGCAAATGACGTGGACCTGATGTCCCTGCCGGCGCAGCTCCTCCACGAGCGGACGGGTGTAGAAGAAGATGCCACAGTCCCGCTCCCAGCTGGTGACCATGGCGATCTTCATCCGGTCCTCTTAAAAGTTAACGATCCGTATCGGGTTCCGGGTCGCCGGGTGGGACCCCACTCCTATACTCGGGATCGTGGCTATTGCAACTGAGGTCAAGACCTACCAGAACTACATTGGTGGCGATTGGGTTGGGAATGGCGCCGGGCAGCCGCTCGAGATCCTCAACCCCGTAGACGGCCAACTGGTCTACCGCGCCGTCAGCGCCACCCCTGAACAGGTCGATCGCGCCGTCGCTGCGGCCCGCAACGCGCTGGAGACGACCGACTGGTCCGAGAACCCGGAGCGCCGCGCCACCGCTCTGCGCAAGCTGAGCGATGGCCTCAAGTCGCTGGGCAAGGACCTGGCGCGGCTGCTGTCCATGGAGGCCGGCAAGCTGTTCCCCGTCTCCCTGACCGAGGTGAATCGCGGCGCCGACGCCCTGTCCTTCTACTCCGGGCTGGCCCGCGCCATCTACGGCCGCACCACCACGCTGACCCCGGACTCGCTGGCGATCGTGCTGCGCGAGCCGGTCGGCGTCGTCGGCATCATCGTGCCCTGGAACATGGCCCTGTCGCTGCTGACCCGGCCATTGGCTCCGGCGCTGGCCGCGGGCAACGCGGTCGTGGTCAAGCCTTCGAGCATGACCCCAGGCGCAACAGCCGAGTTCATCGGCCTGATCGACAGCATCGAGGAGTTCCCCAAGGGCATCGTCAACTTCCTCATCGGCCCCGGCGGCACGGTGGGCGATCAACTGGTCAAGCACCCGGACGTGGACATGATCTCCTTTACCGGCGACACCAGTACGGGCAAGCACGTCGTCCGCACCGCGGCCGACACCCTCAAGAAGGTGTCGCTAGAGCTGGGCGGCAAGTCGCCCAACATCATCTTTGAGGACGCCGACCTGGAGCGCGCCGTCAAGGGCGCCATTAACGGAGCTTCGTTCTTCAACGCGGGCCAGGTGTGCATCGCCGGCAGCCGGGTGCTCATCCCTAGCAAAGTCCACGATGAGTTCGTGGAGCGCATGAAGTCTGTGGCCGAGGGCATGAAGGTCGGAGATGGCCTGGAACGCGGCACGCAGCTGGGGCCGGTCATCTCCAGGGGCCAGCAGGAGCGCGTTTACAGCTATATAGAAAAGGGTAAGCAGGAGGCCGAGCTGGTCACCGGCGGCTACCGCTACGAGGACGGGCCGCTCGCCAGGGGCTACTTCGTGCCGCCCACGATCTTCGACAAGGTGCCGGTGGGCGCAACCATCGCCCAGGAGGAAATCTTCGGGCCCGTTGTCGCGGTTCAGACCTTCAACGACGAGGAAGAAGCGGCGCGGATCGCCAACTCGACCGTCTACGGCCTGGCCGCGGCGGTCTGGACGCGCGACATCAACAAGGCGCTGCGCGTGGCGAAGAAAGTCCGCTCCGGAATGGTCTGGATCAACACCTTCGGCAAGCTCTTCGCCGCGGCCGAGATGGGCGGCGCCAAGCAGTCCGGCATCGGGCGCTCGTACGGCCTGGAGGGCCTGCACGAGTTCACCGAGCTGAAGCACATCAACATCCAGCTCGAGGACTGACGACGCTTCCTTGCGACTCCTTGTCAGGCGCGCTGTAGTTCACGTATAGTTCCCGATACATCCAGTCGGAGATGAGCTGATGAGCACCGAAAGTCTCGACACAATCCAGGCTCGCACCGCGTTCGGCGGCACCACGGTCGTTGGCGCGGCGCCCGACACCAGCGCCGAGGTCCTCAAACGCAAAGAGATCACGATTCCCAAGAAGAGCAACCTCGGTGAGCGGCTGGTCTCGCTGTTCTCGCCGGTGCTGCTGCTCCTGCTGTGGGAGGTGCTGGTGCAGGTGCGGCTGCTCGACAAGCGCTTTTTCCCGGCGCCTTCGTCCATCGTGGGCACTTTCAACACGCTTGTGTTCGGGCCGCAGCACGAGCTGTTGGTCGACATCAGAGCCACGCTCGGCCGGATCGCCGTCGGTCTGATCATGGGCGTCATCCCCGGCCTTATCCTGGGCGTGTTCATGGGCTTGTCGTCGCCCATCCGGGCGTTCTTCAAGCCCATGGTCGCGGCGCTGTTCCCGATTCCCAAGATTGCCATCCTGCCGCTGATCATGCTCATCTTCGGCCTGGGCGAGATGTCGAAGTACGTCAGCGTGGCCATCGGCGTTGTGTTCCTGGTGCTCATCAACACCATGGCCGGCGTGATGAACATCGAGAAGATTTACCTGGATGTAGGCCGGAATTTCGGCGCCAGCCGCTGGAAATTCTTCTGGACCATTGCCGTCCCGGGCGCGATGCCGCAGATCTTCACTGGTTTCCAGCTGTCGTTGGGCGTGGCCCTTATCGTCATCGTGGCCACGGAGTTCGTGGGCGCCAAGACCGGCATCGGCTATCTCATCTGGCAGTCGTGGCAGACGTTCTCCGTGGAGGCCATGTACTGCGGCCTCGTGACCACTGCCTTCCTTGGGTTCCTATCCCAGCTTGGCCTGGACACCGTCCAGCGGCTGGCTATCCCCTGGAGGCCGGAACTACACTAGACCTGAACAGGCGACCCCTTGGGGGAACGAGAAAGGCCCCAAGCCTACTGCTTGGGGCCTTTCCATATGGGTTGCCTGATGGTCAGCTGGCATCCCTTCCAGCCGGCCCCGCCGGGGCCTTCATCTGGGCTTCCCTGCCTCACCTTGACTATCGGCCTAGGGGCTCTCCGTCTTTAGTGCTCGCTAGACTGTGAGCCATGGTGGGTCTGGCGCCGAAAGATGGCTGGCTCTTGGTCCTGCTAGTCGTCTGCACGCTCGGCTTTCTAGCGGCTGCGCGATGGTCCAGCCGCCTCACCGACGGCCGGCCTATCGTGCTCTACAGCGTCGGCTTCTCGCTGGGGTTCGTCGTGCTCGTGCTGGCCACCGGCATCCTCGTCCTACGTTAGCGAGGAGGCGTGAACTCCATCACATAGATGCCTGAGTTCTTCTCGGTCATGTAGATGTAGCCTCGGGCGTCGACGATGACGTCCTCGGCCTGGTGGACCAGGTCGCGCGGCAGCAAACCTAGCCGCCTCGTCGGGTTATCAGGGATGTAGTAGCCGGCGATCTCGGGCCTTAGCGGGTTCGAGATATCGAACACCTGCAGGCCGGCGTTGAAGTATGTCATGAAGATGTAGTTGCCCGAAGGCTGCAGACACGCCTGGTGCTGGGGCTGGTGCTGGTTGTGCGGGCCAAACCGCCCACCTTTGCGGTGGAAGTCCTCCGCCGGCTCGGGCAAGGGGAAGATCGAGATGAGGCGCGGTTGGCTGACATTGCTGACGTCGATGATGCCGGCCATCACAAGCGGCTCGTCGCAGCGCTCCTTGATCGATTCGCCATTGATCACGGCCAGCTGGCGGTCGGGCAGTGGCAGGACGGTGTGCGTAGGGATCATGTTGCTGAACGGCGGATCGACGCTCAGGTGGCCGGCGAGCTTCGGCGCGGTGACGTCGCTCACGTCCAGGATGACGACGCCGGCGCCCTCCCAGGGGCAGTAGGCGTACTGGCCCTCCACGTACGCTCCGCCGTGGAGCTGGATGTGCTTGTGCGCATCCTCCTCGGGGAAGCGCTCGCCGCCGGCCGTGTGCTGGCCCGGGAACCACCACTGGCCGACCGTCTTGGGGTTCTCAGGGTCGTCGATATCCACGCACACGTACTGGCGCTTGTTGAAACCCGGCAGATGCGCGGACGCGTGGACGTAGCGCCCGCCGTCGTAGTAATTGCGGTGGCAGCCGTCGCCACCGCCGCGCCAGTGGCCCAGCTTTCTGGGCTCGGTTGGCTCGCTCACGTCCCAGATATAGAACCCTTCCTGGTGAGGCGGCCCGTTGGGGTCGCCGCCCCAATTCGGGGCAATGCGCTCGAGGCCGGTGATCAGCTTGCCATCGGCCACCTGCAGCTGGATGGTCCAGGTGTTGGGCGGGCCCTCGATGAAGCGTGCCAGCTCCGGCGCGGCGGGGTAGGTGACGTCCAGGATGCTCCAGCCCGGCTCCCACAGGTGGGCGACGTAGAGGTACCAGCGGTCACTGACCGTCTGCATCCCTAGCTTGAAGCCGGGCTTGTCCCGCAGATCGTGGTAGCCGACCAGGCGAACGTTCTTGGCATACGGCATGGCCGCGATCTTATGCGGAGCGCCTCGCCGCCAGGATGGTCGCTGGCACGGCCGCCGCGAGCACCAGACCGGTGAGGAGCACCGCCAGCGCCGCAGTCCGCGCGACGTCGCCTTCCTGCTCGGCGTTCAGGACGACCACCGCCACCGTCTGGGTGGCGGGGGTGTACAGCAGGCTCGAGACCGTGAGCTCGTGCAGCGCCGTCAGGAACACAAGCAGCCAGGCGAAAACGCTGGCCGGGGCAATCGACGGCCACACGCCGGTCAGGAGGCTTCGAAACGGGCCGGCGCCCGAGGTCTGCGCGGCATGCACGAGATCGGGGCCGACCTGCGCCAGCGCCCCAGCGATCGGCCGGTGGCCCAACGCCCAGAACCGAGCCACATATGCCAGCAGGATGATCAGCAGCGTGCCGTACAGCCAGCGGCTGAAGGCGAGGATGATCGCCACTGCTAGGGCCGATCCCGGGAGCGCGTAGGGCAGCGCCACCGCGCCCGCGAGTAGCCGGCTCAGCGGGCGGCCGCTGCCAGCCATAGCTGCCGCGATGCCCAGCAGGACGATCAGCGTGGCCGCCACCCCCGCCAGCCCGGCGCTGCGCAGCAGCGCCTCCCCGCCGTTGCGGCTGAGCGCCGCCGCGAAGTGGGCGCCCGACCAGTTGGCCGGCGCCGGCGTCAACCCGTATGCCCGCGTCAGGGAAACGAGCACCAGCGCCCCGAGGGGAACGAGCGCGGTTACGAGCACCCATAGCCAGCCGCCTGCCAGCAGGGCCACGCCGCCGCTGGTCCAGCGTCGCGGTCGGCTCCGCGGCTTGCCGGCCGCGGAGACCGCCGCGCCTACGTCGAACCGGCCGATGGCCAGCAGGAAAGCGCACGCCAGGAGCGCCAGCAACGCCGCCAGATCGACTGCGGCGGCGAAACTGCTCGCGCTGGCTGAGAACGACAGCTGGCGGTAGATCTCCGTGGTCACGGTTGAGAACCGGGCCGGAAGGCCGACCACGGCCGGGATGCCGAAGTCGGACGCGGAGGCGATGAACGCGAGAGCCGCTCCGGCCACGAGCGCCGGGCGCAGTAGCGGTAGGGTGATCGTCCGCAGCACCGCGCCGGGACCTGCGCCGCTGACGCTTGCCGCCTGCTCCAGCTCGGCGGCGTCGCGGCCGGCCAGTGCCCCAGCCGCCGCAAGGTAGGTCAGCGGCACGGCGTGGACCGCCAGTAACGCGGTCACGCCCGTTCCGCTGAACAGGCCTGGCCAGGAGACGTGCATCAACCGGTCGGCCAGCCCCCCGCGCCCGTACGCCTGCACCCAGGCGAAGGCTCCGATGAACGGCGGCACTAGGATAGGCAGCAGCAGCCCCAGTCGCAGCCCGCCGCGCCCGGGCACGCGCGCTCGCTCCGATGCCACGGCGAACCCGGCGCCTACCAGCAGCGCAAGCCCCGCCGCGGCGAGCGAGACCCAGATCGTGTGCAGAATGGCCGCCCCGGACCCGTCCAGCGCCCGGCGCGCCACTGGCGCGCCCGCCTGGACCGCCTCCCACAGGAGCCGCGCCAGTGGATATACCACCAGGCCGAGGGCCGCGAGATAGGCGACGGCGCAAAACCAGTCCCGCAGGCCGAAGTCACGCCTCATGCAGGTGGGTTCAAGCCGCTCTACTATAAGCGCCTATGAAGCGCAGCAGCGACCGCATCCTCACCACTCACACCGGCAGCTTGCCAAGGCCCGATGACCTTACTGATCTGCTGTACGCGGCTGAGAGCGGCCAACTGCCGGACCCGCGGGCGTTCGAGATGCGGGTGCGCGACGCCGTGGCCGAGAGCGTGCGCCAGCAGATCGAGGTCGGCGTGGATGTCGTCAACGACGGCGAGCAGGGCAAGATCTCCTACTCCACCTATGTCACCAGCCGGCTCAGCGGATACGAGGGCGAGGTCCACGTCGCCCGGCGGCCGCGGCCGGACGCCATCGACTTTCCAGAATGGGACGAGCAGACGCGCCCGGCTCGGGCTTCCTTCCGCGTCAAGCGTCTGGCCTGCACTGGACCCGTCCGCTACACCGGCCACGAGGCCGTCCAGCGCGACATCGATAACCTGAAAGCGGCGCTCCGGGGCCGCCATGTCCGCGAGGCGTTCATGACCGCGGCATCGCCAGGCGTCATCGCCGTCTTCCAGCCCAACCAGTACTACCCGTCCAATGAGGACTACCTGTTCGCCCTGGCCGATGCCATGAAAGAGGAGTACGAGGCCATCTATCGCGCCGGTTTCCTTGTCCAGCTCGACTGCCCCGATTTCACCGGCCTCAGCGCCACCGAGACGCCTGGCGAGCCACCGCCTGATCTGGCCGTCCGCGTCGAGGCCCTGAACCGCGCAGTGGCCGGCATCCCGGCCGACCGCATGCGGCTTCACCTGTGCTGGGGCAACTACGAGGGCCCGCATCATACTGACGTGCCGCTGCGGCTCATCGTGCCCGACGTGCTCAAGGCCAAACCCGTGGGCCTGTCGTTCGAGGGCGCCAACCCTCGCCACGAGCACGAATGGAACGTATTCGAGGAGATCAAGCTCCCAGAGGGCAAGGTCATCATCCCAGGCGTCCTTGACTCGACCACCAACTACATCGAGCATCCGGAGCTCGTGGCTCAGCGGCTGGTCCGGTACGCGCGTCTGGTCGGCCGCGAGAACCTGATGGCCGGAACCGACTGCGGCTTCGGAACCTTCGCCGGGCCGCCCACCGTCCATCCCAAGATCGTCCTGGCCAAGCTGCAGGCTATGGCCGAGGGCGCCAGGCTTGCCTCTAGCGAGCTCTGGTCATGACCGGCTGCTCTGGAAGCGCCGCCACCCGGCGTCAATAGCCAGCCGTAGGTCGTCGATGTCGATCGGCTTCAGGAGATGAGCCACCACCCCGCATGAGCGGCCGCGCTCGACGAGCTCTTTGTCCGGGAAGCCTGTCAGAACGACGACCGGCGTCTCGCGCGCGGCGTTGATTCGTTGGGCCGCCTCCAGCCCGTCGATGCCGCCGCCCAGGTGCACGTCCATCAGGATCAGGTCGGGCTGATGCTCCGCGGCTAGGTCGATCGCCTCCTGCGCTGTGCTCGCTGTCGCTACAACCTCGTGCCCCAGGTGCTCCAGCTGGTCATTGAGGGCCATGGCGATCAGCGACTCGTCATCGACCACCAGCACGCGCAGGTGGTTCACAACTTGCTCAGCTCGACGTAGCGCGGCAGCCCATCGGGCCGCCGGATAAACCCGCCGATGCTGGAGCGCATGGCGACGGCGTCATGCGGCCTGGCTAGCACCAGGGTCTCCACCTGCGGAAGCGGCTCCAGATCCTCGGGCGTCAGCAGCGGGGCGGGAGCCCATCGCTCCTCGAGGTACACCGGCAAATGCCGGCCGGCTTTCTCCCGTGCGAACAGGGCCGGGTTCAGCGTCTCGACCACGACCTTGAGGCTCAGCTTCATGACAGCCAGCTGGATGGCTCGAGCGACCGCCTGGAGGTCGGGGCTGTCCTGCGGCACCGACAGGCTCAAGCGGAAGCCGCTGCCGTAGCCCGCCTCGCGTAGCAGGGTCCGCGCCGCCCGCACGTCCTGCTCGGCCCTTACCGGCTGGGAATGCCCCCCGAACAGCCGCTGGCCGATGTCCTCATACGGGATGGCGTACGCCAGCGCCTGCCGGACGCGCGGCTGGTCGAACGGCGCAAAAGCCGGATCGATGCGCAGCGCCACCTCGCGCGTGCCGGGGAACTCCTGGACCCGGACGCCAGGTTTCGAGCTGAGGTCAGCCAGCTCGGCCATGGGGAGCGCGTCGGCCACGTCGACGCTGCCCCGCCACAAGGCCTCCGCCCGAGCGTAGGCATCGGGGATGGCCCGCAGCAGGATGCGCTTGTCGCGCGGGGGCCCCTGCCAGTAATGCAGGTTCGCCGAAAGGCCTGCCTCCTCGACGTCCGCTCCCTCGTCCAGCGCATACGGACCAAACCCCGCGCTATGGCAGCGCAGCCATTCGTTGCCCCAGGGGTCGCCAATGGGGCAGTGCTCCCGCACCAGCTCGAGATCGTAGATGGCGGGCAGGGCGTTGGTGAGCAGAGCCGGCAGCAGCGGCGCCGGGCGATCGAGGCGGAACTGGACCACGTAGGGCTGGACGACGCGCAGTGCGTCGGGCGAGCCCACGCCGCAGCAGCGCGCGGCGCGCGCGCTCCAGGAGTTCAGCGCGAACGCCCGCTCCCAGGACCATTTCACGTCGTGGGCGGTGAGCTCGTGCCCAGCCGCGCTGAACACCGAGCGCCGGAGCTGCAGGCTGCAGACGCGGCCGTCGGCCGACATGTCCCAGCTCTCCGCCAAGTTGGGGGCCAAGGCTTCGGTATCGACGGCTCGATGGCCTCCCGCGTCCGAGCGGACGGGGTGGCGGAGGAGCGCATCGTGGACTTGAAGGTGGACGTGGAAGGCTTCCGGAGGGCAGCTGGCTCGATGCTGCTCAACGTCGAAGCAGGCGGGGATTCCCCGCACTCCGACGATCACGGTAACATCGTAGCCAAATCCCCACCGAACTAGGAAGGCTCCTTCAGCTCGGCCTGGACGGGCTCCTGCTGGGCGGAGTGTACGGTGCGGCCGGCACCGGCATCACCCTACTGTGGAGGACCATGAGGGTCCTCAACCTGGCTCATGGCGCGTTCGTGATGCTGGGCGCCTACGTCACGTTGGGGCTGTGGCAGCGCTTGGGGGTCGACCCCTTCCTTTCCATACCCATCTGCATGGCGGCGATGTTCGGCCTTGGCTGGGTTGTCCAGCGGCCCGTCGCCACGTCGCGCATCCTGATCACGTTTGGGCTGGGGCTGGCGCTGGTCGATCTGTCGTTGAACCTGTTCGGCCCCGACGTCCGCTCGATCCAGACAGCCTACTCGGGCAGCGCGCAGGGCCGCGCCTTCACATTTGTCGCTGCCCTGGGATTGGTCTTCCTGGCCCGGCTGCTCGCAGCCTGTGTCCGCCCGGAGCGCTTCCAGGGGCTCGTCTTCGCCGTCTGCGCCGCCACCTCCGGGGCCGCCGGTTCACTGACGGCGGTCGATTTCTCCTTCACTCCAACGTCCGGGGTGTTCTACACGCCCCTGGCTGTGGCGGTCTGCCTGCTCGGCGGCATGGGCAGCATCCCGGGAGCCTTCGCCGGCGGGATCGCGCTGGGGATCGCAGCCACACTGACGGGCGCCTTCTTCGGGCCGGGCTGGCAAAACACCGTCGTCTTCGGGCTGCTGCTGGTGGGGCTGCTGCTGAGGCCGAAGCCCGCTGAGGCCGGCGTATGAGGCGGGGCGTGCTGGGCCTGCTGAGCGCGATCGTATTGGCCGGCGCTTTCGTTCCCAGCGCCTCGGCGCTCCACGCGCTGACGCTGCTGTTCGTGTTCGCCATCATGGCGGCGGCGTGGAATCTCGTGGCCGGGCTTGCGGGGGTAATCGATCTGGGGCTCGTTGGCTTTTTCGGTCTGGGCGGCTACGCCACCGGCCTGCTCGTGGCGAAGACGGGCCTGCCTTTCGCGGTGGCCTGGATCACCGGTGGGCTGCTGTGCGTTGGCTTCGCCATCCTCATGGCGCTCGCCCTGCGGCGTTTCCCGGCGCCCTATTTCGCCGTCGCGACGCTCGCCGCCTCGTTCGCCCTACGAGAGGTGGCCAGCAACTGGACCGCCCTGACTGGCGGCGACGCCGGGCTTTCCCTCCCGCCGCAGCTCATCTCGGCGCGCGCCATGTACTTCCTGATGGTGGGGCTGCTGACGGTAGTGCTGGCGCTGACCTGGTGGATCGGCCGGCACCGCCCGGAGCTTGTGCCGGCCTACGCCGCCATGGGCTGGTTCGTCGGACTGGTGGGCGGCGCCTTCGCCTGTTGGACGGGCTTCCTGGACCCGGCCGCGGCGTTCGATCTGGGCGTCACGGTCGAGGTCATCGCCATGGCGGTGGTAGGCGGGGTTGGCACCGTAGGCGGCCCGCTGGCCGGCGCGGCCGTGCTCACCACCCTGTCGGCTCTCCTGAATGGCTACGCGCCCAACTTCCACTTGCTGGCGCTGGCTCTCCTAATCGCGCTGTTCCAGTGGCTCGCGCCCAAGGGGCTCATGGCCGCCGCGACGGCAGCAAGCGGGTACTATCTCCGCAAGTGATCCCCATTAGGGACCTCAATCCCACACGCAGCTTGCCCTTCGTCACGGTCCTGATCATCGCCACGAACGTCGTGGTCTTCTTCTACGAGCTGACGCTGCAGGCCACATCCCGACGTGCCATCGACGCCTTCTACGAGTTCTTCGGCTTCATCCCGTGCGTCATCACCAACTCGTGTCCGCGCCTTGCCTCAGCGCTCGCCGCCGCGCAGGATCCCGTGCAGCCGCCCATTCTGTCGCTGTTTACGTCGATGTTCGTGCATGGCGGCTGGCTGCACATCGCGGGCAACATGCTGTTTCTGTGGATCTTCGGGAACAACGTCGAAGATGAGATGGGCCACTTCCGCTACCTTGTCTTCTACTTCATCTGCGGGTTGATCGCCTCGTTCGCCCAGATCGCGTTCGATCCGAGCTCCATGGTGCCCAGCCTCGGCGCCAGCGGCGCAATTGCCGGTGTCCTCGGCGCGTACTTCGTCAGCTATCCCACAGCGCCCATCGATACCGCTGTGTTCGTGATCTTCATCTTCTTCGTACGGTTGCCGGCCTTCGTAGTGCTGGGCTTATGGATCGCCATGCAGTTCTTCACCGGGCTTGGCGAGCTGGGCACGCACGACACCGGCGGTGTCGCCACATTTGCCCACATCGGCGGCTTCGTGGTCGGCATGCTGCTGGTATTCCTGTTCCGCAGGCGCCGGCCTGCCACACGGCCATTCGCGACCTGAACGGCGTTTTCGGCGTCGCGCTCAGTCCGGCCCAGCTGGCCCAGTTCGAGCGATACCGCGACGAGCTGCTCGATTGGAACCGGCGGGTCAATCTGACGGCTATCCGCGACCCGGCGGCCGTTGAACGACTGCACTTCGCCGACAGCCTGGCCTGCCTCCTGGAGCCGGTTGACGAGGGCGCGCGGCTGCTGGACGTGGGCGCCGGCGGAGGCTTCCCCGGCTTGCCGATGAAGATCGCGCGGCCGGACCTACGTCTGACCCTGCTCGAAACGACCGGCAAGAAGGCCCGCTTCCTGGAGCATGTCGTGAGCGTGTTGGGGCTGTCGGACGTGGAGGTCGTGAACGAGCGCGCGGAGATGTTTGGCCGGCGCGAGATGTTCGACGTCGTCGTCGCCCGCGCCCTGGGCGCCCTGCCCGTGCTGCTCGAGCTGACGCTGCCGTTCGCTCGCTTGGGCGGGCGGGTCCTGGCACTCAAGAAAGGCGAAGCCCTGGAGAAGGAGATCGCCTCCGCGACCCGCGCGCTGCAAATCCTCGGCGGCGAGCTAGCCTCACGGCGAAGTTACGACCTCGACGGCGAGCGGCGGCAGATCGTCGTGATCCACAAGGTTGCGCCAACTCCTCCAACCTACCCTCGCAGGCCGGGCGTCCCAGCTAAGAATCCGCTCTAGGCAGCCGCGTCCCGGCGCGCTTCCGGCGGCTGGGCCATGCGCGGCAGGCGCGCCGGGATGGTCAGCGTGGCCACGCCGATGCGGTCGTCGGCCATGCCGTAGTACACGTCCACCCGCTCGGGCTGGCCAATGTCGGTGCGCTGGTCGATGCCTGTCGGGAACACCACATTCGGCACCACACCCTCCCGCTCGTGCTCGTCGGGCGCCAGGGTGGGGTGGCGCGAGCGGTAGCGGATCTTGTCGGGGTGGTGCGGGTCGAGCACCAGGGCGCCCGCCGAGTAGCGCAGCCGCTTGCGAGTGAGGTCGAGAATGCCGCTCACGCCGTGATAAATCAGCAGCCAGCCGTAGCGCGTCATCAGCGGCGGCGCACCGGCGCCCACTTTAATGCGCTCCCACGAATAGCGCGGGGACATCAGGCGGTGATGCGCCTGCAGCGTGCACAGATGCTCGGGCAGCTTGGGGTTGTGGCAGTAGGAGATCCACAGGCTTTCGTGATGGATGCGCGGCCTGCGGTTCGCCGGAGTCTCGAGCGTTTCGTGAGTGCGCCGCTTCTCCTCGAGCTCGTCGATCAGCTCGTGCGGCTGCGTGCCCGGAAAAAGCGGCCGGTGGATGAGGCCAATCGACGGCACGCCATCCGGGTCGGGAATCATCGCCGGGAAGAACACGGCGTCCTTGTTGAAGACGTTGTTGAAGTTCACCGGCGCCGTTTCGAGGAAACGCGCCAGACCCAGCCGCTTCCAGGCCATCAGGTCCTGCGATACCGCGAGGGCGATCCTCGGCCCGGCCGGGCCGTAGGCCGTATAGGTCATGACGTAGCAGCCCAGTGGCTCGATCCAGCTGATACGCGGATCTTCACAACCGCCGCCGGTCTCGGGGTTCTTCTCAAAGTCCTCCTCCGGCTCCAAGACCACCCCGAGCCGCTCGACCCCGCACGGGTTGCCGTCGCCGTCGAAGCACACCCGGGCGATCCCGATGCGCGAGTAGTTGCCGCTGGCCACCATCCGTGGAAAGAGATACAGCTGCCCGTCCGGCCCGCGGGCGGTCGCGGGATTGAGGACCCCTTCGGCCTCATAAGGATTCGACCGGTCGGGCTCCATGAGCACGCCCAACCGGCGCATCGTAAACGGCTCGGACGGCACTCCTGTTAGACGGCGACCGGTTCTTTGAGGATGCCCAGCCTGCGCCAGCTGGCGACGATGTCGCCCGAGTCCACCACGGTTCCAAAATGGGTGCGCATGTTGTGCAGCGTGGCTTCATGCGCCGCCTCGCTGTAGGTGGCCGTGCAGTCGGACACGAACACGATCGAGTAGTCTCGCATGTAGCCATCGCGGGCGGTGGTCTCGACGCATACGTTGGTGGCTTCGCCGGTCATGATCAGCGACTTGATGCCGTGCGACCTGAGGATCAGGTCCAGATCCGTGTCCCAGAAGCCACTGTAGCGGTGCTTGGTCACTACATACTCGTGCGTGTCCGGCGACCATTCCTGACCCAGAATCGGTTCGAAGCCCTCGTACCAGTCGGCGCCCCACGAGCCAGGGAAGCAGCGCGAGATCGTCCCCAGTTTGCGCCGCGTCCAGGCCGGGGAGTCTGTCCACGGGCTGTGGTGCGTGCGGATGTGGACGATGGCAATACCAGCTTTCCGGGCAAGCCCCAGCAGCTCGCGCAGCCGCGGCGCCATCTGCTGGATCAGGACCGGGCTCTGGCCCCGCTTGGCGATCGCGCCCTCGGAGTGGCAGAAGTCGTTCTGCATATCGACCACGATGAGGGCCGCGGTCTTCGGATCGACCAGCTCCGCGAGCTCGACTTTCGAGAACTCCTCGTTCATGCGTATTAGGGTACTACCCGTACTACGCTAGGTAACGCATGAACCGCGTGTTGCGCGCGTGCGCGCTGCAGCCCGTCGACCGCACGCCGGTGTGGTTCATGCGCCAGGCCGGCCGTGCCCTGCCGGACTACCGCGCCGTCCGTAAAAAGTACGATCTACCGGCCATCACCAAGCAGCCGGAGCTGTGCGCCGAGGTTACGCTCCAACCCGTGCGCTGCCTCGGCGTGGACGCCGCGATCCTGTTTGCCGATATCATGACGCCGCTGATGGCCATCGGCGTTGATATGCGCATCGTCGAGCACGCCGGGCCGGTCATGGCGACTCCCGTTCGCTCCCTCGATCGCGTCCGACGGCTGCGCCCGATCGAGCCCGAACAGGACGTGCCGTTTGTCCTGGAGACGGTCCGTCTTGTGCGCCGGCAGCTGTCCTCAGAAGTCGCGCTGATCGGCTTTGCCGGCGCGCCGTTCACGCTCGCCAGCTACCTGGTAGAGGGCAAAGCCTCGCGCACGTTCGATCAGACCAAGCGCCTGATGTACTCCCAGCCGGACGTGTGGAGCGAGCTGATGGGCCGCCTGGCCGAGATCGGGGCCGCATATCTGAAGGCGCAGATCGCGGCCGGTGTCCAGGTGATCCAGCTGTTCGACAGCTGGGTGGGCTGCCTCTCGCCGGATGACTACCGCTCGTTTGTCCAGCCGTATTCCCGCCAGGTGTTCGACGCGCTCGGGGGTTCTGTGCCGGCCATTTATTTCGGCACAGACACCGCTTCACTGCTGCCTGACATGGCTGCCGCCGGCGGAAGTGTCATCGGGCTCGATTGGCGGGTGCAGCTGGATGAGGGCTGGGCGCGCGTGGGCTACGACCACGCCATCCAGGGCAACCTTGATCCCGCCGTATTGCTCGGCCCGTGGAGCGCTGTGGAAGCGGCGGCCAGGCGCGTGCTGGAGCGGGCCGCGGGGCGGCCCGGCCACATCTTCAACCTGGGCCACGGCATCCATCCCGAGACGCCGCTGGACAACCTGGTTCGCCTCGTCGAGCTGGTGCACGGAGACCGCCGCTGACCGGCGTTCTGCTCATGGCGTACGGCACGCCTCGCAATCCGGGCGAGGTCGAGGCCTTCTACACCGATATCCGCGGCGGGCGCCTGCCAAGCCCCCAGCTGCTGGCCAACCTGCAGGCGCGCTACGAGGCGGTCGGCGGCCGCACGCCGCTGCTCGAGATCACCCGCCGGCAGGCGTCCGCGCTGGAGCAGGCGCTGGGTCCCGGCTACCGCGTCTTCATAGGCATGAAGCACTGGCATCCATACATCCACCAAACCGCTGCCGAGATGGAGGCGGCGGGGGTTGAGGAGGGTGTCGCGCTTGCGCTGGCGCCGCACTATTCAACCCTGAGCGTCGGTGCCTACGTCCAGGCCGTCCGCGAAGCTGGCTCAGGCATCCGTTGGCGGTTCGTCGAGAGCTGGCATCTCCAGCCGGCGTTTGTCGAGGCCGTGGCCGAGCGCGTCCGGGCGGCATCCCAGGGCTTCGATCCGGACGTGGTGGTGTTCACCGCCCATAGCTTGCCCAAACGCATCCTGGACACGGGCGACCCGTACGCGGATCAGCTGACGGCCACAGCCGAGGCCGTCGCCACCAGGCTCAATCAGCCCGACTGGCGGTTCTCCTTCCAGAGCGCCGGCGCCACGCCTGAGCCCTGGCTGGGCCCCGACATCCTGCAAACCATCGACCAGCTCGCCGGCGAGGGTGTCCGCCGCGCGCTCGTAGCGCCTATCGGGTTCATCTCCGACCACCTGGAGATCCTCTATGACCTGGATATCCAGGCCCGGAAGCGCGCCGATGAGCATGGCCTCGAGCTGAGGCGCACCGAGTCCCTCAACGCGGACCCGAAGCTGATAGACGCGCTGAAGGCGGCCGTCCTAGGAGCGGCTTAGCGCCACAGAGCAAAACCCATAGCCACCCCCGTGCCGGCCGGCGAGCGGTAGCAGGGGTAGTACTCCATGAAGCTGAGGTGGAGGCCTTCCAACGCGCCCGCCGCGGCCGTCCAGCTGCGCAGTTCTCCCGTACCCGACTCCAATCGCTCGCGCGGCAGGCGAGCGAAGTCCTCCGCTTTCTTGCTGCGCAGCGCGCTGATGAACCGTTGATCGATCTCCTCGTCGATGATGAAGTGGCTGAGCCCGCCCGAGCCGGCGACCGCGACGCGGGCGTCCTCCGGCCAGGATTCGATGGCCTCGCGCACGGCCTGGCCCAGCTGGTAGCAGCGCCCCGGCGTGGGCTGGTTCGGCGGATACAGGGTATTGAGAATCACCGGCACCATGGGCACCGTCTTGCCGTTCATGATGCGGCCGAAGATGAACCCATAGGCGTGGCCAAGGCCCATGTCGTTGTCCAGCTTGGTCGACGAGGCCACGTCGAAGCCGCGGTCGATCAGGCAGTCCACGATGTGCTTACCGAGCCGCGGCTGAATAGGGATGGTCGCCCGCTCCGGCCCGTAAGCCCAACCCGCCTGGCGCCCAGCCTCGTAGGGCGCCCGCGTGAACAGGTCCGGCATATTGGGCGCCATCTCGCCCCAGTGCACCATCAGCGCGGGCCGGAACTGGTGCGGAAAGATCTCGGCCTGGTCGTCGCCAAAGACAACGATCACATCCGGGGCGGCCTCGGCCAGCGTCTCCTGCAGCCTGGCCACGGCTTGCTGTGCGGCCGCGTGCCGCTCGCGCTGCTTCTCCGGCGTCAGCTCACGGGCGGGCAGTCCGGGATCGGCGGCCGCGAGCGCCTCATCGTAGCTGACGCGCTTGCCCGTGCGGTCGAACAGCCATGGATTCGTCTTGTCGTTTTCACCATGGAGGGGCCACATCTCGGGCGGCGTATTGAGCTGTGGCGTGTGCGAGGAAGCCAGCCCGAGGACGATCCGTGCCATGCCCGGCATGGTAACTGACGGCTAATTGGGCCGGCGGTTCCTCGGCGTCAGCTTGAGCCCGCGCTCGACGGTGGCGGCGAATGCATCGAGCTCGAACGGCTTCGTCATATAGGCGAAGGCGCCCATCTGCCAGGCGTCCTCGGCCACAGCCGTGGCCGGGAGCGCGGAGACGACCATTACCGGCAGGTTGGCGTACTGGCGGCGCAGCGTCGCGGCGACGGTTTTGCCGTACATCTCAGGCAGGCCCAGATCCAGCACGACCAGTGAAGGCCGGTGCTTCTCGGCCAGCTCCAGCGCCCGGCTGCCGTTGGGCGCCACATCCACGTGAAGCCCCATCCCCATCAGCACCGTCTGCAGCAGCTCGCTGATGGCCGGATCGTCCTCCACCAGAAGGACCCTCTGACCATCGCCGCTGAGCCTTGGCATGGCGCGCTCCTAGACCGCTTGGTACTCCTTGCCATTACAGGAGCGGAGAACGGTCCGCACCCGCTCCACGACGTCCGCCTCTGCGTTGACGGTCATCACGATCTCGCCGCGCTCGACGGCGGACTCGTAGAACCTGGCCTCCTGGTCCTGCAATCCGCGGGCGGCCAGTTCGCCGGCCATCCAGCCGGCGCCGTGCCCGGCCAGTGCACCCAGGCCAACGAGCGCTCCAACCGCGAGGACCGGCCCCACGACCGGGATGGTGACCCCGGCGGCAGCCAGGCCAGCAGTGGCCGCCCAGCCAGCAAGCCCTCCGGCGAGCCCTCCGCCTACGCCTGCAACGCCCGATCCCACCCAGGCGTCCGCGCTCCGCACCTGCTCGCGCTGGAGGCGGTTCTCGCCGACGCTCTCGCGCATGACAATGCCGATGTCGTCGCCAGAGACGCCGACGTCCTGCAAACGCGTGTACGCTCGGCGGACGTCGTCTTCACTCTGAAACACCGCCGCCAAGATTTTCATGGTGCGCTGCCGCGCAAGATGTATGCCTTCCGCGCAGAAGTAGGATCGGAGACACGAGTACCCAACGGCCGCGCATCGCCATCGACGTCATGGGCGGCGACCACGCTCCCGAGGCGCCGCTCGAGGCGGCTCGCCGTGTACGCGAGGCCGGCACGGCCGAGCTGGTCCTGGTGGGCCCGCGCGAGGTGGTGGCGCAAAGCGGATTCGAATACGTCGAAGCCGCCGAGATCGTGACCATGGAGGACAAGCCGGCCCGCATCCACCGGGACAAACCCAACTCCTCGATGCGCCTGGCCGTTGTCGAGGTGCAGGAAGGGCGGGCCGACGGCGCCTTCAGCGCCGGCAATACCGGCGCGCTGCTGGCGATCGGGCTGTTCACGGTCGGGCGGCTACCGGGCATCGACCGGCCGGCGCTGGGCGGCATCTTTCCCACCCGAGGAGGACAGACGCTGCTCATAGACGCAGGCGCGAACGCCGATGTGAAGCCTCAGTACCTGCTGCAGTTCGCGGTCATGGGCAGCGTCTACATGGAGCGCCTCTTCGGGATCCCGAGGCCGCGCATAGGCCTGCTGAACGTCGGCCACGAGGAGGGCAAGGGCACTCAGCTCGTGCAGGAGGCCTATCCGCTGCTGGCCGCCAGCGGGCTGAACTTCGCCGGCAATATCGAAGGTAAGGACGTGCCCGAGGGAGCCGTCGACGTCGTGGTCTGCGACGGCTTCACTGGGAACGTCGTGGCCAAGCTGAGCGAGGGCTTAGCCGGCGTGCTCAGCGGCTGGATCCGCGAGGAGATCAAGAGGGACAGGCTTGCGCCCCTTGGCGCGCTGCTGCTCCGCGGCGCCTTCAACCGCGTGCGCCAGCGCTTCGCGTACGCGGACTACGGCGGCTGCGCGCCGCTGTTCGGGCTGAACGGCCTGGTGGTGAAGGCCCATGGCCGTGCCGATGCCGACGCGATCGTCTACGCCATCAACCTGGCTGCGCAGGCCGTGGAGCAGCGGCTGGTGCAGCGGATGGCGGAGGCGCTGGCGCCAGCATGAACAGGGCGTTGGCCTCGGCCAGGGTCGCGCCCGTCTCGGACTGAACCTCCGCTCGGGTCTCCAGGGTCCGGCCGCGATCGCGAATGATCCAGCCGCGGATAATCAGCGGCGCCGACGTCCGCACCGGCTGGCGGTAGCGCACCTCCAGGCGCCCGGTGTAGTACATGCGGGTGCTGGCCGCGGCGGCCCAGGCCATAGCCTCGTCCAGCAGCACCGTCACCAGCCCGCCATGCATCACGCCATCCCACCCCTGGTGCTCCGCGCCGGGCGTGAAGCGAGCCTGTACCCCGCCGTCAGGATGGGGCTCGAACGCCAGGTGAAGGCCGATGGGATTGGCCGGGCCGCAGCCGAAGCAGCCCTGGTTGGCCAGGGGCGCCGTTATCGGCACTGAACTACGCTACCATGCGCACAGCATGATTCTGAGCGACCGCTCCATTCGTGAGGAGCTGGCCGCCGGCCGGATTCGCATCTCCCCGTTCAACCACAAGCAGATCCAACCTTCCAGTGTCGACCTCCGCCTCGGCCATCGGTTCCGCCGCTTCCAGCGCAGCAACAAACCGTTCATCGACGTCAAGCGGCCGGTCCACGATCTCATGGAGGTCCTCGAGATCCCCGAGGGAGACCCAGTCATCGTGCGGCCGCGTGAATTCATGCTTGGCACGACCGTCGAGACCGTGACCATCCCGGACGATCTGGTGGGCCGGCTGGAGGGTCGCAGCTCTCTCGGCCGCCTGGGCATCATCATCCACTCAACTGCCGGTTATATCGATCCCGGCTTCTCCGGCCAGGTCACGCTCGAGATCTCGAATCTGCTGGACGAGGCGGTGGCCCTCTACCCGGGCATGCGCATCGCCCAGATCTCGTTCAGCCGCATGACTACGGCGGCCGAGCGGCCCTACGGCAGCGGCGACCTGGCGAGCAAGTACCAGGGCCAGGAGGACACCACTGCGTCCCGGCTGTACCTCGACTTCGCCGACGCCGAAGACTAGATCTCTTCTTCCTCCTCTTCGTCTTCATCCCCGCGCGAACGGCCAATCATCGACGGCTCGCCATAGTCCAGCCGCTTCTTCGTCGGCAGCCGTAGGAAGCGCAAGGCGATGACCGTGAGGAAGGTGGCGAACGCCGCCACGGCGAAGGTGCCCGTGCCGGCCAGCATGCCGATGGCCGCGGCCACCCAGATGCTGGCTGCCGTGGTCAGGCCGCGCACCGTGGCGCGAGTGCGCCAGATCGTCCCCGCGCCCAGGAAGCCGACGCCGGTCACCACCTGGGCCGCGACGCGGCTGACGTCGGTGTTGCCACCCGTGGGGGACATGAACCCGTAGATCGAGGCAACCACGAATGCCGCCGCCCCACCGGCTACGAGCATGTGCGTGCGGAAGCCCGCCGGCTGGTTGTGACGCTCGCGCTCGAAGCCGATGATTCCGCCCAGAACGAACGCCACCAGCACCCGCAGGAACAGGACGAGATCGGTCTGGCTCAGGCCAACGTAGTTCAACTCGCCACGCGCAGCACGGCCGCGCCGCGCACGCGGCTGTGCCGCACCTTTTCCAGGGCCTCGTTCGCTGATTCGAGCGCCAGGACCTCGACCTCCGACTTAATCGGCGTGTGCGCCGCGATGCTCAAGAACGTCTGGGCATCCTCCCGAGTGGCGGCGGTGACGCTCCGCAGAACCCGCTCGTTGAAGAGGTAGCGCTGGTAGTCCATCTCGGGTATGGCGGTGGAGTATACCGAGCCGATGGCGACCGTGCCGCCCTTGCGAACCGCCCGCAGAGCGTCGAGCGCCACCGACCCCACGGGCGCGAAGATGATGGCCCGGTCGGCTTGTCCGTCCGGCAGCTCGGCTGAAGGGCCTGCCCAGCTCGCGCCCAGCTCACGCGCCAGCTGCTGGTGCTCGGCGCCGCGGGTCCCCACCAGGATCGTGCAGCCCCACTGCCGCAGCACCTGGAGCACGATGTGCGCCGAGGCGCCGAAGCCAATGAGCGCGACGACCTGTCCGGGCTGCACGCCGCAAACGCGCACCGCGCGAAAGCCGACGATTCCCGCGCACAGCAGCGGCGCCACGCTGGCGTCGTCGTAGCTCGCCGGGAGGGCGCAGGTAAAGGCGGCAGGCGCTACCACGTACTCGGCATAGCCGCCGTCGACGTGATAGCCGGTGAACAGCGGGGCCTCGCATAGGTTCTCCTGGCCGGCCTGGCAGTAGCGACATACGCCGTCGCTCTGATAGAGCCACGGCACGCCGGCCCGGTCACCTTCCTTGAACCCGGCGGCGCCGGGCCCGACCTGATCCACGATGCCCACGATCTGGTGTCCGGGCACGATCGGGCTCTTCCGCTGTGGCAGATCGCCGTCCACGACGTGGAGATCCGTGTGGCATACGCCGCAGGTGAGGACCCGCAGCCGCACCTGGCCGGGTGCGGCCTGAGGTTCGGGCAGGTCCATCTGCTTGAGCGGTTCGCCCGTCCGCTCCAGGGCCATGGCTCTCACATCAGGCTGAATATAGGGCCAGCCGCCGCTCCCGGAGTGCAAACAGCCCCCTCTGGCGGCCATACCGGGCAAGGCGAACCTGTGCCTCCGCCGGGTCCCGCACCTGGCACAGCGCCCTGCCCGCCGGCGTCATCGCCAGCAGCGCGAACCGGTCGCGCTCGATCATCTCCAGATAGCCCTGGACTACCAGCTGGTCGATCCAGCTTCGGATGGCCCGCTCGCCCTCGGCCGCGAGCAGGCCGTAGACACTGAGCTGGTCGTGGCCGTGGCGCCGAATGGCGTCGGAACGCTTGCCGAGCAGCACCTGCGCGACATGGCCGGCACCGAACCTGCCGCCGGTGCGCCACACGGCCGAGATGATCTTCTGCGCCGTGATCAGCGCCAGAGAAGGCTCGAGCTGCTGGGTCTCGCCAAGGCACACGTCGCATGCGTCGCAGCCGCCGTCGGACCTTGGGTAGCTCTGCCCGAAATGCTCGGTCAGCAGCCGGTGGCGGCACACCGGCGCCACGGCGAACCGGCCGATCTCCCGGAGCTGCCGGTCGATGGCTCGCTGGCGCTCGGGCGAGAGCGGCCCATCCGCTCCGGCCAGGAAGCGGTGCTTCACCAGGTCCGCGCCGCTGAACAGCAGCACGCATTCCGCCGGCAAGCCGTCGCGCCCGGCTCGCCCGGCCTCCTGCTGATAGCTCTCGATGCTCTTGGGCGCGGCCGCGTGCACCACCAAGCGCACGTTGGGGCGATCGATGCCCATACCGAAGGCGATTGTCGCCACTACCACGTCGATCCGCTCGCAGAGGAAGTCGGCCTGAACGGCCGCGCGCTCCAGTCCGGGCAGACCGGCGTGGTACGCCGCGCAGCTGATGCGGTGCCGCTGCAGGACGTCCGCCAGCTCATTGACGTCCCTCCGCGTCTGCGCGTACACGATGCCACCCTGACCCACGTGACGTTTCACCACCTCCAGGACCTGCGCGGCAGTCTTCTCGCGCGGCACAGCCCGGTAGATCAGGTTCGGCCGGTCGACCGGGCCGATCAGCCGCAGGGGATCGCGCAGGCCCAGCTGTTCGCACACGTCCTGCTGGACCTGAGGAGTGGCGGTGGCCGTGAGGGCCATGCGCGGCGCTTCGGGTGCGCGGTCCATCACCCCGCGCAGCTGCCGGTACTCGGGCCTGAAATCGTGGCCCCAGTGCGACACGCAGTGCGCCTCGTCGATGGCGATCAGCGCCAGCCAGCCGGAGATCCGCGACAGCAGCTCACTGATGACCAGCCGCTCGGGACTCACGTACAGCAGCTGCAGCGCGCTGAGACGTTGGAAGATCTCGCGGCGATCGGGCTCCTTCACGTGCGTGTGGAGGGCCGCCGCGCGCAGCCCAATGCGCTGGGCAGCGGCTACCTGGTCCTCCATGAGCGAAATCAGCGGCGAAACGACCAGCACCAGCCCCTTGCCACAGGCGGCTGGCGCCTGGTAGCACAGGCTCTTACCGCCACCGGTGGGCAGCACCATCAGGCAGTCGCGGCCGCTCACGGCGGCCTCTACCGCCTCGGCCTGCAGCGGCCGGAAGGCCTCGAAGCCCCAATACCGCCGCAGCGCCTCCGCGGGTGTCACGCGGCCGCCTTGATGATTTCTTCCAGGAGCCGGAAAGAGGGTCCGGCCAGCTTCGCATCGGCCAGGAAGGTGATGTTCCACAGGACCGCGTGGCGCAAGCCGGCCGCCTCGAGCTCGCGCAGCTCGGCCAGGATCTGATCCGGCGTGCCAACGAAGAGGTGCTCCCGCACCACCTCCGGTGGAACCCGGCCGATGGCCGCCAGCGCCTCGTCTCGCGAGAACCGGCTGGGGATGTAGCGTTGGAAGCCGCCGTCCGGGCCAAGTGGGTGCTCGGCCCTGTGCCGCGCGAAAGACTCGGCGCCGAACATCAGGCATACGCCCTTGATCAGGGCGTGGCCGGCCAGCTGCTCGACCTCAGACTCCCGCTCATGCACGACCGTGAACGCCCATGCCCCCGGCACGATTGCACCATCGGACCGTCCGGCATCGGCCGCGGCGGCTCGGACTTGCGCGGCTGCCTCGCCGTACGCCGCCGGGGCCATCTTGATCGGCAGCCACCCATCCGCGGCGCGGCCGGCCAGGGCCAGCATCTTCGGCCCATGCGCGGCGAGCCAGATGGGCGGCAGCGGCCCCGCGGATGCCCCGCCAAGCCCCAGCACCGCGTCCTGGAGACGCCAGAACTCCCCGTCGAATGACACCGGCTCGTCAGAGGCCCACAGCAGACGGATAATCTCGATGGCCTCCGCCACGCGTGCCACGGCACGCTCGCGGCCAACGCCGTAGGGCGTGAGGTTCTCAGCCTCGCCCGCCCCCAACCCGAGGATCACCCGTCCGCCAGTAGCGTGCGACAGTGTCAGGAACGTCTGCGCCAGGTGGGCGGGATGGCGGCTGAACGGCTGCGTCACGGCCGTCCCCAGCTTGACCCGCGACGTCGCGCCGCCCGCGGCTGCCATGGCCACGAAGGGGTCGAAGAACACGTGAGGGCCGGGCTGGATGGCCGCCAGCGGGGTGAGATCCGGCGTCCATAGACTTTGTGGCCAGAAACCCATAAGGTGGTCTGGGAACCAGATCGCCTCGGCCCCAGCCGCCTCGCTGCGCTTGGCGTTCTTGGCGATGCTCTCGAAGGGCGGGACGATCGTCCCCGGCAGGCCGAAACTGAGGCTCTTCACGTCGGGGTCCTCGCCGAGTTTACCGAGGCGGGGTATTAGCGCGCTAAGGGTAAGCGGACGGCGAAGACCGTGCCTCCTTGCGCCCTCGAGTCCACGCTGATGCTGCCCCGGTGCGCCTCCACGATCTGCTTGGCGATCGCCAGCCCCAGCCCCGCTCCGCCCTTCTCGCGCGTGCGCGATTGCTCGGCCCGGTAGAAGCGGTCGAACAGGTGCTCGCGATCGCGCTGCGGGATGCCGGGACCGCTGTCGGCCACCGATACCTGGACTGTCGAGTCCCAACAGCGGACGGCGAACTCGACCTCGGCGTCCGGCGGCGTGTACTTGAGCGCATTATCCGCTAGGTTCAGCAGCACCTGGCGCATGCGGTCCACGTCGGCTTCCACCCAGGCCTGGCCGTCCTTATGGAGCACGATCGGCCGCTCGGGGGCCATGGCTTTGGTCTGCTCGTACACGTCCTCCACCAGGCTGGTCAGGTCCATTCGCTCCAGCCGCAGCTGGTCTCCGGCGTCCAGTCGAGCCAGCGACACCAGGTCGCCGACCAGCCGGGTCATGCGGTCGACCTCCTCGCGCATGGTCTCCAGCACGCGATCCAGGGTGGCCGGATCGCTCTTGGCGCCCTTGTTCAGGACGTCGATGTAGCCGGCCATCGAGGTCAGCGGTGTGCGCAGCTCGTGGGAGGCATCGGCCGCGAATTGGCGTTGCGCCTGCCAGGCCGATTGGAGCTTGCCGGCCATGTAATTGAACGACCGCGCCAGCTCCTCCACCTCCTCAACGCGCTGGGCTTCGGTCACGCGCTGGCTCAGGTCGCCCTCAGCGATGCGGCGGGCCGACCGGCTCACGTCCCGCAGGGGACGCAGTCCGATGCGCGTGACCACGATGACCACCAGCCCGGCGATGAGCAATGTCGAGCCGATACCGATCACCAGGATCCGGACGAACCCGCGCAGCGTGTCGTCCACGGGCGCCAGCGAGGTGGTGAGGACCAGTGCACCGAGGAAGCGGCCTTGCACCTGAAGCGGCCTGAGCAGCAGCAGGAATCGCTGGCCGTTGGCCACCAGGCTGACGTGGTCCTCACCGCGGCCGCGGGCGATGCCGCGCAGCTCCTGGATAACGTCCTGCGACAGCCCTTGCTGGGCCGCCGCTTGCGATTGGCCGATAAGCTGTCCGTTGGGGCCAAGTACCCACACGCCCACACCGGTCGCGGCCGGCCGCTCCACAATCTGGCTCAGCATCTGCCGCAGCTCCTGTGGCTGCCGGACCTGTTGTTCCATTACCAGCCGCTGCAGCGGCCCAGCCTGGGCCCGCAGCAGCGCCAGCGCCTGCCCGGTCAGGTAGCGGTCCAGGGCCGCATACAGGAAGCCGCCCAACAGCAGCAGGACCAGCGCGATGCCGACGCCGTACCACAGCGCCAGGCGCACGCCCAGCGAGCGCATCTATTCCTTCAAGATGTACCCGGCCCCACGCACCGTCTGAATCAGCCTGGGCGGGATGTCATCCAGCTTTTCGCGTAGGTAGCGCACGTAGACCTCTACGATGTTCGCGTCGCCCTCGAAGTCGTAGCCCCACACCCGTTCCAGGATCGTCTCCTTGCTCAACACCTGGCGCGGGTTGAACATGAACAGCTTGAGCAGGTCGTACTCGCGCGGCGTGAGCTCGATCAGCCGGTCGCCCCGGTGGACCTCGTGGGTGTCCTGGTCCAGGCTCAGGTCGGCGAAGGTGAGCACGGGCTGACGCGTCGCCCCGCGACGGCGCAGCACTGCGCGGATGCGGGCCATCAACTCCTCGAACCTGAAGGGCTTGACGACGTAGTCGTCGGCCCCGTGATCGAGGCCGGTTACCCGATCTTGGACCTCGTCGCGGGCGGTAAGCATGATGATGCCTGCATCGCTCTGCGCGCGTATGCGCTCGCAGACTTCCAGGCCGTTGAGGCCCGGCAGCATCACGTCGAGGATGATGATGTCGGGGTTGTGCTCGCGGGCCTGGGTCAGCGCGCTCAGGCCGTCGCGGGCGGTGCGGACTTCGAAGCCCTCGTAGCCCAGGCCGAGCTTGATGAAATCGACGATGTTGGGCTCGTCGTCGACGACCAGCGCTTTGAGCCGGGTTCCGCCCGCATCTGCCGCCACGTGCGCCACGAGCATAGCGTGCGCCTGGCTGCTGAGAGACTACTGAGAAGACGCTGAGATCGCCCTGTGCAACGCTGAGAGACGCCCAGCGCGGCCGAGATCGGTCAGATGGGGCTGCAGAACTACCTGGCCCAGCAGCTCAAAAAAAGGACAGCTGACAGTGCGATCCCCGGTGCTATAGTCGCGGGGAAGCAACCATGCCCACCACGGTCGTCGAGGACTATCTCGAGCAGATCTACGTGATGGAGCAGAACGGCCAGCGGGTCATCGGCGCACGGCTCGCCGAGCGCATCCACACCGCCGTTCCGACAGTCACCGAGACCATCAAGCGCATGGCCCGCGAGGGGCTCATCACCCAGGACGAGCACAAGGCCATTCGCCTCACGGCCGATGGCCGCCGCGCGGCCGAGAACCTCATGCGCCGCCATGCCCTCTCAGAGCGGCTGCTGACCGATATCCTGGGGTTGAGCTGGGTCGAGGCCCATGCCGAGGCCCATAAGCTCGAGCACATCATTTCGCCCAAAGTGGAAGCCAGGCTCATGGAGCTGCTCCACAATCCCAACACGTGCCCGCATGGCAACCCCATCCCCGGGGCCGGGGCGGCGCCGCCCCGAGGCAAGGCGCTCTCGACCCTGCAGCGGCCCGGTTCCTACCGAATAGTGCGCGTGGCCGAGGACGCCGAGAACGACCTCGAGCTGATGGCCTACATCGAGCAGCGGAACATGAAGCCCGGCGTCGAGGTGGAGCTCATCGAACGCGAGCCCTTCGAGGGACCCTTGCTGGTCCAGGTTGGCGGCCAGCAAGTGGCCATCGGCGCCACGGTGGCCGACGCGATCTTCGTCGAGTAGCCGGCACATTGCGCGGCCCAGATTGTGCTTGACGAGTGGTAAAAGTTAGGGTAGCCTAACATGCACCCAATGACAACCCTGCATTGGATTGTTCTGAGCGTCACCGCGCTGAACCTGGCGGGCCTTATCTGGGCAAGCCGAGGCGCCCGGGTGATCGGCCGCTACAACTGGAGACGTCACTAGGAGTCTCTATGGCCCGGCTGCTGCGAGCCCTCGCACTGGCGCTTCTCGCCGCCTGCCTTGCCGCGCCCGCGCTGCAGGCGGCAACGCCCGCCGAGGACCTGAGCGCGCTCAATGCGCGGGTCACCGCGGCGTTGCAGCAGCTCGACGCCGGCAACGTCGCCGGCGCGCAGGCTGAGTTCAAGGCCTTCAACGACGGCTGGTTCGTCATCGAGGATGGCATCCGCGCGCAGGATCGCGCCGCCTACCGATCCATCGAGGAGCACATGACGGACGTCCAAGCCGCCTTTGCCAGCGGCGACGCGGCCCGAATACGCGCCGAGCTGCAGGCTCAGAACGCCGTCGACCAGGACTTCATCCAGCGTTACAGCGGCGCCACCACGCCCGCCTCGGCTGCTCCGAGGTCTGCTCCGGCCGATGCCTCGACCGGCATGGCTGCGCTGGTCAAACGCCTTGACGCAGCCGAGGCGCGGATCGACGCCGGCGACACGCCGGCCGCTGCGCAGGAGATGAAGGCCTTCATCGCCGGCTGGCCGGACGTCGAAGGCGTCGTGGCCGCCAAATCGCCGTCCACCTACGCCTCAACTGAGGACAAGATGGCCCAGGCCTACGGGCTCCTCACCGCCAACCCGCCCAAACCGGCCGAAGCCCGCAAGCTGATCGGTGAAATGGAAGATGACCTGCGGCCCTTCGCCGAGGCGCCGGTGCGCTACAACACCTTTGACGCCGCCATCATCCTTCTGCGGGAAGGCTTCGAAGCGCTGCTGGTCGTGGGTGCCCTCCTCGCTTTCCTTAAGCGCACCGGGAACGCCAGCAAGCAGAATTGGATCTGGGGTGGCGGGGCAGTGGGCCTTGCCCTCAGCGCGCTGATCGCTGTCGTCGTCAACGTCGCTTTCGCCAACGCCGGGGGCTCCAGCCGGGAGCTGCTGGAAGGCGTCACCGGGCTCGTGGCCGCGGCCATGCTCATCTGGATGATGTTCTGGCTGCACAGCAAGGCCAGCGTGGGCGCTTGGAGCCGCTACATCTCGAGCAGCGCCAGCAAGGCCTTGGCCACGAACAGCCTGTTCTCGCTGGGCCTGATCGCCTTCCTGGCCGTCCTGCGCGAGGGCGCAGAAACGGTCCTGTTCTACGTGGGCATCGCGCCGGCCATCAGCGCCGGGGATCTGCTCGCGGGCCTGGCCATCGGCGCCGGGTGTCTGGCGGTAGTGGCGGTGCTGATGCTGGCCGTCGGCGTCCACATTCGCATCCGCCCGTTCTTTCTGGCAACCAGCGCGCTGATCTTCTTCCTGGCGTTCAAGTTCACCGGCTTTGGCGTGCATTCGCTGCAGGTCGCCGGCCGGGTAGCGGCCCACACCGCGCCGGTTCCGGCCATCGGCTTCCTCGGCCTGTTCCCCACCTGGGAGACAACGGCGCTGCAGCTGGCGCTACTCGTGGGTGTCGGATTAGCCTTGCTGCTTACCTCGCAGCACCACGATGAGCCGCGCCAGCAGGCACGGCCTCTGGCTCCGGTTCCGGCCACCACACCGGAGGGATAAGCCGCTTCCGGCGATCCAGCTCATCCCGGGGCCACAATGTGCAGGTCACGACGCGGTGGTGCTGGTCTTCGTCCTCGCAGTACGGGCAGAAGACGCATAGCCGCACCTTGCCGTCCTCGCCCGCGAGCCACTTACGCGGCAGGTCCGGGTCGGCCAGCAGCGCCCGGGCCATTCCAACCACGTCCATCCTGCCTTCCAGCAGCAGGCGCTCGGCCTGCTCGAAGGTGTAGATCTTGCCCGTCCCGACGATCGGGATGGTGAAGCCGGCGGCGCGAACGGCCTGCCTGATCGCCTCCGCGAGGTAGGCGTTCACGCTGGGCGGGGTGTTCTTCGCACGCGGGATGCAGGCGTGGCCGCTGTTGCCCGTGTAGGGGTACATGGCCTCGCCAACCTTGGGCTGCTTGGCATCGTCGAACTTCCCCCCACGGGAGATGGACAGGAAGTCCAACCCGGCCCGCGCCAGCTCGACGCCGATCTCCCGTGCGTCTTCGAGGGTATTGCCGCCAATGGTGCCGTCGTCCAGTAGGATGTCTTCCGAGCCCAAGTAGCGGCAGCCCAGCAGAAACTCCTGCCCGACCTGCCCCCGCACCTCCTCGATAACCTCGCGCGCCAGCCGCGTACGGTTCTCGAACGAGCCGCCGTACTGGTCGGTGCGGCGGTTGGTCACCGACAGGAAGGAGGCCATGGTGTAGGCGTGGGCGAAGTGCAGCTCCACGCCGTCGAAGCCGGCCAGCTTGGCGCGCCGCGCGGCCTGGCCGAACCACATTGGGATGCGCCGGATCTCCTCGAGCCCGAGGTCCTCAATCGTCTGGCGGTAACCGTACAGGAAGTCGCGCCGCCAGCGCGGCTCCGGCAAGTAGCGCTCGTAATGGGCTTCGAAGTCCTCGTCGGAAACGTCGAGGATGGTTTCCGGCAGCAGGCCGCGGTGGACCATGCCTTCCATGAACGCGCGTGTCGGCTTGCGGGTGGAGATCTTCAGGAAGTCGATCAACTGGGGCATGACCAGGGAGTCGCCCAACGCGTGCATCTCGTCCACGAGCGCTCGCAGGTCCGCGACGAACCGGTCGTCGCTGAGGCGCATGAGGGGGCCGCTGGCCACGTCGCGGATGCCGATTGCCTCCAGCACGATCATGCCCACGCCGCCAACGGCGTAGCGGCGGTAGATGTCGCGCACGCTGTCCGTGACTTGGCCCTGCTCGGTCGAGCGCCAGGTCACCATGGCCGGCAGCCACAGGCGGTTCGCCAGGCTCAGGCCGGCTTTGCCAATGGACAGCGGCTGAAAGACGATTGACCTCGCCCGCTCGGGATCGATCTTCAGCCCGCCAGCGTTCACAACATCCTGAGCGTAGCGAAGGACGTCGGGCTCCGGCGGGTAGGAGACGCGCTAGGCCAGCGCGGGAACTGCGTAGATCTCCTGCGGCTCGTCCTTGCCCTTGACCATCACCGGCTCGCGCTGCTCCAGCTCGCTGATGTGCCCGGTGAGGGCCTCGGCCACCGTGCCCGACACGATCGTTTCGCCCCGACCGGCCACGCCCGCCAGCCGGCTGGCAACGTTCACCGTGTCGCCGATGACCGTGTAGTCCAGGTGGCTGGGCGCGCCGATGTTTCCCACCACCGCCAGGCCGCGATTGATGCCGATGCCCATGCCGATGTCAAGGTGGTAGCCGCGCTCTTTCCAGCGGACCAGCAGGTCGTTGAACGCCGCGTGCATCTTGGGCGCGGCACGGACCGCCTTCAGGGCGTCGTCGTCCGTCGGCAGCGGTGCGCCGAACACCGCCATGGCCGCGTCGCCGATCAGCTTGAGGACCGTGCCGCCCTCGGCCTGCAGCACGTCGATCATGGCCGTGAAGTAGTCGTTCAAGATCTCGACTACCTGCGACGGCTCGAGGTGCGAGCTCATGTGGGTAAAGCTCCGGATGTCGCAGAACAGGACGGTGACGTTCATCTCCTTGATCTGCTCGAGGGCGTCCACGTCGTCGGCCAGCCGTTCCGCCAGCGCCGGGCTGAAGTAGCGCTCCAGGCGCTCCAGCTGGGTTTCTCGCTGGACCGTTGTGGAGATGTAGTCGGTCAGTTCCTGCATGAGCCTGGTGAACAGCTCGTCGAGGTTGTCCAGCTCGGTCGACTTCAGCGGGTTGGCTGGCCTTGTCAGCGGCTGCTGCACCAGCGGGTTGAACTTGTCCAGGAAGCGGACGAGAAAGCGCCGCAGTGTGAACTTCACGATGACGTAGTTGACGAAGCCGTACAGGAACAGCCCGGTGACGCCGCTGGCCAGGATGAAGCTGAAGACGTTGTGCATGCCCACCGCTACGAACGCCAGGGCCGGCACCACGAGGCTGACCACCAGGCCGTAGGCCATCATGCTCCAGAACAGTCGCCACTGGGAGCTCATGCGCCCTCAGCATACGCAAGCGAGCTGCATTTGGATCATGAGTAGGACGTTTGGGACATAGGCGGAATCGGAAACAACGGCTGCCGGATGCTCCCGCCTGGATGACTCATCGCAGTCTGCCGGTCATGCGCTATCTATCGCAATGCGTTGCAGCTACGCTGGGGGACAACACCAATTCGGGGGGAACTCACATGATAGGCGCGCGTTCGCTGCGTATGTTCCTTTGCGCCGGGCTGCTTCTGGCCGCGGCGGCTGTTCCGGGTGCGGCGCTGGCCAGCCCCGGAGCATACAGCGTTATCGACACGATCGACGTTCCCGGGAATCCGCTTGCCAGCTTCGACATCAGTTTCGTGGACAAGCAGACCTACTACCTTGCCGATCGGTCCAACGCCAGCATCGACGTGGTCAAAGGGCAGAACGACCACGCCTTCAACCAGATCGGCGGCTTCGTGGGCTTCCACGTCGATAACGACCACTCCGGGCCCAACGGCGTGGCCGTCGACGGGCATCTGCTGTTTGCCGGGGACGGCGACAGCACCATGAAAGTGGTCGACCTTACCGGCAAGGCAAGCCAGGTTACGTCTTCCGTGAGCACAGGCGGCTCGGCCAGGGCAGATGAGCTGGCCATCGATCCCAAGGATCGCGTCGTCGTCATCGCCAACGACGCCGACAGCCCGCCGTTCTTGACCTTCTGGACCGAGGCCGCCCATCCGACCCAGTTGGGCGGAAAGCTCAACATCGACGCCAGCGCCCCCGGTGGGGCAGCCACCGACGGCATCGAGCAGTCGGTTTGGGATCCGGCTACGGGCAAGTTCTACGTGGCCGTTCCCGCCAGCACGGCCCACCCGGGCGGCGAGGTGCTGATCATTGACCCCACGACCAGGGCCATCAGCAACACGGTTTACGACGTGAACCCGTGCAAGCCGCATGGCGCGGCGCTGGGGCCCGGCAACCAGCTGCTGCTGGGCTGCAGCAACAAGACCGTCACGATGATCATCGACAAGACCAACGGAAACCCGATCTTCTCGACCAGCAGCGTGGGCGGCTCCGACGAGGTGTGGTTCAATCCCGGCGACGGCAACTACTACCTGGCGGCGTCGAACAACGCCACCGGGCCTGTGCTTGGCGTCATCAGTTCCGCCGGGCCGGCGTTCGTCGAGACAGACCCAACCGGAACCGGCGCGCACTCGGTGGCCGCCGATGCCAAGAACAACCACGTCTTCGTGCCTATCCGGGCCGGCACGTCGAGCATTTGCCCGACGGTCTCCCGGGGCTGCATCGCAGTCTTCGCGGCGCAGGCGAAACACTAGGCTTGCTGGCCACTGCTGAGGTGGCCGGCGATGACGCCACGGCGTAGAAGCCGCCACCAGTGGGCTTCCGCTATCCTGGTGCGCCAGGGAGGATCCAATGCGACGACTGAGCGGCGGCCCTGGCGGAATCAGGCCCTTGAGCCTACTAGTCGCGGGCCTCGTGCTGCTGGCATCGGCCTGCTCTTCCGGCGGCGCGGTGGCGCCGGCCTCGGCGGGGGTCGCGCCCAGCGGCTCGGCGGGGCCCGCGCAGGCTAAGCTGACTGGCGTCTTCACCTCGTTCAACGGAGACCAAATTCCGCTCTGGCTGGCCATCGATTCGGGGATCTTTCGCCAGCATGGCATCGACCTGAGCGTATCGCTGCTGCAGGAGTCACCGGCGCTCGCGTCGCTCATGTCCGGCGAAGTCCAGGTGGTCTCAGGCGGCGGAGTAGGCGTGCTGAGCGCGACGGTGGAGGGCGGCGATCCCGTCACCTTGTCGCTGGTCAATCCCTATTTCAATTTCGTGTTCGTGGTGCCGAACCGGATCCAGAGCTTCCAGGAGCTCAAAGGCAAGAAGCTGGGCATCGCTCCGCCGGGCGGTCCCATTTGGCTGGCCACGCGGATGGTGCTGAAGCGTGCCGGCCTTGACCCGGACAAGGACGTGGTGCAGGTCTCGATGGGCGTCACCGAGCAGCGCATCGCGGCGTTGGAGAGCGGCGCTATCGACGGCAGCATGCTCGACCTGATTGGCGGCAGACGGATCGCCGAGACCGGCCGCTTCCACGTCCTGTATGACCTGGCCGCGCAAAGGGTGCCCTACGCTGGGGTTGGCACCGTCGTGCGCAAGTCCTGGCTGTCCGGCAACCGGCCGGTGATGCAACGCTACATCGATTCGCTGATCGAGGGCATCGTCCGGGCCAAGCGCGACAAAGCGGCGGCGCTCGCCAGCTACAAGAAGTACACCAAGAACGAGGACGACGCCGAGGCGCAGAAGACCTACGACTACTTCGTCCCGAATCTGCTGTCGCAGCCCTTCCCCAAAGCGGAGCCGTTCAATGAGACCATCGAGATCCTGAGCGAGGTGAATCCCAAGGTCCGCGGGCTGAACGTCAACAGCCTGATCGACGACTCGTTCGTCAAGGATGCCGTTGCCCGCGGCTTGGGCGGCTGAGGAGAAGTCTGTCAGGCATTGCCAGGATGCGGTACTGGAACGAAGCGGCCGAGACCATGCCCCGGACCGAGCGTCGCAAGCTCCAGCTGGAGCGGTTGAAGGGTCGCCTCGCTTACGTGCGCCAGCGCGTGCCCTTCTACGGCGGCCTGCCGCAGGTCAAGAGCCTCGACGATCTCCGGACCCTGCCCTTCACCGGCAAGTCCGACCTCCGCGACAATTACCCGACCGGGCTGTTCGCACTGCCGCTCGATCAGTGCGTGCGCATCCACGCCTCTTCGGGCACGCGCGGCAAGCCGACCATCGTCGGCTATTCCCGGCGCGATCTGGCCAGTTGGTCCGAGGTCTGCGCGAGGGCGCTGGTATCAGCCGGCGGCCAGCCCGGCGACGTTCTCCAGAACGCCTACGGCTATGGCCTGTTCACCGGCGGCTTGGGCTTCCACCAGGGCGCTGAGCTGATTGGGATGACCGTCGTCCCCACCTCCTCTGGTAACTCGGCCCGGCAGATCCTCATGCTCCAGGATCTCGGCGCTCGGGGGCTATGCTGCACGCCGAGCTACGCCCTCAACCTTGGCGACACCATGCGCGAGATGGGCGTCGAGCCTGCGGGCCTCAACCTGCGCTACGGCCTGTTCGGCGCCGAGCCGTGGACGGACGGCCTCCGGCGGCAGATCGAGGCCGCCATTCCCGGCCTGAAGGCGTACGACATCTACGGCCTGAGTGAGATCGTGGGGCCCGGCGTGTCCGTCGAGTGCGAGGCGCGCAACGGCCTGCACATCCAGGAGGACCATTTCCTGGCCGAGATCGTCGACCCCGACTCGGGCGAGCCGCTGCCCATCGGTGAGACCGGCGAGCTGGTGTTCACCAACCTCACCAAAGAGGCCATGTGCCTCATCCGCTACCGTACGGGCGACATCTGCAGCCTGACCGACGAGCCCTGCCCGTGTGGGCGCACCACGGCGCGCATGTCCAAGATCAAGGGTCGCTCGGACGACATGCTCATCATCCGAGGGGTCAACGTCTTTCCATCGGAGGTCGAGGCCACCCTGCTGCAGGTCCCGGAGGTCGCGCCGCACTACCAGCTCGTCGTCACGCGGGAGGGCGCGCTCGATGCGGTCGAGGTCCAGGTCGAAGCGCTGGCCGAAACTCCCGAGCTGGAGCCGGCGCTCGCGCGGCGTTTGCGGGATGTTCTCGGCCTCTCCTGTCGAGTGACCGTTCAGCCGCCCAAGACGATCCCGCGCAGCGAGGGCAAGGCCATCCGGGTGGTGGACAAGCGGACGGGCTAGCGGAGCTCCCCGGCGACCAGGTCGCCCATCTCTGACGTGCTCGTCTTCCCGCCCAGGTCGGCCGTGCGATGGCCCGCGTCGAGCACCCGCTGGACAGCGTCCTCTATTGCGCCGGCCGCCTCAGGCTGGCCAAGGGACAGACGCAGCATCATGGCCGCGCTGAGGATCATGGCCAGCGGGTTAGCGATGCCCTTGCCGGCGATGTCCGGCGCGGTGCCGTGGATGGGTTCGTACATGCCGAACTTGCCCTTGCCCAGGCTGGCCGAGGGCAGCAGCCCCATCGAGCCGGTGAGCTGCGAGGCCTCGTCGGTCAGGATGTCGCCGAACATGTTCTCGGTCACGATCACGTCGAACTGGCGCGGCTCACGGATGAGCTGCATCGAGCAGTTGTCGACCAGCATGTGGCCTACTTCCACGTCCGGGTAGCGCTTGGCGACCGCCGCCACTGTCTGCCGCCACAGACGCGAGGTCGATAGCACATTGGCCTTATCCACCGAGGTCACCTTCTTGCGTCGAGTTTGGGCCAGCTCGAAGGCGGTGACGGCTATCCGTTCGATCTCCGGCTCCGAGTAGGCCATCGTGTCTACACCCTTGATCACGCCGTTAGGCGCCTTCCAGATCTTGCTGGGCTTGCCGAAGTACAGCCCGCCTGTGAGCTCGCGCACGACCACCAGGTCCGTGCCGCGCAGCACCTCCCCGCGGATGGGCGAGGCGTCGATCAGGGCCGGGTTGACCTTCACCGGCCGCAGGTTGGCGTACAGCTTGAAGCCGTAGCGCAGCTTGAACAGCGCCTGCTCGGGACGGACCTTCGCCTCCGGATCGTCCCATTTTGGCCCGCCGACGGCGCCCAGCAGGATGGCGTCGCACTTCTCGCAGCGGGCGAAGTCCTCATCGCGCATGGCCACGCCGTAGCGGTCGATGGCGGCGCCGCCGATGACGGCCTCCTCGAACTCGAGGGGGATGCCGTACTTGCCGGCCACCACGTCGAGCACCTTCAACGCCTCCGCACACACCTCAGGGCCAATGCCGTCGCCTGGCAGGACCGCGATTTTTGACATGCCACACAGGATACGCGGCGGTCATTAGCACTCCTCTTGACAGAGTGCTAAAAATGTGATATTGATAGAGACACCATAAAGGTTGCTTATAAAGGAGGTAATAGATATGGCGACGATGTTGGAACCCTTCCGTGACTTCGTGTCTCTTCGCGAGGCCATGAACAGCCTGCTCGAGGACAGTTTCGTGCGGCCCTTCGCCACGACCACCTGGGCGACTCAGCGCGCCGTCCCGGTGGACATCTGGCAGACGGAGAACGAGCTGGTCGTGCGCGCGGTCGTGCCGGGCGTGCGCCCTGAGGACCTGAGCATCTCGGTGCTCAACGGCACCCTCACGCTCAAGGGCGAGCACAAGGCGTTTGAGCTGCCGCAGGGCGCCCACTACCTGCGCCAGGAGATCGGCTATGGCTCCTGGGAGCGCTCCTTCGAGCTGCCGTTCAGCGTCCAGCCGGACAAGGCCGAGGCCCACTTCGAGCATGGCATCCTGACTGTCACCCTACCCAAGGCCGAGGAGGCCAAGCCGCGGCAGATCAAGGTGAACGTCAGCAACGGCATGATCGAAGGCGAGAAGGTTTCCCGGTAGGGAAGCCGTTACAAGAGGGGCGGGCCCGCGCGGACTCGCCCCTCTTGTTATTTGCGATGCCGCCTGGTAGCATCAGGCCACGCGGTATTTCTGCCTCGCCCTCCTGACCCTGGCGCTTGCCGCCTGCGGCGGAACCGCCGTGCCTGCGCCATCGTCGGCGCCGCCGGCCGCGTCAGGCGCTCCGGCCGCCAGCCAGCAGCCCGCCGCGGCCAGCGCCAAACCCGCCGCCTCGCAGCCCGCCGCGGCCAGCGCCAGGTCCGCCGCGTCGGGGCGGGTCGCGATCAAGTCGGCCTACACCACCACGGCGGCGACCACCGTGCCGTTCTGGATGGCCAAGGAGAGCGGCGCGTTCGAGCATGAAGGCCTGGACGTCACCTTCGCCCTTATCCAGCCGGGCGCTCCTATCCTGGGCGCGCTCGAGAGCGGGGACGTGCCGGTGTCCGCCGCCGGCGGCCAGGAGCTGGTCAACGCTCAGGTGAGGGGCGCCAATCAGACCATCGTGGCCGGCTTCGGCAGTAAGCTCACCAACGCCGTCTACGTCACTCCGGCGATCACCAAGCCGGAAGACCTCATCGGCAAGACGCTCGGCGTGTCCGGCATTGGCGCTATCAGCCACGTCGCCGGCCTGGTCGCTGTCGAGAAGATGGGCCTCAAGGGCCAGGTCAACTTCCTTGCCACCGGCGGCCTGCCGGAGACCATCGCCGCGATCCAGAGCGGCAAGGTGGTGGGCGGCATGCTTTCGCCGCCACAGACCTTCGACGCCGCTCGCCAGGGCTTGCACGAGCTGTTTGATCTCTCCAAGACTGACGCCCGCTCGCAGACCTCCATCGTGGCCACGACTCGCAAGTACATCAACGAGCGCCCCGACGTTGTGGAACGCTACATCCGCGCCGTTATCCGCGGGGCGCACCGCGCCTACACAGATAAGCCGCTGACGCTGAGCGTCTTGACCAAGTATGCCGGCATCTCCGATGCGGAGGTGGCCTCCAAGACCTACGACTTCTTCGCGGGCGGCAACCTGTGGGGGAAGGACGGCGCTCCGACAATGGAGGGCATTCAGGCCCAGCTGAACATCGCCGCCGAGCAGAACATCCCAGAGGCCAAGAACTTCAAGCCCGAGCAGATGGCCGACACGCGGTTCGTCGACAAGATCCGGGCCAGCGGCCTGCTCGAGGAGCTGTACGGCAAGCAGCTCCCTCTAGCTCTCTAAGCCGCGGCTTCGGCGGGCTCCACCGCCGGCTGGATGACCATCACCGGCTGCGGCTTCTTGACCGCCGAGGTGAACCAGTACGCGCAGCCCACGAACACCGCGCCGCCGATGATGTTGCCGAGCGTGACCGGCGCCAGGTTCTGGACATAGCCCAGCCACGAGATGGCGTCCGGATGCGGCTGGAACAGGGCCAGCGCCATCAGCGTCATGTTGGCGATGCTGTGCTCGAAGCCCGCCCCGATGAAGCCGAACAGGCACCAGAAGATGATGATCAGCTTGGCTGCGTCGCTTTTGGTGCGCATGGAGCACCACACCGCCAGGCACACCAACCAGTTGGCCAGGATGCCGCGCGCCAGGGCGGCCCCGAAGTCCAGGTGCATCTTGGTGATCACCGACGATTCCACGAATGCCTTCTGTGGGTCACCGGCGAATGCGCCGGATTGAGCCAGGAGCCAGGCCAGGCCGAGGCAGCCGAGCAGGTTGCCCAGGTACGACCAGCCCCAGACGCTGCCGAGCTGCTTCCAGGTGGACCTGCCCGTCAGAGCGCCAAGCGTCAGCACCAGCGCATTGCCGGTGAACAGCTCCGAACCGGCGAAGACGACCAGCGTCAGGGCGATCCCGAACGACGCACCCATGACCAGTTTCAGAAAGGGCGAGCCAGCTTTGGCCAGTGGCGCGCCAATGGCGAAGACGAGCGAGATGCCGAACCCGACGTAGGCGCCGGCCAGCGCCGACGTGATCAGATACCGGCTGATCGAAGTGTGCAGGGCGGTGGTTTTCTTCTCGGCGGCCGCCGCGGCGGCTTCAACGGTGTCCATGAACATGCGGTCTTGTGTCCTTTCGCCTTGGTTAGTCATCAGGCGGCAGCCTGATCGGACTGTTTGCGTTCGGCGGCGATCTCGCCGGCGGCGTCGACCAGGTCGACGCCCGCCTCCCTGGCAGCCGCGAGTCGCTCGATGACGTCGGGGACGTCGGACGCCGGCACGTTGTTGAGCATTTCCGTGCCCGCCCGAGCCGCCCTGCCGGCGCGGCCGCCGACGAAGATCTGGTAGACCTCGACCACGTCGCCATCCACGCGCGCTTTGGCGCCCTGCAGGCCGATGTCAGCCAGGTGATGGTTGCCGCAGCCCGCCGGGCAGCCCGACCAGTTGATGCTGATCGGGCGTCGCAGTCCGCGGCGATCGAGCCGCTGGGCAACGGCCAAGGCGTCGTGTTTGGTGTCGGTCATGGCCAGGTCGCACAGGCCTACGCCGGTGCAGGCCACGGTGCCGCGCGCGGCAGGCGGCGGGTCCGGCCGCAGGTGCAACAGCAGCGGCTGAGCGAGCAGCTCCGGCAGCCGGTGGTCGGCTATGCCGGTCAGAATCACATTCTGGCCGGGACTCAGTCGCACTTCACCGCTGCCGTAGTGGTCCGCCAGGTCGGCGAGAGCCGAAACGTTATGCGAGGTAAGCCGCCCCACCGGCACCAAGAGCCCCACGCTGTACTTGCCGGGCTCCTGCTGGGGAGCGACGCCGATGTGGTCGCTCTCGCGCGGCCGGCGCAGGTCCCATCCGGCGGCCGGCAGGGACCGGCCTAGCCGCTGCTCCAGCTCGGACCGAAAGCGGTCGATGCCCCACTCTTCTAAAAGGAAGGCCAGACGCGCCCGGCTGCGGCTCTCCCGCGGGCCGTAATCGCGGAACAGCCGGATGATCTCGACGCACAAGCCGGCCGCGTCCTGGGGCGGGACGAACGCGTCCAGCCACTCAGCCTGCGTGAAGCCGCCCGAGCCCATCTTGCCGCCTACCAGCACGTTGAAGCCCTTGGTGAAGCTGCCGTCGCCAGCCCACTTCTCGGCGGGCGTGAGGGCGATGTCCTGAGACTCCAAGTGGACGCAGTTCTCGGGGCAGGCGGTGATGGCCACGTTGAACTTCCGCGGCAGGTTGGTGAACTCCCTGTTGCCCACCAGCCGGGCCGTCAGTTGGCGCACCACGGGCGAGGCGTCGAACAGCTCGTGCGCCGTGAGGCCCGCGAGCGGACAACCAATGACGTTGCGGACGTTGTCCATCCCGGTCTGGCGGCTGTCCAGGCCCAGCCCGACCAGGCGGCGAAAGATCTCCGGCACGTCCTCGATGCGAAACCAGCGCAGCTGGAGCTGCTGGCGGGTGGTGATGTGCAGCTCGGAGCGACAGAAGTCGTCCGCCAGCTCGGCCAGGCCGCGCAGCTGCTGCGTGGTCGCGATGCCGTTCGGGATCCGGATACGCAGCATGAACAAGCCAGGCGTGTGCTTGCGGAAGAACAGCCCGTACCACTTCATCCGCACCTTGTCGTCGTCGCTGATCGCTTCCCAGCCCTGTCGGGCGTAGCGCGCGATATCGGGCAGGACGTCGAGGCCGTCCTTCTCCGCTTTGATGTCTTCGAACTTGTTAGGCATAAGCGTCACTCCTGACGAGGAATGAGTGGCACGGATGGGCGTGCCGACCTGGGCCGCAGACTGCCGGGGCAGCGAGGCACCGCAGCCTCGTGCTCAAGTGTTAGGCTATATGCCTAATTGCCATCCCGCATCGGGCAAAACACCTGAACCGTTACCTAGCGATTTGGGCAGGATGCCCAAGGGCTCCGTTACCGGATGCGGGCGAAGATGGCGTCGCCTTGGAGGCGCACGTCGAACGTGCGCCTGGGCTGCGTCGGCAGCTTCTGCAGCGGCCGGCCGTCGACCCGCGACCGCAGCGGCCGCTTGAGCTGGGCCTCGCGCAGCACCTTGCCCGTCTCGACGTCGTACTGCGAGCCGTGCAACGGGCAGGTGACCGTCTTGCCGTCTAGCGTGCCTTGGTGCAGGAGCGTGCGCATGTGCCCGCAGTTATTGGCCATCACGTACACCTGGCCATCGACTCGGGCCAGCAGCACCGGCATGCCTTCCAGCGTCGACGGTTTCATGCTGCCCTCCTCCAGTTCGGTCAGGCAGCCGATGCGCTCCCAGTAGCCCACCATGTAGCGGCCGGTCTGAGGCTCGAAATAAGTGATCTCCGGTTCGGAGGCGCCGTCCTGCCAGCTGAAGCGGACGATCGAGCCCTTGCCTGGGTCCGGCTCCCAGGCCGACTGCTTGGTGAGCGGCTGGCCGAGGTAGGCCATGCGCAGGATCTTGATCGGGTCGCCGTGGCTGACGCAGGCGACCGTCTGCCCCTGGTGACGCGCCAGCAGCTCGAACATCAGCCGCTGCATACGCAGGAACACCTGCTGCACCGTCTCATCGCCAGCTTCGCCGTCGTAGAAGTTGGGGTGGCGGGGCATCTTGGCCCACTGCTGGCCCTGGAAATGAGTGCGGATCTCGATCAGCTTGCGGGTTTCCCGGATGGGAACGCCGGGATGGTGCCTGGCGATGATCCGCGCCGTCTGCTTGGCCCGGAGCATGGGGCTGGTGTAGATCGCCGCCAGCGGCTCCTCCGCGAGCGCGGCCGCGGTGGCCTCGCCGTCCTTGAGCCCCTGCTCGCTGAGCTTGAACCGCGGCAGCCGCGCGTAGAACACGTTGTCCGGGTTCATCACATCCGCGTGGCGGATGAACAGGATCTCGGTCCGAGGCACCAACAAATTATGTTTGCTGGTATCTCGGGATTCCATGGCCCCTCGCCCGGTTCGTAACAGCGGCATCGCGGTCCAGGGCAGTACCCGCAGCCCCGCCTGCAGCGGCGAATAGCGAAGCGCGTGTTCGAGGTTCGCGTCGAGGACGGCCAGCTCGCCACGCGAGAAGGCGCCGTGCACGATCCGGACGTGGTCCTCACGATGGATGCGCGCGCTGCTGGCGCTGCTCAGAGAGGGCTTGTCAACGTCCGAGGCAGTAAGCTCTGGTCGCGTGCAGGTCGAGGGCGACCCACACGCGTTGGTTCGCTTCGTGGCTATGTTTACCCAACCGACGTCTCAGCCTGCCCGGACGGGCTGAACGCCGGCGAAGCGGCTGTAGAAGCCGCCCCAGCTCGGCAGCTTCCGCACGAGCGGGGCCGGTCCGTCGATACGCCAGCTCCCAGCTCGCTCAGCTTCATGGACGGGCAGCCGGCCCAGGTGAACCAGCGTCAGGGTTTTCGAATCGGTCGTGATCACCAGATCTTCGTCATAGCCCGGGTGCTTCACGCACAGCTCGGCCTCCGGTTTGTGGAGCAGCAGCCAGAACCGCTCTTTCGCCCGGTCTTTCAATTCGAAGCGGATCACGACGCGCGGCTGCGGCAAGCGGTCGAGCGCCACGTGCATCTTCCAGGCCCACAGCACGACGAATGGGTCGTAATCTTCCGGCGCCAGCTCGAGCCATCGCGCCCCCCCAGTTGCCGAGCTGAATGGCTACTTCGACCAGCTCCTGACCAGCGGGCGTCAGGTAATACAGCCAGCCCTTCGACCCGGCGTTGGGCCGGCGTTCGAGGACCCCTGCGCGCTCTAATCCCTGGAGCCGCTGGGTCAGGAGCGTGGTGGAGATGCGCGGGCAGCCAGCCGCGATCTCGGTGAAGGTATGTGCGCCCAGGTGGATGTTGCGGACGATCAGGGGCGTCCAGCGCTCGGCGAAGATCTCCGCGCCTTTAGCGATCGGGCAGTACTGGCCATAACCCCTTTGCATGGCGGCGAGTATCTGGAACGCCGCCATCGACAAGCGGCCCGCCCTGTTTGCGCGCTGCACCGGCGCGGCCGACGTGATGGCCGCCATCCGCTTCGCCCGGGAGCACGATCTCGAGGTCGCCGTCCGGTCTGGCGGGCACAACGTGGCCGGCACCGCGCTCAGCGAGGGCGGGCTGGTCATCGACCTGCAGCTCATGAAGGGCCTGCGGGTCGATCCAGAGCGCCGGACCCTGCTTGCCGAGCCAGGCGTTCGCCTGGGGGATGTCGACCATGAGACTGAAGCGTTTGGCCTGGCGCTCGCCTCAGGCATCAACAGCGAGACCGGACTGGCTGGCCTGGCGCTCGGCGGCGGCATCGGCTGGCAGATGCGCCGGTACGGCCTGACGATCGACCACCTGGTTTCCGCCGACGTGGTCACGGCCGACGGCGCGCTGGTGAGGGCCACTGCCGGCGCGACCCCGGACTTGTTCTGGGCGCTTCGGGGTGGCGGAGGGAACTTCGGCGTGGTCACCGCGTTCGAGTTCGACCTGGTGGAGGCCGGCCCCGAGGTTTATGGCGGTGTCGTACTCTACGCCGCGGAGCACGCTCGGGACGTGCTGCGCGCCTACAGTGACTGGGCTTCGGACGCGCCAGAAGAGGTCACCACGATCCTGCTGCTCCGGCGCAACGCCTTCCCGTGGGCGCCGCCTGAGACCCTGGGCAGGCCAATCCTTGGCGTCGGCGCGCTGTACGCCGGCCCCGCCGGCAGCGGCCCGGGTGCCCTGGCGCCGCTCGCGCGCCTCGGTCCCACGCTGGCCAGTTCACTTCAAGTACGGCGTTTCAGCCAGCATCAGTCGATGCTCGACGCAAGCGCCCCAGCCGGACGTTTCTACTACTGGAAGTCCCACTACATGCCCGCGCTCAGCGAGGCCGCTATCGACGTGATTGCCGAGCATGCCTGGCGTTTCCAGTCGCCGTACTCGTTTACCCTGCTGAGCCATATGGGCGGCGCCATCCGCCGGCTGTCCGACGACGACACCGCGTTCACCGGCCGCGGGGCCGAGTTCACGATCAACATCAACTCCGCCGCTACCGAGCTGGAGCTGCACGAGCTGGACCGCGCCTGGGTCCGCGAGTGGTTCCAGGCCCTGAAGCCGCACAGCACCGGGGGAGTGTACGTCAACTTCATCAGCGAGGACGACCCCGAAGGCGCGCGGGCGGCGTATGGCAAGGCCAAATACGACCGTCTGGCAGCGATCAAGGCGGTCTACGATCCCAACAACGTTTTCCGGGGGAACCAGAACATCAAGCCGGCGCGCTGAACCAGGCTCACAATTGAGCCATGGCGCGCCCGCGGGTTGAGCGCGAGGTTGCCCGCCAGGTCGAGGAGCATGCCATGCTGGCGGCGGGCGAGCTCGGCTTGGTGGCTGTTTCCGGCGGCGCTGATTCGGTCGCTCTCCTGCTGGCCTTGCACGCGCTCGGCTGCCGGCTGCACGTAGCCCACCTCGATCACGGCCTTAGGGCCGACTCGGCGGACGATGCTCGGTTCGTGGCCGATCTTGCCGGCCGGCTCGAGCTGCCATGCACTATCGAGCGGCGCGAGGTCGCCAGAAAGGGCTCGGTAGAGGCGGCCGGCCGCCAGGTCCGCTACGCATTCCTCAACGCGGTTGCGCAGCGCGAGGGTGCCCGCGCCATCTTCCTGGGCCATACCGCCGACGATCAGGTCGAGACCTTTCTGCTGCGGCTGGTCCGCGGCGCCGGCATTGCTGGCCTGAGCGCAATGCCGGCCAAGGATGGCGTGCTCTGCCGCCCGATGCTTGGCCTGTGGCGGGCCGACGTGGAGGCCTATCTGCGCAACAAAGGCCAGGCGTGGCGGGAGGATGCTACCAACCGCGACCCGGCCTTCCTCCGCAATCGAGTGCGGCACGAGCTGCTGCCCCTGCTCCAAAGCCTGAACCCGGGGGTCAAGCAGGTTCTCCTGCGCGAGGTCGAGCTGCTGGGCAAGCGGCAGCAGGAGCTCGACGCCGAGCTGCTGCGCCGGCTGGGCCTTTCCGGCCGGCAGATCGCGCCCGCGCTTGAAGGTAAGCCCGTAGTGCTCAAGGGCGGCTGGCGGCTGGAGCCTCCACAGTCGAGTCGGGCCAAGCCCCACGAGTTCGACCAGCGCCTGGGGATTCCTGGCATGGTCGAACTGCCAGGCGTCGGGACCATTCGGGCCAAAGCCGTCCCCCTGTTGGATGGCGCGGTCCCCGCCCACTCACCCGGCCGCGAGGAGTATGTCGACCTGGAGCTGGTCGGGCCCGAGCTTCGCGTCCGCAGCCGCCGGCCGGGCGACCGCTTCGTCCCGTTGGGCATGAGCGCGCCCAAGAAGCTGCAGGACTTCTTCGTCGACGAGCACGTTCCGCGAGAGGAGCGCGATCGGGTCCCGCTGGTAACCAGTGGCGATGCTATCGTGTGGGTCGTTGGCATGCGCCTCGACGAGCGCTTCAAAGTGACGCCTAGCACCACCCGCGCCGTGCGCCTGCAGTTCGAGCCGGCCGACAGGTGAGCGGCCTCGACCGGCCCGAGGCACTCCTCAGCGAGCAGCAGCTGCGGGACCGCGTCTGCGCACTGGGCCGGCAGATCACCGAGGATTACGCGGGCAAGGCGCCGCTGCTGATCGGCATCCTCAAGGGCGCGGCCATGTTCATGGTCGACCTCATCCGTGTCATCGATCTGCCGCTGCAAATCGATTTCATGGCCGTTTCTTCCTATGGCGCGGCGACGGAGTCGAGCGGCGTGGTGCGCATCCTCAAGGACCTGGACACGGCCATCGAAGGCCGCGACGTGATGCTCATCGAGGACGTCATCGACAGCGGCCTGACCATCGCCTACGTGCTCGATATGCTGCGCCGAAGGCGCCCTGCCTCGCTCAAAGTCTGCGCCCTGCTGGTCAAAGACAAGGCCGCCGCTGCCGGCCTGAAGGCCGACTACGTGGGCTTCACCATCCCCGACAAGTTCGTCGTGGGATACGGGCTGGACCATGCCGAGAAGTACCGCAACCTGCCATATGTAGGTGTGCTCGAAAGCTAGCAATCAGCAAGCATCCCTTTGATATACTCCCGTAACGGTCCCGTACCAGCGGTTCCGAGTGCGCGCAGCGAGTAACTGATTGGACACCAAGTGGCTTCGGAATAGCTTCGTCTACCTGATCATCATGGTCGCCATCCTGGCGGTTTTCTTCACGATCTTCCAGCAGCCAGGTAAAGAGAAGAGCGTTCCGCTTACGGAGCTGTACCAGACCGTCGTCAATGACGCCCGCAACGGCAACAAGGACACGGTCCTCATCAGCGGCAACAAGATCACCGTGAAATCGCCCGAAGGCACCAAGACGTCCTGGGCCGGCGATCGCACCAACGTCCTGCAGGACCTGCACGATCGCGGCGTTCAGGACAACCAGCTGGCCCTGGAGTTCCAGGCGCCGAGCCAGTGGGGCAACTGGCTCGGCCTGCTCGGCTCCTTCCTGCCGCTGATCATCTTCGGCGGCCTGCTGCTGTTCATGATGCGCCAAGCCCAGGGCACCAACAACCAGGCGTTGAGCTTCGGCAAGAGCCGCGCCCGCATGTTCCTGGGCAACAAGCCCACGGTGACGTTCGTCGATGTGGCCGGCGTGGATGAGGCCAAGCAGGAGCTGGCCGAAGTAGTCGAATTCCTCAAGTACCCCGACAAGTTCGCCGCTCTCGGCGCCCGCATCCCCCGCGGCGTCCTGCTGGTTGGCCCGCCCGGAACCGGCAAGACGCTGCTTTCGCGCGCCGTCGCCGGCGAAGCCGGCGTGCCCTTCTTCAGCATCTCCGGCTCGGAGTTCGTGGAGATGTTCGTGGGCGTGGGCGCTTCGCGCGTGCGCGACCTGTTTGATCAGGCCAAGCGCAATTCGCCCTGCATCGTCTTCGTGGACGAGATCGACGCGGTCGGCCGCCAGCGCGGCGCCGGCCTGGGCGGCAGCCACGACGAGCGCGAGCAGACCCTGAACCAGATCCTGGTCGAGATGGACGGCTTCGATACCAACACGAACGTGATTGTGATTGCCGCCACCAACCGGCCCGACGTGCTCGACCCCGCCCTGCTGCGGCCGGGCCGCTTCGACCGGCAGGTCGTGCTCGACCGGCCCGATATCAAGGGCCGGCTGGCCATTCTCGAGGTTCACGCCAAGGGCAAGCCGCTCGACAAGAGCGTCAGCCTGGAGACGCTGGCCAAGCAGACGCCGGGCTTCTCCGGGGCCGACCTTTCCAACCTGGTCAATGAGGCCGCGATCCTCGCGGCGCGGCGCAACAAGAAGGCCATCTTCATGCCCGAGATGGAAGAGGCCATTGATCGCGTCATCGCCGGCCCGGAGCGCAAGAGCCGCATCATCTCCGAGAAGGAGAAGGCCATCACCGCCTACCATGAGGTGGGCCATGCGCTGGTGGCGCGCGCGCTGCCCAACTGCGACCCGGTGCACAAGCTGAGCATCGTGGCCCGAGGCATGATGGGCGGCTACACCCGCTTCCTGCCGGTCGAGGACCGTTATCTGTGGACCAAGAGCCAGTTCGAGGACAACCTGGCCTCACTCCTGGGAGGCCACACCGCCGAGGAGATCATCTTCGGCGAGAGCACCACCGGCCCGTCGAACGACATCGAGCGCGCCACGCAGATCGCCCGCCGCATGGTGACCGAGTACGGCATGAGTCCCAAGATCGGGCCCGTGGCGCTCGGCCACAAGGAGGAGCTGGTCTTCCTCGGCCGCGAGATCGGCGAGCAGCGCAACTACTCCGAGGCCACCGCCCAGGAGATCGATCAGGAGGTCCGGCGCATCGTCGAGCACGCCCACGACGTCGCCCGCGAGATCCTCACCCACAAGAAGGACAAGCTGGTCAATATCGCCGAGCGGCTGATCAAGGACGAGACCATCGAGGGCCAGCTGTTCGAGGATCTGTTCAGCGGCGACGGCACCGCGCCAGAGGTGGAGGAAAAGCCGGCCGCCCCCGAAGAGCCGGCTGCGGACACCGGTGTGGCCGCCAGCGCAGCCGGGGCCGAGCCTGCGCCGCCAATCAAGCCGGAGCTCCCGCCGCGTCCCCAGCTTGGAGGCGCACCGGCGTAACCGTCCTCTCGTTGGTCTGCTGACCGACTTCGGTCAGCAAGACCAATACGTGGGCGTGATGAAAGCCGTGATCGCGTCTATCGCGCCCGACGCCAACGTTATCGACATCTCGCACGACGTGCCGCCGCAGTCGATCCTCGCGGGGCAGCGATTGCTGCGCGCCAGCGTGCCCTACTTCCCTGCGGGCTCGCTTTTGCTGGCGGTGGTCGATCCCGGCGTCGGCACCAGCCGGCGCCCGATGGCCCTGCGGTCCGGCGAACACACCTTCATCGGGCCGGACAATGGACTGTTCACGCCCTGGCTCGACGCCGGCCAGGCCGTCGAGCTGACCGCCCCGGAATACCGCCTTCCAAACATCTCCAGCACCTTCCATGGGCGCGACATCTTCGCTCCTGCCGCCGCCCACCTGGCCATTGGTTTGCCGCTGAGGAAACTCGGACCGCCGATAGCGAATCCCGTCCGGCTGTCCCCTCCGGAGCCTCGCCTGCACGCGGATGGGACAATCGAGGGCGAGATCGTCTACGTGGACCGCTTCGGGAATCTAATCACCAATCTCGCCGGCCTCGCCGAGGGGACGATCGGCTGCGCCGGCCGCGAGCTGCCGGTTCGCCGCACCTACGGCGACGCCGCGCCGGGCGAGCTGCTGGCCCTAACCGGCAGCGACGGCGAGCTCGAGATCGCCGTTCGGAACGGCTCCGCCGCGGACGTCCTACGCGTCCAGGCCGGCCAGCCGGTCACCTGGCGGCCATGACCGAACCGCGCTTCGAGATACCGCCGGCCGTCCTCGATGGTGACTCGGCCGACGTCTACTTCCGCCGCACGGACAAGATCCTCAAAGCGCGCGGGCTCAACCCCGTTGTGACGATGGAGATTTTTCCCCGGGACGACGGCATTCTGTGCGGGGTCAAAGAGGTCTGCCAGCTTCTCAACCAGGCCAGCTTCGAGGGGGAGTTGTGGGCCCTGGAAGAGGGCGACCCGTTCGCGGCCAAGCAGACGGCCATGCGCATCATCGCCCCGTATCAAAGCTTCGGCCTGTACGAGACCGCCATCCTGGGCATCCTGGCCAGCAGCAGCGGCTGGGCGACGGCGGCGCGCCGCTGCGTGGAGGCGGCCGCGGGCATCCCGGTTATCAGCTTCGGCGCCCGCCACATCCACCCCAAGGTGGCCGACGTCATGGACTACGCCGCCATCGTCGGCGGCTGCGCCACGGGTTCCACCACCGGCGGCTCCGCGCTGCATGGCCTGGCGCCCTCCGGAACCATGCCGCACGCCCTGATCCTGATCATGGGCGACACCGTTGAGGCGGCCCGCGCCTTCGACGAGATCATCGAGCGCGACGTCACACGCATCGTCCTCATCGACACGTTTCGCGATGAAGTCGAGGAGAGCATCCGCGTGGCCGAGGCGCTCGGCGAGCACCTGTGGGGCGTGCGCGTCGACACGCCGGGAGAACGCGGGGGCGTGACGCCCGATCTGATCGTCGAGCTTCGCCAGAAGCTCGATTTGGCCGGTCACAAGCACGTGCGTATTTTCGTCAGCAGCGGCCTCGACCCGGACAAGATTCGCCGCTTCCGCGAGCGCCGGACGCCGATCGATGGCTTCGGTGTGGGCAGCTACATCTCGGGGGCGCGGCCCATCGATTTCACCGGCGATCTGAGGGAGATCGAGGGCCGGCCGATCGCCAAGCGCGGCCGCTTGCCAGGCCGCCAGGAGAACCCTGCTCTCAAGCGCCTGATGTAGCCAGCCGAGCGGTATAGGACTGCAGTGGCATTGATGCACTTGACGCACCTTACCGTTTGCGGTAGAATGGCCGCATGGAGCAGAATCCTCGGACACTCAACCTGCAAACCGTCCTCGCCTGGTCAGAGGAAGAAGCCCGCGATTTCCTGGAGGCGATGCGCTGGCCGGACGGCCCCATCTGCCCGAAGTGCGGCGCTCCTGAGCCCTACAGCTTCTATCGCATGCTGGACCGCGCCAAGCTGCGGACCCGCAAGCTGTACAAGTGTCGCGCGTGCAAGCGGCAATTCACGGCGACGGTCGGCACCATCTTCGAGGACAGCCATATCCCACTGAACAAGTGGATAGGGGCAATCTTCCTCATCATTGGCAGCAAGAAGGGCGTGAGTGCTCACCAGCTCCACCGCCAGCTTTGGAACGACGAGAAACCCGGCTCCTATCGCTCGGCGTGGTTCATGTTCCACCGCATCCGTGAGGCGATGAAGGACCGCAACATCGGCACGATACTGTCCGGAGTGGTCGAGGTCGATGAAACCTACATCGGCCCCCGCACCAAGCGCGGCGCTCCTGGGCGCAGCGGCCCCACGCATCTAGAGCGGCGTGAGGGGAAAGGCCCGAAATTTCAGCCTGTCGGCGGCAAGCAGGTTGTCCTCGGCATGATGGAACGTGGTGGCAAGGTGCGGACGATGCACATTGGCAAGGACTGACACCCCAAGGCCGAAGTGGTCAAGCCCATCCTGCGAGCCAATATCGACTTCGCCAACTCGCACCTGATCACCGATGAGGCCACCATCTACCAGCGAATAAGCGAGGAACTACCCCACGACATAATCCGCCACAAGTCGGAGTACATCCGGGGCGAGATTCACACGCAGAACATCGAAGGCTACTGGTCGATCTTGAAGCGCGGCCTGTTCGGTGTCTACCAGCACGTTGACGCTGGCTATCTCGGCCGGTATCTGGACGAATTCGCCTACAGGTTCAACACGCGCCAGCTTACGGATGCTGAGCGCTTCTGCCTGCTCCTGGCTCAGACCCAGGGGCGGGTGACGTGGTACTGCCGGACTGAGCAGCCCGAGAACCCCTACGCCTAGCGGGGTTCTTGGGCTCAGGCCGGTATCCCGCTATCTCCCGTAGGGCGTCCTCAACAGTCATGCCGTGGAGGGATAAGCGCGGCCCACGGGGATTACCTACCTTGCCCATCAGGCGGAATGGCAGAACTGCAAGGTCGTGTGACGCACTTGCTCCTTAGCGTCCCTCTTCGACGCCTGGAACAACCACTGAAGCGCCGCCAAGTGGGCCTTAACCGGAGCGGGAATTCGCTGCGACAACTGAGTCGCTCTCCATAGCACGTCGAGGATACGAAACGCCTTGTAGCGTTTGGCGAGTGAACGCCGCAAGCCGGTGAAATCGACCGCTAGCAACTCCCCCGTTCGAGCATCCAAACGGACGAGGATATGCGGCTCCTCGGGGATAAAGTAGGCCACTGCGGCACCAGCTCCATCCTTGGCAAAAGTCATGGTGTCAGTGTCACGGTCGTAATCCACATTCCAGGTGCTCCAATCGACCGTGTTCAGTTGGCTCAGTCCTAGGACGACGCCGTCCTCGTTGGAAGCAGGAGCCCCGCTCTCCGGCGTATCAAGATTCATTTGGACCATAGCACCACCTCATGGGGCGGAATCTCCGCCACGGGAAACGCAGTCACGATCCAACCCGCGACACGCATCAGCACGTCACGTTTATACTCGACAACCACCTTCAGATAACGTAATTTGCCCTCAACCGTAACAATACCGTACAGGCAGCGACGACGCTGAAATTCCTTATCCTGGGTCACCTTGATGGGTGACGTGATGGTCTGCGCCGTTTCGTCTGCCAAGCCAGCCATGACCGCGTGCTTGGCGACAATCTTGTTCTGCCAGCGGTCGTGGTTGCACCGGACCCATCGTCCCTCACGGTCCGTTGCTTGGACAGCGTAGTTCGACTCACCCATCTACTACCACCATAGCGGTTTGGCAAGCGGGCGAAAAGAGGAACGGCCCCCGAAGGGGCCGCCCTCGCTGCGGTAATATCCGCAGTGGATAGGTCCACTGACCTACCCGCACGTTGGACACCTTGGGGTGGCTGGCTCGACCACGCCGGCCCTCAGCAAGTCAGCTTCGGCCAGCCACCCCGGTCCTTTCTCCTAACGCCTCATGGCGTTGCGCTAGGCTCATCCTCCTGCACGGGGACAACAGCCTGTCGTGCTGACAGTGACCGCGCTCTCGCCACCTTGCCGAGCGCAGCCCAAACGGTGTTGAAATCGGACTCATCGAGCGCCGCAATGTCGGCCTCAGTCACGCCAAACAGCAATCCTGATGTGGCTGGCGACTGCTGCGTCCCCATCCCTTGCTCCTGCCGTGGCTTAGGTGGCCGTGCAGGGCTGCTCCCCCGCTCAGTATTCTGCTTCGGAGTTGTGCGCGGGGATGTGCGCGGCACACTCAGAGGCGGCGCTCCCTCTACCAGACCGGCTTCCTTGCACAACCCGACGAACAACGTGACCATCCGATCGCGCTGCTTCTGAGGCTGGTAGCCGCGAAATGCATCTGTCAACTGGACCGAAGTGGCAGTAGCAGGGTCCACGATGCGAAAAATGTCAGCGTAGGCCGCTTTTAGGATCTCTGCGAGCACTCCGGCATAGTCGGCCGTGGGCGCACGTCCCAGAGTCCGGAACGTGTCTGTATGCCTTCCTTCCTCATCAATCAAGTCCAGCATTCGCAGTGCTTGCAGAGTGCGCCCGGCGTTACCCTCTGGAATACCTAGCCGAGTCAACTCCTGCATGGTTAGCGCATCAGGCAGACCCTTATCTCGGTATCGATGGATGACCGTGAGCACATTATTGATAGGAGCGTAAGGCGCGGTCATCGTCGGAGCCATCAAATCCTCCCAGGCTAGCGGCGTTCTGCCGTTCGCAGTTCATTGTGCGGAATGATAGCAGCCATTGCGTCGCTGCGAAAGTCACATGGCAGTCTGGCATTGCATATTGGTCATTTCCGCCAGCACGCTCAGACTGCGGTTATGGCTACACCACAACTGATCGAAACGGCATATGGCTCCTGGCTCGCAGTCGGGAAAGGCTGGGCGGTTACGGGAGCGACCGAGCAAGAGGCGAGAGATGCGTTTGCGGCCGCTGAGGAACGGCACAAGCGCATCCTCGCGCTACCGCCGTTCTACCAGCAGCAGCGCCAGCCTGTCACGCTTGGTTAACCGTAACGTTCACGTCCGGGTGCGTCAACAGCACCAATGCCACTGCAGTCCCACAACGTTGACGCTCGCGTGAGGCGTGCGTACCATGCGCGAGAACCAGTGCCAGCCTTTCCCGTTCAGTTGCGCCTGTTTCAGGACGAGACCTCCGCGGCCCGCGACCAAGCGTGGTTGAATGGCCAGCTCGAGCGCATTTGGAGCACCTGGTTTTGGGACGTGGAGCGGATCACGCCCGTCTCGATCCGCTACGTTCGGCCCTGGAAGCGGCGCCTGGCGGTAATCTACCTGACCGACGGCGATCGGCGCAGCCTCATAGGCGTGAACCGGCTGCTGCGCGACCAGCGCGTGCCATACACCGTGTGCCTGGTCACCATCGCCCACGAGCTGGTCCATTACGCGCACGGGTTCGGCTCCCATCACCCGCGGCGATACCGTCATCCCCACCGCGGGAACGTCGTCCAGCGCGAGCTCACCCGCCGCGGCCTGGGCGCCGAGCTGCGCTTCTACACCGAGTGGACCAACGAGGTCTGGTTCGAGCTGCTGCCGGAGCTCACCCGGGACCCGCGCATCCATCTCGCTGGTCCCGCCGCCAACGAGCCGGACAGCCTCGCCGCCGCCCGGGTGGATTAGCTTAGCCTAGCTCTCTATACGCACGCGAGCGAGCTCGAATGCGGCGTCGCCGTGTTGATCGAGGACGGGGTGCAGGTCGCGGTAGTCGTAGACGCCTATCTGAACGGCATACTCGCCAGGGGGCGTCCCGGCGGGTATGGCGATGGTCCAACGATCCGGGATGATTTCGCCGCGCTGCCACTCGTGAGACAGCAGGCCGATCGGCTGGCCCAAACCATGGTCGATTCCGTGGATGGCGGTGCCCTGGCCATTATCGAGCCGGACGAAAGCCGAGTAATCGAAATCGACGCGGTGAATGGCGTCCCAGAACAGTATGAGCTGCATGGATTCGCCCGGACGAACCACGAGGCTGGCGTAGCTGGCCCCTCGCAGCCGAATTCCTTTTTCAAACGACACAGAACGCGGGTCCTGAACTCCGGCGGAAACCGTGTCTCCATACACTGGCAGGACTGGCCCGAACGAGCGTGGTACGATCCATAGAGCATAGCCAATCGCGGCAAGGCAGGTGCAAATGAGCCCGTGGAGTGCCCACCAACGGCCCCAGCGCGGCAGCGACCATAAGCCAGCGGCGAGGAAGATCGAGCTCGAGAGGAGAGCCGGGAACAGGAAGCGGCCATGCGTGGTGCCCCCGTCATTGTGGCCCGCCATGTCGTAATAAACGACCACCAATAGCAGGATCACGAATGCGGCGGCCAGGACGCCAAAGGCCGGCAGATGAAAGTCCGGCGTGTGCGTTCGCCGTCCGGCCCTTACGAGCGCCACGGCCACCCCAACCACTGCCAGCAGGCTGAAGAACAGGAAAGGGCGGTAGAAGGGTGGCGGCAGATGGAACGTTTCCCACCCGAAGGAGCCCCAGTACGTCTCGAACATATTGGGCACCCCGCCCCAGATGCCCTGCAGCGGGAGGGGGCAGCGATAGCTGCAGCCAGGATTTGCGATGGACGTATGGACGACCTGGGGCACTTTGGAAAGCGAGTCCATGAGCTTCCGGAGCGGCGTGGGCCATACCAGAGCGGCGATCCCGATGGCCCCCGCCCCGGTAGCTATCGAGCCAAGAACGAGTCCCACCCTGGTCCACGCGCCCTCTCCGGCCCCAAACGCGAGCGTTAGCACCAGGACGAAACCAACCGGGACCAGGAACACAAGGCTGTCCTTGGCCGCAATCCCGAGCACCAGCGCAACGCCATACATGGCGAGCCAAAACCATCTCCGGGCTTTTGAGGTCAGGGTCCTGACCGCACACAGGAGTCCGAGGGAGCCAGTCAGCGCCGCGGCGTTGTCATTACTGATAGAGGCTGTGCTAAGCAGGTATCCGGGGGTCAGCCCAGCCAGGGCGGCAGCGGCCAGGCCAAAGGCGTGCTGGCGGGTGAGGGAGACCCCCGCGAAGTAGATCACCACGAGGGTGCCCGCGCCCATCAGACCCGAGACGGCCCGGATGATGTGCGCCCCCAGAACCATGCCCCGGTAGGGCCAGGCGTCAGTGAGGGTCTGGATGGCGATGCCGTTGCGCAGCGGGTGATTCGGCCAGGTGAAGAACGGGTTCGGCACCCACGAGACGTACTCGTTGAGGTCGATGCCCCCAATGAACAGGGCCGCCAGCACGTAGTAGAGCGGCGGCTGGTCGGTCACGGTGCCGCGCCCCACGCATCGAACATTTACGCAGTTGACGTCTTCGGCGGACAGCTTTGGAAGCTCGTGGGTCTTCGAGGGCAGGCGGTGATTCTCGGCGACGAACTTCGCGTACTGGAAATGACCGGGCTCGTCGATGTTCTCCCACAGAGGCGTGGCCACGTTCACGGCGGTGCTCAGCCCGAAAATGCCCGCCACAACCAGGATGAGCAGGAGAACGTGAGACCGGCATTTCGGCGCGGGCTGCGTAGGGGCTAGGGGTGACTCGGACGCGACTTCAGTGCGCTCGAGTAGCAGTGCCAATATCCCGATGCTTTCCCTTCACGCCCTATTATCGGCTCGTGCTGGCGGGATTGTTGGCTGCTGGGCTGATTCCAACTGTCTGGATACCGCCGGCGGATGTGCGCCCGCTGCGCGGGCTGGTAGCCCACCGACAACGGCTGGTCTGGCAACGCGTCCGTATCCGTGGTCGGCTGCGAGCCGTCCTTCTACGCCACAACCTGGTAGCATCGCCTGGAGACGCTTTCAGTTCGGTCAATCGTGACTGGTGGGGCGAATTGCCGCTTTCGCCGACCGAGCGATTACGTGTTCGGCAGGACTCGGCCATGCTCGACGCGCTGGCGCCGCTGATCCGGGACGAAGTGGGCCACTTCGTCGTCCTGCGGCACGTCAGTCGGCCTACCGAATCGATACCGTGGCCATATGAGCAGCATCGCGCCAGCTGGCTCGGGGCTGAAGCAGGGGAAGGCCTTATGTCCGAGGGCCTAGGCGCCTCGGGTTTGCGGCCGCGCCCCTTAGCCGGACTTCCCGAGCTGGCGGAGACAAATTGAACTTGCATAGCGCGGAAAAGGGCGGAGCATTCTGGCTACTTGGCCAGCCGGGTGTCCCCCAGAAGCTCGAAGGCGCTGTTGCAGTGGCGAGGGCTGGGTGAGCAACTCCGAGGCAGCTTCGGGTCATGCTGGCCAAGCTGAGCACCATCGTCAAGAATCGCGTGGTGGCGGGACAGGCTGGTTCCACGGCGGCCTTTGACCTGATCACCTTGCCAGACACCCTCCACGCTCGAGCTTTCGAGCTGCTGGGCGTCAGCTTGACCGCGGCGTAGACAGAAGCGCCGGCTCAGTAAGCACGATTTCCCCAAAACCGCCGGAAGTTCGGATTAAAGCTTAGGCTACACTCAGCAGGTACTTGGCCAGCCGCATCGACCAGCTGATCAGGCGCGCGCAGGCGGTCGCAGCCGATTCCCAGCCCTGGCCGGGACAGTTCCTGCTTCGTGGCCTGGAAATACAGGCCCTGCTGTCGCGCCTGGATGTGCCGCGCGGGGCGCGCATCCTGGAGATCGGCTGTGGAAACGCGATTGGTTCGGCCGTCCTGGCCGGTGAAGCCGGCATGGTGGTGGCCACTGACCTGCCACGGCCGGACAAGAGCAGCCATTCGATCGGCATGGACATGCCTCGCCGCCTGCTCGAGCGGCTCGACGTGCCAAACTGCCATCTTGCCGCCGCTTCCGCGACGCGGCTGCCATTCCCGTCGCACTCGTTCGACGTTGTGTTTTCATCGTACGTCCTTGAGCACGTGCCGGACAAGAGCCAGGCCATCAAGGAGCTTCGTCGAGTACTGATGCCGCACGGGCTGCTGGTGGCTTTCGTCCCCAATTTCGTCGAGCGGCTGTATGCGCCGTTCTTCTTCTGGGTGTATTTGGCGTCGCGCTTTGCGAAGGTCCGGAGCCGTCGGGCAAGGAACGGCACCGGCCCTGAGACATGCGCTAAGCCGGCGTTCGGGCGGGCGTTGAGGGAAACCTACCCATCCTTCCCGCTGCCCAACCCCCACGGAGCGTATGCCAGCTCGGCGGAAGAGCTGCGCAACCATCTGCCTCGGGCGTGGATCGATCGACTCACGCGGGGCGGCTTTCGAGTGGTCGATCGGTTCTTCCTCATGAACCTGCCCGCCAATGCCGCCTCGCTGGTTTTAGGCGATCGTGGAATGCGCTTGTACGGCTATTTTCGAGCCGTGGACCGGCTGCTGGGCGGGTCGGCGGTGGGTCCGGCGCTCGGCCAGTATGCCTGTTATGTTGCGCGTCCGACGCCATGACTGGCGCCTGGGCGGGCGATCCGGCGCTGGCCGAGGTGGCGCCGGCGAGGACATTCGCCTACTTCGATCGCTATTACGCGGCCTATCTGCCGGCCGACAGACAGACGCGGATCCTTGACTTCGGATGCGGTTTCGGATCGTTTCTCGCCTACCTCGAATCGCGCGGCTACAGGAATTTCCTGGGCGTGGATGTGGACCCGCGCTGCGTGGACTTCTGCGTGCGGCATGGATTGGCGGCGGTCCGGTTCGAGGTGGACAGCCGGGCTTTTCTCCGCGCCCATCCGGCGGAGTTCGACCTCATCCTGGTTCGGGAAGTCGCATGTTACTTCGCGCCGGGCGAGACGGCGGACTATCTCTGCGCCCTTCGTATGGCGCTCAAGCCGGCGGGTAGGCTTATCGTCGAAGTGTTTAACGGGGCGCTGCTAACCGGCATGTACCCCAGTCTGAACGACCACTGGATTGTCAAAGTGTTCACCGAGCACAGCTTACGCGCGGCGCTCCTGGCCGCCGGCTTCAAAGTGACCAACCTATTTGGCGCCAGCGGCGCCGGAACGGGCGCTCGTTATCAAGGCTGGCGGGCGGCCAGCCGGTTGTGGGCAGCGGCCCTGCGGGCCGTCTATCTGCTGGAGCGAGGCCGCGACTCGCTGAACCCCACCATTTTCGACAAGAACCTGGTGGCGGTAGCGGAACCACAGGCGTGACGGGTGGGGGCGGAGATCGACCGCGTTGACGCGCTGCACCAGGTGGAGCGGCTGATGCGGGCGTTGCGGAAAGCGGGTGTTCGTCCGCCTACTCGGGCCGCCAAGGCGCTCATGCGTAGGCTGCTTGGCGAAGATATAGCGGTCACGACCGGCGGTTTGCGCTTCGCAGGGTCGGTCAGCCTGCATCGTGGATACCTGTGGAGCTTGCGAGCGGGGATGCAGGAGCCATTCATGGTCAAACTGTTCAGCGAAGCCATCGAGCCGGGGATGGCGGTATCTGACGTGGGCGCCTTCCTGGGCTACTACGCTTGCATCGCGGCTCGGGCAACCGGCGAGGCAGGCAAGGTGTACGCGCTGGAGCCCGATCCACGCAACTTCCATTACCTCCAGCGCAACGTGGCGCAGAATGGCTTACAGGATCAGGTGAAGGCCTGGCCGCTGGCCGCTTCGAACGTAGCCGGCAACGTGACCTTTAGCCTGCATCACTACGACCCCAGCCAAACCAGCCAGTGGGCGGTCGATCCTCGCGGCCAGCAGGCGACCGTCGCCTGCGCTGCCCTGGCCGACATCATTCCAGCGGATGAGCGGCCGCCGGACATTGTCAAGATCGACGTGGAGGGGGGCGAACGGGAAGTCTTGGCCGGCTTCAAGGATCGGGTCCGGCCGCGGATGCTGTTCATCGAATACAATCCAGCGGCCCTGCACGCGGCCGGGCATCCGCCCCAGCAGTTGTTCGCTGATCTGGTCGGACGCGGCTATGGCATCAGCCTCATTGACGAAAAGACACGGCGGCTGGAGCCTCTGAACTCGCCTCCAACTGGCCTGCGCTGGGCGAACCTGTTGTGCCAGTGGGTGTCATGAGCCTGTCCGTCCGAGCGCCGGCCTACACTGTGGCGCAAGCATTCCCGACCTATGTGCCGGGACACGAAGCCGATGTGCACTGGGAGCTGCTCCGCCGCTCGCTGTGCCGGTCGGTGCTGCTGACTGAGGAGCTGGTGGACAACGGCGTGAGCCCGCACCCGCAGACCTACTGGCTGGTGCGCGCTCCCGTCCGGCCGGGGCCGCTGGACTGGGTGCGCCGAGGGCAGCGGCGGCTTGCCGCCCGATCGCGCCAGACCCGCCTGGAGTCCTTCATCGGCGGCAAGCTTGCGGAGCATGCCGCCGACATCCTGCATATCCACTTCGGAACGTTTGCCGTCAAGCTGCTGCCGCTGCTGGATCGTGTACGCCTGCCCGTGGTGGTTACGCTCTACGGCGTGGACGCTAGCGCCGCCTTGCGGGAGCCAGCCACCCTGGCTGCCTACCGGCGGCTATATCCGCGCGTAGGTCGCATGATTGTGCTGAGCGAGATTGTTCGAGAGCGGCTGGAAGCCACCGGCTGCTCGCCGGACCGGATCACGGTCTGGGACATGCCGCTGGACTTTCGGCCTTACCCCTACCATGAGCCTCGACCCGGGCCCACGGTCAAGCTGCTGACGGCCGCCCGGTTCGTGGAGAAGAAGGGGTATCCAACCTTGCTGCGGGCCGTCGCCTTGCTGAAGGGACGCGGCCTTCCAGTCAGCCTGACGGCCATTGGCTACGGCCCGTTGAAAGACTCCATCCGGGACATGGCCCGCCAGCTTGGGCTGGAGGCGCACGTCACCATCGTCGACACGTCGGCCCATAGAGGCTTTTCGTCACTTTACAGCTGCGCGCTGGCCGCCCACGATATCTTCGTGCTGCCCTCCACGGTGGCGCGTAACGGCGACGACGAAGGAGGACCGGCACTGACGCTCGTGATGGCGCAAGCCGCGGGCCTCCCGGTTGTATGCACGCGCTTCACCGGATCGGAACGCTCGGTGATCGACGGCGAAACGGGACTGTTTTGCCGTCCGGACGATCCGGAGGCGCTGGCCGAGCGCCTGTCCTTCCTCATCTCGCGGCCCCATCTGTGGCGCAGCTTGGGCGAGGCTGGCAGCCGCTTCGTGCGAGAGCGGTTTAACAAGGACCGGCAAATCGACGCGCTGGCCGCTATCTACGGGTCCCTCCTGCGCTGAAAGCCGGGGAGGCCGCCGGCCGGCCGGTCACTGCTGGGAGGCGCGCCGGCACCCTGCTGGCAGCCGCCAAGCGCCATGTGCCCCGGACCACCGTTCTTGTAGGAGCGCTGTACCTGGCCAACGCTGTGGCTGCGCTGGGCCGGGAGAGGATCATCACGACCACGTTCGGCGCGAACCGGGCTCTCGACTCGTACTTCCTGGCACTGGGCATCGTGACCCTGGTGGCCAGCGTCCCGAGCCGCGCCGTCTCCGGTCCGCTGATCCCGGCGCTGGCTCGCCTTGGGCGCGGTTCGGAGCAGGAGCAGCTGCGGCTGGCGAGCGCCGTCCTCACGGGCATCACGGTGCTGCTCGGGTTCGTGGCGGTGGCCGTCGGGCTGGCGGCGCCATGGTTGATTCGTGTGGCCGCGCCGGGCCTGTCGGCCCAGGAGCTGTCGGTGGTCCGCGGCCTGTTGCTGCTTTTGACGCCGTTAGTCATCTTTCTGGGCCTGTACGAAGTGTGGCGGTCGCTGCTGAACGCCTTCTTCGACTTCTGGACGCCGTTGTTGGCGCCAATCGCCAACGCCCTGGTCGCGGCGGGCATCATCGTTGCGGTGCGTCCCCTTCTGGGATTCAGCAGCCTGCTGGTCGGAGTGCTGCTCGGCGGATTGGTCCAGGTTGGCATCATGGCCGCCGTCTGGCACCTGCGGCACGTCCCCATCGAAGTCCGATGGGCACCCAGCGATCCAAACCTGCGCCGCCTCCTGGCTCCCTGTGGCTGGTCGGCCATGCTAATCGTTATCGGTCAGCTCACTGTGCGCGTTGACAGCGCGCTGGGGTCGTTTCTGCCGCCGGGCAATATCACGGCGCTGAGCTACGGCTATCGCCTGACAGACCTGGCGAACATGCTGCTCATTATTTCCGCAACTACGGTCGCATTTCCAGGATTGTCGAGGCAAGTGGCGGAGCGTGACCTCCACCGCTTTCTAGCCACGTGTAAGATGCGCGCCGGCATCCTGGCGCTGGTGGTTGCGCCAGTTTCGGCCGCGCTGGTGATTTTCAGCCAGCCGCTGGTCGGCCTGCTGCTAGGCGGCGGGCAGTTCGACCAGAACGCCGTGCACCTTACGGCCCAGGCGTTGTCTGCCTACGCGTTGGGCCTGGTGCCGTTGGCGCTGGCTACTTATCTGGCAACCGCTATGTACGCGCTGCTGCAGATGCGGCTCTTGGTAGCTCAAGGTGTAGTGATACTGGCGCTGAAGGCGGTGCTCGCGCTGGCGCTCATCCGCCCCCTTGGGACGGTGGGCGTGGCGCTCAGTCAGACGCTTACCTACACGCTGATGACGCCGTTGCTGGCGCTGGCCGTCTGGTGGGGGGCGAGCCGCCATCGTGACACGAAGGAAGTAGCCTGGACTGAGACGCCCGCAGCTTCCATCTAGAGTTATCAGCGTGAAGCGGCTGCTGATCACCGGTGGCACAGGGTTCCTGGGCCGCCATTTAGCCAAAAAGCTCAGCGGCAGCTACGAGGTGACGCTCGGAGCCCGGAACAACAGGCAGAACCTCAAGGCGCAGCGCGAGACTGGCTGCGCCGTTACGCCTCTTGATGTCACGAACATCGAGTCGGTTCGCGACGCCGTGACCACCTTTCGGCCCGACGTCGTTATCCACGCCGCAGCCACGAAGTTCGTGGACCTGTCCGAGAAATTTCCCCTGGAATGCACCGATGTGAACGTGCTGGGCTCCCAAAACGTGGCCCGCGTCTGCCTCGATAGAGGCGTAGAGACCGTCATTGGCATTTCAACCGATAAGGCGGCCCCGCCCATACGCAACATGTACGGGCTGTCGAAGGCAGTCATGGAACGGGTGTTCTGTGGGCTCAATGGCAAGGGCGATACGCGGTTCATGTGCGTCAGGTACGGGAACGTCGCCTGGTCTACGGGTTCGGTGCTGCCGGTGTGGAAGCAGATGCATGCGGAAACGGGCGTCATTCGCTCCACTGGCCCCGACATGACGCGCTTCTTCTTCACCGTGGATGAGGCAGTGGAGCTCATCGCGACGGCCATGCAGCGCGTGAGCGAGCTGCAAGGCAAGGTGCTGTCGCGCCGTATGAAGGCCGCTCGCATTCGCGACATCTTGGACATCTGGGTAGAAGCCAAGGGAGGTAGCTGGCAAAAAATGGACGGCCGACCGGGCGACCGGCCTTACGAGTGCCTGATCGGTGAAGCAGAGCTTGAGTTCACCCGTCAGGCTGACTTCGGCGTTGTGCCGCATTATGTCTTGTGCTTCGACAACCGGGTCGACAAGCCGCTGCCGCGGGTGGTTTCTTCCGAAAATGTTGAGCGGCTGACACGCGACGAAATCCTGTCCCTCATTGAATCGCCTACGGCGGAGGAGCTGTAAGGGTGGCTCGCATCCAGCAAGCGGTGATCCTGGCCGCCGGTCGCGGCCAGCGGATGATGCCGTTGACCAACGTGGTGCCAAAGCCGATGATCCCGGTCAGTGGCTCGACGCTGATTGCCCAAAGCATCGCTAAGCTCACTAAGCTGGTTCCGAAGATTCATGTCACCGTGGGCTACAAAGGCGCCATGCTGGCCCAGCACGTCATCGAAAACGGCGCCGCATCTGTGCTGAACACTAACGGCCAAACCAACGCCTGGTGGATCCACAACAGTCTGCTGCAATACGTCGACGAGCCTCTTTACGTCCTCACCTGCGACAACGTCCTGGAACTCGACTTCAACCTCCTGGAAAAGAGCTACTTCGATCTGGACTCGCCGCCGTGCATGCTGGTGCCTGTTCGCCCAGTATCCGGGCTGGAGGGTGATTACATCTTCCATGATGGTCCAGTGGTGACCGAGCTGAACCGCCACAAGCCTAGCGACATCTATTGCTCGGGCGTCCAGGTGCTCAACCCGGCGGAGGTCCGCCGTCGGGTCCACGAGGGCGATTTCATGTCCGTGTGGCAGCAACTCATCGCGCAGCGCGCGCTCTATGTGTCGCCGGTCTACCCGAAAAAGTGGATCAGCATTGACACCGTGGAGCAGCTGCTGGCCCATACCCTGGCGAGTGACCTCGGCCGCTGACGTGGCCCCCAGAGTCAGCGTAGTGATCCCCAACCACAACTACGCCGAGTTCGTGGGCCAGGCCATCGACAGCGTGCTGGCCCAGACCTATCGCGACTTCGAGCTCATCGTGGTCAACAACGGCTCGCGCGACAACTCGCTCGACGTGCTGCACGCCTATGGAGGCCGTATCCGGCTGTTCGATCAGGAGGACCGCGGCCAGGCCGGCGCGCGCAATCGCGGCATCGAGGAGAGCTGCGGCGAGCTGATCGCGTTTCTGGACGCGGATGATGTGTGGGAACCGACAAAGCTGGAGAAGCAAGTGCCGCTGTTCGACGACCCGTCGGTCGGGCTGGTCTACTGCGGCCACTGCGTGACTGACCAAGACCTCAACGTTCTGGAAGTACACCTACCGACGCACCGAGGCAGGCTGCTGCGCCGTTTCGCCGATGTATCGGCCACGATCATCGGAGGCGAGAGCACGGCCGTGATCCGCAAGCGGTGCTTCGACGAGCTCGGCAACTTCGACCCGCGACTCTCCATCTCCGCGGGCTGGGACATGTACCGGCGGATCTGCTCGCGGTACAAGGTCGAGGTCGTGACCGAGCCGCTCATGCTGTACCGCCAGCACGGGTCAAATGCCCACCTCCGCGTGACGGTGTACGAGCAGGATGTTCTGCTCCGGCTGAAGAAGATGTTTGCCGACCCGCTCAGCGCGGAGCTCATGCCGCTCAAGGCTCAGGCGTATGGTCGAGCTTATCTGGCCCTATCCGGCAGCTATCTGCACCAGGGCAACTGGCGGAAGTGTCTGAACTACGCCGCTCAGGCGCTCATCACGTGGCCGCCCAGCCTTGCCTATCTGCTGTCCACTCCGTGGCGGACGGCCGCCCGGCGCTCCGTGGGTGCGTCGGTTTGACGACCAACCGTGACGTGGCGTCCGTCATGTATGTCTCCTACAACAGCATCCTGGAACCACTAGTAGAGAGCCAGGTGCTAGCCTATCTGCGAGAGCTGAATCGGGTTCACGGTTTCCGCTTTCGGCTGCTCTCGTTCGAACCGGCTGCCATGTCGAGACGCCTGCGGCAGCGCATCCAAGCCCGCCTGCGGCAGTCGGGCATAGAGTGGACGTACCTCCGGTATCACAAGCGTCCGTCGCTGCTGGTCACACTACTGGATGTCCTGGTGGGAAGCGCCTGGCTGGTGCGCGAAATCGGCAGGCAGCGACCCGCACTGGTCCACGCCAGGAGCCACGTGCCGGCGCTCATGGCGTTGGTGGCGCGGCGCGCAACCGGCGTGCCATTCCTGTTCGATTGCCGAGGCATGTTCGCCGACGCTTACGTTGACTTTGGCCATTGGAACAGGCGTAGCTTCAAGTACCGGCTGACCAAGATGGCCGAGCCGGTCCTTTTCGGGTCGGCCGGCCACACGGTGGTGCTGACTGAGCGCTTTAAACGCATGCTTCTGCCCCAAGTTCGCCCGGAGCGCCTAACGGTGATCCCGTGCTGCGTCGATCTCCATCGCTACCAACCCAGGCGTGTGCAACAGGGCGACAGCAGCTTCACGCTGTGTTTCGCGGGCTCGGTGGCGAACTGGTATCTCTTGTCGCAAATGCTCGATTTTGCCAGCGTGGCGGCCGGCATCATCCCCAGCTTTCGACTGCTGATGCTGAACAGAAATGAGCAGCAGCTCATACGGCGTGAACTGGCGCTACGGGGGCTTTCGACCGTGAGCGAGGTTGTAGGCGTCTCACCCGCCGAAGTTCCATCTTACCTCCGGCGAGCCCACGCCGGTATTGCCTTTTTGCGGCCCAGCTTCTCTATGCAGGCGGCATCCCCCACCAAGATCGGCGAATATCTGGCTGCCGGCTTGCCAGTGGTCTACAATCCCGGTGTGGGAGACCTCGACGAGCTCCTGGCCGAGGTGGGCGTGGCGGTGCCGCGCTTCGACTGCGAGTCGTACGCGGCTGCGGCGCGGCGGATACGCTGCCTGGCTGATCATTCCGGCATAGTCCAAGCGTGCCGCCGAAGGGCCGAGCAGCGTCTGTCGCTGCCGGCCGGGGCAGCGCGTTACAGCGAGGTCTACGCGCGTCTGGTGCGAGCCTCTTGAGGCTTCTGTGCCCAGGCCCCATGCCAGTCGAAGGGGCGGGCTGTAGGTACAGGCTGGCTCAATATTTGCCTGCGCTGCGGGCGGCGGGCACCGCGCCGGCGTTGGCGGCGCTTCATTCAGCCACAGCGTTCAGCCTGGCCCAATGGGGCCGGAAGGCGTGGTTGTTCACGCTCGACAGCCTGCGTCGGGTCGTCGCGCTGGCTGGTTCCCGAAACGTTGACGGCGCGCTGGTGTATCGTGAGGCGTTCCCCATCAGCTCCGCGTTGCTTGAGCGCTGGTTGGCTCGCAGCGGGCTGCCAATTATCTAGGGCTTCCTGAAAATTCCCCATAAGGATCATAGTGCCGTGATCGTTATTGCTTGTAGGAGCAGGCGATGTTATGAGAACGGACCCTCCAGCGAGATTACCGGCGCCAGCGTTCGCTGGTCCGCCAGAGGGTGGCAAACACCAGCTTGAGGCATTCCTTCTCACCCCGGAAGCGCGGCACGACCTTCTCTCGCCGGCGTTCTTCCTCGAAGGACCGCTCAATGAGATTGGTGGTGCGCACGTTCTTACGGTGCACAGCCGGCAGTTTGAGGTGGGTGAGGCTCGCCTCCAAGTCGTCCTGAAAGCTGCGCATGGCTGATGGATAATCGGCCTGGAAGCGCTTGACCGTCGCCTGGGCCAGCTGCTGGCCAGTCTCGTAGTCTGGCGCGTCGCGCACGGCCTGGAGGAAGGTCTTGACTTCCTCACGGGCTTCGTCCGGCACCTTGTCGAGGACGGCCCTCATCTTGTGCACCCAGCAACGGATGCGTTCAGCTTCCGGCCAGATCGCTTCCACGGCCTTGATCAGTCCCGGCGCGCCGTCGGTGGTGACCGTCAGCGGCACCGGCATGCCGCGTCGCACCAGGTCGCGGAAATGCTCTACCCAGGCATCGGTCGACTCTTTGTTGCCCAGGTTGAGGTGGATGAGCGTCTTCTGGCCATCGGCCAGAATGCCCCACGTGACCAGGATACCTTCCTTGAGGCCAACTCGCTGCCGCAGCGATTCGAAGACGGCGTCCGCGAACAAGTAGACGACCTCCAGGCCAGACAGATCGCGCTCAGCGAAGGCCTCGTACTCGTCCCACAGGCTGTCGGTCAGGTGGCTCACCGTCGAGCGGCTGAGCAACGGCTGCTCGCTCCCCGTCAAGTCGATCAGCGCGTCCTCGATGTCCCTCGTCGATAACCCGCGGGCGTACAGTTCGACGACCAAGCGCTCGAGGACCTCGCTGCGCCGGCGGATAGCTGGCCACAGCTCGGAGCGGAACGGCTCGGATGTGTCCCGCACCTGCGGCACATCCACCCGCAGCCGGCCTTCGGCCGTGTCCACGCGCCGCTGCTTGTAGCCGTTGCGGTAGCCTGGGGGTAGCTCGGGCCGGCGCTCGTACGGCTCGCGCCCTAAGGCTTCGGTCACCTCGGCTTCCAGCAGCTCCTGGATGAGCTTGCGCGCGCCGAGCCGCACCAGGTCACTGGTCAACGTCTCGCCGTCGGCTCGACTGCGCAGCCCATCAACTTCCTCGGCTAAGCGCTCACGGGCTGGTATTCTGGGCATGTTTCTGGGCCTCCTGTTCGGTCCCTCGCGGGACGCTTGGTTTGTTCACCACGAATGGTAGGCCCAGAACCTTTTTCCAGACACTTTAGGACGTCACCCCAGGAGCCAGCCGCGCGTTCTCCCGCCGCAGCCGGACCAGCTCCTGCTTCTCGGCGCTGGTCAGTTCGCCGGGCTTGCCTTCACCGCGGTCAATGCGGTCCTGGTTCACCCAGCCGCGCAGCGTCTCCTGGCTGACCCCGAGATCGGCAGCGATGCGCCGCATGGAGTCCTCACTGTTCCGCACCAGCTCCACGGCGTCGTGCCGGAACTCCGCGCTGTACTTCGATCGTCGTCCCAATCAGAACCACTCCTCTTTCCGGACCTTCGGCCCATTGTGGAGTGTCCGTTAAACCGGGGGAACCTCAGATTGACGCTGCGGATGAGATATGAGAAGTCTCCGCTAAGGCAGCTCTAAACAGAGCATCGCTAGTCATCGAACTTGCCAGGGGATATGCCGCGGTTCTCAAACTCTTCCATTACGCCGTCCCAATCGTTCTGCAAGTGGTGGAGGGGGTAGGCGCACAGCGATACGACACTGCATGCGGATTGGGGCTTGTCTTGGGCCACAAGCTCCATCGCTTCTTCGATGTTCTGCTGGATCTTCTTAGCGTCAGCGATGAACTCGTTCAGTCGGGCTTCTAAGACTTTGCGTGCCTGTTCGTCCATTGCTTCTCAAGTATGGCGTGCAAGCAAGCGAGTGTCAGCGATCACTCAAAACCGGCCTATCTGAAGAGATCGGTTTTGGCAAGCGTTTGTAGAACGGCGCCGGCACGTGGGGGAAGAAGGCCCAAGCGTATCTTGGCGGAGCTGGTAAAGCGCTCGCAGGAGGTGAAGTAGGGGCAGCGGCGGTTCATTCCACTTCAAGGGCACGCTTGTGCCAGCCGGTTTTCGGGAACGCGCCGCAAACTCCTCCGTGTAGGGG
>Ga0209810_1000090_pt1:0-100000 | contig 277702 bp, 251 predicted proteins | sample Coa_R1_7_FD_187159 | JGI IMG/M metagenome (GOLD analysis project Ga0209810, IMG submission 187159) | Surface soil microbial communities from Centralia Pennsylvania, which are recovering from an underground coalmine fire - Coalmine... | ecosystem: Environmental > Terrestrial > Soil >...
GGGCCGAACCGCCCGTGCTGGTAGACGAGGGCGATCAGCGGCGCGCCGAAGAGGGCGAGGCCGGCAGCCGCCGGCAGGCAGCAGAGGGCGACCATTTCGAGCGCCTCGCGCAGCGTCGCGCGCAGCGCCGTCCCGTCGCCGAGGGCCACGTGGCGGGCGACCGCCGGCAGCGTGACCGTCCCGACGGCGACCCCGAAGAGCCCGATCGGGAGCTGCATGAACCGAAAGGCGATGTTGAGCCACGAGACCGGCCCGTCGCCGAGGTAGGAGGCGAAGTCGTTGTTGACCACCACGTTCACCTGCACGGCGGCGGCCCCGATGGCAGCGGGCGCCATCAGGCGCAGCACCTGGCGCACCGCCGGATCGCGGGGCGAGAGGAGCGGGGCGTAGCGAAAGCCCACCCGCCCGAGGGCCGGGAGCTGCACCAGCACCTGGAGCGCGCCGCCGACGAGCGTGCCCACGGCCATGCCGAGGATGGCGCGAGCGGCGAGGGCCGGGTCCGTCGGCGGGGGAGCACCGGCTTTGAGCGCGCGGACCACCCCGCCGATGTAGCCGGGCGCGATCCACCAGGCTGAGGCGAGCCCGGCTGCGAGCGAGCCCAGGTTGAAGAAGGCCCCGGTCGCAGCCGGGATGCCGAAGACGCCGCACGTGTTGAGGACGCCCATCGCGACCGCCGCGACCGCGACCAGCAGGAGAAACGGAAACATGATGCGCGTGAGCGTCGTGGTGAGCGCGAGCTTGCCGGGGATGGCGGCAAACCCCGGCGCGATCAGGCGCACGAGCCCCGGGGCGCAGGCGATGCCGAGGAGACAGAGGGCGCCCACGATGAGGGCGAGCAGGTTGAGGACGCGGTTGGCGAGGCGCCACGCGGCCGCCTCGCCGTCGCGCTCGCGGCACTGCGTGAACGTGCTCACGAAGGCGGCGGAGAGGGCGCCCTCGGCGAAGAGGTCGCGGAGCAGGTTCGGGATGCGGAAGGCGGTGACGAAGGCGTCGAGCTCGCGGCCGGCGCCGAAGAAGACCGCAAAGGCCTGCTCGCGCAGCACCCCCACCACCCGACTCGCCGCCACGGCCGCGCTCACCACCCCGGCGCGGCGCACGAGCTGGCGGCGGCTCGCGGCCGCCGCCAGCGGCCCGCTCACCTCGGGTGCCATGGCGCCCCCGGCTCGATATGCGAAGGACCGGGGGCGGTGCAAGCCTCAGCCGACGGCCGGGGCGGGCACCACGACCGGACGGGTGCCGTAGACGCGCCGGCGCGCGAAGACGACCCCGACCCCTCCCGCGCAGGCAAACGCAAACGCGTCGCCGAAGCGCACGTAGGGGGTCAGGCCCCGACGCGCGGCGACGGGTGCCGTCAGCACGGCGGTCGTGTCCGGCGGCGCGCTCGTCACGACGCGCCCCCACGGATCCACGATCGCCGACACGCCGGTCGTCGCGGCCCGCACGAGATAGCGCCGCGTCTCGACGGCGCGCAGCGCGGCCATCGCGGCGTGCTGGCGGCTCCCCACGCCGTGGCCGCCGTCGAGCCACCCGTCGTTGGCGATGTTGACCAGCAGCTCGGCACCCCGGGCGACGTCGGCGTCGATCACCTCGGGGTAGAGGATCTCGTGGCAGATCGAGAGGCCGAGGGGCGCGAAGCTCGCGAGCACGCCGGGCGTCGTGCCCGGCACGAAGGCGCGCGGCGTGGCCCCGGGCACGGGTGGCGGGCTGGCGCCGAGCGGCGGGGCCTCGGCGAAGGCGACGAGCCGCCGCTTGTCGTAGCGCCCGCCCGGGTGCCCATCGGCCCGAAACAGCCGCGCGCTGTTGTACGTGCGATTTCCCTCGCGGCGCGGCGCGCCCACGATCAGGTCGGCGCCGGTGCGGGCGGCGAGGCGCTCGAGGGCCGCGGCCACGAGCGGCTCGTTCTCGAGGTAGAGCGTGATCGCATTCTCGGGCCACACGATGAGGGCGGGATGCGACGTCGGAGGCACGCGCGCGGTCGCCTCGAGCTCCGCGAGGAGCTGATGCTCCGCGTAGGCGCGCGTCCACTCGAAGGCCGGCGGGACGTTCGCCTGCACGACGGCGACCGGCACGCTGGCGCGCGCACGGCCGGGCGCGGGGACGACGGCCGCCCCGCCGAGCGACACCAAAGCGATCACCGCCGCCGGCCCGGCAAGCGCGGCGGCGGCTCGGCGGAGCCCGCCGCGGGCCACGAGGCGCACGGCCGCCTCGGCGAGCGCCACGTTGCCGAGGGCGACGAGATAGGAGAGGCCGTAGACGCCGGCGAGCGCCGCGGTCTGGATGAGCCCGACCGCGGAGTGCTGTGTGTAGCCGAGCAGCGCCCACGGCTCGCCGAGCACGCGGCCGCGCACGAGCTCGATCGTCACCCAGAGCGCGGGCACCGTCGCCGCCGCGACCGGCCACGGCCCCTGGCGGAGGAGCACGCTCGCTCCCGCGGCAAACGTGCCGCAGGTCGCGGAGACGGCAACGGCGTAGGCCGCGGACATCGCGAGCGCGGCGAAGAGCAGGCTTCGGCCAAAGTACGCGGCGAGCGCCGGCACGAGCCACCAGGTGACCGTCGCCGCGGCGACGAAGCCGTAGAGGGCCCCGAGACCGAAGGCGGCGCGCGGCCTCGCGTCGCGCACGGCAAGCAGAAGCGGCACGAGCGTGAGCCAGGCGAGCGCGGCCACGTCGAACGGCGGCAGCGCGAGCGCGTAGAGGCCGGCCCCGCCCGCGACGGCGAGCGCGCGGGCGAGCGCCCTTTGCGGCATCACAGATGCGCGCTCGGGGCCGACGACACGACCAGCGTAAACGGCGGCGTCGCGCCCGGGAGCAGGGCAGTCCCGTTCGGCAGCACACCGCGGATGGCGACCAGCAGGTGATCGTGGTCGACGTGATAGGTCCCGTCGGCGTGCCAGTCGGGATCGTCCACGGTGCTCCACGCATCGAGCTGGCGGTGGGCCTCCTTGTACGTGCGGAACTCGTGCCGCCAATACGCGAGCGTGCTGCTGCGCACGGTGTCCCCCGGGGTGATCTGGAAGAGCCCGGGCATGCGCGGATCGAGGAGCTGCATGAGGAAGCCCTGGGTGTTGTAGATGGCGACGTTCGCCGCCTGGAAGGCGAGCGGGAGGCCCACGCCGCGCGCGGTGAACGTGGTGGCGTCGGTGACGGCGCTCACGTCGAGGGCGATGTAGAGCGTGCCGTCACGGCCGGTGGCGCCGCGGTAGGCGGGGACGACCACGGTCAGGGCGACGTCGCGCAGCGCAATCGGCGGCGCGGTCACCGTGAACTGATCGTCGGGGAGGCCATAGAGCGGCGCTGTGTCCGTCCAGACGGTGAGCGTGCAGGGGCCGAGCGACACGGTGCCCACCCGCACGCGGAGCTGCGTGCGCGGCTGGCCGTCGGCGAGGTCGCGTTTGACCGTCGCGCGGCCGCGGCTCCAGTCGGTCGAGCCGTCGGCGGCGGTGAACTGCACCCAGTACCGCTGGCCGGGGACGAGCCGCGCATCGAAGAGCGTGATCGTCTGATCCGGCGCGCCCGCAAACGGCCGCACCGCAGCCAGCGGCGGCGGCGGCTTCGAGCAGCCGCAGCCCCCGCGCGCGGGGGCGGGCAGGGCCACGGCGAGCAGCCCCGCGATTCCCATTTCCAGCCACATCCTCCGCCTGGGCATCCCGGGACCTCCCTTTCGACTAGACCGCGAGTCGCTGCGCATCGGAGCAGACGCGCTGCGCGGCGAGCGGGAGCACGACCGTGAAGGTCGAGCCCTCGCCGACGGCGCTCTCCACCGTGACATCCCCGCCCATGAGACGCGCGAACCGCCGCGCGAGCGCGAGGCCGAGCCCCACGCCCTTCCCGTCGTGCGGCCGGAGCTGATGGAAGATGTCGAAGATCGCCTCGTGATGCTCGGGCGGGATGCCGGGGCCCGTGTCGCGCACGCGGATGGCCACCCGGTCCGCACCGAGCATTTCGGCCGAGAGTTGGACATATCCGGCCTTGGTGAACTTGACGGCGTTCGACAGCAGGTTCTGCACGACCACGCGCAGCTTCGCCCCCTCGGCCACGACCCGCGGCAGCTCCTCGGGGATCTCGGCGAGGAAGCGCACCGGCCGGTCGCGCAGGAGGAGCGCGAAGGACTCCGCGAGCTCGCGCAGAAGCGGCCCGAGCTCGACCACGTCCTCGTCGGACGGGCCGGGATCGGTCTCGGCCTTCGAGAGGTCGAGAAACTCCTCCACGAGCTCGAGGAGGTAACCCGCGTTCTGCAGGACCTTGTGCAGGACGGCGACCGCCTCGGGCGGGCAGGCACCGAACGTGCCGTCGCGCAGCAGCTCGATGTACCCCACGATCACGTGGAGCGGCGTGCGCAGCTCGTGGGAGACGCTGCCGAGGAGCTCGGTCCGGAGGCGGGCGGCGACGTCGAGCTCGGCGAGACGCTCGTAGGTGGCGAGCGCCGCCCCGACGCGCAGGAGAAGCCGCTCCGCGCCGTCGTTGCGGTCGTGGCAGCCGTGCACCGCGAGCCGGCGGAGCGCCGCGGCCGGAAGCGGCGCCCCGCCGGCGGTGAGGAGGACGATCTGGAGGAGGCCGTTGCGCGCCCGCACGCGGTGGAGCAGGTCGGCCACGTCGATGTCGGGAAGCGTGGGATCGACGAGGAGGACCTGCACGTCCTCGCGCGCGAGCAGGGCGAGCGCCGCACGGCCGTCGCGGGCGCACACGACGCGGTAGCCGTCGCCCTCGAGGACGCTCCGGATGGCGTCGCCGCTCTCTTCGTGGGCGTCGAGCAGGAGGATCGTGCGGGCTGCGAGGCTGCTGTGCGGTCGTCGCATCGTCGGGACCAGACCCCTCCAGTCCGCCGATGGCGCGTGCCCGCTGTGAGCGTGCACGTTTCGGGCCGCCGGGCCGCCGCACCGGCGGGCGTCGTGCCGAGGCCGGGGGCGGCGCGCGAGTCACGAGCGGCACACTGTGCCGTGTCAGGTGTGTCACGGGCGGCACCACGGGCCGCCTTTACTTGACAACGTGGCGCGCGCCCGCTAGCAGAAGCGCGTCCGTCACGGCGCGACGGCGCGTGTGCCGCGGGGTGGAGCAGTCAGGTAGCTCGCGAGGCTCATAACCTCGAGGTCGGTGGTTCAAATCCACCCCCCGCAACCTGAGCGCCGCAGGCCGGACGGCGGCGGCGTGCGGCGCCGGTCGAGCCCGAGGCGGTGCGCCGTTCGGGCTCGATCGGTGCGCGCCGCGTTGACGGCGCGCGAAGGGCTCGACTAGCATCGGTCCGCGCCGTCCCCGGGGACGGCGGAAAGGGGGAGAAAGGAGCGCGCGGATGACGGTGCGAGCGGCGATCGTGCTCGGCATCTTCCTCGTCGTCGCGGCCGCGGTGCACGGCGGGCTCTACGCCCCGGGACACGACTTCGTGGTCAACCGCTTCACGGGGCGGTTCCAGTTCGTGCCGGCCGAAGAGGACGACGAGGGATCGGAGCTCCCGGCGCGCGCGCAATGCTTGACGCTCAGGAGGGCGGCGGCTACCAGGTTCCTATTGCCCCGCCGGAGGTAAACCCATGGCAGGTGGACGGGCTTTCAAGAGCAACGTGCGCGAGCGCCGCGAGGCGGAGCGCCGGATGAAGGCGCTCGAGAAGCGCCAGCGGAAGGCCGAGAAGCGCAAGGCGAGCGAGGAGGCCGTCAAGCCGGTCGAGCCCTCGACGGGCCCGACGCGCTGACGCAACGGCGGCGTACCCAAGTGGCTAAGGGAGAGGTCTGCAAAACCTCCATGCACCGGTTCGAATCCGGTCGCCGCCTCTCGAGGCGTGTGCGTCAGAGCGCGTCGATCTTGGCCGCCAGGATGAAGTCGTTCTCCGAGAGGCCGTCGATGGCGTGCGTCCAAAGCTCGAGATCGACGCGGTTGTAGTGGACGCAGAAGTCGGGGTGATGCCCCTCGGCTTCGGCGACGTCCGCGAGGCGCTGGAGGAAGGCCATCGCCTGGCGGAAGTCGCGGAAGGTGTAGGTCTTGCGCAGCCGGCCGTCGCGCACCTCCCAGCCGTCGAGCTGGGCGAGCAGCTGGCGCACCTCGTCGGGCCCAAGTCGGGGCACCCCACCCTCGCACGGGATGCAATGCTTCGTTCGCAGCTCCATGCCCCCGCATTGAACCCGAGGCGTGGGGTGGTGCAAGCGGGGGCGCCCCAGGGGGCTTGAGCCCGGTGCGCGGGCTTGCTAGCAAGCGCCATGCGCGTCCTGCTGGTCCACCCGAGCCCGCTCCTCTTCTCGGAGATCTACCTTCGGCTCGAGCCGCTCGGCGTGGAGCGGGTGGCGGCGGCGGCGCAGGCGGCGGGCCACGCGGTCGAGCTGCTCGACCTGCAGGTGTTCCGCGAGCGCGACTTCCACGAGACGCTCGCCCGCTGGCGGCCCGAGGCGGTCGGCTTCTCGCTCAACTACCTCGCCAACGTGCCCGAGGTGATCGACCTCGCGCGCGCGACGCGCCGCGCGCTGCCCGCCTGCCGCGTCTTCGTCGGCGGCCACAGCGCGTCGTTCGTGGCGCACGATCTCCTCGCGCATGCCGACGGCGCGATCGACTGCGTCGTGCGCGGCGAGGGGGAGGCGATCACCCCGCGGGTGCTCGACGCCTTCGCCGGCGGGGGCTCGCTCGAGGCGCTGCCCGGCGTCGTGACGGCCGCGGGCTCGGGCCCGCCGCCGCTGCTCGTGCCGGACCTCGAGCGCTACCCGCCGGCGCGTGGGCTCCTGCGCCGCCGCCGCCGGTACTTCATCGGGGAGCTCGATCCGTGCGCGTCGATCGAGTTCACCCGCGGCTGCCCGTGGGACTGCGCCTTCTGCAGCGCCTGGACCTTCTACGGGCGCAGCTATCGCAAGCTCTCCCCCGAGGCCGCCGGCGAGGACCTGGCGTCGATCGCCGAGCCGAACGTGTTCATCGTCGACGACGTCGCCTTCATCCGCCCCGAGCACGGCATGGCGATCGCCGACGAGGTCGAGCGCCGGCGCATCCGCAAGCGCTACTACCTCGAGACGCGCGCCGACGTCCTCATCCGCAACCGCGAGGTCTTCGCCCGCTGGACGAAGCTCGGCTTGCGCTACATGTTCCTCGGCCTCGAGGCGATCGACGAGGAGGGCCTCAAGCGCCACCGCAAGCGGGTGCACCTGGGCGAGAACGAGCGCGCCCTCGAGATCGCCCGCGAGCTCGGGCTCGTGGTGGCGATCAACATCATCGCGGACCCGGACTGGGACGAGCGCCGCTTCGAGATCGTGCGGGAGTGGGCGCTCTCGGTGCCCGAGATCGTCCACATGACCGTGAACACGCCCTACCCGGGCACGGAGACCTGGCTCACCGAGTCCCGGCGCTTCACGACGCGGGACTACCGTCTCTTCGACGTGCAACATGCCGTGCTGCCGACGCGGCTGCCGCTGCGCGCGTTCTACGAGCAGTTCGTCAAGACCCAGGACATCTTGAACCGCAAGCACCTCGGCTGGCGGGCGGTCTACGACGTCTTCGGGATCACGCTGCGGCTGCTCGCCCGCGGCCAGACGAACTTCGTGCGCATGCTCTGGAAGTTCCGCGACGTCTACAACACCGACCGTCTCTGCCGCGACCACGAGCAGCCGGTGCGCTATCCGCTCACGCTGCCCCAGGGCGCCCCCGCGGCCGGACGGCCGCCGGCGGCCGACCTCTACGTGCACCACCCCACCGCGGTCGCCGCGGGGTAGGCAGCTTCTGCCGCAGTGCAAGTCTCGACCGCGACCGGCCGATACTCGGAGGGATGAGGTCGCTGGCCGAGCGCATCGAGGCGCTGTGCGCGGCGGGCAGCGCCCCGGAGGCGACGCTCCAGTCGGCGCTGCGCGCCGTCGTCGAGGCGGTGGGGGCGCGCGCGGGAGCCGTCTGCCGGCTCGAGCCCGGGGCGGGGGCGCTCGGGCTCGCGGCGGAGGTCGGCTTGTCGGACGCGGGCTGCCGGCTCCTGCGCTGGCTCAGACCCGACGGTCCCTGGGAGGCCCCGCTGCGGTGCCTCGACGAGGGACGGGCGGCGCTGAGCGAGCCCGGGGCGCTGCCGGCCCTCGTCGAGGCCGAGGGCGACCACGTGGCCGCCTGCATTCCGCTCGGCGCAGGCGGGACCCCGCGGGGCGTCCTCGTCCTGGTTGCTGCGCCGGGCGTGCTCGACGCCGAGCGGCTGGCCGCGCTCGAGCCCGCGGCGGGCGAGCTGGCGGCGCTCCTCGCCCGCGAGGAGGCGCGGTCGAGCGGCGAGTCGTCGTGGCTCTGGGGGCTCGCGGGGTCCTTTTTCGAAACCGTGGCGGAGCGGGCGCTCGCGCACATCCGCCCCGCCGTCGAGGAGCTCACGGCGGTGGTCGAAACCGCCCGCACGCGCCTGCGCGGCGCGGCGCTGCCGCTGCAGGACAGTGCGGCGAGCCTCGGCGGGGCGGGCGCGGAGGGCGAGCGGGCGAGCCTCGCGGCGGCCCTCGCCGAGCGCGACCGGCTCGCAGCGGAGCGCGCCGAGCTGGCGCTCGCGCAGGTGGCCCTCGAGCAGGCGCGCGCGGCCGAGGTGGGCGGCCTCACGGCCCGTCTCGCCGAGGCCGAGGCCGCGGTCGTGCGCGAGCGCGAGCGGATCGCCGCGCTCGAGCGTGCGCAGGAAGAGCTCATCGCCGAGCTCGCCGAGGCGATTGCCCGCGAGCAGCGCACGCGGGAAGAGGCCGAGGCCGTCGCGGCGCGAGCGGCGGCGGATCGCGAGGAGACGCTGCTCCGCGCCCGCGAAACCGTGCAGGCGGCGGAGGCCGCGCGCGCGGCCGCAGCCGTCGAGGCTGAAGCGCTGCGCACGGCGCTCGCCCAGGCGCAGACGCTCATCATGGAGGCGGAGGACGACGCCCGCGCGGCGCGCGCGGCTTGCAGTCTCCTCGAGGCCGCCGAGCAGGCGCACAGCGCCGAGCGCGCGCAGCTCGCGCACGATCTCGAGGAGCTCCGGGCGCGGGCGGCCGAGGATGCGGGCCGGATCGCACGCCTCGAGCGCGAGATCGGCGCCCTCCACGAGGAGCGGCTGCGGCTGCAGGCGAGCGGTCGGGAGCGGGAAGCGGAGGTGGCGGCGGCGTGGGCCGCCCGGCTGAGCGAGCAGGAAGCGACGCTCGCCCGCACGCGCGAGCGCGTGCTCGAGCTCGAACGCGCCCACGATCTCGTCGCCGATCGCCTCGCCTCGGCCGAGGCGCGGGCGGAGCGGGCGGAAGAGGAGCTGCGCGCGGTCGCCACGCGGGCCGCCGCCGATCGCGAGGAGCTCCTCGCGCGCGCGCGGGAGAGCACGCAGGCGGCGGAGGCGGCGCGGGCGGCGGCGGCAGCCGAGGCCGAGGCGCTGCGCACGGCCCTCGCCGCAGCCGAGGCGGCCGCCGCGGAGGCCGAGGATCAGGCGCGGCAGGCGCGCGGGCGGGAGGACGCGGCGCGGGCCGAGATGGCACGCCTCGCCGAGGCGCTGCAGGCGGCGCACGCGGAGCGGGAGCGCCTCGAGGCGGCCGCCCGGGAGAAGGAGCGCACGCTGCGGGCGCGCTGGACCGCGCGGCTGAGCGACCGCGAGACGACCGCGAGCCAGCAGCGACAGCAGATCGCCGCCCTCGAGGCCGCCCAGGCCGAGCTCGCGCGCGAGCTCAAGGCGGCCACGGCGCGCGAGCAGCGCGCGCGCGAGGAGCTCGAGAGGCTCGCGGCGCGGACCGCCGCCGAGCGCGAGGAGCTGCTCGCGCGTGCGCGGGAGAGCACGCAGACGGCGGAGGCGGTGCGGGCGGCGGCGGCAGCCGAGGCCGAGGCGCTGCGCGCGGCGCTCGCCGACGCGCAGGCCCGGCTGATCGAGCGCGACGATCAGGCACGGCAGGCGCGCGAAGCAGGCGAACGCGCCCGGGCGGAGGCCGAGGCGCTGCGCGCCGAGCGCGCGCGGCTCGCCGAGAGCCTCGAGGCGGCGCGGGCCCGGGAGAGCGAGGTGAGCAGCCAGCTCGCCACTCTCGAGTGCGAGCTGGCCACGCTGCGCGAGGAGCAGGTGCGACTCACGGCGCTCGCGCGCGAGCGCGAGGCGGAGATCACCGCCGAATGGACGGCGCGCCTCGCCGAGCAAGAGACCGTGATCGCGGCCGAGCGCGAGCGGATCGCCGAGTTCGAGCGGGCCCACGTGCGGCTGAGCCGCGACCTCGCCGAGGCGACCGCGCGCGAGCAGAAGGCCCGGGAGGAAATGGAGGCGCTCCGCGCCCGCACGGCCGCCGATCGCGAGGAGACGCTCGCGCGGGCGCGCGAGACCGTGCAGGCGGCAGAGGCGGCGCGCGCCGTCGCGGCGGCCGAGGTGGAGAGCGTCCGCGCCGCGCTCGCGCAGGCGCAGACCGTCGTGCTCGAGGCGGAGGACCAGGCGCGGCAGGCGCGCGCCGAGCTCGAGCGCATCCGCGCCGAGGCGGCGGCGAGCGGGCGGGAGCGCGAGGAGCTGCGGGATGCGCTCGAAGAGGCGCGGGCGCGGGCGGCGGAGGCGGAAGGCCGGCTCACGCGGCTCGAGGGCGAGGTCGGATTCCTGCGCGAGGAGCGCGCGCGGCTCGAGGCCGTGGCGCAGACCGCACACCAGCAGGTCTTCGCGAGCGGCGGGGGCCGGCCGGCGGACGCGGCTACGTCGCCGCGGCCCGCGCCGGGGCGCCGGCCCGAATCCCCGGCCAACCGACGGGTCGTCATCGTCGATGCGCCGGGCACCGTGCTCCCCGGCGATCCCGACGTCGCCCTGGCCGCGCCGACAGCCGACCTGGGCGAGCGGCTGCGTGCGCTCGACCCCGGCACCGTGCTCGTGAACCTCGCGGCGCCGGGCGCGCTCGCCGCCGTTGCGGCGGTGCGCGCCGCGGGAGTAACGGCCCGCGCGCGCGGCTTTCTTGCACCGCCGGGGACGACGCAGGCGGTGGCGCTGGGGGGCCTCGAGGTCGTCGCGCAGCCGATCGACGGCCGCGCGCTCGCGGCGCTCATCGCCGCCGGCGCGGGGCACGGCACGCGCGTGCTCGCGGCGGGCTCCGAGGCCGAGGCGTTCCTCGCGCTTCGCCAGGCGCTCACCCGCCACGGCATCTCGGTGTCCATCGCCTGGGACGCCAAGCAGGCGACGGACCTGCTCGCGATGGTGCGCCCGCAGATCGTCGTGCTCGACTGTGGGCTCCCGCCGCGCGGCGGCGCCATGCTGCTCGGCGAGCTCGTCCGGGCCCAGCCGCTGCCCGACCTGGTCTGCCTCCTCCGCGACGAGGATCCGGCGCCGGCCGTGGCGGCCGAGCTGCCGGCGCTGCTCGCGGGCCCCATGGCGACCACGCTCGAGCGCGTGATCGCGCGGGCCCGCGGGCGCGCCTGAGCGCCGTCAGAGTGTCCCGAGCTCCGTGAGCACGAGCCCTGCCGCACCCCGGACGGCCGTGCCGACCGTCGGGTCGATCTTGCGGCCCTGGGCCTTGCCGACCTTGTTCATGAAGGCCTGCAGGGTGGCGCGCGCCTTGCGCAGCTTGGTTGCCTTGTGCTTGCCGCTCGCCGTCTCGACGAGGTGGGTCACCTTGCCGAGCTGACCCTTGAGCGTGCGGGCGAGGGCGGCGCTGCGGACCGCCCCGGGCGTCGCGAGCAGCGTGCCCATGCGGCCGAGGAGGCACATGACGCCGGGCACGCCCGGTTCGACCGCAGGCGTCCCGCAGACGCCGGCCGTGCAGTGCGCCACCATGCAGGCGTCGGCCGGGCAGTCGGCGTCGGTCGCGCACGGCGTCTCCACCGGCGGCAGCGTGGTCGTGGTGGTGGCGTGCGGGAGTGTCGTGGTGGTGGTGGTGGTGATGTGCGGCAGCGTTGTGGTCGTGGTCGTGGCGGAGGGGAGCGTCGTGGTCGTGCTCGTGCTGCCGGGCAGCGTGGTCGTGGTGGTGGTGGGGGGGCAGGCGGGGTTCGTGCCCAGCAGAACCTGCGGGAGGGGAGTGAACGTCGCCCCGGCAAGCGTCGGCTGAGTCACTGACTGAATGCAGTTTGTGCTCTGCGTACAGGGATTCGGCGAGGAGCCGGGAATGGTCGTCGTCGTGGTGGCCCCGGGGAGCGTCGTGGTCGTCGTGTTCGGGGTCGTGTCGGCGCGCACAGTACCCGCGATCGTCGTCGTCCCGCAGCTCTGGAAGAGGTTGAAGCCGCTCCAGCCCGTCGACGAGATCACGCTGCCCGAGTCCACCTCGAGGCTTTGGGATGCGACGAGGTTCACCAGGCCCCCGTCAGCGCCCTGCGCCTGCGTTCCGGGATCGTCGGTAAGCAGCCGCGCAGGCGCCGCTACGACGATATGTGGCGCGTCGATCTGGATCAGCCCGACACCGCCCGTGGCGTCGACAGGGTTGCTCGCGATCGTGAACGTGCCGAGGGCTGTGCCGTCGAACGCGCCGCCGCTGCCCTGGAGTGGCGGGCCGCTCACATCGATCGTGCCAGTCACGCTGACACTGGCGCCCCCGTCGATGCAGACCATGCCCCCGAATCCAACGCCGCCCTGGTTGTCCGCAGAACCGCTGGCTTGGATCGGTCCCTGCGCGGCCAGCGCCCCTGTCGTCGTGCTCAAATCGACGCAGCCGCCACTGCCCCCGGGACCGCCCTGGGCCTGGATCGATGCGCCGCTGTTGACAGTCAGCGCACCGCTTGCTGCCACGCACACGTCGCCACCGTCGCCGGCAAAGCCCGCGGGCCCGGCGCCCTGCACGTTGATCTTCCCTTGCAGTGTCACGTCGCCATCGGCGGTGAGCATGATCATGCCGCCCGAGCCTCCGCCGCCACTGCTGCTCGCGTCGAGGGGGCCAACCTGGATGTTCAGATGGGCGTCCATGTCGATGCAGCCGCCGTCGAAGCCGCCCCCCTGGGCGGTGAGCTCGTTGGCAACGACGATCTGCCCGTTCTGGCTGAGCAGGCAGATGTCACCCCCGCCGCCCTGGCTGCCGCTGTCGGCGCGCACGTTGTTGGCCTGCGCGTTGATCCGGATGTCGCCCCACGCGGTCACCATGATGATGCCACCGTCGGAGTCCGCGTCCGACCCGTGGGCGTCGACGATCCCGTTGATGACGACTCCGCCGGTGTCGCTCGTGAGGTCGATCTCCCCGGCGCCACCGACGTTCGAGTCGCCCGAGACGTCGATCTTCCCATTGGACCTGCCGGCCGCTTCGACCATGATGTCGCCGCTCGTCTCGACCGAGACGAACCCGCCGTTGGCGACGAGCTTGCCACCGGGTTTGATGTCGAAGCTCGCGGCGTAGATGGCAATCGTCCCATTTCCGCTAGCCAGCGTGCCGTTCTGGGCGATCACCAATGCCCAGCCCCCGCCGTTGAACGTCGTAAAGTCGAGCGTGCTGCCAGCATTGACATTGGCGAGGCCCGTCACGGTGCACTGGTGGGTGCTCGTCTCGCAGTCGCACGGCTGGTGTCCGGGGCTGTCCACCGAACAAAGGGCCGATATCGGCGTCGGCGGCAGCGTGGTCGTCGTCGTGCTGGTGGTGGTGGTCGTGCTGGTGGTGGTCGACGTCGTGCTGGTGGTGGTCGTCGTGGTCGTGGTGTCGGCCACGGCGGGCACGGCGCCGAGGGCGAGCACGACGAGGAGGGGGGCGGCGAGACGCATGCCCCCCGCAGCAACGCGCGTGCCGAAGGGCGGGGCCCCGGGAGCCCGGGCGTGGACGTGGCAACCCCGCAGGATCGCGCAGGGTTGAGAGACGACCGCCCGGCCGGGCGGCCCGGCGTTGAGGGTCGGCCCCCTGTCGTCTATCCTCGCCGAGATCGCCACGCGCATGACCCAGGCCACCCTGCGCCCGCTGCCCGAGCGCACGCCCGCAGCGGCGCTCGACGGGGTGCCGCCCACCATCGGCGGCAAGTTCTTCTTCGTCGGCGAGCACAAGCTCTACCTCCGCGGCGTGGCCTACGGCCCGTTTGGCGTGGCCGACCACGGCTTCCCGTTTCCGCCCGAGGCCGTGCTCGACCTCGACCTGCGGCTCATGGCCGAGGCGGGCGTCAACTGCCTGCGCACCTTTACCGTGCCGCCGCGCTGGCTCCTCGATCGCGCCGCCGCCCACGGCATCCGCGTGCTGGTGACGATCCCCTGGGCCGAGCACGTCTGCTTTCTCGATCGCGCGGACCTGATCGCCGAGATCCGCGGCACCGTGCGCGCCGCGGCCCAGACGCTCTCCGGCCACCCGGCGCTCTTCGGCTTCCTCGTGGGCAACGAGATCCCGCCCGACGTCGTCCGCTGGTACGGCCCCGAGCGGATCCGCCGCTTCCTCCGCGTGCTCGTCGAGGAGGTGCGGCAGCAGGCGCCGCAGGCGCTCGTGAGCTACGCGAACTTCCCCTCGACCGAGTACCTCGACGTCCAGGAGTTCACCGACTTCCTCGCCTTCAACGTCTACCTCCATCGCGAGGCGGACTTCCGTCGCTACATCTCCCGGCTGCACAACCTCGCCGAGGACCGCCCGCTCGTGCTGACGGAGTTCGGCGTCGACTCGATCCGGGAGGGGCGCGACGCGCAGGCCGAGTACCTCTCCTGGATGGTGCGGGCGGCCTTCGAGGGGGGCGTGGCGGGCACGTTCGTCTTCTCCTGGACCGACGACTGGTTCACCGGCGGCGCGCAGATCGCCGACTGGGCCTTCGGGCTCGTCGACGCCGCGCGCAAACCCAAGCCCGCCTTCGCGGCGGTGCGCGCGCGCTACACCGAGCCGCTGCCGCCGCGGCTCGAGCGCCCGCCGCGCGTGTCGGTCGTGGTTTGCGCCTACAACGCCGAGCGCACCATGGACGCGTGCCTCGCCTCGCTGCGCACGCTCAACTATCCCGACTACGAGGTCATCGTCGTCAACGACGGGTCGACCGACCGCACCCTCGAGATCGCCGAGCGCCACGCCGAGGCCTACCGCGCCGACCCCCGCGGGCCGCGGCTCGTGATCATCAGCCAGGAGAACCGGGGCCTCAGCGTCGCGCGCAACGTGGGCGCCGAGGCCGCCACCGGCGAGATCGTCGCCTACACCGACTCCGATTGCGTGCCCGATCCCGACTGGCTCGCCTTTCTCGTCTACAAGTTCGTGCGCAACGGGTTCGTCGCCGTGGGCGGTCCCAACTTCCCGCCGCCCGAGCCGAGCCTCGTGCCCGCCGCGGTCGCGGTCTCGCCCGGGGGGCCCATGCACGTGCTCCTCGACGACGAGGTCGCCGAGCACATCCCGGGCTGCAACATGGCCTTCACGCGCAAGGCGCTCCTCGAGGTGAACGGCTTCGACCCGGCGTACACGGCCGCGGGCGACGACGTCGACTTCTGCTGGCGCCTCCAGAACCGCGGCTACACGATCGGGTTCAGTGCCGCCGCTACCGTCTGGCACTACCGGCGCAACACGGTCAAGGCCTACCTGCGCCAGCAGATGGGCTACGGCAAGGCGGAGGCGCTCCTCTACTTCAAGCACCCCTTCCGCTTCAATCTCCTCGGGCAGTCGCGCTGGCTCGGCCGCATCTACGGCGAGCTCACGACCGCGGTCCTCTCCCGTCGCCCGGTGATCTACTTCGGCACCTTCGGCCGCGGGCTCTTCCAGTCGCTCTACGAGCCGCCGTCGTCGCTGCTGAGCTATCTCCCGTTCACGCTCGAGTGGAACGCGATCGCGCTGCTGCTCGTCGTCTCGGCGCTGGTCTCGCCGGGCATCCTGCCGATTGCCGCGCTGCCGCTCGTCGTGTCGGTGGCGTGGTCGATCGGGATTGCGCTGCGCGCGCGGGTCGATCCGCGGTTCGCCGGCGTGCGAGCGCGGGCGCTGATTGCGCTGCTCACCTATCTCGGGCCGCTCGTGCGCGGCGGCCAGCGCTACCTCTGGCGGCTGCGGGGCATGGGGAACGTGGAGCAGGTCGACGTGGCCGGGCCCAAGCAGCCCGCGCGCGTCGACTGGCGCGACCGCGCCTACACGCTCGCGTACTGGAGCGAGCAGGCGCACGAGAAGGAGGCGCTGCTCGCGGGCGTGATGGAGTTCCTGATCCCGCGGAAGTACCTGATCGCCGTGGATCCGGGGTGGAACCCGTGGGACCTCGAGATCTTCCGCGGCCTCTGGGCGAAGGCGCGGCTCACGGTCGCGGTCGAGAACCACGGGGGCTCCAAGCGGCAGCTCAATGCGCGCGTCGCCGTGCGCACGACACGCGTGGCACAGCTCGCGCTCCTCGGCTACGCGGTGGCGGTCGCCGCGGGGCTCCTCTTCGGGATTCCCGAGGTGGCGAGCGCGGGGCTCGCGCTCGGGCTCGTGAACCTCGTCGTGATCGTCACGCAGAACGTGCGCCTCGCGCGCATCCTCCACGACTCGCTCGACCTGGTGGCGAGCCGCATCGCGCTCAGGCCGCTGGGCGCGCCCGCCGGGCTGCGGGCGGCGTGAGCGGGCTCGTGGGCACGCTTCGCCTCGGGCGCAACGTGCTGCGCCGGCTCGCGCCGCATCGCGGGCTCTTCGCGTTCGCCGTCCTCCAGGTGCTCGCGATCGGCCTGCTCGAGCTGGCGAAGCCGTGGCCGCTCAAGGTCGTGGTCGACGGCGTGCTCGGCGGGAAGCCGGTGGGCCTCCCCTGGCTCGCCGGGCTCGCGCCGCGTGCGCTCCTCGCGGTCGCCTGCGCGGCGCTGGTCGGCATCTACGCGCTCCTCGGGCTCCTCGCCGTCACCAGCAACTACGCGACGATCAGCGTGGGGCAGCGCATGGTGAACGACTTCCGCAGCGAGCTCTACGCCCACCTCCAGCGGCTCTCGCTCGCCTTCCACAGCCGGCGCGAGGTGGGTGACCTTCTCTACCGCCTGACGGCCGACACCTTCGCCATCCAGACGCTCACGATGAACGGCTTCTTCCCGGTGCTCACCTCGGCGGTGCTGCTCTGCGGCATGGTCGTGGTGATGCTCCGGCTCGACGTGACGCTCACGCTGATCGCGCTCGGGGTCGTGCCGCTGCTCTTCTTAACGATCGCGGGGCTCAGCCGCCGGATTACGGCGCTTGCGACCGACGCGCGCCTCAAGGAGAGCGCGCTCTGGGGCGTGGCGCAGCGGGCGATGGGCGCGATTCGCGTTGTGCAGGCCTTCACCACCGAGGACCTCGAGCACCGCCGCTTCCTCGCCTCCTCGGGCGAGAGCCTCGCCGCCACCCTGCGCCTCTACACCTTCCAGACCGTCTACGGCGCGGTGGTCAACGTGCTCATCGCCGTGGGGACCGCGGCCGTGCTCTGGGCCGGGGCGGTCCACGTGCTCGCCGGGCGGCTCAGCGTCGGCGAGGTGCTGGTCTTCGCGAGCTACCTCGCCTCGCTCTACGCGCCGATCAACAGCCTCACGCAGACCTGGGGGCTCGTCCAGGGCGCGCGCGTCGGCGCCGAGCGGGTGTTCGAGCTGCTCGAGACGGCGCCCGACTTGCCCGACGGCACCCGCGACCTCGTCCGGGGCGAGGTGCGCGGGGCCGTCGCCTTCGAGGACGTGTGCTTCGGCTACGATCCGGGCCGCCTGGTCCTCGAGCACGTTACGTTCGCGGTGCGGCCGGGCGAGACGGTGGCGATCGTCGGGGCGACGGGCGCGGGCAAGACCACGCTCGTGAGCCTCGTGCCGCGCTTCTACGATCCCACCGCTGGGCGGGTGCTCCTCGACGGCGTCGACGTGCGGACCTTCCGTCTGCGGGCGCTCAGGCAGCAGGTTGCCATGGTCCTCCAGCCCCCGCTCGTCTTCCCGGCCACCGTGCGCGAGAACATCGCCTACGGGCGCCCCGAGGCGACGCTCGCCCAAGTGCGCGAGGCCGCCGCGCTCGCCCAGCTCGACGACTTCCTCGCCCGGCTGCCCGCGGGGCTCGAGACGCCGGTCGGCGAGGGCGGGGCGACCCTGTCGGCGGGGGAGCAGCTCCGCATCACGATCGCCCGCGCGCTCCTCCGCGACGCCCCGCTGCTCATCCTGGACGAGCCCACCTCCGCGCTCGACGCGACCACCGAGGCGCGCGTCATGGCGGCGCTCGAGCGGCTCACCGCAGGGCGCACGACGTTCGTGATCGCGCACCGGCTTTCCACCGTGCGCCGGGCGGACCGCATCGTCGTCCTCGATGCGGGCCGCTTGGTCGAGCAGGGGACATTTGCCGAGCTGCTCGCGCGCGGCGGCGCGTTTGCCCGCCTCTACCGGACGCAGTTCGGCGAGGACGCCGCGCGGGCGGCGCGTTAGGAGGCCGGTGCGGGTCGTCGTCACAGGGCTCGTCGCCACCTATCCCGTCGGTGGGGTCGCGTGGGACTACCTCCAGTACGTGCTCGGGTTCCGCGCGCTCGGCTGCGACGTCTTCTACCTCGAGGACACGGGCCGCTGGGGCTACGACCCGGTGGCGCAGACCTTCACGCCCGACCTGGCTGCGGGCGCCCGCTACCTCGCGCGGGCGCTCGGCGCGCTCGCCCCCGACCTCGAGCGCGCCTGGGCCGTGCGCGCCCCCGACGGCCGCCACCACGGGGCCGAGGCCGCGGCGGTGGCGCGGCGCTGCGCGCGAGCGGACCTCTTCCTCAATGTCTCGGGTGCCTGCTGGCTTCGCGACGCGTACGGCGAGGCGCGGGTGAAGGCGTACGTCGACACCGATCCCTGCTACAGCCAGGCGAAGCTCGCCGCGGTCGAGGCCGGCACCGCCGACGAGGACGTCCGCTTCTCCGTCGATCTCATCCGCCGCCACGACGTCTTCTTCACGCTGGGCGAGCACCTGGGGGCGCCCGACTGCACGATCCCGACCGCGGGGCTGCGCTGGCACCCGACGCGCCAGCCGATCCTGCTCGACTGCTGGCCCCTCGATCCGGCTCCCCCCGCTGCGCCGTTTACCACCGTCATGTCGTGGAAGATCGAGCCGACGCCGCCTGTGGTGGACGGGCGGGTGTACGGCGGGAAGGACGTCGAGCTCGAGCGCTTCGTCGAGCTGCCCGCCCGGACCGACGTGCCGCTCGAGCTCGCGCTCTCGGGGGCGGCGCCGCGGGAGCGGCTCGCCGCGGCGGGCTGGCGCCTCGTCGACGGCCACGCGGTCTCGGCCACGCCCTGGGACTACCGCCGCTATCTCGTGGGCTCGCGGGGCGAGTGGTCGGTGGCGAAGAACGCCTACGTCGCCACCCGCAGCGGCTGGTTCAGCACGCGCAGCGCCGCCTACCTCGCCTGCGGCCGGCCGGTCGTCGTCCAGGACACGGGCTGGCCGGCGCACGTGCCCGCGGGCCCGGGCGTGCAGCCCTTTGCCACGGTGGACGAGGCGGCCGCCGCGCTCGCCGCGGTGGTGGCCGAGTACCCTCGGGCGCGCGAGCACGCCCGGGCGGTCGCCGCCCAGCACTTCGACGCGCGGCGCGTGTGCGCGCGGCTGCTCGCCGACGCGGGGTTGTAGCGCCGTGGCGCGCCTCGTGCTCGCCGGCTACCTCGTGCGCAACCCGCTCGGGGGCTACGCGTGGCAGGCGGCGCACTACCTCCTCGGGCTCCGCGCCCTCGGCCACGACGTCTGGTTCTACGAGGACACGGGCCACTACGCGCTCGCCTACGACCCCGAGACGGACGCGCTCGGCACCGACTACGCCTACGGCATCCGCGCCGCCGGGGCGTTTTTGGGTCGGCTCGGGCTCGGCGACCGCTGGGTGTTCGCGGACCTCGCCGCCGGCACCGAGCACGGCCCCGCGGCAGGCCGCGCGGCGGCCCTCCTGCGCGAGGCCGACCTCCTCGTCAACCTGGCCGGCGTCAACCGCATCCCCCCGGAGCGGCGGGGCGGGAAGCCCGCCGTCTACATCGATATCGACCCTGGCTACACGCAGATCCGCGCCGCCGGCGGCGACGCCGTGCTGCGCGCCGTGCTCGCCGAGCACGACGTGCTCTTCACGATCGGCGAGAACATCGGCACGCCACGCTCCCCCCTGCCGACGGCGGGCTACACGTGGCACCCGACGCGCTCGCCGGTCGTGCTCGCGTATTGGGAAAACGCCCCCGGGCCGGGAGGGGCCTACACGACGGTCGGCACGTGGAACTCCGCGGGCCGCGACGTCACCTTCGCGGGCGAGACCTACACCTGGCGCAAGCGCACGGAGTGGCTGCGCTTTCTCGACCTGCCGGCCCGGACCGGCCGTCCCTTCGAGGTGGCGATGGACGTTGGCCGCGTGCCCGACGACCTCGCGCGGCTTACGGCGCACGGCTGGCGGGTCGCCGATCCGCGCGCGATCTCGGCCGATCCCTGGCGCTATCGCGCGTACCTCCGCGGCTCGCGCGGCGAGTTCACCGTCGCCAAGGCGCTCAACGTGCGCCTACGCAGCGGGTGGTTCAGCGACCGCGCGGCCTGCTACCTGGCGGCCGGCCGGCCGGTGGTCGAGCAGGATACGGCCTTTGGCGACGTACTGCCCCTCGGCCCCGGTCTCCATGCCGTCCAGACCGTGGAAGAGGCGGAGGCGGCCATTGCCGCGATCGAGGCCGACTACGCCCGCGCCCGCGCGCACGCGGCAGCGGTCGCACGCGACTACTTGGCGGCGGACCGGGTCCTGGGGGCGCTTTTGCGCACGGTCGGCCTCTGAGGTCGCGGCACCGGCGCATCAGGCGACCGCCCGGCCTGCCGCCCGCCGGCAGGCCCGAGCGGTCGCGTGCGGAGGGTTCCAGACGACGCCGGCGTCGACGAAGGGGTATACGGCCGGTCGTCGTGCCTGCTGGATAGCAGGGGTGCCCGCCGGAATCAATCCTTGGCAAGCATCGGTTCGGGCAAGCTATGGCGCGAGGGCCCTAGATCCGGTGGCGCTGCAGCAGGCCGCGGGCGATTACCAGCCGCTGGATCTCGTTGGTCCCCTCGCCGATGATCATGAGCGGGGCGTCGCGGTAGTAGCGCTCGACGCGGAACTCCTTCACGTATCCGTAGCCGCCGAGGATGCGCATGGCCTCGAGGGCGACCTCCTGGCAGATCTCGGAGGCGAAGAGCTTCGCCATGCCCGCCTCGAGGTCGCAGCGCTCGCCGCGGTCCTTCATGGCGGCGGCCTGGCGGACGAGGAGACGCGCCGCCTCGATCTTGGTGGCCATGTCGGCGAGCTTGAGCTGGATCGCCTGGTGCTCGCAGATCGGCTTGCCGAAGGCCCGGCGCTCCTGCGCGTAGCGGATGGCGTCGTCGAAGGCGGCCTGGGCGACGCCGACGGCGCGGGCGGCGATGTTGATGCGCCCGACCTCGAGGCCCGCGAGCGCGATCTTGAGCCCCACGCCCTCGCGGCCGCCGATTAGATGCTCGGCGGGCACGACGTAGTCCTCGAAGACGACCTCGCAGGTCTCGATGCCGCGGTAGCCGAGCTTGTCGAGGTGGCGGCTCACCGACAGGCCGGGGCCCTTCGGCGCGGCGAACATGCTGATCCCCCGGTGCGGGGGATCGGCGGTCGGGTCGGTCTTGGCGAGGAGCGAGAAGACGGTCGCGGTCTGCGCGTTGGTGATGAACATCTTGGTGCCGTTCACCACGTAGTGGTCACCCCGGCGCACTGCGGTCGTGCGGATCGCCTGCGTATCGCTGCCGGCGTGCGGCTCGGTGAGGCAGAAGCCGGCGCGCTCCTCCCCGGTCGCCATGCGCGGCAGCCAGCGGGCCTTCTGCGCCGGGGTCCCGTGGTGGACGAGGTGAAAAGCGAACATCAGGTGGGTGTTGAGGACGCCCGAGAGGCTCATCCAGCCACGGCACAGCTCCTCGACGATGCGGGCGTAGGTCGAGTAGTCGAGCCCGAGGCCGCCGTACTCGGCGGGGATGGTCGCCCCGAAGAGGCCGAGCTCCTTCATGCGGTCGACGAGCGGCTGCGGGTACTCGTCGGCGTGCTCGTAGCGGCTCGCCACCGGCATGACCTCGCGGTCGACGAACCGGCGCACGGTCTCGAGGATCTGCGCGGTGACCTCGGGCTGCTCCCCCACGGCGCGGCGAATTCACCACGTTTGCCCGGCTGGCGCAACGGACGCTGGCATCAGCCGCCAAAGCCTGCTTGGTGAAGCGGCGTGCTGGTCGAGCTCGCGCGCGTGAGCAAGCGCTTCGGCGACCGGATCGCGGTCGACCGGCTGGATCTCGCGGTGGAAGCGGGCGGCTGCTTCGGCCTGCTCGGGCCGAACGGCGCGGGCAAGACGACCACGCTGCGCATGATCTACGGGGTCAGCCGCCCGACCGCGGGGACGGTGCGCGTCTTTGGCCTCGACGTCACCCGCTCGCCGCGGGCGGTGCGCGCGCGGCTCGGCGTCACGCTCCAGGAGAGCGTGCTGATCGATGCCATCTCCCCGGTGGACAACCTGCGCGTGTTCGGCCGCTACCACCGGCTGCGCGAGCCGGAGCTCGGCCGCCGCATCGAGGAGCTGCTCGACTTCCTCGAGCTGCGCTCGCACGCCCACGTGCCGGTGAAGGCCCTCTCGGGGGGCTTCCGGCGCCGGCTCGCCGTGGCGCTCTCGCTGATGAGCCGCCCGGAGCTGCTCGTGCTCGACGAGCCCACGACCGGCCTCGATCCGGCGGTGCGGCTCGCGCTGTGGTCGCGGGTGCGGGCGCTCGAGGCCCGCGGCACCACCGTGCTGCTCACGACCCACTACATGGACGAGGCGGAGCGCCTCTGCGACCGCGTCGCCATCATCGCCGGCGGCCGGATCGTCGCCGACGGGGCGCCCGCCGCGCTCATCCGCGCCCACCTCGCGGCCGAGGCGGTGGAGCTCGACTGCACGCCGGAGGAGGAGGCAAGGCTCCGGGACGGGCTCCGGCCGCGGGCGCGGCTGCGGGTCGGCGGGCGGACGATTCTCTACGTCGACGATGCGGCCGCGCTCGTCGCCGACCTGCACCGCCGCGATCCCCGCGGGCACCACCCGCTGGTCGTGCGGCCGACGAACCTGGAGGACGTCTTCCTCATGCTCACGGGGACGAGCCTCGAGGGGACGCCGTGAGCGTCTCTGTCCCCCACGCGCTCGCCGTCTGGCAGCGCAACGCCACCATGTATCGGCGCACCTGGTGGCTCAACCTCCTGCCCAACTTCTTCGAGCCCGTCTTCTACCTCGTCTCGATCGGCCTGGGCGTCGGCGCCTACGTGACGCGCATGGCGGGGATGTCCTACGCGGCCTTCCTCGCGCCGGGGCTCGTCTGCGTGGCGGCGATGAACGGCGCGAGCTTCGAGGTGACCTACAACATCTACGTGCGACTCACCTTCGAGAAGGCGTACGACGCCATGCTCACGACGCCCATCGAGCCCGACGACGTGCTCGCGGGCGAGGTGCTCTGGGCGGTCACCCGGGCGACGATCTACGGCGGCTGCTTCTTCCTGGTGATCGCGGCGGCCGGGCTGGCGCCGCTGCCGCGGGCGTTGCTCGCCCTGCCGCTCGTGCCGCTCACGGGGCTCCTCTTTGCGGCGATCGGCGTCGCCTTCTCGCTCCACATCCCGACGATCGACCTCTTCAGCTTCTACTTCACGCTCTTCCTGACGCCCCTCTTCCTCTTCGCCGACGTCTTTTTCCCGCTGAGCGAGCGGCTCTCGCCGGGCTGGCTCTGGGTGGCCGAGGCGCTGCCGCTGCTCCACCCGGTGCGGCTTGCGCGCGCAGCCTTCGGGAAGCCCGCGGGTCCGGTGCTCCTCTGGGACGCGGCGTACACGCTCGCCGCTTCGGTGCTACTGCTGCTCTGGGCTCGGCGGGGCGTGCGGCGGCGGCTTACGAGCTAGCGGCGTTCGCCGGGCGGGGCGCGCCGGCGGCGTCGTCACGCGATAGTCGAGCGCGACGATGTGCGGGGCGCCCGCGCGGCGCTGGATCAGCCACTGCGCCCAGCCGCTCGCGACCCGCAGGGTGCCCGTCGTGAGCCGGTAGCGCACGGTGAAGGGTGCGCTCACGACGACGCCCGCGCCGCGGGAGACGATTCGCAAGCTCGGCAGCACGTAGTCGACGGCGCTCAGCTTGGCGAAGCTGTTGGCGTACGCGGCCTCCACGGCGGCCGGACCGTGGAGGCGGTTGAGCCGCCCGTCCGGGGCGAACAGCGCCGCCAGCGCCGCCGCGTCGCGGCGGGAGTACGCCGCGCGGAAGGCGTCGACGACCGCCGTCGCCTCGGCGGCGGTGACGGGGCCCGCCGGCGGGGGAGGGGGTTCGGGCGCTGGGCTCGGTGGCGGTGCGGCTGCCGGCGCAGGCTCGCTCGGCGGCGGGGTCGCGGGCGCGGGCTCGGTGGCGGGCGGCGGGGGCGGCGGCGCGGGCGCGGCCTCTGCTGCGGCGGCCGGGGCGGTCGGCGGCGGCGAGGTCGGGGTCGGTGCGGGCGGCGGGGGCGCGAGCGTCGGAGCGTCGGTGGCGCGGGGCCGAAGGACGAGGGCCGCGAGGGCGGCGGCGAGCACGAGCCCGCCGAGCGCGAGCGCGGCGAGGGTACGGCGGGGCCGGGGCGGGGTGGGTGCCGGCGTGGGTGCGGGTCGGGCCGGGGGCTCGGCGGCGGCCTCGGGGGCCGGCGCCGGCGGCGGCGCTGCGGGCTCAAGTGGAGCGGCCGGCGGCGGCGCGGGTGCGGGCAGGGCGGTGCCGCAGAAGTCCGCCCACGCCTCGTCGACCACGGCCGCCGTCACCGTAGCGCTCCCGGCGGCGAACGCCGTCATGAGAGAGGCGTCGCAGAGGACGTTCACGACGCGCGGGATGCCGCCGCTCGCCTCGGCCACGCGCGCGAGCGCGTCAGGCGTGAACAGCCGCGCCGGCTCTTGCGCCCCCGCCCGCTCGAGGCGGGCGTGGACGTAGGCTGCGACCTCGGCCGCCGAGAGCGGCCGCAGGCGCACCCGCAGCGTCACGCGCTGGCGAAGCTGGCGCAGAGCGGGGTCGGCGAGGACCGTGTCCAGCTCCGGCTGACCCGCGAGCACGATCTGCAGGATTTTCTCGCGCCCCGTCTCGAGGTTCGAGAGCAGACGCAGCTCCTCGAGCACGGCGGGCGCCAGGTCCTGCGCCTCGTCGATGAGGAGCGCCACGTTCCCTCCGGCGCGCGTGTGCTCGACCAGGTACTCGCCGAGCCGCTGGAGGAGGACGAGCTTGCCGCCCCCCGCCGTCGGAAGGCCGAGCTCCTGGAGGACGTGCTCCAGGATCTCGTCGAAGCGCACGGTGGGGTGCAGCAAAAGGACGCTGCGCACGCGCGCATCGAGGCCGTCGAGCACGCGGCGGAGGAGGGTCGTCTTGCCCGTGCCGGCCTCGCCCACGAGCGTGACGAAGCCCTTGCGGGCCTCGATGCCGTAGCCGAGCGCCGCGATGGCCTCCTGGTAGCACTCGTTCACGTAGAGAAAGCGCGGGTCGGGCGTCACGTTGAACGGCAGCTCACGGAGCCCGAAGTGCCGCTCGTACATCGTCCGCCGATCGTAGCCCGAGCGCGCCGCGCGCGGCTAGCGGAACAGATCCAGCTCGGGCCGACGCACGATCGCCGCCGCGGCCCCCCCGGGGCCCGGCCGGTAGCCGACGCCGCGCACGATCGCCGCGGCAATCCCGCTCGCCTTGCCCATCACGAGCCCCGCGGCGGCGGCGATCTCGTCGGCGAGGCCGATCACCGTGTGGTGGAGCTCCCGGCCGAGGAGGTCGTGCGCGCCGCGGAGATCGAGGAGCGGCTCCATGCCCGCCACGCCGATCGCCACCTCGACCTGTCCCTCGCGCCACGGCCGGCCGAAGGTGTCGGTCACGACGACGGCGACCTCCACGCCGAAGCGCGCGCCCAGCACGGCCCGCAGCGCCGCCGCCGACGCGTCGGCGTCGCGGGGCAGCAGCGTCACCGTCCCCGGGCCGAGCCCGTTCGACTCGTCGACGCCGGCGTTGGCGCACACCCAGCCGTGGCGCGTCTCGACGATCAGGTGCCCCCGGTCGTGGCGCACGATGCGCCGGGTCTCCCGCAGCACGACCTCGATCGCGCGCGCGTCCTTCGCCTGCGTCTGCCGCGCCAGCTCCTCGGCGAGCGGCGAGGGGGTCACCTGCGCGAGGTCGACGACCGCGCCCTCGGCCTTCGAGACGACCTTCTGGCAGACGGCGACGGCGTCCCCCGCCTTGAGCCCGACGCGCGCCGCCTCGATGGCGTCGCCGAGGAGCCGGCCGAGGTCGTCCCCGGGACGGATCATGGGCAGCCCGGGCAGCGGGATCACGGCGACGGTCACGCGGGGCCCTCTCCTAGCGCCCGCAGCACGGCGGCCGCAAGGCGCGCAGCATGCGCGGGAGTCTCCATCACGGTATCGGCGAGCACGACCCGCAGGCCGAGCGCCTCGACGCGCGGCGCCCAGACCGTGTCCGTGCGGTCGAGGACGAAGGTGCCGACGAGCCCGCGGTAGAGGCGCGCGATCCCGCGGGGCGAGACCTCGTGGCCGAGGCCACGCAGCATCCGGTCGAGCGGGCCCTTGAGGGGACGGCCGCCGACGAGCGGCGAGATCGCCGCGGCGCGTGCCCGCCGCCGCTCGAGCGCGCGCCGCAGCCGCGGGATCGCCAGCATGGGCCCGATCGAGACGAGCGGGTTCGACGGCGCGATGACGATCGCCTCCGCGCGGCCGAGCGCCGGTAGCACCCCGGGGGCGGGGCGGGCGCGCGCCGCGCCCGCGATCTCGATCCGCGCGACGCGGCCGCGCGCGCGGCGGCGCACGAGGTAGTCCTGAAAAGGCAGCCGGCGGCCGCCCGCGTGCACGAAGGTGCGCACGCGGTCGTCGGTCATGGGCAAAAGCCGCGCCCGCACCCCGAGGCGGCGGGCGAGGTGCGCGGTCACGGCCGAGAGCGGGCGGCCCGCCCGCAGCCAGGCCGTGCGCACGAGGTGCGTGGCGAGGTCGCGGTCGCCGAGCGCGAACCACGTGGGCGCGCCGAGGCGGCCGAGCGCGCGCAGGCAGGCGAACGTGTCGCCGCGGAGCCCCCAGCCCCGCCGGGGCTCGGCACGCCCGGCGAGCGTGTAGAGCACGGTGTCGAGGTCGGGGGAGACGTGGAGCCCGAAGAACTCCTCGTCGTCCGCCGTGTTGCCGATGATCGTGAGATCGCGCGGCTCAGTGTGGCGCGCCAGGCCCCGGAGGAATCGGGCTGCCCCCACGCCACCCGCCAGCACCGCAATCCGTCTGCCCACCGTGGTCCCCGAGGCGTCCGTAGAGCGTCGTCCGCTGCACGGGCGTGCGCCCCATCGCGCGCACGAGCACCTCGATCTCCTCGGCCGAGGTGTATTCCCCGGCGTCCGCCCCTGCCTCGCGGGAGATGCTCTCCTCCATGAGCGTGCCGCCGAAGTCGTTGCACCCCGCGCGCAGCGAGAGCTGCGCCAGGCGGTGGCCGAGCTTCACCCACGAGGTCTGGAGGTTGTCGATCGTGCCGCGGAGCATGAGCCGGCAGACGGCGTAGACGCGGAGGTCGCGGAGCCCCTTCGGCTGCGGCGTCACGAGCCCGTCGCGGTAGAGGCGCGTGTTCTCCCAGATGAAGCCGAGCGGGACGAATTCGGTGAAGCCGCCCGTCTCGCGCTGGATCGTGCGCATGAGGTCCAGGTGCCGCGCGAGGTGCGCCGGCGTCTCGACGTGCCCGTACATCACGGTGGCCGTCGTCGGCACGCCGAGGCGGTGCGCGGTGGTGATGATCTCGACCCAGGTGCGCACGTCGACCTTCTTGTGCGAGAGCACCTCGCGCACGTCGTCGTCGAGGATCTCGGCCGCGGTGCCGGGAATGCTCCCGAGCCCAGCGTCGCGCAGCATCGCGATGTAGGCGGGGTAATCCATGTTCGTGCGCCGCGCCCCGTACATGATCTCCATCGGCGAGAACGCGTGCACGTGGACGCGCGGGAACCGCCCCTTGATGGCGAGGAGCAGGTCGCGGTAGGCGAAGGCGTCCATCTCGGGGTTGATGCCCCCCTGCATGCACACCTCGGTCGCCCCGCGGGCGATCGCCTCCTCGACCTTGGCGAGCACGACGTCGAGCCCGTGCGTGTACGCATCGTGCTCCCACCGCTGGCGCTTGAAGGCACAGAAACGGCAGTTGACGAAGCAGACGTTGGTGAAGTTGATGTTGCGGTTGACGACGTAGGTCACCGTGTCGCCGACGTCGGCAGCGCGGACGGCGTCGGCCGTGCGCACGAGCGCCAGGAGGTCGGGGCCCGTTGCTGCGAGCAGGCGCTCGCCCTCGGCGACGGTGGGCGGCCGTCCCGCGAGCGCCCGCTCGAGGACCGTGCGCACGGGGGCGCCCGCGCGCGCGAGCGCCCGCTCGACCGGCACGTCGTCGAGGGCGACGGCCTCGATCGCCTCCCACGGATCGAACCAGCTCATGGATGCGCCTCCGCCGCGGGCGCGCACGCCGCCACGCGCGCGCGGAGCCCGGGGGCGAGAAAGCCCGGCCGCGCGACGAACGCCGGGTAGATCGGCAGCCGCTCGGCGAGCACGAAGCCCGCCGCGGCGCAGGTGGCCGCGAGCGCGCGCACGTGCGGCCACGGGGCCTCGGGGTTCACGTAGTCGGGGGTGAGGGGCGAGATGCCGCCCCAGTCGTTGAGCCCGGCGGCGAGCAGCAGCGCGTGGTCGTCGGGCGAGAGGTTGGGCGGCGCCTGCACGCTCACCTCGGGGTCGAGCACGAGGCGGGCGAGCGCCACGGTGCGCGCGACGTCGAGCGCCCCGGGCTCGGGCGCGTCGGCGCGCGGGATCGTCGGCTTGGCGCGGAAGGCCTGGACGATGACCTCCTGGATGTGGCCGTAGGTGCGATGGAGGTCGCGGATCGCGAGGAGCGTCTCGACGCGCTCGGCGAGCGTCTCGCCGATGCCGAGGAGGAGCCCCGTCGTAAACGGGATGCGCAGCTCGCCCGCCTCGCGCAGCATGCGCAGCCGCCGCGCCGGGTCCTTGTCCGGGGCGCGGTGATGCACCCCGCCCGGCGCGCGCAGGCGGGGCGACACGCTCTCGAGCATGAGCCCGAGGCTCACGTTCACCTCTTTGAGGCGCGCCATCTCCTCGCGCGTGAGCACGCCGGCGTTGGTATGCGGCAGGAGCCCCGCGTCGAGGGCGATCGTCGCCGCCTCGTAGAGGTACTCGGCCGTCGTGCGATGGCCGAGGCGTGCCAGCAGCGCGCGGTAGCTCGGGAAGGCGGTCTCCGGTCGGTCGCCGAGGCAGAGGAGCGCCTCGCGGCAGCCGAGGGCGCGCCCGCGCGCGGCCCAGGTGCGGATCTCCTCGGGCCGCATCGTCCAGGCGTCGGGATCGTCCGGGTCCTTGCGGAAGGTGCAGTAGTCGCAGCGGTCGCGGCAGAGGTTCGTGACGGGCAGAAATACCTTCGGGGAATAGGTGACCGTGCGTCCCCAGGCCCGGTCGCGCCGCGCCGCCGCGGCGGCGAGCAGCGCCTCGGTGCTGCTCGGGTCAGCGAGGAGCGCCAGGGCCGCGTCGCGGTCGAGGTCTTCGCCGGCGCTTGCGCGCGCGAGCGCATCGCAGAGGCGGGCGTCCAGTGGAGACGCGTCGCCGGAGGCGGGTGCACGCATCACGAGCCCTGGTCGCAGCTATCGGACGGGCTCTGACGTGTCAAGCCGCGAGGCGGGTGAGTCTACGCATCCGCCGGCGGCCGCTCCGAGAGCGCGAGGTCGGGGATGCCGAGACAGACGGTCGTACCCTCGGGGCCGGTGGCGACGCGCACGCTCGCGCCGAGGACATGGGCGAGCCGACGCACGAGCCAAAGCCCGAAGCCACAGCGCGCGCCCGCCGCGCCGTCGCTCCCGGCAGTGCGCTCGAGATCGGCCGCCACCTCCCGCGGCATGCCAGGGCCCGTGTCCCGCACTTCGAGCGCCACCCCGGCTGGCGCCGGACGCCCGACGAGCGCGACGCGACCGAGCTGCGTGTAGCGAACGGCGTTGTCCACGAGCGCGCGCAGGAGGCGCACGAGCTTGTCTTCGTCGGTGGCGACCACGAGGTCCGCGGGCGCGTCGATGGCGAGCACGAGCCCCTTCTCCCCGGCGCGCGCGAGCAGCTCGTCGCGCACCCGGCCGAGCACCGCCGCCACGCGCACGGGGCTGGTCGCGAGCGGCACAAGGCCGCGATCGAGCTCCGCCAAGTAGAAGAGCGTCTCCACGTAGCCGAGCAGGGTGCCCGAGTTGGCCTGGATGCGGTCGAGCGCGAGCTGCTGCTCCTGCGTGAGCGTGCTCGCGCCCTCCTCGCGCAGCATGCTCGAGTAGCCGACGATCACGTTGAGCGGGGTGCGGAACTCGTGCGACAGCTCGGCGAGGAGGCTCTCCGGTCCGGCCTTGAGGCGGCGCACGGCCGCGCGGCGGTCGACCGCGTGTTGCACGACGCGGCGGACGTGCTCGGCGTCGAACGGCTTGGTGAGGTAGTCGAAGGCGTGGTGGCGCAGCCCCTGGCGCGCGCTTTCGAAGCAGCCGTTGCCCGTGATGATGAGGACCTCGATGTCGGGGTCGCGCTGCTTGATGTGCTCGAGCACGGCGAGCCCGCCGAGGCCCGGCATGCGCAGATCGACGGTGACGACGTCCACCGGCTCGCGGCCGAGGACGCCGAGCGCCTCCTCGCCGGAGCTCGCGAGGCGGACGTCGTAGTCGCCCTCGAGAATGGCGCGCAGCGACTCCCGCACCCCGAACTCGTCGTCCACCACCAGCACCCGCGGCCGCCCGTCCATCCTCGCCGTGCGGGAGAGCAGGAACCATGCCACGGCATCGCCCGCGCGGGCGCGGCCGGGCCGGGACCGAGTGTGTCACCAACGCACACCGCTGGGCGCCGCTGGCACACCGGGTGTGCCACCCGGCCGGGCTCGCTAGCGGTCAGGGGCTTGGATCCCGAGCTTGTCCATCCGGTACTTGAGGATGCGCCGGGTGGTGCCGAGCATCTCCGCCGCGCGGGTCTGGTTGAAGTCGGTGCTGGCGAGCGCCTCGAGGATGATCTCGCGCTCGAAGTCGTCGACCGCGCTGCCGAGCGACTTCCGCCCGCTCAGCACCTGCTCCTTGATGGAGCCGGGGTTGAGATCGGTGCGCTGGATCTGCTCGGGGAGATCGTCGACACCGATGGTGGCGCTGTCGGTGAGGACGAGCATCCGCTCGACGAGGTTCTCGAGCTCGCGCACGTTGCCCGGCCACGGGTAGCGGAGAAGCGCATCGATCGCCTCGGGCGTGAACGTCTTCTCGGGGATGCCCATCTCGCGCGCCTTGAGCGCGGTGAAGTGGCGCACGAGGAGCAAGAGGTCGTCGCGCCGCTCGCGCAGCGGCGGGAGGTGCACCGTGACCACGTTCAACCGGTAGTAGAGGTCCGCGCGAAACGTGCCGTTGCGAATGCCGGCCTCGAGGTCGCGGTTGGTCGCGGCGATGATGCGCACGTCGACCGTGACCGGCTTCGTGCCGCCCACGCGCAGGAACTCCCCGTGCTCGAGCACGCGCAGCAGCTTCGACTGGGTGGCGCTGCCCATCTCGCCGATCTCGTCGAGGAAGAGCGTGCCGCCGTGCGCCAGCTCGAACTGGCCGAGCTTCTTCGTGTGCGCGTCGGTAAACGAGCCTTTCTCGTGGCCGAAGAGCTCGCTCTCGAGCAGCGTCTCGGGGATGGCGGCGCAGTTGAGCGTGACCAGGGGCCGTGCGGCGCGCGGGCTTCCGTAGTGGATGGCCTTGGCGACGAGCTCCTTGCCCGTGCCGCTCTCGCCGGTGATGAGCACGGTCGTCTTGAGCGGGGCCACGGTGAGGACGGTCTTGAACACCTCCTGCATCTTCGGTGAGCGGCCGATGATGTTCTCGAGCTGATAGCGCCGGCCGACCTCGCTGCGCAGCGCCTCGACCTCGCGCACGAGCGCGGCGTTGGCCGTGGCCTTCTCGAGGATCACCCGGAGCTCCTCGACGTCGAAGGGCTTGGTCACGTAGTCGAACGCGCCGAGCTTCATCGCCTCGACGGCCGTCTTGACGGTCTTGGTCGCCGTGAGCATCACCACCGGAAGCTGCGGCCAGCGGGCGCGGATCTCCTCGAGCACCTGCATCCCGTCCATGCCCGGCATGACGATGTCGAGCAGCACCACGTCGACGGGACCGGCGGCGAGGGCTTCGAGCGCTTCGGCCCCGCTCGCCACCGCCACCGGCTCGTAGAGGTCCTTGAGCGCCATGCTCACGGCCATCCGCACCCCGGGCTCGTCGTCGACGATCAGCACCCGACGCTTCGACCTGTTCTCCTCCACCGCCACCATGCCTGTCTCTCTCCTGCGTTCGCGTCTTTAGCCGCCCCGCGGCTCGGCGAGCGGCAGCCGCACCACGACCGTGGTCGCGCCGCCCACCTCGGGCACGAGCTCGAGGGCGCCGCCCGTGCGCGCGAGCGCCGCCCGCGCAAGCGTAAAGGCAAGCGGCAGCAGCGTCGGGTCGGCCAGCGTCTCGCCGAGCGGTGTTGCCCCGAGCAGCCGGCGCAAGCGTCCCAGGTCTGCGCCGCCGGCGCGAAACCGCACGCGCACGACGCCGTTCGTGCTCGCGTCGCACGCGATCTCCTCCCGCGGCGGCACCTCGCGCGCAACGCCCGCGAAGAGATTGCGGAGCGCGTAGGCGACGTGCGCGGGATCGCTCGTGCACCGCGCGCTGGCCGTCCCGCTGCGCCGCACGCGCACCGCGCGGCGCTCGAGCTCCGGGGCGATCTCCGTGAGCACCTCCTCGAGGATCGGCTCGAGGTCGACGGGGCCGGGCGTGGGACGGTCGAGCCGCGCAAAGGCGAGCACGTTCTCGAGAAGGCCGTCCATGCGCTCGATGGCCTCGCGCGTGAGCGCGGCAAAGCGCGTCCGCAGCTCGGCGTCCTCGAGCAGCGCGGGGAGATGCTCGGCGAAGGTCTTGATGGTGACCAGCGGGTTGCGCAGCTCGTGGGCGAGCTCGGCGAGCAGCGCCTCGAGCTGGGTTGCGGGCGCTGGCGGCGCGGGGGGCGACGGGGCGGCGGCCGCGCGGAGGCTCGGAAAGACGAGGTGTCCGGCGGCGATCGGCTCGCCCTCGGGGGCCACCAGGAGCGCACGGGCGAGCACCGTCTCGAGCTCGGGCACGTCGCCCGGCCAGCCGTGAGCGGCGAGGCGCTCGGCGGCGGCGGGCGCGAGCGCGGGCGCCGCGCGGCCCGCCCGCCGCGCGAGCCGGTCGAGGATCGCGGCGGCGAGCGCGGCGATGTCGTCGGCGCCGCGGCGCGCAAGGGGGGGGACCTCGAGCGCCACCGCGGCGAGCCGCGCGGCGAGCGTAGGCGGCGGTGGTGCGGCACCCGGTTCGAGCCCGGCCAGCAGCCACGGTGCCCCGTCGTCGCAGGCCGCAGCGAGCGCGAGCGCCGTCTCGGGCGCAAGCCGGCTCGTGTCGAGATAGACGGTGCCCTCCGCCGGGAGGTCGGCGAGCGAGGGGCGGCGCCCGACGAGCGCGACCAAGGGGCCGCGGGCGCCCGCGGCCGTGTGGAGCGCGCGGGCGAGCAGCGGCTGCAGCGGCGCGGGCGCGCGCAGGCACACGGGCACGCTCAGGCGAGCCGCCTCGCGCGCGAGGCGGACGCCGTCGAGCGCGGCGGCCGGGATCCACGGCGGTGCGAGGAGCGCCTCGGCGCGCTCGGCGCCGAGCGGAGAAAGCGCGACGCGTCCCCGGGCATCAACCCGCGCGAGCATCCGACCCTCCGCTCGGCGCGAGCGGAAACCGAAGCCGGAAGACCGCGCCGCCGGCGCTGCCGTCCTCGACGTCGATCCGGCCGCCGTGCGCGGCCATGATGCGGCTCGCAACGAAGAGGCCGAGCCCGCTGCCCTCCGCCTTGGTGGTGAAGAACGGCTCGAAGAGGCGGGCCACCTGCTCCGGCGGAATCCCGGCGCCCGAATCGGCGACGCGCACCACGCACCACCGTGCCTCGCCCTCCTGCTCGCAGGCGGTCCGCACCTCCACGCGGCCGCGCGGGGGGCACGCCTCGATGGCGTTCAGCACGACGTTGGTGAGCACCTGCCGGACCTGCCGGTCGTCGACGTTGACGGGCGGGAGGGCCTCGTCCGTGCACAGGCGAAGCGCCACGCCCCGCTTGCGCGCCTCGGCGTCGAGGAGGCGCACCGTCTGGCTCGCGAGCGCGTTGAGGTCGGCCGGCTCGAGGTCGGCCGGCCGCGGGCGCGCAAAGGCGAGGAGATCGTCGATGAGCGCGCAGATGCGCGCAATCTCGCCGAGCGCGAGCTCGCGAAAGCCCGTGCGAAACTCCTCGTCGTCGGCCCGCTCCGGGAGGAGCTCGACGAAGGTGCGCACCGAGACCAGGGGGTTGCGGATCTCGTGTGCGACGCCGGCCGCGAGCGTGCCGAGCGCCGCGAGCCGGTCGGCCCGGGCGAGGAGATCGCCCAGCCGGTCGCGCTCGAGGAGGGCTGCGACCGCGGCCGCAAGGCGGCGGGCGAGGGCGGCGTCGGCCGGCGGAAGCGGCGCGCCGTGGCGGCGGGCGAGCGCCAAGACCCCGACGCGGCGGCCGCCCACCTCGACGGGGAGAACCGCGCTCCACGGACCGTCGGGTGGCACGCGGTCGCGCGCGAGCGTGCGCAGCCGCACGAGCCCGTGGGTGGCCCGGCGCACCAAAGACCCGCCGGGAACCTCCTCGACGAACAGCGCCGCGCGGTCGAGGCTGAGGCTGCGCACCGCGGCGGTAAGCAGCGCCGCGGGCAGGTCCCACGCCCGCTCGTCGCCGTCGCGCGCCTCGGCCGCCGCGGCAGGCGTCGCCCCTGCGTCCGTCCGACCCAACCACCCCTCCCGACCGCCGCGGGTCGACCGACCCGGGCGTGCAATTTTGTTCGTCTTGTAGACGCCGCCTGCCCGGAAGTCAACGCAACGCCGATGTGGTCGGCCGCGCCCGGGCACCGGCGAGGCGAACCTGGATCAGGCCGAGGGCGAGCAGGAAGAGGCCGGCGGCCGCGATGAGATCGCCGGCGCTCCGCAGGAGCTGGTAATAGCCGAGCTTCGCCTGGGCGACGGCGGTGCGTTCGCGACCTTCGCTCGCCGTCGGAAACAGCTCGGTGGGGCTGCGCGGCTCGGCGGGGGGCGAGGAGCGGATCAGGTCCGCGTACTGCGCGCTCTTCACGCGACCGACGACGACGTCCGCAGCCCCGACGCCGAGCAGGAGCATGCCCGCGACGACGAACCCGTTGCGGAGCAACCCGTGCAGCGCGCTCATCGAGCGCGCATCCTCGCCGGGGGCACGGCCGCGGTCAACCCGCCTCTGTGGTAGGCTGCGTGCCCATGGTGCTGCGCTGGGCCTTCGTGCCGCGCCTCTCGTACGACCTGGGTGCGGCGCTGCAGGAGCGCCTCGTCGCTGCGCGGCTTACAGGGGCGTCCGACTGCGCGCTCGCAACCGAGCACGAGCCCGTGGTCACGCTCGGCCGGCGAGCCGGCAGCGCGGATGTCCTGCTGCCGGCGGAGGAGCTCGCGCGCCGCGGAATCGCGCTCCGCCGCGCGCCGCGCGGCGGGCTTGCCACCTACCACGGGCCGGGACAGCTCGTGCTCTACCCGATCGTCGACCTGCGCCGGCTCGGGGTGCGGCGCTTCGTGGCCCTGCTCGAGGAGGCGGCGCTCGTGGTGGCGGCGGCGGCCGGCGTGCGGGGGCTGCGGCGCCCGGGGCACCCCGGGGTTTGGGTGGGCGAGGCGAAGGTCGCCTCGATCGGCATTCGCGTCGTGCATGGCATAAGCTCGCATGGGCTCGCCGTGAACCTCACGGGGGACTCTGCCCCGTTTACGTGGATTCGCCCGTGTGGCATGACGGCGGGCAGCGTCGCGTCGCTCGAGGCCGTGGGTGGCCGGCGGCTCGAGCTCGCCGCGGCGGCGCGCGTGGCGGTCGCCCGGCTCGCAGCCGGGCTCGGCGCCCGTCCGGAAGAGATCGCGCATGGCAGTCTGGAGGGATTCTGCGATGGGTGAGGAGGGCAGCGCGCTCGTCGAGCGCATGCTCGCCGGCGACCGCGTGGCGCTTGCGCGGCTCATGACGCTCGCCGAGAACCGCGCGCCCGGCCTGCCGGCGCTCATGCGCGCGGTCTATCCGCGCACCGGCCGGGCGAGCGTGGTCGGTATCACCGGGCCGCCGGGCGCCGGCAAGTCGACGCTCACCGACCGGGTGACCGCGGCGCTGCGCGCGCAAGGCCGCCGCGTAGGCATCGTCGCCGTCGATCCGTCGAGCCCGTTCAGCGGCGGCGCGGTGCTCGGCGACCGCATCCGCATGCAGGGGCACTTCCTCGACCCGGGCGTCTTCATCCGCAGCCTCTCGACCCGCGGCGCGCACGGCGGCGTGCCGCGCGCGACCCGCGATCTCGTGCGGCTCCTCGACGCCTTCGGCATGGACGACATCCTGGTCGAGACCGTGGGCGTCGGGCAGACGGAGCTCGACGTCATGCGCCTCGCGCACACGGTCGTCGTGGTGCTCGTCCCCGAGGCCGGGGATGCGGTGCAGGTGATGAAGGCGGGGCTCCTCGAGATCGCCCACGTGCTCGTCGTCAACAAGGCCGACCGCGAGGGGGCGGCGCGTCTGGAGGCCGAGCTCGCGCAGATGCTGCACCTGCGGCCGGCGGGAGGCTGGACCGTGCCCGTGCTGCGGACGCAGGCGACGAGCGGGGCGGGCGTAGCGGCGCTCGTCGACGTGCTGGCGGCGCGCCGCGCGTTCGTCGCGGCCGACGCCGAGCGGCCGGCCCGCGAGCGCGCCGAGCGCGAGGCGGAGCTGCTCGACGTGCTCGGCGAGGAGCTGCGGGCGCGGCTCGGGCGCGCGCTCGCCGCGGGCGGCGACGGCGTGCGCGCGCTCGTCGAGGACGTGCGGAGCGGCACGACGGACCCGTACAGCGCGGCGCTGCGGCTGCTCGACGATCCGGCGGAGCTGGCGCGGCTGGTCGGCGGCGGAGCGCGGTAGGATGGCGGGGCGAGTCTTCGCGATCGGCGACATCCACGGCTGCGCGCGCGAGCTCGAGCGGCTGCTCGGCGCGTTGCGGCCCGAGCCCGGCGACACGCTCGTCTTCGTCGGCGACTACCTCGACCGCGGGCCCGACAGCCGGCGCGTGATCGAGCTGCTGCTTGACGTCGAAGGTCGCTCGGACCTCACGACGCGCTTTCTCAAGGGGAACCACGAGGACATGTGCCTCGGCTTCCTCGGGCTCGGGGGCCGCTGGGGCGAGTCGTGGATCGCGAACGGGGCCGAGGCGACACTGCGGAGCTACGGGATCGATCCGCGTGCGCCCGCGCCCCAAGTCCGCGCGGCGCTGCCGGCGGCCCACCTGCGCTTCCTCGCGCGCCTCCTCCCGTATCACGTCGATGAGCAGTGGCTGATCGTCCATGCCGGCATCCGGCCGGGCCGCCCGCTCGCGGCGCAGGACGAGGAGGATCTCTTCTGGATCCGCGACGACTTTCTCCTGGCGCCGCACGAGCTGCCGCAGACCGTGGTCTTCGGCCACACGCCGTTTCGCACGCCGTTGGTGGATCTGCCGTACAAGATCGGGATCGACACGGGGTGCGTCTACGGAGGTGCGCTCACGGCGCTCGAGCTGCGCGAGCGCGTGGTCTTCCAGATCCGGCGCGGCGAGCAGGCGGTGCGCAGCCGCGGGCTCGAGGCAATCGCGCGCCGGGCGTGAGCCGTGCTTGCCAGGCGGCACGACGGGCGGTAAGTACGCGGCTTCGTTCGGGCGGCGTAGCTCAGTTGGCTAGAGCGAGGGTCTCATAATCCCTAGGTCACTGGTTCGATTCCAGTCGCCGCCACTCGTCGGAGATCATCGCTCTGAGGGTTGGCCGAGCTGACGTTCCTCGTCGAGGACGCGTTCGAAGGCGGCTTCACCGCCTGCGCCGAGGGGTGCTCCATCTTCACCGAGGCAGACTCGCGGGCCGATCTGTCGGCACAGATCCGCGATGCCGGGCGCTGCCATTTCGACGTGGGGATCCGCGCGCGCTACAAGGACCGCGAGCTGCCCCTGTGAAGGGGCCTCGGGACCTGTCGGGTCCCGACCTCGCCAAGCTGCTCCGCGCGTTCGGCTATGCCGGCACGCGCCAGACCGGCGGGCACATGCGACTCACGACCCGAGCGTCGGCTACACTGGCCCGTGCACCGGGCACTGTCGCATCCGTCCTGGGTCGCGCTCGCGCGACCCGGCTTGCCCACGTTCCCGGAAGGATGCGGCCTGTTCTCGACCAAAGCGCAGACGCGAGCCCGCGCCGCCTACCACACCCCGCGCAGGAGCCGCCACGGCGTCGCCTGCATGTAGACGCGATAGGCTTCGCCCCGGGCCGCGATCAGCTGGCGCTCCTCGACCGGGATGAAGGCGATGAACGTGCCCCCGATGAGGAGACACCAGAGCACCTGCGCCGCATGCGGGTGCAGCACGATCGAGCAGAGGCCGGCGAGCAGCGCCGCGCGGTACATCGGGTGGCGGACCTTGGCGTAGCTGCCGTCGGTCAAGAGCGGCGTCTCGCCACCGTGGGAGTGCATTATCGCGGTGCCGGGCACGCCGAGGAGCCCGTCCAACATCTCGAACGTCTTCCCCTCGAAGAACGCAAACACGCTCAAGACGAACCCTACGAGCGCCGCAAAGCGAAGCGGGCCGGGCACGTGCAGCACACGCCCCGGCACTGGCCGGTGGAACCAGAGCACCGCGAGCCAGGTGACGACGGTCACCGTGATGAAGACCTGGCGCTCGAAGGTCGATCCCGCGGGCGAGCCGTACACCGCCTGCTTGAACCAACCGCGCGTCATCACGAGGTGCGGCACGACGAAGACGCCGTAGAGCACGACGTCGAAGACGAAGTTGCGCGCCGGAGCGCCGGGGGCGAAGCGGAAGCCGTAGAGCAGGGCGGCGAAGATCGAGCCGAGGCCGAAGTACGCAAAGCTGCGGTAGACCGTCCGCATGGCGCCCGCCGGATGACTGCTATCGTGGACGGCGCGGCGCCGTCAAGCCAGCTTCGCCCCCCGGCGCCGGCGCCCGGGGCGAAAGCCGTCGAAGAGCGAGCGGCCGAGGAGCGTCGCCGCGGTGAGCGCTACGAAGCCCGCGGTGACGGGCAGCGCGAGCGCGACGCCGGCGAGGGCGAGACTCGCGCCGCGCAGCAGGTCGGTGTGGAAGGGCTGGCGGGCGCGACGACGCACGAGCCGAGCCTACCCGGCCGAGGCTGCGCCGCCGTGAGGCGGCGATGATCGTTAAATGAAACCGGACAGGCGGTGGCCGGCCGGGACGATCGTCCGGCCGGCCACGACCGGGGACGTCTCAGGGGCAGAGCGGGTTCGACGGCACCCCCCGGCACGGATTCGGCATCGTCGGCTGGGGCGGGGGCGGCGGCTGGCCGACGGAGACCCGCGCCTGCGAGGCCGCCTGGAGCCCGAGGATGTAGAGGAGCGCCTCGCCACCGGGGTTGGGCGTCGTGCGGTTCTTGCAGCTCCAGGCGCCCTGGATGTTCGCTGGGCTCGACGTCGAGAGCGTATTGCCGGAAACGCAGTTGTTGACCGACGTCTGCGTGCCGAAGAGGCCGCCGAGCAGCGTGATGTCGGCGGCGCCCGTCACGCTCGGATTGCCGTTGTTGCTGAAGGTGTTGTGCACGATCTTGTTGCCGGAGAGCTGAAAGTAGACGGTGCTCGGCGTCGGCGGGAAGGGGTCGGGGTTCTCGAAGCCGAGGATACCCGCGCTCGGGTTGTTGCGGATGGTGTTGTCCTTGATGAGGTCCGCGTAGGTCCCGATCAGCACGAAGCCCGCACCCCACGGGATCGACGCCGTGGTCGAGTTGGCCGGGGTCGTGAAGTTCCCGTTGTTCTCGACCAGGTTCTTCCGGAAAATCGTGCAACGGCGGATGCGCGTCGAGAGGAAGGCCGGGAGCGCCGAGGAGTTCTCGCCCGAGTCGCAGGCGCCGTCCTGCGGCGGCGGGCGGTCGTCGTTGTTGAGCGAGTTCGGGCCGACGCCGTTCGAGTTGTTGCGGAAGATCGACTTCTCGATGATGAGGTGTCCGCCCGCGTTCGTCCCCGAATAGCCGAGGGCGTTGTTCTCGATGAGCGCGTGGCGCACCTTCGCCCGGCAGTCGCGGCAGGCGCCGATGTAGAGCCCGGAGTCGTTGAAGCCCGAGGCGTAGACCTGGTCGAGGAACCCGTTCACGGCGTTCGAGGCGAAGAGGCCGTAGCCGCCCTTGAGCCCGTCGTCGTAGGTGGTGAGGTAGCGGCCGACCCAGCCCGAGAGCCCGATCACCCCCGAGCCGTCGCCGCCGTTCCACCAGATCTGGTTGCCGTCCTCGCCGTCGACCGTGGGCCGGTCGAAGTTGCGCACGGTGAGGTTCTCGATCGTGACGTTGCTCGCCTTCCACACTTCGATGCCGTTGCCGACCGTGTGGTTGCCGTCGACGATCACGCCGTTGCGATCCATGCCGCGGATGTGGAGATTCGGCGTCGCGACGTAGACCGGCTCCTGATAGACGCCGACGTCGATCAGGATCCAGTCGCCCGGCTGCGCGGCGTTGACGGCCGCCTGGATGCTGGTGAAGTGCGGGTAATTCACCGCCGCCTGCGTGACCACCCGCACCGTGGCGTTCGCTACGACGGTGCCTCCCAGCAGGAGCACGGCAGCGAGCGGTCCCAGCCATGTCCGTCTCATGGGCTCTCTCCCTCCCTGTGGACGGACTCCTAGACGGAGGGACCGGTCAGCGTCAATGAAAAAACGCAGTGCCCGCCCCCTCATCGGGGGGCGAAGATCAGGAAGTACTGGTAGGGGAGCACATCGGGCTCCTCGATGAGCGCGTAGCCGGCGGCCTCCATCTCGGCCACCACCTGACGCCGCGGGAGCTTGTGCGCCGGCGGGGGCCCCACCGGCTCGGGGCGCTTGCGCCAGTCGACGATGGCCACCCGCCCGCCCGGGCGCAGCGCGCGCTTGAGCCTGCCGAGGTAGCGAAGACGGTCGTCCAAGTGGTGGAACGTGTCGACGATCACGATGAGATCCACGGCCCCGGCGGGAAGACGCGGGTTCGTGGCCGAGGCGAGGACGGGCACCACATTGTCCGTGCCCTCCCGCTCGGCGCGGGCGCGCAGGTGCGCCACCATCCCGGGCTCCACGTCGACCGCGAACACAGTCCCTTCGGGACCGACCGCCGCGGAGAGGCGCCGCTCGAAGTACCCCGTGCCCGCGCCCAGGTCCGCGACGACCATCCCGGGCCGCACCCCGAGGGCGGCCACCAGGGCCTCGGGCTTCTGCCAGGCGTCCCGGGCGGGATCGTCGAACACTGCGGCCCAGTGGGCGACGTCGGCAAAGTCGTGATGGACGGTGGCCTCGTGCGACGCGGCCGGCGCGCGGCAGGCGAGCGCGCCCCCGAAGAGCGCCACGAGGACCCAGATCCGGGGCCTGGTCATGCGGCGCCGAGGCTCCGCGTCGCCCGCCGGGCGCCGTCGAGGCGGCGGCGGTACGCGGCCAGGATGTCGCTGCGCGTGAGCATGCCGACGACCCGGCCCGGCGCCTCACGCTCGACCACGGGCAGGCGGCCGATCCCCTCGAGGGCCATCAAGTCCGCGGCCTCCCGCAGGGTGTTGTCGGGGAAGACGACCGCCGGGGGTCGCCGGATCAGCTCGGCGAGCGTACGCGTCTCCGGCGTCGCCCGATCGAGGAGGTCACGGCGGGTGAGCACCCCGAGGAGCCTGCCCTCGCCGTCGACCACGGGAAAGCCCTGGTGCCCCGCCTCGGGGCCATCGGCCGCCATCCACCGGCGCACGGCGGCGAGCGTGTCCTCGGCAGCCAGGGTGACGACGGGCCGGCTCGCCGCGTCGCGCACCAGAACTTGGTCGAGGTAGTCGGCCACGTACTCCGCAGGCACCCGCGCCCCACGCCGGGCGATCTTCTCGGTCATGATCGAGTCGCGCATGAGCATGCAGGAGACGAGCAAGGCGGGCGCGCAGCCGGCGAGCAGCGGCAGGAGCGCCGAGCCGGCGCGCGTCGTCTCGAAGGCGAAGACGACCGACGCGAGAAAGGCGCGCGACGCGCCGGTAAAGAGCGCCGCCATGCCCACCACGGCCGCCATGCGCGGGTCGACGCCGGCCGCGGGCACGAGGTGCGTGGCCGCGGCGCCGAGCAGCGCGCCGGCCCCCGCCCCGATGGTGAACAGGGGGGCGAGCGTTCCCCCCGACGTGCCACTGCCGAGCGCGATCGCCCAGGAGACGAGCTTGAGCCCGCAGAGCGTGGCGAGGCCGACCCCCACGATCTCTCCGCCGACGATCCGCTCGATGTTGTCGTAGCCGACGCCGAGCGTGTGCGGTGCCACGAGCCCGACGAGCCCGACCACGATCCCGCCCAGCGCCGGCCACCACATCCAGTGAAGCGGCAGCGCGGCGAAGGCGTCCTCGACCGCGTAAACGGCGCGCGTGACGCCCACCGCAAGCAGGCCCGTGACGAGGCCAACGAGCGCGTAGACCGCCACCGCCGCGCCCCCCGGGAAGGCAAGCGGCGGGACGGCGAAGATGGCGCCGCTGCCCGCCACGGCAGCCCGCACCGCGGTGGCGGTCGCGCTCGCGAGCGCGACCGGGATCACCGACCGCGGCCGAAGCTCGAAGAGCAGCAGCTCGACGGCCAGCAGCACCGCCGAGACGGGGCTGCCGAAGGTCGCCGCCATGCCCGCCGCGGCTCCGGCGGCGAGCAGCGTCTTGCGCTCCTCGGCGGTCACCGTGAGGAGCTGCCCCACGAGAGAGCCGAGGGCGCCGCCCGTGGCGATGATCGGTCCCTCGGCGCCGAACGGCCCGCCCGTCCCGATGGCGATCGCGGCGGAGAGCGGCTTCAAGAACGTGATCCGGGGCGGGATGCGGCTCTCGTTGAAGAGGACCTGCTCCATCGCCTCGGGGATGCCGTGGCCGCGGATCGCCTCGGCGCCGTAGCGGGCCATGAGCCCGACGATCACCCCGCCTGCCGCCGGCACCGCGATCACGAGCGCGCCGAGCCCGTTGCCGGCGGGCGAGGCGAAGTCGGAGGCCCAGCGGCCGTAGAACGCGAGGTTGGTGATGAGCCCGATCAGCCACATGAGCACCTGCGCCGCGCCGGCCCCCGCGGCCCCCACCACGATGGCGACCGCCGCGATCAGCGGCACCCGTCGGCCCACGAGCCGCCGGCGGCGCGGAAGGCGCAGCCCGGCGAGCGCGGGACCGAGCGACGGTGCGACCGGCAGCGACGCCCGGTCGCCGTCAGCCATGCGGGCGTCTCCGGCGGGCCCGACCCGCGGGCTCCTCTTCGAAGAACATCCCGGGACGCTCGCCCTCCGGCACGGCGGCCTGGGCGATCTCGGTGAGGGTGCGCGCGAGCGCGCGGCGGCGCGGGGGCGAGAGCCGCGCGAGGGCAGCGAGCAGCCGCTTCTGCACGGGCTCGGGGGCGCGGCGCAAGACGGCCCGGCCGGGGGCGGTGAGCGCCAGCTCGATGCGGCGGGCGTCGGTGATGGCGTGCCGCCGCGCCACGAGCCCGCGCTCGACGAGCCGCCGCACGACGACGGACACCGAGCTCTGGTCGGTGTGCGTGCGGGCGGCGAGCGCGCCGAGAGAATCCGCGGGCGCGGCTGCGAGCTCCTGGAGCACGAAGAGCTGCGCGCCGCTGATCCCGGCCGTCTTCTCCGCCGCCCGGGCCGAGAGCCGCAGCGCCCGCACGAGCCGCCGCAGCGCGTCCATCACCGCGCGCACGTCCTCGGCCTGCTCGCCCCCTCCGCGGTGGCGCCGTTCCATTGGGACCCATACTATGACGACGCGGGCCGCGATGCCAAACGCCGGCGAAGATTTCTGCTACGATCGCCTCGTGCCGACGCCGGTCCTCGTCCGCCGTCTCGCCGCCGCGCTCGATGGGCCCGACGGCCCCGGAGGCGGGGCGCACCTGCTCGTGGCCGTCTCGGGCGGTCCGGATTCGACGGCGCTCCTGGCCGCGCTCGCCGAGCTCGCCCCCGAGCGCGCGCTCCGCCTCACGGCGGCCCACGTCGATCACGGATTGCGCGGGGCGGAGAGCGCCGCCGACCGCGAGCGCGCGGCGCGCCTCGCCCGCGCGCTCGGCGTGCCCTTTTGCTGGCGGCCGGCGGCCGTCGCCCCTGGGCCCGGCGTCGAGGCACGCGCCCGGCGGGCTCGCTACGCGGCGCTCGAAGCGCTCGCCCGGGAGGCGGGAGCCGCACGCATCGTCACCGGCCACACCCGCGACGATCAGGTGGAAACGGTGCTCCTCCGCTTGCTCCGCGGCGCGGGCCGCGGCGGCCTTGCGGGCATGCGTGCCTGCCGCGGCCGCCTCTGGCGGCCGCTGCTCGCGGTGACGCGCGCCGACGTGCGGCGCTTTCTCGCCGAGCGCGGCCTCGACTTCGCGGTCGACCGCAGCAACGCCGACCTCCGCCACGCCCGCAACCGCGTGCGGCGGCTGCTCGTGCCCTGGCTCGAGGCGGAATTCAATCCGCGCCTTGGCCCCGCGCTTGCTGCGCTCGCCGCGCGCCTCGACGACGAGGAGCGCTTCCTCGCCGCAGCGGCTCGCGCACGGGCCGCGGCGCTCGCCGCGGGCCCCGCCCTCGCCGTCGCCGTCGGCGCCGAGCCGCCCGCCCTCGGGCGGCGGATCGTGCACACCTGGCTCACGGCGCAGACGGGCCGGACGGCCACGGCCCACCACGTCGAGCGCATCCTCGACCTCGCGCGCGACCGGGCGCGCGGCCCGGTGGCGGTCCCCGGGCCGGCGCGCGTGGTGCGCGAGGGCGAGTGGCTCTGGTGCCGCCCGGGCCGCGAGGCCCCGGCGGAGCCGTTCGAGGCGCCGATCGCCCCCGGCGAGCGGGTGGGGGATCCCCGCGGTCGCTGGGTGCTCGCGCTCTCGGCCCCCCGTCCGGCGAGCGCCGAGGATCTCGCGGGCGCGGGCCCCAGGCGTGCCGTGTTCGACGCCGATGCGCTGCCGCCCGCGCTGCGCGTGCGCACGCCCCGGCCGGGCGACCGCGTGCACCTCGCGCACGTCGGGACGCGCAAGCTTCAGGACGTGCTCGTCGACGCCCACGTGCCGCGCGAGGCCCGGGGGGGGCTGGCGTTGCTCGTGGGCGGTGGCACCGTGCTGTGGGTGGCGGGGGTCGTCCGCAGCTCCGCGGCGCTCCTCGGCCCGGGCACCCGGCGCGTCGTCGTCGGAACGCTCGAGCGCGCGTGACCGCGCGTTGCCGCTGCGAGGGTCGTATGTTACCCTGCGAAGCGGTTTTCTCCGTCTTCCGGAAAACGCGTTGAATCCGGTCTCCCGCAATCTCGGCCTCTGGCTCCTCCTGCTGCTCATGGGGGTCCTGCTCTGGTCGATCGTGACCAAGCAGCAGCCGCGCGAGCCGGAGGTGAGCTTCAGCCGCTTCGTCCAGGCGGTCGAGGACGGCCGCGTGGCCGAGGTGACCATCCAGGGGCACAACATCCGCGGCCGCTACCGTGCGGAGAAGGGCGAGCTCGGCGAGGGGTTCAAGACCTTCGCGCCCGACGACCCGGATCTGGTCCGGCTGCTCCGGGACAAGGGGGTCGACATCGAGGCCCGCCCGGAGGACGCCGAGCCCTGGTACTTCGTGGCGCTCGTCCAGTGGGCGCCCATGCTGCTCCTGATCGGGGTCTGGGTCTTCTTCATGCGCCAGATGCAGCTCGGGGGCGGCAAGGCGATGTCGTTCGGGAAGAGCCGCGCCAAGCTCCTCTCGGAGAACCAGCACAAGGTGACCTTCGCCGACGTCGCCGGGATCGACGAGGCCAAGGAGGAGCTCGAGGAGATCATCGCGTTCCTCAAGGACCCGAAGAAGTTCACGAAGCTCGGCGGGCGCATCCCCAAGGGGGTGCTCCTGGTCGGGGCGCCGGGCACCGGCAAGACGCTGCTCGCCCGGGCGATCGCCGGCGAAGCCGGCGTGCCGTTCTTCTCGATCTCCGGGTCGGATTTCGTCGAGATGTTCGTCGGCGTGGGCGCCTCGCGCGTGCGCGACCTCTTCGTGCAGGGGAAGAAGAACGCGCCGTGCATCATCTTCATCGACGAGATCGACGCCGTCGGCCGCCATCGCGGCGCGGGTCTCGGCGGCGGGCACGACGAGCGCGAGCAGACGCTCAACCAGCTGCTCGTCGAGATGGACGGCTTCGAGTCGAACGAGGGCGTCATCCTGATCGCGGCGACAAACCGCCCCGACGTCCTCGATCCGGCGCTGCTGCGGCCGGGCCGCTTCGACCGTCGGGTCGTGGTGCCGCGGCCGGACGTGAAGGGGCGCGAGGGCATTCTCCGCGTGCACACCCGCAAGGTGCCGATGGCCGACGACGTGAACATCGAGCTGCTCGCCCGCCAGACCCCGGGCTTTGCCGGAGCCGACCTCGAGAACCTCGTCAACGAGGCGGCGCTCCTCGCCGCACGGATGAACAAGGACCGCGTCGACATGGCCGACTTCGAGCTGGCGAAGGACAAGGTCATGATGGGCTCGGAGCGCCGCTCGATGATCATCTCCTTCGAGGAGCGGCGGAACACCGCCTACCACGAGGCCGGCCACGCGCTGGTGGCGAAGCTCACCCCGGGAGCCGACCCCGTGCACAAGGTGACGATCATTCCGCGCGGCATGGCGCTCGGCCTCACGCAGCAGGTGCCCCTCGACGACCGGCACACCTACTCGAAGGACTTCCTCCTGGGGCAGCTCACGATCCTCTTCGGGGGCCGTGCCGGCGAGGAGCTGGTGCTCGGTCACATGACCACCGGGGCGGGCAACGACATCGAGCGCGCGACCGAGATGGCGCGCAAGATGGTCTGCGAGTGGGGGATGAGCGAGAAGCTCGGCCCGATGACCTTCGGCAAGAAGGAGGAGGAGATCTTCCTCGGCCGCGACTTCACGCAGCGGGTCGACTACTCCGAGACCACCGCGGTCCAGATCGACGCCGAGGTGCGGCGCATCATCCTCGAGGCCTACGAGCGGGCGAAGCTGCTGCTCCGGCGCAACCTCGAGGCGCTGCACAAGATGGCGGAGGCGCTGCTCGAGCGCGAAGTCCTCGACGGCGCCGAGATCGACGACATCCTCCGCCAGTACGGAAGCCGCAACGGTGGCCTGCGCCCCGCGGCCGCGGCCACGGCGTAGCCCCGCCGCGGCGGGCAGGGCGCTGCGGACGCGTTCGGGGGTCGTCTCCCTCGAGCGGGTCGTCCTCATGGGCGTGCTCAACGCCACGCCCGACTCCTTCTCCGACGGGGGACGGCACCTCGATCCCGGCCGCGCGGCCGAGGCGGCGGCGGCGATGGTGGCAGAGGGCGCAGCGCTCCTCGATGTCGGCGCGGAGTCGACGCGTCCCGGGGCGGCGCCGGTGCCCGCCGCCGAGGAGCTGCGCCGGCTCCTGCCGGTCCTGCGAGCGGTGCGCGCCGCCGTGCGGGTGCCGCTCTCGGTCGACACGCGCAAGGCCGTGGTCGCCCGCGCGGCCCTCGACGCCGGCGCCGACCTCGTGAACGACGTCTCCGCCGGGCGCGACCCGGCGATGCTGCCGCTCTGCGCCGCCGCCGGCGTGCCGATCGTCCTCATGCACATGCGCGGCGAGCCAGCGACGATGCAGCAGCGGCCGCGCTACCGCGACGTCGTCGCCCAGGTCGCGGCCTTCTTGGGCGCACGCGCCGCGGCGGCCCGCCGCGCCGGCGTGGCCCCCGACGCGATCGTGGTCGATCCGGGCATCGGCTTCGGCAAGACGGTCGCCCACAACCTCGCGCTGCTCCGTCGCATGGACGCGATCGCCGCGCTCGGCTATCCCGTGCTCGTGGGCGTCTCGCGCAAGAGCTTTCTCGGGCAGTTGCTCGGCGGGGCGCCGCCGGCGCAGCGGCTCTTCGGCGGGGCGGCGGCGGTGGCGCTCGCGGTCGCAGGCGGGGCGCGCATCCTGCGCGTGCACGACGTGGCGGCGATGCGCGACGCGGCGGTGGTGGCGGAGGCGGTCGCCGCGGCATGATGGACCTGCTGCTCTCCTTTCGCTGGCAGGACGCCCTCGACATCTTCCTCCTGGCGGTCCTCATCTACTGGGGCATCAACCTGATCCGCGGCACGCGCGCGGTGCCGATGCTGATCGGCCTCGGCATCGTCTACGCGATCTACGTCGTCTCGGGCATGCTCGAGATCTACACGGTGAACGTCCTCCTGAACTACCTCCTCGATTGGACGCTCGTGCTGGTGATCATCGTCTTCCAGAACGACATCCGCCGGGCGCTCACGCAGGTCGGCAGCCGGCCGCTCTTCTCCCCGCGCGATCGCATCCGCCAGGGGCAGGCCGTCGAGGAGCTGGTGAAGGCGGTCACCTACCTCGCCAGCCGCCGCGTGGGCGCGCTCATCGTGCTGCAGCACGAGGTCGGGCTCAACGAGTACATCGAGGTCGGCACGCGGCTCGATGCCCAGGTGTCGCGCGAGCTGATCACGAGCATCTTCCTGCCCGGATCGCCGATCCACGACGGCGCGCTCATCATCCAGAACGGGCGTATCACCGCGGCCGGCTGCTTTCTCCCGCTCACGACCAACCCCAACGTGTCGAAGACCCTCGGCACGCGGCACCGCGCCGCGATCGGGCTCACCGAGGAGACCGACGCGCTCGCGCTGGTGGTCTCCGAGGAGGACGGCACGATCTCGCTCGTGCGCGAGGGGAAGATCACCCGCGACGTCGACGCGGCCACGCTGCGCACGACGCTCAACCGGCTCCTCCTCGCATGAGGCTCTCCGTGCTCCGTCCGCGGCTCGAGGCCGGCTCGCCCGGCGAGGAGCCGTCTGCGCGCGGACGGCGGCTCCCGCTGCCTAGTTGGCGGGCGTTCCGCGAGGGACTGCGGCGGAACCCGGGACTCAAGCTGCTCTCGCTGGTGCTGGCGACGCTCCTCTGGTTCACGATCAACCTGACCGAGCGCGATGCCGAACGCCTGGTCGAGCTGCCGGTCAGCATCCGCAAGCTCCAGCCCGGGCTCATCGTGACCAACCTCCCCGCGCGCCCGGTCGGGCTCACGCTGCGCGGCCCGCGCACCATCCTCGACGGAGTCGACGAGCGCAAGGAGCGCATCTCGCTCGACCTCTCGGGCGTGGGGCAAGGGGAGGTCCGCATCGAGCTCAACACGGACATGATCCGTCCCGAGCTGCCGCGGCGCGTGAAGGTGGTCCGCCTGGAGCCGGCGCGGCTCACGCTGCGCATCGACCGCCTGGTGCGGCGGGTGCTCCCCGTTCATGCGGACCTGGCGGGCGCCCCGGCGCTCGGCTATACGGTCGCGGAATCCCAGGTCGTGCCCGATCACGTCGAGGTCTCGGGCCCGGCGACGAAAGTGGACGAGCTCAAGGAGGTAGCCACCGAGCCCATCGACCTGCGCGGTCTCAAGGAGACCTTTCAGCGCAGCGTGCTGCTCGCGTGGGCGGGGGATTTCGTGAGCTTCGTACCTGACCGGGTGCTCGTGACCGTCACCTTCGAGGAAGTGCTGGTCTCGCGCGACGTCCGCCATGTGCCGGTGGCGGTGCGTCATGCCGAGGGCTTCCAGGTCCACGTGCGGCCCGCGACCGTGGACGTGACCGTGCGCGGGCCTCAGCGGCTGCTGAGCAGCTTCAGGCTCGCCGACGGCGCCGTGGCCGTCGACGCGGCAGGGCTCGGGCCGGGCCGGCACACGCTGCCCGTGCACGTCGAGCTGCCCACGGGTGTCGAGCTCGTGGGCGACCCGCCCGAGGTGCAGCTCACGCTCGCAACCGCCGGAGGGGAGTCGTGAGCGGGCGACGCCTCTTCGGCACCGACGGCGTGCGGGGCATCGCGAACATCGAGCCGATGACCTCGGAGACGGCGCTGCGGCTCGGCCGGGCGCTCGCGCACGTGAGCAAGCGCTCGCCGCACCGGCACAAGATCCTGATCGGCAAGGACACGCGGCTCTCGGGCTACATGCTCGAGACGGCCATGGCCTCGGGCATCTGCTCGATGGGCGTCGACGTGCTGCTCGTGGGGCCGCTGCCCACCCCGGGCATCGCCTTCCTCACGCGCTCGCTGCGGGCCGATGCGGGCGTGGTGATCTCCGCCTCGCACAACCCGTTTCAGGACAACGGCATCAAGTTCTTCGACCGCGAGGGCTTCAAGCTGCCCGACGAGGTCGAGGCCGAGATCGAACGGCTGGTGCTCTCCGACTCGATCGACGCGCTGCGGCCGACGGCCACGGAGATCGGCAAGGCGTTTCGCATCGACGACGCGGTCGGGCGGTACAACGTCTTCGTGAAGGCCTCCTTCCCGCGGCATCTCACGCTCGACGGCCTCACGGTGGCGGTCGATTGCGGGAACGGGGCCGCCTACAAGGTCGCCCCCGAGGTGCTCGAGGAGCTCGGGGCCCGCGTGGTGCCGCTCGGGGTCACCCCCGACGGCGAGAACATCAACCAGGGCTGCGGGGCCCTTCATCCCGAGGCGCTGGCCGAAGCCGTGCGCGTGAGCGGCGCGCACGTGGGCGTCGCGCTCGACGGCGACGCCGACCGCGCGATCTTCGTCGACGAGCACGGGGAGCTGGTCGACGGCGACGCGGTGATGGCGATGCTCGCCGCCGAGCTGGACGCGCGCGGCGAGCTCAAGGCCCGCACGCTGGTCGCCACGGTGATGAGCAACCTCGGCCTGCACGTCGCCATGCGCGAGCGCGGCGTGCGGGTCACGACCACGCCCGTCGGCGACCGCTATGTCGTCGAGGAAATGCTGCGCGGGGGCTACAACCTCGGCGGCGAGCAGTCGGGACACATCGTGTTCCTCGACCACAACACGACCGGCGACGGGCTCGTCACCTGCCTGGCGGTGCTCGCGCTCGTGGTCGAGAAGGGTCGCCCGCTCTCCGAGCTGCGCACGATCATGCGCCCCTTCCCGCAGATTTTGCTGAACGTCCCCGTGGTGGAGAAGCGCAACCTCGAGGAGGTGCGCGAGGTCAAGGCCGCTATTGCACGGGCGCAGGCGGCGCTCGGGGAGCGCGGCCGGGTGCTCGTGCGCTACTCGGGGACGGAGCCGCTCCTGCGCATCATGCTCGAGGGGGAGCACGAGGGGCGCATCCGCGAGCTCGCGCACGACATCGCCGAGGCAGCGCGCCAGGCGCTTTGCGGCGAGGCCGGCGCATGAGCGGCGGCCGGCGCCGCCTGGCGGCGGCGGTGGCGCTCCTCGTCGCGGCGGCGTGCGCGGCCCCGCGGCCGCCGGCTGTGACGTGGCAGGCGGCGCAGCTCGCCGGCGAGGACGCCCAGCGCCGCGGCGACCTCGCGCGGGCGGCCGACGAATACCGGCGCGCGATCGACGCCGCCGAGCACCTGGGGGCGCAGGACGTGCGCCTTGCCCAGAGCCTCGACGCCTTGGGCGCGGTGGCGCTTGCGGAGGGCCGGCCCGCGGAGGCCGAGCCGCTTCTCCGGCGTGCACTCGCGATCACCCAGGCGGCGCTTGGCCCCGAGCATCCGACGGTCGCGCGCGAGCTGGCGGTGCTCGGAGAGCTCTACAAGGGGCAGGGGCGGTACGCCGACGCCGAGCCGCTGCTCGCCCGGGTGGTGGCCATCACCGAGCGTCGCCGCGGACCGGAGGACCCCGAGGTCGCCCGGCAGCTCAACAACCTCGGGACGCTCTACTACGCCGAGGGGCGGTACGAGGATGCGGAGCCGCTGCTGCACCGGGCGCTCGGCATCGCCGAGCGCAAGCTCGGTCCCGACCACCCGGACACGGCGCAGACGCTCACGAGCCTCGGGGTGCTCTACGTCGCCCAGGCGCGCTACGCCGAGGCCGAGCCGCTGCTGCGCCAGGCGCTGGCGATCGACGAGCGCGCGCTCGGCCGCGAGAGCCCCGCGGTGGCGGCCAACCTGACGAATCTGGCGCTCCTCTTCGGCGCCCAGCGTCGCTACGCCGACGCGGAGCTGCTCTACCGGCGCGCGCTCGCCATCGAGGAGCAGGCGCTCGGGGCCGACCATCCCGGCGTCGCGCTCATTTTGGAAAATTACAGCCGCATGCTGCGCCAGGCGAATCGGCAGGCCGAGGCCGAGCAAGTGGCCGCGCGCGCGCGCGCCATCCGGGCGCGCGCCACCCCGTAGCCGTGGTGAGCGCGGGTCCCGTCGGGATGCCACGCCGGATGTGGGGCGTCGCCGCAAGCGAGGCGCGGGGATGATCCTCACCACGGCCGCCGAGATGCGCGCCCTCGACCAGTGGACCATTGCGCACGGCACACCCGGCCACGTGCTCATGGAGCGGGCGGGCGCGGGGGCCGCCCGCGTGCTCCGCGAGCGGTTTTCGGGGCTGCGCGGGCGCGTGGTGGTGATCTGCGGGCGCGGCAACAACGGCGGCGACGGGTTCGTCGTCGCGCGCCACCTCAAGCGCGCACGGTTCGCCGTCGAGACGTGGCTCCTCGGCCGCCCGGAGGCGGTGCGCGGCGATGCGGCCCGCATGCTCGCGGCGTGGCGCCGCGCCGGGGGACGCGTCGAGTCGCTCGCCGACGAGGGCCGGCTTGCGGCGCTGCGCACGCGCCTTGCCCGGGCCGCGGTCATCGTCGATGCGATTTTCGGCACCGGGCTCGAGACGCCAGTTGCGGGGCTCGCCGCCGCAGTGATCGAGGCCATCAACGCCGCGCGGGCCCCCGTGCTCGCCGTCGATCTGCCCTCGGGGCTCTCCGCCGACACGGGCCGTCCGCTCGGCACCGCCGTGCGTGCCGCCGCCACGGCCACCTTCGGCTTCGCGAAGGTGGGGCTCTGCATCCATCCCGGGGTCGAGCACGCGGGCGCGCTCACCGTCGTCGACATCGGCATCCCGCCCGCAGCGGTGGCCGCCGTCGGTCCGCGGACGACGCTCCTCGAGCCGCACGAGGTGGGACGCCTGCTCCCGCGGCGCCGGCGCGACGCGCACAAGGGCCACTTCGGCCACGTGCTCGTGATCGCGGGCTCGCGGGGCAAGACCGGGGCGGCGCTGCTCGCCACCGAAGGCGCGGCGCGCAGCGGGGCGGGGTTGACGACGCTCGCCGCCGCCGCGACGCTGCAGCCCGTGCTCGAGGGTCACGTGCGCGAAGCGATGACCGCAGCGCTGCCCGACGCCGCCGATGGCATCGCGGTCCTCGGCGACGGCAGCGTCGTCGATGGCCTGCTCGCCGGCCGGGCCGCGGTGGTCTGCGGTCCGGGTCTCGGCCTCGCCGAGGGCACCCGCGCGCTGGTTGCGCACGTCGTGCGCCGCTGCGCGGCGCCGCTCGTGCTCGATGCCGACGGGCTCAACGCGGTGGCGGGCACGGAGCTCCTCGCCGTGCGCGCCGGACCGACCGTCGTGACGCCCCATCCGGGCGAGATGGCACGTCTCGTCGGCACGGACACCGCCGCGGTGCAGGCCGACCGGCTGGGGACGGCGCGGCGGCTCGCCGCCGCGACCGGGGCCGTCGTCGTGCTCAAGGGCGCGCGCACCGTGATCGCATCCCCGGACGGCACGGCAGCCATCTGTCCCGCGGGCAACCCCGGCATGGCGAGCGGCGGCACCGGCGACGTGCTCGCGGGCGTCGTGGGTGGGTTGCTCGCCCAGGGGCTCGCGCCCGCCGACGCGGCGGCGCTCGCGGTCTTTGCGCACGGCCTCGCCGGCGACCGGGTGGAGGCGCGGCGGGGCGAGGTGGGTCTCCTCGCCCGGGACCTCCTCGCCGAGCTGCCGGCGGCCCTCGCGCACCTCCAGGCCGCGGCCGGGAGGGACGCCCGTGGAGCTGCGTGAGGTCGAGAGCCGGGGGCCCGCCGACACCGAGGCGCTCGGCGCAGCCCTCGGGCGCGCCGCGGCGGGGGGCGAGCTGATCGGGCTCAGCGGCGAGCTCGGCACGGGCAAGACCTGTCTCGTCCGCGGGATCGCCCGCGGTCTCGGCTGCGATCCCGACCTCGTGCACAGCCCCACGTTCGTGATCGCCACCGAGTACCGCGGCGGCCGCCTGCCCCTCGCCCACGTCGACCTCTACCGCCTTGAGAGCCCTGGCGCCGATGCGCTATCGTTGCGCGACGTGCTCTACGGCGAGGGCGTCGCGGCCGTCGAGTGGTTCGAGCGGCTGCTCCCCGCAGCCGGCGAGGACCTGCTGCTGGTCACGCTTCGACACGGCGGAGGCGACCGGCGGCTCATCCGGCTCGAGGCGCACGGCCCGCGCCACGAGCGGCTGCTGCGCGCGGCGCTCGGCACGTGAAGGCTCGATGGCGCTCGTCGTACAGAAGTTCGGCGGCACCTCTGTCGCCGATCTCGATCGCATCCGGCACGTGGCCGGGCGCATCGCGCAGGCGCGCGCGCGCGGCGCGGAGGTGCTCGTCGTGGTCTCGGCGATGGCCGGCGAGACCAACCGGCTGCTGGCACTCGCGCGCCAGGCCGCACCCGCGCCCGATCCCCGCGAGACCGACGCGCTCGTCGCCACCGGCGAGCAGGTGACCGCGGCGCTGACGGCGCTCGCCCTCCACGCCGCGGGCGTGCCGGCGCGCTCGTTCCTCGGCCTCCAGGTGCCGATCGTCACCACGGCCGACCATGGCCGCGCCCGCATCCTCCGGATCGAGGAGGAGCGGCTGCGGCGCACGCTCGCGGCGGGCACCGTGGCGGTGGTGGCGGGGTTCCAGGGCGTGGCCGAGGACGGCAGCATCACCACGCTCGGGCGCGGAGGCTCGGACACGAGCGCGGTCGCGCTTGCGGCCGCGCTCGGAGCGGCGGAGTGCGAGATCTTCACCGACGTCGACGGCATCTACACGGCCGACCCGCGCATCGTCCCCCGCGCGCGCAAGCGCGCGCGCATCGCCTACGACGAGATGCTCGAGCTCGCGAGCCTCGGAGCCAAGGTGCTGCAGATCCGCTCGGTCGAGTTCGCGCGCCGCTATCGCGTGCCGGTCCACGTGCGCTCGTCGTTTCACGACGGAGAGGGCACGTGGGTCGTCGAGGAGGATTCCACGATGGAAGAGGAGTCGGTCGCGGGGGTGACCTACGACCGCGACCAGGCGAAGCTCACCGTGCTCCGCGTCCCCGACCGCCCGGGCGTGGCGGCGACGCTCTTCGGCGCGATCGCGCGCGCCGGCGTGGTCGTCGACATGATCATCCAGAACGCGAGCGCCGACGGCACGACCGACCTCACATTCACCGTGCCGCGCGGGGACTACGAGCGCGCCCGCCCGCTGGTCGAGGAGACGGCGCGGGCGATCCGCGCCCAGGGGGTCGTCGGCGAGACCGACATCGCCAAGGTGTCGATCGTGGGCAGCGGCATGCGCACGCACGCCGGCATCGCCGCGCGCATGTTCGAGGTGCTCGCCCGCGAGGGCATCAACATCCAGATGATCTCCACCTCGGAGATCAAGATCTCCGTGGTGATCGACGCGAAGTACACGGAGCTGGCGGTGCGCGCGCTGCACGACGCCTTTCTCGGGTGACCCATGCCGACGCGTCGCATCCGCCTCTACGACACGACGCTGCGCGACGGCTGTCAGGCCGAGGACGTCGCGTTCACGCTCGACGACAAGCTGCGCATCGCCGAGCGGCTCGACGCCCTCGGCATCGACTACGTCGAGGGCGGCTGGCCGGGATCGAATCCGCGCGACGAGGAGTTTTTCCGGGCCGTCAAGCGGCTCAAGCTCCGGCACGCGCGCGTGGCGGCGTTCGGCTCGACGCGGCGGGCAGGCGTGCGCGCGAGCGAGGACCGCAACCTCCAGCTCTGCGTGCGTGCCGAGACGCCGGTCGTGACCATCGTCGGCAAGACCTGGGACCTCCACGTGCGCGAGGACCTCCGCATCCCGCTCGCCGAGAACCTCGAGGTGATCCACGACTCGATCGCCTACCTCAAGCGCCACGCCGACGAGGTGATCTTCGACGCGGAGCACTTCTTCGACGGGCTCGCCGCCAACGCCGAGCACGCGCTCGCCTGCCTGCGGGCCGCGGCCGACGCCGGGGCCGATCTGCTCTGCCTCTGCGACACGCGCGGCGGCTCGCTGCCGGGCGCGATCGCCGCGGGCGTCGACGCGGCGCGGGCGGCGCTGCCGACCGCCGCCTTCGGCATCCACTGCCACAACGACTGCGAGCTCGCAGTCGCCAACTCGCTCGCGGCGGTCGAGCACGGTTGCGTCCAGGTGCAGGGGACGATCAACGGCCTCGGCGAGCGTTGCGGCAACGCGAATCTCGTCTCGCTGATCCCGATTCTCCAGCTCAAGTGCGGCCTCGCGTGCGTGACGGCCGCGCAGCTTCGCCAGCTCGCCCAAGTCTCGCACTTCGTCTACGAGCTCGCCAACCTCGAGCCCAACAAGCGCCAGCCCTTCGTCGGGCAGAGCGCGTTCGCGCACAAGGCCGGGCTGCACGTGGCCGCGGTGCAGAAGAACGCCACGACCTACGAGCACATGGATCCGGCGCTCGTCGGCAACGTGCAGCGGGTGCTCGTCTCCGATCTCGCCGGGCGCTCGAACCTCCTCGCCAAGGCGGCCGAGTACGGCATCGACCTCGCGAGCGACAAGCCCGCGGTGCAGGCCCTGCTGCGCGAGCTCAAGGAGCTCGAGGCACGCGGCTACGCCTACGAGGGGGCGGAGGCGTCCTTCGAGCTGCTCATGCGCAAGGCGCTCGACGGCGGCCGCGAGCGCTTCTTCCGCCTGATCGGCTTCCGCGTGATCGACGAGAAGCGCCACGAGGGCGAGCCGCCGATCGCCGAGGCGACGATCCAGCTCGAGGGCCCCGACGGGCAGATCGAGCACACCGCGGCGCAGGGCAACGGCCCGGTGAACGCGCTCGACGGGGCGCTGCGCAAGGCCCTCAGCAAGTTCTACCCGGAGATCGCCACCGTGCGGCTCCACGACTACAAGGTCCGCGTGCTCGGCAGCGGCGAGGGAACGGCGGCGCTCGTGCGGGTGCTGATCGAGTCGGGCGACGAGCACGAGCGCTGGGGCACCGTCGGCGTCTCGCACAACGTGATCGAGGCGAGCTGGCAGGCGCTGGTCGACAGCATGGACTACAAGCTGCACAAGCACCGCCGGGCGACGGGCCGGCGGCGCGCGGCGCGACCGAGCTAGCTAGCGGGAGGCGCGGTGCGGGTCTACCTCGACCACAACGCCGGCGCGCCGCTGCGCGGGCCGGTGCGGGACGCGATGCTGGGCGTGCTCGCCGGGCCGCCGGCCAATCCCTCGAGCGCGCATCGCGAAGGGGCGCGGGCGCGGCGGCTCGTCGAGGAGGCGCGCGCCGAGGTCGCGGCGCTGATCGGCGCGGCGCCCGCGGAGATCGTCTTCACCAGCGGGGCCACCGAGGCGAACAACCTCGCGCTGCGCGGCGTGCGTGCGGGCACGCACATCGTCACGACGGCCATCGAGCATGCCTCGGTGCTCGCGACCGCGCGTGCGCGGGGGCCCGTCACGGAGGTCGGCGTCGACCCCGAGGGGCGCGTCGCCGCGGCGGACGTGCTCGCGGCGTGTACCCCCGAGGTAGGGCTCGTGAGCGTCGGCCTCGCCAACGGCGAGGTCGGGTCCGTGGCGCCGGTCGGGGCGATTGCGGCGGGGCTCGCCGGCCGCGGCATCCTGCTCCACACCGACGCCGCGCAGGCGGCCGGGCGGCTCCCCGTCGACGTGCGCTCGCTCGGCGTCGATCTGCTCTCGCTCTCCGCGCACAAGCTCGGCGGCCCCGCGGGGGTGGGCGCGCTCTGGGTGCGCCGGGGCGTGGCGCTCGTGCCCCAGCTCACCGGGGGGCCGCAGGAGCGCGGCCGGCGGGCGGGCACCGAGAACGTGGCGGCGATCGTGGGCTTCGGGGTCGCGGCCCGGCTCGCGCGCGAGGAGCTCGAGCAGGCGGCGGCGCACATGGCGGCGCTCACCGAGGCGCTGCTCGCGGGGCTGCGCGCGCGCGTGCCCGATCTCGTGCCCAACGGCCCGCAGGTCGGGCCGCGGCTCCCGAACACGCTCAACGTGCGCTTTCCCGGCTGTTCCGGCGAGAGCCTGCTCGTGCTCCTCGATCTCGCCGGCATCGCGGTCTCCCTCGGGTCGGCCTGCGCCGCCGGCGCGCCCGAGCCCTCGCACGTGCTGCGGGCCATGGGCCGCCCGCCGGAAGAGGCGCGCAGCGGGCTTCGGCTGAGCGTGGGCCCCGAGACCACGGCGGCGGAGATCGCCTACGCGGTCGAGGTGATCGCGCGCACGGTCGCCGAGGTGCGGGCGCGGGTGGCGGCATGAGGCGGGAGCGCGTCGTCGTCGCCATGAGCGGCGGGGTCGATTCGAGCGTGGCGGCGGCGCGGCTCGTCGCCGCCGGCTGCGAGGTGATCGGCATCTCGCTGCGGCTCGCGGCGGACGGGGAGGGCAGCTGCTGTTCGCTCGACGACTTCCACGACGCGCGCGCCGTCGCCGAGCACCTCGGCTTCCCGCACTACGTGTTCGACGCGCGCGAGGCGTTTGCCGCGCGCGTGGTAACGCCCTTCGTGGCGGACTACCTCGCCGGCCGCACGCCGAACCCGTGTGCCCGCTGCAACCAGCACGTGAAGTTCGACCTCCTCTGGCAGCGCGCACGCGAGCTCGGCGCGACACGGCTCGCAACCGGCCACTACGCCCGCATCGCCGCCGACCCCGCAAGCGGCCGCCCGATGCTGCGCGCGGCGGCCGACCCCGCCAAGGATCAGAGCTATTTCCTCTTCGCGCTCGACGCGCAGGCGCTCGCACGCACGGTCTTTCCGGTGGGCGATCTCACGAAGGCCGAGGTGCGGCGGGCGGCGGCCGCCCTCGGGCTCGCCGTCGCGCAGAAGCCCGAGAGCATGGAGGTGTGCTTCGTGCCGGGCGGCGATGCCGCGGGCTTCGTCGCGCGCGAGGCGCCGCCCGGCGGGCTGCGCCCGGGGATCCTCGTGGACGAAGACGGCCGGGTGCTCGGCCGGCACGCGGGCATCCACCGCTTCACGATCGGCCAGCGCCGCGGGCTCGGCGGCGGGGTAGGGGCCCGGCGCTACGTCCACGCCATCGACGCGGCGAGCGGCACCGTGACCGTCGGCGCCGCGCCCCCCGGGGCAGCCGGCGTCGTCGCCCGCGAGGTCACCTGGGGCGCGCAGGGGCCGCCGCCGCCGGGGGCCGCGGTGGGCGTCCGTCTCCGCCACCGCCAGCCGCTCGTGCCCGCGCACGTGCTCGTCGCCGACGCGGCCGAGCTGCGCCTCGCTTTCGACGGCCCGGGGCCGGTGGTGACCCCCGGGCAGGCGGCGGTCGTCTACCGCGGAGACATCGTGCTCGGCGGCGGCTGGATCGCGGGCGCGCTCCCGGCAGACGGGCGCGAGGCGGCGCGAGCGGCGCCATGACCGACGAGGCGCGCGCTGCCCTCGAGGCCCGGCTCGGCCACCGCTTCGTGCGCCCCGAGCACCTCGCGACCGCGCTCGCCCACCGCTCGCACGCAAGCGGCGCCCCCAACAACGAGAAGCTCGAGTTCCTCGGCGACGCGGTGTTGGGGCTCGCCATCTCCGATCTCCTGATGACCCGCTTCCCCGAGGCACGCGAGGGCGAGCTTTCGAAGATGCGCGCGGCGCTCGTGAACGCCGAGGTGCTCGCGCAGAAGGCCCGCGAGCTCGATCTCGGCCGCTGGCTGCGGCTCGGCAAGGGCGAGGAGAAGACCGGGGGGCGCGAGAAGACCTCGATTCTCGCTGCCGGCTACGAAGCGCTCCTCGGCGCCGTCTACCTCGACGGCGGCTACGAGGCCGCGCGCCGGATCGTCGCGGCGCAGTTCGCCGGCGACCTCGCGGCCGAGGCCGCGCTCAGCCTGCGCGACTACAAGACCCAGCTCCAGGAGCTGACGCAGCGGCTGTTTCGGGCCGTCCCGCAGTACACGCTCATCGAGGAACGCGGCCCGGATCACGACAAGTCCTTCGTCTCGGAGCTCACGATCGGCGGGCGGCCGTACGGCCGCGGCGTCGGCCGCACGAAGAAGCTCGCCGAGCAGGCGGCCGCCATGGCCGCCCTCGCGGCGCTCGCGCGCGAGCATCCCGGGATCGCGGAATGACGGCGTCCGAGCACCGCAGCGGCTACGTCGCGCTCGTGGGCCGGCCGAACGTTGGCAAGTCGACGCTGCTGAACGCGCTCGTCGGCGCGAAGCTGGCCATCGTCACGCCGAAGCCGCAGACGACGCGCACGCGCATCGCCGGCATCCGCACGCTGCCGGGCGCCCAGGTGGTGTTCCTCGACACGCCGGGCATCCACGCGGCGCGCTCGGTCTTGAACCGCCGGATGGTCGAGATCGCCCGGCGCGCGCTCGGCGAGGCCGACGTCGCGGCGCTCGTCCTCGACGCGGGGGCGGGCGTGACCCCGGCGGACCGGGAGCTCGCCACGGAGGTCGCCACGAGCGGCAAACCGGCGCTCGCCGTCCTCAACAAGATCGACCTCGTCGCCAAGCCGGCGCTGCTTCCGCACATGGAGGTGCTGGCAGGGCTGCTCCCCGGACGCGACGTCGTGCCGGTGAGCGCCCTCGGCGGAGAGGGCGTCGACGCGCTCCTCGCCGCGGTGGTGGGGCTCCTGCCGCCGGGCCCGCGCCTCTTCCCCGAAGAGGACTTGACGACCGAGAGCGAGCGGTTCCTCGTGCAGGAAGCGATTCGCGAGCAGCTCCTGCTCGCGCTCCGCGAGGAGGTTCCGTACGGGGCGGCCGTCGTGGTCGAGGCGTTCCGCGAGGAGCCCGAGCGGAATCTCCTCGTGATCCAGGCCACCATTCTGGTCGAGCGTCCCGGTCACAAGGCGATCGTGATCGGCGCCGGCGGGCGGCAGCTCCGCGAGATCGGCCGGCGGGCGCGGGAGGCGATCGAGGCGTTTTTCGGCCGGCGGGTCTACCTCGAGCTGTTCGTCCGCGTCGAACCGGGCTGGTCGCGCAACCCGCGCCGGCTCGCCGAGCTCGGGCTGTGAACGCAACGGATCTTCCGCGCGTCGCCATCGTCGGCCGGCCGAACGTCGGCAAGTCGAGCCTCTTTAACCGACTGGTCGGCGCCCGGCGCGCGATCGTCGACGACCGGCCGGGCGTCACGCGCGACCGCGTCGTGGCCCGGGCCGAGCACGCCGGCCGCGCGTTTCTCTGCATCGACACCGGCGGCTTCTTCGCCGAGCCGGCCGACCCGGGGACGCTCGCCGCGGCGGTGCGCGCGCAGGCGCTCGCCGCGGTCGAGGAGGCGGACGTCGTGGTCTGCCTCTTCGATGCGACCGCGGGCCTCCTGCCGGCGGACCGCGAGCTGGCGCGGCTGCTGGCACGCAGCCGCCGGCCCGTCCTCTGGGTGGTCAACAAGGTCGACACACAGGCGCGCGAGCTGCTCCTCTCGGACTTCTACGCGCTCGGCGCCGAGCGGCTGCTTGCGGTCTCGGCCGAGCACGGCCGGGGGCTCGAGGGGCTCCGCGACGCGATCGTGGCCGCGCTGCCGCCGAGCGCGCCTACGGAGGAGGCCGCGGCGGGCGGGACCCGGCTCGCTTTGGTCGGGCGGCCGAACGTGGGGAAATCCTCGCTGCTGAATCGGCTCCTCGGCGCGCCGCGGGTGATCGTGGCGCCGGAGGCGGGGACGACGCGGGATGCCGTCGACACGCCGCTCGTCGTCGACAGCATCCCCTACGTGCTCGTCGACACCGCGGGCATCCGCCGCCGCGCGCGCATCGAGGACCGCCTCGAGCGCCACGGCGCGGTGCGCGCCCTCGGCGCGCTCGCGCGCGCGGACGTGGCGCTCGTCGTGCTCGATGCGGCGGAGGGCATGACCGACCAGGACGCGCGCATCGTCGCGCGCGCCTGGGAGGCGGGGCGGGCCGTCGTGCTGCTCGCCAACAAGTGGGACACGCTGCCGCCCGAGCGCCGCGATCCCGAGGCGTTTCGCCGCGCGCTCGCCACCGAACGGCCGGCATTCGCCCACTTGCCCGTGCTCTGTGTCTCCGCGCGCACGGGCGAGGGGCTCGGCGACCTCTTCCCGCTCGTCGCGCGGGTGGACGCGGCCTACGGGCGCACGCTCCCGACCGCAGCCCTCAACCGAGCGCTCGCCGCCGCGGTCGCCGCAACCCCGCCGCCGAGCCCGCGGGGCCGCGCGCTGCGGTTCTTCTACGCCGCGCAGGTGGGGCGGCGGCCTCCGGAGGTGGTCGTGTTCACGAACGCGCCCGCCGCCGTGCCGCCGGCCTACCTGCGGTACCTCGGCACGCGCCTGCGCGAGGCGTTCGGGCTCGAGGGCGTGCCGCTGCGGATCGTGCTGCGCGCGCGGCACGAGGCCGCGGTCAGCGCAGCCCCTGGGCGCGGTAGCGGGCGGCGTAGTCGACGTAGTTCTGCGCGAGCCCGCGCAGGTGGGCCAGCTCCTCGCCGCTGACCTCGCGCACCCGGCGCGCCGGGCTGCCGAGGACGAGCGAGCGTGCCGGGATGCGCGTGCCCGGGGTGACGAGCGCGCCCGCACCCACCAGGCACTCCTCTTCGATCACCGCGCCGTCGAGCACGCGCGCGCCGATGCCGATCAGGCAGTGGTCGCCGATCGTGCAGCCGTGGAGCACGGCGGCGTGGCCGACGGTGACGCCCGTGCCGATGATCGTGGGCCAGCGGTTGCGGGCGACGTGCACCGTCGCGTTGTCCTGGAGGTTCGTGCGCGCCCCGATGCGCACGCGCTCGACGTCGCCGCGCACGACGGTGTGGAACCAGAGGCTCGCCTCGGGGCCGACCACGACGTCGCCGATCACGACGGCGGAGTCGGTCACGTAGGCGCTCCCATCGATCGCGGGCGTCTTGCCGCCGAAGGGGGCGATCATCGGGCGGCTCTTAGCGCCCGCGCGCGCCGGGGCGCAAGCCCCGCGGCGGCGCCGCCCTTGCCCCACCTCGGCGCGCCTGCTACACGACGGCATGGCACAGGCGAAGGGGCCCGTCCGGACGCGCGGATGGGCCCCTTCGCGCGTCTGGAGGAGGCACCATGCCGCTCGACGAGCTGCGTGAGGGACTCACCTTCGACGACGTCCTGCTCGTCCCCGCCGCCTCGGACATCCTGCCGCGCGACACCGACGTCTCCACCCAGCTCACGCGCACGATTCGCCTGAACATCCCGCTCCTCTCCGCCGCCATGGACACCGTCACCGAGGCGCGGACGGCGATCGCCATGGCGCAGGAGGGCGGGCTCGGCGTCATTCACCGCAACCTCGCCATTCCCGCCCAGGCGCTCGAGGTGGAGAAGGTGAAGAAGTCCGAGAGCGGGATGATCGTCGACCCGGTGACCGTCCACCCCGAGCAGCCGATCGCCACCGCGCTCGAGATCATGCAGCGCTACCGCATCTCGGGCCTCCCGGTCACCCGCGAGGGCAAGCTCGTCGGCATCCTCACCAACCGCGACCTCCGCTTCGAGAAGCGGCTCGACCGCACGGTCGGCGAGGTGATGACGCGCGAGCGGCTGGTGACGGCGCAGCCGGGGATCACGCTCGAGGAGGCAAAGGAGATCCTCCACCGCTACCGCATCGAGAAGCTCCCGGTGGTCGACGAGCACCATGTGCTCCGCGGCCTCATCACCGTGAAGGACATCGAGAAGGCGGCGCGCTATCCCCACGCCGCCAAGGACGACCTCGGGCGGCTGCGCGTGGGGGCAGCGATCGGCACGGGGCCCGACCGCGAGGCGCGCGCCGAGGCGCTCGTGCGCGCGGGCGTCGATGTGCTCGTGATCGACACCGCCCACGGTCACTCGCGCGCGGTGCTCGAGACCGTCGCCGCGATCAAGGGCGCCTTCCCGCGCACCGACCTGATCGGGGGCAACGTCGCCACGACCGAGGGTGCGCAGGCGCTCGTGCGCGCCGGGGTCGACGCGGTGAAGGTCGGCATGGGACCGGCGTCGATCTGCACGACGCGGGTGGTCTCGGGCGTGGGCGTGCCGCAGATCACCGCGATCGCCGATGCGGTGAAGGCCTGCGCCCGGGCGGGCGTTCCGGTGATCGCCGACGGGGGCATCAAGTTCTCGGGCGACATCACGAAGGCGCTCGCCGCGGGCGCGCACGCCGTGATGCTGGGCGGGCTGCTCGCCGGCACCGAGGAGAGCCCCGGGGAGACGATCCTCTACCAGGGCCGTACCTACAAGCTCTACCGCGGGATGGGCTCGCTCGAAGCGATGCGCGAGCGCGAGGGGAGTCGCAACCGCTACTTCCAGGACGAGGACGACGACTTCGCTGGCGCGGCCAAGCTCGTGCCCGAGGGCATCGAAGGCCGCGTGCCGTACAAGGGCGCGCTCTCCTTCATCGTGCAGCAGCTCGTCGGCGGGCTGCGCGCCGGGATGGGCTACCTCGGCGTGCGGACGCTCGCCGAGCTGCGGGAGAAGGCCCGCTTCGTGCGCGTGTCGACGGCGGGGCTTCGGGAGAGTCACGTCCACGACGTCTACATCACGAAGGAGGCGCCCAACTATCGGCTCGAGTAGGGCGCCGCGTCCGTGATCCTCATCCTGGACTTCGGCTCGCAGTACACGCAGCTCATCGCCCGGCGCGTGCGGGAGCTGCACGTCTACAGCGAAATTCACCCCTACGACGTGCCGCTCGCGACGATCGAGCGGCTCAAGCCCGAAGGGGTCATCCTCTCGGGGGGGCCGGCGAGCGTCTACGCGGAAGGCGCGCCGCTCCCGGCAGCGGACGTGCTCGCCTGGCTCACCCGGGCGCCGGTCCCCGTCCTCGGCATCTGCTACGGGATGAACGTCCTCAACCAGGCGCTCGGCGGCAGCGTCGCCCGCGCCGAGCGCAAGGAGTTCGGGCCGGCGGACTTGCGCATCCTGCGCGTCGATCCGCTCCTCGCGCTCGGCGGCCGCACGACGCGCGTGTGGATGAGCCACGGCGACCGTCTCGAGTCGCTCGCCGACGGCCTCGATACGCTCGCGGCGAGCGACAATTCGCCCCATGCGGCCTTCCGTCACCACGCCCGTCCGCTCTACGGCCTCCAGTTCCATCCCGAGGTGACGCACACGGTCGAGGGACGCGAGATCCTGCGCAACTTCGTGCTCCGCATCTGCGGCGCCGCGCCCACCTGGACGATGGAGAGCTTCGTCGAGACGACGGTACCGGCCATTCGCGCGCGCGTCGGCGATCGGCGGGTGCTCTGCGCCCTCTCGGGCGGCGTCGACTCCGCGGTCACGGCGGCGCTCGTCCACCGGGCGATCGGCGACCGGCTCACGTGCGTGTTCGTCGACAACGGGCTGCTGCGCGCGGGCGAGGCCGCGGCGGTGGTAGACCTCCTGCGCGGGACGATGGCGCTCGACGTGCGCGCGGTCGACGCGCGCGCGCGCTTTCTTGCAAACTTGCGCGGCGTCGAGGATCCCGAGCAGAAGCGACGGATCATCGGGGCCACCTTCATCGATGTCTTCGAAGAGGAGGCGCGCGGCATTCCCGGCGTCGCGTTCCTCGCGCAGGGGACGCTCTACCCCGACGTCATCGAATCGACGTCGGTGCGCGGCCCGTCGGCGACCATCAAGAGCCACCACAACGTGGGTGGGCTGCCCGAGCGCATGCGGCTCGAGCTGCTCGAGCCGCTGCGGGAGCTGTTCAAGGACGAGGTGCGGGCGCTCGGCCGCGTGCTCGGCGTGCCCGAGACGATCGTCGCGCGGCAGCCGTTCCCCGGGCCGGGGCTCGCCATCCGCGTGCTCGGCCCCGTCGACGCCGAGCGCCTCGCCATCGTGCGCGCCGCCGACGCGATCGTGCAGGAGGAAGTGCGCGCGGCCGAGCTCGCCGACGAGCTGTGGCAGGCCTTTGCCGTGCTGCTGCCGGTGCGCACCGTCGGGGTCATGGGCGACGAGCGGACCTACGAGCACGTGATCGCGATCCGCGCCGTGCGGTCGACCGACGGGATGACGGCGGACTGGGCGCGGCTTCCCGCCGAGGTGCTGGCCCGGCTCTCGAGCCGCATCATCAACGAGGTCCGCGGCGTGAACCGCGTCGTCTACGACATCTCCTCGAAGCCGCCGGCGACGATCGAGTGGGAGTGAGGGGCGAGGCCCGGCAAGCTCCCAACGTCGCAAGGGAGCCGCCCAGCATCCTGGAGACTGGGTGCCCGGCATCCATGCGGCACAGCGCGAAAAAACCTTGACGCCGGTATGCGATGTTCCGTATCGTCCACCCCGCCCGAGGGCTCACGACCGCGCCGACCTGTGGAGGCACACACGGTCCTGGGGGGTAGGACATGTTCTCGCACGTGATCCTCGGCTTGCTGCGCGACGGGCGGCAGCGGCACGGTTACGAGCTCATCAACGACTACCGGCTCCGCTCGGGCACGCTGCCGAGCCCCGGCAACCTCTACCGGGAGCTCGGGCGGCTCGCCGCCGCGAAGCTCATCGCCACCGGCGTCAATCCGCCGGACGCCGATCCGCGGCGCATTCCCTACCAGATCACCGATCGCGGCCGGCGGACCTTCGATCAGTGGCTCGTCTCGGCGCGCACGCAGAGCGACGAGTTTCACAACTGGCTCCTCTTCATCGATCGCGTCCCCGAGGATGCGCGCGAGCGTTTGCTCGACCGCCGGCAGGAGGACCTCTGGATGCGAAGCAAGGAGCTCGCCCGCGCGCTCGAAGACGCGAGCCTCCGCGCGCGCGAGGACGGTGGGTCGAGCGGCTACCACCCGCTGCCGGCGGTGCTCGAGCGGCAGAGCAAGCTCGTCGCGGCCGAGCTCGAGTTTCTGAAGGAGTTCCGGGCGAGCCTGGCGGCGCGGCTCCGGCAGCCGGTGGCCGCAGCGTTGACTGCCCCGGCCGCCGCGATGCGACCGGCGGAGCGGCGCGCAGACGAGCGACGGTGATCGGTGCGCGACGCGGTCATCGAGCTCACGGAGGTGAGCAAATCCTACGGGACGGGACGGCTGGTGACGCGCGTCGTCTGCCGGCTGAGCCTGCGCGTGCTCCGGGGCGAGTTCGTCTCCATCATGGGGCCGAGCGGTTCGGGGAAGTCGACGCTCCTCAACCTGATCGCCGGGCTCGACGCCCCGGACGCGGGCCGGGTGGTCGTCGGCGGCGTCGATCTCCGCACCCTCACCGACGCGCAGCTCGCGGCGATGCGGCTGCGCAAGATCGGGTTCGTCTTCCAGGCGTTCAACCTGCTGCCGGCGCTCAGCGTCGAGCGCAACGTGTCCTGGCCGCTCGAGTTCGCCGGGTTCTCGCGACGCGAGCAGCGGGCGCGGGCGCTCGCCGCGCTCGAGAAGGTGGGGATGGCGGTGCATGCCAAGCGGCGTCCCGCCGAGCTGTCGGGCGGCGAGCAGCAGCGGGTGGCGATTGCGCGCGCGATCGTGGCGGGGCCGGACATCCTGCTCGCCGACGAGCCGACGGGCAACCTCGACTCGCACACCGGCCAGACCATCTTGAACCTCCTCGTCGCGCTCAGCCGGGACACCAACGCCACGGTGGTCATGGTGACGCACAGCGTGCTGGCGGCGGCCCACGGGGATCGGACGCTCGAGCTCGAGGACGGACGGATTCTGCGCGAGGTGCGCCTGCCCGCCGACGCGCTGGCGGCGGGCGACGCCCGCACGCGATGAAGGCCTGGCTCTCGTTCCGGATGGCCTTCGAGCACGTGCGGTTCGGCTTCGGCCGCATGGCGCTCGCCCTGCTCGCGATCGCACTCGGCGTCGGCCTCGTCGTGGCGATTCAGCTCATGAACGCCGCCGTGCTCGACGCGTTCCTCGACACGATCGACGGCACGGCGGGTCGCGCGGCGCTCACGGTCTCGGCGGGCGAAGGCTTCACCTTTCCGGAGGCGGTTCGCGACACGGTGGCCGCCGTGCCGGGCGTGGCGCTGGCGGTGCCGTTGGTGACGGGGATCGCGTTTCCGGACGATGCCTCGGGCGAGCTCCTCACCGTGCACGGCGTCGACCTTACCCACGACGCCGAGGTGCGCGTCTATCACCGGGGCGCGACCCGCGGCATCGTCGACGACCTGGTGGCGTTCTTAAGCCAGCCGGACTCGGTCATCGTCGGCCGCGAGTTCGCCGCCCGTCGCGGCCTCGACATTGGCAGCCCATTGCCGCTCGTGACGCCGCACGGCGTCCAGCGCTTCGTCGTGCGCGGGCTCCTCGACCCCGAGGGGCTCGCCCGCACGCTCGGCGGGCGCCTCGTCGTGATGGACCTGTATGCCGCGGAGCGCGCGTTCGCGACGGAGGGTCAGATCAACCGCGTCGACCTGCTGCTCGCTCCGGGGGCCGACCTGGAGGCGGTGCGGACGGCGGTCGCGACGGTGCTGCCGCCGGGGCTCACGGTGGAGGAACCGACGCTGCGGAAGGAGATCCTGCACAAGACCGTGAGCGGCTTTCAGACCATGCTCACTGCCTTCGGTCTTTTGTCCGTGGTCGCTGGGTTCGTCATCTGCTACAGCCGGCTCGCGGCGATCTTCGAAGCGCGGGCGTGGCAGATGGGCGTGCTCCGGGCCGTCGGTCTGGCGCGCACCGCAGTCCTGGCAGAGCTTCTCAAAGAGAGCCTGCTCATCGGGACGGCCGGGGCCGTTGTCGGTGTCCCACTTGGCATCCTCATAGGGCGGAAGCTTCTTCCTCTGGCGGCCGGAGCGACGGCGATCAATTTTCACCTTCCAGTCCCTGATGCGACAGCGCAAGTCCGGTTCGGTAGTGCGTTGGCAGGCGCTGCGCTCGGAATTCTAGCCTCCGTACTCGGGGCGACCGTGCCTGCCATTCGTCTGTCGAGCTACCCGCCGGTAGTGGCGTTACGATCGCGGGGCAGTGATGTACCCCGATCCGACTCGCGTTTTCTGCGAATTCTTCAGCTTTTGTGCGGCGTCGGCCTGGCCGCGCTTCTCGCCTGCGAGTATTTCATTCCCAGCGCCCTCGTGGGGCACGTGACGACGGCCCTTGCGCTCGTGGGGGCCTGTCTCTTCGCGGGCCCGTTGGGTCGACGAGGCGCCGCGCTGCTCGCCAGACTGTGGGCCTTCCTCGGCCCCTCGGGTGACTTCGCGGCGGGCCATATGGTCGCGCGTCCACACCGAGTCACCCTGGTCGTGGCGACGATCGGGATCGGGTTGTCCTTCGTTCTCATGCTCGGCATGCTCGCCTGGAGCTTCGAACGTACCTTGGTGGCGCAGCTTACGCCGAGGAATCAGGTCGACTTCGTTTTAACCTCGTCGTTGTTGACGGGTGGGTACATGAGTGCTCCACTTCCCCCGGCGCTGCTCGACGGTCTTCGAGAAATTCCGGGAGTTGCTGATGTCTGCGCAGAGCAGCGCAAGGATATCGCCTACCGTGGGGACACGGCGGTCTTGGATGGCTTCGATAGCTGGTGCTTCGATAAGTTCGCCGTTGCGAGCCTGATCCCGAGAAAGACCGCGCCAAAGGACCTGGCGTCTTTTCGACGGGGAAGGGCGGTGATCGTGTCCTCAAGCTTTGCACACGAGTTCGGGGTCGGGCTGCACGATACCATCAGGTTGCCTTCGCCTCACGGAGTGCAGCGTCTGCGAGTGGCAGGGATCACCGGTTCGGAGCCGGTGGCGGCGATCATTATGACCCGGGAGCGTTACGCGTCTTCGTGGAACGACGGGCTGGTGTCCTGGGTGCGCGTCGCCCTGTCGGACCAGAGCCGACGTGATGAGGTCGCAAGAACGATTGCGCAGCGGCTGGGACAGCGATATCGGCTGCAGATTCGGAGTGGGACTGAGCTCGTCAATTTTTACGCAGAGCAGGTTCGCCAGGCCTTCGGGGTCGTTTATCCAATGCAAGGCATCACGTTCCTCCTCGTCCTCATCGCCCTGAGCGACGCGCTGGCGGCGAGCGTGCTCGAGCGCACGCGCGAGATCGGCGTGCTGCGTGCGGTGGGGCTGCCGCGCCGGCACGTCGGTGAGATCGTGATGCTCGAAGGCCTGGCGATCGGCGTCCTCGGGCTCGTCCTCGCAGCGGTGACGGGCCTCGGGCTCGGGGTCTTCTGGGTCAAGGTCCAGTTCCCGGCGCTGCTCGGTTGGCAGCTCGACCTGCACTTTCCCCGGCGGTTCGCGCTCGGTGCGGCGGCATTGACCCTCGGCATGTGCGTGCTCGCGTCGGTCGTGCCGTCGGTGCGGGCGGCGCGGCTGCCGGTGTCCGCGGCACTGCGCGACGAGTAGCGCGCGCACGCGGTTGACCCCCGCGCGGGCGGCAGGCTACGCTCGCGCGTCACGCGGACGACGGAACGGAGGAGGGGAGCGCGGCGATGTCCTTCGTCCACCTGCATCTGCACACGCAGTACTCGCTGCTCGACGGCGCGAACAAGATCCGGGAGCTGATCCCGCGCGTGAAGGCCGCGGGCATGCCGGCCTGTGCCATCACCGACCACGGGAACATGTTCGGCGCCGTCCAGTTCGCCCAGGAGGCCACGCGCGCCGGCATCCAGCCGATCATCGGCTGCGAGATGTACGTGGCCCCCCAGAGCCGCCACGAGAAGGTGGGCCGCATCGACGATTACGAGGCAGGTGGCAACTACCATCTCGTGCTGCTCGCGATGAACGCCGAGGGCTACCGCCATCTCTGCCAGCTCGTGACGGCGGGCTACCGCGAGGGCTTTCACTACAAGCCGCGCGTCGACAAGGAGCTTCTGCGCGAGCTGAACGGCGGCCTCATCGCCCTCTCGGGCTGCCTGCGCGGGGAGGTGGCCCACAGCCTCGCCACCGGCCAGCCAGAGAAGGCCCGCGCGGCGGCCGAGGAGCTGGCGCGCATCTTCGCCGACCGCTTCTACATCGAGATCCAGGACAATCGCCTCGCCAAGCAGGAGCGGGTGAACGCGGAGCTCAAGGACCTCGCCCGCCGCCTCGGGCTCCCGCTCGTCGGCACCAACGACTGCCATTACCTCCAACCCACGGACGCCGCGGCGCACGAGGTCCTGCTGTGCATCCAGACCGGCAAGACGCTCTCCGACGAGAAGCGCTGGCGGTTCGAGACCGACCAGCTCTACGTCAAGAGCCCCGAGGAGATGGCCGCCGCCTTCGCCGACGTGCCCGAGGCGGTGGCCAACACGCTCGCCATCGCGCGCCGCTGCGACTTCGAGTTCAAGCAACGCTGGCGCTTCCCGGCGTACCGCGTGCCCGATGGGCAGACCCTCGAGGAGGCGCTCGCCGCCGCCGCCCGTGCCGGCCTCGACGAGCGGCTGAACGCCCGCCGCACGCTCGGCTGGACCGCCGAGCGGGAGCGTGTTTACGAGGAGCGGCTCGCGCGCGAGCTCGCCATCATCACCTCGATGGGGTTCGCGGGCTATTTCCTCATCGTCGCGGACTTCATCAACTGGGCGAAGGGGCAGGGCATCCCCGTGGGCCCCGGCCGTGGCTCGGCGGCGGGGAGCCTCGTGGCCTGGGCGCTGCGCATCACCGACCTCGATCCCATCGAGCACGGCCTCCTCTTCGAGCGGTTCTTGAACCCCGAGCGCCGGTCGATGCCCGATATCGACGTCGACTTCTGCTTCGTGCGCCGCGACGAGGTAATCCGGTACGTGCGCGAGAAGTACGGCGAGGACCGGGTCGCGCAGATCGTCACCTTCGGCACGCTCAAGGGCAAGGCCGCGATCAAGGACGTCGGCCGCGTGCTCGACTTCACCTTCGCCGAGACGGACCGGATCGCCAAGCTCTATCCCGAGCCCAAGCAGGGCAAGGACTTCCCGCTCGAGAAGGCGCTTGCGATGGAGCCGCGGCTGCGCGCGCTGCGCGAGGCGGGGGAGCGGGAGGCGCGGCTATTCGATCTCGCGCTGCGGCTCGAGGGGCTGCTCCGCCACACCTCGAAGCACGCCGCCGGCATCGTGATCTCGCCGCGCCCGCTCGTCGAGGACGTCCCGCTCTGGGTCGACAAGGACGGCGCGGTGGTCACCCAGTACACGTTCACCGACGTGGAAGCGATCGGGCTCATCAAGTTCGACTTCCTCGGCTTGAAGAACCTCACGATGATCGACGGGGTCGTGCGCCGCATCCGCGAGGGCCGCGGCATCGATCTCCGCCTCGATGCGCTGCCGCTCGACGACCCGGAGACCTACGCGCTGCTCCAGCGCGGCGACACGGTCGGCGTGTTCCAGCTCGAATCGGGCGGCGCGCGCCGGATGATCGCGCAGCTCAAGCCCTCGTGCTTCGCCGACATCGTCGCCGCCAACGCGCTCAACCGTCCCGGGCCGCTCGACGCCAAGCTCGACGACGGCCGCTCGATGGTCGAGGTCTTCATCCACCGCAAGCACGGCAAGGAGAAGATCCGCTATCCGCACCCCGCGCTCGAGCCCGTGCTCCGCGAGACGTACGGCGTCATCGTCTACCAGGAGCAGGTGATGCAGATCGCCCAGGCGCTCGCCGGCTACTCGCTCGGCGATGCCGACAATCTCCGCCGCGCGATGGGCAAGAAGAAGAAGGAGGAGATGGCGAAGGAGCGGGAGCGCTTCATCGCCGGCGCGACCCGGCTGGGCACCGCGGATGCGAAGCTCGCCGGGGAGATCTTCGACCAGATGGAGACCTTCGCCGCCTACGGCTTCAACAAGAGCCACTCGGCGGCCTATGCCGTCATCACCTACCAGACGGCGTACTTGAAGGCGCACTTCCCGACGGAGTTCATGGCCGGGCTCCTCTCGCTCGAGGCCGGCGACAGCGACGCGACCTACAAGAACATCGCCGAGTGCCGCGACCGCGGCATCCGCATCCTGCCACCCGACGTGAACGCGAGCCGCGAGGACTTCACGGTCGTCGGCGACACGATTCGCTTCGGGCTCGGCGCGGTAAAGGGCGTCGGGTCGAAGGCGATCGAGGCCATCCTCGCCGCCCGCGCCGAGGGACCGTTTACGAGCCTCCACGACTTCTGCCTGCGCGTGCGCGGGCCGGTGGTGAATCGCCGCGTCATCGAGAGCCTCATCGCCTGCGGCGCGTTCGACTCGATCGAGCGCAACCGCGCCCGCCTGTGGGCCGCGGTCGAGGACGTGCTGCGGTGGGCCGGACAGCGTGCCGAGGAGCAGGCGAGCCCGCAAATGGGCCTCTTTGGCGCGCACGAGGCCGTCCTGGCGCCGCCCCCGCCGCTCCCCGAGGTGCGGCCGTGGACGCCCGAGGACGAGCTCGCGCGCGAGCGGGACGCGATCGGCCTCTTCATCACGGGCCACCCGCTCGACCGCTACGAGCAGGATTTGAAGAAGTTCACCAACGTCACCACGGGCACGCTGCGGAGCAGGGGGCCCGAGCTGCCGGCGGCCCAGAACGGCGAGCGCGGCGGACGGCCCGACCCCCGCCCGCGCGTTCGGCTGGGCGGCGTGATCCACACGGTCAAGCTCAAGAACAGCCGGCGGGGCGAGCGCTACGCCACGTTCCGGCTGGAGGACCGGGAGGGGGTCGTCGAGGTGATCGTCTGGCCGGATGCCTACCGTCGCCACGAGGACGTGGTGCAGGCGGGCGCGCCGGTCGTGGTCGCCGGCGTGCTCGACCTCTCGGCCGAGCGCTGCCAGGTGATCGCGGAGGAGATCGTGGCGCTCGCCGCCGCCCGCGCCGACGCCGTCCGCCAGGCCCACGTCCGCATTCCCCCGGCGGCCGGCCGCGCGGACCTCGAGCGCCTGAAGGCCGTGCTCGCCGCCCACCCCGGGCCGTGCGAGACGTTTCTCCACCTCCTGCGGCCCGACGACACGGAAGCGGTGCTCGCGCTCCCCGAGGCCATCCGGGTTGCAGCGAGCGACGCGATCGTCGATGCTGTGGAGACGGTGCTCGGAGCCGGCGCCATCTCGTTTCGGTGAACGCGCGAACGCACACGACCGCCCGGGAGGCCGAGCGGGCCGTCCTCGTGGCGGCCGAGCTGCCGCGGATGCTGCTGCCGGTCGGCGAGTCGCTCGGCGAGCTCGCGCGGCTTGCCGAGACCGCCGGCCTCGTCGTCGTGGGCCACGCGGTGCAGCCGCTGCGACGGATCAATCCGGCGACCTTCGTCGGCCGGGGGAAGGTCGAGGCGCTGCGCGACCAGGTGGTCGCGACCGCCGCCGACGTCGTGATCTTCGACGACCCGCTCACCCCCGCCCAGCAGCGCAATCTCGAGAAGGCGCTCGGCTGCAAGGTGATCGACCGCAGCGCGCTCATCCTCGACATCTTCGCGCGGCGCGCGCGCTCGCTCGAGGGCAAGCTGCAGGTCGAGCTCGCACAGCTCCAGTACCTGCTGCCGCGGCTCACGCGCCAGTGGGCGCACCTCTCGCGGCTCGGCGGCGGCGTGGGCACGCGCGGCCCGGGCGAGACGCAGCTCGAGGTCGACCGCCGGCGCGTGCGCGAGCGCATCGCGGTGCTGCGCCAGCGGCTGCGCGAGGTCGAGCGCACGCGGCGGCTGCACCGCACCGAGCGGGCGAGCGTGCCGTTCCCGACCGTGGTGCTCGTCGGCTACACCAACGCGGGCAAGTCGACGCTGATGAACGCGCTTACGCGGGCGGGCGTGCTGGTCGAGGACCGGCTGTTCGCCACGCTCGATCCGACGGTGCGGCGGCTGCGGCTCCCCGAGGGGCAGACGGTGCTGCTGAGCGACACGGTGGGCTTCATTCACAAGCTGCCGCACCAGCTCGTCGAGGCGTTCAAGAGCACGCTCGAAGAGGTCCGCACCGCCGATCTCCTCGTGCACGTGATCGACGTGGCCGCGCCGAGCTGGCCCGAGCAGGCGCGCGTGGTCGAGGACGTGCTCGAGGAGATCGGGGCCGGCGACCGGCCGTGCATCCGCGCGCTCAACAAGGTCGACCTGGCCCCGGTCGCCGCGCCGGGGGCCGTCGGCGTGCGCATCTCGGCGCGCACGGGCAGCGGGCTCGCCGAGCTGCTGCGCGCGATCGAGGCGCGGCTTTCGGTCGGCCTCGAGCGGGTGCGCTGCGACCTGCCGCCGGCGCGCGGCGATCTCCTCGCCTGGCTGCGCCGCAGTGGCCGCATCGTCGAGGAGTATTACCGGGACGGACGGGTCACCGTCACGGCGCTCGTCCCGCCCAAGGTGGCCGGGCAGCTCCGCAAGCGCCTCCCGGAGGCGGGGGCGTGCTGACGGTCCTCACCATCCCGAACCTGCTCACGCTGCTGCGGCTCGGCATGGTCCCCGTCTTCCTGATCCTCCTCGAGGACCTCCGCTACCCCGAGGCGCTCGGCGTCTTCGTGTGCGCGGGCGTCACCGACGCGCTCGACGGGGCAATCGCACGGCTCACGCACACGAAGACGACGCTCGGGGCGTACCTCGACCCGGCGGCGGACAAGCTGCTGCTGGTCTCGGCGTTCATCGCCCTCGGCTTCATGCACGCCGTGCCGCGCTGGCTCGTGGTGATCGTGATCTCCCGCGACGTGCTGATCGTGCTCGGCTACTTCTTCCTCTTCATGTTCACCCAGCGCATGATGGAGGTGCGGCCGAGCGTCACGGGCAAGCTCAGCACCTTCCTCCAGCTCTGCGTCGTGGCGCTGGCACTCTTGCGTCTCGGGCGGGCGGGCCTCGTCGCGCCCGCGGCGGAAGTCGCCGTCGACTACGCGAGCGGCATCGCCACCAGCGCGGCCGGGCTCGAGTACGTCGTGCGCGGGCTCGTGTGGCTGCAGCGACAGGAGCGGGCGGCCGAGGCCCCTCCGGCGGTGGCGGAGTCGGGCCGGCGGCGCGCATGACGCGGCGGCCTTTGAGCGGGCCGCGCCTGGCCTGCTATGGAGCCGGGATGCGCACCCGAACCCTGCTGTGGGGGCTCGCGGCTCTCGGGCTGCTTCTCGGTCCGCGCGTCCGCGCCGCCGAGACCGCACGCCAGATCCTCGATCGCGCCAAGCAGCTCGACGACACGGTCCGGCACTGGACCGACCGCCACCAGCGGATGAAGCTGACGATCACGGACCGCCGCGGCGGCGAGCGCGTGCGGGAGCTCGAGGTCTACGAACGCCGCTATCCCGGCGACGAGCAGAAGACGATTCTCTTCTTTCTCGCGCCCGCGGAGGTGAAGGGAACGGCCTTCCTCGCCTTCAGCCATCACGGCAAGCCGGCCGACCAGTGGCTCTATCTCCCGGAGCTCAAGCGCGTGCGGCAGATCACCGCCAACATCCGCAACGAGAGCTTCGTCGGGACGGATCTCAGCTACCACGACCTCGACTTGATCACCGAGATGCCATCGTGGACGGAGGCGGACGCGCGCTCGAAACTCCGCGGCGAGGAGCCGATCGACGGCACGCCGTGCCACGCGATCGAGCTCGTGCCCCAGCGCGAGGACATCGGCTACCGGCGGATCGTCGTGTGGCTCGCCACCGACGACCTCCTCGCCCGGCAGCTCGAGTTCTACGGCGACGACCCTGTGCCGGTGAAGCGCATCCGCCAGAGCGACGTCGTCCCGCAGGGGGCGATCCCGGTGGCGCACCACGTGCACGTCGAGACGCCCGCCGCCGGCACGAAGACCGAGATCGAGATCAGCGACGTGCAGTTCAACCAGGGGCTCGAAGACGATCTCTTCACCCAGCACCGCCTCGAGCGCGGAGCGCGGTGAACGGTGCGCTGGCTCCTGCGCGTGCTGGCGGTGCTGGCGGTGATCGGCGCGGGAGCGCTGGTGGGCTCGCTCGCGCGGAACAACCCCCCGTGGCGCGATCCCCCGGGCTTTGCCGCCCGGCTGCGCACTTACCTCACCACGCACGTGGCCGAGACGCGCGTGGATTCGCCCTTTCCCGAGCTGCGCCCCCGGCGCTATCCGGGCGTCGCGCCCGACGCGCTCTACCGGCTCGTGGTCCAGGCCGTCGAGCACATGCCGCGCACGGTGATCGTCGAACGGCGGCCGGCGGTGCGCGAGGTGCAGGCGGTGGTCCGCACGCCGCTCGTGGGCTACCGCGACGATCTCACGGTCCGGGTCGAGCCGAGCCCGACGGGCGACGGCTCGGTGCTGTTGGCGCGCTCCGCGTCGCGCGTGGGTCGCGGGGATCTCGCGGCCAACACGCGCCACCTCCTCGACTTCTACGCCGAGCTCGACGCGCTCACCCCGCCCCCGGGCTCCTGACCGCGCTCAGCGCAGCAGCATCGGCTTGTAGGTGAACGTGCGGAAGAGGTCGGCCTGGTCGCCCATGTGCGGGTCGGCCTGGCCCTGGCCGTTCGGGAGCTGGTGGATGAACCCGGACTCGCCCGGCGGCAGCACGTTCTCACCGTGCATCGTCCGGCCGACCTCCACCGCCTGCATGTAGGTGCTGCGGTTCTCCTCGGCCGCCTTGCCGAAGCTCGTGGGCTGGGTGCCGAGCGCGAGCAGCGGATCGGCGAAGGAATCGAGGCAGTCGAAGTCCAGGTTCACCGGCGGCTGCCAGCCCCAGTGATGCGGATCGGGATCGCCGAACCCCGGCGTGTCGGCGTGCCCCGAGCACGTGCCGTAGCTCATGCGCGGCAGGGGGCCCGTGCCGGAGAGGGCGGCGATGGCGTCGTTGAGGCTCTCGACGATGATCTCGTCGCGATGCCCGCCGAAGTAGTCCCCCGTGAAGTGTTGGGGCACGCCTGCGGTGGGGCCTTCGAGGAGGTGGAGGAACATGTTGTAGGTCGTCTCGTCGAGGTAACTGTTGCCGTCGATGGTCGTGTCGGCGAAGTTGACCGTGCCGACGAAGGCCGCGTTCGGGCTCGCGCCGCCGCCCCAGAGGTTGAGCTTCAGCGCGTACCACCACTGGAAGAAGATCGACATGCCCGGCTGGCCGCGGGAGGGGCTGTACGTCGGCCCGTAGTGGCCGTTCGGATAGATCTGCGCGAGGTCGTTCAGGTAGGCGAGCCAGTCGCCGAGGATCGCGACGGCCGTGCCGAGCGTCGGGTGAGTCGTGGGATCGACGAGCGGGCTGCGGGCAGCTTGGAGGTTCGCGTAGGCCTGCTGGATGTAGGGGATGAGGAACGGCGCGGCGGCGCGCACCGTGTCGGTGCTGTTGTCCATGGTGCCGACGTCGCGCTCGATCGCTTCCACGTCGGCGAGCGTCATCTGCGCGTTGTGCGCGAGGAGGAAGGCGATGCGGTCGGAGCGGTAGATCTCGCCCCAGTGCTCGTCGTGGCTGTTGCCCTCCTCGATGTAGGGCTTGCCCGCGGCGGGCTTCGTGTTCCAGTTGGCGAGCCAGCCCTGCGTCGGATTGACGCTCAGGAGCGAGCGGCTAAATGGCACGTAGCGCGAGCCATCGGGGAAGGTGCCCCACTCCTGGCTCCCGGTCCCGTCGGCCGGGAGGCGATCGTCGAAGCCCACGGGGAAGGCGGGGCGCGCGCCCGCGCTCCAGTAGGCGATGTTCCCGAAGCGGTCGGCGTAGAAGAAGTTGTGGAGCGAGACGACCTTGTTCACCGAGGCGAAAAAGTCGTCGAAGCCGTGGTCGAGCTCGAGCTCGAGAAAGCCCTCGGCCGTCGCCGTCTCGTTCTTCCAGTACGCGGTCTTATAGGTGAACGCCCGCGGCGGCGAGGCCGCGAGATCGAACTCGATCACCGGACCGTGGAAGTGCGCGGGATCGCAGTCGTTCACCCGGAAGATGTTGAAGAGCACCGGCCCGTCCCCGAGCGCCGGGCCGTTCGGCGCATACGCGGGCGGCTTCGTCGAGTCCTCGCCCGCGAAGTGGAACACCTCGGTGCGCCGGTCCATCGGATGGTAGGTGCCGTCGAGCAGGAAGGAGTAGGTGGCGCTGTCGGCCTGCGGCTCGGGAAAGGCCGGGGCCGCGAGCGTCTCGACGTAGAGGGTCGAGTTGTCGATCTCGCCCGAGGTCGTGGTGTAGGCGAAGCGGTTGGTAAGCCCGATCAGGACGCCCGGCACGCCCGCGATGAACATCCCGCCGGCGCGCATGGTCCGCGCGGTGACGTACGCCTCCCAGTCGATGTTGGGGTTGCCGAAGCCCTCCTGCGGCCCGCCCCAGAGCAGCGCGTGCCCCGTCGCGCTGCGCGCGGGCGCGACCAGCCAGGCGTTGCTCCCCCAGCGCAGGAAGACGCCGAAGAGGCGGTTCAAGCGCTCGGCCTCGCGCCGCATGCGCTCGGCAGCCGCGAGCCCGCGGTGCACGGTCGCCGGCGGCAGGCTCTGCACGAAGTCGAGCTGGGCCTCACGTGTCGGCCGCGCCTCGGCCAGCGCCGGCACGGGGCCGAAGAGGAGCGCCGCGCGCGCGGCGAGCGGCGGCGGGACGGGCAGGGCGGAGGCGAGCGGGACGGGGGTCGTGCCGTGGCTCACGGGATTGATCGCGCCGGTCGTCGGGATCGTGGTCGGGGCCTTCGGATCGTCGAGCCAGCGCACGTCCTCGAAGACGTCGCGCGCGGCCTCGGCGGCCGTCTTGCCCGGCGGCGGGCCGATTTGCGCGAACTTCGCCGTGAGGTAGTCGAGCAGGGCGGCCTGCCTGAGCTGGCGGCCGCCGCCGCTGCCGAACTCGCCGGCGAGGAGCGCCGTGATCGCGGCGACGTCGGTGACGCGCCAGGGGTCGGGCTTGTAGACCTCCTTGCCGCCCACGGTGACGATCGTGTAGCGCACGCCGCTCGGGATCGTCCCGTTGCCGACCAGGCGGATCACGGTGGGCAAGAAGAAAAACTCGTGCGGGACCCGCGCGAGCGTGGGATCGGCGTAGGCCGCGTCGAGGAACGCGTTCACGCCGTCGACGAAGCCCTGGATCATGCTGCGCAGCTCGCACGAGAGGCTCTGATAGAGCGCCGCGCGCTCGTCCTCGGAGTAGAACTGGCGGCGTGTGTCCTCGTCGTCGCCGAGGAAGTCCCGGCCGACGACCTCGGCGAGGTTGCCGGTCGCCGCCTTGCGGGTGAACTCCATTTGGAAAAGCCGGTCCTCGGCCTGCGCCTGGCCGATCCCGTACCCGACGTCGTAGAGCGTGCGCGCCTTGAGGTGGGGGACGCCGTAGCCGTCGCGCGTGATGCGGACGTGGGGGTGCTTGGGTCGGAGCAGCGGCGGACACGAGACGGGCGGGCTCGCGTTGGCGAGGCAGAGCGGCGCGGCCGAGGCCGCGCCGGCGAGGAGGCAGCCAAAGGCCGCCGCACCGGCGGCCAGCCGAGCGGGCGTCATGGGCGAGTCGTACACCTCCCGCCCCGGGCGGCGTCAAGACGAAAAGTGCGCGCCGTGGCGCCGCCCGGGACCATCGGCTATTCTCGCGCGCCGTGGAGGTGCGCGGCCGCTGGGCGCTCGTCACCGGCGCGGCAAAGCGGGTGGGACGCGAGATCGCCCTCGAGCTCGGGCGCCGCGGCATGCACGTCGCGGTGCACTATCACCGCTCGGCGGCGGAGGCGGCCGAGACGGTAGCGGCCCTCGCGGCCCTCGGGGTCGAGGCCGTGGCGCTCGGGGCGGATCTTGCGGACGCGCGCGCGGTGGCCGAGCTCGCGGCGGCGGCCGAGCGCCGCTCGGGCGGCATCATGGTGCTCGTGAACAGCGCCTCCACCTACGTGCGCACGCCCTTCGACGCGCTCGACGAGGCGGCGTGGGCCGCGAGCCTCGACACGAATCTCCGGGCGCCGTTCCTCCTCGCCTGGCACCTCGGCCGCGCCATGCGCAGCCGCGGGGTGGGACGCATCATCAACCTGGCGGACTGGGCCGTCGATCGCCCCTACGCGGGCTATCTCCCGTACTTCGTGGCGAAGGCGGGCATCGTCGGGCTCACCAAGGCGCTCGCAAAGGAGCTCGCTCCCGCCGTGCAGGTCAACGCCGTGGCACCGGGGCCGGTCTTGCTGCCGGAGGACGTGGGCGAGCGCGAGCGCGAGGCGATCCGCCGCGCGACGCCCCTCGGGCGCATCGGCCGGCCCGAGGACGTCGCCCGCTGCGTGCGCTTTCTCGCCGAGGAGGCCGACTACACGACCGGCGCCGTCTACCACGTCGACGGCGGGCGACACGTCGCCTGATGGCCGGCTACCTCGCGCGCCGGCTGCTGCGGGCGGCGAGCACGCTGCTCGGCACGACGCTCATCCTCTTCGTGCTCGTGCGCGTCGTGCCGGCCGATCCCGCCGTGTCGATCGCCGGCCCCAAGGCCGACCCGGCGACGCTCGCCGCGATCCGCAAGGACCTCGGTCTCGACGATCCGCTTCCCGTGCAGTACGGCCGCTACCTCTGGGGGCTCGCGCACGGGGACTTGGGACGGTCCTACGTAACCGGGCGTCGGGTGGCGGCGCTCATCGGGGAGCGGCTTCCCGCAACGGCGCTCCTCGCCGTCACGAGCCTCGCGATCGGCTTCGCGCTCGGGGTGGGGGTGGGGCTGCTCACCGCCGCCCGGCAGGGCTCGGCTGCCGATCTCGGCGTGCTCGTCGCCACGCTCGTCGGGCTCTCGATCCCGACGTTCTTCGTGGGCAATCTCCTGATCTACCTCTTCGGCTACCGCCTGCGGTGGCTGCCGCTCGGCGGCTACGGCGGGGTGCGCCACCTGCTCCTGCCCGCGGCGACGCTCGCCTTCGTCGAGCTGCTCTTCTACGCCCGCTTCGTGCACACGAGCGTGACCGGCACGCTCGCGAGCGACTACGTGCGCACGGCGCGGGCCAAGGGCGTGCCCCCGCTCGCGCTCTACCTCCGGCACGCGCTGCGCAACGCCCTCGTGCCGATCGTCACGCTGCTCGGCCTCGACGTCGCCTCGCTCATGAGCGGGGTCGTGCTCACCGAGACCGTCTTCAACTGGCCGGGCCTCGGCCGGCTCGCCGTGCAGGCGGTCTTCAGCCTCGATATCCCGCTCGTCGCCGGCACGGTGCTCTTCTCGGCGGTGCTCGTGCTCGCCTGCAACCTCGTCGTGGACTTGCTCTACGGCGTCATCGACCCGCGCGTGCAGCATGGGTGACGGGGGACGCGGCCGCGGGCTCCTGATAGCGGGCGCGACCCTGGTCGCGGCGATCGTGCTGCTCGCGCTGCTCGCGCCGTACCTCACCCCCTACGATCCCGACGTGACCGTGGTCGCGCGCTACACGGGGCCGGCGCCGCCGAGCGCCGCGCACCCCCTCGGCACGGACACGCTCGGGCGGGACGTCTGGGCCCGCATCGTCTTCGGCGCGCGCACCTCGCTGGCGGTGGCGGTCCTCGCCATGCTCGTGAGCCTCGGTATCGGGGTCACCGTCGGGCTCGTCGCCGGCTACTTCGGGCGCTGGCTCGACACAGCGTGCATGTGGATCGTCGACCTGGTGCTCACCCTGCCCACGCTGCTGCTGCTCATCGTGCTCGCCACCGTGCTGCCGCCGTCGCTGCTCACGATCCCGCTCGTGATCGGCCTCGTCGGCTGGACGACGTTCGCCCGCACGGTGCGCGGCGAGGTGCTCTCGCTGCGCGAGCGTGACTACGTGCTCGCCGCGCGCGCGCTCGGCGCGTCGCACGCCTGGATCATCGTCCGCCATCTCCTGCCGGGCGCGCTGCCGAGCGTGCTCGCCCTCGCGGCGCTCGGCATGTCGGGGGCCATCGGGCTCGACGCGGGGCTCAGCTACCTCGGCTTGGGTGTGCCGCTGCCCACGCCGTCGTGGGGCCGGATGATCAGCGAGACGCAGACGTACTTCGCCGTGGCGCCGTGGCTCGTGGTCGTGCCCGGCGTGGCGATCTCGGCCGCGGTGATCGGCTTCAACCTGATCGGCTACGGCCTCCTCGACCTCCTCGGGGCGCCGCGGACGTGAGCGCGCGCCTGCGCGGGCTCGCCGCGCTCCTCTGCCTCGCGGCCGCCTGTGCCGTGCCGCTCGATCCACCCCCCGCGGGCCCGCCCGACGGGGGCGGGCCCCCGCGGCGGGGCGGCGTGCTGCGCCTCGGCGCGGCAGACGATCCGCACACGCTCGACCCCGCCCGGGGGTACGACACGGCGTCGTGGTCCTTCGAGCTCATGCTGTTCGACACGCTGGTCGCCTACGACGCGGGGACGAACCTCGTGCCCGCGCTGGCGACGTCGTGGGAGCAGAGCCCCGACGGGCGGCACTACACGTTTCGGCTGCGGCCCGATGCGCGCTTCTCGACCGGACGGCTGCTCGTAGCGGCGGACGTCAAGTTCTCGCTCGAGCGGCTGCTCAAGCCGACGATCCACTCGCAGGGCGCGGAGTTCTTCAGCGGCCTCGAGGGCGCCGCCGACTTCACCGCCGGGCGGGCGCGCGAGGTGCGCGGCATCGTGGCAGCGGCCCCCGACCGCGTGGAGCTCACGCTGCGCGAGCCCGACCCGCTGTTCCTCCACAAGCTCGCCATGCCGTTTGCGTCGGTGGTCGACCCCGAGACCGTCGTGCGGGTGGGCGACGATGCCTTCGCGCAGCATCCCGTCGGCACGGGGCCCTTCCGGCTCGCCGAGTGGGTCTACGGCCAGCGGCTCCGGCTCGAGCGCAACCCGTACTACTTCCGCGCGGGCCTGCCGTATCTCGACGGCGTCGAGGTGACCGTCGGCGTGAGCGACCAGCTCGCGTGGTTCAAGTACCAGCGTGGCGAGCTCGACTTAGCCGGCATCCCGTCGGCCGAGTTCGCCCGCGTGGTGGCCGACCCGCGCTACCGGCCGCTGCTGCTCCGCCGCACCACGCTTACCACGCAGTACCTCGGCATGAACTGCGCCCTCCCGCCGTTCGAGGCGGTGGAGGTCCGCCGCGCGCTCAACCGCGCCATCGACAAGCAGCGGCTGCTGGCGCTCATCGACGGGCGCGGCGTCGTGGCCGAGGCGATCCTGCCGCCGGACATGCCCGGTTACGATCCGACGCTCGCTCCCTATGCCTTCGATTCGGGGCGCGCGCGCGCCGAGCTGGCCGCGGCGGGACATGCGGACGGATTCGCGACGACGCTCTGGGCCACGCGCGACGACACGACGCTGCGCATCGCGCAGTCGATCCAGCAGGACCTGCGCGCCGTCGGCATCGCGCTCGCCATCAAGCCCGTCGACTTCCCCGCGCTGCTCGAGGCCGTGCGCCGGCCCGGCATGGTGCCGCTCTTCCTCATGGGGTGGGAGGCGGACTTTCCGGATCCGTCGAACTTCCTCGCCGTGCTCTTCCACAGCCGCAACCGCGAGACCAACAACAACACCTTCTTCGCCGACCCCGCGGTCGATCGGCTGCTCGACGAGGCGGAGCCGCTCCCGGCTGGCCCGGAGCGCTGGCAGCGCTATCACGAGGCCGAGGTGCGCATCCTGGCCCAGGCACCGTGGGTCCCGCTCTTCCACCCCGCGAGCTTCGCCGTGCGTCACCCGCGGGTGCGCAACTATCGCCTGCACCCGCTGCGCCCGGCCCGGCTCGAGGCCGTGTGGGTCGCGTGGTGAGCGCCCTCCGCGCCGTGCGCCCTGCGTGGTTTGTCAGGGCAGAACCCCTGTGTTAGCGTCGCGTCCCTGAGGATCGGGCGGGTGTTCGCCTCCATCGACGACGTCATCGAGCGCTTCGCACGGCTCAAGTACATCGCCAACCGCACGATCGCGACGGTCGTCTACCTCGCCGCGCGCCTCGGCAAGCCGATCCTCGTCGAGGGGCCGGCCGGCGTCGGCAAGACCGAGCTCGCCAAGGTCCTCGCCGGGGCGCTCGACCGCGAGCTCATCCGGCTCCAGTGCTACGAGGGGCTCGACGAGGCGAAGGCGCTCTACGAGTGGGAGTACGCCAAGCAGCTCCTCTACACGCAGATCCTCAAGGACAAGATCAGCGAGGTGGTGGGGGGCGCGCGGTCGTTGCGCGAGGCCGTCGATCGGATCGCCCGCGAGGACGACGTGTTCTTCAGCGACCGCTTCATCCTGCCGCGGCCGCTGCTGCGGGCGATCACGTCGGAGGCGCCGTGCGTGCTGCTCATCGACGAGATCGACAAGTCGGATAGCGAGTTCGAGGCGTTCCTCTTGGAGCTGCTCTCCGACTTCCAGGTGAGCGTGCCCGAGCTCGGGACGCTGCGGGCGCGGCAGGTGCCGCTCGTCGTCCTCACGAGCAACAACGCGCGCGAGATGTCGGACGCGCTCAAGCGCCGGTGCCTCCACCTCTACATCGACTTCCCCGACCGAGCGCACGAGCTCGAGATCGTGAAGCTCAAGGTGCCGGGCGTCTCCGAGCGGCTCGCCGCCGAGGTCGTGGCGGTCGTGCAGCGCATCCGCAAGCTCGATTTGAAGAAGGTGCCGAGCGTCAGCGAGACGCTCGACTGGGCGCGCGCGCTCATGCTGCTCAACGTCGAGAGCCTCGATCACCAGCTCGTCACCGACACGCTCGCGACGATCCTCAAGTACGAGGGGGACATCCGCAAGGCGCAGCAGGAGCTCAAGGCGCACGTGGAGCTGCAGCGGGCGAAGCTCAAGGGCGCGCAGCCGGCGAGCGACAAGGACCTCCTCAACTAGCGGATCGGGCGTGGACGCGAAGGTCGTCGAGTTCTCGAACCTCCTGCGCCGCAACGGCGTCCGTGTCTCGCTCGCCGAGAGCATGGAGGCGTGCCGCGCGCTCGCGCTCACGGGGCTCGGCGAACGGGAGACGGTGCGGGCCGCGCTCCGCGCGACCATGATCAAGCGAGGGGTCGACCTGCCGACCTACGAGCAGCTCTTCGACCTGTATTTCTCCGGGCTCGGCGAGGCGATCGCGGCCACGACCGAGGCCACGCGCGCCGCCCTGGGCCTCGAGGCGCAGGCCTTCCAGGAGCTGCTGGAGGAGCTGCGGCGGTGGCTCGCGGAGCAGGGGATCGAGCTTTCCGAGCTCGCCCGGGCGCTGCTCGCCGCCGACACGGGCTCCCTCGAGCGGCTGCTGCGGGATGCGGCCGAGCGGGCGCGCCTCGGCGACATCCAGCAGGGGTTCCAGGAAGGCCGCTTTGCCCACGCCGTGGCCGCGGCCTTGGGGATGGGGGGCCTCGCCGCGGAGCTCGAGCGGCTCGCCGCGGCGCTCGCCGGGGGCGGCGCGCCGCCCGCGCTGCGCGCGTACGTGGAGCGCCGCCTCCAGGACCTCGGCGACCTCGTCAAGGCGATGGTGCGCGCCCAGCTCGACCGCCAGGACGTGAGCCGCCGCGAGCGCCAGCGCCTCGACTCGCTCGCCGAGAAGAGCTTCTTCTACCTCACGGAGGAGGAGATCCGCCGCATGCAGGAGGCCGTCACACGCCTCGCGCAGCGGCTCCGCAACGTGATCTCGATCCGCCGCCGGCGCGCGCGGCGCGGGCGGTTCGACTCGAGCGCCACGCTGCGACGGAACCTCCAGTACGGTGGGGTGCCGTTCCGCGTGGTCTTCGACCGGAAGCGGAAGGACCGGCCGCAGGTCATGGTGCTCTGCGACGTCTCCGACTCGGTGCGCAACGTCTCGCGCTTCATGCTCCAGTTCATGTACTCGCTCCAGGACCTCTACGCGAAGGTGCGCAGCTACATCTTCGTGGCCGAGCTCGGCGAGATCACGGCCCTGTTCGCGGAGCGCGACATCAACGCGGCGATCGAGAGCGCCCTGCGCGGCGAGCTGATCAACGTCTACGCACACTCGGACTTCGGCCGCGCGTTCCGGATGTTCCACCGCGACCATCTCGCGGCCGTGAACAAGCGCACCACCGTGATCGTGCTCGGCGATGCGCGCAACAACTACAACCTGCCGCACGAGTGGGTGCTCAAGGACATCAAGCAGCGCGCGAAGCAGGTGATCTGGCTCAACCCCGAGAACCGCATGACCTGGGGGTTCGGCGACAGCGAGATGGACCGCTACGCGCCGTACTGCACGGTGGTCGAGGAGTGTCGGAACCTGAACCAGCTCTACCGTGTCATCGACCGGCTGGTGACCGCGTGAGCCATTGACCTCCCGAGAGCGCTGTTTCACAATGCGCCGGCAACCGGGAGGAACCATCCATGAGTCGTGAGAACTTCATTCTGATGAGCGTCGGCGGTCTCACGCTCGACCCGGTGACCAAGACCCCGATCGTCATCCTGCGCGATCCCGACAATCGGCTGAACCTCCCCATCTGGATCGGCCTGCTCGAAGCGACCGCCATGGCGACCGAGATCGAGGGCATCAAGATGGCCCGCCCGATGACCCACGACCTGCTGCGCACGGTGATCGTCGAGCTGGGCGGCGTGGTCGAGTGGGTCGAGGTGACGGACCTGCGGGACAACACGTACTACGCGCTGATCTACCTGCGCTTCGAGGACCGGCGGCTCACGATCGACGCGCGGCCGTCGGATGCCATCAGTCTCGCGCTGCGAACGAAGAGCCCCATCTACGTCGCCAAGAAGGTGCTCGAGGCGTCGAGCGTGCTCCAGCAGATGGACGAGGGCAAGGAGCAGGACCTCTCCAACGTCTCGCGCGACAAGTGGGCCGAGATTCTCGAGAAGATGGCCCCCGACGACTTCAAGTACAAGATGTGAGCGCGCGGCGCCGCCTCGATGCCCCAGCACGCCAAGCGCGTCCGCATCAGCCGCAAGAGCCTCCGCCAGCCCGACGAGTTCCAGACGATCGCCGGCAGCGTGCTCACCTGGGCGGAGCAGCACGTCCGCGAGCTGCTCGTGGCCGCGGGGCTGCTCGTCGCCCTCGGGGTGGTCGTGGTCGCCGCGGCGCGCTACCGCACGAGTCGGGAAGCCGCGGCCGCGGCGGCCTTCCAGGGCGCGCGGGCCCTGCTGGAAGCGGGGAAGCTCCCCGAGGCCGAGAAGGCTTTCGCCGAGCTCCGGCGCGACTACGGCACGACGTCTTTTGGCCGTCTGGCGCCGCTCTACCAGGGGCACGCGCTCGCGCGCGCCGGCGACCACGCGGGGGCAGCGACCGCGTACGAGGAGTTCCTCGCCGGCGCGCCGCCCGCCGACTACCTGCGGCAGGAGGCGCTCGACGCGCTCGGGCACGCCAAGGAGGCCGGTGGCGACGCCGCAGGCGCCCTCGACGCCTACACGCGGGCGGGCGCGCTCGACGGGCCGTTCCGCAGCGATGCGCTCCTTGGCGTTGGCCGCCTCGACGAAGCCGCGGGCCGGACGGCCGACGCGCAGGCGGTCTATCGGAAGCTCCTCGCCGAGGCGCCGAACGCCGCGCTCGCCGAGTTCTTGCGCTCGAAGCTTCCCGCGGAGGCGCCGAAGTAAGCGGCTCGGCCATCGTCTCGGGCCGCGGGGTCAACGTCCGATAAGGGGGGTTATGTCAACTTTTATTTATTCGACGTACCCCAGGGTGCGCAGCTGCTCGCGGTAGACTCGCTCCTCCTCGGCGTCGCCCTCGACCGGCGCGACGTGCTCTTGCGCCTGCGGCGGCGTCAGGCGGAGCGCCACGATGCGCCGGCGGACTGCGAGCCCCGGTGGGATCGTCACCTCGAGGTGGCCGTCGTCGGTCGTGTGAACGCCGAGCGAGGGACCGGGCTGCGCGATCATCGGATGAAAGCTGAGGCGCACCCAGCGCAGCGCGCGCGACCGCCCCGGAAGCCACGGCGCCCGGGCCACGGGAACCACCCCGAGAGAAACCTCGTAGGTCCCGGGCGGCACGGGCACGCGCACCGTAAGCGGGGCCATGCGCCCGCGGCGAAGCACGACGAAGCTCTCGCGTGCGTAGAGCCAGCCGCGCGCGCGAAGCTCCCGGCGGCCCGTCTGTGGCCCTAGGTGGACGGCCGTGATCGGGGGGGGGCCCACGACCTCCCAGGCGGGCGCGGGGATCGAGAAGGCACGAGCGGGTTGCGCCGCCAAGCTCCCGGCAAAGCGGGCCCGTCCCGGACCGAGGCGGCGGTCGAGCGCCGCCGCGAGCTCCGGAACCTCCGCCCACTCCCGTGCGTCGGGCGAGAGCTCCTGGCGCTCCGTGCCGACGAGCCGCCACAGGCGCTCGCGTCGGCCGCGGGCCAGCGCGGCGGGCGAGCGCTCGCGCAGCCGCTCGAGGAGCAGATCGGCGGTGCGGATGCCCTCGTACTCGAGCCACGAGTAGCAGACGGCCTCGCGCTCGATCGGCCGCAGCCGCCCCGCGCCGTCGAGCAGCGGCTCGCCGTCCCAGACGAGGCCTGGACGGGCCACCCCCAGGACGTGCGCCAGCGTGGGCAGTACGTCGACGCCTTCCGAGAAGCCGGTGCGCACCTGCCCCGGCGCGATCGGGCCCCCGGCGAGGAGGAGCGGCACCTGTTGTCCGCAGTCGTGAAGGGCCGGCGGGTGGCTGATCAGGCCTTCCTCGCCGAGATACTCTCCGTGATCGGCGGTCACGGCCACGACGGTGCGGCCGAGCTCGGGATCGTCCTCCCGCAGGACGGCGAGCAAGCGGCCGATCTCTGCGTCGAGCGCCGCGAGCGCCGTGTCGTAGAAGGCCGCGAACACGAGCCGGTCCTCGGCCGTGAAGTCGCTCGCATCGCGCTTGTCCCAGTAGCGGACGCGTTCGCCGAAGCGCGGCGCCGACCCGTCGGCAAAGCGCGCCCGCCAGTCGAGCGCCGGCGGCAGAAAGCGACAGGCGCCGGCGGGCAGCCAGCGCGGGAGGTGCAGGTCCATCAGGTGCAGGTAGAGAAAGGTGGGCGCATCGCGCGGGCGCTCCCGCCAGCAGGCGATCGCGCGATCGATCACGGCCGCCGCCGTCTCGTGCCCGCGCGCCGGCTCTGCTGGCAGGAACTCGAGGTCGTGGAAAGCCGCCCCGAAGACCGATTCCCGCACGACCCACGGGTGGGCGCTCACGCCGCGCACGCAGTAGCCCGCCTCGCGCAGCAGCTCGGGCAAAAGCACGACGCCGGGCTCGCGGCGTCGAAACGGGTATTCGTGGGGCGTCGCCCAGGGGTCGAGCGGTCGCAGGATCGTCGCATGATGGTAGCGACCCGACATGAGCTGCGGCATCGACTCGCGGGTCGCGTGCGCGTTGGCGAAGTGGCGCCCGAAGCGGACGCCCGCGGCGGCGAGCGCGTCGAGCTGCGGCGTCGTCGGATGCACGTGTCCCCAGGCGCCGAAGCGATCGGCCCGGCCGCAGTCGAGCAGCAGGAACACGAGCGAGGGACGGCGATCCACGGGGGGCTCTTAGCCAAGCCCGTCCACCGAGACAACGCCGCCTTGCGGCGGCCCGTCGCGGACGAGTATGAACCCGTGTGCCGAAGGTTCTCGTCGTCGGCCTCGACGGCGCCACGTGGTCCGTCCTCCTCCCGTGGGCCCGCGCCGGTCGGCTTCCCCATCTCGCCGCGCTCATGGAGCGGGGGGCGTGGGGAGTGCTGCGCTCGACGGTGCCGGCGCTCACGCTCCCCGCGTGGGCGTCCCTGACGACCGGGCGCAACCCGGGGGCACACGGTGTGTTCGCCTTTCGCCGGCTCGCTCCCGACCGCTACGAAGCCCGTGAGCTGGCCAACGCCCGCGACCTGCGAGCGCCGACGCTCTGGGACCTCGCCGGCAGCGCCGGCTTGACGGTGGGCGTGGTCAACGTGCCCCCGTCCTATCCGCTGCGCCGGGTGAACGGCTTCGTCGTCGGCTGCCTGCTCACGCCGCCGGGCGAGGCGCGATTCACCGAGCCGCCGGAAGTCGCTGCCGAGCTCGGCCCCTACCGCGTCGATGCCGAGGTTCCCCGCGCGCTCGACCCCCGTGCGTCGGACTACGAGCCGCGCGCGCTCGCCTATCTGGAAGCGCTCGCGGCGCAGACGCGGTTGCGGACCGAGGCGGTGCTGCGGCTCGCCGCGCGCCGGCCCTGCGACCTCCTCGGCGTCGTCTTCTACGCCCCCGACCGCGCACAGCACCTCTTCTGGCCCTACGTGGCAGCCCCGGATGCGTACGGTAACCCGGAGATCGCGGCCGCCGTGGCCGCGCTGTATGCCGCAGTCGACGACGCGATCGGGCGGCTCGTCGCGGCGGCCGGCCCCGAGGCGACGATCGTTCTCGTGTCGGACCACGGCTTTGCACCGGCCCCGACGCAGCTCGTGCGCGTGAACCGCTGGCTCGTGGCCGAGGGGCTGCTCGCGCGCCGGCCGCTCTGGAGCCTCCGGCGCAAGATCATCCGCCGCTGGCTTCCGGCCCGGTTCGACACCGACGACTACATCCTCCTCGACCGCGCCCGCAGCCGCGCGTGGTGTGTGCCCCTCGACGGTCCCGGCGAGGCCGCGGTGTGGGTGCACGTCCGGGGCCGCTATCCGCTCGGCTGCGTCGCCCCGGGACGCGAGTACGAATCGGTGCGCGACCACATCGTCGCCGGGCTGCGGGAGCTGCGCGACGCCGACGGCAGCACCGTCTTCGCGGGCGTGTGGCGCCGCGAGGAGCTGTACCACGGTCCGTACGCGACCGAGGCGCCCGATGTGATCGCACGCTGCAACCCGGGCTATGCGGTGAGCATGCTCGCGCTGCGCGCCGACATGAAAGCCGAGCGTGTGATCGAGCCCTTCGACAGCGTGGCGTTCAACGGTCACACCGGGGCACATCACCCCGACGGGATCTACCTCTTCGCCGGGCCGCCCGTAGCCGCCCGCGGCCCGCAGCCCGCGCAGCCGATCGAGGCGATCGCGCCCACCGTGCTCCACCTCCTCGACCTCCCCGTGCCGCGCGCGATGGAGGCGCCGCCGTGCACCGCCCTGCTCGCTCCGGCCTACCTGACGTCGCACCCGCTGCGGTACCGGGACGATCCCGGTGTGCCCGGGCCGTTCGTCGAGCCGACGCGGCCCGACGCCGATCAGGCGGCCATCGAGGATCATCTGCGCGCGCTCGGCTATCTCGCGTAACACCGGTTGAGCCGGCGCGGGCGCTCGGCTATAGGTCGCCCGTGAGCGCGCGTGCCCCGCGCGTCAGCGTGGTGATCACGCTCTACAACCTCCGCGCGTTCGTGGCGGAAGCGGTCGACAGCGTCTTCGCGCAAACGCTGCCGCGGGGCGACGTCGAACTCATCGTCGTCGACGACGGCTCGACGGACGGGGGCGGCGCGGTGGCACAGGCGCACGGGGCGCGCGTCCTCCGCCAGGCGAATCGCGGCCTGCCGGCGGCACGCAACGCGGGGCTCGCCGCTGCCCGGGCGCCCTTCGTGCTCTTCCTCGACGCCGACGACCGGCTTCGACCCGAGATGCTCCCGGCCGTGCTCGCGACCATCGAGCAGGGCTCCGCCGAGACGGCCCTCGTGTATACCGGCGTGCAGTGCATCGACCTCCGCGGCGCCGCGCTCCCGCAGCGCGGCTGGCCGCGCGTCGAGGAGTATCCCTTGGCGCGCCTCGTGCTCGGCAACGTCTTTCCCGTGCACGCCGCGGTCGTCCGCCGCGAGGCCGTCCTCGCCGTCGGTGGCTTCGACGAGACGCTGGCCGCAGCCGAGGACTGGGATCTCTGGCTGCGGCTCGCGGGCGCTGGCGGGCGCTGGGCGTGTGTGGATCGCGCGCTCGTTGAATACCGCATCCGGCCCGGGGCGATGCACGAGGATGCCGCGCGCATGGCCGCGAGCTGCCGCCGTGTTCTCGACAAGGTGTTCGCCCAGCCGGAGCTCCCCGCGGCCGTGCGGGCGCAGCGCGCCCTCGCCTACCAGAACCTTCACCTGCGCGCGGCGGCCGCCTACTACCGCGCGGGAGACGACGCGGCGGGTGCGCAGGAGTTCCGCGCCGCCGTGGCAGCCCGGCCGGCGTTGCTCACCGAGTCCGATGCGCTCGAGCGATTCTGCCGCCTCCTCCTGCCGCTCGGCTACCAGACGGGCACGCTCATGACGGCACGCTGGCGGCAGCTCGCACGGACCTTGCGCGCCGCGCTCACCGCCGCGCTCGCCGATCCCGACCACGCCGCGCTGCGTTGGCGCTCGGAGGTGGCCTACTGGCGGGTCATGCGGCCGCTGCTCGCGCGGCGGGCGAAGGCCGCCCTCGCGCGTGGCCACCGGCGGGCGCGGCTCTTGGCCGCGCACGCGCGTCTCCTCGCCTTCGAGCAGGCCGGCTGAGCCCCCGTGCCCCGCGTGAGCGTCATCATCCCGGTCTACAACCTCGCCACCTACCTGCCCGAGGCGATCGAGAGCGCGCTCGGGCAAACCCTGCCGCCGGACGACGTCGAGGTCGTGGTCGTCGACGACGGCTCGACCGACGGGAGCGGCGAGGTCGCGCGGCGCTACGCGCCGCGGGTGCGCGTCGTGCGCCAGGAGAACCGCGGCCTCCCCGCCGCGCGCAACGCAGGCCTGCGCGCGACGAGCGCGCCCTTCGTGAACTTCCTCGATGCCGACGATCGGCTGCTCCCCGACAAGCTCGCCGCGCAGCTCGCGGTCTTTGCCGAGCGGCCCGACGCCGGCGTGGTGACATCGGGCGTGCGCTACGTGGACGCGCGCGGGGGTTTGCTGCCCCCGCACGGCTGGGCGCGGGTCGACGGTGCCGTCCTGCCCCAGCTCGTGCTCGGCAACTTCGGGCCGCCCCATGCGCTCCTTCTCCGCCGCGCCCCGCTCCTCGCCGCCGGGGGCTTCGACGAGACGCTCGCCGCCGCCGAGGACTGGGACCTCTGGCTGCGCCTTGCGCGCGCCGGCGTGCGCTGGGCGCTCGTCGACCGGCCGCTCGCGGACTACCGCGTGCGTCCCGGTGCCATGCACCAGGACCCCGAGCGCATGGCGCAGAGCTGCCTCCGCGTGCTCGACAAGGTCTTTGCCGATCCCGCCCTGCCCGAAGACATCCGCCGCCTGCGGCCGCGCGCCTACCAGAACGTGGCGCTCACCGCCGCCTGCGATCACTACCGCGCCGGCGAGCGGGCAGCCGGAAGCCGCTGGCTCCGTGCTGCGGCGCGGGCGCGGCCGGCGCTGCTCGGCGAGCCGCGCGGGCTGCGGCGCATCTGCCGCCTGCTCCTTCCGGTCGAGCAGCAGTCCGAGGCCGCGGTGCTCGCCGACTGGCGGCGGCTTGCGGCGACGCTGGAGACGATGCTGCGCGACCTCTTCGCCGCCCCGGACCTCGAGCCGGAGATCGCGCGCCTGCGCTGGCGGGCGCGCCTCGCCTACTGGCGCACGGTCGCCCGCTGGTGGCGCAAGACGCGGTGGATGTAGGTGGGGCGATGCGCATCGCGCTCTTCTGCCCGACGTGGGGCGATCTCGGCGGCATCGAGCGCAAGGGGGCGAGCCTCGTCGCGGAGTTTCGCCGCCGCGGGCACGAGACGCTCGTCATCGCCCGCGGACGACGGGAGACCTCCGAGCCCACAGCCGCGGTGCCGGTCCATCGCCTGCCGCTGCGTCATCTGCCGAGCCGCTCGCACCGGCTCGTTCGACGCGTGCGGCTCGTGCTCCACCTCCCGGAGCTGCTCGCCGGGCTGCGGCGGCTCCTGCGCACGTGGCGCGCCGACGTCGTGCTCTCGCTCGCGGTCTCCTCCTACACGCCGTACACGATCGGCATGGCCGGCGCCGTGCCTCTCGTCTTCAGCATCGAGACCGCCGGGCCGGACTTCGCTCAGCATCCCCGCGCGCTGCGCTGGGCGCTGCGCCGGGCGGCCGGCGTCGTCGCCTGCGCCTCGTCGCTCGCGGCAAGCGCCCGCGCGCTCGCTCCCGAGGCCGCCGCCCGCATCGTCTACGTGCCCAACGGCGTGGATCTCGCGCGCTTCGGGCCCGATGTCGCCCCCTACCCGCATCCGCGACCCTACGCCCTCGCCGTCGGACGGCTCGCCCACCAGAAGGGCTTCGACATCCTGCTCGAAGCCTGGGCGCGTGCGGCCCCGGCGGTCCGCGGCGTGGACCTCCTCTTCGCCGGCGACGGCCCCGACCGCGGCCTGCTCGAGCGGCAGGCCGCCGAGCTCGGCCTCGGCGGCTGCGTCCGCTTCCTCGGCTCGGCCGAGCTCGACCAGCTCGCCGCGCTCTACCGTGGCGCGCTGCTGCTCGCCTGCCCCTCGCGCTGGGAAGGCCTGCCGCTCGTCTGTCTCGAGGCGATGGCGAGCGGCTGCCCGGTGGTGGCGAGCGACGTCGACGGGATCCCCGACGCCGTCGTCCCCGGCGAGACGGGGCTGCTCGTGCCCGCGCGCGAGCCCGAGGCGCTCGCTGCCGCCCTCGCCGCGCTCCTCGGCGACCCCGCCCGCCGCGCCGCCTTCGGCCGCCGGGCCCGCGAGCGCGCCTGCGAGCGCTTCGGCTGGCCCGTCGTCGCCACGCGCTACCTCGAGGTGCTCGCCGCCGCCTGCGGGCGCGCCTAGCTAGACGCGCTCCTCCGGGTCGAAGAGCTTCTTGTACTCCTCGACGGCGAAGCGGTCGGTCATGCCGGCGATGTAGTCGGCGATCACCCGATGCATGGACTCGCCCTCCTCGTGCGCGCGGCGGGTGACGTGCGGGGGGAGCTGGCGCGGCTCGGCCACGTAGGCCTCGAAGAGCGCGGTGAGGATCCGCTCGGCCTTCTGGGTCATCCGCGTCACCCGATGATGGGTGTAGAGATGCTCGTAGAGGAAGGTCTTGAGCGCTCGGTTGCGCGCGGTCATCTCCGGGGAGAACTCGACCAGGCGCGGCTTGCAGCGGCGCACGTCCGCGAGCGTCTCGACGCCGGTCTCCGCGAGCCGCCGCTCGAGCGTGACGGCCAGGTCGGTGACCATGCGATCGATCAAGCGCCGCACGGCCTGGTAGCGGAGCACGCGCACCGACGCGCCGGGAGATGCCCGCAGCGCCTCGGCGAACACCTCCGCCCACAGCGGCACGCTCGCGAGCGCCTCCGGGTCGAGCATGCCCGACTGGAGCCCGTCGTCGATGTCGTGCGCGTTGTAGGCGATCTCGTCGGCGAAGTCGACGATCTGTGCCTCGAGACAGGGGGCGAGGTCGGCGTCGAACTCGACGACCTGGGGGCGATCGTAGCGCGTCGAGTGCTTGACGATGCCCTCGCGCACCTCCCAGGTGAGATTGAGGCCGCGGAAGTGCGGATAGCGCTCCTCCAAGAGGTCGACGGTGCGGAGGCTCTGGCTGTTGTGGTCGAACCCCCCGTGATTCGCCATCAGGCGATCGAGCACCCGCTCCCCCGCGTGCCCGAAAGGCGTGTGCCCGAGGTCGTGCGCCAGGGCGACGGCCTCGGCCAGGTCCTCGTTGAGGCGCAGGGTGCGCGCAAGCGTGCGCGTCACCTGCGCCGCCTCCATCGTATGGGTGAGCCGCGTGCGGTAGTAGTCGCCTTCGTGGTTCACGAAGACCTGGGTCTTGTATTCGAGGCGCCGGAACGCCGTCGAATGGATGACCCGATCGCGGTCCCGCTGGAACGCCATGCGCACGGGGTGCTCGGCTTCCGGGTGGCGCCGTCCGCGGGAGTTGCGGCTGCGCATCGCGTAGGGCGCCAGCAGCTCGGCTTCGCGCGTCTCGAATGCGCTGCGGTCGAGCATCCGCCGCGCCCGCGCCTTATCCCTCGGCGGCCTCGACGACGAGCTGCACGGTCGCCTGCACGCCGCGGCCGACGTGGACCACGATCGGGTAGGTGCCGAGCTGCTTGATCGGCTCCTCGAGCGCGATGCGTCGCCGATCGACGACGTGCCCGTGCTCGGCGAGCAAGCGCTCCAGGTCGAGATTGGTCACCGAGCCGAACAGCCGTCCCTCCTCGCCGGCCCGGGCGCGCACCCGCAGCGTGAGCCCCTCGAGCCGCGCGGCGGCCGCCTCGGCGGCCTTCCGCTCCCGCTCAGCCTTGGCGGCGATCACGCGCTTGTGGTGCTCGAGCTGGCGGAGGTTGCCCCGGCTCGCCTCCACGGCGAGCCCGCGCGGCAGCAGGTAGTTGCGCGCGTAGCCCGGTCGCACCCGCACCACGTCGCCGATCTTGCCGAGATTCGGCACGTCCTCCCGCAGGATGATCTCGACCGCCATTGTCCCTCCCTACGGGTAGATCGTCGTGTACGGCAGCAGGGCCATCGTGCGCGCGCGCTTGATGGCCACGGTGAGGCGGCGCTGGTGCCTCGCGCACGTGCCCGTGATGCGTGCCGGGATGATCTTCCCGCGCTCGGAGAGGAAATTGCCGAGCACGCGCGCGTCCTTGTAGTCGATGAGCATGTTCTTGTCGGCGCAGAAGCGGCAGACCTTGCGCCGCCCCATGCCGCGGCGCCGCCCGCCTCGTGCGGGGGCCTGCGGACGTTCCCGGTCCTTCGCCATCTAGAGACCCTCCCCGTCGCCGAGCTCGCTCTCGCCGCCCTCCTCCGCGTCCGCCGGCCGCGCGCTGCGCGGCGGCGCCAGCGGTGCGTTTTCGTCCTGGCGAACGGAGACGAACCGCAGCACGGGCTCCATGAGCTTCAGATTGCGCTCGATCTCCTGGAGCGCCGCCGGCGTCGCCCGGTACTCGAAGAGGACGTAGTAGCCCCGTCGCTGCTTGGCCACTGGATACGACAGCTCGCGAAGCCCCCACTCCTGCACCTGGCCGATCGAGCCGCCCTGCCCTTCGATCAGCGTGCGGATGCGGGCCTCGACCTCCTTCGACCCGGCCTCGCCCTGGTCCGGGTGGATCAGGACGAGCGTCTCGTAGCGGCGATCGCTCATGTGGGCTTGTCCTCCCTCGGTGCGTCGGTCACTTCTCCGCCCCACCCTTCGCCGCCGCGCCGCCCGCCTCCGGTGACGGTGCAGGCGTAGCTTCCGCGGCGGCCGCGCCCTCGGCTGCGGCCTCGGGCGCCTCCGCCGCCTTCGGGGCCTCGACGGTGGGCGGCAGCACGGTCACCACCGGTTGCGTCCGGTCCGTGATCGGGGTCACCCCGGCCGGGAGGGTGAGCTCGCCCACGTGGACGGCCTCGTGAATCGCGAGATGCGTCACGTCGACGGCGATGAATTCCGGGATCTCCGTCGGCAGGCACTCCACCTCGACCTCGCGCAAGAGCGGCTGGAGGATGCCGCCCTCGACCACCCCGGCGGCCTTGCCGACGAAGTGCAGCGGCACCGACACCGTGAGCCGCTCGGTCAGGTCGACCTCGTAGAAGTCCGTGTGCAGCACCGCACCGGTGACGGGATGACGCTGCATCTCGCGCAGCAGCACCATGCGCTCGTGCAGCTCCGGGTCGCGCCCCGCGTGCAGCAGCCGGATGAGATGCGAGCCCTCGAGGTGCGTGAGCTTGCGTTCGATCTCGGCGGCGGCGACGGCGATGGAGGCGACCGCCCGCTTGGGTCCGTAGAGGACGCCCGGCACCTTCCCCGCGCGCCGGAGCTTGCGGGCCGCGCTCTTGCCGTGCCCCTCGCGCCGCTCGATGGTGATCTCGACGGTCTCCATGGTGCGATTCCCTCAGACGAACAGCGAGCTGATCGAGTCTTCCTCGTGCGTGCGCCGGATGGCCTCGCCGAGCAGGGGGGCCACCGAGAGGACGCGAAGCTTCGCGAGTCGGGCCGCCTCCGGACGCAGCGGGATCGTGTCGGTCACCACGATCTCGTCGAGCGCAGATGCCGCGAGCCGCTCGATCGCGGGGCCGGAAAGGACGGCGTGCGTTGCGGCCGCGATCACCAGCGGGCCCCCCGCGCGCCGCACCGCCTCGGCCGCGGCGCACAACGTCCCCGCCGTGTCGACCAGGTCGTCGACGATCACCGCGATCCGCCCGTCGATCTCGCCGATGATCTGCATCTCGGCGACCTCGTTGGGGCGCACGCGGCGTTTGTCGATGATGGCGAGGTTGGCCTCGAGCCGCTTCGCGAACGCGCGCGCCCGCTCGACCCCGCCGGCGTCGGGCGCGATCACGGTCGTGGGCCGACCGGCGAGCTTCTCGCGCAGGTACTGCAAGAGCGGTGGGGTAGCGTAGACGTTGTCGACCGGCACGTTGAAGAATCCCTGGATCTGGCCGGCATGGAGGTCGACCGTGAGCACGCGCGACGCCCCGGCGGTCGTGATCAAGTCGGCCACGAGCTTGGCGCTGATCGGCACGCGCGGAGCTACCTTGCGGTCCTGGCGCGCGTATCCGTAGTAGGGGATGACCGCCGTGATCCGCTGGGCCGAGGCGCGCTTGAGCGCGTCGAGCATCAGCAGCAGCTCCATGAGGTTGTCGTTCGTCGGCGTGCAGGTCGACTGGATCACGAAGACGTCCCCGCCGCGCACGTTGTCGCGGATCTCGACCTGGACCTCGCCGTCGCTGAAGCGGCCCACCTCGGCCCGCCCGAGCGGGACCCCGACGTAGCGGCTGATCGCTTCGGCCAGCGGCCGATTCGAATTACCGGCGAAAATCTTGACTTCGTCCTTCACGCTCGTTCGTCCACGCCGCCCCCCGGAGCTGGGCGGGAAGGACTCGAACCTTCGCTGCCGGATCCAAAGTCCGGTGCCTTACCAGCTTGGCGACCGCCCAAAGGGTCTGGTGCGTCCGCGAAACGCGAGATGCTAATTTTGGCGTCCCCGCGTGTCAACCTCGCGCCCCCGCTTCGCTCCCGCCGCCGCCCGTGGCAGACGGGTGGTCGTGCCTGCGTTCGAGGAGGTCGCGCGGAATGCCGCGACCCGCGCCGGGGCGCTTCTCTGCGCCCGCTACGCCGCGCCCCAGCGCGCCGCCTTCAAGTCCGACATCGTCGACCTCGTGACCGACGCCGACCGCGACGCCGAGCGGCTGATCGTGGAGACCCTCCGGGAGGCCTTCCCGGACCACGGGGTGGTCGCCGAGGAATCCGGTGTCGTCGCGGGCTCGAGTCCCTACCGCTGGTACGTAGATCCTCTCGATGGCACGACCAACTTCGCGCACGGCCACCCGCACTTCGCGGTCTCCCTGGCGCTCACCCGTGGGGAGGAGATCCTCGTCGGCGTGGTTCACGACCCGCTGCGCGGCGAGACGTTCGCCGCGCGCCGCGGGGCGGGGGCGCGCCTCGGTGACCGCCCGATCCACGTGTCGACCGTGGGAACGCTCGACGCCGCGCTCCTCGCAACCGGCTTCCCGTACGACCGCCGCCGCCACGCCGCGTACTACCTGGCCTTCGTCCAAGCCGCGCTCGAACGCGCCCAGGGCCTCCGTCGCGCTGGCTCGGCGGCGCTCGACCTGTGCTGGGTCGCCTGTGGACGCCTCGACGGGTTCTGGGAGTGGAAGCTCCGGCCCTGGGACATGGCCGCCGGGCGGCTCATCGTGGAGGAGGCGGGCGGGATCGTGAGCGACCTTGCGGGCCGCGCGCCTGCGCTCGAGAGCACCGAGATCGTGGCGTCGAACGGCCGCCTGCACGCGGAGCTCGTCGCCATGCTGCGCGCCGTGCGCGGGGTCGTGGGGCCGCTGCCCGGCACCTGACGTCGTTGTCCGCGGCCGCCGGCTCGTGTAAGTACGCCCGCACGGCGGGCCCCCGTGGTGAAATGGATATCACACAGGCCTCCGGAGCCTGGGGTAGAGGTTCGATTCCTCTCGGGGGCACTTCCGCGCCGCCTCGCGCCACGGTAAGCGCTTGATTCATCGCCGTTCGTCCGGATAGAGTCGAAGTTCTAGACGCGACCTGGCCGGGCCCTGCTTGGCGTGAGGAGTGGCTGATGGAACTTCCCAAGTGCCAGAAGTGTAACAACGGGACGCTGATCCCGCTGTCCGACTACGGGCAAGAAGGGGCCTCGGTGCTGTTCAAGGCGTGGGTGTGCACGAATCCCGAATGCGGCTTCTCCCTCCGCGTCGACAAGGGAGAGGTCAGCTACGGAAAGCGGGTCGAGCACAAGCACTGACGCTCCCGCTCAGCTCTGGCGCTCCTTGAGGAGCCGCTGGAGCGGACGGAACTCCGGCGCCTCCGCGGTGCGCACGAGCTCGAGGAGCGCCTGCTCGGCCGTGGTGGCAAGCATCCCGGCGGCGTGCATCCGCTCCCAGGCCACCGCCGCATCCTCCAGCCGCCGCGACGACGTGGCGTCGCGGGCCACGTGCACCTGATAGCCCGCGGCCAGCAGGTCGTGCGCGGTCTGGCTCACGCAGGCATGCGTCTCGATGCCGGCGATGAGCACTTGCGTTCGCCCGGTCGCGACGAGAGCGTCGAGAAAGCCCGCCGCCCCACAGCAACTCAGCGCGAGCTTTTCGATCA